>Ga0209426_1000030_pt1 | contig 292118 bp, 279 predicted proteins | sample Deesub1362B_J571_FD_187697 | JGI IMG/M metagenome (GOLD analysis project Ga0209426, IMG submission 187697) | Deep oceanic, basalt-hosted subsurface ecosystem from Juan de Fuca Ridge flank, Pacific Ocean, CORK Borehole 1362B_J2.571 (SPAdes)... ...
TGACCTTCTGGACATGGCATAATTTAGAGGATGAATATGATGTTGCGATTGTTGAGGTATCAGAGGATGGAAGGGACTGGTATCCTCTTGTTTCAGAGAGATACAACTCTCAGTCGGGTGGATGGGTGAGGTATGCCTATTCGCTTGATGCGTGGGCTGGCAGATCTGTTTATTTCCGCTGGAGAGTTATGACAGATGACTATGTTCTTGAGGAAGGTTTTTACATAGATGATGTTTATCCTGTGCCTGATTGGGGCAGTATTCAGACGGTTGCCACGCAGGTTTATGATACCCTTTATAATTTTTCAGGTTATGCTGATGGGACCTATTATTTCAGGACAAGGGGATACAACAATCAATTTGGCTGGGGTAACTGGAGTGGACTTGAGGAAGTTTTTGTAAGTTCAACAAAGATTTCAGAGGGGAAAGTTCCTGTTGATGATTTCAAAATTCTTTATAAAGATGGTATAAAGATTATTTATTCTTTAAGAGGGAAAAGCCCTTTGAGTGTGTCCATTTATGATATGGCGGGCAGAAAGATTAAGACCTATAAACTTGGCAAGCTTACAGGAAGCGGAAAGATAAGTTTAAATCCGTCTCTTTCAAAGGGAATATTTATAATAAAGGCATCTATAGGTAAGGAAAAAAGTTCAAAGATTTTAATTTTAAAATAGATTTTTTGTAAAAACTTAGAAAGAGGAGGTAGAAAGATATGAATATGGTGATTTGTGTGGTCATATCGCTTGTGATATGGGGGACAGATTTTAAGGATAAAAAAGTGGAACTCAGACAGCTGGAGAGCTATAAGGTTGCAATTTATAACACAGAACAGGGAATTGTTCTTAAAGGTAATCCCAAAGAAGAGGGTTTCTCCTCTGCATGGTTTTATATTCCTGAAAATATAAAAATTTTACCTGATGATACTCTGTTTATCAGGATAAAGGTTTTAAAAAACACTGTCAGATTGAGATACTTTCTGCTTTCAGAGGATAAAAGGGTTTATCTTCTCGGTATGAAGTATATACCTGAATCAGCAAACTGGCAGGAAATAGAAATTCCTTTAATCAACGCAAAGCCCTTTTACAGCAGTAATTTTCCATGGTCACTTTTACCTGATAAAAAACCTTCTATGTATGTATTTGTAGAAAATCAAAATCCGGGTGAATTTCACGTTAAAATAAGTTCTGTGAAGGTTAAAGGAAAAACGGAGGATAAAAAATGAAAAAAGTGGTTCTTTTTGTTTTAGGATTTTCAATTTTACTTCTTGCAGACCCGCCTTTTATACCCAATGTGAGAGTGAGTTCTAATGTTTCATGGGATACTCTTAATCAGGGTGAAACTGATATGGCTGTGTGGAAGGATTCAATTTATTTGATAAGCAACACCGCAGAAAGAGGTTCTGTTCCGATTGCGCCCTTTGCTTATTCCTATAACAGTGGTCAGAGTTTTACCCAGGTTCCTTTTACTGACTGGCAGACCGGTATTACATGGCACACAGACCCTGTTATAGGAGTTGATGATTCTGGTCATGTCCATATGTTGATTCAGTTTTCAACCTCTCTTTTAAATCATTATCTTTCAAGGGATGGTGGACAGACCTGGATTGATACAACACAGGTTACAGGTTCAGGAGTTGATAAACCCTGGATGGTTGTTAATAAGAATGAAATATATGTTGTTTGGCAGCAGACTTCAGGAAATACCGGTATAAGACTTGCAAAATCAACAGATTATGGTCAGTCCTTTTCTCAATGGGAGATACTCAATGATAATGGAATAACCGCACTTACAATGGATGAAAATGAAGTTTTGCATCTTGCACTCGTTGCCTGGTATGATGGCATATACTACATGAAGTCCTATGACAAGGGGCAGACATGGACATCCGCTCAATATCTTTCTGATTATTATTACAGTTCCAGTTATGGAGACAGAGCTCCTATAAATTCAATTGCAGCAACAGGAAATGTGGTTTTCATTACATGGGTTGATACAAGGTATTCAGGATGGGATATTCTTGCGATGAGGTCAGAAGACGGAGGGAATACATGGACCGGTCCTTTTGTTGTAAATGAGGATATGACAGGTGGTCAGTGTAAAGGGTGGTCAGTTTTTGACCCTTATGGAGGTTTACATGTAACCTATTATTCAACTCCTGACTGGCCAACAAATCAGTACAGTCTATTCTCCTTCTGGTATAGATTCTCTGCTGATAGCGGGAAAACATTTTATCCTGCAATAAGGATTTCTGATACAGAATTTAGGAGCTGGGCTGATTTTATGGGTGAGTATCATGTGTGTGTTGCTGATAGCAATTACATATACGCTGAATGGACAGATGGAAGAAACGGAGATGATAATGACCTTTATTTTTCAAAGGCACTTTTATCACAGGTCAGGGTAAAAGAAAATTATACCTTTGAACCTGTTAAAAAAATTCAGTTCCCTGTGATTCTTAAATCAAAATCCCTCTCAGAAATTTTGAACACCCGGGAATTTAAACTTTATGATATAATGGGAAGAAGGATAAAGGGCATAAAATCAGGCATATCCTTTGTTGAATACAAAGAGGGGCAAAAAGAGAGTTTAAGGAAGATTATAATCCTTTCTAAATAAGTTTTAATTATAATATTTAAAAAGGAGGACAGGATGAAATTAATAGGTATATTTTTGATTTTAAAATCACCCTTTATATACGAAGCCTATGAAGATTCTGTTTTAAAAGGAGATTTTAAAGGAGCCCTTTTTGGTTATGAGGACACATTGACGGGCGAATTTCTGAATATAAAAGTAAATTCCGATACAACTTCCTATCTTCAGAATGAAGAGCAGATTGTTGTTAATCCTTTAAATCCTGATAACTTAGTTGCTGTGTGGAGGGATTTCAGACTGGGATACAGAAGAGTGGGTATAGGATATTCATTTGATAGAGGTTCCACATGGGTGGATACACTCTTTGAAGGAACGAATTATTACAGGGATTCTGACCCGGGCTTAACCTGTGATAAATATGGAAATTTTTATGCGGTTATTTTAAATTATGAAGACATAGGAGATTCTAATGCCCTCTGCGTTTTCAGGTCCTTTAATGGCGGTGTTTCCTGGGAAGGTCCTTTTATTGCAGTTGGTCCAAGTTATTCAAACTTCGAGGATAAAGAACTTATAACCTGTGATAAAACAGATAGCCCCTATTCAGGAAATCTTTATATTTCCTGGACAAGGTTCTGGGAACAGAATGTCTATCTTGTCAGGTCAACTGACCAGGCTTTAACATGGTCTCAACCTGTAAAAATTTCTGACCTTTCAGGAACACAGTGGTCTGTTCCATGCGTTGATAAGGATGGGAATGTCCATGTTTTCTGGGTTGATTACAATTATCCTGCAATTCTGCGCGATGTTTCCTATGATGGTGGACTTACATTCGGGCAGGATAACCTTGTTCAATATGTTGACCAGCCAAATAGAACGCTGAACGGAAATATTCTAACCTTTTCCTATCCTGTGCCGGTATGTGATATATATCCAGACAGTCCTTTTTATGGAACAATCTATGTAATCTATATGGATACAGGACCAGGAGGAGACCCGGATATATTTTTAACAAAATCAGTTGATGGCGGAAATACATGGTCTCAGAGAATAAGGGTAAATGATGATTCCATAGGAAACGGGCTTGACCAGTTTCATCCCTGGGCATGTGTTGATTCAACAGGGACATTAACAGTTATTTTTTGTGACAGAAGACTTTATTCAGATAACTGGAAATTTGATTTGTTTTTAACCCAATCCTTTGATGGTGGTCAGAGTTTTACTCCGAATATAAGGGTTACAACTGTATCAATAGACCCTAATGATTTCAGAGCAGGAGTGATAGGAGAATACATAGGTCTTGATTCTTTTGATGGAATTCCTTTTCCCTTATGGACAGATACAAGAAATGGTAATCAGGATGCATATTTTGGATACTATGTGGAGACAAAAATTGCAGAGAAACAGAATAAATTGAGAAAAAGAAAACTTTTATTCAGTAAGAATTACCTGTATGTTTATGCTGATAAAACTCAGAATATAAATCTTGATGTGTTTGATATATCCGGGAGAAAATTAACTGTTAAAAATATCTTTCTTAAAAAAGGAAAAAATAAGATTTGTCTTGATTTGAAATCTTCAGTATATTTTGTTAAAATTAAAGAAAACAGATTTAAAATATGGAGGGTAAAATGAACATGCTTTTTATATTAATTCTTATTCCGAATCTTTCTCTTTATAAACTGTCAAAGGAAATATCAAAAAAGTGTTTGAGTGCTGAAATACCCTCTTACATCCAGAATGTTGAAAGATTACCCGGTAATGGATTTATAAAAATTAAAAAACCTGACTTAAAAAACATAGATTTTCTACCACAGGATATTATTGTGGGAGATACCCCCCATGAAACCCTTCTGGTAAACTATCCCTTTGAACTTTACGGAAACATATTTGTTATAAACGATGGTGTTCTGATTCTTGATAGTGCCCAGCTCACAATTCACGGTATGATATACGGGACAGGGATGGGAAAAATCCTTGTTGATTCTTCTGTTATCCATTTTCCCCAGGTTCATATATACCAGTATGGCATTTTCCTGGCAGATTCATCCTATATGGATATGAGAAATTCAAGGGTGTATGGAAACTTTATGCCCCTAAACATGATGGTTACGCATAAGGCAAAGGCAAACTGGCGTGATAATGATTTGTCCCAGTCCTTTTTCACCACTGTTCTTTTTGGAAATGCTGAAATATGGATTTACAATGCACAATTGCCCGGAGAATATCTTATGTTTGACAGTGTAAATGCTCATTTTAAGAACATAGATTCCCTTCTTATATGGTTTCATTTTCCAGAATCTTCCTATGTGGATTTTGAATTCCCTCCCTGGGGATGGCTTTACAACTTTGTTTTTGATTCAACCCTTCCCGGTGTATCTGAAATAAGTTATCATGTTGATGTTGATTCTTCCTTTTATGTAATGTGGGGTCTTTTTCCTGCATACGGATGCGATGCGACAATAAATAACTCTGAGATAAGAACCATAGGAATATTTTTTAACCATACAACAAGCGATACCCTGCAAAGCCTTGTTAATGAATCCTATTATTCAAATTTCACACTGCCTTTAAACGATAGAAATTTTACCCTGAACAACACCTATGTTCATACCTGGAGTTTGTATCCACAGGATACTGCATTTGTTGAACTCTCTTATTCCATAGTGGGGGAAGTACTTTCAATGGGCAATTCTTTTATGATGTCTCATAACTACTTCCTTGATGGCTCAGGAGGTCATCTTGAGGCAAGTGGCAATTCCTTGAATTTTGTTTATCTTACCTCTCTTTCCTGTGATGTAATATCCACTGAAATGGGTATTCAGGTTTTATACTATACATCCCAGATTTACGGAAATATATGGGCAACTGATTCGTCCAGACTTTTTATACTTCAGTCAGAATATTCAACAGAACCCATACCCCATGATGCATCATACCTTATGGTGGGAAAAATAGACTATCTATCCTCCTATTATGTAGGTGATACCATAAGGATATTCGGTGATGCATATGCTGATGGAGGTCCTTTAAATCCTTCCTATAACCTTGACCATTATACCCTTCACTATCAGCCTCCAAATGATACAAACTGGTATTTCATAGGATATTACAATTCAGAAAGGAAGCATGATACACTGGGTATATGGAATACTCAGGGATTACAGTCAGGAGGTTATAATCTGAAACTCACCCTTTATTCAAACATAGGTGATACCATGGAATGTCAGAAGTGGTTTAATCTTTATCCTGTGGGAGTTAAAGAAGCCAATTTAACCATACCGGATGTAAAAGAAAGCGAAATAATTTATGATATATGTGGAAGAAAAATTAGTTTTTTGAAAAATTCAAAGAAGAATTTTGTACTTCCCAGAGGAATTTATTTTATAAAAAAAGCTGGAAGAGTTCACAAAGCTGTTTCTTTTAAATGAGGGTTCTTATAACAGGTGCTACGGGATTCATAGGGAAAAATCTGTCCGAGAGATTAATTCAAAGAGGTTATAAGACGTATGCTCTAACAAGGAGTGGCTCCCGAAGTTTTGATGAAAAAATAAAATATATCAGGTGGGATGGCAAAAGCATAGAGGGAATTCAGGATAAAATTGATGTCATTGTAAATCTTGCAGGGGAAAACATTTTTTCTTTAAGATGGACAGAAAGTAAAAAACAGAGAATACTTCAAAGCAGGGTAAATTCAGGAAAGGCTTTATGTGAAGCAATAAAGAGAAATATAATTTCACCCGGAATTTTTATTCAGGCATCTGCAACAGGATATTATGGGGATGGTGATGAAATCCAGAATGAAAACTTTCCTCAGGGAAAAGGATTTTTAAGCAAAGTGGTTAAGGCATGGGAGGATTCAACAAAGGAGGTTGAAGATTATGGAGTAAGAAGGTGTGTAACAAGGTTTGGTGCAGTTCTGGGTAAAGGGGGTATGTTATCAAGAATAATACCTGTTTTTAATTTTTATGCAGGAGGAGTGATTGGAGATAAGGAGAAATGGATTTCATGGATTCATATTGAAGACCTGATAAAATCAATTATATTCCTCATTGAAAATAAAAAATCAAAAGGGGTTTACAACTTAACCTCTCCGAATCCCGTAAAAAATGCCCGTTTTTATAAAGAGATAGCAAATCTTTTGAAAAAACCCTGCTGGTTAAATATCCCTGAGTTCTTGTTGAAACTTGTGATGGGAGAAATTGCAAAGGAAGTTTTACTCAGGAACCAGCGAATAATTCCTGAAAGGCTTTTAAAGGAAGGGTATAAGTTCATTTATCCTGACTTAAAAGAAGCATTAAAAAGTATTGTTTGAAAGAGGTTTCTTTATTAGATTATAATTAAACAATTTAAAAAGGAGAAAAAATGGAAAGAAAAGAGATATTACAGAGTATAAGCGAGATTCTTATGGAAAACAAAGTCCTCACCCTCATAACCTCGGATGGAGAAATTTCCTTTGAAAAAAACTTCTACGCAGAGGAAGGAGGTGTGATTTACCTACTTGTTCAGGATGAAAAAAACCTTGAGAATATAAGGAAAAAGGGTGAAATTAATTTTTTGATTCAGGGAGAAAAACCTGACAGAATCTTAAGAGGGAAAGCAAAAGCAGAGATTCTCGGTGAGCCCGCAAACCTTGAGGAGATAAGAAAGATTATTTTCAGGAAAGTTTTTGAGGCAATAATCCCTGTAAAACGTGTTCCTGGAATAAAAATAGTCAAACTCATTCCACTGGAAATCAAAGTAACTGATTTAAAAAAGGGAAAGATTCTTTTTGAACAAATTGAAATAAAAAAAGAAGACCTTGATACCTTTAAAAAGGTTCAAAAAATACCCCCTAAATGGATGGTATACCTCAAGGCAACAAGACCCTTTGCATTTACCGCTTCTTTTATTTCCTTGATAATAGGTGCATTTATGGCTCCTTATGTGGATTTCTGGCTTCTACTTCTTACCCTGATAGGAATTATTGCTTTTCATGCGGGTATCAATGCATTAAATGACCATATGGATTATAAGTACGGAATTGATGACTGGCTTACAATTGGTTCCAGCAGGGTTTTGCAGGATGGGCTTATGAATAAAAAAGAGCACCTTTATCTTATAATTGCTTTAATTGCTGCTGGCTTTGTATGTGGTCTGGCACTTACATTTCTCAGAGGCTGGTTTATACTTATATTGATTTTAATAGGTGCTTTTCTTGGTATTTTCTATCAGATAAAGCCTCTTGGCTTAAAATACAGGGGAATAGGAGATCTGGCAGTGTTTCTTGCCTTTGGACCCTTTCTCGCACTTGGTGCATACTATGTTCAGATGTCCAGATTTTCATGGATTCCTTTTATTGCTGTGATACCTGTTGCCCTTATAGTTGTTGCAATCCTGCACGCAAACAATTTCAGAGATATTGAAGAAGATGCAAGAAGCAAATCAGTGACACTTGCAAATTTAATGGGTTATAAAATGTCCTCCTATTATTATCTTGCTCTTGTTTTACTTCCCTATCTTCTGGTTTTAATTTTTATAATTTTAAAACTGGTTCCTTTCTGGACACTTATAGTGTTCTTTTCTCTTCCCCGTGCCATAAAGAATATAGAGGTTGCCTTTAATCCGCACTTTTTTGATTTTGTGATGCTTGACCTCTTAACAGCAAAACTGAATACCCTTTTTGGATTGCTCTATTTTATAGGTATTTTACTTGGAAGATAATATAAAGTATATTCTAAAAAAATACTTTATAAAATTTTTCCTTTTCTTTCTATTTTATCTGAGTTTCAGATATTTGTTATCAAAAGGATGGTATCCAGGACTTCCTGAAATCTTTCAGTTTATCACGGGTTTCTGCTTTTTCATACTCTTTAAATTATCTGAAGAAAAAAAAGAATACACAAAAGAAATACCTCTTATCTTTTTAACTCTTTTTATTTTTGCACTCCCTCTTGGTAGAAACCCCTATTTCCTTAAAAAATTTTTTTTTCTGTTTGTGTTTACTCCTTTAATTTTAAGATTTGAAAGGTTAAAATTCTATCTTGAAGAAAACTTCATACTAAAAGATATTGTATACTCTGTCTTATATCTTTATATCTTTTTTATGATTGCTCCTTACAAATTTCCGTTTTTCCCGGAAGTATGGATTATCTTTGCGGGCTTTTTCCTGCTTGAAATCCTGGAATATTTTTCTGAGAAGGTAAAATTTGGTTTTGAAGAAAAAAAAGGTGTAATGACTTATTCAAAGTATATGGGCTTTTACCCTGCTATTTTCTTTATCCTTGGTTTATATTTTTCAATATTTTTTATATTTCTTTCTTTCTGGAGAGGTCTGAATTTCACATTTGTTTTTCCCATTGTTTTACTCTTTGGACTTTTAAAAGCGATGTTATTTATCTTTTTTAAAATTCTAAATAAAAAATCAGGGTTTGCAGAATTTCTAAAATCGCAATCTGTATTTTTTAAATACACGGTATACATGGCTTTTATCTTAGAAAGTATACTGAATTTTTTGAATCTGACTTCCTTGAAAATCTGATATGTTTTCCTTAATAATTTAAGAAACTTCCAAAAAAGGAGGATTTATGGATGATGACATGCGTTTCTCTACAGGGTGTGTTCATGGACCAGAACCTTTCAGGGAAATCAATACAAGAGATGTGATTCCTCCAATTCACATGGCTTCCACATACTTTTTTGATAATGCACAGCAGGGTGGCAAACTTTTTCTGGGTGAGGAGGACGGTTACATATACACAAGACTTGGCAATCCAACAATAAAACTTCTTGAGAATAGAATTGCCTATCTTGAAAGAGGAGAATCCGCTATAGCCTTTTCATCGGGTATGGCCGCAATAAGTGCTGTTTTACTCTACCTTTTAAAGCCCGGTGAAAAACTTATATACTCGGAACCCCTTTACGGAGGAACTTTTGCCCTTTTCAAACTTCTTGAGGAAAGATTTGATATGAGATTCATCGGGATAAAAGCAGAAAATTTCCTTGAAGAACTTAAGGAAAAGATGGATTCAGAAGACCCGAAGGCTGTGTATATTGAAACACCTGCAAATCCCACCCTTGATATATTTGACATTGAGGAGATATCAAAAATATGTAAAAATAAGGGTATTCCCCTTGTTGTGGACAACACATTTGCAACTCCGTATCATCAAAGACCCCTTGAAAAGGGAACGGATATAGTGCTTCACTCCCTTACCAAATATCTTACAGGTCACTCGGACGCAATAGGCGGGATTGTAATTACCAGGAAGGATATGGCAGAGCCTTTAAGAGAGCACTACCTAACTCATCTCGGAGGGTGTCTTTCTCCCTTTAATGCATGGCTTACATTAAGAGGTGTTAAAACTCTCCATGTGAGAATGGCAAGGCACAGTGAGAATGCTATGAAGCTTGCAGAGTTTTTAAAAGACCATCCAAAGGTGGAGGAGGTATTTTATCCTGGTTTGCCTGACTGTGAAGGGCACGAAATTGCTAAAAAGCAAATGGAAAACGGATTCTCAGGAATGCTGAGTTTTATAATCAGAGGTGGAAAAGAGGCAGGTATAAAATTTTTAAATTCTTTAAAAATCTGTACCCTTGCAGTATCACTGGGTGCTGTTGAAACCCTTGTTGAACATCCTGCATCAATGACCCATTCCACATATTCTGATGAGGAACTTTTAAAGGCAGGAATAAACCCCGGTCTTATAAGAGTTTCTGTAGGACTTGAAGATATAGATGACATTATAGAGGATTTTAAAAGAGCATTCCGCTGAGCTTATAATTTACAATATACTGATTTTTGCTATTTTTGAGTATTCTGATGTTTTTCAAAATGGGCGGACCAGGATTTGAACCTGGGACCTTCGCCTTGTAAGGGCGATGCTCTCGCCACCTGAGCTATCCGCCCGGACTAATCGATAATGTGAGGGGTCAGGAATATTACGATTTCTCTTTCGCTTTGTTCGCCCGTGCTCCCACCAAAAAGCTTTCCTATCAGAGGTATCCTTGACAGAAAAGGCAATCCTTCTCTTGATGACTGGGTCTTGTATTTTATAAGACCCCCTATTACTGCGGTCTCTCCATTGTCAAGCAACACCCTTGTGTCTGCAAAGTTTGTAAGAATTTCTATTCCACCTGGAAGCTGTGCGCCCGGCTCTGAAACTTCTGTATGTATGTCAAGGGTGATCTGCTTGTTGACATTCACATGGGGGGTTACTTCAAGTCTGATTCCTACATCAACAAACTGGACAATCGGGTTTCCTGCCTGGTCTCTTGTGATATAGGGTATTTTAGAGCCACCGTGTATTGTTGCCTTTTGATTGTTCAGAACAGTGATTTTCGGATTTGAAAGGGTTTTTACCATTTTTCTCTGTTCGTATGCAGAAACTATATTATCAATAAGGACTCCTCTTGCAATTATTCCAACCTGTCCAAAAAGTGTTGGTGAACCTGGCATTGCACCTGGTGATGCTCCGCCGGTAACCTCTCCTGCTACATTTTCTGCTTTTAACTGAGAGACATTCCACTGAACACCCATCTGGTCCAGTGCACCCCTGTTAATCTCAAGTATTCTTGATTCAATGGCAACCTGATAAACAGGTGTATCTATGGACTTGATTAGAGAAGCGATTCTGGTGTGCACTTCATCAATGTCAGTGACGATAATTGCGTTTGTTCTTTCATCAATTTCTATCTGACCTTTTTGTGTCAGGAGTTTTTCAACAGATTTCCTTGCTTCATCAGCGACTGCGTATTGAAGAACATATACCTTTGTAACAAGAGGCCGTAGGAGTTTTGCTTCTTCTTCTGATTTTTTTCTCTTTATTTCCTCTTCCCTTATTTTTTCAGGTGGTGCAATCCTGTAAACGCCTTCTTCAACAAGATAAGAAAGACCTACAGTTTTAAGGGCAAGTTCAAAAGCCTGTTTCCATGGGACATTTTCCACTCTCAGAGTCACTTTACCTTTCACCTCTTCACCGAATACTACATTGAGTCCCACATACTCTGCAATTGCCTTTATAACAGTAACTATGTCAGCATTTTCAAGATTCAGGGAAATTGTTACACCTGCACCAGGAGCCGGTGCAGATGGTTCTGCATGGTACTCGGGTGGAGGTGCCTCTGTTTCTGCAGGCATTTCGCCCGAGAGTGAGACTCCTTCAAACCCGCCTCCAGTTCCATAAAGGGTTAATACAATATTTCCATTTGTTCTTTCATCTTTATAAGTAAGTGATTTTTCCAGGTTTATTACAACTCTTGTTACATTTCCTGTTTTAAAAGGTTCAACAGATAGGGTTGTTATTCCACCAGTATAAACTGTATATACTCCTGGAGAAAGTTCTGTTTGTGATTCCTGGATGTCAATTAATATCTGTGCAGGTGCCTCCCTTGAAAATACTGAGTAGGAAACAGGTGATTCTGAATGAATTACAATTCTTGTGTTCTCATTTTCAGGTTGAATAGTAACATCCTTTATCTGTGAAAAAAGGAGGGAGACGGGCACCAGGAGAAAAAACATCCCTTTTATTTTTATTCTCATACACTTGCCTCCTTTTTTTTCATTTTTAATAATTTCCGCAAATTTTTTAAAAATTTACTTGACATTTTTCAATTTAAACATTATAATTATAAACAAAATGATTTTATTTGTCAATAGGAAAAGTATAAAAAGGAGGTGAAATGGAGAAGAAAATAGGTTTATTAATTGCTGTAATCTCAAGTGTGTATTTTCTCACAGGATGTAGAACCGCATCGGTTGAGAGTGATTCATTTATTGTGAGCACTCCTTTAAGTAGTTATAATTCTGATATCATAACTTTGGAAGATACTCTGCTTGTTTTCCTTTACGATACTCTCCCTGTTCAGTATTACTTTAACTTTCCTGATACCATAGGAGGATTTCGTCCGAGATGTATAGTTGACAGTTTTGTAATTGAATTCTTTGACCAGAACGATGTTAGAATAACCTTTGTGCATAATTCTACCGGAGATAGTTATGATTCATTGCACTTTGAGGTTAACACAGAAGTTGAACCAAACACATGGTTTGAAGGAAAAGTTGACCTTGTTCCATCCTGGCTAAAAGCCTATTATAATCCTATTTATAACATGCATCAGGGAAACCCTGGTGCCACTCCTCAACCCTTAAAAACAAGAGCCCATTATACATTTTTTGCCCATGAAATGAATACAAAACAGGAATTTATAACTGAATTTGATATAACTGTTGTTTTTGCAAACTTTGCAGACGAACAATAAAGGTTTTAAAGGGAAAAGTTTAAGTTAACCGTTTTTGAATTTCCCTTTGTGTCTTCCACTTTTAATGTTATATCAATCTTTTTTGCATTTTCAGGTAGTTTGCCCTTTATTGTCCCATCAGATGTAACCTCAATCCCGGGTATTGAAGAAGATAGAATAGAAAACTTTAAAGGATCACCGTCAGGGTCATAGGCATTTATCTTATAACTGAATTCAGGATAGGATGAGAGTTTTATTTCTCCCTCTTTTACATCAATCTCAGGAGGGCTGTTTAAGGCAATTGTGCTTATCCTTATGAAATTCCTTGACCGTTGTTCCCCATCAAAGGCATAAACGATTGCCTCAACAAGGTCGTTTTCTTTTAATGTATGAGGTGTGAAAACGGGTTTTTCTGTTTCCTGTTTCTGACCATTTATATACCATTCACATAAAAAGGTTATTTCATCTTCATCAGGGTCAAGTGCCTTTCCTTTAATTTCTATCTTCTTTGTTATTGTAAGAATTGTATCAGGAATGAAATTTGCCTCTTCTATTCTGGGAGGCGAATTTTGCAAAAGGGCAGGGGCTGTATTAAAGGACCTGCCATATTCCTTACCATCATAGGGAGTTATAACAGCATGCACCCTGTCACCTTTTCTTATATTTTCAGGGTAGAACTCCCTACCTTCAGATACCTTTTTACCGTTTACAAACCATTCAACTTTAAAGCTTATATCGTCTTTATCCTTATCAATCGCCTTTATTGTAACCCCTGCCCTTTTACCAGGTACAAGTTTTTCTGGAACTATTTTGGCTGATAAAATTTCTGGCGGAGAATTCCCTTGTTTTTTGTTCCGGGAGGTGCACGAAAGCACTAATAAAAGGGTTATAAAAATAGCCAGATGGTGTTTCATTTTTTCTCTATCTCTTTCAGTTCTTTTACCGCTTTTTTGACTTCTTTATCCCCCTGTGCCTTTATAACTATTTTCAGCACCTTTTTTACATTTCCATAGGGTATCTCAGATGCGCCTATCATTACCATTGCTTCAATGTCTGCAAGGAGAGGAAATTTTATTTCGCGAACTTTTTTTGGATTTCCGGTAAAATCAACCATGAAATCAGGATTTGAGAGGGTCAGGTCATTTACAGAATTTTCCAGTTTTATCTCACCATCTTCCAGATAGATTATGTTGTCTTTTATTTCTTTGACCACAACATTTTCCATCTTGACTTTTTGCTCCTTTTTCTTAATCTCTGTCATCTTAAAGGGACCCAATTTAACGGTCTCTGCAGAAAGATTTCCTGTTAAAATTATACAGGCTACAAGAATGAGTATTTTTCTCATGATTCACCTCCCTTTCCACATAATAAGTCCTCCCCTTGGATTCAGGGGCAGGACAGGTGTAACATCTTTGATTTCTCCACCTATCTGAATAAATGCTTTTTCCTGCGAAGAACCTATCCACATGCTTGGTTCAGAAGGCATTCCCCCGCCTAAATCAACAGAGGGAACACTTTCTCCTCCAACCTCTCCGAGTATTGGCTCTTTATAAGCTGTTCCTGTGAGGTAATAGAGGGCATAGAGTTTTCCTTCTCCTCCAAATTCACATATATTTCCCTGAGGATAATAAGTTGTGAATATCACGGCTCCTCCTATGACAAGGGGCCTTGAAAGGCATCTTTCACCAGTAGGATTGCTGAATCTTCTGTGCCAGCCATCAGCACTCCTTATATTTGCAACAAGCTCTTCCCAGGAGATTGTGCCTGTTCCTGTGCTCACAGAATCTCCATAGATTTGATAATCTGTAACATCAATGAGATCTGCATATGTATATGTGGAAACAGTATCATCCTTTATTCCAACAAACACCTGTTCTTCTATATCCGTTTCATCATCATCATAAAAGAGCCTTCCAGAACCAAAATAAACCCACAGGTTGCCAAATTCATCCATTGTTGCAGCGCCGGGTGCGGTAACGGGTTTTCCAAGGTCTATTAAAAGGGTTAAATCCCAGTTAGCAGGATTTGGGTCTCCGTGTGTTTTAATCCTGTAAACTCTTCCCTGCCAGTTTGGATTGTTCTGATTTCCTGTATAATAATATGTTCCAAAGTAGATTAAATCAACTGTATAATCAAGTCCGAGGTCAACAGACATTATATCACCTATTGCGGAATTTGCTTCTGAAACCGTAAATGTTCTGAGTATCTCACCTGTTTTTAAATTTAGAATATAAACTTTTGCATACTTGCTTGAAAAGCCTGAACAAAGCTGAGGTCCTGAACCTATGACAAGAAACCACTCATCCTCAACCTTTACAACATTTGGATAGGGTGTTGTGAAGGAACTATCAGGAAGTGCTCTTTCCCAGAGAACAACAGGTTCTTCAGGGTCAGTAACATCTATGCAGAAATAGGAGGATGAGAGGGTATCTATGCTCAGGTCATAGGTTTTCCCACCCAGTCTTGCAGAGCCTATTAAAACCGTTCCAAACCCTCCTACGTGTTTCTGGTCAGGAGTAAATATTTTAACATCAGTGGGATAGGGTTTTAAATCAACGTAATATACATGACAGTAATCAGGTTCTGGTAGCCATTTGAGATGGGGTAGAAGATTAAATGGAAGATATGCCCAGATTTCCTTTCCTATTGGTATTCCCATTGGGTCAACATGACCCGGTTCACATCCTGTTTCAGCATCCTTAATGTATCTTCCGACATTAAAAGCATGAATCATTCCGTCATTTGCACCCACATAGACAACTCCTCTTCTATCCTGATAGACTTCATAAAAGTCTTTATAATCTTCATCAAGATATAATAAATCGTATCTTTCCATTGGTTCCTGAACAAACATTGGGGAGGAATAGATTATGTCTCCCAGTTTCCATACTTTACCATCAATTGCTCTTCGTCTTAATCTGGGAGGAAAATCATATCCCCTTATATATCTTATAAGGGTATCTGCGTAGTCGGTTGAATAGACATCAAGATAAGGGTAGATAGCAGAAAGATTTGATGTGGTAAAATCAATTATTTCATTTTCACTTGCTCTTACGACATTGTTTTTGTCCTGGTCCACTCCTGTGTATATTGTTCTTTCATCCGGGTTTGTATTCCACAGAAATTCTCCACCGTCCCACAAGGGCTGCAACTGGTCAAGGGTTATCTGGTCAACAAATTCAAGATTTTGCCCTGTGCATGAGGTATCTCTGTATCTGTAAACGTAAACAGTTTGCTGTGGGTCGCATATATCAGTGGTATCAGGAGATTCAAAGTTTATAACATAGTCGTCGTTTAAATCAAGAGATAAATTGCCTTCTGTTTCTTCCCTTAAGAGACCAAACCTGTCAACCCATATTCCTTTTATTTCACCTATCCAGGAGCGAAACACCCCGCCACCGATATTTTTTCTGGGGTAAAACAGAGCAAAGGTTCCAATTCCTTCGCCCTTTGTAGTTTGAGAGACAACTGATGCCTGAGATGCGGATGTTGCTCCTGCGAGTATTCTTGCAAGAATAGCTCTGATTGCAGATTCCAGTTCTCCTCCGCTTCTCGCATCATAATAATTATCAGGCTCACCGTCATCATTCTGATCCCATTCGTCATAGGGGTCTGTTGGTATCGGACCTGATGTGTAGTATCCGTCAGGAATTGAGTTTCCATTTTTGTCCTCAAAACCTCCGAGTGCTGCTAAATCTTTAAAAAGCTGTGAGCCCTGACCAAAGGCAAAAAGAGCAAAAAAGTCTATTGTCTGAGGACACTCAAGACCATAATTCGGGTCGTCATCGGGTCTTAAATCAGTTATATGGCCGTAATAGGCATAGTCATCAGCAGGGTCATCAGTGTCACCACTGCCGTCCTGACAGTCGTATTGACGACCCGGCTCATCTGAATAGTCAAAGTAGTTGCACAAACTTCTTTGAATATTGGGAAGATGCCAGTCATTTGAAATTCTGCTGTCAGAATTTGATTCACCATCACCTATGATTATGACAAAATTCTTTCTACAGTATACTGAGTCAGTTATAACATTTCCTCTGAAGTTCATGTAGGGGTCCCATTTTGTGTTTGGTCCATGCCAGGTATAGGTGCCAAAATGGGACTGGCAATATCTTATGTAATGGATTGCCTCAAGGACAGCATTTCCAACAGGTGTTCCACCTCCCGGGTCAATACCATTTATTATATTGAAAAGGGGTTCCATATCAGGGTCGTCTTCTGACTGGTATAACTCAAATTCTAAATCAAACTGAGAGGTGCTGAATATTAAAAGTCCGAACCTCGGTGCTTCAGGGTCCCAATATCCATCAAGGTCTTTATCCGCAATCTGACCTATAACTCCTATTTTAAGTTCATCAGGCACATTTCTTACATCAACCCTGCATTCGTAATCATCCACATAAGTCCATCTGTGAGTGCTGGTGTTGAATCTATAGATATAAAAATCTTCAGGATGATTACTGTAGTACCAGGGCTTATCAAAACAGTACCAGTTCCCATCATCTCCCTGAACAGGCCATGTTCTCCAGCCACCCCGGTAACCGCTTCCTCCATCTCCTTCTCCTATCAGTCTGTTTTTATTGTAGAGATTACCCGGAGTTCCTTTTCCTCCTGCAAGAGCCTTTTTTGCAGCATCCATTCTTGACATTACACCCCAGTTGAGAATATTTCCTGAAATTCTGGGCATTCCGGTATTTGACATATCAAATACCGTGTGAGATGGGTCATATCCAACCGCTCTCCACACGTTATTTCTGTGCCTGTATATTGAATCAGGATGAAAGTATCCGTAATAGTTTCTGCTGGGGTCATACGCGGGGTCACAATACCAGTTTCCCCACTGGTCCCGAGAATATGTTCCGTCCCATGCAGCCCTCCATCTCATACTTCCTGTTACATCAAGAACAAGAAGAACATTTGGCTTCACAATATTTGAAATAAATGGTGGTGCACAGCAGGGCATTGTTTCCTGTGCATCGAGTCCTTTTAAAACTCCCATCATTAAAAGAGCTACGAATAATTTTTTCATAAAACACCTCCTATTAATCAATTCCAATTACCTTTTTCTGAACTGTTTCTATTCCTGACCTTGCTCCTGCAGTTCTCTGCGCATCTGAAAATATTGAGTAAAGATGAAATGCTCCTCCTCTTGATGCAGCAACTCCTATACCGAGATACCCGACTGCAAATTCCATTGCAGCGCCTGCCATTGTGACAACCGCAAGAAATTCAGGGTCCACATAGACATCATATTTACTTATATCAATTGTATCTCCCGGTATATTTACAACCCCTTGATGAAAGTTTACATCAACTAACTGCATTCCCCTTTCAATTCCTCCTTCTGCTGCCTGGAATGCTGTGTAGGCTCTTTGCTGACCTCCTGTGACATATATGTTTCTTGAGACAAGAAAAAGGGCAAGGGAGCCTGCTATGAGGATGAGCATCAACACTATAATTGTTACAACCATAACAATTCCTTTTCTCTTTTTCATTTTATATCACCCCCTTAAATTTCTCGGGGAAACAATCCCCCTTAAAACAATTCTTTGAAATCTTTTTTCCTCTGGAATTATATTTATCAACCTGTCTTCAATTCTTAAACTATCAAAGGGATATTCAAATCCTGTGATTCCTTTTCCTGTTCTGGTTAAGATTGTTACTCTTATCATAAAAGGTCTTGAATATATGTCTGATAGATTAATACCACTGAGAGTATGGGTGTATTCTGTTGTTGTATCGATTATACTGTCACCATCCCAGTCAAACCCGTAGGCAATTTGAAAGTCCTCAACATTTTCAAGAAAAATCTGGTTGTTTCTCATTAAAATATCGTTATTTGTATCAAGCCAGTATCTGACTCCATTTACATAGGTATTTGAATTCACTCTGAATGCAAAACTTCCTGCGTTTGCTCTTACATTGGGGTTGTTAACGGTTATTATCCTCTCATTTCCTGCAACACCCACATTTGTTACCACAAGGCTATCATAGAGCAGATTTTTATATTGAGAGAGGATTACTATGGTATCTCCGAGTCTTATGTCTCTTGTGGTATCCCCCCAGTTTTTGCATATAAGCACTCCACCTGTGGAAAGCCTTATTACAGGGTTCCATCTTGCATTTTCAAGTTCTGTAAAAAAGGCGGCCCCATAGAGGGTGATTTCATCGGGTGAATTTGTCCCTCCATTTATACCTGAAATAGGCCACTGGTTTGATGGCAGACCCAGCCCGGAATGCATTATGTCTCTTTTTATGAGTTCAAATGCAACCTGTGCATCTGTTTGCATTATGGATGTTTCCTGAACATAGACTGCTCTTCTCTGTTGATAAAAATATATGCTTAATATTGCAGCAAGAATTATACCGAATATTGTTAATGAAACCAGAAGTTCCACCAGGGTTAAACCTTTTTTCATCATCCACCTCCTTCCCATATGGCAACATCTTCCCATATTCTCTGTTTTCTTTGATTCCAGAGTATAATTACTCTTGATGTTTTCATATCGGCCTCGGGCAAACTGTCTGCTATATTTCTTGTGATTTCATAAAGTATGTCTCTGTAAAAGGTTGTATCAGGTCCAAAATCAGGAGTTGCTATATCCATCAGGTCATTATTGTCTCCGTCATTTGCCCATAGAGGGTCATCAGGGGAAAGATTTCTTAAATTTTCAACTTCTCTTGACAGGACCTGCTGAGCGTAGATTCTATGCCTGACAGCAATATCTGCCTGCATCCCGAAAAATACCATTTGCAGAAGTCCTATAAACATTATTGCAAGGATAACTATTGTTACCATTAATTCAATCAATGTAAATCCTTTTCTTAAAACCATTGTGCACCTCCCCATTTCCATACCTTTATTCTTCCTGTTACTGTTATACCTATTGCATAGGTTTCCTGATTATTCGTAAAATAAAGGGCACCAGGAGTTGCAAAACCCTTTGAACGAAATACAAGTGTGTTCCCGGGAAATTGAACTCCATCGTTATCAGGAGGACCTCCACCACATTCAGGAGTTGCAAGGGTCGCACTTCCAACCCCCGGGGGTCTACCTATCTTATAGTTAGAGGGTGTCTCGGTTCCGTACTGAACAGTGTATGTCCTTGTCGCAGGATTAAACACAATTGTGCAATCCATGTTTCTGACAATTGCTGTTTCCCTATAACTTCTTAAAGTAGATGCAAAAGTGTTTGCAAAAGAACGAAGGGATTCACCCCCTATACTCATAAATACGGGAATTGCAAGCCCCATAAAAATTCCTACTATCAGGACAACTATTAAAAGTTCAACTATGGTAAATCCTCTTTTCATCTTGCACCTCCACCAAATTTATATGAAAAATGAATGCCAAAATTTGTTTTGCAAATCACATTGATAATCAATCATTTTCTATGGATAAGATTTCTGTGTGTGTTAATTGTATGTGAATTGTGTTACCTTTTTGTAAAAAGATTGAAAACAGGGTTAGAAGATGTTTATAATTTAAAAATGAAATTGTTAAAAGAAAAGGATTTATCAGCAATAGAAATTATTTTAAAAAAACTCAATATAGAAAGGGGAAATTCTCCTGCAGAGCTTTTAAAAAATACAGTTAAAAAATTGAGGGCTTTTCCCTATGAAAATCTGACAAAGATTCTTGATGCAGGAGAGAAAATTTTTGAAAAAAAGCTGAGGACTCCCTTTTATATTGCAAGGGATTTTATAGAGGACAGGACAGGAGGGACATGTTTTTCTCTTGTTTATTTCGCGAAGAATATACTGGATTTTCTTGGGTTTAAAAGTGATTTTGTGCTTGCAGACAGAAAATACGGAGAGGATACTCACTGTGCCATAGTTGTCAATCTTGAGGGAAGAGCGTATCTGGTTGATATAGGGTATATGATTTATGAACCTGTTGAAATTGATAGAGACAAAGTTTTTTTCAAAAACAGAGCCTATAATTTTTTACTTGAAAATAAATATGATTTTTTTAATGTGTATACGGTTACACCAAAAGGTAATCTAAAATTCAGATATAAAATTAAAAACTCTCCTGTTTCAGAAGAGGAATTTATACATGCATGGGAAAAATCCTTTGAATTTGAGATGATGAACCATACTGTTGTTACAAAAGAGGTTTCTGATGGCGTTATTTATTTGAGAGACAGACATTTTCATAAAATAAAAGATGGTAAAACATTCTGTAAGGAATTGAATGATGAGGAAATAGGGCATGTGCTTGAAAATAACGGCTTAAAAAAAGAAGTTTTCTTCAGGGCAAAGTCCCTTTTAGGATATTAGATGGCAGAACCCGGTAAGCCTTTTCCCGTAAAATTCTTTACCGCTGTTTTTTATACTGACAATAAGTTTTTGAAAATGGCGAGAGAAAAGCTTTTAAAAAATTTTGGTGAGATGGATTACGAAAGTCCATCTTTTGATTTTGAATTCACCAGTTATTATGAAGAAGAGATGGGAAAGAATATTAAAAGGATTTTTTATTCCTTTAAGAATTTAGTAATGCCTGATGAGATTATTGATATAAAGATTAAAACCGCCATGATAGAAAAGGAGCTCATGCTTGAAGGGAAAAGAAAAGTTAACATAGACCCGGGGTATATGGATTACTTTAAGGTTGTTCTTGCGTCCTTTAAATTCGGGGGACAGAAGGTTTATCTCGGTAAAGGTGTATATGCGGATATAACACTGTGGTATGAAAAAGGCAGGTTTAAACCTCTTCTAACCTGTTTTCCTGATTTTCAATCAAATCTATATGAAAAAGTGTTGTTAAGGATAAGAGAACTCTATAAAAAAGGGTTGAAAATGAAAGATGAAAAGTAAAAGTAAATTTATTATAAGTGCAATTTGTTATATTCTATAAGTTGTATGTATTTGCAGGGTAAACTTTTTACATTCTTATAAATCAGGCTATTGCAAGGGTTAGAGCGGTTATTTTCTCCACACCTTTTTCTTTTAAAAGGGCGCTTAATTCGTTCAGGGTTGCCCCGGTTGTAATCACATCATCAAATAGTATTATTTTTTTTCCTCTGAGGTTTCCATATATTATGAAGGCATTCTTTATATTCTTTTCTCTTTTTTCTTTTTTTAAACCTGCCTGAGGTTTTGTATACCTTATTCTGTAAATCAAGTTTTTAACATAAGGAATGTCAAGGCTTTTTGATATTTCTCTGCAGAAAACCTCATTCTGGTCAAACCCTCTTTCTCTTTTTCTCGCAGGATGAAGAGGAACTGATAGTATAAAATCATATCCATCTTTTAGATATTGAACGCGATTTTTTAAAAAATTAAGAAGCAAATTTGCGAATTTTTTTCTTCTATTGTATTTGTAAAAATGAATTAACTTTGCCACTTTGTCTCTATAATAAAACAGGGTAACAATTTCGTCAAATAAAAAGGTTTTTTTGCATATATGTGCATGTTTTTTTGTTTTCCCGCATTTTAAACACAGAGGTTCTTTTACAAGGAGTCTTGCTATATCTTCAAAACAATCTTCACAGATAATTTTATTATCATTTATTAACCTTCTACATAAGGGACATATAGGCGGAAAAAAGAAATTTATTAAATCTGTAAAAAATTTTCTCATCATAGTGGAGTGTATTATAAAGAAAATTCTTTTTTATATTCCATTTCAGGAGAAATTGCGCTTTACTTTATAATAATAAACAATCAGGAAGGGTATTATGAAAAAAACTTGGTGTGTAATAATGGTAACAATGCTCAGCACACTCTTTGCTGGGCAGGATATCTTACAGGAAGAAATCTCTGAATGGATTTTATCCTCCACCGGGTTCGAGAAAAATACAGGGCAGATTATTGATTTTGAGAAAAATCCTGTTGATTATATAAAGGCAAGGATAAACCTGAAAGATTTTTCTATATTTATAACTGATAAAGGAGTAAGTTTTGTAATTTACAGAATGGAAAGAAAAAACGCGGGAACAGAAAAAGGAAAACAGGAAAACCTTGTCCACTACACCCGATTTGATATTGAACTTTTAAACGCTGATTTAAGCAGAATAGAATTTGAGGAGGAACTTCCCGGATATACAAACTATTATTATCCTTCATGTCCTGATGGGATTCTTTTTGTAAAGAGTTATAAAAAAATAAAAATAAAGGAGGTTTATCCCGGGATAGACTGGGTATTTAAGATAGATGATAAAGAATTGCATCATGAATTTGAAATAGAGCCAGATGCTGATTATAGAAAAATCAAGATGAAAGTGAAATGGGCAGATGTTTCTATCAGTGAGGATGGGAAAAAACTTGTTTTTAAAACTCCTCTTGGAGAAATTCAGGATGGAGAAATTTATGCTTATGAAAAGTCAAAATTTAAAAGTCAAAACCTGAAGTTTATTATAAAATGGGAAAAGATAACATAATCAGTTTTGAAGTTAAAGATTATTCAGGAAAAAATCCTCTGATTATAGATCCCCCTTTATCTCTTTTATGGGCAACCTATTACGGCGGAAATGATTCGGACGCGGGCATTTCCATTACAACCGATGTTAATGGAAATGTATTTGTAACCGGTTATACTAATTCAACTGATTTTCCGACTTATGACCCGGGAGGTGGTGCCTATTATCAGGGGACAAATGCAGGAAGTTCTGATGCCTTTATTTTAAAGTTTGAAGGCATCGGTTTTGGAGGGGAGGAGGATACTCGTCCGAATAAACCGGATACCTCTAAATCTCCTATTTTCCTTTTAAATCTATCTTCATTCTTTAAGGATGAGATTAATTTAAGGTTTACCACTTTTTCTCCTTCTCCTTTATCTATCTCTCTTTATGATATTTCAGGAAAAATTGTTTACAGGAAAGTTTTTCCGAGAACCCACTCCATAGTTATAAAAGATGAAAATTTAGAAAAATTGCCTTCAGGAACATACTTTTTAAAAATAAAATCAGGCAAAGAGAATTTTGGAAAGTTTAAAATAATAAAAAGATAAAGGTTATCATAAGCAATCTGTAGATTCATATAAAAGTTTGCATTTATGAAGCTCTATAAAGGATATTTGTAGGTTTTGTTGATTTTTATTTAATTTAAAACAAATCTATTCCTGTTAGATTTTTGATGAGACAACTTATTCCATTTCAGGAGAAATTGCACTTTACTTTATAATAAATTTTTCAAAAATGGGTCTCTTATTAAAAAATATAGACAAGATTTATATCTGTGACGATGATTTTACCATTAAAAAGAATTCTTCCATATATGTTGAAGGTGGTATCATAAAAAAGATAGGTAAAGTTACTGGGGCTAACACTTCCAGTGATGTTCGTGTGGTGAATTGCAAAGGATATGTATGCCTTCCGGGATTTGTGGACTGTCATACTCATCTGATTTATGGAGGAGATAGGGTGGAGGAGTTCGGGTTAAAATTAAAAGGAGTTCCTTATCTGGAGATTCTAAAAAGAGGTGGTGGTATAATCAACACGATGCGAAATACACGGGGTGCTGATAATGAAGAACTGGAACAATTACTTATACAAAGACTCATGATAATACTTGAACAGGGAACGACCACATGTGAGATAAAAACAGGTTATGGTCTTTCCACAAGACATGAAGAGAGACTCCTGAAAATTCTTCAGAAGATAAAAAACAAAGCAGTTCAGGATATAGTAATAACCTATATGGGGGCTCATGCTGTTCCGAAGCAAAAGGATAAAAACAAGTATATAGAAGAGATAATAAGTGAGGGTATTCCGATGGCTTCCCGGTATGCAGAGTTTTGCGATGTATTCTGTGAAAGGGGGGTTTTTAGTTACAGAGAAAGCAAGAGAATTCTTAAAGAGGCAGTTAGATACAAACTTATTCCAAAGGTCCATGCGGATGAACTGTCAGATTCAAATGGAGCCTATCTTGCAGGTGAAACAGGTGCAATTTCCTGTGAACACATGGTTTATTCCAGTTTAAAGGGGATTCGTAAGATGAAAGAAAAGGATGTAAAGGCTGTTTTATTGCCTGCAACCTCTTTTTTCTTAAGGAAAAGATTTGCAGACGCAATTAAGATTAAAAATGAAGGTATTAAGATAGCACTGGCAACAGACCATAATCCCGGAACTTCACCCTGCTTTTCTTTGCTTACTGCTGCCAAAATAGCTCTTTTTAGAATGAATATGAATGTTAAAGATGTTTTGCTGGGGATAACTTTAAATGCAGCAAGAGCCATAAATAGGGAAAATAAGTTGGGAAGCATAGAAAAAGGGAAACAGGCTGACTTTGTTCTTTTCAAAGTGCCTGATGTTCATTACCTTTTTTACAATTTTGACTTTTGTTTTAAAAAAATTGTTATAAAAAAAGGAAAAATTGTTTACAGCTGACAAAAATTTTAAAGATACTTGAAGAATTGAGATGTTTATTGTATAATTAAAACTTAAAGACTTAAAAATGAAGAAAAAAATTAAGATACAGGGGGTGAATTATGGAGTTTGAAGAGGTATTCAAAAACAGGGTATATGCTTTACTGAGAGAGAGAAACTTGGAAAAGGCAAAGAATTTACTTGAAAGAGAAATTGAAGAGGACTCAAAGAATTTTAAGAACTATGAACTGCTGGGTGACATATATCTTGAAAAGGAAGAAGAGGATAAAGCCCTTGAAAACTATGAAAAGGCTTTTGAAATGTTAAAGGATAGAGAAAAAGGGATAGGATTGCTGCCTCTGATATATAAAGTCAAGAGAATAAAAGGTGAATCACCGGATGTGAATGTTGAACTTGCTCGATTGTTTATGAATCACGGATTAAAAAAACAGTTTGAAAATACATTTATGAATTATCTGAAAGGTCTGATAAATTCCAAAAACAAGGAAGAGGGAATAAACTTTATAGAGAATCTTTTTGAAGATGAGCCTACAAGGAATGAATTTTTGTTTTACTTTCTTTCAAATTTCGGTGAGGGAAATGAGTTTCTGCAAAAGGCAATAGAAGGGCATAAAGCAGAAGGTAATAAAGCTGTGGTTGAGAAACTGAAGGGATTTACATCCGGTGGAGGTATTGATGTGGGTAAGTTAAAAGAAGTGATTAACATTGAGGGAATAGAGGAAAGAAAACTTGAACCTCAGGGCACCCTTGAACTGGCCGAATTACTGGATAATATTGGCTCCAAAGAAGAAGCATTGAATGAATATTTTAGCTCTATTTACAGTTTTATAGTGGAAGGGAACGACATAGAAAAATGTAAAGAGATAATGGAAAAAATAAAACAACTTGGAGTGGAAGACCCGAGAATAGAAAAGGTTGAAGAATTTTTGAATAATCCGCCAACAGGAACAGCAGAAATAGATAGTGAGAAAATCAATGAAATCATTAAGAGCAGAATAGATGAGATTGTGGATGAAAATACAGAAAATTTGAAGGAATTGGCGCGAGCCTTTTCTGAATCATTTTTACACAGTGAATCTGTAAAGATATTTGAAGATTTGATTGAGAGAAATGTTGATATAAAAGATGTCCTGGAATACTATCTTTATTCCCTTTATGAGACAGGGGAATATGAGAAGATAATCGAATTGCCAGGAGATGTTCCTGAGGATAAGGAGAGTGTGGTTGACTTCTTTAAGGGTCTTGCTTATGAAAAACTGGGAGAAACCAACAAAGCTCTTGAGATACTGAATGAGATATATGAAAAATCACCTGATTTTATGGATATAGAGGAAAGGTTAAGAAAGTTGAAAGGTGAGGAAATAGTGGAAAAGGCTGTGGAGGAAGAGGTGGAAAAAGTTGCTGTTGTGGAAGAACCTGAAGAAATTATAGAGGAAGTTGTAGAAGAGTTTAAAGAAGAAGTTCCTGAGAGAGTTGTTGAACCTGTGCCCGAGAAAAAAGAGAAAAAAGGCCTTAATGAGAGGATTGCAATAATTTATTGAGGAGGTTAAAACATGAAGATATATGAATATTTTGGGTTGAAAAAAGACCCCTTTTCAATGATACCTGACCCGAACCTTTTTTATGAATCAGAACCTCACTCATCAGCTCTTACAAGAGTGCTTTTTTCCATAGAGAACAACAGAGGTGCTGTTGCAATAACAGGTGATGTTGGAACAGGAAAAAGTATCTTACTCAGGAAAATTCTTTTAAATCTTTATGAAAATCAGGGCTATGAACCTTTTCTGGTTATATGCGCTCATTCTGACTTTGACAGAGAATGGTTCTTAAAAAAATTGACCAATTTTTACAGCGAAGAAGAATCAGAAGATAATTCTCTTAAATCGGTCATAAAAAAAGTAATGGAGAAATATGAAAAGGATAAAGAAAAGGCGGTTCTTTTAATAGATGAGGCAGATAAGATACAAGATAAAGAGATAATGGAGGATTTAAGAAACCTTTTAAACCTTGAGGTGTTTGATGAAAAGGTTTTCCATCTTGTTCTGGTTGGGTCCAGAAAACTTGCAAAAAACTTGAGAAACCACATGCCCTTTTATCAGAGAATAGCAATATGGTCTGAATTAACAGCTTTTTCTGAGGAAGAAGTTGGTAGTTATATAAAATTCAGAGTGGAAAAATGTGGTGGTAATAGAGATTTATTTACCGAAGATGCAGTTTCAAAAATTACTCTTTATTCTGAAGGAGTTCCAAGACTCATAAATGTTATATGTGATTCGGCACTCCTTGAAGCTTATATAAACAAAAAAGATGTAGTTGACGAGGAAATAGTGGAAAAGATAGCAGGTGTAAGAGGACTTAAATGAAGGAGAATAAAGAAATTCTGGAAATAAAGAAAAAAGCTGCTGAATTTCAGGCCAAAGGTCTTTATAAAAAAGCTCTTCAAGAGCTTGAAAAACTTTTAAATTATCCAGAATTTCTTGATGAGGGAATTTATCAGAGAATTGGTGAGTTAAATAAAAAGCTGGGAGATAAAGGAAAAGCCCTTGAATACTATATGAAGGCTGTTGAAGGGTATAAGAAACATGGGTCCTATTCTCATCTTATTCCCCTTTATAAAAAAATTCTTGAACTTGACCCTGAAAAAAAGGATTTACTTATTGACCTTGCAGATGCTTATTATCATAGAAGAATGCTGACTGAAGCAGCCAAAACCCTCTATGAATACGCAGGATATCTTTACCAGCAGGGTAAAGTTGAGGAAGCCTTTGGAGTTTACGAAAAACTCATGGAACTTGCCCCAGAAAATATACTTCTTCAAAGAGAAGTCGCAGAACTTTATCTTCTTCATGAGCAACCCAGGAAAGCATGGAAGATATACAGAAGAATCTTTGAGCATTACAAAAAACTGGGCAGAGAAGATAAACTTGTAGAAGTCAAAGAAAAATTAGAAGAGATAGAAATAATAATGGGAGATGAGATATCCCAATTAAAAGAAGAAGAAAAAGAGAAAAAATTTGACAAGGAAGATGAGGAGGAAAAGGAGTTTCTCACAGTTGAAGATATATTAAAAGGTAGTGAAACCGCAAGTTTCAGGGAGATTATCACCAAAAAATCTGAAGTTGAGCCCGAGGAAAAAATGGAGATAGAAAGGGGAGAAGTTCCTTCAGGAGTTAAGGAACCGAAGGAAAGAGAGGAGATAAAAGAAGAAATTGAAAAAGAACAAGCTGAAGAGGAAACCGAGGAGCCTGTTTCTGAGGATAAAGTAGAGGTTGTTCCAAAAGGCTGGGAACAAACAGTTGCAATGGGAGATGCGTACTGGGAATTGGGAGAAAAGGAAGAGGCTTTGAGGATATACTACGAAGCAGCTGATGGATGTCATAAAGAACATAATTTTATGGAAGCTCTAAAAATTTATAGAAAGATTGCAGATTATTACCCTTTTGAACTTAAGGCAAGACAGAGAATGATTCAAATAGCTCAGCACCTGAAAGATAAGAATCTTCTTGTGGAATCTCTATTACAGCTTGCAAATTGTCTTTATGAAAGGGGTGATAAAGAAAAAGCAAAGGTATGGTATTTACAGATATTAAAAAGGGCTGATCCGGATTGTCGTGAGGCAAAAGAAAAACTTTCGATTATTGCTCCTGAATTAATAGAGAAGATGGAAAAAGCCAAAGTGGCCAGAAAAGAAGTTGTTGAGGTGCCTAAAAAACAAAAGAAAGTTAAAGTTACTGAACCTCCTGTGAAGCAAAAGAAAGAAAAAGTTAGTACTGCGGATAAGAAAGAGGTTATTCCTGAAAAGGAAGCTGTGCTTGAAGAACCTGAATTCATTGACCTTGGAGAGGAACTGAGAAAAGAGCTGGAAAAAGAGGAAAAAGAGCCTCAGACAAAAGAGGAGAAAGAAAAAGAAATTTTCAGGCAAATAGAAGAGTCAATATACACCCATGCTCAAAAAACTGACCCTGTTGATGCTCTTGAAGTTGGGATGGCTATGAAAGAGCTCGGGCTGATTGAAGATGCAATTTCCAATTTAAAAAAAGCACTTGAAGGGGAGGATAAAGTCAAGAAAGAGGCCTATCATCTTCTTGGACAGATTTTCCTGGAAATGGAACAACCAGAAATTGCCCTTGAGAATCTAAAAAATGCCATTAGTATAAAAATTGATAATAGCGAGAAGGACAGAGTCATTCACTACGACCTTGCAAGAGCTTATGAAAGTGTTGGTGAGTGGGCAAAGGCGGTAAAACATTATAAAATAATTTATGAGCAGGACCCATCATCAAAGGAGTTAAAACAAAAAATACTTGAACTTGCCAGGAAAATCAAATCGTCCAGAAAAAATAAAGGTTGAAATCCGGATGAAAAAAATAGACCTCCATATCCATACGAGTGCGTCTGATGGAGAATTCGCTCCTTTTGAACTTTTGAATCTATGTCAGGAGTTGAATTTTGATATAATTTCTATTGCTGACCATGATACAATGAAAGGAGTAAAAAAATTGTCCAATCATAATACCTCACTGGAAATTATACCTGCTATTGAGTTGAGTTGTAGAGACGGTAAAAGAGATATACATCTTCTTGGATACTATGTTGATGATGAAAATACCCCTATTTCTGATTATCTTAAAAAATTCAGGGAAGAACGGATAAGAAGAATTTATAAAATAGTGGATAAACTGAAAAAGATGGGTATTGATATTTCTGCAGAGGAAGTTTTTAAACAGAGTAGTTTTTCCGATTCCATAGGTAGACCTCATATTGCCAAAGTACTTGTTAAAAAGGGGTATGCTGAAAATATAGATGACGCATTTGATAAGTATATAGGATACTCAAAACCGGCCTATGTGCATAAGTATAAAATCTCCTTAAAACAGGGTATAGAAATAATAAGCGCAAGTGGAGGTATACCAGTGCTTGCCCATCCCGGACAATACTATGACCTGGAATATTTCCTGTTTTTGAAAAAACAGGGTTTAAAGGGGATAGAAATCTGGCATCCTGATAATTTGAAATATGCCAAAGAGCTTGAAGAATTTGCTGACAAAAATAAATTTTTAAAAACAGGGGGAAGTGATTTTCATGGGTTTTCACATAACTCTAAAAAAGATATAGGCAAGATTCTAATTCCCTATGATTCTGTTGTTGCTTTAAAAAAAGAGAAAGCAAATGCCAGTTCTTGATATTTTTCGCAACGATATACTCTGGAAGGTAATTCTAATATCCTTTTTAACTCAAATATTAAAAATATTTATTCATTTTTTCAAAAAAAAAGAATGGAACTGGAGATGGGTTTTTGAAACCGGAGGAATGCCCTCTTCCCATTCTGCAACAGTCTGTGGACTTTCGACCCTTGTCGGGATAAGAGAAGGATTTTCCTCAACTATCTTTGCGGTTACTGTGATTTTCTCATTAATTGTTATGTATGATTCTGCAGGTGTTAGAAGAGCAATGGGTTATCAGGCCACTGTTCTGAACAAAATGATGGAAGAAATGGAAGTGTATGGCAGAGTGAGGTCAGAAAGGTTGAAAGAGCTACTGGGACATTCACCTGTAGAAGTATTTGTTGGTGCTTTTATAGGTGTAATACTGGGTATTTTCTTTTCCATTTAGACATGAAAAATATTCTTTTTATATCTCCATGGTCAAATGACTGGGACATTGAAAACATAACAAGGAGTCCTGAAAATGCCTATTTTTTAAAAAATCTTCTTAAAAAATTTGAGGTTTATCATATATTTCTAAAGAATCAAACAACGGGTAAACCTTTATCTCGTAACCATCATCTTTTTCCGGTAAAAAAAACAGATTTAAAAGAGCCCATCTTCTTTTTTATAAATTATTTACTTAACAATTTCAGGTTATATTTTGAAGCTAAAAAAATTATAGAGAAAAATTGTATAGACCTGGTTCTATGTGGTTCTTCCAGAACAAATCTTGCAGGGTATCTCATAAAAAAGAAACTCAGGAAAAAAGTCATACTTAAACTCTATGGAATACACACCTATTTTACCAGCAATTTCTTAAAAAAGATATTTATGTTACCTGAGAGAATTTCCTTTCATATGCCTTTTGATTATATAATAAGTGTTGATGATGGTAGTGGTGTTGGAAGACTCAGGAAAATAACAGGTTTTCCTGTTAGTAAATTTAAGGCTTTAAAAAACGCCTATCCTGATGAATGGCAGGGTCTTTACTCAAAAAGCAATACCGGAGGAAATAAAAATATTCTTGGAGTTTCGGCTCTTGAAAAATGCAAAGGATTTGACTATTTTATAAGGTGTGCTCAAGAACTTTTAAAAGAAAGAAAGGATGTAGTATTTATTCTATGTGGTGAAGGTTCTGAAAGAAAAAATCTTGAGAAAATGGTTAAATCTCTGGGGATAGAAAATAATTTTAAATTTGCAGGGGGTGTGCCTCATCCCAAAATGCCTGAATTCTACCTCAAATCCTGTGTGCTGGTTTCTACAAATCTCTATGGTAATAAAACAATACCTGTTGTAGAAGCAATGCTTTTTGGTCTACCTGTAATCGCCTTTAAAGTCATAGATGAAGAAGATTTGATAAAAGATGGTAAAAATGGATTCCTTGTTCCTGCAGGAAATTATAAAAAAATTGCCAGCAAACTCTCTCTGATTTTAAAAGATGAAGATAAAAGGATAAAAATGGGAAAATTTGCCAGGAAATGGATTCTTGAAAATTATCCTTCATGGGATAAAAGAATCAGAGAGGAAATTGAGTTGATAAATATTATAATATGAGGTATATAAAAAATTTATTCTTTTTATTGATTTCCCATTTTTCTACTCTCCTTTTAAACTTTTTTATCCTGAAAATCCTTACAAATTTTTTGCACCCAGAAAAGCTCGGTGTCTACTTCACTTATCTCGGTGGTTCTCTTATATTGTCTCAGGTTATGCTTCTTGGATTTCCCTATGTCTTTACAAGATTTATACCTTACTGGGAGGAAAAAAAACAGGAGAAAAAGATATTTCCCCTTTTATTGTTCTTCCTCCTCATATACACTCTACTGGTCTTTTTATCTTTAATAATACTTGTCTTCTTACCTTTTTTTAACAGAAATTTGATTTTTCTTTCTCTTACAACTGCCTATCTTTTTTCCCTTCTTACAATTTTTGTCTCTCTTTACACCGCCTTTCGAAAAATGCAATATTCCTTTCTAATAAATTTTATCTACCTGACATTGTTTTTCCTTATTGTTTATTTAATGAAAGATAGTATAAGTGTTAAAGCATTGTTTTCCTATCAAATTCTTTCCCTGACCACTGGAATTCTGGGTGGCATTGTATTCCTCGCAAAGAAATTGAGATTTGAAGTCCTTAATCTTAAAGAAATATTCAGGGAGATAAAGATTTACTGGAAAGAGTCTTTTTTACTTCACATCCTTTCGCCTATCTTTGATTATGCTGACAGATTGCTTCTTGCAATCTTCTCAAACTTTATAAATGTTTCCCTCTTTACATCTATGAGAAAGATAATTCAACCCTTAAGACAGATTTTACATTATCCCGCTGAAGCAATGGCACCTGAAATATCAGCAAAGGCCGATAGATTCAAGGAATTTAAAGTGTCCTTTGAACTACTCAGAAAAATGCTATTTATATTTTCTATTCATTTATTTTTTATAATTTTTATTCTTGGAAGATTTTTTATATCTCTAATTACCAGTGAATTTTATCTATCCGCTTATCCTGTGTTAATCATACTGGGTTTTAAGATAATAGTTTCTTCTCTCTATTCCCCCTATCTTCTTCTTTACCGTTCCTATGGTAGAATGATACATTTTTTTTATTCAGACCTTTTATGGGTTGTATTTTTTGTATGTTTTGCCTATCCATCGGTTAAGTATCTCGGTATAGAAGGACTTGCACTTCTTCATCTTTTCGCTTCAATTGTAACTCTGTTTTTTAACTTTTTTTTCATAATACCTCTTTATAAGGTGGTTTCAAGAAAGGAATTCTTGCAGATTTTTAAATATTCTCTGTCTTCTCTTATACCTTTTTTAACCCTTTTTCTTTTAAAGATTATTTCTCCCTTTCTAATTTTGATAGTTTTTTACATTGTTTTTATGATTTTATCCTTTATTTTTAAACCCTTCACCAGGGAAGAAATAGTTTATATAAAAAAGGTTTTAAAAAAATGAAAATAATACTTGAAGAAAAAGAGGAGTTAATACATAGCTCTTTAAAAAGTGAATTCCTTTTTAATAATTATATATGGTATAAAACTCTTAAAGAAAGCACAAAAGATTTAAAAGTAGGTTTTTTGAATAAAAACGAGGAACTTTTACCCTTCGGGTATAAAAAGAAACTGTTTTTTTATTTTTTCTATTTTTCTCCTCTTACAACACCTTATGATTTTAAAGAAAATTTAGACTTTGATATATTTTTTCAGAAATATAAAAATATTTTATTTATAGAAATTGTAGATTTTAAAAATAAACTTGCTCTTTCTAAAAACTTTTTGAAAATTCCTACTTTTTATCATTATATAGACCTGCATAAAACTACTGCTGAGATTGAGAAATCATATAAAAAATCTTTAAGGGAACAAATAAGGCAGGCAAAGAGAAAAGGAGTGAGTTTCAGGAAAATGGAGAAGAAAGATTTAATGAAATTTTATGATATATACTGCAAGTTAAGGATAAAAAAATTTAAAATAGCTCCTTATCCTTTCGCATTTTTTGAAAAAATTTTTGATAATCTCATTCCTGAGCGAGCAGAGGGATTTGTGGCTGAAGTGAATGGTAAAGTTGCAACAGGTTTGATATGCTTGCATGTAAATAAGGACTTTTGTCTTGCGTTTGTTCAAGGAACAGACCCTGATTTTTATTCCTGCAGAGTTTCTCCTTTTATATTTGATAACACAATAAAATATTATAAGGATAAGGGATTCAAAATTTTTTCTTTTGGGCTTACTCCCTTGCAAAGTAAGGGGACATTATTCTTTAAGGAATCTTTTGGATGTGAGAAACAGGATATTACGATATGGAGGTTTGTTCATCCTCTCTATAAACTGGGTAAAAAGTTGTTGAAGTTTAAATTGGTTTTCCTTTAATATTAAATAAACCATCTTTTTTGACAAAACAGATTAATTTTCAATATAATTCAATACAATGAATATAATAGATATTCTTTTGAAACTCCTTGAATTTAAAACCACCTCTTCAAATTCTGAGGAACTCAGAGGAATAGTTGATTTTGTAGAAGATATTTTTAAAAGCAAGGAGTTTTATATAGAAAGGTTTAGAAAAAATGAAAAACATTCAATTTACATATCTTTTAAAGAAACCTATACACCAGAAATTCTTTTTGCAGGACATCTTGATGTTGTGCCTGCTGATTATGAAGAACAGTGGATACCGAGGATAGAAGGAGACAGGGTTTTTGCAAGGGGTGCAATGGATATGAAAGGGACATGTGCGGTTCTTATAAAATTATTTCTTGATATTAAGGAGAAGGGAAGACAGGGTAACTTTGCACTCCTTTTTACAACTGATGAAGAGACAGGAAGTAAAGATGGGGTTGAGTATATACTTAAAGAAGAAAGACTAACACCTCGTTTTACAATAATACCTGATGGGGGTGTTGACTTCACTGCAGTTATAGAAGGTAAAGGCGTTTTTCATTGCGAGCTGAGTGCAAAGGGGAAATCCGCACACGGTTCAACTCCATGGATGGGTGAGAATGCAATAGACAAATTAATTGATATATACAGGGAGCTCAGGGAATGGGTTTTGAAAGAGAGTGAGGGTAAAAATGGAGAACACTGGCACCCAACTCTTAATCTTGGAGTTATTAATGGAGGGACTGCAGTGAATAAAATTCCTGACCACGCCTCAATGCAGCTTGATTTCAGATTTCCCCATCCTTATACTCTGTCTGATTTAGAAGACAAAATTAAGGAGATTATAAGCAGGTATAATGGTGTTGAATATAGAACAATGTCCACAGGCCCCGCAGTTTATACATCTCCAGACAACGATTATATTAAAAAGTTTGCAGAGTGCTATAAAAGAGTTTTGAATAAAAATATAATTTTTGGCAAAGAACATGGTGCAACTGATGGTAGATTTTTTTCAGAAAAGAATATTCCTGTCCTTACTATATATCCTCTTGGAGCAGGAGTCCATTCTAAAGATGAATGGGTTAGCATTTCCTCACTGAACACTCTCCTTGCTCTTTTTAGAGAGTTTTTAAAAGAATATGAAGAAAGTTAAGGTCGCTCTTTTGCAACTTTCAACAAGGCTCGGTGCAATTGAAGAAAATACAAAAAAAATTATAAGGGGTATAGAAAGAGCAAGAAAAAAAGGGGCTAATATTGTGGTTACTCCTGAACTTGCAACTCTTGGTTATGGTTCTGGAGATATATATCTTGATAAGGTCAGTGAAAATCTAAAGGCGGTTGAGAAAATAAAGAATAAAGTGGGGGATTTTTATCTAATTCTTGGATATGTAGAAGGAGATAATAAGGGATTTTTTTACAATTCTGCTGCTTTAATCCATAAAAAGAAAATAATAGGAAATTACAGAAAAGTTCAACTGGTTAATTACAGAATCTTTGATGAGAAAAGATATTTTAAACCAGGAAATAAGATGCCTGTTTTTGAGACAAAATTTGGTAAAATAGGAATCCTGATATGTGAGGATGTGTGGTTCCCTGAGCCCCCAAGAGCTATGGCTTTGAGAGGTGCAGGAGTTCTTTTTGTAATTGGGGCATCTCCCTATGAGAGAGGAAAAGATAATGTGTGGGTCAATTATTTAAGACAGAGGGTTTATGATAATATTTTACCTGTTGTTTTCTGCAATCAGGCAGGGTGTCAGGATGGTGTAACCTATCTTGGATTAAGTATGTATATAAATGCACAGGGAGAAATTGTAAAGAAAGGAAAATTAACAGAAGAAGATATGGTTATTTTTAACATAGACCTTGATGAATATAAAAGGCTCAGAAGAAGAGATATAAGACTAAGAGAGGTAAGAAAGAAAGTTCTTGAAGACCTTGTTAAAGCCTTTGAGGAAATGACAGATGATACACATTCAATTTGATAGAGAAGAGTTACCCCTCATAGAAAAGATAATAGTTGAATCTATCAAAACAAGGGTTAAAAAATCAGGTGCAAAGGGAGGAGTTGTCGCTTTTTCAGGAGGTGTGGATTCGTCTCTTGTTTTGCATCTTGCAAAAAAGGCTCTGGGTAAAAATATTATTGCCCTTATAATGCCTGAGAGAGGTGTTACGCCCGAAAAGGACTTAAAAGATGCCTTTAAACTTGTTAAAAGGTTAAAAGTAGATTTTGATGTTTTAGAAATAAACGAATTTGTTAAAAACTTTTCTAAGGTTTTAAAAAGAGGAACTAAAAAAGGAAAAGAATATTCAATATATAATTTGAAACCAAGAGTGAGAATGATAATAAACTATATGTATGCAAATACACTCAACTATCTTGTTATCGGAACAAGCAATAAAACAGAGCTTCTTTTAGGCTATGGGACAAAATACGGAGACCTTGCAGCAGATATATATCCCATAGGAGATTTATACAAAACACAGGTATGGCAGGTTGCAGAGTATGCAGGTATTCCAACAGACATTGTCAAAAAAGTTCCTTCAGCGGGTCTGTGGAAGGGACAGACTGATGAGGAAGAAATAGGTTATACATATAGCCAGATAGATTCTGTTCTTTTCTGTCTCGTTGAACTTGAACTTTCTGTTCGGGAAACATCCAGGATTTTATCTTTACCCTCAAGAGCCGTGAATGACCTTTATTTAAGAGTTGTGAAAAATGAACATAAAAGAAGACCTCCCACAATTACAAAGATTTCAAAAATGTGTCTTGATAAAGACTGGAGGTATCCAGTAGAAAGAGAATGATCAGAGTTCTTGGAATAAACGGTTCACCGAGAAAGGATGGAAATACGGTTTTAATGATTCAAAGTGTTCTTGAATCAGCAAGAAATGAGGGGGCGGATACAGAAATTGTTCATCTTGCAGATTACCCTGTGTCTCATTGTCTTGGATGTTATTCAAAAGATGAAAAATTATGCAATCCCGAAGTCTTCAGGGAAATGTTACCAGGTATTTACAAAAAGCTGGTTGAATCTCATGCCTATGTTTTCGGAACACCTGTTTACTGGTTCAGTGTTTCAGGATTAATGAAAAATTTCATTGACCTTTTAACAGCTCTGGAAAACATAGAAAAAATTCTTGAAAACAAGGTTGCAGGTTGCGTTGTTTCAATGGAAGAAGATGGAGCTGTGAATACTGCTTCTCAAATAATTGTACCCCTGAACTTTATGGGCATTTTAATTCCACCCTTTGCAATAACCTATTCAAGAGGTGACCTTTTCTCATCAGAAAATCAGGATACATTAATAGAGCTTGAAACCATAGGTATAAATCTTGTTAAATTTGCAAAAATTTTAAATGAGAATTAAAAAGCTTGAATTGAGAGGATTTAAATCCTTTCCTAATAAAACTGAAATCGTTATATCTCCAAGAATTACAATAGTTGTTGGTCCAAACGGCTGTGGCAAGACTAACATTTTTGAGGGAATTCTTTTTGCTCTTGGAGAAAAAAGGGCCGAAAACTTAAGGGGAAATGCGTGGCAGGATTTAATATTTTCCGGGAATGATAAGATGTCAAGAAGCGGTACCGCAGAAGTTGCAATAGTCCTTGAAGAAAATGATGAGGAATTTGAAATAAGGAGAAAAATTTACAGAGATGGCAGAGTAGAAAATTATATAAACGGAGAGTATATATCCCATGTAAAATGGAATGACAGAATATACGAGATTTTCCCTCAGGGTAAGGGATACGCTCTTTTCAAAAATGAAGACATTGAGAGAATTATAATGGATGCCCCAAAGGTTTTAAAAGAACTTATTCATTCAGCAGCGGGCATAGAGCTTTTTGAAAGGAAAAAAGAAACCCTGAGAAGAAGGCTTTTAAGAGTTGAAAAAGAGATGGAGAGAATAGAAGATTTAATGTTTGAAAAGACCAGGAGAATAAAAGAACTTGAGAAAGAAGTTGAAAGACTCAGAGTTTACTGGGACATAAAAGAGAAAATAAATTTTCTTGAAAAAAAGAAACTTTCAATAAATTATTATTATATAAAAAGAGACCTTTTAAAGAAAGAAAAAGAAAGAGAGGCAAAATTAAAAGAGATAGAAATATATAAAGAGAAGGAAAAAAAATATATGGATGAACTTGAAAGCCTGAAAAAAGAGATCTCTAATGTTATAGAAAAGTTAAAAGAGTGTGAACATAATAAAAACAAAATTTTTGACGAGGAGAGAGTTGTTCTTACCGAAAAAGCCAAACTTATGGAGAGAAGACAAAATCTTGATATCAGAAAACAAGAATTTGAAAAAAGGATAAGTACTCTCTCTGATGTGTTAAAAGAAATCAACCTGGAAATGGAAGGAATTGAATTTGATAAAGAAGACTTTAATGAGGAAAAATTCAGAGATAAGGAAAGGAATTTAAAAAATTTAGAAAACGAAATCTTGAATCTTGAAAGAGAAAAAAACAATCTGGAGATAAAAAAGCTGGGTATTGAGGAATCTCTGAAAAATGAAGAGGATAGAGTGAGGAGAAACAAGGTTTGGTTTGAAGAAGAAAAAAACAAAGAAGAGACCCTTTTAAAAGAAATAGAAGAAATAAAAAAAACAGAGAATGAAATGGTGGAACGAAGAGAAGAGATTATTAAAACTCTCACACCCATTAATGAAAAACTTGAACTTCTGGAAAAAAACATAGATGAAACGAAAGTTTCTCTCAAGAGTCTTGAAAGTAGAATTAGACAACTTGAAAGTGAAAGAAACGAAAAAGGAGATAAATTCTTATTTGAGTTTCTTGATTTAAACGATGAAAAGATGATAATCTTTGATAAATTATTTTACTACCCGGTTTTAAACCTTGAAGAAATTGTTTCTAAAAATTTTGACAAAAATAAGGCGATAATAGAAGAAAAAATAAGGGAGTTCGTGGATTTTCGTATTTCAAAAATTGTATATACAGGAAAGTTGAAAGATATTTTGAAGAACCCGGGGCCTCTTGAAAGAGATAAAATTTATATAACAGAAGATGGATATATCCTGGAAAATGGGATTGTTATTGAAAAATTAAAAAAAGAGAAAGTCGAGAGAGAAAAGGAAATAAAAAAACTCAAGGCAAATATTTTAAAGGAAAAAGAAAAACTTGACAATCTTTTAAATGAGGATAAAAAAACAAGAGAGGAGAAGAAAAATCTTATTAACGTCCTTGATAACATTGAAAAATCATTGTTTGAAAAAAAGAAAGAATTAAGAATAAAAGAAACAGAAATGGAAATTGTGAGGCTATCTATTGAGGATTTTGAAAAAAGAATTATTGAGGGTAAAAAAAAGTTGAATGGTTTAAAGAATGAAAGAGAGATTGTCCGGAAAAAAGAGGAGGAGATAAAAAGATTTGTGGATGCAAAAAAAACTGAAAAAGAGCAGATACAAAAGGAGTATAGTGTTCTGGAAAGAATATTTAGAGAAATTGAAAGATTTAAATATCTACAAAAAACAAAAAAAGAGACTGAAAAGGAGTTAAAAGAAATCCGACAAAAAATTGAAGAAATACAAGGCGAGACAGAGTCAATTCAGAAAGAAATAGATGTTTTTGAAAAAAAAGAAAATGAGATTGCAGAGGTCAGAAAAGAATTTGAACAGAGAGAAGAAGTCTTACTGGAAGAAAAGCAAGATCTGGAGCAAAAAAAAGAAGAAATTATGATGAAAATAGAAGAGAACAAAAATGACTTACAAAAAATAAAAGAAGACATTGTTGCAATTCAGGTCAGGATTGAATCGGTTAAGGAAAAACTGGCAGAGTTCCCGGAAGATATAGAAGAAAGCTATCCTGATATGGGGATAAGAAAGATAGAGGAGGAAATAGAAAGACTCAAAAAAAGACTCTATGAATTTGAAGATGTGAATCTTGCAGCAGAGAAGGAATATGAAAGAGAAAAAGAAGAATACGGAAAAATAACTCATGCCTTAAAGGATGTCAGGTCTTCAAAGGAGAAAATAAGTTCTGCAATAGAAATTCTTGAGGAGGAGGCAAAGAAGAGATTTTTTAATCTCTATAATAACTTTAAAGAAAACATAAAAGAGGTTGCGGATAACCTTTTAAAAGGTGATATTCAAATAGAGCTTGAAAATCCCGATGACCCTCTTAACTCGGAATTTGTAATAAAGGCAAGTCCTTTTGGTAAGAGGGTAAGGGCAATAGCTCTTCTTTCTGGTGGGGAAAGAGCACTTCTTGCACTATCAATAATATTTGCCCTACATCAGGTGAGCCCTGTTCCCTTTTGTGTCCTTGATGAAGTTGATGCGGCTCTTGATGACGCGAATACTTTGAGATTTGTTGAGTTTATTAAAAAACTCTCATATAGTACCCAGTTATTTATAATAACCCACAATAAAAGGACAATGGAATCAGGTGATATTTTATACGGTGTTTCAATGGAGGATGGGATTTCAAGGGTATTCTCTTTAAGACTTGAAGAAATCTCCTGATTGACTTTATATATTCAATTTCTATATATATATATTTATATTTGTGTTTATGTTTATATTTTCTCTCTTTAAACATAGGATTAAACACAGGAGGTTTTTATGATGAATCTTGTAAAAAGAATATGGATGGTGGGGCTTTTTCTTGCCCCAAGTGCTCTTCTCTCAAAGGAAGGTAAAGCATGCTGTGCTCATAAACTCTCTGGCTATATGTTTGGAGACTACTACTATGTTGTGGCAAATCATGATTCCACCTATGAAGGGCAGAATGGTTTCTGGTTCAGAAGAATATATTTCACTTATGACCATGCTATAAGTGGTGAATTCTCCGCAAGGTTAAGATTGGAGATGGCAAGTTCTGATTTTACAAAAGCATCAGGAAAACTTACTCCCTTTGTTAAGGATGCCTATCTCAAATGGAAATTAAAGAAATTTGATTTACTTCTTGGTATATCTTCTACACCTACATGGAATTTAATAGAGAAATTCTGGGGATACAGGTCAGTTGAAAAAACGCCTCTTGACCTTCAGAAATTCGGTTCTTCAAGGGATTTTGGGATTGCATTCAGGGGAAAAGCAGGTCCGAATAAAAGACTGGGATATCACCTTATGTTTGGAAACGGGGAAGGCAATAAGTCTGAATACAACAAGTTCAAAAAGGTTATGGGCGCAATAGATTTTGAACTCCCTCATCTTGTTGTTCAGGTCTATGGAGACTGGGAAGAAGGAAAAGGAAATACAGATGTTTATACTTATCAGGGATTTGTTGGTTTTAAATTCAACAAATTCAAAATAGGAGCTCATTATGCCCAGCAGATAAGGCAGATGGAACCTGACACTCAGGATACCTATGAAATTGCATCAGGATTTTTCACCTTTGACCTTCACAAAAAAATAACATTTCTTACAAGATATGATAAGATGTTTGACCCATCACCCGCCGGTATTTCCTATATTCCCTTTGCTCAGGCGAAGTCAAACCTTTTAATTGGTGGTATTGATTTTAAACCTCATAAAAATGTTCATTTCATCCCAAATGTTGAATATGTCTTCTATGATGAAACCAATGGAGTGAAACCCGATGCAGACCTTTATCTGAGACTCACTTTCTATTACAAGTTCAAATAAAATTCTGGAAAATTCGGGGGTAAATTATATCTATTACAAGAAGGGAGTTTATAAGGAAATCGATTGGTCTTGCTGGAGCTGCGGCAATAGGAGACCTTTTCTTTAACATAGACAGTCTGGTTGCCCAGGAGTCTCTGAGCAAAATTCCCTATTCTCCAAAAGAAGATGTTCTTATTCCATCAACCGATGTTATGTATGTTAATTTCTGCGGTATAAGGGTAAGAAGGGTTAACGGAGTTATAAGGCAAATATACGGAAATCCAGAAAGCCCATACAATAAAGGACATCTCTGCCCAAAGGGTCAGGCAGGAATTTTTCATACCTACAATCCTTACAGAGTGAAAGCACTTTTAAAAAGGACAAATCCAAATAAGGACCCGAGAGAAGACCCCAAATGGAAGGAAATTTCCTGGGAAGAAGCCTTTAATGAAATTGCAAAAAAATTAAAAGAAGTAAGGGAAAAAGACCCGAGGGGTTTGAGTTTCCACTGGTCTCATGGAAAATATTTGATACAGGATAAATTTCTAAAGGCATTCTGCAAGGCATTCGGGACTCCAAACAATATTCACAGAACATCAGTATGTGAGACCGCAAGGCATGTTGCCGATGAATTAACATGGGGCTATCATGGTATTTTACCTGACCTTGATTATACAAAATACTACATAAATATGGGGGCAAACTTTTCAGAGGCAGAACAATGGGCAAGATGGCTTGATAGAACCGCAATGAGAAGGGTTGTTGATGAGGGTATGAAGATGATTGTGATCGAACCAAGACTTTCAAATTTAGGGGCAAAGGCTACAGAATGGATTCCGATAAAACCCGGTAAAGATGTTTTGTTTTTGCTTGCCATGGCAAAGGAATTGATTAAAGAAGGATTTGTGGATAAAGATTTTCTCGTAAATTACACTGATGCTCCTTTTCTTGTGGGTGAGGACAAAAAGTTTTTAAGGGATGAAAAGGGTAATCCTTTGGTATGGGATGAGAAGAATTCAAAGGCAGTTATCTATGATAATGCAGAAAAAATTTCCCTTGATACTGAGGTGGAAATTGATAATAAAAAATATAAGACCGCCTTCAGGATTTTCAAAGAGTATGTTCTTTCTCTTGATGATAAAGAGGTTGAGGAGATTACAGGAGTTCTCTATTTAAAAATAAAAAAAGTTGCAAGAGAGTTTGGTGAAAATGCGCATATAGGAGAAACCATAGAGATAGAGGGGCATAAATTAAGATACAGACCTTGCGCTATACATACATTCAGGGGACTTTCAGCAAAGGAATACGGCACGCAAAACTGGAGAGCAGGGCTTATTGTTAATATGCTTGTTGGAGCAATAGATGCGGTAGGAGGACTTTTAATTCACAAAGCAAACCCTGATTATAGAAATATGAAACCCTCTAAGTGTGAATATCCGCCTAAGAGGGTTGACCTTGCAGAAAGTGTATTTTATCCCCATGCAACCCACAATGTTGCTCAACAGCCTGCATATACCTATGCAGAGCCTGAAAAATACGGTCTTCCCTATAAACCTCAAATGGCTATTTTTTATGCGACAAATAGAATTATGTCAACCGCAGATATAGAAAAACAGATAGAAGGATTCAAAAAAATCTATTCAGTAAACATAAATGTTGTGCTTGATGAGACAGCCCAGATGGCTGATATTGTTTTGCCTGATAAAACCTATCTTGAAGACTATCACTTTTCACCAACAAGGTGGACACCCGATTCTGAACATAAGGCAATAAGACAGCCTGTTGTTAATGTCTTTAATTTGAAATACGGTGCCACTGAAATTCTTTTTGAGCTTGCAAAGAGGGCAGGTTTTCTTGATAAGTTCATTGAGGAGGTGAATAAAGCCTTTAAACTGAAGGAAAAGAAGTTTGAAAAAGGAAAAGTTTATAACTCAAAGGAGGCTGTCAAATTAATATGGGAGGAAAGTACCGGAAAACCCTTTGATTATGCATTAAAAAATGGACTTGTTGCTAAAAAGGTGGATGTTAAAAAGAGATATCTCTCAAATGCTGAGAAATACAATGGCAAAGAAAAACCAAAAATGCATTTTTATACGGAGCAACTGGTTCATACAATGGAAAAGGTTTTTGAAATTATGGATAAAAATGAAAATGTGAAAAAGGTTTATATGGAATGGTATGAGGAAAATGATGAAAAGGGACTTAAAAAATTACTTGAAATCAAGTTTTCGCCCCTTCCCCTAAAAGAACATGCCTTTCCAACTCCCCATATAAAAAGAAATGAAAAGGAATTTCCCTTCTATCTCACCACATACAAGAGAATGTACAGGAACCAAACAGATACCCATGCATTAAATCCTGTTTTAAATGAAATTGCTCATGATGCTGATACAAACTATGTTCTTATAAATACAAAAACCGCCAGAAATCTTGGAATTAATGATGGTGACCGGGTTTATGTGGAAAGCAAGACAGGTAAAATAAGGGCAAGGGTTCAGTTAACACAGGGAATAAGACCTGACACAGTGGCAATAAGTTATCACTACGGGAGATTTTCAAAGGTATTTCCTTCTTATGCTAAAAAGGGAGTTATGCCCAACTTCATAATAGAACTTCATCCTGATATAATTTCTGGAATGAACTCCTTTAACGATACAAAGGTAAAGGTATATAAAGCTTAAGGAGGTGAAAAATGGCAAGATATGGACTTGTTATTGATATTGCGAAATGCATAGGCTGCCGAAGTTGTGTGGCAGCCTGTAAATTTGAGAATATGGTTCAAAAGGACAATCACTGGAATTTTGTGATTGAATATGAGGAGGGTGAATATCCCAATGTAAAGAGAACTTTTATTCCGATGAATTGTATGCACTGTGAAAATCCTCCCTGTATGAAGTCCTGTCCTGAAAAGGCAATCAAGAAAAATGAATACGGTGTTGTTCTCATTGATTATGATAAATGCAAAGGTAGAAGATACTGCATTGCTGCCTGTCCCTATGGTGTGATTCACTATATAAGTAAAGAGAAAACCTTTTATCCTGAACAAAAAACTCCCTATGAAAAACTTCCCCTTAAAGCAAGGCATCTTTTACACAGGAAAAAGCCCGGTATTGCTGAGAAGTGCACCCTATGCTGGCACAGAACTGAAAAGGCTTTAAAAGAAGGTAAAAAGCCAGGAAGTGATTATGATACCTCTCCTGCCTGTGTTCCTGTATGCCCTGCAAGAGCAAGGTTCTTTGGTGATTTAGATGACCCTGAAAGTGAGGTCTCAAAACTGATTAAAAAGAGAAACGGAAAAAGATTAAAAGAAGAATTTGGGACAAAACCAAAAGTTTATTATCTTTTTTAAGGAGGTTTTAAAATGAAAAAGAGTTTAAAGTTCTCTATGGTTTTCCTTATTCCCTTTATTTTTGCAAGTTTACCCAAATCTAATAAAGTTAAAGAGATTGCTAAGGATATAAAACAGGGAAAGATTGATGTGGGTGAAGAATACGGTATGGAACCCGGTAAGAGATGGCACAAAATTCATTCAGAAATTCTTGAGATAGATTGTGATGATTGCCATATTGAGAAATACGATGATAATTACATTTATCAGAGAAAAAACAAAGTTCCTGTAAGGGGAGCTCCTGGTGTGGTTAAGAGTGAACTTTGTCTTGAATGCCACAGAAAAGGAGGTCCTGCAAAAACAGAACTTTACGGCAAGAAATAAATTTTATAGAGAGATTAATGTTTCAAAAAGAGATTGATGAAATTAAAATACGTGCAGGGGAGAGGAGCAAAATCTACATGCTCCTCTCCCATTTTTTTCTTGAAAGACCTGAAGAAGGGTTACTGGAAAAATTAAAAGGAAAAGATTTTATACTTTATATCAAGAAAATTTCTGATTATGGAGAAAAAGGATTTAAAGAGCCTTTTAAATATATAGAATCCTTTATAAAAAGGATAGAGGATTTACCCGATGAAAAAATTCTTGAAGAGCTTCAGGTAGATTTTACCAAACTCACAAGGGGTATAAAAAAGGGTTATGGTCCTCCGCCCCCTTATGAATCAATGTGGAGGGGAGAAAATGTTCTTATGGGAGAATGGACACAGAGGGTTTTAAGGTTTTATTACAAAGCACAGATAGGAATGGATTTAAAAAACAATCCTCCTGACCATATAGGAATAGAACTTAAATTTATGTCTCTTCTCTGTTATAGAGAAAAAGAAAAATGGGAAAATGAGGATGTCCCATCTGCTTTTGAAGTTTTAAAAATGGAGAAAGATTTTATTGAAGAGCATCTTCTTGCATGGTCTCCCTTTTATCTGGAAAGGATGTTGGAAGAAGCGGAGACCGATTTTTACAGGGGCATTGCAGTTTTTACAAAAAATTTTTTATACTTGGATAAAGGTATGATAGATGAAATTTTTGAAATTAAAGGAGGTGAACTATGAATTTTGGTTTTCAGGAACTACTTTTAATTTTCCTGGTTGTAATGCTTCTTTTTGGAGCAAAAAAATTGCCTGAACTGGCAAGGGGTATAGGTAAGGTAATAAGGGAGTTCAGAAGTGCTGCAAAAGATGTAGATGATGTAAAAAAAGAGTTTGAGAGGAAAATTAAAATTTGAAATAAAGAGAGGATATGGAGAGCTCTGGAGCGGTTCTTGCAGGAGGTATATCAGAGAGATTCGGGAGTGATAAAAGATTTTTCAAATTAAAGGAAAAAACACTTGTTGAAATCGCAATAGAAAAGTTAAAAAAGGTTTTTGAAAGGGTTTATGTTGTGTGTGATGATGAAAGGAATATAAGGGAAAAACTTAAAAAAAATATTAAATTTGATTTTGAAATTATAGAGGACATAGAAAAATATAAAGGACCCCTTACAGGTATTTATTCTTTTTTTAAAAAAACAGGTGAAAAATCTGGTTTTTTTATTCCCTGTGATATGCCCCATTTGCCCCTTGAGTTTATCAAATACTTTAAAGAACTTATAGAAAGACTGAATTTCTCAAAAATAATAACAATTTCACCTGAAAAACCTTTGCCACTTTTTATAAATTCTGAATTTCTTTTACAGATTGAAAACTATTTAAAGTTCCAGAATTCAATAAAGGGATTTATAAAACTCATTCAGGGAAAAAGCCCTGAAAAAATTTATTTTATACCCGAAGAAGAGCTTTTGACTTTTGGAAATAAAGAACATTATCTTAAAAATATTAATATCCCGGAGGACCTTTTGTGATTTTGGATGATTTCTTTTATAGGAAAATTGACTATTTGAGAATTTCTTTGACAGACAGGTGTAATTTAAGTTGTTTTTACTGCACTCCCTGTGAAGGAATTGGTTTATACCCGAAGTCACAGATTTTAACTATTGAAGAAATAAAATATCTTGTTTATTTTTTCAAAAAAAATTCGATGTTAAAAAATTCAGATTTACAGGTGGGGAGCCCCTTATAAGGAGAGGGTTTGAAACTCTTATAAGTAAGATAAGAGATGATTTACCTTCTGCTGATTTAAACATTACAACAAACGGCATTCTTTTAAAGGAAAAGGCTAAATTTTTAAAAGAAAATGATATAAAAGTCAATGTTAGTCTTGATACATTGAAAAAAGAGAAATTTAAAAAAATTACAGGATTTGACCTTCTTTCAAAGGTTATTGAGGGAATAGATTATGCCCTTTCCCTTTCAATGCCTTTGAAAGTAAATACAGTTATTTTAAAGGAAGTAAACGATGATGAGATATTTGATTTAGTAGATTTTGCCAGGGAAAGGAAAGTGGAATTAAGATTTATTGAGTATATGCCACTTGGAGGAAATAGTGATTGGGAAAGATATTTTGTTTCAGAAAAAGAAATAAAGGAAAAGATAAAGGAAAGGTATGAACTTTTACCTCTTAGAAAGGAGAAAATAGCAGGAGTTTATGAAGTTCGTGAAAAAGAGACGCCTTTTTCCTCTGGTCAGAAAATTGGTTTTATATCAACAATCTCAAATCCTTTCTGCAATAGTTGTTCAAGAATAAGAATAACATCGGACGGCAAAATTGTTTTGTGCCTGTTTGATAAAAAAAGTTATGATATTAAAGCTTTTTTAAGACCTTTTATAAGGGAAGAGGAACTCTTTAATTTTATAAGGGAGACAGTAAAATTAAAACCGGAAGGTTATATTAAATATAAAAGGGAAAGTTTAACTTTTGAAGAGAACTCTTTTTTGGTGATGAGGAAGATGGGAGGCTAAATATGGCAAAGGTTTTGTTTTTTGGAAAACTTAAGGAAATAACAGGTTATTCAGAGTTAAGAATTAAAGAAATTAAAGATATCGAAGAGTTAAAAAATTACCTTTTTGAAAAATATCCTCCTTTAAAGGAAGAAGTTTTTTTAATCTCTGTAAATCATAAAATTATTGATAAAGATGTTTCCCTAAAAGAAAATGATGAAGTTGCCCTTTTGCCACCCATTTCAGGAGGATGAGTTATTTAATCAGTAAAAAGATAGGAGAAAAATTAATTCAGAAGATAATAAATGCTTCTGACCCCTATTCAGGCTCTCTTATAATATTTACGGGTAGAGTAAGAAAGGACAGGGTAAGGGGCAAGTATGTTAGAGAAATAGAATATGAGGCTTATAAAGATATGGCAGAAAAGGAGATAAGAAAAATTGAAGAAGAGGCAAAGAAAAAGTTTAAGGTAAAAAAAGTTTTTATAAAACACAGAACAGGGAAAGTTAAAGTGGGAGAGATTGCGTTTTTTGTGGGGGTTTTATCAGCGCACAGGAAAGAAGGATTCTCAGCAATCCAGTTTATAGTGGATAATTTTAAAAGGAAGGTTCCTGTGTGGAAAAAAGAAGTTTTAAGTAATGGAAGCACAAGATGGAAGGAGGAGAAAAATGTTTGATATAACCGATAAGATAAAAACTTTAAGGACTGCAAAGGCACAGGCTGTAATAAGAGTGAGTGAAGAGGTGATAGAAAAAATTAAAAAGAAGGAGATAGAAAAGGGAGATATTTTTGAGGTGTCAAAAGCGGTTGCCATTTTATCTGCAAAAAAAGTTTCTATGATTTTGCCTTTCTGTCATAACATTCCTGTTGAATGGGTGGGTTTTGATTATAAAATTGAAGGTAATAGGATAATAATTGAAGTTACAGTTAAAACAATTGCAAGAACAGGTTGTGAAATGGAAGCGCTTTTTTCGGCTTCTTCCTCTGCGCTGAATATATACGATATGCTGAAGCCCTTAGATAAAGAAATTTTTATAGAGAGTGTAAAGATAGTTGAGAAAAAAGGAGGGAAAAGCTCTTTCAAGGATAAGCCCTTACCGGATTTTAAAACAGGAGTTCTTGTTATTTCTGATTCTGTACATGCAGGTAAAAAAGAGGATAGGGCAGGAAAGGTGATTCTTGAAAAGTTAAAGGAAATGGAAGTTAAAGAAGTTGAATACAGGATTGTTCCTGATGAATCCGAGATGATAAAAAAAGAAGTTTTAAACTGGTGTGAAAGGGGATTTAATCTTGTTATAACAACAGGTGGAACAGGGCTTTCTCCAAGGGATGTAACTCCTGAAACCATAAAGCCTTTAATAGAAAGGGATATTTCTATGGTTATGGAAGCAGCAAGAATTTATGGTTATGAAAGAACCCCTTATGCAATGCTTTCAAGGGGTATCGCAGGCGTAAGGGGTAAAACACTTATTTTGACATTACCCGGTTCCACAAAAGGGGCAAAAGAATCAATGAATGCTTTGTTCCCTTATGTTTTCCACATATTTAAAATAATGAAGGGTGAAGGTCATTGATTTACCTGTATCCACTTTTTTTAATTTTTGCACTTTTCTATTCAATGGTAGGGCTTGGAGGAGGGAGTGCCTATGTGGCACTTCTTGGAATTTCGGGTATAGAACATAAATTCATACCTTCCACAGCGCTTTTTTTAAACATAATTGTTACATCCATTGGATTTTTTAATTATAGGGTTCATTTAAATTTTAAAGAAAAAAAAGTTTTTTTAATTCTTTTATATACCCTATCAATAACAGGGGCTTTTATAGGTTCAAAAATTTCTCTTAAAAGAAAAGAGTTTTTATTGATACTTTCAATATCTCTTATTGTTGCTTCTTTTATTTCTTTTTTTAGGGATAGAATTAAAAGCAATCCCCCTTACCCCCTTCACCAAGGGGTACAATCCCCCTTAATCCCCCTTCACCAAGGGGGGGAGTTAAATGTAAAAATTATTCTTGTTTTAATTTTTGGATTTTTATTTGGTTTTCTTGCAGGTTTAACTGGAATAGGAGGAGGCATATTTTTATCACCCATTCTTTTAATTGCAGGTTTTCCGGTAAAGGAAATTGCGGGAATGACATCCCTTTACATTTTTTTAAATTCGTCCTCAGGTTTTATATCCCATTATTTTGAAGGCAATGTTGATTTTTTGCTTGTTTTACCTTTTGCTCTGTTAGTTCTTATAGGCTCTATTTTAGGCTCCTATTTAGGCTCTTTTAAATTAAAGCCCCTTTTTATAAAAAGGGGTTTAGAGTTTATAATATTTATAATAGGAGTTATAATAATATGGAGAGCAATATGATAACCTTTGAGAGAGCAATAAAACTTTTAAAAGAAAATATTTTTGTCCTTGAGCCTGTTAAAATTCCTGTTATAAAATCAACCTCCCATATCTTAGCAGAGGACATATTTTCTCCTATAAATCTTCCCTCCTTTACAAACTCTGCAATGGATGGATATGCTGTTCGGATTGATGATACCTGTTATAAAACAGAGGATAAAAATATATTTGCAGTTTTTAAACTGAGAAGGAACAAAATAAAGGCAGGAGACTCAAAAAGGATAGTTTTAAAACCTGGTGAAGCAATAAAGATTTTTACCGGCTCTCCTTTACCGGTAAATACTGATACTGTTATTATAAAGGAGATAACAGAGGAAAGAGAGGGTTTCCTTTTTGTTAAAGAAAAATTTGGAATTGGTAAAAACATAAGATACGAAGGTGAAGAGATTAAAAAGGGAGATAAAATTTTGGAAAAAGGTTTTTACTTTACACCTCCTGCAATAGGTCTTTTAAGCACACTGGGAATAAAGGAAGTAAGAGTAATAAGAAAGCCGAAAGTTTATGTCATTATAACAGGAAGTGAAATTGTTTTGCCGGGTAAAAAATTAAAATACGGGAAAATATACGATGCAAACTCTTTTTCCCTTTTTTCAGCACTTAAAATGGCAGGTGTGCAGGATATAAAGATCAAAAGAGTCAGGGATGACTTTCTTTATATTAAAAAAGTATTTAACCAGTCTCTGGGTTTTGCAGACATAATCATTTTTACAGGAGGCATTTCCGTAGGTGAGTATGATTTTGTAAGGGAGCTTTTTAAAAAAGAGAATGTTGAAAAGGTCTTTTACAAAGTTTTGCAGAAACCTGGCAAACCCATGTTTTTTGGAAAAAAGGGTAAAAAACTTGTATTTGCACTTCCAGGAAATCCTGCATCCGTTCTTGTATGTTTTTACGAATATGTTTATCCTGCCCTGAGGAAAATGATGGGATTCAAAGAGATATTTCTTAAAGAGGAGAAGAAGATTCTCTTAAAGGATATAAAGAAAAAGCCCGAAAGACTCTGGTTTTTAAAAGGCAGGATAATAAAGAATGGTGTTATACCCCTTGATTTTCAGGAATCCCATATGCTTTCCTCCTTTGCAAGGGCGGACTGTTTGATTGTTGCGCCAAAAAACAGAAAACTTTTGAAAAAAGGGGAAAAAGTAAAAGTACATCTCTTGCCCTTTTAGAAATGAAGAAATTAAAAATTCTTTTCATATGAACAAAAAACAGGGCAAGGTCCCAGATGGCAGAAGGGATTGCAAATCATTTGTCTGGGGATTTAAAAGATTTATTGAAAAAGAGATTTTAACCCTTTGCTCTTAGCCTATTTGTTCTGTCAAATAATTTTTAATACCCATCTGTTTTATCTGGTCAAGTTGAGCTTCAATCCAGTCAATGTGCTCCTCTTCATCCTTTAGAATTTCCTCAAGAAGTTCTTCTGTTCCATTATCATGAAGTTCTCTGCATAGTTTTATTGCTTTGTTGTATGCCTTTATTGCTTCTCTTTCTGCTTGCCAGTCGTTTTGAAATTGCATTTCAACACTTTCACCTATTTTTATCTTTTTTAATTTTGTTACAATGGGTTTTCCTTCCAGAAACAGTATTCTTCCTATCAGTTTTTCAGCGTGTTTCATCTCATCAATTGCCCTTTTTTCCACTGCCTTGTGAAGTTTTTCATATCCCCAGTCATCACACATTTCCGAGTGAACCATGTACTGATTTATAGCTGTGAGTTCGTCAGCAAGTAATGAGTTTAACACATCAATTATTTTTTTATGTCCCTTCATATTTTCTCCTTTTAAAACATTTATATTATAAAGTTTTTAAATTAGAAATTTCTGTAATGCCTGGTCCTTTTATTTAAAAACTTTTGACTTATCATTTTTTCCCTTCTATAAAAAAAATCCCTGTATCCAGTTTCCCGTGATATACCTTTATCTCTTTTTTAATTTCAAATCCAAACCCGTATGCATACTCATGAACCCAATCTCTTCTGGGTGTCAGTAATGCTATCCTGCCTTTATCTTTTAAAATTTCTTTTAATGTTTTAAAAAAATCACGATAAACCCTTTTTACCTCTTCTGGATATGCAACCTTTATTCCATAAGGTGGATTTGTTGCTATTATATCAAATTTTTTATTTTTAAAAAAATACTTTAAATTCTTTATGTCCTCTACATAGAAACGTATTTTGTTGTGGACTCTTAAAGATTTTGTGTTTTCTATGGCACCTTCTAAATGTTTATCAATCTTATCACCTGCGTATATAAAGAAAGTGTCATCAATGATTTTTTTATCTTCTTCATCAAGAATTTCCAGAATTTTCTCTCTTTCAAATTTCTTTATCTTTAAAATATGCAATTTTTGTTTTTTCAAGAACTGGGAAGGCATATTTATTGCCATCATAGATGCTTCAATGGGTATTGTTCCTCCCCCTGCCATGGGGTCCAGAAGGTGTTTTTCTTTTTCATATTCTGTCAGTCTTAACATAGCACTTGCTATTGTTCCCTTTATGGGTGCTGGATGTTCATATTTTCTATAGCCTCTTTTATGCAGGGATTCATATCCCACAAGGTCAATTCCGCATATAACCGTATTATCAGTTGAAACATCAACTCTTATTATTAAATCGGGATTTTCAAGGTCTACAGGAGGTCTTTTTTTCTTTTTATTTAAGAATCTATCAATGACTGCCTGACCCGCTACTTTCTCAACATCGTATGAATAAAAAGGATGTTTCCCTCTTCTTTTTGTTCTTATTGCAAAGGAAGTATATTCATCAAGAAATTCGTCTGAATCAAGAGAATATATATATTCATAGATTATATCTTTCCAGTTTGAAATTTCTGTGAGTTTGAAAATTTTTAAAAAATACCATATTCTGTTTGAAATTCTTGTTCTGTAAATATACCTTATAACATCTTCAAAATTTTCTGCTTCAAATAAAACCCTTCCTCTGAAATTAAAGGGTTCTTTTTTTATGTTTTTGAAATTGAATTCCTTTAACTCCTGAATCAAAAATTCCTCAATCCCTACAGCACAGGTTGAGATGAATTTCAAGTTTTCATCCATTCAGGATATATTTTCTTTCTGGGTCTTTTGCCATAAAAAAGGTCATCACCTATAAAACATATTCTTCTTGAAAATCCCGAAAGTTTTGAGTATTTTCTTATTAAAAGATGAAAGAAGTTATTTTCTTTACTGTAAGGGCAGGAATAGACACATATCGCACAGTCTGTTCCCATTTTTCTCCATAGATGATAGCATTTTTCAGGCTCCATCTGCCACTTTTCCACACCTCTAATGATTTTTTTATCCCCTGCAGGTATGGCTCCTGAAGGGCAGTTTAATGCACACTTTTTGCAAAAGTTACAAAAATCCTGAACACCGAAATTTTTGGGTTTATCGGGCACAAGAGACATATCCGTTGTCACAAGACCGAGCCTTACTCTTGGTCCATAATCCTCTGTTACCAGTATTCCTATTCTTCCAAGTTCTCCAAGACCCGCAAGGTATGCAAGGGGAGGAAGAATTGCCTGATAGTTGCTTCCTGCAATATGAGCCCTTGCCGAATAACCGAGATTTCTTATGTAGTTTGCAATAACAATTCCTATGAATGCACATTCAAGATATCTTTTTCCTGTTTCTATTACAGTGGGAGTAAAGGGTGCATTTGAAACCATTTCGTATTTCATCTGAACTGCAAATACGATTCCATATTTATGTTTTAATTTTATTTCTTTCCCCCATTTTTCAGGACCCCTGCCAACATGTGAATAGAAATATCTTTCATCGAGTTTGCATATGCCCACAAGGTCTGCACCCAGATATTTTGCAAGCCCCTTTATCTTATCTGTTATTTTTTCAGGTTGAACCTTTATTTTTTTATCTGATACTTTCCCGTCCACACAGGGGAGCAATCTCTCAAGTAACTGGAACTCAGATATACATATTGGGCTGTGCAGTTTTTCAAATAAAGAACCACCCTCACAGACATCAGGAAGTTCCCTTAATCTTTTATCAAATTCTTCTTTTTCAGGATGCATCTTATAGTATTCCTCATATTCTCTTGTTCCTGGTTTGTAATCGGACCTTGAGAAAACTATATCCCTTTCATCAAATCTTTCCTTTGAAAAGATTATTTTTATTGGAAGAGACTTTCTTTTATAGGCAAAAGATAAGAACATGAAAAGTGAAAAAATAACTATTGTCAGAATATCAGAGGTCAGAAAACCTGTTTTAATTTTTATCAGAAATATAAAAACAGAAATTATAAAAAAAATTCCTGCCCTTTTCAGAGCTTTAAACTCTTTTTCAATTAAGCTGAAGATAAAAAATAAAAAAAGAAATGTTAAAAACATTACCCATATTATATCAGATAAAATTAAAGTTATTTTGTCCATTCAGGACTTTTTCTTAAATAAAGGTTCAAGGGCAAAATAGAGCAAAAATAAAAATAAAATTATTCCCGCAATGTAACCTGTCATTTTTGCCTTCTTATTAAGGTTAGAATCCCGCCAATGAGCACAAATATTATTCCGTTCCATACAAGATGAATAAGAGGATTTGAATGAAACTCAAAATAGGTGGTTCCATCCCTGTCAAAACCTTTTACAACAGCATAAAGGTCTCCTTTTATACCGGGTAACACGTCCATTTCCGCAGATGGTTCTTCCCAGTTTCTGTAAAATCTCATTTCAGGATGTAAAAGACCAATGGTTTTTCCATCAATTATAACTTCAACTTCTGCTCTTGCAGCATCATAACTTGAATTTTCCAGAAATTTAACTCCCCTATAATTTAAAACAAATCCATCAATCTCTGTTTTTTCTCCTTCTTTTAAGGCGACATCCTTTTTAACTTTATAGGCACTTGAACCTGTTATCCCTATAACGGTTATTACAATTCCTGAGTGTATTAAATAGGGTATGTATTTTGATAGAATAAACTTCTTATTGATTAAGTCTCTTATAAAATCTATAACAACTGTGTATATTAAAAACATGGATAGTGTATAAGATAAAAGGGGGTAAACTTTTGTTATACCCGCTATAAGGAGTAAAATTAGTGTTATGATTGAAAAAAGTATTGATATGTAGGATTTCTTTATAAACCTTTTAAAATTGAACTCTTTTAAACTTAGGTTTGGACATAATGCCATTGATAGAATGAGTATCAGGAAAAAGGGCACAGTTGCGCTGTTGAAGAAAGGGGGTCCGAGCGTGAATTTCTGACCCGTGAAGAGTTCTGAAAAAATCGGATAAAAAGTTCCTGCAGCTACAATTATCATTATCAGAATAAGGATGAGGGAGAGAATATAAAAGTTGCCTTCAAGAGAAAATATATTATCTATTTTTCTTTTACCTTCAAGGCTTTTATATCTTGTAGTAAAAAGATAGATAAAAAATGCTGTTATGATGATTAAAAAAATTATGAAAACAGGACCTATTCTTGATTCTGCAAAAGCATGAACTGAAGATAGTATACCGCTTCTTGTTATGTATGTTCCAAGAATCACAAGAGAGAATGTTAAAAATACAAGAAAGTGATTCCATCTTTTGAATATTTTTTCTTTTTTCTGAATCGCTATTGTGTGTAGAAAAGCGGTTGCTGTAAGCCAGGGCAAGAAAGATGCATTTTCAACAGGGTCCCATGCCCAGTATCCTCCCCATCCCAGTTCTACATAAGCCCATCTTCCTCCAAAAACTATTCCTACTGATAAAAAAAGCCAGGAAATAACTGTCCACTTTCTTGTCCTTTCAACCCAGAACTTGTCCTCTTTTTTGAGGATGAGTGAAGATAGCCCGTAAACAAAAGGTATTGAAAATCCCACATAACCCAGATACAGAGTTACCGGATGAATTAGCATCCAGTAGTTCTGGAGCAGAGGATTTAATCCCTGACCATCAGAGGGTGTGAATGAAAGTTTTTTAAAAGGATTTGCAAAAAAGTTTATAAGTATTAAAAAAAAGATAAATATAAAGTTTAAAAAGAAATAGGAAAGTTTTTCAATGTCTTCCTCTTTTTTTCTATTTTCATAAAACACAAAGATTGCATATATTCCCAATACAAATATCCAGAAGAGAAGAGAACCTTCCATCCCTGCCCACCATGCAGAAAAGGTGTAAAGTAAATTCAGAGTATTATTTACATAATGAGCAACATACTCTATGGAGTAATCCTTTACAAGAAGAAGATAGACCAGTGAAATAGAAGAAATTATTATTAAAAAAATAGATGATAATAAAAACCTTTTACCGCTTTCAAGAAATTTTCTCTCCTTTTTATAAAACCCATAAGAATAAAATATTAAGGATAATAAGGAAAATATAAAGGAAGAAAATAAAGAAAGATTTCCGAGTTCTCTCACTTAAAATTCTCCTCTATATAACTTTCAGCCATCATTGCAGCAATTGCGCCATCTGCTGCAGAGGTTACAATCTGTCTCAAAGATGTGCTCCTTACATCTCCCACTGCATAGATTCCAGGAACTCCTGTTTCCATTTTTTCATTTACTATGACCGCACCCTGTGAATCAAACTTTGCAATGCCCTTTAAAAGGTCTGAATTGGGTATAAGTCCTATGAAGACGAATATCGCTGAACAGGAAAGTTTTTCTGTCTTCTTTGTTTTAACATCTTCTAAAATAACACCTTCAACGGTTTCTTTACCATAAATTTCTTTGACAATCCTTTCCATTTTAAACTCTATCTTCGGATTTTTCTTTGCTCTTTCCACATACATTTCTGCTGCACGAAATCTGTCTCTTCTGTGAATTATATAGACTTTTTTGCCAAATTTTGTCAGGAAAAGTGCTTCTGTTACTGCCGAGTCTCCTCCTCCCACCACAACTATATCCTTTTCTTTGAAAAAAGGACCATCACATATGGCACAGTAAGAGACCCCTTTTCCTGTAAATTCCTGCTCACCCGGAACCCCCAGTTTTCTGTGCCTTGCACCTGTTGCAACTATAACAGCCTTTGTTCTGTATTCATTTGAAAAAGTTTTTACTATTTTGTAATTTCCATCAATGACGATTTCCTTTGCCTCCTCCATCAGTATTTCAGCACCAAATTTTTTTGCATGTTCCTCAAATCTACTTATAAGTTCCTGGGCATTAATTCCTTCGTGAAGACCGGGATAATCCTCAACAAAATCTGTAATTGCAAGCTGTCCTCCTATAACTTCTTTTTCGAGTATAAGGGTTTTTAATCTGCTCCTTCCTGCATACATTCCAGCAGAGAGACCCCCTGGACCGGCACCTATTATTATTAAATCATATTCTTTTTCCTTGTTTTTTTCTTCAGGTAATCCAAAAATTAATTCAGGTGTCATCCTTTAATCTCCTTTCCTTGAAAAGTTTTCTATTTTAAAGTAATTCTAATCTTTTGACAAAACAACGCCCTTTAAATAAAAGCTCTCGGGAAAGTAGAAAACTATCGGATGACAGGGGCTCTGGAATAAGAATTTTTTGAGCCCTATTACAAAATCACGGCTTTTCTGAACCCCTGAGATTGTTTCAATTAAATCCTTTATATCAATGGCATGAGTGCAGGAGAAGGTGGCAAGAATACCCTTTCCCTTTAAAATGTCAAATATTTCTGAATGCAGATTCTTATAACCTTTCAATGCATTCTCTTTTTTGCGCTTTTTATGAGTAAAAGAAGGTGGGTCATTTATAATAAGGTCAAATTCTATTTTCCATTGTTTTATTTCTCTGAGCTTTTCAAAAACATCACCTTCTATTACGGTGAGTTTTCGTTCATCAAGATTGTTTATTCTTGTATTCTCTTTGAGGAGTTTAAGAGCTCTTTCTGATATATCAATCGCAAATACTTTTTCTGCTCCGTTTTTTAGAAAATGGATGGAGAATGCACCTGTGTAAGAAAAGAGGTCTAGGCAAACTTTCCCTTTTGCATATTTTGCCATTTCAAGTCTATTGCTCTTCTGGTCAAGAAAAAAGCCTGTTTTCTGACCGTTTTCTATATCCACGAGAAAATATAGTCCTTCAGTAAATATCTCACAGGGATTTTTGAAATTTCCAAAAAGCAGCTTTTTAAAGTTTTCAAGTCCTTCTTCTTTTCTGGCAAAAGAATCACTCTTCTCATATATAAATTCGGGTTCAAAAATTTCTTTCAGCGCTTTAATTATGAACTCTCTCTTTTTTTCCATACCTGCTGAGTTTATCTGAATTACAAAGCCTTTTCCTATCTTATCTATTATAAGACCTGTAAGTAAATCACTTTCACTGAATATAAGTCTGAAACTTTCCTCTTCGTTAAAAAATTCTTTTCTCTTTTTAAAAGCTTTTTTAATTCTTTTCTCTATTTCTTTATAATCCAAGAATTTTACTTCTCCGTATGTGTGAATCCTTACAGTTTTATAAGTATCCGGGTTATAAAATCCTGTGCCAACAATTTTACCCTGCTTGTTTATCAGTGTTACCTCTGCCCCCTTTTCCATATTTACAGGAATTTCCAGGATTCTGGACTTTAAAATATAAGGATGGGGAAATTTTATACCCTCTGAAATATTTATTTTTATTTTTTTCACCCTTTTATTTTATTTCATCTTTTATTTGACAATCAAGCAAGTTTGATTTATAATTAATTTCTATGAAAAAATTAGCTTTAATTTCTGATGATAAAAATTTTAAAGAAAAGTTTAAGGAACACATGGAATTCGGAGAAGAATTTAAAATTTATGACTTCTTTTGTGATGAAAGGGAAAAAATAGAAGGAATCGATCCTTCAGCAGTGATTATTGACATTTCCAGAGAAAATCTGAAAGAGGGTGTGTTCTTTCTTGAATTTTTGAAAGGCCTTAAAAGTCTCGGTTCGATTCCAGTTATTGTAATATCCAATTACAATGACCCTGATTTTCTTTACAGAATTTTAAAAGAAGGTGCCAATGACTTTGTTGAAAAAACAGAAGACTTTAATTTAATTAAAGATAGGATAAAAAAAATATTAGGTTGAAAGGATTTTAATATGAAAGGATTTGACCCTATTGAATTTAAAAAAATAGTAGATGAATATACAAGTTTCAAAGGTGTTACTCATGACCCCCTCACAGGTTTAGCCACCATAGCCGGTGTTTTCAATGAATTAAAAGAAAGACTTGAAACTGAAAAAAAACTTGGTATTATCTCTGTTAAGCTTTTAGAAGGCGAAAAACTTGAAAGTGAGTATGGATTTGATATATACGATAAGTGGATTGTAAAAATTGCAGGTATTTTAAAGAATTTGATAATTCAAAGGTTTACACCTCTTGAAAACCCCATTCTTTTTACAATTCAGCCAAGGGGTGACCATTTCCTGCTTGTTTTTTCAATACTTAAAGAGGGCAAATTACTTGAAGAGGAAATAGATGCACTCTTAATGAAGGAAATTCCTGTTTCCTGTAAAGTTAGTTATTTACCCATAGTTTATGACCCTGCAAATAGAGTGGAGAGAGTTATATGGAGAATCCTGGAAAAACTGGAAATAGAAAGATTGAGAGAAGAGAGCAAGATGGAGATAAGATTGAGAGCTATTTTTAAAACCACTCTTAAAAGAGCAGAGATAAAAACAGTTTACCAGCCAATATACAATCTTGAAAAAAACGAAATTTTTGGTTACGAGGCTCTTTCAAGAGGTCCGGCAGGCACAGAGATTGAGGAACCTATTATGCTATTTTCAATAGCAGATGCCCTTGACGAACTTTCCGAGTTAGAATCAGTATGTCACTGGAAAGCACTTATAGGTTATAAGAAAATAGAGGATGCTAACAATAAATATCTTTTTTTAAATACGTCTTCAAAACTTTTGCAGATGGAAAATATAAAATTCAGTGAAGAGATTGTTAGAGCCATTGAAGAGCTGGGTTATTCTAAGGAGAAGATAGTTATAGAACTTACTGAAAGATATGCTATAACCGATTTTAAAAGTCTTAAAGAGAATATTGAATATCTTAAGGGACACGGATTCCTTCTATCAATTGATGATGTAGGGGTGGGGTATTCTTCTTTACATACTCTTGCAGAGCTAAAACCTGACTTTTTCAAATATGACATGATACTCGTGAGAGACATTCATAAGGATTTAATAAAACAGAGATTGCTTGAGATGGTTCTTAATTTTGGCAAAAGCGTTGATACTCCTGTAATTGCAGAAGGTGTGGAAACACAGGAAGAATACGACACTCTTTTAAAACTGGGTATTAAATACGCTCAGGGATTTTTCCTCTCCAAACCCTTTGAGGTGGAAATCTAATTTTTAATTTATTCAGTTTTTATTATAACAAACTCAACCCTTCTGTTCATTGCTCTACCTTCTCTGGATACATTTGATGCTATTGGCATTGATTCTCCATATCCTTTTGGTATAAGTCTTAATGCATCTATTCCGTGTCTTGTTATCAGGTAGGTTCTGACTGCTTCTGCTCTTCTCTGTGATAACCCCATGTTGTAAGAATCAGAGCCAACAGAGTCGGTATGTCCCTGTATTTCAACAACTGCTTTTGGATTTGCTTTCAAAAATTCTGCAACCTGGTCAAGAATCGGGAAAGACTCAGGTTTTATTGTTGCCTTACCTGTGTCAAAATAAATATTTTGAAGTCTTATTCTCTCTCCTTTCTTTGCTATTTTTTTAAGTTTAAAGTCTTTAACAAGAGGAACTCCCTCTTTAATTATAATGGGTTCATCTTCTGAAACATATCCCTCTGCTTCTACATGTAAAACATAGGAACCAGGAGGTAGTTGTATCTTGTATATACCGGTTGCAGGGTCGCTTATGGTCTTATAATCTGTGTTTGGTATAGATATGTTTGCACCAACAGGTGTTTCACTTATATTGTCTATTACTTTACCTGTTACCATTATCAGAGCTTTTCTATTAAGAGCAAAGTCAACAACTACTTCTTCTTTGCCCTTCAAATTTACCACTTTTTCTTTCCATTTATATCCATCTTTCTCACAATGAATTCTGTAAGTTCCAGGGTCAAGCTGAGTGGAGAAGATTCCTGTCTCAGGGTCAGCAGCAACAGGTGGGAGCTCGGTTCCTGGGAATGATATCTGTGCCCCAAGAGGTTCGCCCGTTTTCGCATCAGTTACCTTACCCATTACCTTTACTTTTGTTATTACCGGTGCAGGTGGTGGAGGTGGTGGTGCCGGCATGAGGTTTACAACATTTGAAATCTGGAAGATGAATCTCCAGTCAGGCACAAAGTCTCTTGTGTAATAGTCGGTTGATGCGAGATACCCAAGACTGTCAGGTATATCTCTTATTCTTGTATCTACTGCAAAATCAAAATTTACTCCTCCAGGGGTTTTAAACCTTACACCGGGAGTTAAAGAAATCAGGTTTTCCTGCCATTCTGTAAAATAGACCCCTGTAAAATCAAATATCAAATCCACATAGTCACCCAGTGCTAAGGATACTCCTGCTCCCCATGTCAGAGCGTTTGTATCTTTAAGTTTTAATGTGTCAACAGTTTTTGTCCCATCATTTTTGTTGAATGTTACATAGGGAATTAAAGAATCTGCTTTGTCAAAGACTTTGTTTAAAAAAAGGAAACCCACATTTCCTGTTATTGTTAGAATCTGAAGTGTGAAGTCAGCAGCCAGATTTGCATGGACCTGAGTCCATCTTCTTACAAATGGAGTAAACCCATATTCATATATAAATTCTGTTTCTCTGCTTTTCTGGTACCCCTGGTTAGGAATAAAGGCACCAAGGAGAATACCTGAACCCACACTTGTTTGAGAAACTTCATCTTTAAAAAGGTATGTGCCTAATTTTGTAAATATATCTATACCCCTGTAGGCAACAAGGGCTATATCGTTCCTGGGTAATCCTGAAAAATCAGTTTTTTCTATAATCCTTCCTTCAAAATCTCCCCTTGCTCCGAGTTCCCATATATCAAATGGGGAGTACGTGAGTCCGAATTTGCCTCTTATCCAGTGTCTGCGGTCCTCCACGGGTATTTTAGTTGAATCAAAGTTCCATACTTCAGGGTCTCTGTTTTTAAAGTTTTCAAAGAAGTAAGAGGTATATAAATTAAAAGAAAGATGTCCTCTTCCGTGAGGAAGTCCCTTCATATTGCGAAAGTATCCTGATGTTCCGTAAAAATTTGGGACTGCATATAGAAATGAAAAAAATAAAATGCTTGCAAAGTATTTCTTCATTTTTCCTCCTGAATTAAAAAATGGCCCCAAGGGGATTTGAACCCCTGCCGTCGCCTTGAAAGAGCGATGTCCTGACCTGGCTAGACGATGGGGCCATGTTTTAAAACTTTTTCTTGGCAGAAATATAAAGTTTTCTAAACTGTTCGTTATCTATTATTGCCTGGTTTATCAGGAAATAAGTCTCAAGGTTTTTATTGGTTTCCCTTATTCTTTCAGCCATTTCTTCTGCAAGGTTTTTAAGCACGGTCATCCCTATTTTTGGATTCTTTTTCGCTATTTTCCAGAAGTTTTCCTTGGATAGAGAAAGCAGGGTTGAGTTCTGTGTTGCTATACAGGTTGCACTTCTTTCTGCTTCAGACACAAGACTGAATTCTCCAAAAAAGTCTCCTTTTTTTAATTCTGCAAGTACCAGTATGAGGTCTCCTCTTTTTAATCGGACTTCAATTTTACCTTCCTTAATTATATACATTTCTGCACCGGGTGAACCTTCTTCAAATATTACTCTTCCACTTTCAAAATCCTTTGATCCCAGGTTTTCAAAAATCTCCTGCAGTTCCTCTTCATTCAGGTCCTTAAATAATGTTATATCGCTTAAAATCTTCATATAATTTTTATATATGGGCGATGGAGGATTCGAACCTCCGACCTTCACGATGTCAACGTGACGCTCTAACCAACGCTGAGCTAATCGCCCAAATTTAATTAAAGTGTATAAATTATACCTGAAAAAGTTGTTAAAGTCAAACCAAATGCTTTATAATTTTTATAAATGACAGCAAAATTTGAGCAAATCCTTGGGTTTTATTCCAAGGAAGGTGAGCTTTACGAAAGGCTTGATAATGATAAAGTCAGATGTCTTGCCTGTTCCCATTATTGCGTAATTTTTGAAGGCAAAAAAGGAATATGCAGGGTTAGATTTAATAATAAGGGTAAACTCTATGTTCCCCACGGTTATGTGGCTGGTCTGGGAAATGACCCTGTTGAAAAAAAACCTCTTTATCATTTTTTACCCGGAACAAATACAATGACATTTGGTATGTTCGGGTGCAACTTTCATTGCCCTTTCTGTCAGAACTGGCTCTCTTCACAGGTCATGAAAGATGAAAGAGCAGGGTATGAACCTTATATTATATCTTCCAGCGAAATTGTTGAACTCGCTTTGAAATACAATTCTTCTTCAATAACTTCTTCTTATAATGAACCTGCTATAACAATAGAGTGGGCAAAAGAGATATTTGAAAAAGCAAAGGAAAAGAGACTCAGAACAGCAGTAATATCAAATGGATATTTTTCAAAAGAATCGCTGGATTATATTTTACCTTATTTAGATGCTTATAAAGTAGATTTAAAATCTTTTGATGATAAAAATTACAGAATCCTTGGTGCAGGGATAAAGCCTGTGCTTGAGTCAATAAGATATGCAAAAGAAAAAGGACTATGGGTGGAAATAGTTACTCTTCTTATCCCTGATTTTAATGATTCTGAACAGGAACTCAGAAATATTGCAAGATTTATTAAAGATATTTCTCCTGAAATTCCATGGCATATTACCGCATTTCATCCTGATTATAAAATGCGTGACAGGGAGTTTACTTCACAGGATTCTCTTTTAAAGGCTGCAACCATAGCAAAAAGTGAGGGACTGCTCTATATTTATATAGGTAATATATATGGCGGTCCACTGGCTAAATGGGAGAACACCTATTGCCCTTCCTGTGGGAAACCTGTTATAAAAAGAAAAGGATTTTCAACCTATGATTTGAAAATTAAAAATGGTAAGTGCGTTCACTGTGATTTTGCTATTGCTGGGGTATGGAATTTGGTTTGACAAATTTGTTTAATTTGTTTTATAATTTATCATTATGTTTGGATTAGAACCTTCACAGGAATTTTTGTATATAAAGTTATCAAATTATATTTTAATAGGAGCAATTTTTCTCCTCTGGGTAGGGTTTCTGCTTCTGGGAAATATCGCAAGAAAATTTCAGATTGTTCTGAGAATGCCGACAAGATGGATTTTTATAATGATTGCGCCTACCGGAATTTTTATATATGGTATTATAGTGCTATATGCAACTCTTTTTAAACAGATGGTAAAAATGAACCTGTCGCAGACTTTTATCTCTTATGGGTTTTTTATGCTTTCAGGAATTCTTACCTATATTGGTGTTTTTCAATTCTTCAAGGTGGTTAAAGGAGACGGAAAATGAGATTTGACCTGAGAGCGGAAATTATTTTCTTTGTTTCAATTTTACTCTTTGTTTTTGCATTACTCTATTACACAAGAATTTTAAACAGACTGCTCAAACTTATAGGTAAACCCAAATTTGTTAGTTCTTTTCCTGTGATCGCCGGGTTACTCCTTATCGCAATTCTTATTGTTCACGGAATAAAGATGATATATGTTTATCCCCGTCTCGCCATAGCAGGACTTGACCTTTACAATCTTCTTGTTCTGTCCTTCAAGATAAACTTTCTTGAAAATCTACTTTTCCTCATAGCAGGGTTTTTCACATTTCTGACATCCGTGATTTATGTCACATGGATATCAAGATAGTTGACAAATAAATTTTTTTACCTTTATAATTGTGGCAATTTTTCTTTGAAAAAATGAGAAAAATGAAAGTTAAGTTGAAGGAGGTAAAATGACAAATTTGATAGTCTATATCATATCTCAGGCTGAAGGCGGACAGGGTGCAATATGGACCCTTGTGGACCTTTTCAGAAAAGGTGGCGGAATGATGTGGCTTTTGCTTGCAGTTGCAGTTCTATCACTTGCAATAATAATTGAAAGACTTTACACTCTTTTTAAGATAAGAACCAATCCAAAAAAGTTTGTTGAAAGATTAATAGACACAATAGAAGATGCAGGGGTAGATGAGGGGATAGCCCTTTGTTCTTCTCATGCAAGTTCTGTGGCAAAGATATGCCTTGCGGGTCTTGAAAAAGCAGGAAAGTCAAGAGATGTGATAGAAGAGGCGATTGCAGAAAAATCTGCCTCTGAGCTTGCATTCCTTGATAGGGGAATGATTTATCTTGGTTCTTTTGCCACAATTGCCCCTATCCTTGGATTCCTTGGAACAGTTACAGGAATGATAAAGGCTTTTAATGCTGTCGCACAGATGGGAGAGGTTGAGCCCACCTATGTGGCTGCAGGTATTTCAGAAGCTCTTATAACCACTGCAACAGGTCTTTTAATAGCAGCCCCTGTTGCTCTTGCCCATGCATTTTTTTCCTCAAGAATAAATGCCTATACAAGAGATATGGAAGAGTCAGCAAACATGCTTCTTGAATATTTACTTGAAAAACAGAGAGTTTAAGTATGGCATTTAAATTCAGAAAAAGAGGAACAGAGGAAGTTGAAATACCGACCGCTTCAATGGCAGATATAGCGTTTCTGCTTATAATCTTTTTTATGCTAACAACTATTTTCAGCAGAGCAAAAGGTTTGAAAATGGTTCTTCCTGAAAAAGCAGAAGAAACAGTTAAAATTAAAACTGAAAACATGATGAGAATTTTTATAAATCCCGAAGGAAAATTGTTTATAGATGATGCAATCACTGAAACACCCCTTACTGAAATACAGAGACTTGTTCGGGAAAGGATACGAGAAAACCCGAAAACAGTTGTTCTCATCAAGACCAACATCCAGGCGCCATATAGAAAAATGATAGAAGTTTATGATGAGGTTCTGCAGGCAGGTGCTGACAAGGTTGCTCTTCAAGCGATAAAAGGAGGAGGATAATGAAGATACAGAGAATTGCAAAACCCAAAGTTATTATACCGACCGCTTCAATGGCAGACATAGCTTTCTTGCTTATAATTTTCTTTATGCTTACCACCGTTTTTAGAAAAGAAAGAGGTCAGAAGATTGCCTTACCACTGGCAAAATCAACTGAGAGAATATTAAAGAGAAAACATCTTGCCTATGTATGGCTTGCGAGAGATGGAAAAATCTATGTTATGGATAAAAGGGTTAACCCCCAGAGAATATCCTATGATTTCAGACTAAGGGCACTTGAGGACCCGAACCTGATTGCCATGCTTATGTTTGACAAAGATGTTAAGTATGCTTATGTTGACAGTATTTTAGAGGCTTTAAGAGAAGCAAAGGCTTTGAGAATAACCTTTTCTACAGAATTTAAAAGAGGAGGTGGTTAGTTATGAAAAAAGATATAAGAGAAAAGCAGGATGTTATATTTCAGGCATCCCTTTCAATAGCCCTTATTCTCACAATTGTTGCTTTTTTAACTATAAAACAGTTTGCATTAAAGGCCTATCTTCCAAAAAATGTTGAAGAAACCATACTTGAAAATATTGAAGAACAGGTTGATGTTTTAAAAGAGCCTCCTCCTCCTCCAAAACCGGTTTTGCCAGTTGAGATAACAGTGAGTGAGGGAGAGGAAGAAGAGGTTGAGATAGCTCCGACCACAGAATTCAATGAAGTTCAGGAAACACCTGTTTTGCCCGAAATGAAGGTTTATGAAAGTTATGAGGTGGAGGAAGTTCCCCAGCCTGTAAAGAAAGTTCCACCTGTTTATCCTGAAATTGCAAGACAGTTAAAACTTGAAGGATTGGTTTATGTAAGACTTATAGTAGGCCCAGATGGAAGAGTTAAGCATGCAGAGATACTGAAGAGTGCTCATGAAGTTTTTAATCAGCCGGTTCTGGAGGCTGTAAGGAAGTGGATATTTAAACCAGGAAAGCAGCTTGGACAGCCTGTTACGGTGAGAGTTGTTGTGCCTTATAGATTTAAACTGGAAAAATAAAAGGAGGTCAATATGGACTGGAGGAAAATATTCGTGCCATCAGCATTCCTCTTGCTGATGGGTATAGGAGCTCACCTTTATGGTGGGCTGTATGGAAAGATAACCGGTCGGGTTACAGACTCCCAGACCGGTGAAGGCCTCCCTCAAGCAGCGGTAAAAATAGAAGGAACAACAATGATAGCAATTACTGACCTGGATGGCTATTATGTATTTCTGAATGTTCCGCCAGGAGAATACACCCTTTCTGCTCAATACACTGGTTATCAGGTTTTGAAAGTTGAAAAAATATCAGTGGTGGCGGATAGAACTGTAGAAGTTAATTTCCCATTAAAACCAAAAGAAATTGTTCTTGAAGTTGAAGAAATCAGGGCAAAAGAGATTGTGATAAGAAAGGATAAAACCGAATCAAGAACTCTTATCAAATCAGAGCAGATTCAGTCACTTCCTGTGACACAGGTTCAGCAGGCAGTGAGCTATTCCTCAGGAGTTGTATTAAGAGGTGGAAACATATATGTCCGAGGTGGAAGACCTGATGAGGTTGTTTATGTGGTTGATGGAGTTGAAATAAGAGACCCCTATTCCAACTACACTCAATCAGGTGTTCCTCTTTTAGCTCTTGAAGAAGCAGCAGTGGATAGAGGTGGTTTTGATGTTGACCAGGGAACTGTTTCCTCAGGTGCGATTTCAATAATAACAAAAGAAGGAACCGATAGATACGATGCTCAGGTGAGATATTCTACAAGAGACCTGTCTTTTCTTGGGGATGATATATTTAATTTTCTGGATTGTCAGCAGGGAGACCCTTATTATGATTACCTCTTAGGTAAAAATAGAAACTTTAAAAGCCTTACTGGAAGATGGAAAAACAAAGAAAAGAGGATTGAGTTTGCGGTTGGAGGTCCTCTTCTACCCATGTGGAGAGAGGGCGCAAAATTCTTTGTCTCTGGCGAAAGATATTACACCTATGAAGATTATCCAATTTATACTTTTAATGAAAGACAGAGCACTTCAGAGTCTTATCAGTGGAAAGTTTCTATTCCAATAACAAAAGTTTTTAAGTTATTTACAAGTGGATTTTACAGATGGAATGTTGATTATGATTATGACCCGGGCTGGAGATTGGCTCTTGAACATTATTGGCCTCTGAGAGATAGACACCTGCAACTGATAGGTGGGTTTGACCTTCTATTTGGAAGAACATTCATGGAATTCAGAGCAGGGTATTATAACAGGTTCTTTGATAACAGTGCCAAGGAAGATGTTGACGGAGATGGGATTGATGATTTTGCTGATAGAGACCTTGATGGATTTGTTGAAGTTGACCTTGATTATTTCAAAGCATTGAGAATGGATACATTCAGGACAAGTGGTAGAATAGATTCAATAAAGGAAAGATGGGTTGAAATTACACCTGATTCAATATGGGCAAATGATTCAAGATATGACCCATCCCTTGTAAAATATTACAGGGATAAAGGTTATGTTGAAATTCCCTTTTACTGGTGGGAATATGAGACACAGACAATTTACCCCACAATAGGTTCAGGTCCTTCATGGTGGCCGAAGCAAAGATACTGGGTTGACCCAACTGTAAATGATACCTATTATGTTTACTACAGTCTTTTCCAGCCCATAGTTTCTGATACACCGATTACAGACCCCTTAGCAGGGAAAGTTGACACAGTTTATGGAAAACCAAATATATATAAATACAATACCTATGGCTGGGGTCAGAGAACAAATAGAGATACCTTTGCTCTTATCCCGGATTATTCTCAAGACCCTCCTACCTTTGATACCCTTCTTATAGGTAATCAATATCTTCCCACTCCATGGACATACCCCAGAAGACAGCATTACATAGGACATTCAAGGTTATTTACATTAAAATGGGATATGAAATCCCAGGTTACGAGAAACCATGAAATTCTTCTTGGTGCAGAGTTCAAGAGAGTTCAAATCAGAAGATATGGTATGGATTACGCAGCTGGTGGAAACATATATATGACTCTTGTAAATCCAGACCTGACAACAAGACCCAATGACCCCTATAATTTTATAAACTGGTTCAATGACAATCCTTCTTATCCATGGATTTTTGCAGCGTATATAAGAGATAAGATAGAAATTGAAGGAATGGTTGCCAAAATAGGTTTAAGACTTGATTACTATTCACCCGAGGGATTTGTATTTTCTGACCCTGATGAGCCCTTTACAATGGATGACCTCTGGCTTTCTGAGAGAGTGAGACTTCTGAAAGATGCAGAGAAGACCGAGAAAAAATGGTATATCTCCCCAAGAATAGGAATCTCTCATCCAATTACAGAAAGAGATGTTCTTCACTTTACCTACGGGCATTATTACCAGATACCACAGTTCAGCCAGCTTTTAACTTCCTATGTATTCAGTGGAGCTTTCCCTGTTATCGGAAATCCTAACATTGAACCCGAGAAGAATATTTCCTATGAGCTTGGTGTAACCCATGGGTTCACCGAGAATATAATTGTTGATGTTACTGCATTTTACAAGGATATATTCTCATGGTCAAGATTGAAAATGTATCCCATTGGCTTGACAGGTGAGAACTACTCTACCTATGTTAATGAAGATTATGGTTCTTCAAGAGGTGTAGAGTTAGAACTTTCAAAAAGACCAGGTGGTGCTCTTCTGCCCAACTTCAGCGGTTCTGTATCTTATACATTTCAGGTTGCAAGGGGCTCATTCTCTGCCCCAAGAGATGCTTATGAATGGGCATGGCGTGGATACCCGATTCCTCCTCATGAATCTCCTCTTGACTGGGACCAGAGGCACAAAGTTACTTTAACATTAGCCTATAATGTGCCCAAAGGCAGGCCTCTTTTTGGTGTGCCCGGACTGGATGACATCAATCTGCTTGTGGTGCACAGTTATGGGAGTGGCTTCCCCTATACACCTCCAATAAGAACAATCAGTGAAGCAGTTGAAAACATAAATGCCCAAAAATTACCGAGTTATCAGAACACTGATTTAAGGATTTCAAAGGGAATTTCAATAAAGAAAATTTATTTAAATTTCTTTATGGATATTTACAATGTTTTCAACAGAAAAGACCTTTCAACCTTTGCCAATGTTGAATATTATGAATACTTTGACGATCCCGAAGGTGAGGAAAAGGACCCCACAGTCTGGAGCCCGAGAAGAAGAACAAGAGTTGGTGTTGAATTGAGATTAAAGGGATTTTAAAAGGAGGATAGAGATGAAAAAAATTCTCGTTTATATGCTGGCAATGGTGGTATGTTTACCTTTTCTTTATGCTAAGAGTCAGAATGACCCCGGTTCTCAAATTCTCAGAGAAAAAGTAATTATAAATCAAACCGATGGAGAGGTCTGGAACTATATGACCAACTACGGTTGTCTTGGTGGAGAAGGAAATTCAGGGCTATACGGACTCTCATGGCCCGGAGGTGCCACAGTAAACAATTTCTATCTCTGGCTCTCTTACTTCGTAACAGGATGTAAGGAAGGAGGTACGCCTTATGTTACCTATCACAATTATCCTGATGGAGAATGGTGGGAAGGACCGGTTTTGTATGAAGGCCCTGGATATTCTCCCCATGACATAGTTGCTGTATGGCCGGATAGTTCAACCAACACAAAAAATGCTGCAGGCAGACACACAGGAATTACCTGGATAGTAAGAGCCATGCAATGGCCTCACGAACCCTATAATGATTTTATAATTTACTGGATGAAAATGGTCTGGAACAAGGACCAGTGTGATATACCTGATGTGGGAGAGACTCTTGATTCTGTTTATGTTTCAATGTGGTATGACTGTGATGTTTCCGGTGCAGACCAATCAAACCCGCATATTGATGACCTTGTGGGTTTTGACGGGTGGACAAATGGAGAATGGAATGATCCTGATTTTATAATAAGAGACCCCATAGACATAAAAACAGTTACACCCGATTCTTTCTGGGATGAGCCGGATGGCATAAATGACCATTATCTTGTATGGGGAGATGAAGAAGATGAAATGGTTACTCAGGAAGGTGATGCGGTTGAGATGTATATTCCATGGAAAGGAGAAAGTTTACCTGTTTATCTTATACCGAGAGGTATTTCATATATATACGATGGTGATAACCCCGGAACACCTGGTAATGATACAGGAGAAGAAGGTGCATGTGCAGGATATGCCTTTGGTGGATGGCTTTATACTCCGCCTGCACCTTCTGATTCTATAGGCACAGGGACATTCAGGCTCATAAGACCATGGTCCCATCAGTGGTGGAACTGGGAGTCAGACCCTGCAAGTGATGACCAGGTGTATAACTATCAAAAGGGTAATCATTCAGCGACTCAGGGATACAGATATGCACCTCATCCTTATGATTTAGGTGCAGCGGAATTTGACTATAGATTTTTAAACACAGTTGGTCCATATACCTTATACGATGGTGACACCCTGCATTTTGTATGGGTTGCAGGAGTTGGTCAGGGGCTTTACGGTGGCAATGACGATTACTGGGGTAGAGGATGGCTTATGGGTGCTGCTCAAACCTTTGAAAAAGCATTGCAGGTCTATTATGGTGGTGCAGAAAATTCAGACCCTGCTCATCCTTCAGCACCGAATGAGGATGTTCATTTTTATGTCCCTGTTCCTCCTCCTTCTCCTCATCTTAACTATACAGCAACCCCTAATGGTGTTCAGCTTGTGTGGGATGATGTTGCGGAAAGAAGTCCTGACCCCCTCAAAGGTGTGGTTGACACAAGGGGTTACAGGGTTTACAGAGCCTATCATGAACCAAGAGGATGGCAACTAATTCAGGAGCTTCCTTTTGAAGTAGGGATTTTTAGAAACTATGTGGATACCACTGCTTTGATTGGATTTCCTGTTTATTACACAGTAACAGCCTATGATGAAGACAGCCTTGAAAGTGCTAATAACAACTATAAGAAGGATGCAAATGGAAATCCCCTGGCAATTGAAATGAAAGGAGAGCCCAGCGCATCTGTAGATGATGTTTTTGTTGCTCCGAATCCCTATAAAGGTTCTGCAAAATGGCTTAGAGCATCAGAAATTGGTGACAAGATTATGTTCTTGAATGTTCCTCGTGAATCAAGAATCACTATTTATACTCTATCAGGAGACAGAGTAATCTCTCTCCAGAACACCACAGGTGAAGGAGCGGTTGCATGGAATCTCCTTAATGAGGAAGGATTGAAGGTGGTCAGTGGAATTTACATTTACAAGGTTGAAGATAAAGATGGAAATTATAAAATTGGTAAATTTATGATTTTAAGGTAAGGAGGGAATTATGAAAAAAATCTTTATGCTGGTTATGATGAGTGCATTAATATTCTCTCTGAATGCCCAGAGAAAAGTTGGTTTTGCAGGAGCCAAATTTCTTTCCATTCCGATAACTGTAAGAGGAGCTGGACTTTCTGATGCCTACACTGCACTTTTTGGTGAACCCTCCTGCACATTCTGGAATCCTGCAGGACTTGCTGAAATCACATCTCCCAGGTCTTTGGGTTTCACATATACCCATTATATTGCAGAGAATTATCTCGGTGGATTCTCCTATGTTCAGGATTATATGGGTTATGGCAAATTAGGTGTGTTTACAGGTTATCTATATAGCCCCGGTTTTCAGGAAGCAATTGTAGATGAAAACATAGGTCCATATCCGACAGGTGATGAAGTGGCATACAACGCTCTTCAGGCCGGGATAACCTATGCTCAAAAGTTTACAAAAAAATTCTCTTTTGGTGTAAATCTTAAAATGATTTATGAAAAGTATGCAGATGTCACATCGGCTTACTCCTTCGCAATTGATGCTGGAACCCTTTTCTGGACAGGATGGAAATCTTTTAGAGTTGCGATGTCCATGCAGAATCTGGGACCCAATTTAAAACCAACAGGTAAATATGTAAAGTATACCCTGAAGGAAGATTTTGATAAGGAGTATATAGATTATCCTCTTCCCATAGTTTTTCGTGTGGGCGCAGCAATGGAAATGATTGAAACCCCGGTATTTAAGTGGACAGTGTCCTTTGATGGTGCCCATCCAAATGATAATGAAGAGTATTTCTCTTTTGGAACCGAGATTTCTTATATGAATTTACTCCATTTAAGGGGAGGATACACTCTTAATCTTGATGAAGGTGGGCTTGCCTTTGGATTCGGAATATATCCTGCAAAGAAGATGGGAATTGACTATGCATTTTCAGATTTTGGTGCCTTGCCTGATATCCACAGGGTGGGGCTTTCTTTTAGCTTTTAAAAAGGAGGTTTAGATGAAAAAGGTAATCTTGTTTATTACAGGACTTGTGTGCATTCTGGGTGCTGCCAGACCTAATCTTGGTGATTCAGTGGATTTCTATGTTAATCAGTTCTATCTCATTCTATCCAGAGACCCTGAACTAAAAACAGGAATTGTAAGATATGTTGGAGAGAACTTTGCACTGGTCAGCCTGAAAGAAAAAATAGTTGTTAATGATATTGCGAGAAGAAACTGGTCAACTTTTGCTTATCCTGATAGTTTTGCATATTTTGTTGCAACAGGTTTATCTGATAGTGTGTCTGATTATTGTTTTTACTCACAGAATGGTGGATTTTTCTGGAAACAAACAACCCAGGGTGTTAATAGTCTGGGAGAGGATGTTGAGATATACAAAATTCTTACAAACCCGAATCCTCCTCAAACTGCTGGAAACTGGGCGGTTTTCTACTTTGCAACTAACAAAGGTATTTATTCTCAGAGACAGAATGTTCCACCAAGTAATAATTTCGGTAAAATAGGTTTTATTGATAAGCCTGTCTATTCCATAGTTTTTGACCCTGATAGTGTGGGACCTATCCCGGTTGATACACTGGAAATTCTTTTTGCAGCAACAGATAGCGGTGTTTATAAACTCAGAGTATCACAACTGGCTGTTCAGCAGAAAGATAGTCTGGCAGAGGCAATACATCTGGGTAATCTCACTGAAAAAATGAACGCAGTTGCTGTTCAACCTGTGACAAAGAATGTGTATGCCGGAGGTGATAGCCTGTGGGTCTGGGATGGAAGTTCATGGTCTTCAATATCCGGAATTTACAATGTCAATGAGATTAAAATCTTTAACTCTGATACAATAGTTATCCTTACAGCAGATGGCTTATTCTATTCACTTGATGGTGGGAGTAACTGGAACTCAGCACTTTCAGGTTATAACCTGTATGATATAGATTATGGATTTGGCTATTTCTGGATTGCTTCTTATGGAAATGGGGTGCTTCGTTCTCAAAATCTGGGAGGAACCTGGGAGGAGATGAACGAAGGATTCTCCTATCTTAGTGCTTATGGTTCCCTGAACTGCAGGGTAATATATTTTGATAATCTTGAGAATGTGCTTTTTGTTGCAAATGACCAGGGTATATGGAAATTTGATAACGCTCAGGGTAGATGGATGAATTTCAGCAGGAATATAAAAAACTTCCTTGCTGATGAGGAAGTTGAGACCGTAAAATATGTTATCGAAACTTACACCGGAGAAAATCTCTTTAACAGGATGAAAACTGTTTTAGGAGTCAAAGATGAAGAACTGTGGGATATGAACGCTGATTCTGTTATTGATATTGTACTCTATCCTCTGGAAGCTTCAACAGATTCAAGCTTAAACAAAGTAAAACCCCTTTATGGTTATTTTGATGATTATGACCTTGACCCTTCAAACCCTGATGCCAGTTTAAAAGAAATTTTTGTTTTGAATTTCAACTATGACCCTTCAGTGTTTTATGTAGATACTGCTACAGGAGTTCTTGACTCTCTTTTACTCGCAAAGTATTTATCCTATCTTTACAGTTTATACTCCTGCTGGAGTCTGGAACATGAGGAATCAAAGATTGTAAGGGTTGGATTCTCAATGCTTGCACTTCATCTTGCTGGATTTAACATATTTACAGGCGACCAGAATATAGGAATCAAACCGGGAAGAGATTTCTCAACCAGTATAGTCAGGATTGGTAAGCCTCTTTTTGATTTCACTGCAAACTGGTTAAGGTCACCGGTTGCAAGAGATTTTGATAGAGAGAGGATAGCATACTGGTTCCTCTATATAAGAGAAAGACTTATCAGTGCATTTAATAATGATACCTCAGGAGCGGACAGTGTGATTTTCAAAGCCATGATGAGAGATAAAGACCGTGATGGGCAGGAACTTTTCGAATACTATCTTCCACAGAACATAGGATTGAGTTTTGATGAAACCTTTGGAGCATGGGCAGTTGCCAACTTGCTTGACGACCCTTCTCTTGGTGGTGGTTTATATGGATACAATGCGGTTGACAGTATATTCAATTATTCCAGCCCGAATACTTACAGAGCTTTGATTCCTGACTCTGCTGGAAGCTCTAATGTGATTTTGCCCCAGTCAGCAATGTATTTCACAAGGTCAGATACTAATTCACAGGTTTATAAGTTTGACCTCCAAGATAATTTTGGTAGCCCTGAATACGGTTTCAGAATTTATAGAATCACATTTGATTCTATTCCTTTGGTTACAAAGATGACTTTTGATACCACAGTGGAATACATAGTGGTCGGGAATGATACCATAGAAATATTCAAAAAGGCTCGTAACATGTTGAAAGATACACTTCCTGCAGGAGATTACGGATATGTTCTTGTAAACAGTTCTCTGGCTGAAGGTTATTTTGCCTACTCTGTTGAAAGAGGAGCTCCTAACTGGCTTAACAAATATATACTTCAAAACCCTGTTGTAACAAGCGCCATTGATTTTTATGTGATTGGTGGAAAAGATACCATTTTTAATGCTCTTGATGCGCTGTTTGGAGATGCTGGCGCAGGTGTTGACCCCACGGTTATTTTCAGACCACTGGACAAGAATCTACCGTCCACTTCTACAGAGTTATCCCTTGTTGAGACAGGAGATACTTTTGCAATTTATAACGGGACGGTTTCTCTGATCTCTGACATAAAGGGAGATATCCTTGTCTACAGTTATGCTCAGGACCTTGTAGGAAATACCACGATTGTTTTTTACGATACTGTGAGTGTGAGAGATGTGACAGGTGCAGGTCTCTATTCATTCCTTGGAGGAAATGTCACCCTTGAAATGCCTGAGAATTCAGGATTCAGTGGAATGGTCTTTGCAAGTTCACTTCCTGAAAATTATATTGCGAATAACAACGCTACTGCTGTTTACTCTGTTGGACATTCTAACATAATTTTCTCAAAACCCGTAAAGATCAGTTTTCACAGTGAAAAATTCAAGAACAGAGATGATATTTCAATATACAGGATTGAACAGGGTGTTCCTGTAAAATGCGAGACTTATAAAGAAGGAGAAACCACTTTGTATACCTACACGACTTCTCTCGGTATATTTGCTGTGATGGAAGGTAAGCCCAATGTTTTACCTGCAAAGTTTGATGTCAAACTTTCTAAAAACATGCTCCCTGTAAATTCTCTGCTTAAGTTCTCTGTTTCACTACCCTCAAAGTCCATTTTAAACTTGAAAATTTACGATATAATGGGAAGAAACATTAAAGAAATAAGGATGAAGGATTTAGACCCGGGAATTCACCAGTTCAACTTACCCTTAAAGAATACCCTGACACAAGGTGTTTACTTTATGAACTTTATGATTAAGTCCAGAAATAACAAGTTTTCCAGAAAATTTAAATTGATTGTTTTCTAAAGGAGGATAGGATGATGAAAAAAATAGCTCTTTTATTTTTGGTGGTGCTTGCTCTCTCCTGCGGTGTTAAAGAAAATCCTCCGGATATTACACCTCCTGTTGCTTCAGATATTCTCAATGAAGCATGGGATAAATATGATGAGGGTGACTTTTCCACTGCTTTGACCCTCTTTGATTCTGCAATAACCCTTGACGCCTTTTATGAAGAAGCTTATTTTGGAAAGGCATGGACTGCAACTCAGCTCTCAAAATTTGAAGATGCTGCTTCTGCTTACAGTTTCACACTTATACTTTACTCACTTAAACAGGGCATTAATAGATTTGATGTCCCCATGTTTAACGAAACATTTGCAGAAACGGATACCAATCGCTGGGGAATTGATTCAATGATTGGGGGCGAGGCTATATGGCATGTTAAAGTTGCAAATACACCCCTTCTGTGCTACTCATCCATTAAAATCAAAAAAGGACAGAAGTATGTTGAACCAGAATATTTTGATATAAGCGATTCTTTAATTTTTCTCAAAGATACACTTTATCCAAATACTGCAGACACCCTTGTGGATACATTTTTCCTGAACTATTATTATCTTGACAGCCCGACTACCCCTACTGTTCCTGAGAATATTTACCTTTCTTATACAGGACTTGTTGGAACTTATGTGGCAAATGAAGATTTTCTATCAGCAATTATCGCAGGGAATGTGCTTAGAAATCTTGCAGATACCTCTCTGAAATTCACTCATTATCCATATACTGACTATACAAGGTCTATAGCGCTATTAGCCTATGCTGCTTATAAAATTAACTTCATGAATTTCTGCGTCCAGGTTATTGTTGAACTTGACCCTTCATGGGTGCCTCCTTCTGACCCATTTGACCCTGATGCCAAGGTTCATATTCTTGAGAAGATAAACCAGTATCTCGGCGGTTAGAAAAAATCCATGGGGGGAGATATTCTCTCCCCCCTTTTTAAAAATCTCATAGTTCTGATTTTTTTATCAAAAGAGGGATATTTTGGATGAGAGTGATTTATTTTTGATTTTCACATTAAAGAAATAAATTCCTGCAGGAACTTTTGATGCGTTCCATGTGATTGAATGCTTACCTTGTGTGGTTCCTTTGAACAGCGTGCTCACAGTTCTTCCTGATATATCAAAAATCTTTATTATAGTATGAGAGTTTGAAGGAATGGTGAAATTAAAAACAATGTTTCTGTTCATAAATTTGTAATTGAATTTGACCTCATCTATTGGAAATGCAGAAAACTCTCTAATACTTACATATTCTTTTTTCCCCACCAGCATGGATACAGAGTCAGGGACTTGCGATTGCCAGACGAAGCCGGGCTCATGGTCATCATAGACTCCCCAGTAAACTATATCAATCGAGCCTATACTGGGAATAATGGGTGAGATTAATTGTATCGGCTGTTAAATCCCAGAAGAAGTGGTATATTTCCACGGGTGCAACATTTTGTCCATCAGAACCGAATGTTATAAGATGTACATTCCCATCTTTATCAACAAAGGGATTTCCATCTCCAACAAATCCTACATAGTATGTTGTTCCTGTTTGATTGAGTACCACCTGGCTTACATCAACCTGAAGGGGCACACCTGCATAAAACATGTTTCCTGACATTGTATCAACGAGCATAATGATGTGATTGTCAGAGGATGTTCTGCAGTAGGTTAAAACAACCCTGTTTGAGAAGGGGTCAGAATAAAATCCATACCATGGACCATCAGGTGTATTCACTATGGGAACCATACCGTCCCATGATGCAAGGTCAGCACTTCTATCATATATAATGGCGTACTGCACTCCTGAAATATGACCGTCGTAATCGGTAAATATCTGATGGAGATGGGACCGGGTTAATCCTATGTAAGGCCATATTTGTTGGTAATCTTCACCGTCAAGCACCGTGTAGGTCGGGCTCGGGTTTGTGGGAATAAATGGTGTATCGGGCCATTGAACCGAAGCCTGACAGTTATAAGTGTAGAATGTGACAAAAAAGTGATACTGATAGCCGAAAGATGCGGAGTAATTAACAGCCATGTTTCCGTAACCGCCGCGTATTAATCCTGTGGTGTCGTATCCATCGGTGTCACCCACCCAAGTCTGGGTTGCCCAGTCAAAGAAGTTAGTTGCCTGTCTTACTCCATCAGGATGCTGATACATCATATTTGCATAGGTTCCATTAATTTCCTCAACAGCCCAGAGTCTTGTGGATACAGGACCGTTTGTCTGATAATCCCGATTGCTTGGATTGTTTACAAATGGAAGAGTGAGGGTATCACTCCTTTTTGTAATTGTTGGAAAATTTGCATTACCGGGCGGTGTGCAATATATATATATTCTTTATCATGAATCGGTGCCCTTTTTAACTGTGGAGCCACAAATCCGGTTAACATTAAGATAGTTAATATCTCTTTATGCATAATTTATCCGTAAATAAAAAAGGGGCACCCTGCAGGGTGCCCCTGGTTTAAAGATTAAACTAATTTCTTTATTTTGAGAGAAGTATCTTCTGTGAGAGTGTGCTGTTTCCTGCTCTGAAGTTGCAGAAATAAATTCCTGCAGGAACTTTTGATGCATTCCATGTGATTGAGTGTTTACCTTGTGCGGTTCCTTTGAACAGTGTGCTCACAGTTCTTCCTGATATATCAACCACTTTCATTGTAACAGGAGATTTTGAAGGAACATTGAAGTTAAATATAACGTTTCCACCTCTCAGGTTGTAATCAAGTTTAAGTCCATTGTCTGCAAATACAGGAGTTTCTGCAACGCTCACATATTCTTTTCTTCCAACAAGCATGCCGACCCAGGAAACACCTCCCTGTGCCTGCCATACGAATCCGGGGTCATCATCGTCATAAACTCCCCAGTAAACAACATCGTAGGCTCCTATTCTCGGGACAACGGGTGAGATCACAGGGAATCTCAACCAGTCATTGTTGTCTCTTATCTGGTCACTTTCAAGAAGAACAGTTTCTGTCCATGTAAGACCGTTGTCAAGAGATTGGGCAAGGATTATTCTTGTGGGAGCAAGAGTGTCGTTTGTTGAACTGGTGACAAATCTTCCGGGTTCCTGAATAAACTCTTCCCATACAGCATAGAGAATTCCGTTGTTTCTGTCCTGACCCATCTGGCTTCTTCCTGCAACAAGTGAGTTTACACCCGCAGGATAATAGAGGTCTGTGAGGGTTTTTATAAGGGTAACACCCATTGTATCGGCCTGGAGGTCCCAGAAGAAGTGATAAATCTCAACAGGTGCAACATTTGTGCCATCAGAGCCGAATGTTATCAGATGCACATTCCCGTCTTTATCAACAAAGGGATTTCCATCTCCAACAAACCCTACATAGTATGTTGTTCCTGTTTGATTGAGTATTTCCTGGCTTACATCAACCTGAAGGGGCACACCTGCATAAAACATGTCTCCTGACATTGTGTCAACGAGCATAATGATGTGATTGTCAGAGGATGTTCTGCAGTAGGTTAAAACAACCCTGTTTGAGAAGGGGTCAGAATAAAATCCATACCATGGGCCATCTCCTGTATTCACTATGGGAACCATACCGTCCCACATTGTGTAATCAGAACTTCTGTCGTATATAATAGCATATGCCACTCCAGAGATGTGTCCATCGTAGTCAGTAAATACCTGTTGCATATATCCTTCCTGAGTGAATCCCACATATGGCCATACCTGGTTTGTGTCTTCACCTGCAAGAACTGTGTAAGTGGGACTTGGATTTGTCGGGTCAAAAGGTGTGTCAGGCCATTGAACATCACCCTGATAACTATAGCCATCTGAATGGAAGGTTACAAAGAAGTGATACTGATAGCCAATGGCATTGGAGTAGTTTACAGCCATATTTCCATACCCACCATTCCTTAATCCGGTTGTATCGTATCCTGCACTGTCAGCAGCCCATGTTTGAGTTGCCCAGTCAAAGAAGTTAGTTGCCTGTCTTCTTCCATCTGCATACTGATACATCATGTTTGCATAGGTTCCATTAATTTCCTCAACAGCCCAGAGTCTTGTGGGAACAGGACCATTTACCTGATAATCCCTCTGAGTAGGGTTGTTTACAAAGGGGGTCATCAGGGTGTCTCCATCAGTTGTAAGAACAGGAACATGCACAGTGGGTACAGGAGTATTGTCCATATTCATGTTATCGTGAACGGGCGCCCTTACAGGTTGCAGTGCAAGCAACCCGCTTACCATCACCATACTTATTACCCATCTATACATATAACACCTCCTTTTAAGGTTATTGTTACAAACCTCTCAAAAAATTTTCAAAGAGGTTAAAATTATAACAAAAAAAACAAATGCTTGTCAAGTCTAATTCAAAAAATTAATTTAAAAAGTTTAGGTTGAAAATAGCCATATTTTTGCCTTATAATAATTTAAAATTAAAAACGGAGGTATGTTATGAATATAATTATAGGTATAATGCTGGTTACATCAATTAAGTTTCATCCTTATCATCTGATAATCAAACTCAATCCCGAATATAACAGCATAGCTGTTAAGAACTTAAAAGAGGTATGGGATAATGGTTCTGCTCTTACACTTGCGGGTAAAGAGCTTGGTATTCCTGAAATTGACAATCTTGCAAAAAGTTATGGACTTAAGGAAGTAAAAAGACTTATTTATGGTAAAATAACAGAGGATGCAAAACTTTATGGACTTGATAGATACTATCTTCTTGTTTTTGAAAATCCGATAGATGCCCCATCACTTGTTAATACCTTCTCTCAAATTACAGGCATTGAAATTGCAGAAGTTGATGAGGCAAAGCCCCTTTTGATAGAACCCAATGACCCGATGTATTCCCAGCAATGGCATCTGCCAAAGATACAGGCACCTCAGGGTTGGGATATCACAAAGGGTGATTCCACAATTGCAGTAGGACCTGTGGATTCAGGTGTTGACTGGGACCACGAAGACCTTTATGATAAACTCTGGGTTAACCCTGGCGAGGATTTAAACGGAAATGATAAGTTTGATTACCCACAGGATTTAAACGGTGTTGATGATGATGGAAATGGATATGTTGATGATATAATAGGATTTAGGTTTTACCCATCACAGGGATGGGACCCAACCCCCACAGAAAATGGAAATGACCATGGAACACATGTGTTTGGGATTGCTGTTGCAACTACGGATAACGGTGTAGGAGTTGCAGGTGTGGGCTGGAAAGTGAGAGGTATGGCTTTTAAGTGCGGAGATGGGCAATATATCTATATTTCTGCTGCTGTTAATGCAATTTACTATGCAGGAAACAAAGGTGCGGTTGCAACAAACCATTCCTATGGCTCTTATTCTCAAAATTCATCTGAAAGAAATGCAATGATATGGGCACATGATACAAGGAATGTAACAATATGTGCTGCTGCAGGGAATGACAATATCCAGACTCCCCATTATCCTGCAAATTATCCAAATGTTATAGCTGTTGCTGCAACAAATTCAAATGATATTAAATCTTCCTATTCAAACTATGGAACATGGATAGATGTTTCTTCACCCGGTGATAACATTTTAAGCACAGTTCCGAATAATGGATATGATGGGTTTTATGGAACCTCAATGGCTTCACCGGTTGTATGTGGTATAGCAGGTATGGTAAGGTCGCTTCATCCTGGCTGGACATCCTATCAAACAGATTCTATAATAATGAAATCCTGTGATGACATAGACTCACTTAATCCGAATTATCAGGGGCTTCTCGGATGGGGTAGAGTTAATCTTTATAGAGCCCTTGCACAATCAATTTACTCAAATATAATTGTAAAGAATTTTCAATTTGATGGTGATGGAAGGCCAGAACCTGGTGAAGTTGTTAAGATGTATTTAAATCTATATAATGAAAAATACTGGCAGAATGCAAATAATATAAACATCACAGTTTCCACAAGTGACCCGAATATTTCCTTTTCAGACAGCACAATATATGTAGCTTCCCTTCAAAATGGAGATTCAGTTCTTACGACCGACTTTTTTGAATTCTCTGTGTCTGGTAATGTCAGGTTCTCCTATTTTGTTATAAACATAAGTTCAAGTCCTTCCACTGTAAAACCTGTTGATACCCTCAAGGTTCTCATAGGCTATCCAGGGCTTGTGCTTGTAGATGACGGAGACAATGATTATCTGAGAAGTTTCTATGAATCAACACTTGATAATTTAGGAGTTGTTTATGAGACCTGGATAGTTGATAGAGAAGGATTACACAGCTTTTTTGCTCATCCCAGGAATCTATTTATATGGTTTACTGGAAATGATTCAACAGAAGTTTTATCCACAGAGGAGATTGATTCTTTAAATGCCTATCTTTCATCCGGTGGAGGACTGTTTATATCATCACAATTTCTTGCTGAAGATGCAGATGCTCAAACTTTCATTACCAATACCCTTAAAACCCAGATTGTCGGAAATGATTTGCTCTATAGATGGATAAAAGGATATGGTGGAGACCCGATAGGTGATGGTGTTCATTTAAGAATCACAGGTACTGGTGGGGCTCAGAATGCGATGGATGTGGACAAAATAACTGCCTTATCAGGTGCAGATACTTCCCTTTATTACAGTAATTCTTCAGGTTCTGCGAACTATGGTCCATGTGCTGTAAGATACAATTCAGGAACTTATAAGAGTCTGTATTTTGCGTTCCCATTTGAGGCCATAGATAACAACTGGACAAATCATACAACCCGTGAAGAACTTATGGCTAAAATACTTGCCTGGTTTGGATTAAATGTGGAAGAGAAAGTTAAACCCGTGTATCAATTTAAACCCGTGGTCTCAAGTTTTGCAAATGATTTTCTGCGTGTAAGTGGTATAAATGGTTATTTCAATGTAAAAATATTTGATGTGATGGGCAGGAACATAGTTTCTGGTACATTTAATTCTAAAGGTGACATTCTCATTCCTGTTAAAAGTTTACCAAAAGGTATATACTTTATAGAGTTAAAAGCAGGAGGTAAAAATCTTCATAGCAAATTTATAAGACAATAAAATACTTTTGACCGGATAACATGATTTTTTGAAGCAGGTTCAATCAATGTGAAAAAGGGAAGCGGGTTGAATTAAGTTTTATGAAACTTTTTATCTTTTTGTTTTTTCTTTATCCCAGAATAGAGGTATTACCGAGAATATTTGATGCAGGCAGAATTTTAGAAGGTGATGAGATAAGGGTTAACTTTACGATCAGGAATAAGGGTGATGATATTCTTAAAATAATTAATATAGAAAAAGATTGTGGTTGCACCTTTGTTATCATTGATAAGAATACAATAGAGCCGGGTGATTCGACATCTTTAAAAGCAGGTATTGTAACAGAAGGTAAAAAAGAAGAGTTTGAGGAAGAAATACTCATTCATACAAACGACCCCTATGAGCCTTTTATAAGACTTAAAATAAAGGCACACATATTCCCTCTTCCAAAACCAGAACTTAAGAGCGTTGAAATAATTAATGTGGGTAATCTTTATCCTGGCGAAATAAAAGATACATTTTTTTATGTTAAAAATACAGGAGATGCAGAACTTATCCTGCTTGGAGCAACCCCTTCACCAAACTGTGAAATAATTTCTGATTTCCCGATTCATATAGCACCGGATGAGAGAAAAGTAATAAATATTGAAGTTGCTCCTGTTAAAACAGGTTTTATTGATGAAGAGATAAAAATTACAACCAATATAAAAGGGTATCTGTATCATTTTATAAAAATCAGGGGTAGAGTTCATAAAAATTATCTCACCCTTTTCTCTCCTCTTATATTCAATAAAAACGGTGATACCCTTTATATTTTTAATTCAGGAAAAAAAGAGATTATGATAAAAAAGATTTTGATTGAGGAAAATGTTCTTCTATCGAATAAGAGATTAAAACCAAAACAAAAGATAAAAATATTTTTTCCTTTAAAAATGAAAGACAAAGGAGATATAGAAGTTCATTTAAAATTGCCTTATATTGTTAAATAATGTTAAAAAAAATTCTTTTCTTAATAGAAAAAAAAGCAGAGGAGTTTGATGATAAAAAACTTCTTCTTTATGTTTTTTCCTTTCTCTATTTAAGACAGGTAATAGAGACATCCCTTACATTCAGTTTAAGGATGGGCACAAAGATGGTTTTTTGGGAATCAGTCAGGTTGCTTGTGCTTGATTATCCTGTTTTCTTTATAAATATGTTCTTTTTAATTGCCCTTTTAATTTCTCTTTTTTCAGGAGAGGATAGACATAAAGTTTTAAAAATTGTTTTTTTATTCACCCCATGGATTTTAATACCACCTGTATGGGACTTTATCTTTCATGGAGGTGGCTTCAGGTACTTTTATCTTTTAAAACCCGAAGAGGCATTAAAAAACCTTTTTTCAAACAAATGGATATGGTATTCCTTGGGTTTTTCGCAGGGACAGTTCATAGAACTTGCAGGTGCATCAATTCTCGGAGCAGTCTATGTATTTTTAAAGGGCAGAAAAATAAAATCAATTTTATTTTTACCCATTCCCTTTTTAGCGGTCGTTTTTCTGGGTTCACCCTATTTTTTATCCTTAAAGTTTTTCGGAACAAATGTATTCGGTGATGGAGGATTCCTTTATTATAATCAGGACAAAATTTTAATTTACAACATAGTGATACTTATCATACTTTCCTTTGCCTTTCAGAAAAAAAATTATTTTAAAATAAACTTTAAATTCAACTTTACATTGTTTTTCCTTATCTCTGGATGGCTTACAGCATGGCATAAGACAGACTTTCACAATTTAATTTTCTTTGATTATCTTTCCCTTCCCTTAATGATATTTATTCTCTCAATAAAGAGAAAATCCTATTTATCCTGGTTCTTATCAATTTCCTCTGCTTTTGCCCTTGGTCATATTCCCTTTATATTTTTTGTCTCCTGCTTTTTATTTTTTGAAGAAATTAATTTAAACAGGGGATTAAAGGAATTTTTACTTTCTTTATTTGCCTTTTACCTCTCGGCAGGCTTTTTCTTAAAAACAAGGGTTCATCTTGCCTATCCCTTTTACTATCCCCTTTTAATATCACTAATTTACGGAATATTCTCTCAATTCTTTTATAAATTCAGATGGATTCCTCTATTCCTTTTACCTTTTGGTTTTTTATTCAAAGGAAAGACTTTATTTGTCCGGTTTCCCTCAAAGGATGTAATTCAGAATCTTGAAGAAAAATATTATTTTTCAAAAGACCCTGCATATCTTTACGATTTATGGAGCCTTTATATGTTTAAAGGAGATTTTGAAAAGGTAAAGAGTATAACATTTTCCTTGCCCTATGAATATTCGCCCTCGGATTATTACGGAAAACTTGCAGATTTTTACCTTTTAACCGATAGAACAAATGAGGCTGAAAACTTTGCCTTAAAATCAATACCCATTGGTAATCCCTTCTCCTTATTGACGCTCGGTCACATATACCATATAAAGGGTAATAAAAAGGCTTTAAAATACTTAAAAAAAGCCCACCAGATGAAGATAAATCCTGAAAGGAGCTTTTTTCTTTTAATAAATGAGTATTTAAGGCAAGGTGAAAGAGAAAAGGCTCTTAAAACCCTTGAAGATATGAAAAAATGGAACAAAGAAAGCCCTCTTTATAAAATTCTGGTAAAAGAGATTTCAGAATAGACTTCATTTGCTGACTTAGCACAATGTTTGTAAAATTGCAAATTATTGTTGCACTTTTGCGACATAAAGTTTTATTAAATTTTCAAATCTTATTGATTTGCAATAAAAAATATAATTACAAGAATCTGGCATAAAAATTTCATATAAAAAGTAGTATAAAACATGTTTGACATGAGATATTATATTCAGTATAATTTATAGTTAATTAAAAATTAAAAAGGGGGTGCTATGAAAAAAATGTTAATTGTGGGTATGGCTATTGGGGTGCTTTTTTCTCAGGAAATATCTCTTACAACCGCTAAATTTGACCCTTTGAGGGATGGAGAACCCGCAATACCCCAGGAATTAAAAGGAGAGGAACAGGGTAAAACCCTTTATATTCTTCAATTTACAGGTCCTTTAAAAAATTACTGGAGAAGTCTTTTAAAAGAAAAAGGTGTGGAGACATTTGGTTATCTTCCCTATTATGCGGTTTTTGCAAGAATGGAGCCTTCAAAAAAAGACGAGGTTCTTTCACTTCCCTTTGTGAGATGGACAGGAGTTTATCATCCCTATTACAAGATATCCCCTGAGCTTAATAATTTAAGATCAGTTGAAAACAAGACAAGACAGTATGTTAAGGGATATGGATGGGTTGAATATACAGACCCCTTATACGTGAGTTTACCTGATTTAAAGTCAATTGGAATATATCTTCTTCCTGACGCTGATGCTCAGAAAATAGCCTTGAAATTGCAAAAGATGGGAATTGAAATTAAAAAGGTTCTTGGCTATCCATCAAACAGAATAATAGTATGGACATCCCTAAATAATTTAAATTCAATTGCAAAAATCCCCGAAGTTTATTATATATCTCCCTATTATCCAAAGGCTTTTTTAAACAACACAACCAGGTATGTTGTTCAGAGTGATATTTTGACTGTTGCACCTGATGATTGGCCGAATGCCACGGCTGATACAGTTACATCAGGAAGTTTACCTGTGTGGAATCACAATATAAGGGGTCAGGGAGAAATTATAACGATTATGGATACCGGTGTTGATTATTATTCCTGCTCGTTCTGGGACCCTGAAGGAGACCCACCAGGACCAGATCATATAGTTGTCTATGCATATACAGATGAAGGTGGTAATACGCGTGATACCAGAACCTGTGGACACGGGACTCATGTTTCAGGAACAGTTGCAGGAGACCCTTCAAGAGGAGGTGCAACTCAGGTATCAGATTATTCAGGTAATGCCTATCAGGGTAAAATCTACATGCAGGATGTGGGCTATGAGTTTGGAAATTCCTGTCCATTGAATTTTACCAATTTTTACAACTCTGCTCAAAGAGCCCGCAACACCTACGGGTCATACCTGCACTCAAATTCATGGGGATACACCAGTGGCTTTGGGAATTATCAGTACGAGTCAATTGATATAGATGTGTTTACCTTCCTTTATAAAGATTTTCTTTTTATAGTTTCAGCAGGTAATAATGGACCAGGCTCAAATACAGTTGGTATGCCCTCCACTGCAAAGAATTGTTTGTCTGTTGGTTCCACTTATAGACAGAGCTATGATTATGATGCTGATTATATATCAGAATTTTCTTCAAGAGGCCCTACTGATGATAGTCGTCGTAAGCCCGATTTAACAGCTCCTGGTGGTTATGACCCGCCGGGCGGAGGGGTCAATCCTGGCAATAACTGGAGAGCCTATATTCTATCTTCATATCCAGGACAAACTTGGGGCAGTTTCAGTTGCTCCTTTTCAGGTATGGTTGGTACCTCAATGGCTGCACCCGCAGTTACAGCAGCTGCAGCACTTGTGAGGCAGTACTACAGGGAAGGATGGTTTGTGAATGGAACCTATAACCCCTCACAGGGAATAATGCCTTCAGGTGCTCTTGTTAAAGCCACTCTCCTCCTTTCAACCGTTGACATGACAGGCGTGTCGGGTTATCCGAATTATACTGAAGGATGGGGAAGGGTTTTGCTTGACAATGCCCTTTATTTTTCCGGAGACACAAGGGAGCTTGAATTTGATGACAACACAACAGGTCTTACAACAGGTCAGTATGTTGATTATCCTTTAACAGTTGGCTCTTCTGCAGAACCCCTGAAAATTGTTCTGGTCTGGCACGATACAGCAGGAGCTGCAAATGCAAACCCCACTCTTGTTAATGACCTTGATTTAATAGTTACTGCTCCAAACAGCAACATTTATTATGGCAATTACTTTTCAGGTGGACAGAGTGCTCCAGGTGGTTCTCCTGATAGAAGAAATAATGTTGAGGTTGTTCTTTTAAACACACCTCCCACAGGAACCTATAATATTCGTGTAAGAGCATATAATGTTGGAACCGGTTCCCCTCAGCCTTATGCTATAACAATCGCGGGTAGAAGTTTGACCCTTGGTGTTCATGAGGCTTATACAGATATTGATGCAGAAATTTTGTCTTCTGGTATAAAACTGAAATGGAATAGCTTTCCTGATATCTCATACTATGAGATTTACAAAAAAGAATCAAACCATAGAGCCTATAAATTTCTTTCTCTTGTTGAGACCAGCTCTTTTACAGATAAAAATGTTCAGGATAATACAACCTACTGGTATAACATTAAAGGATATTCCTCTGACGGGAAGGTCATAAAGGATTATGGTGAGGTTAAGGTTGAATATGTGAAGAAAAAACCTGTCATATTTAAAAAATTCACTCCAATAATGAAAAAAGAGAATGTTATCACATATGAACTTGCAAAGGAATCCTTTGTTGTCCTCAAAGTCTATGATATTTCTGGAAAACTCGTAAGAAAAATTGTTGAAGGCAAAAAATATCCAGGTATACACAGGATATACTGGGATGGTAAGGACCAGAGGGGCAAAAGGCTTGCTTCTGGTAAATACTTTTACATGCTTTTTGCAGATAAGAACGCAATAAAACAGGCATTTTTGTTCTTGAAATAAGTTTTAAAATTTTGTTTTAAATCTTCTGAAGATAATTATATAGGAGAGGGAGAATACAAAAATAGAGTAAACAATCAAAAATATAAAGGAAAAATAAATTTCTCCAATCCGTGCTCCTTTTAGCAGAATACTTCTTATGCATATTAAAAAGTGAGTTACCGGATTAAACCAGTTTGTGAAAAATCTGAAAAATTCTGACATTGATTCAACAGGAAAGAATATCCCTGAAAGCAAGATAAAGGGAAAGACTATTAGAAATGTGGTGAGCATGCTCTCTCTTTGAGTTTTTGAAATTAAGGATACGAACATTCCTATTCCAAGGGCTATTAAGATGTAAAAGAAGAATATAAATATTAAAAGAAAGGGATTTCCTTTAAACGGGATTTTGAAAATTATTTTTGCCAAAAGAAGAATTACTATTCCATCAATAAATGTTAGAATTGCATAGGGGGTTATTTTACCGATTATCACCTGATGCGCCTTTAAAGGAGATATGTAAAATATTTCAACTGTTTTTCTTTCCTTTTCAATTGTGAAGGAAAGACCTGTTAAAATTGAAGTTATAATTATAACTATTATTACAAATACTCCCGGAACAGTGTAGTTCTTTGTTTCAAGGGATGGGTTGAAAAGGTAAAGGGTTTTTATTTCTAAATTGTTTTTGAATTTACCCCGCAGAAATTTTGATATATAACCTGAAATTGTCTGTGCAGGGCTTCCCTGTGAGCCGTCTATTACAAATAGAATTTCTTTGTTTTCCTTTCCGAATATGATTCCCATTTTCAAATTTCCCTTTTTTATCTCCTCTATTAATCTTTCCTTTTCAAAAAATCCCTTTGATATAAAGAATTCGCTTGCTGTTAAAGAACCTACAAATTCCCTTACCTCCTTTGTTTCCTTTTCAGCATAATATCCTGTTTCAACCTTTCTTAAATCAAGGGATATAATGTATCCAAAAACAATGAGGAGTATAAAGGGTGCAAATAAAACCATGTAGAGATTTCTTTTATCCCTTATAACCTCAATAAATTCCTTTTTCATTATTGCTTTAATTTCTCTCATCCTATCTCTTTTTTAAGCCTTATTGATGATATAATCGTTAAAAATATTCCAAAGAATAAAAGGGCAACAAATTCAGGAATAAAACTTGAAAATCCAAGTCCCTTTAAAAGTATTCCCCTTAATATGTATAAGAAATATCTTGCAGGAACAAGATAGGTTAAAATCTGGAGAATAAGGGGCATGTTTTCAATGGGGAATAAAAATCCTGATAAGAAAAGCGAAGGCAGAAGAGTTCCCAGCCATACAGCCATCAGTGTTGTTCTTCCTTCTTTAAAAATCGTGGATGCTGTTATTCCTATTCCGAATCCTGTGAATAAGAAAAAAAAGGAAAGGATATATAAAAGAAAGAGATTTCCTCTTGAAGGAACATTAAACAAAAGTTTACCAGCAAAAAGTATTATTGTTAATTGTAGATATCCTATTATTATGTAGGGGAAAATCTTGCCGAGATAAACTTCAGAGGCACCTGTTTTTGAAACCCTGTATATTTCAATACTTTTATTTTCAAATTCCTTTGTCAGGGTTATGCTTGTTAAAACTCCTGAAATTACCATAAATATTATAACTATAATTCCAGGAACAATAAAATAGGTGCTCTTCATTTCAGGATTAAACAGAATATTAATTTCATATCTTTTAGTTTGCCATCTTTTATCAGGCATCTGCAACCAAACACTTTCTATTTTCTGCCTTATATAGCCTTCCAGATTTTCTGCCATCTGGTTGTCCGATGCATCAAGGATTAACTGGATTTTAGCGGTTTGATTTTTTCCAAGTTTTTTTGTAAAATTATGAGGAAAGATTAAAACTCCTTTGTATTTCCCTTTTTTAGATTTTTATAAAATTCCTCTGTATTTTGAACTTTCTCAAAAATTTCCTCATTTTTTAAATCGTTTATTATTTTCCTTGTTAAAGGAGTGCTATCATAATCAATTACTCCGAGGTTTATATTCCTTAAATCGGTTCTTATCGCATATCCAAAGATTATTAGAAGTAAAAGGGGCATAATAAATGAAATATATAGAGTTCTTTTATCCCTTATTATGTGTATGAATTCCTTTTTAATTATACCCTTTAATTTCATTTTATAATTCAGGTTTTCTCTGCTTTTTCGTTTTTTCACTCCCCTCTTTATCTCCCTCCGTCAAGGGGGGAGAAATGGAAGAAAGTGACTCTATCAAGGGGGGAGGATTGAAACCAGGTAGTGGGGGTGAGTGATTTATGTTTATCTTTTTATTTTTTCCCCTCCCTTGATGGGAGGGGTAAGGGGAGGGTGAGGGAGTATAAAAATTTTTGTCTTTCATCTTTCACCTGCAACAATTTCAAAAAACACTTCCTCCATATCAGGCAGTTTATTTAAGTTTTTCTCCTTTTTTATTTTTTCCTTTAAATTTTCAGGTTTGTCAAGTGCCTTTTTTTCTCCTTTATGGATTAATAAAACCCTTTCAAAATATTCTGCCTCCTCCATATAATGGGTCGTTATTAAGATTGTTTTGCCCTTCTGTTTAAGTTCCCTGATTGTTTCATTAAAGAATCTGAACCTTGATAAAGGGTCCATACCGGAACTCGGCTCATCAAGAAAAAGTATTTTCGGGTCGTGTATAAGGGCACATAAAAGGGATGTTCTTCTTTCAACTCCTGTTGGAAGATTTTTAACAAGCTCTTTTTCCCATTCTTTAAGTTCAAACTTTTCTAAAAGGTTTTTATAATTTTTAAAGAAATCCTTTTCTGAAACCCCGTAAATTCCTGCCCTGAACTCTGCATTTTCAGATATATTCAGGTCTTTATAAAGGGAAACTTCCTGAGAGACATATCCTATCTGCCTTCTGTAATTCTCTATGTTTTTAAAAACATTTTCTCCTTCAAAAAATATTTCACCTTCATCGGGTTTTAAAATTCCAAGAAGTATCTTTATTGTTGTTGTCTTACCCGCTCCGTTTGGACCCAGAAATCCGAATATTTCTCCTTTTTTAATTTCAAAACTCAAACTCCTGACGGCCCTTATTTTACCGAAGGACTTTGAAATGTTTTTAACCTCTATCATCTATCTTTAAAAAAGCTTTTTCAAGGGAGTTCGTACCCTTTTGCTCCATTATTTTCAAAGGACTTTCAAGGTATTTTATTTTTCCATCTTCAAGAAAAAGTATCCTCTGAGCCTTTTCACCTTCTTTTAAATAGGGTGTTGAAAATATAACGGTTTTATCTTCTTTAAGTTTCTCAATAAATTCCCATATTTCCTTTCTTGATACCGGGTCAACACCTGTTGTTATTTCATCAATGACCATTATATCAGGCTCCGGTAAAATTCCAGCGATTAAAAGAAGTTTTCTTTTCATGCCACCTGATAGGTTTCCAGCAAGGGTTTCCTGAAAATCTGAAAGCCCTGTTATTTTTAAAAGTCTTTGTTTTTTAACTGAAAACTCGTCCCTCTTTATTCCGTAAATTTCCCTTATAAATTCTAAATTTTCCCTTATCTTTAAATCAGGATACAGGTTAAAATCAGAGGATACAAAGGATATCTTACCCTTTGCCTCCGCTTTCCCCTCATCAGGCTTTATAATTCCTGCAATTATCTTTAAAAGGGTTGTCTTCCCGCTTCCGTCAGGTCCTAAAATACCAAAAACTTCTCCCCTTTTTACATAAAAAGAAATTCTGTCAAGAACCTTTTTCTTTTTGATGAATTTTCCTGCATTTTCTATTATTACTGCTTTTTCCATTCCACATAGCCTGTCATTCCCGGCTTTAAAATATTATCTTTATTAAAGACCTTTGCCTTGATTTTAAAAACCATTCTCTCCTTTTCGCTCTCTGTAACAATATTTTTTGGTGTAAATTCACCTTTCTCGGAAATGAAAAATATTTCTCCTTTGTAAAATCTCTTTAAAGGTGTTGGTTTAATAAGTATGCTGTGCCCCTGCTTTATATCGGGCAGATACTTCTGTATAACAAAGAATATAAATTCAAGGGTGTCATCTTTAACTATTTTAACAAGGGGAAAACCTGGATTTACAAGTTCTCCTGTTTCATAATAAATCTCATTTATTTTCCCCTTACATGGGCTCTTTATAACTGTTTCTTCCTTTAAAATCTCAAGGTTTTTGATTTCCTCACGGAATGCAGAGACTTCTTTTATTATAGAATTTTTCTCGTATTCCAGCATTTTAATCTCATCCTCAATTTTTTCAATTTCCCTTTTTCTACTGCCCCCTTCTTTGTAAATCTTTTTCAGTGATAAAAGGTCTTTTTTGAGCCTTTTTATTTTGAGTTCCAGGGATTTTAGTTTTTCCTCTCTTGCAGAGATTTTTTTATTTGCCTGGTTTATTTTATTTTCTATCTCCCTTGAATCAAGAAGAAGTATCTTTTCTTCCCTTTTAACCTCTTCTCCCTCTTTTTTACTTATCTTTATAACCCTTGAGGAAATCTTTGAAGATAAAACCACCTCTTTTGCTTCAAAATACCCTGAAAACCTTACTCCTTTTTCCCTTCTCAAAAATATAAAAATAAAAATTATGATTAAAGCAAGAATCAAAAACAGGGGTATAAAGATTTTTTTCATAAAATGTCCTCCTCTTTGAGTTTTCTTGTCATAAGTTCATATATTGCTGACTTTATTGGCTTTTTCCTGTATAAAATCTCATAGATTTTCTGTGCAATTGGTATTTCAATTTTATGCTTCCTTGCAATTTTAATCAGAGGTTTTACCGTATAATAGCCTTCAACAGTTCCGAGTTTTGAAAGGGCTTTTTCAGGGACCTCCCCCCTTGCTATGAGTATTCCAAATGTTCTGTTCCTTGATAAATCTCCTGTTGATGTTAATATTAAATCTCCAAGACCTGAAAGTCCTGCAAAGGTTTTTGCCCTTGCTCCCATTTTCTTACCGCATCTTACCATCTCAACCATACTTCTCATTATAAAAGATGCCCTGGCATTGTATCCCAGACCCATTCCGTCAATTATCCCCGCACCTATTGCATAAACATTTTTTAAAGCACCGCCGAGTTCAACTCCTTTTAAATCAAAGGAGAGATAGACTCTGAAACTGGGGTTTGAAAATTTTTTTTGTAAAAAAATCAGTTTTTTTTCAAACCTTTTTTCTCCTGCAAGAACAGTTGCTGTGGGCAATTCCTTTGCTATTTCTTCTGCAAAGTTTGGTCCTGATAACACAAAAACCGTTTTGATTTTATTTTTTAAAACCTCCCTTATGACCTCACTCGGTCTTTTTAAACTCTTTATCTCAAGTCCCTTTGCAACAGAAATTATAATGGGTTTTTTTTTGGGTTTAAAATACAGAATTGTATTTCTTATAAACTGTGTCGGTACAGCAACCACTATATATTCAAGATTTTCAATCTCCTTAAAATCCTTTACAGGACTTATATTTTCAGGGAGTTTTAAAAAGGGGAAATACAAAGGATTTCGTTTTTCTCTTAAAATTCCTTCATAAACTTCCTTTTCCCATGCCCATAGATAAACCCTTTCAAAACCAGTTGAAAGCAGTTTTGCCAGGGCTGTTCCCCATCTACCAGCGCCTATTATTCCTATATTCATTTTAAAACATAAATTTTAAAGAAGTTCAACTCTAAAAATCAAAGGCTTTATAATTATATACAATGAATATTTTATTTTTCCTCTTTCTTTTCATAGAAATCCCTCATTATACAGATTTTTTAAATTTGTATTCTGGAAATTCAGTATCAAGGGGAGGTTTTATATCAAATTTTTTAAATGAAACCGACTTTATAAAGAAAAATCCGGCATTTTTCAAAGGAGACACTCTGGGAATAAATTTTTTTATGAATCCGTGTCCTGAGAAGGAAAAAATAAAGGATATTCCGTATTTCCTTTCTCTTTCTCTTGTATTCCCTTTAAAAAATGTTATAACGGGTATTGATTTTGATCTGTTTTCAAATGAAAGATTCACTGTTTATTCAGGAAGTGGTGATATTTTAAAGAATTATGTTCCAAAAAGTTTTTACATAGGCACATTTTTTTTAAAAAAATTTAGAAATTTTATTACAGGGTGTGGTATAGGAATTTCAAGAATTGAAGAACCTTCATATATATGGCCTTATGAACCCGAAGTTTTTTATCTACCTGCTTTAAATTTTGGCTTTTCTCTTGTTTTTAAAAATCTGGATTTATCTTTTTCTATTTTAAATATCGCGAATAGTTTGAAAAGAAATAATCAGGACAAAATTTACCCTCCTCTCGGTCTTAATTTTAATTCTTCTTTTAATTTTATTTTAAACAATATAAAGATTGTTCCGGGTATAAATTTTGAGATAGTAAGAGACCACAAAGGGAAGTTTAAAAATTACTCCGGGACAGGATTTGAATTTATTAAAAAAGGAAATCCTGAAGTCTTTTTTGATTTAGGTTATATTTCAAGGGAAGGAAAGGGAGTTGTTTATGGATTTAAAATTAGATTTGAAAATTTTAAGTTTATTTTGAGTGAAACTGGACTTTTAACCAATTATAAAAAGCTTGACCTGCATTTTGGAATTGAAACATTTTTTGAATTAATAGAAATTTAAAAGGAGGATTTTTTATGGAGGTTAAAGAAATTGCTGAAAGTGTCAGAGGCAAAATAATTGGTGATGAAGACTTTGAAATTGAAAGAGTTGATGTCCCTGAAAAGGGTGACGAAAGTTCTCTTGTATTTGTGTTTGACGAAAAAGCAAAAGGAAAGATAAAGGGTAAAATAGGATGTGTTGTTACAAAAGAGGAACTTATTGAAGGAATTGATTACAGAACAGCAATCCTTGTTGATGATGTTAAAATGGCTTTTGTGAATATCCTGAGTATTTTTTCAAAAAGAAAGGAGATTAAAGGAACTTCTCCCTTTGCCCATATTTCTCAAAAAGCAGAAATAGAAGAGGGGGTTCATGTATCACCCTTCTGCGTTATTGAAGATGGTGCGATTATTAAAAAGGGGACATACCTCTATCCCTTTATCTATATAGGTGAAAATTCAAGGATAGGTGAAAACTGCCTCATACATCCAAATGTTTACATAGGATATGATTGTGAAATAGGGAACAACTGCCAGATATTTGCAGGATGTGTGATAGGTTCTGATGGATTTGGTTATATTGATACAGAAAACGGTCTTATAAAAATTCCCCAGACAGGAAGGGTTGTTATTGAAGATGATTGTGAGATAGGTGCAAATACCACAATTGACAGAGCGACAATAGGTGAAACAAGGATAAAAAGAGGAACCAAGATTGACAATCTTGTCCAGATTGCTCATAACTGTGAGATAGGAGAGTTTACAGTGATTGCCGCACAAACAGGTATTGCAGGAAGCTGTAAAACAGGTAAAAAGGTTAAAATGGCAGGACAGGTGGGGATTGCTGACCATTTGAATATAGGTGATGGAGCGATTTTAACTGCCAAGGCTGGTGTTGCAAAGGATGTTCCCGCGGGCAAAGTCTATTCAGGTTATTTTGCAAGGGAGCATAAGGATGTGTTGAAGGCATTTATGATTTTATACTCACTTCCGAAATACTGGGATAAGATAAAGAAAATCTTGAAGTAGTTTATTTTTTGCCTGACCTTACAAGTAAAAAAGAAACCAGAACCCCGATTATGAATCCAGATACCGTAAACAATAGAAAAATGAGTATCTTTGAGATATAGAATTTCCAGGTAAATATTTTTATGAGAATCAAATCCGTGTTCTGGGCTATCAGTATAAAAATGGCAATTAAAATTAAAAGAACTATAAATATTTCTATTTTTTTCAACATAGATAAATTATACTTTATTTGAAATTTAGTTTTCAATCTGATGTATAATTTAAAAATGGAAAAAAGTTTAAAGAAAATTATTTGCGATATATCCGAAAGTATAGGTGAAAGAAATTTATGGAGTTATGATAATTTAAAAAAGACTGCGGATTACATAAAAAATTATCTTAAAGAAAGAGGTTATGAGACCAAAACCCTTAAATACAATGTTCAGGGGAAAGAGTGCGAGAATTTGTATGCTTTTAAAAAGGGGAAAATTGATAAATTTATTGTTATGGGTGCCCATTATGACAGTGTTTTTGGCTCAAAGGGTGCTGATGACAATGCCTCAGGTGTTGCTGTAAATCTGCTGGTTGCAGAGAACTTGAAAAAGGAGAGTTTAAATTACGGGATTATATTTTGCTTTTTTCCGAACGAAGAACCCCCTTTTTTTAAAACTCCTTTGATGGGCTCTTATGTCTTTGCAGGATTTTTAAAGGAAAAAAAATATAAAATAGAGGGTATGATATGTTTTGAATCAGTCGGTTATTTTTCTGATGGAAAAAACTCTCAGAGTTATCCACCCTTTATAGGGTTTAAGTATCCTGACAGGGGAAATTTTATAGGAGTTGTTGGAAATTTAAAGTCAAAGAGATTTGTTGAAAGGATTGCAAAGGGGATAAAAAAATATTCAAATATACCTGTTGAATATCTTTCAGTTCCACCTTTTCTTGCTCCTGGAGTGGACTTTTCTGACAACTGGTCCTTCTGGAAAATGGGATTTAAGGCGTGCATGATAACGGATACAGCCTTTTACAGAAACCCAAATTATCATACATCTTATGATACCTTTGAAAAACTTGATTATAAAAAAATGAGAGAGCTTGTTTTAGGAATTTCTGAGACTTTAAAGAATTATGATTAAACTTTTTGACCCCTGGAAAGGAGGATTTTGCACCTGTTTGCCAAAATATACATTAAATCCCTATACAGGATGCAATCACAGGTGTCTTTACTGTTATATAACTTCATACATAAAGGATGCCTTTAGATTAAGGCTAAAAAGAATAAATTTTAAAGGTCTTGAAAAAAAGATTAAGGGTTTAAAAAAGGACATTCCCTTTTCACTTTCAAACAGTTCTGACCCATATCCCCTTGTTGAGGAAAAACTCGGTATAACAAGAAAAGTCCTTGAAATTTTAAAAAAAGATGGTTTTAAAGTTTCAATAATAACAAAGTCAGCTCTTGTGTTGAAAGACCTTGACATTATGAAGGATATGAAGGCTACCATAAGTTTTACAATTACAACTCCTGATGATGAAATGGCAAGGAAACTTGAACCCCATGCACCTCCTCCGAGTATGAGGATTAATGCAATAAAAGAAATTTCAAGGTATAATATCCCTGTTTGTCTGAGAATAGACCCTGTAATTCCCTTTGTTAACGATAAAATTGATGTTATTGATGATTTTTTAAAGGAAGTTTCTCCCTATATAAAAATGGTTTCAGTATCCACCTACAAGGCCAGGCCTGATAACTTTAAAAGGCTTTCAGGAATGTTTAAAGAAGTTAAAAGGATAAAATTTGAGAAGAAAAAAATAAGGGGATACAGATACATTGAACGGGAAATAAGACATGGAATTCTTCTGAAAATAAAAGAAGTTGTTAAAAATCATAATTTAAAATTTGGGCTTTGCAGAGAAGGTTTTGATGATTTGAAGGATACCCTTTCCTGTGACCCGATTTTTGAGCACTTTGAGTAAAAGTTGCATAATTTATGTGCAAAAATTTTTTAAATTTCTGGCATAAAAATTTCATGTAAAAATATGATGAAACCGCTAAAGCAAGGAGGTAAATTATGAAAAGACTTTTTATCCTGATGCTCCTGTTGGGGGGATGTGGTGTGTACCTGACAAAGCCTGTAGCCCAGAGACTGGATGATGAAGCCAAAAATGTGGATGCCCCATCACCTTCTCCTGAAGTTTTCGGGGCAGAGTTCAGACTTTTCAGTATTGAGAAAAATGTTGCACTCTCTCTTGCCGGAAACATAGGCTATTCGTGGAAAGGTGATGCTGTGCCCTATCAGAATTATAAACTTGGAAGAGAAACGAGGTTCACCCATTCTCAGGCATTTTTAGAAATGGGTGTTATTCCTTTTCCAAGAAGGCTTCCTCTTTTTTATCCTTACTTCGGAATAGGTGGCGGGCTGATATCAGCGGATATTCAGGGGACTTTAAGGGCAATTCATATTGATTATGCTTATCCTGCCTTTGAAATAGGGGGGGAATTTTTGTTTCCCCTTGCAAGAAAGTTCTGGAAAAAGGATTTTTATATGAACCTGTATTTAAGAGGAGGGTATATATTCTCCTTTTCAGAACTTTTTCAGGGACCTTATATATCTGTTGGATACTCTGTTGGTGTTCCTCCTGAAGGAATAATAGCATCAATTCTTGGGGGCATTTTAATCTTAGGAGGTGGAGAATGAAAAAGGTAGTTTTATCTTTTATTTTCTTTTACGGCTGTGTTACAATGGGAATAAGAGGAAATGGAGATTACCTTTATAATCCTGATTTAAAAAAGGATATAGAAAATCACGGATTTGAATATCCTGAAGAAACAGGAACAGGATTCTCATTCGGTATGGGATTTTTCCATCCTGATTACCTTCTTGTAAGAGGTAAATTTTCTCAAATGAATCTTAAAAGTTCTAATGCATCTTTTTATACGCAGGAAGGATGGGTTGAAGGAGGCATTCCTGTTCTGAGAAACAGGTTCTTTTCTTTTTATCCTGTTGTAGGGTTTGGTGCAGAAAATCAAATTGTAAAGCTTAATGGCAAATTTGAGGGAGTCACATATGGTGTACTTTTAGGGTTTGAAAATCATCTTATTCTGACAAAACAGAGACCGGGTTACCTTGTCCTTGTTTTCGGAGCAAATGTCAAAAGAATTGGTGGGACATTTCTTGATGCTCCGGCAGATTTTTTAATTTCCCCTTCTCATACAAGGTTTCAGGTTTTTATAGGAGTTGAGATGGGTTATATATATGGGAGATGATTTTCTCAGGGCTTGACCTTGCGGGATATAAGAGGAAGGAAAAAACTGTTCTTAGTTTTATTAATGGTGGTAAAGTAAAAATTTTAAAAGGACTTGATGACAAAGAGATCGTGGAAAATGTTATTCTGGAAAGACCCACTGTTTTTGCCATAGATGCTCCGCTTTCATTTCCAAAAAAGGGAATTTTCAGATATTCTGATAAAAAATTAAAAAAAATTCTTGATAAAAAAAATATCAGGTATTTGAAAAAGTCGGTTCTTCCCCCTGTTTTACCTCAAATGAAAATAATTACAAAAAGGGCAATTAAAATCAAAAATTCTTTAAAAGGTATAAGAATAATAGAAACTCATCCCACCATCTGCATTTTCTTGATTCTTTTTGAAAAAGGGATTGATATAAGAAAGTTTATTTCTTATAAAAAAAATAAAGAGGTATTTGAAAATCTTGTTAAAATCCTTCAGAAAATTCTGGGCTATAGGTTAAAATTCAGTTCTCCTGATGAGCTTGACAGTTTTATATGTGCTTATATGGCGAAACTTTTTTATAAAACAGATAAAACATTATATCTCTCAAAAACAAAGTCTCCCTTTATTATATACAACTTTTGAAATAAGTGAATAAGAGCCATTATAATTAAAGATATGAAAATTAAATTTCAGGATAAATTTATTGAGATAAATGAAGATTTTCCAGAAAGCGTTTCTGCATTACTCAAAAAATTAAATTTATCCTCCGAAGAGGTGATTGTTATAAGAGATAAAAAAGTTCTTATTGAAAAGGAAAAACTTGATAAAGATGATGAAATAGAAATAATAAAGGTTATATCAGGTGGATGAATTTGTGGTAAAAACCGAGGTTTTCTCAGGACCCCTTGAGTATCTGATTGAACTTATTTATAAAAATGAAATTGACCCTTTAAATATTCCTGTTTCCTTTCTTATAGAGGAGTTTTTAATCTATCTCAAAAAAAGAGAATGGAGGGATTTATCAAGGTCAATAGAATTTTTGCTTATGATAGCTTTACTGATACATATTAAAATATCAAGATTTTTGCCTTCAAAAAAGAAAGAAGAAGATGAGGAAAAATATATCAGTGTTGAGGAAATAACAGAAGAATACGAGAAACTTTTGACTCTTACAGGTTTTCTTGAAAAGAAAAAGGATTTCTTTGAAAATGTTTTCCCTCGTGGAGATTCTCAAACCCGGGAGGAGATGGAGGCAGATGTTTTTTCCCTTTACAAAGTTTTTTCAGAAATTATTTCTGCAGTAAAAGAGGAAAAAGCATTGGTCCATGATGTTCCAAAAATAGAGGAAAAAATTGAAGATATAATAAACAGATTAAAACAGAGAAAAAAACTGAAATTCAGAGAAATTTTTGAAAATTGCAGGAGAAAAATTGAAGTTATAGTTTATTTTCTTGCAATTCTGGAATTACTAAAAAATAAGAGAATTAAAGTGAGGCAGGGGAATCTTTTTTCTGAGATTTATGTTTATCTGGCATAGTTGAAAATTTAACCTTTTTACCTTTATATTAAAATATATTCAAAAATGCCGGGGTAGCTCAGTCGGTAGAGCACTGGACTGAAAATCCAGGTGTCCCCGGTTCGATTCCGGGCCCCGGCATTTTTTATAAAACAAGAAGAGAGCAGAAGATCCACGCCGGGGTAGCTCAGTGGAAGAGCATCGCATTCGTAATGCGAAGCGCGTGGGTTCAAGTCCCATCCCCGGCTTCATTATGATATGAGAAACAATCTATTTTTTACAATCTCAGGATTGAGAGGAATAGTGGGAGAAAGTTTTACACCCGAGCTGGTTGCAAAAATAAGTGCTCATTTTGGTAATTTAATGAATGATGGTGAAATCATTGTGGGGCGAGATACAAGAAAATCAGGTGAAATGGTTAAATTTGCAGTAATTTCAGGACTTTTATCAGCAGGGTGTACACCCTGTGATATTGGTATTGTGCCTACACCCACGATTCTCTTTGCAGTTAAGAACAAAAAATCAAAAGGTGGAATTGCAGTAACAGCAAGCCATAATCCCCCTGAATGGAACGCCCTTAAATTTGTAAAAAGTAACGGCACATTTTTAAGGGAAGGGGAGATAGAAAATCTAAAAAAACTTCTGAGCAAAGCCCCCCTTTACAAGAGGGGTGAAGATATAAAGAGCGTGAGAAACGAAGATTTTCTTGAAAGGCATCTGGATGCAATATTTGAAAACAATAATTTTGAAACAGAGAAAGTAAAAGAGAAAAATTTTAAAGTTGTTATAGATGCAGCAAATGGTGCTGCTTCCAGGGCTGCACCTGCTTTGCTTGAAAGGTTCAACTGTAGTGTTATAAAGGTTAATTGTGATAGACCTGGTGAATTTGAAAGAGAACCTGAACCCACCTCTGAAAACCTTGTATCCCTGCAGAAAGCGGTTAGAGAAAACCAGGCTGATATAGGCTTTGCAACTGATGCAGATGGTGATAGATTGGTAATAGCCCTAAAAGAGGGTGAAATACTTTCAGAAGAGTATACCCTGGCACTTTTTGTTTACTATATACTCTCAAAAATTAATACAGAGAAACCCATTATAACTAATTATTCGACTTCAAGAATGGTTGATTCTGTTGCCCAAAAATATGGAGTGAATGTTAAAAGAACAAAAGTGGGTGAGGCATTTGTGGTGGAAAAAATGGAAGAAGAGGGGAGTGTGTTGGGCGGGGAAGGTAATGGAGGTATAATTTACAGAGAAATAAATTTTACAAGAGATGCTCTTGTGGGGATTGCAGGAATTCTTTCATTGCTTTATGAGACAGGAGATTCAAGAGAGTTTAAAAATATCATTCCACGATTTTATATGAAAAAAATCAAAGTGCCCTTAAAAAAATTAGACTATGAAGACATAGATAAAGCTTTTGATTTAAAAAAGACTGTCCGGGAGGACGGCATTCTGCTAAATTTTGAAGATGGGTTCCTCCATATAAGACCTTCAAATACAGAGCCTGTTATTAGAATAATAGGAGAGTTTGAAGAAGAAAAGAGATTAAAAGAGGTTTTTGATAAAGTGATGGGTATTTTAAAATGAATCTTGCGAGAAAATATAGACCCCTTACGTTTTCCCAGGTGGTTGGTCAGACCATAGCTACCCGTGTTTTAAAAAATGCAATTAAGATAAACAAAATAGGTAGGGATATAACCGCGATATTATTTTCTGGTCAGAGAGGGATAGGCAAAACCACGCTTGCAAGAATAGTGGCAAAAGCCCTGAATTGTGAAAAGGGTGTTACCGAGGAGCCCTGCAATGCATGCGAGAATTGTATGTCCATTTCAGAAGGTAAAAATATGGATGTTCTTGAAATAGATGGTGCCTCAAACAGAGGTATAGATGAGATAAGAACCCTGAGAGAGAATGTAAAGCTTGTACCCGTTAAATCAAGATATAAAGTCATTATAATAGATGAGGTTCATATGCTTACACAGGAGGCTTTTAATGCTCTTCTTAAAACTCTTGAGGAACCTCCTCCTAATGTTATTTTTATATTCGCGACAACAGAACCTCAGAGAATACCCGATACTATTGTTTCAAGGACTCTTTATTTTGAGCTTTTTCCTATTAAACAGGAAGAAATTGCAGAGAGACTGAAAGAAGTTGCAAAAGAAGAAAATATAAAAATTGATGATGATGCTATAAATAGGATTGCGGATGCTTCTGAAGGAAGTCTTAGAGACGCATTGACACTTCTTGAAAAAGCTCATATCTATTCTTCTGAAAAAATAACATTAAAGGAAGTTAACGAGATAATTGGTTTTGTCGAAAAAGAAATTTATGATGATATTTTTCAGAAAGTTGTTAAATCAGACCTTTCAGCAATTCTTGAAAAAATGAAAGAAATTTCTATGCAAGGAATTACAGAAATTAACTTTATTAGAGGATTCCAGGAATATCTCAATGACCTGCTTAAGAAATGTGTTTTTGGCGAAAAGAGCTTGCCTGCAAATTTAAAAGAACTTGATATTGTAAGAATGATAAAAATTTTGCTTGATGCAGAGAATGTTTTGAGATGGGTTTCCAACCCACGAATATATCTTGAGTTTGTTCTCGCAAGGTTATGTTTTATTCCCAGAAGTATTGAGGTTGAAAAGATTTTGAATGCCTTTGAGACCAGAGAACTGCCTGAAGTTAAAGAGCCTAAGAAGGTAGAAGTTGTTGAAGAAAAAGAAGAGGATAGAAATGAATGGGGCGAATTTTTAGAAGAGATTAAAAAAATCAATGGAACTCTGTTTCTTATATTTGAGAATATCAAGCCCAGGTTCAAAGAAAATGAGATTGTGATAGAAGTTAACTCCAGTGTCTACAATATGATGGAAAATAAAAAAGATTTTATAGAAGAAAAGTTAAAAGAAATATACGGTAGAGAAGTCAGGTTGAATATTGTTGTGCAAACAAAGGAGACGAAAAAATCAGAGGCAAGAGAAAACCTTGAAAAAACCTTTGAACTGGAACTTTTTGGAACAGATGAAAGTAAAGGTTAAAAAAATTGAAGGACTTAAATTAGCAGGACAGAGTGCATCAAATCACAGCATTGTTCTGGACACAAAAAAACATGTGGGAGGTTTTGAGAGTGCACCCTCTCCAATGGAATATTTACTTATGGCTCTTGGAGGATGCACATTAATGGATGTAATTTCAATTCTTGATAAAATGAAGGTCAATTACTATGATATAGAGGTGGAGGTTGAAGGAAAGAGAAGAAACGAGCATCCCAAATATTTTGAAGAGGTCATTTTAAATTATATCCTTAAGGGAAATAATATAGAGATAGATAAACTTGAGAAAGCAATTAACCTTTCTCTTGATAAATATTGCTCTGTTTCAAACAATTTGAAACCAAAGACAAAAATAAGTTACAATATAAAAATAATAAAAGGAGAATGATATGAAAGAACTGATAATTTTCCTGGGTATATGGGTAATTTTCATGTTTTTCTCAATAATCTTTACATCCAGAAAACTTGGTTTTCTGTCAACAGTTCCACTTTTCTGCGGAGTGATTGCATATTTTTCTTCAAAGAGAATTATTCTACTTTTACTCTTTTTCAGTTTATTCCTTGTTTATGTGATATCTTCAAACTTTGTTCTCAAAAGAGAGGAAACATGAATATAAAGAAAATATTATGTCCTTTAGAGATGGATGAGTTTTCAAAGAATCTTTTTTCAACCGTGTCATTTATGGCAAAGAGTTTTGATGCGCGCCTTTACCTGCTCCATGTTGTTGAGAAAGTTGATATTTCAATGGCAAAAATCCTCGGTTATGAAGATAATGTAAAAGACTTTGTGGAAGAGGAAGGTAAGAAAAAAGAAGCTTTTATGATGGAAAAAGTTAAGGAACTTGAGAAAGATGGTCTTAAAGTGGAAGCAAGAATCAGGTATGGAAAACCATATAAAGAAATTCTGGAAGCTGCAGAAGAATTGAATTGTGACCTTATTGTTATGGGAACACAAAAAGAAGAAGGATTAGAAACTTATTTTATAGGTTCAAACACCTGGGGAGTAATTGAGAGAAAAAAATTTCCTGTTCTCACTGTGAGAGAACCTTTTAATAAACCTCCAGAGAACATTCTTGTGCCCCTTGACCTTTCAGAACTATCCTTTGAGGCAATTGATTATGCAAAGGGGTTCAGTAAAAAGTTTAATTCAAACCTTTTCTTCTTGCACATTCTTGTTATACTGGAAAGTATGGCAAAGTGGGAGGCAGTTAACAGGATAGAGCATGAAGTGAAAAAAAAGATAGGCAAGGAAGTAGAAGATGGGAGCAGTATAATAGTTTCGAAGTCCCCTGATGCTGCAAACGGCATTTTGAAAACAGCAGAGGATATTTCGGCAGACCTTATAATAATGACAACTCATGGCAGAGGAGGCGTGGAAAAAGCTCTGTTTGGTTCAGTGACCGAGAAGATTATAAGGAATAGTGATATTCCGGTTATTTCTTTACCACCAATCTCAGCTAAGCCAGAAGAAAAATAGCCAGTAGTATATGGTTTATACTCTTTAAACTTTTTATTTTTTATCCCCTCTTTTTATGTCCTCAATATATTTTTCCAGTTTTTCAATCGGGTCTTCTGCATGAGTTAAAGGTCTTCCTATTACAAGATAATTTGCTCCCTCTTTTAAAGCAAATGAAGGCGTTGCTATTCTTTCCTGGTCAAAACTTGCGTCTTCTGTAAGCCTTATTCCGGGAGTAACTATAATAAAGTCTTTTCCACAGGATTCTCTTATCTTTTTAACCTCCAGAGGTGATGATACGACACCGTCAAGTCCTGCACTCTTTGCCATATTTGAAAGAATAGCTGTGCCTTTTTCAACATCAAATCCTGTTATATCTTCAATTGCTGCCTTGCCCATACTCGTGAGGATTGTGACACCTATTAGTAACGGTCTTCTGCCATATTTTTCCTCAAAATCCCATGCAATTTTTGCGCTCTCTTCAAGCATTTCAAATCCACCGAGTGTGTGGAGAGTTAACATATCAACATTAAGTTTTGAAGCCATTTCAACAGAAAGACTTACAACCGATGGAATATCATGGAATTTCAGGTCCAGGAAAACCTTTAGATTTTCTTCCTTTAATTTCTCAATAAATCTGGTTCCTCCTGAAAGATAAAGAGGGATGCCCACTTTAAACCATTTAATTCTTTTTTTAAATATCTCGATCCATTCCTTTGCTCTGTCAACCGAATTTGTGTTCAGTGCAAGTATTATCTTTTCTTCTGGTCTCATCCTACCCCCTTTTTTTATTTAAATATCCTATGATACTTTTGAATTCCATATTTTTTTTATTCAAAAATTCCTCAATTCCTTTTATAATTTTAAAAGGTATCCAGGGGTCAATAAAAAGTGCTGTCCCTATTTGAATGAGTGTGCTTCCTGCGAGATGAAATTCAAGGGCACTTTTTATGTCATTTATCCCCCCAACTCCGGCAATTGGTATGTCCACTTCCTGATATACTCTGTAAACTATGTAAAGGGCGATAGGTCTTATTGCAGGACCTGAAAGTCCGGCTACCTTTCTCGGAATTTTAAAAGACATATTTTCAGCATCTATACTCATACCCATTATAGTGTTTATGAGTGTGAGGACATCAGCACCACCCTTTTCAGCTGCTTTTGAAATTTTTACAATATCAGTAAAATTGGGTGAAAGCTTTACAAATATAACACCATTGAAATTTTCTCTTACCTTTTCTACAAGATTTCTCACAACCCTTTCGCTTCTTCCAAATTCAAGTCCCCCTTTTTCAACATTTGGACAGGAGAGATTCAACTCTATACATCTTATACCTTCTTTTTCAAGAGTTTTTGCTATTTCAACATATTCTTCAATCTTTTCTCCAAATATGTTTACCACTATCTCAGGACCAATTTTTTTTATCTCAGGCCATTTTTCTTTTACGAATTTTTCCAGCCCTATATTTTCCAGTCCTATAGAATTTAGAAGTCCACATGGGGTTTCAGCGAGTCTTGGTGGAGGATTTCCCATTCTTGGTTTCAGGCTTATTCCTTTTGTTACTATTCCGCCCAGTTCATTTACAGGTATTATATCTTCAAGTTCATTGCCATAACCAAATGTCCCTGAAGCGGTTAGCACAGGGTTTTTAAACTCAACATCTTTTATTTTAAGTTTCATATCTCTATATCCTTTAAAGAAAAAAGAGTGCCATCAGTACATGTTCTTAAATATCTATTTTCTCCTTTTTTCTTTACCGCACATCCCATGCATATACCAAAACCACATGCCATAATTCCTTCGAGGGATACAAAGGTTCTCTGCTCAGGTAAAATTTTTTCAAACACCTTTAACATAGGATAAGGACCGCATACAAAGTATTTGGTGTATTCTGATTCTATATTTTTAAATTCCTTTTCAATAAGTTCGCTTAACAGTCCTTTGAATCCCATGGAACCGTCCTCTGTTGCAATAATTAATGTTTCACAAACTTCTTCAAGCCTTCTCAAAAGATAAGGTGACGGTAGATGTTTAAAACCTGCGAAAAATATTTTTTTATTTTCAGTAATTCTTTCAGCGTAGAAGCTTAAAGGAGCAATTCCTGTTCCACCTCCAAGCAAAACCACTATGTCCTCTGGTGAAGGTTCGGGAAATGGTTTGCCAAGAGGACCGATTAAAGAGATTTTACCAAATTTTTTTTCTCTTAAAATTTTTGTCCCTATCCCGACTTCTTTGCACAGAACTTCGATATAGTTTTCTTTTGCACTCCATATGCTGAAAGGTCTTCTTAGAAGAGGGAAAAGACTTCCTGTAACTTTTATATTTACAAACTGCCCGGGCCTGGCAAGTTTTGAAATCTCTGGTGCAGATATGACGATCTGATAGTAATCCTTGCCCAGGTCAATAAGATTTATTATTTCTGATTTTTCCTCAAGGAACCTCAAGTCTCCTCCTTATTTCTTCTATATAAAAACTATCAGGATATTTTTCCTGAAGTTCTTCAAATGTTTTGTTTGCCTCTTCATTTTTATTGAGAATCACCTTTTGAATGAAAAACAGAAAATAATAGGCTTTGGGTGTGTAAATTGAATCGTCAATCTGAACTGCTTTTTTTAAAAAGTATTCTGTATAGAGGGGTTTGGAGAGTTCTATATAGTAGTCTTCTGCAAGGGACAGGTATTCCTTTATATCCCTGTCTTCTTTCTCATTCATTTTTTTTAATTTTTCCAGTATTGATAAGTAGTTGTTTGCTCTTTTTCCATATTCAGTAAAAGAGGATATTTTCGTAATTTCCTTAAGCACTTCTTCTTTTTTTTCCAAACTATCTCTTTCATCATAAGTCTTTGCGATTTCAAAAAGAGCTTTTTGTTTAAGACTGTCTATCTCTGTCTTATCTTTAAATTCCAGAAGCATTGTTCGCATCTTTTCTTTTGATTCTCCTTTTAGTTTCTTTAATCCAATCAATTTAAAAAACACTTCTGGTGAAGAACTTTTTCTATAAATATTTTCAAGAGTTTCTATTGCTTTTGAAGTATCTCCCTTTGATATGTATATATCAGAAAGGGTTATATAATAGGAAACAGGAAGCTTTTCAGGTTTTTCTTCGCTGTAAAATTCATTCAAAAAAGAAAGTGCTTTGTCCTCCATTTTGTTCTCCAGATAACTTCTAACAAGAATTTCTGCTACTTTATCTTTTAGTTCTGATTTTTTGTATCTTTTTAAAAACTCTTCAGATTTTAGAACCACATTGTCATAATTTTGCTTTAAGAATTCAAAATTTACTTCATAAAACATCCTTTTTTCCTGTTTTAGCTTTTCAAATATTTTCATATCTCTTATAAGCAGGTAGATGTATTCAAAGTCATCAAATCTTTCCTTTTCAAGAAGAACTTCACTGGATTTATCAAAGGCGAGTATGCAGAACTTACTTTCAGGTGCGTATTTTAAAAGCTCTTCAAATTTCTTTATGGATTTTACATATTCTTCCAGTCTTAGATAGCATATGCTTGTGTAGTACAAGGCATCGTCCACAAAAGGTGATGAAGGATAATATTTTACCACATAGAGGAATTTTTTGATTGCATTCTCATAGTTTCGTTTTATTTGAGCATTCAATTGATAGTTGTTTTTCTTATAGAGTTCTTCTGTATCTCTGAATATTTTTCTGGCATTGTAAAAGGTATTAAAATAGGCTTTAAATGTTACACATGATGTTAAAGGGAGCAAAAGGCAGAGTATGTATATTTTATTTCTTTGAACCACAATGCACTTTTCTAAATCTTGCAGCAGGGACTGCATGTCCCACATGCATTGATTGTCCCGGTTCACCCTTTCCACAGGTAAGCAGGCCAAAGAGTTCCTGTTTTTTAGAGATTCCATCGCACGAGTTCCAGAATTCAGGTGTTATTCCCCAGTAAATCGGATTTCTAACCATTTCGGTTACCCTGCCTTTTTCAATTTTCCATGCAATTTCACATCCAAACTGAAAATTAAGTCTTTTTTCATCTATACTCCATGATTTATTAACATCCATCATTATTCCATTATCAATCCCTCCAATTAATTCTTCCAGACTTTTATCTCCTGGTTCCAGATTTATATTTGTCATTCTCACTATAGGAATTCTATTGTAATTTGATGCTCTTGCAGCAGCTGTTGAATTTTTGCCAACAACAACCGCTGTATCTCTTGAGGAGAGATAATCGTTTAAAATACCATTTTTGATCAGATAAACTTTTCTTGCAGGTGTTCCCTCGTCATCATAGCCGTATGTTCCCAGCCCCCCGGGATAGGTGTTATCAGAGGTTACATTAACTATTTCAGAACCGTATTTGAAATTGCCCAGCTTTTCAAGAGTTGCAAAACTTGTTCCTGCATAGGAGGCTTCGTATCCCAGAACTCTGTCCAGTTCTGTTGCATGACCTATTGACTCATGAACCTGCAAAACCATCTGCCCGGGAAGTAAAATCAGGTCAAATACACCTTCGGGACAGGGTTTTACAGAAAGTAGTGCTATTGCTTCATCTCTTATTCTCTCTGCATTTTCCAGTAATTTTAGACTTTCAATAAATTCCCATCCTTCTGTGTGATAGTTTCCACCGTGACTTCCTGGATAGGACCTGGGTTGAAGTTCACCATCCTTAAAAGCATAGGCAGTGTATCCTCCTCCTGATTCAAGAATCTCCTGCTCTATCCAGTGTCCTTCTGTTGATGCAAAGTATTTCTTTGTTTTAAAAAAGTTCATCTGAAGCATTGTTAAAACTATTTCCGGCTTTTTCCTTAAAATTTCATCAATCTGGAGAAGGATAGATAGTTTTTTTTCAACAGGCACATCAAAAGGGTCTTTCCTGTAAGGTGTTTTATAGGTGTCTTTGGATACTTTTTCTTCTGAAAAAAGGGTTTTTCCTTTTGATAGTTTTGAAGAGGCTTCTGCTATTTTTATTGCTGAAATTGCAGCATTGTAGGCAGAATCTTTTGTGAGAATACTTGAGGAAGCAAATCCCATGCCTCCGTTTTTATAGACTCTTATCCCGAAACCGATTTCAGATTCCTCACTGATTGTTTCTATATTGCCGTTTTTGACCGCTATGCTCTGGGAATTTCTGTCAATAACTCTTATTTCACCGTATTCAATATTTTTTCCTTCAAATGTGTTTAAAACGGTTTCAATTAACTCTTTCATTTTAAACTCTCTTTCATGGAGGTGAGGGGATTTGAACCCCTGACCCCTGCCGTGCGAGGCAGTGCTCTCCCACTGAGCTACACCCCCGAAAATCCATAAAACACTTGACAAATAAAGAAAAAAAACTGTATAATGTGAATATGAAATTTTTAATAAATTTTTTATGGTAAACAAAATGGTAAACAAATTTTTTAAAAATCATTGAAAATGAAAGTTTTATGTTTTTTAGGAAGTAAACAAAAAGGTAAACAAATTTTCCGGAGGGTAAAAGGTTCGAATCCTTTACCTCCGGAATTAAAGGAGGCTTAAAATGGAAGAAAAACTTCCTGAAATTGAAATCCATAATAATATTGTAAGGTATAAGGGAAAGGAATATCAAATTTCACAGGACGGAAAGCATCTCATTATGGGTCTTAAATGGCTCAGAATACCTACACCTTATAAAACAGGAAGAGGTAAAAAATGGAGAGTGGAAATTCAACTCGGAAAGGATCCACAAACAGGAAAAAGAATAAGAAAAAGGATGTTTTTTGAAGATTATAAAACCGCATGGAAGGCAGGAATAAAAATGGTTATTGAGAAACAACTTAAAATATCAGAAGATGCAGAAAAATATAAAGAAGAGATTTTGAAAGAGGCAGAAAAAAAGATAAAGTATGAAAGAACCCCTAAGATGGAATCCAAAAAACCTGTAATTCATAAACTGGATAAAAGAATGCCGAAAATTAGAAAGCATGGAAGGAAGTGGTTAATACAGATAAAAAAAGAAGGAAAAGTTAAATCATATCTTTTTGACACTTATGAAGAGGCAGAGGCTTTTGCACGGGAAATTGCAAGGGAAAAGATAAAAAATAAAAGAGATTTGACATTCGGAGAAGGAGTGAAAATCTATGCTGAATATCATTTCTCCAGGAAACAAGACCTCGGGAAATTAAGATATTTTTTCCATAGATTAAGCGGATTTTTTAAAAAATGGGGAGAAGATTTCCCTTGGTATAAAATTAATGAGATCACCCTGGAAAATTACATCAACGAAAGACTTAAAGATAAAAGTGAAAAAACAGGAGAATACATTACTGAATCAACAATTAAAAGTGAGTTGAAATTTTTAAATGCAGTGTGGAATTACCTTTTGAGAAATGGATATTTTACAGGAATTAATTATGCAGATAAAATTCTAAAAGAGAGGAAATTTGAAGAAAAAAGAAGAAAGAGAGTTCTATCTTATGAGGAAACCATAAGATTTCTAAAGGCAACTCTTGAGTTACCTGATGATAGAATAAATAAACAGAAAAGAGGAATTTTATGGATTGGGCTCTTTACCGGAGCAAGGAAAGAAGAAATTTTTAAACTGAGAAAGGAACATGTGAGAATTGTTAAAATTGATGATAAAATGTATGGAATGATTCATTTTACATCTGATATTACAAAAACAGGGAAAGAAAGAAAAATTGAAATCCCTTATGGACTCGCTATGTTTTTATTATCTGTATCAAAAGGTTCTGATATGCTTTTCCCTGACTTTCAGACAGGATATCAACAAAGACGATTTACCGAATGGTTTTATAATGAATTCTTGAAAAAATGTGAAATAGAGAATTTTTATTTTCATGATTTCAGACATAATTGGGCTACACGAGCAGAGGATATGGGGACTCCAATGAGAATCATTAAAGAATTGGGAGGATGGGTATCATATCACAGTACCGAAGGATATATCCACCCATTAAGAGAAAATAAAAGAAATCCAATGGTTGAATTTGTAAACCATTTGATTATGGAAATTTATAATGTAAAAAAATTAAAGGAACTTGAAGATAAAAAAGGAATTAGAAAATGAAACTCTGTGATCTGTGTGGAATGAGGTCCATTGGAAGAGAAATTATCGAAATTAAAAGGAAATTTTTTAGAGTAGAGAAAAAAGGATATATATGTAAAACCTGTTATGATAATTTCTATGCCTATCCTAATAAGATTGTCCTGGATTTGAATAAAGAAAAATGGTGGTATATTTCGGATCCAAGAAAATTCCTTGAAAATTCTAAACTGACTTTTGCTTTTTCTTATAAACAGGCATGGAATGAATTTAATCCGAAAGGAAGAATTTTTGTTTTTAAAACAGGAGAAAAAGTGAGTTATTGGTGGGTGATTAAACCCGGAAAATTCCGGAAATATTTTTTTTCTGATACAGGAGTTTCCGGGGTCGCTAAAAACCCCAGAGAACTCCTGAAAATTAGAGCAGGAGGTGGGTCATGAAAGATAAAATAGTGATAACTTTAAGGGAGAATGAAAAAGGGGAATGGGAATTTTCTATAAAAACTAATACAGAAATTAAAAAAGAAGGATTTATGAAATTGGAAGATGCCCTCACAGAAGCTAAAAAAATTTCTAAAAAATTGAAAAGATATAAGGAGGAACTTAAGAATCAATTGGAACTATTTTAAAGGAGAGAACTATATGGTTAAACAAAAAAATAAAAAATTTTATGGTAAAGAATGGAAAAAAATACGGAAAGAGATTATTGAGAAGAGGGGAAAAAGATGTGAAATGTGTGGAAGAACTGAAAAAGAAATATGGCTTACAGTCCATCATAAAAATAGAGACCCAAGCGATAATAGAGAAGAAAACTTAATGGTCTTGTGTCCGCGATGTCATTTCATAATGGAAAAGCGGATCAATTTAGGTTATGAAAACAATCCTAATCAATTGAAACTATTTTAAAGGAGGTGGGGCATGAATACCGCTATTTTGATCCCTTTGCTTACCAGGATAAAAAAACTGTTGAATGAGAAAAAGGATTTAATTTCTCCAAGAGAATTTGAAAAGTTAACTCATTTCCTGGATACAGTAACAATAGAAATTAAAAATTCTCTTTGTTATGTCTCATTAGAAAGGGAAATACAACTTAGAAATATATTGAATTTTTTGGAAAATTTAAAGGAGGTTTAAAATGATTCTGGTTCTACTTAAAAGTAAAAAGGCAAAAGAGAGAGTTTATAAGTGGATGAAAAGAAATGGAATTAAAGGATTTTTAAATGATAAAATAGCAATTCTTTTTTGCGGACTTTATAGAATTCCCTGCAAATGGTATAGAGGGTCCTGGTGGACAGCAAGTGAACCTTTTGAGGATATGGAAGTTTTGGAATTTGAAGGGAAAATAAGAAATGTGAGGGATGGGAAAGAAATTAAGGAGATAGAAAAGGTTTTAAGTTAGTCTCGTGTTTTTTGTTCTTGAATTATTCGGGCACCGTTGAGAGTTCAGGTTTCTCTTCCTTAACTGGGAAATTATCTTCCATGAGATAAAGAGAATTTATTAATGTTTTGTATCCACAATGTAGGATATTTTACACTAAAATTAAAAAATGAATTAACTATAAACTGAAATGCTCGAGGAATAAGTTCCCATTTTTCAATTTCCCGCAATTGAATTCCTGAAGGGGTTTCTTCTATAACGAGAATCTTATGCATTTTTCGAGCTTTTTGGATTTTTTCTAAATTTTCTTTTATTTGTTTTTTGGTTTTCATATTTTAATTATACACAATTTTAAAGTTTTTTTCAATGATCAAAGCCCGATGTAATATGTCTTTCGGGAAAGACAATATGGCCAAAATATCCATTATTATGGACATTTTAGGGCTGCAATTCCTTGCTGCAAAAATTTGTCCATAGATCCCTGGACATTTCACCTCGGGTAATATTTCTGGAATTCTTTTTGTCCCATTGTATTCCAGACTTCTATTTTTTCTTTAAGGTTTTCTATTTTTAACCTTTTTGCCTTTTTCTTTAAATGATATACTGTAATACGGGAAATTCCAAAACAATAGGCTAAAACATCATAAGGAACATTGTAAACTTCGTTGAGTATATAGATTGCTTCTTTTAAGTGGTTGTGGTTTTTCACTTAAGGAATTTTTTCATTTTTCTAATAAATTGTTTTACTATTTTTGAAAACTCTTCCACCGTTTCAGGAGGAAGATGATTTTCATAAAAATTCTGATGTAAATAACTTGCTATACCAAAATCAGGAGAAAGCCTTAAAGAAGGTCTTTTCTTATCAAGGTCTCTTATGAATCTGAATAGATCTCCATGAGTTCGAAGAGTCTTTCCCATTTTACTTGCGACTGCTTTCGTGATTTCTGCAGCAGCGCCCCAGAATTTCTCAGATGCCTGAACATAATCTTTTTCTTTTAAAAGTTTTTCCCCTTCCTCCAGATATTTCTTGTAAAGTTCGGTATAAGTAACAGTCATATTTGAATTATAAGGCTCTTCTGGATTAGAAATCAAATCTTTGAATCCTATTATTGCCTTTATACCGTTTCCGAAATCTTTTGTGCGGAACCTTATGAATTTCTGAGGCTTTTGTTGAGGGAATCTGTAATAGTTGGGAGTTCTCTCATAGTTGTGATATTCAAAACCGTGCTCTTTTAGCCATTCTCTCGCTTCCTTAAGTGTCCAATAATCCCTGTCAAAAAGGATTGATTGAATCTGTGAAGGATTTAATATTGCCCAGGATAATCCCATACATTTTCCTATCTGTTCTGCAAGTTCAGCTATTTTGTCATCTCCCCATTGTCTTGCTCTTTTATAGGCTGCAAGGAGCCCTTTGGGTGAAAATTCACCTTTTCTGGAAATTATAGGATATTTGAGATTTTCAGGGTCTAAAAAGGCATAAGGGCCGTATTTTTTAAGTAATTTCTTTCTTCCTGACTTTGTTTTCGGAGGTTCTATACTTGACCATTTCCTCGTGGTTAAAGGAAGTTTTGAAAGAAATTCGCAATATTTTTCAGGAGTAAGATTCATTGTCTGAAAATTTCTTTCGGGACTTGGAAAAACAGTTTTAGGAGTTGCAATATTCCCCGAATTTTTTCCCATATCAGACTTATTCCTGCTCCCTGTTTTATCATTTCCTCTATCGGGATTAATGTGGAGGAACTCGTAAGAATATAGCCTGTATCCGGAATTGTATTTCTCAAATCCCCAATCTTCAGGCTCTCCTTCGAGTAAAATATAGAAATTCCATTTGGGATGTAATTTGTGAATATAGATGGACTTTTGTAAGATATTTTCTCCGGGTCTTTTTTCCTTTGGAAAGAGATAAGCCCAAATAATCTTTTTTTGCCTTGCCATATTTCAAGTTTACGGATGGTCATCCGAAAAGGGACTTGTAAACTTTAAGAGCTTTGTAAGCATAGGAAGGATCAGTAGCATAACCCGCTTTCTGAATTTCAGAAAAGAATTTCTCAGAATTCTTCCTAAATTTCCAGGCTTTTTGATAACGGGAAGAATTTTTTAAAAGTCTTACATAATCTTCCATGCTTTCTTTTAAAGAATTGTATTTTCTGAATTTCTCCGCCGAGTATATCCAACCTCTTTGAGGATCAAATTCTTTCACCCATCTTATTTCAACGGGTCCTCTCCAGGAAGAGCCTGCCTTTATATTGAAAAGATTATTGTCTATGACATATTTACCATATCCGGTTTCATGAGCTGCATGGGCGATCAGGATTTTCGCTGAAATTCCGTATCTTTGTTCCATTTCTCTCGCTATTGGATAAAGCTTCTGATAAAATTCATAGGGAGAATTCGCTATCCTCATAACCCCATAGCCTCCTTTACTTCCAATATAAAAGAGGAAAATAAGAATGCTCATGAAAATTAAAACCCATATCATCTTTTGAAGATTAAGTTAATAATCGTTTTTACCAAGGTATAGATTCCTATCATGTTGGCAACCCCACCTGCAATAAATGTCATGAGTAAGAGATAAGGTCTGAATCCTTTGTTATTATTGAATGGAGCGGTAAAAATTTTTAGACTTTCTATAAGAGTTTGAAATTTATTTTCTAATTCTGTGAATCTTTTTTCAAACCTTTGTTTAAGGTGGTCTATTCGGTCATTTGTTCGTTCTATTTTCTCAATTATTTTAAGTTCGGTCTCGGTCATCTTCCTCTTCAGGCTTTATGGTTTCAAGATAACCTTCTACATAGATTGCAAAATGAATATCTCCGGAAATGTTTGTGAGATCAACTTTAAATTTTGAAGGTTTTGTGATTTCAAATAGAACTGTGCAGGAACCACCTGTATCTGCCAAAGCGATCAAGTCATATCCTTTATTCATTCCATTCGGATAGAAATTAACACTGGGATAATAAAAATTGTCTAACGTAGAGATTCCCCTATCAGAGGCGACAAGAATTTTGGTGATTATAAGTTTTTTCCCGTAGGGTATTTTGAATTCTTCTTCAAGATATTCCAGCATTCCTTCACGCCAGAGATAAAATTTTTTTATGAAAGGTTCTAAGACTCTTTTTTTATTCTCCTTTTTCATTTTGTTTCAGAGAGTTTTATTCTTTCAACCGAAATAGCTATATGAGGGAATGCGAAACTGGAAGCTCCACCGGCATCGTAATAAGTAGGTTCTGTTTTGATATAAAGAAGTTGCTCAAATTCTACATTCTGAAGTTTATAATAATCCCTTTTAGAAAAGATAGATTCAAGAGAAACAGCCTGAGTAATTATATTGTCATCTATGGAAATATCCATTTTGCCAAAAATATATGCATCACTTGCACCCGAGGGCTCTGTGAACTGATCATCATTATTATAGTTTTCCAGAACATATGCCCAAAAAAGAATCTTCCATTTTTCTTCATGAAATGGTTTTATGCTGGCATAACCTGGTTTGTCTTCTTCATTTCCTGATTCGGGTAACACTCTAAAAGCTTTTATAAGTCCATCATTTTGAATGTGAATTCCTTTTTGGCATAGAAGAATTAAAGATTTGTTGTAATTCCCGGATGTCTCTATCTCATAAAGTAAATTTGAATTTGCACGAACCGGAATTCTGCAAGGGAAAGGTAAATTTCCTTGAAGGAAATAAACAGGTAAAGAGTCTACTATTTTTTCTGAATCCTGGCTAAGATTTATACAGTCCTGAATCGAGGAGGGAGATTTATGGCGATCCTTTATCTGGATTCCCAAGATTGTTAAATCCTCGGTTATAAGATTGTTTCCGGGATTTAGAGAAATATATTTTTCTACTTGCATTGTTCTTTAAAGGTTAAGAGGGGGAGAATTTTTTCTCCCCCTCCTCTATTTTTACTTTTTCTTATGCTCTATTGCGAAATAGAGCCAGTAAGTGGAATTGGAAAAAGTGTCTCTGAAATCAACTGTAATTTGAAGTGTTTTCTTTGCAGGATAATGTATGTTGTCCAGCTTGAAAATTCCTTTTTCAAGTTTGGTATTTGCCATATAGATTTTATCAATGGCGGCAGTTGAACCATCCAGTCCTACAACAGGTATGAAATCTATAATGTAAGAAAGGGGGACTTTTAGTTTCTCTTCATCTCCTATTTTTAACATGACATCAGCCTGCATCATTTTTGAAAGGATATTATCTATATCCGTGGTGTTCGTTACTCTGGGTTCAAAGAAGGCAGAAATTCCTGTTATGACCACATCTTCGTCAGGTTGTATTCCGTCTTTTTTGAAATTATATCTGTCTCCAGAAGCTTTTGTTGAGAAGTATTCTATAGTGGAATTATCGGCAGGCTGTTTACCGTGATACCATATACTCATCTCTCCAATTGCGGGAAGTCTTGTTCTTACCTTTTTAATTGTCCTTCCCACCCATCTCCTGAACCTGGGCAGCCTTCTCAACCTTCTTTTCCAGAGCTTCCCATAAAAGGGAAAGAGTCTTCTGATTGCTCCAAGGTCTTCCTCTGTAAGCCCTTCTATATCGGCGACCTCCATGATCTCCTCAGGAACAATTTCAACCATTTCCTCTTCAAGAGGTAGTCCTTCAAGTTCTCTCAATGCCTCCTCTATGATAGGAGTGAGTTCAACATCGTTCATGATTTTACCTCCTTTTAATTTTTTAGTTTTATAGAAAGATTTTTAATTGCTGATATATCATCCAAACTTCCTAATCCTCCACCACCAGGTAACATTCCGCCACCAGGAAATCCTGGTTGATTTATTTGCCTTGCCTGTGGTCTTTTTATAGGCTCTTCGGATAAATGTTTTTCAAGCTCGTGTCTGTAAGCCATTACATAAGGAATCATCTTGTTCAGATAAGCAACATCTTCCGGAGTAAGCTCTCCGAGTCCGGAAATTTCTATACCTTCAAGACCAAACCTGGATTTGATATTCTGAGGGAGAACTTTTTTAAGAATTTCCATTGATACCTTTTCACCAGCAGCACCTATCGCACCCAGAGTGACTTCTTCCCCCTTAGGAATCATTCCCGAACCAATAAAAGAAACCACAGGAAAAGCGACATTCCTTATGGGACCGGGAATAACAGGATTACCGTCCTTCTTTTTGAAAAGTGTAAGGAGTTTCTCAGAAAGTCCTTGAAGAGTTCCGCCTATGACAGAAGCAATCGCATCTCCGACTCCAACTTTCGGCTTTTTGAATCTGAAAGGATTTCGTCTGGCTTTCCTTCTTTTCTTTCTGGGATTAACCAATGCTGTATTCCTTCTTGCTTTTCTCTTCTTTGTTTTTTTCTTTTTTCTTTTTCTCGGATTTACAAGTAATGTTTCAGCCATAATTTCACCTCCTATTTAATTATTCCTTCTTCTTCAATTTTAAAAAACCCTCCTAAAATCCATAATCTGTCAGGGTCCTTTGAACCTGCCAGAATGGGAAAAGGAGGTTTAAATACATGAATAAAATAATCTTTTTTCCCTGCCTTTGGAGAAAGATAAACAAGAGCTATAAGATGTCCCAGGTTTGTCATTACTTTGGGAATTTCAATATTTACTTTGGTAATATTCTTGAACTCTTCTCCCCAATGAAATTTCCTGTAGAATTCTATTGCTTTTTTTAAATCTCTTTTTGCTATCTCTGGAATTTCCATATTTAATTTTCTTTCTAAAACTGCAAATTTCATCTTGTCCTCCCAAAAAGGCTTACTCCAATAAGAACTATTATGAAAGCAATTACAAGACCTATTACCCATGCTATTCCTTCAAGTCCCGAGGCTTTTCCTGAAGACTTTTGCTGAATGGCTTTTATCATACTTTCTTTCTGAGAGGGAGAAAGAGAAGGGTCATTCATTATTTGTTCGTAAAGATTTAAATATTTTTGTTTTAAATTCTGCATTCTCTTTAAATATGTAGCTATTCCGATTACTCCTACTATTGCTCCTCCAACTATAAGCATTGTGACAGCTCCCTCAAGTCCTTCTTCAAATCCTTCCATTTTTACTTTAGCAGAAAGATATTTTTGGGATTCCTGAGTTAATTCTTCATATTCAGGATATTTAATTTTAAGATAAGGGAATTTCTGGAATATAGTATCAATTTTTTGTTTTATCTCTAAAAGGTCCTGTTTGGCTTTTTTTATTGCAGAAAATGCCTTGGAATATGTCCATTCACCAGCTTTATATAATGGACTTTTTTTAAAAATATTCTTTATCCAGTTAAAAAATCCTGCCTCAAGTCCTTCCATTTGAACAAGTTCAAGCCCTTTCATTTTTTGCCCCTTGTAATTAAAATAAAAGCTAAAATTAAAAGAACTATCCCCGCAGCTATCCAGGGAAGAATATTTTTCTGCTCTTGGGGTTGAATCGCCTGAGTACCTCCAGGAATTATACTTTCTTTAGGAAAGCTTTTCGGCTTTTTACTTTGTAATGCTCTCCTTAGGGTTCTTTTTATTTCCTCACCTGCTTTTTGTTTGAGAAGTTTTTTCCCGGCTGCAATTAGTCCACCTGTTACGGCAGGAGCAAGCATACCACCAGTAGCAACTGTAACTGCTGCACCCCCTACAATAGCGGCAACTTTAAGAGCCTTTTTTAAATCTTTCTTCGAGATTCTTATCTTAGGCTTACCCCATTTAATCTTTATTTTGGGTAATCTTAGTTTCCATTCAAGTTTTCCCAGGTCATCTCTTAAAACAAGGGTATTCATTTTTCACCTCACTCTTGTAAAAAACCATGCTAAAATTAGGATTGTAATTATAACCAAAGACCACATTAGAATATTTTCTGTCTGGGCTTTCTGTATTTCCTGCGCAGCTTTTTGTTTTTGTTTCTGAATGAATTCCTCACCAGTCCTGTAAATTTCTTCTTTGAATGCTTTTCTACCTTTACGCCATGCACGGGTCAATACAGAACCAACTTTTTCTTTGATTGATTTCATCCAGTCAAAAAATCCTTCAAGCCCTTCCAGATTCTCAAGGGATGGTTTTTGATAATCAATTGCCCATATCTTTTTTCTGACTGCATAAGGATACTGGAATCCAAAATTTGCACCAGGTATTATTGTATCAGCAGGATACCATATTCTTCCGGCTTTAACAATCGAATAGATATGTGAAAAATTCTCCGGATTCTGAGGTGTGGAGATCGTAACAAGTGCAACCGGTAAACCTATTGCTCTGAACAGGGAAGCGGTTAAAACCACATGCTCGTCACAATCACCTATTTTATCTTCCAGAATTTTCCTCACAGACCTTATAAGTTCCAGTCCTTTAGGATCCTTGGTATAAGAAATATTCTTTTTTACCCATTCAAAAATTGCCTTAGCTCTTTCAAAAGGGGTTTTTGCATGAGAAGTTTGAACTATTTTCCTGGCTGTCCAGATAATTAAAGGGTCATGAGAACCTTCTTTTATAAGTTTTATGAGATGCCGGACAGTTATCTCTGTCCCTGCATCTCCCGAAGGAAGCGTCCCGAGAGATTTTAACATTATTTTTTTCATAACGGTTGAATTATAAAAAATTTTTCATGAAAAATCTATATAAGCTCATATAAACTGTTTTTTAAATATCTTTCGGAATCAATTATTTTTAAAACTCAATTTATATAAAATTATATGGAAATAATGTTAAATTTTTCGTAATAATGTTAAAAAAACTTTTGAAAATGCGATTAAATAGCGTTTAATTTGCGTTATGGTAGCGTTAAGTCTGCGATTAAATAGCGATTCAATAGCGATCAAAGAGCGATTAAATAGCGTTAAGTTGGCGATTAAACAGCGTAAAAGGAGGTAAAAAATGGGTGAAAATGAGGAAATTCTGGATAAAAATGAGGAAAAAATAACCGAAAATGGAGAAAAAACAACCAAAAAGTCCAGAAAAAGGACTAAAAAATCTAAAAATAAAGAAATTCTGGCTGATTTTCTCTCTCAAACTATAATGGTAGATAAAAAAATCCATATCTACATTTATAAAAAAATAGAGGATCAATTTCAAATCATTAGTGAAAAACCATTTAAATCTCCTCTGAATGCAGATGTTATCTTCCAGGAATATGGAGACGGAATATACAGGATTGATTTGAGAAATCCCGGAGGGTCTCCTGTATTTCCGAATACCATTTATTTTGAAATTAAAAATGGCATTGCAAGGCAAATTCCATCAAATTATGCCCTTGAAACAGAAAAAAAGGAAAATTCACAAATAAATCCATTGCAGGGAGCAATAATTTTAACTCCTGAAGCAGCAAGAGAATTGGTTTCAGCACTTAAACAGAACCAAAATTCCATGGATCTTTCCTTCATAACCGAGATTTCTAAGAATTTTCTCCAATCCCAAATGCAAATATTTAATGAAATGGCTAAGAACCAGATTGAGATAATGAGGAATATAATGGAAAATGCATATATCCCTGAAGAAGAAGAGAAGGAAGAACAGGAAATTGACCAAGAAGCGATTGCTAATGCCATAAAAGAAGGTAATTATGATCTAATTGAAGAACTCTTAGAAGATACCTTCGGAAAAACAGGAAGAAAATTCGCAAAAATTTTAAGATTGGTTGACGGTTATTTAACCGCTCAACAATTAAAAGAGGAGATGGAAAAAAATGAACAGGGAGAAACTTGAAAATTTGACCCTACGGGAGATAAAAAAATTAATTTATCAAGGTGATAAAGAAATAATTAATGAAATCCTGGAGTATCTTTTACCAAATAAAACACAATCCTTCCTTGTAAGAAGAATGATCAGGATGACTTTTGGAATTGATTTAACCCAAAAAAACTTTAAAAGGAGGTGAATCATGGCTGAAAAAAAAGAAGAAATGAGGGTTGTAAGGGTGGTAATCCCCAAAAAATACTATGATGAACTGGAGAAGGAAGCTAAAAAGGAAGACAAACCGGTTCCGATGATACTCTCAGAAAAGGTCATAAAACAGATCTTTGAAAGGAAAAAACGCAAAAAATGAACTTAACAAAATATTACATTTTGTTAAATGGATACACAAATGATTGAATTCCAATGAATTTTGAAATACTCCTAATCTCCCTGAAATTCCTGTGTCCGCAAATACGGACATCTTTCCAGGAGAACGATTCTGACGAATTTAAAAAAAGGGGGGGAAATTTCCTATCCCCCCCTGCCTGAAATCTCATGGAATACCATCTAAAACCTGAAATACTGCAAAAATTAAAAAGGGTTAGGCAAACAATTAAAAAAATTGAGGAATGGTACAGCGAGAACCCTGAAGATTTAAAAAGATGGAAATACTGGTCATTAACAAGATTTTTAATATTACAGGGTCTCAGAATTTCAGAAGCACTCTCCTTAAAGTGGGAAGATGTCAACTTTGAAGAAAGAACCGCCTGGGTAGTGCAGCTTAAAAAAAGAGAGAAAATAACCAGGGAGATACCACTACATTCAAAAGTTTATGAAGCTCTTTTGAAGTTTCCAGAAGAAGAGAAAAAAGGGAAAATATGGAATATCACAAGACAGGCAGTCTTTTTATTCTATCAGAAATACGGACTTAACCCACATGTATTCAGACATTATTTTGCGACAATGCTCCTGAAAAAAGGAGAAAATCTTGAGAATGTAAGAAGAGCTTTGGGACACTCAGGATATTCATTTCTTAAAATATATCTAAATATTGAACTTGAAGACTTGAGGGAATCAATTGAACAAATCTCGCTTTTTTAGATTTCTATACGGATTTATACTCGGTCTTTTAACAGGGCTTTTGATTTATTCTTTTTTAATTAAACCGAAATTTGAAATTGAAATCCCGGTTATGGTTGAAAAAATTAAACCGATTAAGGATACCATACCCTATTATGAATTTCAAATTATTAAAATACCGTCCGCAAAACAGGAAACAATATATAAACCTATTTTATGGAAACTTTTTAAGTATCGGGATTCACTTCTTGAAATTCAGTTTGAAGCGGATACTTTTAGAAATTTTGAATATAAAATATTTCAAAAAGAAAAAGTTATTTTTAAATCCATTTTTAAAGGTCCTAAAAAAGAAAAATATGGAGAGGTTTTTGCAGGAATTACTTTCTCCAATATTCATATAGGACTTTCATATAAATTTTTGAGTTTTTTTGTCCAATATAATTTTAAAGATAAAAATTTTATCCCGGGGATAGGTGTGAGATGGCAATTCTGAAAATAATAAAAAAATATAGAATGAGAAAAAAATTAAAAAACTTTATAGAGCTTTTAAGAAAAGTAGATGCAAAACTGACTCAAAAGGGATTAACCAGAAATCAGAGAAGAAGATTCTTCCAGGATCTGCAAACAGAAGAAGGAAGAAAATATTTAATTAAAATTCTGGAAGATATTCTGGAAAAATGAAGAGATTTATTTTAAATGTATTTTTAATGGCTAAAATGTTGCAATATAAAACAGAAGAAAAATTTGAGTGTACTGAGTGTAAAAAGAAATTTTCAAATCCTTTACCGTTCCGATACAATATTCGGATAGTATGTTTTTCGTGTTTTAGAAGATTAAAAGACAGAGAAAAACAAGTAATTTTTCATTACGCCATAACAAAAAATCTTTTCCCACCCCACCACCCCCTACCATCACCAATTATTTTGGGTTTATAAAGAATTTTTATATATCTAAAGAGAATTTTATATGTTCATTAAACCAAACAGGCAGTGCTCTCCCACTGAGCTACACCCCCGAAATTATGAATAAAATTATATTATTTAAGAGATGAAAAAATCAATTACCAGACTCTCTTAACCTCTCCAGTTGCTCAAGAACATATTTTCTTTTTTCATCAATATCAGGAAATTTATAAATCAGTTTACCCTTCTCAAGGATTTTAAAATAAAAGTTCTCTGTCTCACCGCCACATACAGGGCAGTTTGAAATTTTATCTTCTTTCTTTAAAACAACCAGTTCCAGACAGTTTTTGCATCTCAAAACTTTTTTCTTTCCGCCGAACTTACCCTTTTTGGCACAGGGTTTTCCTTCAACTTCAACTATATCCATTGCGTAATCTATTGTCTTTGCATTTGAAAGGCTTGTTCCAACTCCAAATCCCCTTGCGCCGGCTGAATAAAGCTCCGGTATTATCTCCTCATCCAGTCCTCCTGATACAAATATTTTAACATTCCTGTAACCTCTTATATCAAGCTCCCATCTTACCTCCCTTACTATTTTTGCAAAATTTCCTCTTCTTGAAGAAGGAGTGTCAAGTCTTACCCCGTCCAAATTTTTCAAAATTTCAGCAGCCTTTATCGCTGTTACCTTTTCATCTTCATAGGTATCTATAAGTGCTATTCTCGGAACATCCTGAGAGATAATTTCATCAAAGCTTTTCCATGCATTTTCCTCTCCTAAAAGAACTATTAAAGAATGGGGCATTGTTCCCTTTGGCTCTTTTTTTATTATTTCCGCACCTTTTATACTCGAAACACCATCACATCCACCCATATATGCAAAATAATCTATAAAAGGAGCAAGGGCTGGATGCATTCTCCTTATTCCAAAAGATAAAATTATTGCGTCCTTACAGGCAATCCTCAATCTCGCAGCTTTTGTTGCAATTCCTGAAGCCTGGCATATAAAACCCAGTATGGGTGTTTCATAGATGGTAAAATTCACATAGTTCCCTTCAATTGCCATAACAGGGATAGGAATGCCATTTAGATCAGTTCCTTTAAATATTGTTCCTTCCTTGATTGACCACAGGTCAATTTCTTTTCCCTCAAGAAGCTTTACAGCTTCTTCAAGACCTGCAAAGACAGCAAACTCATAAGGAATATCTGATGCTGTAAATTCAGCCCATACATTTTTACTTACATTCTTTTTTAAAAGTATTTCTTCTGTTCTCTTAAAATAAATATCTGTTGTCAACCCCTTTTTTATATCATCATCTTTTGCTGTAAAGAACACTTTCATGTACCCTTAATCACACTTTGAATAGCCACATGAAAAACATGTGGCACAATCTTCCATCATAACAAGTGTTCCACCACATTCAGGACATATCTCACCTGCGGGTTTTGCTTTTGTTGAAACAGGATTTGTTTTTGGTTCAGGGAAAATTTTCAGTTGTTCTCCCTTTCCAAGATGCATCTCAAGAACCTTTGCGATGGTGTCAGGAATTGAGAAATATACATCTCCATCCTCCCATACAGGACTTGCAGACCTTATGCCTTTGAGTTGTTTTACAACTTCATTGGGTGACACTCCTGACCTCAGTGCAAGGGAAATGAGTCTTCCTATCGCCTCTGTCAACGCATTTGCATGGCCACCACTTTTGCCTACCTGAATGAACACCTCAAGAAGCCCTTCCTCATCTTCATTAACAGTTACATAAAGGGTTCCAAGACTGGATGGCATTTTATAGGTTTTCCCCATCACAACCTTGGGTCTGGGTCTGGGTCTTAAAATACCTATTCTTTTTTCCTCTTCCTTTTTAACAGGTGTGTCGTATACCTGTCCGGGTCTTGAACCGTGTCTGTAAACGGTTATACCTTTACAGCCAAGTTCATGGGCAAGAAGATAGGCTTTTTTAACATCCTCTACAGTGGCGCTTTCAGGCATATTTATTGTTTTAGAAACCGCATCTTCGGTGTATTTTTGAAATGCTGCCTGTATTTTCACATGATGTTCCGTAGGGATATCAAAAGTTGTGTCAAATATTTCCCTTATAAATAAAGGTATCTCCTCAAATGCTTTTATTGAAGGAACCTTTGATATTTCTTCCATCAAATCCTGAGAATAAAACCCCAGTTCAATTGCTGTCTGCTCAAGATATTTGTTTATATATAAAAGTTTTTCTCCCTCCATGACATTTTTTACATAAGCCAGGGAGAAATTTGGTTCAATACCTGCTGATGTATCCGCAATCATTGATATTGTGCCTGTTGGTGCGATTGTTGTAACAACTGCGTTTCTCCTTGTGGTTCCTTTAAATATACTTTTGTCTATATTGGGGAAAGGACCTTTTAATGCTCCCAGTTCCATTGATTTTTTATGAGACCTCTCCTGTATAAGTTTCATTATTTGCTCTGCTGCTTTAAGCGCATCCTCTGATTTATAAGGAATACCGAGCATGTACAAAAGGTCTGCAAAACCCATGATTCCAAGTCCTATTTTTCTGTTTTTCTTTGTCATGTCCTCAATTTCTTTAAGCGGATATATATTTGCATCAACAACATTGTCAAGGAAATGAACCGCTGTATCTGTTATTTCACCCAGTTTTTCCCAGTCAATCCTGTCTTTAACTTCTTCCCAGGAAGATGCCCTTTTTTCTTCCAGATACCATGGGGTTCCCTTAAAAAACTTTGCTACATTTATTGAGCCCAGATTACAGGATTCGTAGGGTAAAAGTGGCTTTTCACCACAGTTGTGCACATAAAATCCGTTTGCATCAAATGCATTTATCCCGGGAACCTGAACATCGTAGACCTTTTCTTTACCGCAGTACTCTATTCTTTCTATTTCATCAACGAATCTCTCCCTGTTTAAATTTCTTTTATAGAAATTCAGTTTATCTTCAAGTCTTTTCGCCTTTTGGGTGTTTCCAAAATCAATTTTTTCCGCAAATACCCTTAAATTATCCCCGGTTATAACCAGTTCATGTCCTTCATGTACATGATAATATCGGTACCCTCCTTTTCCATCGGGCATCAACTTTCTTCCTTCCTTTTTCCTGCTTTTATATATCTTTGAAATAATACCCATCCTTGCAAGCATCCTCTGAACAATTTTAAGGGTGTTTATATCCTTCTGCCACAGTCTTATTGATACTCCTTTTTTCTGGGCCCCCATTACTGTACCATCCGCATCAAAAAGCCCTCTCAGAAAACCTCTGTGAAATTCATATCCGGTCTTTTCAACCTTTTCGGTAAGAACCTTTTTCCCCGGAAGTATACCATATTCCTGTGCCATGTTACGGAGCGATGCCATTTTCAATCTGTGTTCTCCGGTAACACGGGATATCCTGATAAAGCCTTTGAAGTCGCTTATGTGGGGGAGTGTGAAGGCAGCCTTTTCAGCCTGAACCCTGACCGCTTTCGCACCCTCATCCTCACCCCATACACCTATTATACCTGCTTCCTTTTTTAAAGTTCCATCACTCATGAGGAGTCCGAGAAGATACCCTTCTTCAAAGGTTTCTTTACCCTTCCAGTATAAATTTCTGTTGTTGGAAAGAATTATCCTGTCCCCCGGTTTAAGATTACGCACGGGTGTCCACATTTGGTATACTCTATACCTTGTGACCTTCCTGGCAACCCTTATAAGATGGTTATCCGTAACTTTAAGCTCATAACCTTTTCTGGTTACTATTTTAAATACGTCCTTTTCGCCCGTTAAGAAAAATCCGTCTTCATTTGTTCTGTAAAATCTACCGTTTAAAGCTATACCTGTAAACTTACCCACTATTTCCCTTACCTGGACAGGACCTCCCGGTGTTATTACCCATGTATCTCCAGAAACACATGGATTTGTCGCTTCTATCTCTCCAACTCCTTTAAGTGTATGGGTTTCATTAATTCTATCAATAAAAATCATTCCTGGCTCACCGTTTTTCCAGGCCTGATAGGCAATTTTCTCAAAAACCTCTTTTGCCTTTATTCTTTTAATTTCCTGTTTTGTTCGTGGATTTATAAGGGCATATTCATCATCACTGATAACAGCCTGCATAAACTTTTCTGTTACAGTTACAGAAATATTAAAGTTTGTTATTTCACTCACATCATCCTTGCATACTATAAATTCAAATATGTCGGGATGGTCAACCCTTAGAACGCCCATGTTTGCGCCTCTTCTTCTGCCACCCTGTTTAACTGCCTCTGTTGCAGCATTGAATACCTTCATAAAGGAAACAGGACCTGATGCTATTTGACCTGTTGTCCTGACAATGTCTCCTTTTGGTCTTAATCTTGAAAAGGAGTATCCGGTTCCACCTCCGCTTTTATGAATGATTGCCGCATGTTTCAAAGTTTCAAATATTCCTTCCATTGAATCTTCAACAGGAAGAACAAAACAGGCTGAGAGCTGACCTAATGGGGTTCCTGCATTCATAAGGGTGGGGGAATTGGGAAGAAAATAACCTTCCACCATCACATTATAAAATCTTTCTTCAATTTCAGAGACCTTATCCTTAAAGGCAGGGTAATTCTTATCAACCTCTGCTATTGCCTTTGCAACCCTTTCAAATAATTCCTCGGGAGATTCTATAACCTCCCCCCTCTCATTTCTTTTTAAATACCTTTTCTCAAGAACCTTTAAAGCATTCTCGCTTAATTTTGCTTTCTTTTTCATGTTCCCTCCTTCCAGCTGCTTAAATACTTTTTTTGCTCCTCTGTAAGTTCATCTATTTTAATGCCCATTGATTCTAATTTCAACCTTGCAATTTTTTCATCAATCTCTTGAGGAAGGGTATAGACTCTCTTTTCAAGGTTCTTTCCATTTTCTTTCAAAAATTTAACCGCAAGTGCCTGGTTTGAAAAACTCATATCCATCACATCTGCAGGATGACCTTCAGCAGCAGCGAGATTAACAAGCCTTCCTTCTGCGAGAAGATAAATCCTTTTACCATTTTTCAGAGTATACTCATCAACATCAGGTCTTATTCTTTGCTGTTTGATAGAATTTTCCTCAAGATATTTTTTGTTTATTTCAACATCAAAATGTCCTGAATTTGCGAGTATCGCACCATCCTTCATTTTTTCAAGAGCATCTTTGTCTATGACATTTTTATCGCCTGTGACAGTAACAAATATATCACCTATTTCTGCAGCAGATTCTATTTTCATTACCTCAAATCCATCCATGACCGCTTCAAGTGCCTTTATGGGGTCGACCTCTGTTACAATAACTCTTGCTCCCATTCCCCTTGCTCTCATTGCCACTCCTTTTCCACACCATCCGTATCCACACACAACAAAGATTTTTCCAGAAATCAGTGTGTTTGTTGCTCTTAATATACCGTCTATTGTGCTCTGACCGGTTCCATATCTATTATCAAAAAGAAATTTTGTCTTTGAATCATTTACCGCGATCACAGGAAACAGGAGTTCTTGCCTCTTTTCCATTGCCTTTAACCTTATGACTCCTGTGGTTGTTTCTTCTGTTCCCCCAATCATATTTTCTCCATATTCTTTGAAGTTCTCTATCAGAACCGATGTCAGATCAGCACCATCATCAAGGGTTATATGGGGTTTCATTGAAAGGCATTTTTGAATATTCTGGTAATACTCATCTTTTGATTCACCGTATTTTGCAAAAACTTCTATCCCGTAATCCTCGATTAATGATTCGGCAACATCATCCTTTGTTGATAATGGATTTGAAGCACAGAGTCTTAGTTTGGCGCCGCCTTCTTGAAGAGCAATGACCAGATTTGCTGTTTCTGTTGTAACATGCAAACAGGCTGCTATTTTGAGTCCTTCAAAAGGCTTTTCCTTTTTAAACTCCTTCTTAAGGAGCGTGAGAACTTTCATTGAGTTTTGAGCCCATAAAATTTTCTTTTTCCCTTCTTCTTTCATTTTCAAAATCCGAAAATGTTAAATTTATAATTCAGAGAAATCCTTGCCTCAGGACCTTTGATTTTTATCTCTTTGTATATAAGAAGCGAATCCGCTATATACTCGGTTCCACCTTTTCTTTCATACCAGAATGAATTTAGAGATTGTGAAAGGGGATATGAAAGGTTTAAAGAAATCGCAAAATTTTTATAAAACGGAATTTCAAATTTTAAAAAAGGTGAAATAAAAAAAGATACAGAATTTGTATTTATTCCATTTTTCGCTCTTTGAGAACCAAGAAACACACCTGTTTCAACACCAGGTAAAACAAACAAATTTTTGAATTTTATTCCCTTACCAGTGGCCAGAGCCATTTTCCATAAGTTCAGGTGGTTTACCGGATAAAAGGAAAAATTAAAGTTCAGAGCATATAAGGAGAGCCATTTATAGTAAAAGGATAAATTAAATCCATATTTAAAGTTATTAAAAGGTTTTATATTTTTTTGATTCCCGTATCCACCTGTATCAGATTTGATAAACAATGAGGAAAAGGAAATTTCCATACCCCATTCATTTGAAGGAGCAAAGGATATTACCCCTTTTTGACCTTTTTTAATCTCTTTTTCAGAGTAAATATTTTTTGCATATATCCTGTTTTCTATTATATCCTGGACAACTAAATAGGCTACAGGAAATCCTTTTTCATTAAATATTTTAACCCATGTTCCTGAGGCTATTTCCGGAAAAACAGGGTTTGTGAGTATAATCTGATTATCCTTTACTTCTATAACTTTCATAAAGGGTGGAAATACCTGTGATAGAAATGAGTATATGCTGTGATTCATAAAGTCTAAAAAGCGATAAAAGGATGTGTCAGATACCTTTTCAAGATAAATAAATTTCTCAAAATTCTTTGAATAAATTCTTCTTTTATCTATGTCAAAGATTTTGATTTCACAGTGTGCCTCTAAATAGGATTCCTTTTTTCTGAACTCATAGTTTTCAAATTCAAGCTCTACGAGAAAGTCAAACTTGTTTTCCTTTGCCCAGTCAAATAAATTTTTGTTTTCAGGTATTTCTATCTCTTTTGTATCATACTGATTTTCAAAGAATTTTAAAATCTCTGCTTTTTCATAATTTAAAAGGTTTTCAGGCATATTTTTATGGAATCTGACCTCTATGCCAGTCTGAAAATTGATAAATAAAATAAAAATGAGCAAATTCATGGGAAAAGTAATTTTAGATTAAATTTTAAATGACATTAACTTAAATTGTCAAACAGAGAAGATTCAGGATGCATAATGCATTATAGGAGATAAAAAATTGCTCATTAAATATAAACTATTCGTAATTTGCTATAAACCATATTTGTTGCAATGTAAGCCTTGCAGAATACCTGATAAATAAAAAAGGGGAGCACAGAAGCTCCCCTTTTTATTTTTTTAAAAATTTGTCTTACTTAACTGTTACGATTTTTGCGGTCTGGTTGTCTATTTTAATAAAGTATATTCCTGTCTTTAAAGAGACTCTGTATGTGTTAACTCCTGAATCAAAGTATTTTTCAATGGATTTAAGATTTCTTCCTGAAGGAGAATAGACATTTATTCTTGTCATTTTTCCATGAGGTAAAGTAAACTTAATAAGGGCTCCGCCTCTGGTGGGGATTACATTGTAGGAATAAAGGGCTTTAACTTTGCCGAGTTCCTCAACACCTATATTCCACCAGTAGTCAAACCAGACATTGCCTGATCCCCATTGCCTGTAAACAATCCCTGTTCCACCCATACCACTTGTAATATCAAGTCTTGCCCCATATTCACCTGTTGCTCTGTAGTCATTATAAACACCTCTATCATTCCATGTTGAAGGGTTAGAAGAAAAAGCCCATGCAAAAACGATTGAATCCCAGGAAGTGGAAGGCACAGAAACTATAGCACTGTTAATGTCAGCAGAGTAATCATAACTCACATGAACCCATGGATGATGCATGTCCCATACATCATGACCAATGTTCGTAGGAGGCCAGGGTGTTCCTGCAGCCCATGAAGAACCTCCATCAGTTGTGTAGGTATAATGAATGTCTATATTCGGGTTATGGTCATTGGCATAAATAATCCATGCTGTTTGTGAGGCTGCTGGCTGTGTTCTTGAAGCAGCAACAGTGGGCTGGAACTCATATTCTCCATCACCGGATTCTATATCAGTAAATGGCCCCGGTGACCAGTTCTGATAGGCTCCAACTCTTATTAATCCATTATCTGCCTCGTAAACAATATATTGTTTGTTCTCGGCACCCGATGCAATCTGTGGCCAGTTTCTATCCCCTGAAGAAACAGTATTAGGTCCATCCCATGTTAGTCCTTCGTCCTGTGACCTTGTTCTGTATATGTGCCATCCTCCACTGTACTGTTTCATGTAAACCAGATAAAGGTTTCCGTTCAGGTCTCTATCAACACCAAAATGCCCTATGGAATCCCCGGGTGTTGCAATGGTTATCCAGTCCCATGTTGAACTGTCTGCTCTCATTCTTCTTAAGTAAATTCCACCTGAGTTTGTCTGTCCTGTTCTTTTTGCATGGAAAAATGTGTAAATCCATGGATTTGTTCCAGGACCTATAATTACTTCCTGCTGAAGGATTGTATCACCGTAAATACTTGGGCTAGGATACATAGCATAATGAGGAATCCATGTTACTCCATTGTCTAAGGAACCATAATGATAAATTGTATCAGCGGTTCCAGGTTCGTGTTTCAGAATTGTGACAAATAATTCTCCGTTTTGAGCATGGTCCATTGAAAGCCATCCGAATGTAAGAGTACCTCCTGAATGGATCTGTATGTCATTTCCCCATTTTAGTTCTCCATTGCCTGAATTTCCAGTATCCAGATTTTCTCTATAAGGTGATGGTGGAGAATTTTCTGCCCAGTCAAAAACAGTGTTTACAGGAATGATTGTTCCAGAAGGGTAAATCTCATCTTCAGGAACTTGATCTGGTTGAGGATGTACCCATGGACCAGTCTGTAAAATTCCTTCTCCAGTTGTAATACTTTGGGAACCAAGATATTTACCGGCTCCTATTATCATCATACCTGCTATCAGGTATTTTATTTTGTTTGTCATATAACCTCCTTTTAAAATTTCAAGTCCTCTGATAAAGTATTTTACCGAAGAAAAATACCCTCTCAGGACTTTTATTCATATCATAATAATACTATGTTTTTATTAAAAAGTCAAGTGATACAGGTCACGGATTTGAGTGAAAGTTGAAAGAAAAGGGGTGAAAAGCAAAGAGTTGGAGGTTAAAGGTGAAAAGTGAAAAATATGAATCATTCTGACAGGTTTTGAAACAGTGAAGGAATTAAATTAATTTCCCAAATATTTTATTTAAATTCTTTTTGAATATTTTTTTAAATTCTTTTTCCATTTTTTCTGCCTGTTTTTTTATCCTTTTCTTTTCATCACCTTCAAGATTTTTTAAGTTTATCAGAACATTCATATAGGCACCGTAAAAGGCAGAGTAAAGCGAAAGAAAGGAACACCCCACATCCGAAAGGGCTGATTCCATTCCGTATTTTAAAACTTTCTGAGCAAGTTCCGAAGCTCTTAAAGATTTTTTCATAACAGAAAAAGGAACATCTATTGCGTTTAAAAGGGCTTTTTTAACAGCCTTTTGTTTTTCTTTTTTCTCCTCTTCAGTTTTTGATGGTAATCTTAAAGCCTTTATATAATTGTCAAATGCGGTTGTGTCCTTATCAACGAGAACAGTTAAGGAATCCTTTAATTCCCTTAATTCATCGGATATTTCAAAAAGTTTTTCTTTTAATTTCCTGGGTTTTATTCTGTCAAAGGAAAGGTTAAGAACCATTGCACAGAGAGCAGAGCCCAGGCTACCGCAGAGTGCTGAGACAGAGCCTCCTCCAGGAGAAGGTGTCCCCCTTGAGATTTCATCAGCAAAATCTTTTACCTTTAAATCAGGGAGTTCTGAAAAAAAGAATTCAGGAAGACCTATTACTTTTTTTTCAATTTCAAAGTCTGAAACATCTCTTAGACCAAGTGATTGAATTGCTGTTTCAAGTATATCTTTAACAGGGATGGCAACAGGTTTTCCCTGCCTTTTTAGATAGTACTTACCTGCTTCTAAAAGTGCTTCATAGGGAATTAGACCCACCACTTCACTTCCTGTTACTGTCAGACCTCTTTCTTCAGCAAGTTTTTTAGCATGTTCATAAACAAGATGAGGAGGTGTTAATTTGTGGTTCGTTAAATTTATACTGATTTGAGCTCTTCCATATTCTGGAATCATCCATCCTATTGCCTTACAGTGTTTAAATTTCCCGGGCTTTTTAACGGGTCTTCCAACAGGATTTTCAGGGTCTATGCCGTGCATCTTTAAAAGTTCTTTTAAGTCATAACCATGTTTTTCCCTGCAATGTTTTGCAGTCTCATCAATCGTTTTTCCGATAAAGTTGCAGTTTCCACAGGGAAAGTGATTTTCTTTATACCTTAAAATCTCTCCCTTGAAATAAAAGGGTTTTATATCTCCTTTCCTTGCACTTCTCCCCTTTTCCCTCAATTCAAAGGCAATATCGGTTGCATACCTCTTTTCCCTTGTATTTAAATTTATGTTGTAGGCAATTAAAAAATCCCTTACACCTATAACAGTTGCGCCTGCCTTTGGATTGAATTCAGCAGGTCCATAATCGGGCTTCCATTCCGGGTTTTTGAGCTTTTCTGGTAAACCCTCGTATTCTCCCTCTCTTATAACGGCAAGATTTTTCCTCTCGGGTTTTGTGGCTGCCTTTTCATAAAGGTAAACAGGAATCTTTAATTCCTCACCCACTCTTTTTGCCACCTCCTTTGCTATCTCGACACACTCTTCATCGGTTACCTCTGAAACAGGGACAAAGGGGCATACATCGGTTGCACCCATTCTGGGATGAGCACCTTTGTGTTTTCTCATATCTATTAATTCTGAGGCTTTTTTGATTGCAAGGAATGCAGCCTCTTTAACTGACTCAGGAGAACCTATAAATGTAACCACTGTTCTGTTTGTTTCTTTTCCAGGGTCAACATCCATCACCTTCACTCCCTCAACAGATTTGATTTCTTCAACTATTTGCTCAATAACCTTTATATTTTTCCCTTCAGAAAAATTTGGGACACATTCAACAAGTTTCATTTTCATCCTCCCTGTATATTGCACAGAATCTCGGATTTTCCCATAAAATAACTCTTTTAACATCAGGAAATTTTTCTTTAACTTTATAATATATCCATTTTGCAAAGTTTTCTGTTGAGGCTATAAATTTAAACTCGTCGTTTAAATCTTTCCCCTCTGGCAGTATTTCTTTTAAATAATTTTCTATCTCAAAAAAATCTATTCCATAACCTTCCTTACTCAGCTCCTTGCACTCTATTTCAACCTCCACACTGAATTTATGTGGATGGCTTTTCTCTTTTTTGCCTTTGTAGAGAGGCAAAAAATGTCTTGCCTTAAAAGTTCTTTTAACTCTGAGTATCCACATTACAAAAATCCTTCTCTTTTTCTAAGAAAAATTTCAAAGGAGAAAATTAAGGCTATAAGGATATAGGATAAAAGGTTTTTTCTCAAATCAAAGCTGTATTTTCTGCTGTAATAAGATGTTTCTCTAAATTCATAACTTGAACGGACTTTCTTACCACCTGTTTTTCTGGTAAGAAAAGATAAATATTCTCTGTCAATACCCTCTTTTGCTTCAGGAGTTAAGACTTCAAGAGAGTCTTTTAAAGTTTTCGAAAATCTATCTTTTTGAGCAATTATCTCAAATTCATACCTTCCCGGGTCCATTCTGAGTGGAGGAGACAGGAAAATACCTTTACCCTGATAAATCATAGGATAGAAGTTTTTATTAAATTTAAGTAAAACCTTTGAATTGTAAGCAGGCTTTAGAACAGGTGTAAAGACAAATGCTTTTATATAAAAATCTTTTTTTTCTTCGGGTCTTTCAGGAATTTCATAATAAATAATTGCCGGGTTTTCCAATTCAGAAGTTTTAAAAATATAATCAAGAATTTTATTTTTTAGACTTTCATCAACAGCTGATAAGATTTCAAATAAATTTCCCAGAAGGACATAAGTGCTATTATCTTTGTTTACAATTATTGGAAAAGATTTATTTCCCGATTTTATAATGAGAGTTTCTTTGCCTTTTATTCTAACGGGAACAATCCTGAGTTCAGTAACAGGAAGTTCAACACTCAAATTCTTATCTTCTACTCGTGCCTTACCGGTTAATTTTTCTGATGGTCTGTCCTCATAAAAATAGAAAAATTTATCAGCGTGAATTAATTCAGCGTAATTCTTTGAAAAATCAGGTGAAATCACTATAAGCCATTCAGCCCTTTCAGGTATTTCTCTATTTTTCACAAACCCGTTGATTTGTTTTATCTTGCCTTTTGAAATTTCAACAAAAATTTTAATATCTTCTCTTATATTTTCCTGTAAGAATTTCTTTATAATCTTTAACAAAGGTAATGGTTTTTGACAGAATACAACAATCTCGGGTCTTTTTTTTATAACATTTATTTGATATTCCCTGCTCACCCTTTTATTGCCTTTTAAAAGTGAGACACGAATTTTTTTGGTTCCAGGCCTTTCATAAAAAAGCTTTTGATTAAAATAATTGCTTCCTTTTTTTATGTTTACATTTTTCTTTATATCTATTCCGTCGCCTTTGATATTTATTTCTGCGTCAATGGAATCCTCTGAATAAATCTTAATTGCTATAAGAAATTCATCCTTTTCCTTAACAAAAGAAGGGATTTTTATTTCAACATTTTCTGATGCTTCCACTTCTGGAAATGTGAAGGTGCTTATAGGGGTCTTGAGATTCTCAAGGAATTTTCTAAATCTGTTAGAAAAATAACCGTCAGACAAAAGCAAAATTTCTGAAATTTTTTGATTTTTTATTTCACGAATGATATTATTTGCATTTTTTTCATCAAGATATAGGACTTCATACTTACCTTTAACTTTATTTAAGAAGTTCCTGGCTTCATTAAGTTTCCCTTTTTGTTTCATACTCGCGGTTCTATCAAGGATAACAATATTTTTATAACTTTCTTTTACATTAATGTTAAATACAGGGTGAAGTATTATGTTGAGGAGAAGAAAAATCCATAAACTCCTGATGAGAAAAAGGGAGAGTTTGAAGTTTTTAAAATAGGTTAAAAAAGATAACCCGCATGAAAGGATGAATGAAATAAAAATCTTCAAAATTTATAGGAAATATCTATCCTGTGAATATCCCCAAAAACCCCGAAAGGTGTGTAAGAATAGAATAGAGAAATCCTCTTTATGTCAATTCCCATACCCAGTGCAAATCCTGAGAATAAATGTCTTATATTCTCTTCAACGTTTACATCCCTGTAGGCAGTCGTATATCCAAAAGCTACTTTTAAATATCTGCCCCATCTGTATAAATATGAAATTTCTGCATCAAAACCGCTGTTTAATGTGTAATAAAGGGAGATTCCTGCCTGGAATGTGTTGAACCTGATTCCTGAAATCCACAGGATTGTGAGGGGAAGTTCTGCTCTTTCTTTATCAAAGGACTTTATTTCAAATCCTATGTGTTTTATTATTAGAGAATTCCTCCACAGACCATCTTTAAAAGCGACTTTTTCAAAGAAGTTCCATCCCAAGCTTATTGCAGTAGCCAGGGAGTTGTATTCATCCAGAAGATTGTAATACAGCTCAAAAGCCCCTGCAATTTTATACTTCTTTATTACAGGGAAATAAAGGTCAAGAGCTATATTTTGACCGCTGTATTCTCCTTTTATATTACCAAATGTATCGGTTTTTGTGAATTTTCCAAGATGTAGAAAATGGATACCGACCCCTATAAAAGGTTTTTCTCTCCTGTAGAAAGGATAAGAAATATAACCCTGATGCATATCAATTATATAGTTTCCATAACCTGCGTCCAGACTCCTGGATGCTTCAAAGATTGATGCGGGATTCACAAAAAGGGCAGAGGGTGATTCCCCGAAAAGGCCATGGGGTTTGAAAATAGAACTTTCTTTTGATGACACAGGTATTTTCAGGTAATCGTATGTTCCCGCCCACAACAAAACAGGAAATACTATCAAAATTAATTTTCTCATCTTTTAAATTATACATAAAAATATATATAAAATTCAACAAGGATTTGAAAAATACACTCTTGATATTTTAAAATAAAACACAACAAAACAAAAAAAGAAAGGAAAATGAAAACCATAGGTGAACATTATATTGTGGAGGCATCGGGGTGTGACCCCGAAATAATAGGTAATGTGGAGAGAGTTCAGCACATACTTGTAAGGTCAGCCGAGAAGGCAAATGTTCAGGTGTGGGCTGTTTCTTTTCACAGGTTCCCACCCAACGGTGTATCAGGAGTTATAGTGATTTCAGAGTCTCATCTTTCAATACATACATGGCCAGAACATAAGTATGCTGCTCTGGATATATACACCTGTGGGGAGCATTCAAAACCTGAAGATGCGGTCAATTATATTCTTGGAGAATTTAAAGCAACTTCTGTTCATATTTCAGAGATTACAAGGGGCATTGACGAAGGTGATGAAATATATTATCATTCAATAATTACCTGGGAAGAAGAACTTGATGTTTCACAGGATAAATTGAAGATGGAAAGCGTGTTAAAAGAGGTAAAATGGTTGAAAGATAGAAGCCCTGATAACTTACTTGAAAAGACTGTGGAACTGCTTTATGATAATTTTAAACATTATAACTGGGTTGGTATATACATTGTGGATGGAAATGAACTGGTTCTTGGACCATGGAAAGGCTCTGAAGAGACAGAACATAAAAGAATTCCCATCGGAAGTGGAATATGCGGGGCAGCGGTTGCACAAGGGCAGACCATAATAGTTGATGATGTAAAAAAAGACTCGAGATATATTGCCTGTTTTCCGTCCACAAAGTCTGAGATAGTTATACCCATAAAAAAAGGTGACAGGATTGTAGGTGAGATAGATATAGATTCAGATATGCCCTCTGCCTTTACAACAAGAGATAAAGTCTTTCTTGAAAAAGTTGCAGATCTTTTAAAAGAGAGTTTTTAGAGTTAAAAAGGAGAATAAGATGAAAAAAAATATTGCAGTTGTGGTTTTACTATCCCTTTTGTTTATAGCATGTGCCAGACAAAAAACACAGGGCAATGCAAAAGCTCCTGATTTCACACTTAAGACTCTTGAAGGAGAAGATTTTCACCTTTATGACTATCTTGGAAATGTGATAATAATTGATTTCTGGGATACATGGTGTCCTCCATGCAGAGCAGAGATTCCCCATTTCATAGAACTCTATTCAAAATATGGAGGTGAAGGATTTTTAATGATAGGCATAGCCTTTGGTAGGGAGGGGAAAGATAAGGTAAAATCTTTTGCACAGGAACAGGGGATAAACTATCCCCTTGTGATAGCAGATCAGAAGGTTGTAAATTCATATGGAGGAATTACTGCTATACCAACAACTTTTATAGTTGATAAAGAAGGCAAAATAGTTGAAAAGGTTGTCGGTTATAGAGATAAAGAATTTTTTGAAGAAAAAATTAAAAATTTGATTTCAAGATGAATGAAATAAAAATATTGTCAGGACTTGCTTCCTGGAAATTAAAGGAAGACATATGTAAACATCTTGGAGTTGCCCCCTGTGCTTTAGAGGTTTCAAGATTTAAAGATAATGAAATAAGGATACAGATTAAGGAAAACATAAGAGGGTGTGATGTGTTTATAGTTCAAAGTACCCATCCTCCTGCTGAAAACTTGCTTGAGTTGCTTCTCTTAATAGATGCTGCTAAAAGAGCTTCTGCCAAGAGAATAACTACAATTATCCCCTATTTTGGTTATGCGCGTCAGGATAGAAAAGATAGACCCAGAGTTCCTATCTCAGCAAAACTCATTGCAAACTTGGTGCAAACAGCGGGGACCGATAGAGTTCTCACAATAGACCTGCACTCTGACCAGATACAGGGTTTCTTTGATATACCCCTGGATAATATTTATGCATTTCCTGTTTTTAAAGAACACCTTGGTGCCCTTGACTCAAATTTGTTCTCAGTGGTGTCTCCAGATGTGGGGGGGACAAACAGAGCCAGAGCTTTTGCAAAGAGATTGGGTGACCTGCCCCTTGCACTTGTTGATAAAAGAAGACCCGCGCCAAATATGTCTGAAATAATGCATATAATAGGAATGGTTGAGAACAAGAATCTCATAATTGTTGATGATATGATAGATACAGGAGGAACAATATTTTTTGCTTCTCAAAGGCTTAAGGAAAGAGGTGCGAGGGCGATATGGGTTTGTGCTACCCATGCAATTCTTTCAGGAGATGCGGTTAATTTGCTGGAAGAAGCACCCATTGACAGGGTAATAGTGACAGATACCATTCCGATACCCGAGCATAAAAAAATTAGAAAAATTGAAATTTTACCGGTTTCTGGTTTGATTGCAGAAGCCATACTGAGAATACATGAGGAAAAGAGTATAAGTGCATTGTTTATATGAAGAGAAAGGAGTGAAAAATGAAAACTTATAAGATTGTTGCTCAGAAAAGAGAAAAAACTGGTTCAGGACAATCTAAAAAACTCAGAAAAGAAGGTTTTGTCACAGGCGAAGTGTATGGTGCCCATGAGAAAAACATTCATATAAAAATACCGAGCAGAGAGTTTGAAAAGTTCCTTAAAGAAACGAGTCAGGAGATGGCACTTATTGATATGGAAATCAACGGTAAAAAATACAAGTGCATTTTAAAAGAGTTGCATAGAGATGTTGTGAGAGGAGAACCTCTCCATGCTGACTTTCAAATTCTGCATGCCAGGGAACCCATCCATGTTGTTATTCCTTTAGTTCTTAAAGGAACTCCTGAAGGGATAAAATTAGGAGGAATTCTTGAACACCTCAAAAGAGAGGTTAACATAAAGGCAATTCCTTCAAAACTGCCGGGACACATAGAAATTGATGTAAGTGGCTTAAAAATAGGAGATTCCATACATATTAAAGACCTTGAAATTCCAGAAGAAGTTGAAATTCTTGAAGACCCCGATGAAACTGTTTGCACGATTCTATCACCAAAGAAAGTGGAGGAAGTTGTTCCTGTGGAGGAAGTTCCTGCAGAGGAAGTTCCTGCAGAGGAGAAAAAAGAAGAGGAGGAAGAGAAGTAGTGTGGTTTATAGTGGGGCTTGGAAATCCAGGGAAAGAGTATGTATTTACAAAACACAATGTGGGGAGGTTGTTTGTAACTTACCTGGGTGAAGGCAAAGATTTTCTGCCCGGAAAAGGTGATTTTTTTTATAGGAAAAGTGAATACGGAGTTCTGGTGGTTCCTTCATTATATATGAATGAGAGTGGCAGGGTGGTGTTAGACTTAAAAAAAAATTTATGGTTAAAGAAGAAAATCTTCTGGTTATATGTGATGATGCTGACCTGCCTTTCGGTAAACCAAGATTGAGAACCAGCGGGGGTTCCGGAGGGCATAAAGGACTTTCTTCAATTATTTATTATCTTGAGACAGAGGGGTTCCCTAGGTTAAGGATAGGTGTGGGCAGGAAAAAGCCTTTAAAAGCCTATGTGCTTTCAGAATTTGAAGATGATGAAAAAGATTTTTTATTTAACACTCTTTTCCCCTTTTTAAAAAGAGGTGTGGAAATTTTAAACAGGCAGGGAGTTGAAAAGGCAATGAATTACATAAATAACTTCAGGGAGGTGCCTGATGAGTAATCTGCTTATTTTTATAACTCTTTTTATCGGTATTCTGGCAATCATATACTCTATAATTATTGCCAGATTTGTGATGGCTAAGGACCCCGGAACCAGGGAAATGATAAGAATTTCTGATGCGGTTCACGAGGGTGCTATGGCCTTTTTAAAAAGGGAATTTATAAGCATATCATTCTTTGTAATATTTGTGATAGTTTTGCTTTTCCTTACTCTCCTGACAAAGTCAATAAAGTTCGCTATTGCGACCTGTGTATCCTACGTGGTGGGAGCATCTTTTTCTCTCGCATCCGCATGGTTCGGCATGAATATATCCACAAAGACGAATACAAGAACTGCTGAAGCGGCAAGGAAGGGATTTAATCCTGCATTGGTAATAGCCTTTCTTGGTGGTTCTGTAATGGGAATGATGGTTGTGGGACTTGGAGTCATAGGTCTTTCTGCACTTTTTCTGATATTTTCAAACCTTTCAAAAGAACCGACAGTTATTTTAAGAGCTGCAAAAGCTGCATCTGTCCTTGCAGGATTTTCAATGGGTGCATCATCGGTTGCACTTTTTGCAAGGGTCGGTGGTGGTATCTACACAAAAGCCGCTGATGTTGGAGCAGACCTTGTAGGGAAAGTTGAGGCAGGCATTCCCGAGGATGACCCCAGAAACCCTGCAGTTATTGCAGATAATGTTGGTGATAATGTGGGTGATTGTGCAGGAATGGGGGCGGACCTTTACGAATCCTTTGTTGGTTCTATTCTCTCAGGACTTGTTATAGCAGGAAGCATGGGAAGTGATAAAGGTATGATTTTGTCCCTTTTCCTTGCGGGTCTCGGTATAATAGCCTCAATAATAGGTGTCTTTTCAATAAGAACTGCAAAAAAGGATGCATCAGGTGCCCTTGTAAAATCAACAATATTTGCAGCCCTGTTATTCGCGATAGCCTCTTTTGTGACAATTTATACTCTTTATAAAGGTGACATAAAATACTTCTGGCCCGTTCTTTCGGGTCTTCTCGTTGGTGTTATAATAGGCGTTCTCACAGAGTATTATACAATAAATGAAAAGTTCCTTAAAGAAGTTGCAGGTGCTTCAACAACAGGAGTTGCAACAAACATCTTAACAGGTATATCCATTGGTATGGCAAGTAGTGTGATACCAATAATTCTGATAGCAATCGCAATTATAATTTCTTATTTTACAGGAGGATTTTTTGGGATAGCCCTTGCAGGAATAGGTATGCTTTCAATTGCAGGAATCACAGTGTCTGTTGATGCATACGGTCCGATTGCTGATAATGCGGGTGGTATAGCAGAGATGGCTCATCTCGGAGAAGATGTGAGGAAAATAACCGATTCCCTTGATTCTGCAGGTAACACAACCGCTGCAATAGGTAAAGGATTTGCAATAGGTTCTGCAGCTCTTACAGCTCTTGCTCTTTTTAGTGCCTATGCCCAGACAGTAAAACTTCTTGGAATCAACCTCGCTTTAAATATACTCGACCCCAGGGTTGTTGCAGGACTTTTTATAGGAGGTGTGATTCCCTTTTTCTTCTCTGCATCAACAATAAGAGCGGTTGGAAGAACTGCAAAACTTGTTGTGGAAGAGGTTAGAAGACAGTTCAGAGAGATAAAGGGCCTTATGGAAGGTAAAGCAGAACCCGAATATGCAAGGTGTGTGGATATAACAACAAGAGGGGCTTTGAAAAATATGATAATTCCCGGTATTGTTGCCTTTTTAACTCCTCTTTTGGTTGGTATAATTCTTGGTCTCAATGCGCTCGGGGGGCTTCTTGCAGGCTCGCTTATAAGTGGTGTTCCAATGGCACTTTTTATGGCAAATGCAGGTGCGGTATGGGATAATTCAAAAAAATGGATTGAGGCAGGAAATCTCGGTGGTAAAGGTTCAAAGGAACACAAAGCATCAGTTGAAGGGGATACAGTAGGAGACCCCTTCAAGGATACTGCAGGACCTTCTCTTAACATACTCCTGAAACTCATGGCAATAGTTTCCCTTGTATTTGCACCCTTTATAGTTTATTTATACAAACTTATACCTTTTCTGAAATGATGGATAGAAACAAAGCGATAGAGCTTGTAAAAAAATACATAAAGGATGACAGGCTGCAAAAACATGTTTTTGCAGTTTCTGCATGCATGAAGGAACTTGCAGAAAAACTTGGTGAGAATTCTGAAAAATGGGAACTTGCAGGGCTTTTACATGACCTTGATTATGATTTCACAAAGGATAGCCCAGAGGAACACGGATTTAAAACACTTGAAATATTAAAGGATATTGGATTTGATAATAAAGAGATTACTGATGCGATTCTTGCTCATTGTGAAAGGAAAAACTGTGAGACAAAAATGGAATGGGCTCTTTATACAACAGACCCCACATCAGGATTTATTGTTGCCTGTGCTCTTATGCACCCTTTAAAAAGACTGGAAAACATAGATTTAAATTTTATGAAAAGAAGGTTTAAGGAAAAAAGATTTGCTCAGGGAGCAAACAGGGAACAGATTAAAAAATGTGAAAATCTTGGTCTTTCCCTGGATGAATTCCTTGAGATATGCTTAAAAGGGATGCAAAAAATAAAAAACATTCTGGGGCTTTAAATGAAAATAAAGAGAAAAGATTTATTGTCATTAAGAGATATAACAAGAGAGGAAATTGAGGGGATATTCAATCTTGCTCTTTCCTTTAAAGAGGTTCTTAAGAGACCAATACCAAAAGTACCCGCATTGAGGGGCAAAACCGTGTGTAATCTTTTTTTTGAGCCTTCCACAAGAACCAGGTCTTCTTTTGAACTTGCCGAAAAAAGACTTTCCGCAGATACTCTTAACTTCTCAGCGAGCACATCTGCTCTTACAAAAGGAGAGACAACTCTTGATACATTAAAAAATATCGGTGCTATGAGAGTAGATGCCTTTGTTATAAGACATTCTTTTGCAGGTGCGCCCCATTTTCTTGCAAAAAATACTTCTGCATCGGTTATAAATGCGGGAGATGGAACAGATGAACATCCAACACAGGCACTTTTAGATATATTTACAATAAAAGAAAAAAAGAAAAAACTCAGAGGACTGAAAGTGTTGATAATAGGAGATATATTGCATTCAAGAGTTGCTAGGTCAAACATATACGGGATGATTAAAATGGGTATGGAGGTGAACCTGTGTGGACCACCCACCCTTCTACCTAAGGAATTTGAGTCTCTTGGATGTAGAATTTTTTATAATCTCGATGAAGTATTACCCAGGGCTGATATAATAATGGCACTGAGAGTTCAGAAGGAAAGAGGAGGAAAATCCTTGATACCTTCTTTTAGAGAATACAGAAAGATTTATGGTATAACTGCTGATAGACTTAAGTACATCAAAGAAAATGCTCTTATAATGCATCCAGGACCTGTTAACTGGGGGGTTGAACTTGACTATGATGTGCTTGACCTTGATAAAAATGTAATTCTTGACCAGGTGGAAAATGGAGTTGCGATAAGAATGGCAGTTTTATACAGTTTAATAGGTCCGGGAAAAGAAAAAATAGAGGAAACTTAAACTCTTATTATCCACTCAAAAATCTTCTTACCCATGAAAGAACTTTACCTTCATACTTTCTTGTTATAAGAAGCGGGGTTTTTGCACTTCTCATAAATTTTTCAGGCAGGGTTCCAAATCTTACCCTTTTCCATAAACCTTCTCTGCTTGCACCAAGAATTATTAAATCATGATTTTTTGAAAATTCAAGCAGAGTTTTAAAGACATTTGTTCCTTCAATTATATTTTCTTTTACATATCTTTTAATATGTTTTAAATCTCTTTCTGTTTCTGAAATCCATTTTTGAGCAACTGGTAAATCTTTTTTATCTCTTATAACATAAACAAGATCTATTTTAGATTTGTATTCTTTTGCTATCATAATTCCCCATTCAAGGGCAAGTCTTGCATTTGGTCCACCTGCAGTGGGTATCATTATTCGTTTTATTTTATTAAAATTTGACTTTACATTTAAAAGACCTATATCACTGTCTGATTTTTGCAAAACAGGTTCAAGAATTCTTCCGAGTATTCTTCTCCTTGGTGATGCCCTTACACCGAGAATAAGAGCGTTTGCCCTGTATTCATTTACTGATTCAGTAAGAGCTGTGCCGGTGTCATGAGAGATTGATATATTGTAACTCACAGGAACACCTTTTTCTTCGCCTATTTTATCACCCTTTTCAAGCCATTCCTTTCTTTTCTCAATCAGTCTTTTACCAGCTTCAAGAGGGGTTTGGGGAGGAAGATTTATGACATGGGTTATTATAATCTCTCCATCCCTTTCCCTTGCAATAGGAATGGCTATTTTTAAAAGATTCTCTAACTCATCTTTGTGTTTAATGCCCAGAATTATTCTAAAATCCTTTCTAACAGGTTCTCTTTCTTCAACTATGATTTTCGGGCCAACATATTCTTTTTCTTTAAACCTTGAATAGGAATAATAAATTGCAATACCTCCTCCTATCCATAAAAGGGTTACAAAGAATGCTTTTGGAGAATATATAAACATCAGAATTATTAAAAGAGATTGTGTTATTATACCTATGACAGGAAATAAGGGAAAAAGGGGTGATTTGTAGCCTTTGAACAATTCCTTTTTATTATTTCTTAAATGAATAAGGGATACATTGACGAGGACAAATAGAAATAAGAACATTATATCAGCAGAGGATGCTATATCCTCTATCGGAAGTAATAAAGCCATCAGGCATATTACGATGTAGGAGGCGAAAAGTGCACCGTGAGGGGTTTTAAATTTTGAATGTATTTTTGAAAAAAATTCAGGGAGATTGTAATCTCTGCCCATTGCAAAGGATACTCGTGAGGATGAATATATTGTTGCATTTAGTGCAGATATTGTTGATATTAGACCTCCTATCATTATTGTTATCCCGCCTATTACAGATATATTTTTTGCGGATTCAATAAGAGCTATTTCTTTTTTAAGGGCAAGAAAATCCCATGCTGTCATATTACCGGGGTCTACAGAACCTATTGCAACAAAGCCCACAAGGATGTAAATCGGAACCACTATTAAAAGGGAATAAAATATGGCTCTGGGTATATTTTTTACAGGATTAATTATTTCTTCACCACTCTGGGCAATTATCTCATATCCCTCAAAGGCTATGTAGGTCAGTCCCATTGCCATGAATACTCCCATAAACCCCTTTGGTATAAAAGGTTTAAAATGAGAAAGCTGGGAGGGTTTTCCAATTATGAATGCGAAACCGAGCCCCACAAAAAATAAAAGTATCATTATTTTTAAAACTGTAACTATATTTCCTGCTCTTCCAGTTTCCTTGACCCCTTTATAATTTATATAGGTAAAAATTGAGACAAGGATTACAGCAAATATTTTTTTCAAAATGAGCACATCTATAATAATTTTTACACCGACTTCATTTAAAACTTCTGCGAAATAGGCACCAAATCCTACTGCATAAAGGGAGCATGCAACAGAATGAGCCATCCATGACATCCATCCTGATAAAAATCCCATTGGCTGGGGAAGAGCAGTTTTAACCCACAAGTATCCTCCACCTGCTTCAGGTATAACGCCTCCCAGTTCTGCATAGGCTGATGCGGTGAAAAATGCTACTATTCCATTCAATAGAAAAGTCAACAAAAGTGCAGGACCTGCAACTCCGGCTGCAATACCTGTTAGAACAAATATGCCTGCTCCTATCATTGCACCCACACCTATCATGGTGGCTGAGAAAAGGGATAGGTTTCTTGCAAGATGTGGTCCTTTCATAAGAGATTAAATATAACGAAACATGAAGAAAAATATCAAAAGAGAAATGAAAGCAAAAAGAAGTTTTAGATAAAATCTTAAAGAACCTCTTTGCAGTGAAATGCCGATTTTACCTGTTAACAAAGAAATTTTACCCGCTCCATTTACAATCCTGTCAATCGTGCGAAGTTCCAGAAATTTTTCAAGATACCCGGAAATTTTAAAAAGAACATTTACAAAATAAACCGATAAAATTTTATCAAAATAAAATTTATTTTCAATTAACTCAAATATAAAACCTTTTTCCTGTTCCTTGCGTATATCATAAAAATACCATGCTGATAGTATTCCTGCTATTGAAAATATTAGAGGTAACAGGGAAAGTATAAAAGGTATATGAAGGTGAATTTCTGTTTTCCCGAATATACTGTCAATGTGTCCCCTGAAGTTGAAAAATCCTGATATTATTGCAAAGAATGCCAGAATATAGGAAGGGTATACAAGTCTTTTATCCTCTTTATGAGGTTTTACTTTTTCATGCCCCTGGAATACATGGAAATAGGCTCTGAATATATAAAGAGATGTTAAAAAGGAAGTTAGAACCAGAATAAAGTAAATCAAATATCCCGCATTTAAAGATTCGTGTATTATTCCTTCCTTGCTGAAATAGGAACCAAAAGGCGGAATTGCTGACAGGGAAAGGGCACCGATGGCGAAAAGCAGGTGGGTATGTTTTAGTTTTTTTAAGAGTCCTCCCATCCTCTTTATGTTTATCTCACCGTTGAGAGAATGCATTATAATCCCTGCTGTTAAGAATAAAAGGGCTTTGAAAAAAGCATGGGTTATTAGATGGAAAAAACCTTTACCATAAAAGGAAAGACCCGCACCTGCGAACATATAACCCAGCTGGGAGATTGTGGAATAGGCGAGTATCCTTTTTAAGTCATCTTCTTTTACCGCACAAAGGGCAGAATAAAATGCTGTTAAGGACCCTATTAATGCGATGAAATATCCAATCTCAGGAATGAGTGAGTACAGAAAAGAAAGCCTTAAAACCATATATACTCCTGCTGTTACCATGGTTGCAGCATGAATTAATGCTGATACCGGTGTGGGACCCTCCATTGCGTCAGGAAGCCATATATAAAGGGGAAACTGGGCAGATTTTCCAATGGCACCTATGAAAAGAAAAATACCTGCAAAAATGAGAATCTGCGGGTCTACTGTATTTAAAAGGTTTTTGATTTCATTAAATTCAAGGGTATTACAGGCAAAAAGGATTGAAAAGATTCCAAGCAGAAATCCTGCATCACCTATCCTGTTCACAACAAAGGCTTTAACCCCTGCTTTTGATGCACTTTCTTTGTAATACCAGAATCCTATTAAAAGATAGGAGCAAAGTCCAACCCCTTCCCATCCTATAAACATTACAATCAAATTTCCTGCAAGAACAAGGACAAGCATTGAAAAAACAAATAAGTTAAGGTAGGAGAAGAATCTGAAATATCCCTCATCTTCTTCCATATAGTATATTGAATAAACATGAACAATAAAACTTACACAAGCAACTATCAGCCCCATTAAAATTGAAAGACGGTCTGAAAGGAAAAGGATATTTATTTTAAAGGGGATATTTGTCCATTCAAACAGATTCATTTCAAAAAATGCCTTTTTTATATATAAGACCAATAAAAATATAAATGACAGAAATACACCTCCACTTGATATCCATCCGATAATATGCTTTTTTAGCCTGTATCCGTAAAAGCCTGCTATTATTGATGTGAATAGTGGTGATACAATTGATAAGAATAAAAGGGTTTTCATTTATCCACCAGTATCCTTAAATTCTTCTATATCCTGTGTTCCTTTTGCTTTTACAAGATTTATCAGTATTGCAAGACCTATGGCAATCCCGGCAGCCGCTATTCCAAATAAAAGTATTGCAAATATTTCTCCGTGAGGATTTCCAAGACTTCTTGATGCAAGAAAGAAAAGAAAGGAAAGAGCATTTAAAGAAAGTTCTATCCCTATTAATATGTATATAAAACCTTTTCTCAAGACCATTATAAGGATGCCGTTTATGAAAAGTAAAATACCGCAAAAGTAGTAAAAGCCCATCATTTTTCCCTCACAATCAGAAATGCTCCTACTATTCCTGTCAGTAAAATCAGGGATATAAGTTCAAAAGCAAGTATGTAATCTTTTAAAAGGGTATCAAATATAAAATCCATTTTAAAGGCAGTTATCTTTTTTAAAAAAGGGTAGTTTTTAAATATATTCCATATAAAAAAAAGATTTAAAAATACAAAAAAGAAAGCAACAAAAACTTCCTTTAATTTGACCACATCTGTTTTTTTCAGCCCCAGTGTATATATTGTAAAAAGCATAAGAACGACAATTCCTCCTGCATAGACAAGCCACTGAACTATAAACAGGAATACAGAACCCAGTCCCATGTAAAGTATGCCGATTCCAAGAAATATAAGCAAAAGAGAAAGAATTGAATATGTTATATTCTGTGAAAAAATGATATAGTAGGAGAGTAAAACAATCAATAGTGTTGTAATGAATAAAAACAGATTCATTTTTCTTTTCTCCTGTATACAGGATAGCCGTAAGGTTTAAAAGATATCCTGGCACCACCTTTAATATCACCCTTTCTATAATATCCCATCCATACAGCTCTTGAGATTTCTTTTTCAGGAACAAGAAGGTCTTCTTTTCTGAATACCATATTTTCTCTTGAATAAAAGGCAAAATCAGATAACTCTGTCATAGCAAGGGCTTCTGTGGGGCAGGCTTCTATACAGTATCCACAGAGTATGCATCTTCCATAATCTATATCAAATATTTTCGGGTATCTTTCTCCCGGAGAAAAGGGATTGTCAGGAGGGTTTTCATCTCCTTCTATATATATGGCATCGGTTGGACAGGACCCTGCACAGAGCATGCACGCAATACATCTTTCAAGTCCATTCTCATATCTTTGCAGAATATGCATCCACCTTGCCCTGTAAGGTTTTTGAATTTTCTGTTCCGGATACTGAACTGTAAATTTTTTTGAGATCAAATTTTTAAAAGTTACAATAAATGACTTTATGAAATTCATCTTATTAAAATTATTTTTCTTTTATTTTTGAAATAAATTCCATTCTTGAATTCTTTTCTCTTTCTTCCAAAAATATCAAAAAGGATTTCCTGATTTGAAGAATTTTTCAACAGGATTCCCTGCCTTTTTTGTCTTTCTCTTGCAAGCCTGAAATGTTCCTTGATACCACAGCAGTTAAAATATGTAAGGTCATAAGTTATTTGTCCTGTGGCGTTTGCTCCTTCAGGATAGATATTTATTTTAAAAATTGCCCTGTTTGCAGTATCAGGAGCCTGTCTTATCGCAGACAAAGTTTGCCAGTAATTTAGGTCTTCTGAGCGAGATGTCATACTGTAGGTTAAATAGCTTGAGTCTTTATACCATGTTATTACAACACGGGCATATACATTTGTATCGTTGTCAAAAACATAAACTCCAAAAGAATATTCAAGTCCACCTGCTATCGGGTTTATTTCCTGGGACAGTGCTGTTCTATAAGAGGTGGTAGCACTTTGTTTTACCACCTTTACTGAAAGATTTCCCGAATATACATTCAGAGATTCTTTGAAAACAGGTATTGCCTGGGGATGTTCCATATCCCAGTATAAAGGGCTTCCGTTCTGCCACTCTTCAAAATCATAGTTCTGAAGGACAAAAATAAAATAAACTGTTAAAAATTTCATAGTTTTAATTTTAAAATATAAGTTTTAAATTTTTCAAAGATATTACTCAAAAACCCAGATTTCTTTCCTTTTTGGTGTTTTCCTGACCTTTACTTCTCTTCCCACATACTTTATATTTTTCTCACCTTCAAGGAATTTATGGATGTCAAACAGTTCAAAGGCGACACTGCAGGTTCTATAGTGCATGGGGACTGTTACAAAGGGTTCAATGAGGTTTATAATTTTCTTTGCCTCAGAAGGCCCTATGGTAAATTTCCCGCCAACAGGAATAAATAAAAAATCAGGATTCCTGATTTTTTCAATTATATCATTTTCAGGAATTCCTCCAAGGTCTCCAAGATGTAAAAATACCATTCTGTCCATCTCTATTTTAAAGATTAAATTTTTTCCTCTCTGTTTCCCTTTTTTTGAATCATGAAAGGTTGTAAAGCCTTCTATTCGAATATTGTCTATGGTGTGACTCCCTTCCTCTTTTATTACAACTGGATTTCCTTTGACCTCGTCATAGGCATTGTGGTCATCATGGTCATGACTTATTGTAACGATATCAGCTGATTCATCTATTTTAGGATAGGCTATTTTACCGTTGAATGCAAGATATCTGTAAGGGTCCATTATAATTCTTTTACTCCCCTTTACTCTGAAGCAGGCGTGACCGAACCATCTAATTTTTATCTCCATATTGTTCCTCTTAAAATGGTTATAATTCCAAGAATACAGAGTGCGATTGATATTATATATTTTAATTTTTTACTATCAAACTTTTTAACTGTAAAAACTGAAAATGGTGTTGAGAGAATAGCTCCTGCCAGTAGGAATAGGGCTAATCTGAGGTCTATTTCATGGGGTTTGAGTATAAGATAGCCTAAGAAGGCAACCATGGCGACTATGCTTTCTGCAAGAGCTGTTATCCCTATTGCACTTTTTGTTTCTCTTCCTGTGAGAACTTGTCCTCCTATAACCACCGGTCCATAACCACCACCACTTATTCCTTTGTTAAAAGCGCTCAGGATTGCAATAAATGTGAATTTGCCCCACGAAAATGAGAACCCTTTTCCTTTTCTTATAAGCAGAAAAATTCCTATTGAAAAGACCATTAAACCTATATAAATTTTTACAACAGTTGAAGGCAAACTTATTGCAGAAAAGACTGCAAGAAGTGCCCCCATAATACCGAATCCTGATAAAACATAGGCAACCTTTGCATCACGGGACTTTGGTATATATCCCCACCCGGAAAGACGTCTTTTGACGGCCTCTTCATCCCTGCTAAAATCAAACCTGACATGTCCAGCTCTATGATGAAGAAGAGCAAGAGTGAATCCTGCTACAAATTGAGATAATAGAACCCCTGGAACAACCTGAATGGGAGAAAAGCCCAGTGCAACCAATATAGGGGTTAATGTTGTTCCATAACCCATTCCTATGGAAGAATCAAAATACTCGCACAGGAAAGCTATAAATCCGCTTAAAAGAAATTTAAACATTTTAAGATTATATTAGAAATAAAGAGTTTTTTTCAAATCATTTAAAAATTGAAAATTAATGTTTATTTTCTTTAATATAAACTTCATAAAAAGGAGGTGATATGAAAGTAATATTGATGTTAGTTTTAAATCAGGTATTGCCCGGCTTTGAAACATGCCGGCTTACTCCCCGTGCGAATTTTGGAGCCTATTTCATTGTGGGTAATAGATTTGGTTTTGCAGGTTCTTTTAAAACAAGGTTGGGTCATAGTTTTGATGCAGGAATAAAACCTGCCTTTTTATTCAAGGGTGATGGAAACACAAAGGTTGGTATTGGGGTAGATGGCAACTTTAAGTTTCATGTTTTTAAAAAAACTTCTGAGTATCCCTTTAATGTGGCAATAATTCCTCATTCAGGAATATATTTTGAGGAGGACCTTTTTCATTTTTCTTTGCTTACCGATGTGCTTTTTGATTTTCCAATACCCCTTGAGAACAGACTTTACATTGTTCCTTATGTGGGTGGTGGACTCGGGATGGGTTTTGAATCAAAGGAAAGACAGGGCGATAGGGTCACAGATGTTTATCCTTCCCTTGAAATAAAGATGGGTTTTTTATTTAAATTTACAAGAAAAACAGGGCTTTTAACAGAAATATTTCTTTCAAGTTTTAACACTGCTTTTGGAATGGGAATAAATTTTGAAATATGAAGAGAATTTTATCAGGTTTAAGACCCACGGGTAGGGTACATATAGGTAACTATTTCGGAGCTTTGTCCAACTGGGTAAAGCTTCAAAAAGAGTATGAATGCTTTTATGAGATCGCTGACTGGCATGTTCTTACAACTGATTATAAGAATACCCAGGACCTCAGAGAATATATAATTGAAGCGGTTTGTGACTGGATTTCTGCAGGAATAGACCCTGAAAAATCCTGTATATTTGTTCAGAGTCAGGTAAAAGAACATGCAGAACTTGCTCTCCTTTTCGGAATGATTGTTTCCGTTGCAAGGCTGGAGAGAAATCCAACCCTGAAAGAGCAAATTAAGGAGTTAGAACTTGAAGAAAATATTTCCTATGGTCATCTCGGTTATCCAGTTCTCCAGGCCTCTGACATACTTGTTTATAAAGCAGACCTTGTTCCTGTGGGCGAGGACCAGCTTCCTCATATAGAGATAACAAGGGAGATTGCCAGAAGATTTAATTATCTTTATGGCGAGACATTCCCAATTCCTGAGCCTGTTTTAACCCCCACTCCAAAAGTTCCGGGAATTGATGGTAAAGCCAAAATGAGTAAGTCTTTAAACAATGCGATATTTGTTGATGATGAACCAGAAAAAATTAAAGAAAAGATAATGAGTGCTTATACTGACCCATTAAAAATAAAACTCGGTGACCTTGGCCATCCTGATGGTTGTGTTGTGTTTGCCTATCATAACCTTGTGAATAAAAAAGAGGTCCCGGATATAAGAGAGGGATGTGAATCAGGGAAACTTGGCTGTGTTGAGTGTAAAAAGAATTGCATAAATAAGATGGTAGATTTTCTTGCTCCTTTCAGAGAGAAAAAAATAGAGCTGAAAGAGGATATAGATGGGATTATAAACATTATAAAAAATGGGAATAAAAGGGCAGGGGAGGTTGCCAGAAATACTCTGGAAGATGTCAGAGAAAAAATGAAACTCTGGAAAGGTTAAAATGTTTACAGGTATAATAGCTGCAAAAGGCAGGATAATGGAAATAAAAAGAGAAGGGTCAGGTAAACGACTCGTAATCTACATGGATAAAGAAATTGAATTAGAAGAAGGTGATAGTATAGCAATTGATGGAGCCTGTATAACCGTTGAACGAGTGAGAGGTAGAAAATTTGAAGTTTTTCTTTCAAAAGAAACTCTTGAAAATACTAAATTTAATAAAGTTAGTAAAAAAAACTATCCTGTGAATTTAGAACTCTCTTTAAAACCTTCTGATAAAATGGGCGGGCATTTTGTGACAGGTCATGTGGATAGTGTGGGTAGAATAAAGGGTATAAAAAAGGCTAAAGGAGAGGTAAAGCTTGAAGTGGAATTTGATAAGAAATTTGAAAAATATCTTTACCCAAAAGCTTCAATTGCAATAGATGGTATATCCTTTACCCTTCAGGAGAGAAACAACAATATTGGATTTTTCACAATAGTGCCTTATACTTACAGGAATACAACAATTTCTTTGAAAAAAAAGGGTGACCTTGTGAATATAGAATTTGATGTGCTTGCAAAAATTGTTGAAAATTTAATTAAAGGAGGAAGAGTAAAATGAAGAAAAAAGATTTTATATTTACATCCGAGTCTGTTACAGAAGGACATCCTGATAAAATCTGTGACCAGGTATCCGATGCTATTCTTGATGAGATAATAGGCAGAGATAAGCAGGCAAGGGTTGCTATTGAAGCTCTTACCACAAGGGGGATGCTTATAGTGGCAGGAGAAATAACAACAGAATGTTATGTTGAGATTCCTGATGTGGTTAGAGATGTGGTTAAAAAAGCGGGATATACAAATCCTGTATATGGTATGGATTATGAGTCTGTTGCTGTTCTGACATCCATTCAGGAACAGGCAGGAGATATAGCCATGGGAGTTGATACAGGAGGGGCAGGAGACCAAGGGATGATGTTCGGGTTTGCTATAGATGAGACCCCGGAGTTTATGCCTCTTCCAATTATGCTCGCTCATAAATTTGTCAGAAGACTCTCAGAGATAAGAAAGAATAGAATCCTGAATTATCTGAGACCCGACGGTAAATCTCAGGTTACTATAGAGTACAGGAGTGGGAAACCTTATAGGGTGGAAGCAGTTGTCCTTTCAGTTCAGCATGACCCTGACATAAACATAGAGGAATTGAGAGACGACGTGTATAAGCATGTTATAGAGTATATTTTGAAAAAGGAAAAAATCAAAGCTGATGAGGAAACAAAGTATTTTATAAATCCTACAGGAAGGTTTGTTATAGGTGGACCCCAGGCAGATACAGGTTTGACCGGTAGAAAGATAATGGTTGATACTTATGGGGGATACTCAAGACATGGAGGAGGTTGTTTTTCTGGAAAGGACCCTACAAAGGTTGACAGGTCAGCAGCTTATATGGCGAGATATCTCGCGAAAAACATGGTGGCTGCAGGTGTTGCAAAAAAATGTGAAATACAGCTTGCCTACGCTATAGGAGTTAATCAACCTGTTGCAATATTTGTAGACACCTTTGGGACAGGTAAAGTACCTGAAAAAAAGGTCATTGAATTCATAAAGAGAAGATTTGACCTTTCTCCAAGAGGAATAATAGAATATCTGGAGTTGCTTCAACCTATTTTCAGAAAGACCGCGTGTTATGGTCACTTTGGCAGGGAAGAAGAAGGATTTTCATGGGAAAAGCTTGATGCTGTTTCTGATTTTAAAGAATTACTTGATTAAATTCCTTTATAATTAATGGTCTTATGAAAGAATGTATGGAAACCAGATACAGCCCTGAAGAAATAGAGAAAAAATGGTACGAGTTCTGGCTGGAAAAAGGTTTTTTCAAGGCGCATACAAGGAGTAAAAAACCCGCCTATGTTATAGTCATGCCTCCACCCAATATAACAGGTATGCTCACAATGGGACATGTTTTGAACAATACATTTCAGGATATTGTTATAAGAATGAAGAGGATGGAAGGGTATGAAGCACTCTGGCTACCCGGTATAGACCATGCGGGGATAGCGACTCAGAATGTGGTGGAAAGAAAACTGGCGGCTGAGGGTAAGACCCGATTTGAGATAGGCAGAGAAAAATTTATAGAGAAGATATGGGAATGGAAAAAAGAGTATGGTGAAGTGATACTTACCCAGTTGAAGAAACTCGGTGTTTCCTGTGATTGGTCAAGAACAAAATTTACAATGGACCCTCCTCTTTCCAATGCTGTTCTTGAGGCATTTGTGAGATTATATGAGAAAGGTATGATTTACAGAGGGCTTTATATAATAAACTGGTGTCCAAGATGCACCACTGCTCTTGCTGATGATGAGGTTGAGAGAAAAGAGATAGAAGGAAAGCTCTATTATGTGAAGTATCCTCTTAAAGAAGGTGGGCATATAGAGGTTGCGACTACAAGACCTGAAACTATTCTCGGTGATACTGCAGTTGCAATACATCCTGATGATGGGAGGAGGAAAGAACTTGCGGGAAAAACAGCGGTTTTACCTTTTGTAAACAGAGAAATACCTATTATAGAAGATGGAGCGGTTGACCTTGAATTTGGCACAGGCTGTGTAAAGGTTACACCTGCTCATGACCCTGTGGACTTTGAAATTGCTGAGAGACACGGACTTGAAAAGATTGTGATAATGGATAAATTCGGGAAAATGAATGACAATGCAGGACCTTTTAAAGGACTTGATAGATTTACTGCAAGAAAAAGGATAATTGAAGAGCTTGAGAAGAAAGGACTTCTATCAAAAATTGAAGAGCACAAACATACTCTTGGAGAGTGTTACAGGTGCCACACGGTTATAGAACCCTATCTTTCAGAACAGTGGTTTGTTAGAATGAAACCCCTTGCTGAAAAGGCAATTGATGCTGCAAGAAAAAAGGAGATTGTATTTTTCCCTCAGAACTGGGAAAAAACTTATTATTACTGGCTTGAAAATGTTAGAGACTGGTGTATTTCAAGACAGATATGGTGGGGGCACAGGATTCCTGTTTATGAGTGTGAGAAATGCGGGAATATAATAATAAGAAAAGAGAAACCCAAACAGTGTCCAAAGTGTAAGGCAAGCAGGTTAAAACAGGATGAAGATGTTCTTGATACATGGTTTTCTTCTTGGCTCTGGCCCTTTTCAACAATGGGATGGCCAAAAGATACTTCTGATATGAAAAAGTTCTACCCAACAACTACCCTTATAACAGGATGGGATATACTCTTTTTCTGGGTGGCGAGAATGATAATGGCAGGTATTGAATTCACAGATAAGGTTCCTTTTAAAAACATTGTGCTTACAGGTATGGTAAGAGATGAAAAAAGAAGAAAACTCTCAAAGAGTCTCGGCAATTCACCGGACCCACTGGAACTCATAGGAAAATATGGCGCTGATGCAGTGAGATTTTCAATGTGCCTTATAACTCCTGAGGGTCAGGATGTCCTTTTTTCTGAGAAGAAAATGGAAATGGGCAGAAACTTTGCCAACAAACTCTGGAATGCGGGAAGACTCCTTTTGCTGAATTACGATGGTAAGGCTGTTCTGGACAGTGAAAGATTCACTCTCGAAGATAAGTGGATTCTCCATATTCTGGAAAAACTTATAAAGGATGTTACAGAATCCTTAAATGGTTTCAAGTTTGTGGATGCTGCATGGCTCTTATACCGATTCTTCTGGAGTGAATATTGTGACTGGTATCTTGAATTCATAAAGGACAGGTTGAAGAAAAAAGACGAAAAAGTGTATGCTCTGGGAGTTGCTTTTTATGTTATGAATAAATTTCTAAAACTCCTTCATCCTTTTATGCCATTCATTACAGAAGAAATATGGCAAAAGTTACCTTTAAAAAAAGGCGCTGAAAGTATAATGGTTTCAACTTGGCCAGAACCAGAAGGTTTGACTTTCAAAAAAGAATACGAAAGTTTTGAATTTTTAAAAAAGATAATTTCAGAAATCAGAACTCTCAGAGGAGAATACAGAATTCCTGCTCAGAAAAAACTTGTTCTATTTCTCAGATGGATTACAAGTTCTGATAGAAAAAATGCAGTGTTTGATAAAATAGCAGAAATAAAAAGACTTTCATTTCTGGAAGAAATTGGTTTTACTGAAACTCCTCTTGAAGAATCTGCCTTTGGAACAGTTGAAGGAATTGAAATATACATACCTCTTAAAGGAATTATAGATATAGAAAAAGAAAAAACAAGAATAGAAAAAGAAATGAATGATTTGAAAAAACATATAATTAAAATACAGAAAAGACTGGAAAATGAAGATTTTATAAGAAAGGCTCCAAAAGAAGTTATATATGAAAATGAAAAAAGACTCAGAGGCTTTAATGAAAAGTTTGAAAGATTGAAAACTTATCTGGAACATTTATGAAAAAATACAAGTTTAACAGAATGGATGAATTTATACGGGAATTACCGACTCAACTTGAAAAAGGACTTGAACTGCAAATCCATAATCCAAAAAATTATAATGATGTAAAAGGTATAGTTTTGATAGGTATGGGCGGTTCTGGTATAGCAGGCGATATTCTGAGCAGAATTTCCAGTGTGCCATTCTCTGTGGTCAAAGATTATAGAATAGGAGAAGAATACATAAAAGATGAATATCTATATGTATTTGTGAGTTATTCAGGAAATACAGAAGAAACTCTTGAAAGTTTTGATAATCTTGATAGAGAAAAGGTTTTTGTAATCACCTCTGACGGGAAACTTCTTGAAAAAGCCGATAAAAAAGAGTTCCCTTATGTAAAATTGCCATCAGGATATCCTCCGAGATGTGCTCTTGGCTGGATCTTTTCAGGAATTTTTGGTTTTGTAGAGAAATATCTGAGATTTAATAAATCTGACCTGATTAATACTGTCAGATTTTTAGAAGATAAAACTACTCATTATCTTTCAGATGAGGGAGAAGCTTTCAGGATTGCCTCTAAGGTGTATAAAAGACCTGTCTTCCTGTATACATCTGATGAATATTTCCCCTGTATTTTAAGATGGAAAACTCAGATTAATGAGAACAGTAAAGCCTTCTGCCACATAGATAAATTGCCCGAAATGAATCATAATGAAATAGTGGGGCTCAGACATCCAGAGGATTTCTTAGAAGATGGGTGGCTTGTTTTTATAAAAGGACCCGATATGCACCCCAGAAATATCATAAGAGTGGAGGAAACAAAGAGTATTCTTGAAAATAGTTTTCTTGGTTTGAGTATTGTTGAGCCTGATGGCAAAAGTTACCTTGACAGAATTTTTGATTTAATTTTACTGGGTGATTGTATAAGTTATTATCTCGCAAGGTTTTACGAAGAAGACGCCTTTGAAATAAAAAGGATAGACCTTTTAAAAAGGAGGATGAGTGAAAAATGATACTGGTTCTACCTGTTGCTGGTAAAGGAACAAGATTGAGACCTCATACTCTAATAACTCCAAAGCCTCTTTTAAAAATTGCAGGAAAGACAATTATCTCTCATGCAATTGACTCTCTGATTCATCTACCTGTTGAGAAAATACTTCTTGTTGTGGGAACAGATGGAAATGGTGTCTTTGAATATGTAAAAGAAAGTTATAAAATACCTGTTGACTTTGTGGTTCAGGAAAAGCCTCTTGGTCTGGGACATGCGATTTATGTTGCTCTTGAGAAAATTAAGGAGAATAAAGAGGTTTTAATTCTTCTTGGAGATACAATATTGAAGGCAGATTTGAAAAACTTTGATGAAAACTTCATAGGTCTTTCTCCGGTTGATAACCCGTCAAGATTTGGTGTTGCAGTGTGTGAGGGTGAAAGAATAGTTAGATTGGTTGAAAAACCCAAGGAATTTATATCAAATCTTGCAATTGCAGGAATTTACTTTTTTAAAGACTCAAAAGAACTAAAAAAAGCAATAAAAGAGACGATTGATAAAAATATAAAAACAAAAGATGAATATCAGTTGACCGATGCTATACAAATCCTTCTTGAAAAAGGTGCTCAAATCAGGAAGCAGGATATTAAACTGTGGCTTGATTGTGGAACCCAATCAGCGCTCCTTGAGAGCCAGCGAGAAATACTCAAACAGAGAAATGAAAATAGAGGGATACTAAAAAACTCACTTGTTATCCCCCCTGTTTATATTGAAGATAATACCCTTATTAAAGATTCTGTAATAGGGCCTTTTGTTTCAGTGGGTAAAAATTCAAGAATAGAACATTCTCTTATAAGAGATTCAATCATAGGCGAAAATACAGAGATTTATAACCTTAACATAACAAGTTCTCTTATAGGTAATAATGCAAAGATTGAGGGTGAGGAAAAGGAATTAAACATAAGTGATTTTTCACAGGGGAAAATTTGAGGTAATTCCTTTATACAGGGAATTTCTGAAATTTCTGAAAGAAAAGGATTTTGGTTCGATTGAAAAGAATTATCTAAAAAGATATGAAGAGTATTTCAAAAAGTTATGCTCAAGATGGAATATCTTTGAAGAAAAAGATATAATAGAAAGAGTTAAAAAATCTAAGATTTCTCACTATTCAAACGTTTTCGAATTCGATTCAAAAGTTTATCCCCACATGGATAAATTTTTAAAAGAAATAGATAAGCATCTTTTAACCGACCTTTCATGCAAAATAATACTCTACATCGGGTTTTTCTGTCCTGATGGAAAAACCATTGTCCATAATGACGAGATTATAATAGGAATTTCTCTTGATAGGATAAATGATATGCGAAATTTCCCCTTGATTTTGGCTCATGAAACAGGGCATGCCCAGAGGAGAAAATTTTTTCCAAACCCTGAAGATTCCTTTGAAGAAAACTTTTTCTCAGAAGGGATAGCCTTTTATTTCTCATATAAAGTTTTTCCAGGAAGCAAAATTTACAGGCATTTATTTATAAAAAGGGGAGAGTATTCTTATATTATGAAAAACATAAAAGACATTCTTGATAATTTAGACAGAGAAAATATGAGAAGAGAAGTCCTGAATTTTTTGAGTTTCAATTATGTTAAATTTCTTGTTGAAAAACTCGGGTTTAAATTTAAAGAACTCATTCAAAAAGAGAGTATGCCGTTGTCATTAAAAGAATTTCTTCCCCTTTTTAAAAAGAATATAATCCCTTAAAATTTTTGCATGGTCAAAATTGACTTTAAATATCAAATTTTTTTATAATAAAAATGCAGATGAATAGATTATTGATAATAATTGTAATTTTATTAGAATTTCTCTATTCTCAGGGATGGGGACCTGAAATAGTGGCGGTTTGGAGGGATAGTGCAGAATATCGTCCTTCAATGTATAATGTCCAGATTGCGGTGAATGGTGATACCCTACACATAGTTTGGTACGGGTATGGGGTGGATAGTGCAGGGAATTTTATACCGGATGAAGTCTTTTACACCCGTTCCTTAGATGCAGGTTTTACATGGGAAGAGCCAAGGGTATTATCAAATCTTGATTCCCTTGATTCAAATATGCCCTCAATATGTGTTAATGGTAATTCTGTGCATGTGGCATGGCAGGAGGATGATGCTTTTTCTTTTCAATACAGAAGAAGTATTGATGGCGGTGAGACATGGGGACCTATTATAACTTTAATTCCCGAAGAAGAAAGTAATGGTGGATGCATAAATAACAAAGGAGATACATTGGTAATGGTGGCTCTCGGAAGCAGCTCCATTTATGATAAATTCTGGTTCAGGAAAAGTTTAAATAATGGGTATACTTGGTCTGATCCTGTGCTTGTGAATTACTGGATAGGTGGGTATACAAGAATCGGGGTAAATCCCCCTTTTATTTCCATTGTGGGGCAGAGGATGGATGAGAATACGCAACTTCAGGAAATTTTTTACATAGGAAGTTCTGATTTAGGTGTCACATGGGAGAGGGAGACGATAATTTCCGAGCCATGGAATGATCACAGTTTAAATCCTTCTTTATATGTTGATAATTCCAAAATATATGTAATATGGATTGATGGTAAATACACCCCTTATTCCTGGACAGGAGATATATTTTTAAGAATAAGTTATGATAACGGATTCACATGGAAGCCCATAAGGGAAACTGTATCAACCTCTCATTTGGCAAGTCCTTTTTATGGTACCATTTGCGAAGTTAGTAATGAGATACATATAGTATGGGTGGAAGAGGATGGTTTTGGCTCTGAATTATATTACAGGTATGCCATCCCCACAGGAAATGGTTATAAATGGTCAAGGATAGATAGGTTAACATTTGCCCAGGGTGCTTCTACTTATCCTTCGCTTGCTTATTCAAAGGGGAGGTTGCATCTTGTTTGGGTGGATACCCGAGCGGAAGCTTACGGTATTTATTACAAGCAAAAGGCTTTTATAAATGTAAAAGAGAAATTTAAATTATGTTTCAAAAAAGAAAATTATAGTAAATTAAGAAATTTAAAGATTTTTGATATAACAGGCAGGAGAATAAAGAATAAGTTAAGAGAGGGAGTATTTTTCTTAAAGGTAGATGATAAGTTTCAAAAAATCCTAAAAATAAGGGGGTGATAGGTATGAAGGGTGTAAAGGTGATATGTACGGGATATATGCTAATAGGGCTTCTATCTGCATGGACACATGTTGAAAGCCCTCCTAAACTAAGCGTGAAGGATATATCGATTGGATATGATGAATATGGCAGGCGATATATCTATCTTGTAGATGAGATAAACAAAATCTTTTATAAAAAAAAAGGGTGATTTCCCCTGGGACTCTTTGGACCATCGCCTTTATCAACATATTCCTCAGCAGGATGTAAATCCCACCTGTATAATCACAGAGCCGAATAATTCTGATACGGTTTATGTAGGTATCGAAGGTTATAAGGTTTATAAATCTGAGAACGGTGGGGATATATGGGAACCCAAATATAACGGCATCACAAATCCTTATCCAAGATGTTTTGCTATGGACCCTTTATACCCAAATATTCTCTATCTTGGTTGTGCAAGTGCTGCTGGTGTTTCTGTTTTTAAAACAGAAGATGGAGGGGAGAACTGGATTCCTTCAAATTTAACCGATGTCGAAGTTATGGATATAAAAGTGAATCCTGCGAATAACTAGGAAGTATATTTGATAACAAATTTGGGTAGATTATACAAGAGCACAGATGGTGGTATGAATTTTGAACATCTTCCTCATGACCACGATATAACAGCGATAGGTCTTACAAATACAGGTGTGATATACATAGGAAGTGTAACTGCAAATAGCATGATGCTGATAGAAAGGAGTTTTGATGGAGGTGCAACATGGGAAACAGTTTATGAAGAAGGTCCTACCATTAATTATATTACTGATATGGAATATTCTTATATTCCAGGAACCGCCGGATTACCTTATTTCATTGCAACCACAAATTGGAAAGGAATTTTGAAAGGAGGAGGAACAAACTGGTATTATTCAAACAATGGAATAGAATACAGGAAAAGGTATTTAAGAAAGGTATGTTTTGACAAGGAAACAGGTTATATCTATGTGGGGAGTGATTTTACCCTCTTTTATTCAGTTGATAACGGAAATACATGGGATGATATGAATATGAATGGAGTTCTTACTCAGAATAATCTGGATATTTTAAAATCAGCAGAGTTTAAAATTTATACGGGTTTTAGTAAATCTATATGGAAAAGGATAAATGAGGTATGGAAATTGAAATTTGTTAACTCCCTTTTTCAAATCGGGGATTTTGATATAGCATATGATGATTTTAACAGACTTTTCCTTTCGTTTATAGGAACACTAGCGGATACTGGTGGTAAAATCTATATGAGTTTTGACGGAGGTGAGACATGGGAATTACATAAAGTTGCATCTGAAAAGATAAGACTTATTGATTCTAACAATAAAGATACCGCTTTTGCAATGGGAGATGTTACCCTAGGAGAATATATAAGTGCATACAGAACAACCAATGGTGGACTTACATGGGTAGGTGGACCAATAATTCAGAATACCGAAACTTGGCTTACTGACCTTTCTGCTGCAACAGGGAAAATAGCCTATGGGGCGTCTGTAAATAGATTCAATAATTACTTTTTCAGAACTTTTGATGGTGAAAACTGGGAGTATTTTATTTCACCTATCGGAAAGATTTATTCTCTTGAAGCATACGGCAGGATAAATTCTTCAAGAGTTTTTGCAGGAACGGGTTATAAGATATGGAGAAGCGATGATTACGGTGATTCATGGAGAGAAGTTTTTTATATAGAGGGTTACGGCATAAATGATATAACTTCTGACCCTGAAGACCCTGCAATTTTATATGCGGTTGCGTCAGGAATGGAAAATCCTCCTCAAAATTGGGGGTATAGTAAACTTTTTTATTCGGTTGATTTGGGAAGGGTATGGTTTGAGATGAGTTTTCCTGTGCCTGATGCAACTATTGAGAAAATTGAGGTTGATCTTTATTATAAAGACACTATTTTTGTGAAAGCAGAAAATAAAGGAATATATTTCATAGAAACACCCTGGGAGAAGGACCAGCTGACCAGTTCATCAGAGAATGCTTTGTATTTCAACGGTGGTGTGAAGTTAAAAAGGGCAAGGGATACACTGTGGGTGGTTTATGAATCCGGTAATGGAATCTTTGTCACATATTCTACTGATAACGGTAATACCTTTACTCCAAAAAAGGAGATCTTTGATGGGAAAATTCCTGCAATTGATATAAATCCTGATTATAATCCTTATATAATATTTGTTAAGGATGACACGCTTCTTTACGGAGTGGGAAGGATTTCAAACGGATGGCCTTCTGAGCCGTGGCTTCTTTACAGGACTTCCGAGGTAGGAGGATCAATAACCTCTCCCTGTTTTCACATAAGGGATGATGGTATGGGTTTTGTTGCATTTATTACGAATTTCTGGAGGGAGTTAAAGGTGGGCGCTTTCAATACCAGGGTTCCGAATCCTACCCTTTATCTTTATCCTGCCGCAGCTATGGGTTGTGACGTGAGATGGGCTTCACTTACAATTTTACCTGATGGTAATCCCGCGGTTGTATATCAAAGCACTGACGGTGGTTCAAAGATAATTTACAAATACTGGACAGGTAATGAATGGAGTTCTCCTGAACAGGTATCTCCTACAACTCATTATGCGGTACATCCCTTTCTTGGTATAAAATCTGATGGTACTCCCTGTTGTGTGTGGATTCACAATAATATAGTTTATTATTCAGAAAGGGGTGATAACGCATGGGGGATTCCTACTCCTTTAAGCAGTTCAATTTACATTTCAGATTATCCTCAAATACATTATCCTGAACCTTTGATAGTTACGTGGACTCAGGTGCACAGTGAGTGGTTGAGGAATGAGGTGGTATTCAGGAGGTTAACAAATACCGGTTGGTCAGGGATAACGGTTATTGACAGGGGTTCTGAGGAGAGAAAATATGTGAGTATAGAGTGTGGGAGGATTTTAACCACGCCTTATCTTTTTTCAGTTTTTCAGAAGAAATTAGTGCCCATTTATGATTTACCCTTCAGAAAGAATGTACTTGTTGAACCACAGGCTACGATTTTATATACGGGTGAACCTTATCAAACCTCTTTTACACAATATAGGGAAGGCACACTTATTCTGGGTAAAGATGAGTATTATCAGTTAGTAGACCTTGGTGATTCACTTGTTTACAATATAAAACTCCCTTCAGGGACATACGTTATTACACTAATTGCATATTCGGACCTTCAAAGGGAAGAGGAAGTTTATGTAAATTCAGAATTCAGCGGGGTATGGAATCTCAATTCAGGAGATTTAAGTGCTTTTATAACCCATGTGCCTGTTTATGACAGTGTTTTAAATTTAAAATTAAGGGGTTTGGGCTCCAAGGCGGTGTGCGGACTGATAGTAATTCTCCCTTATAGAGGCGAAGGTGGACCTCATGGCAAAGGATTTACTCCAGAGGTTAATTTAGAAGTTTATCCCACTTTCGTCAAAGATAAATTTTTGCTTATACACAGTGTAAGAGAATCCTCTCCAATTAAGATAATGCTTTATGATGTTATGGGGAGAAAGGTTTCTGAACTTTTGAAGGAAAAGGTTGTTTCTCCGGGTATTTATCGGGTGGAGTTAAAAAGACCAGAGGGTTTATCTCCCGGAATTTATTTTCTGAAAATTAATGCAGGGAATTTAAAAGGTACCAAAAAGATAATTTTCAGTAGATGATGAGGTAATGGAGAGATATAATACAATAATTGTTTTTTTAATCCTCTGCATTTTTCATCTTAGAGCATGGGAAAAAACTTACGGGGGTGCGTATTCGGATGGGGGATATTCAGTAAAGCAAACTTCTGATAAAGGATATATAATTACGGGGTATACCTATTCTTTTGGCTCGGGATACAGTGATATTTATCTCTTAAAAACAGATTCACTGGGAAATCTGGAATGGAGTAAGACATTCGGTGGTGAGGTTGAGGATATGGGGTTTTGTGTGGAAGAAACTCAGGATGGATATGTTCTGGTGGGACATACCTGTTCATATGGGGCAGGAGGATATGATATTTTGCTTATAAAAGTTGATTTAAATGGAAATCTAATCTGGCAAAAAACCTACGGAAGTTCCTCTGATCAATGCGGTTATGAGGTTGAACAGACTCAGGATGGAGGATACATTATCATAGGATATACACAAGTTGTCTCAAATATTTATTTTTTAAAAACAGATTCCCAAGGAAATATAATCTGGGAAAAGACATACGGTGGTTATAATACAGATAGGGGATACTCTGTTGAACAGACCTCGGATAGTGGTTATATCATAACAGGATATACCAGGTCTTTTGGCGCAGATAAAGGAGATATTTATCTTGCCAAGTTAGATTCCACAGGGAGTGTTGAGTGGCTAAGAATATTCGGGGGGCTTGAGTCAGAAGCTGGTTATTGTGTGAAGGAGACATATGATAATTCATATGTAGTTGTAGGATATACCAATTCATACGGCTCAGGTGGATACGATGTTTATCTTATAAAAGTAGATTCAACTGGTAATCTGATATGGGAAAGGACATATGGAGGAGTGGGCAATGACTTTGGATATTCCCTTAAAGAGACAGAAGATAAAGGATTTATCATCGTGGGGTGGATGGATTCCCCTGGTGCAAATTATAAAGATGTTTATCTTGTAAAAACAGATTCCTCAGGAAATCTCCTCTGGGAAAAAACTTTGGGTGGAACAGGTGATGATTATGGATACTGGATAGAAATTACTTCTGATAGTGGATATGTAATTTCTGGTTGGACTAATTCATTCGGTTCAGGTGAATACGATGTCTATCTTATAAAACAAAAGAGTTTAAGAATAAAAGAAAGTTATTCTTCAAAAAGTTATTCTTTTTTTATACCCACTTTTTTTAAAGATAGGATATTTATTAAGGCAAAGGATTTTACAGAAAAAAAGATATGGTTGTTACTTTACAATTCCAGTGGAATTCTTGTTTTCAAATCTCTTTGTTCTTTTAATACCCCGTTATTTATTCTTTCGGACAAAAAAATATCCAATTTGCCTGCAGGAATATATTTTCTTTCTTTGTTTTTAAACCAGAAAAAGTTGAAAGAGGTTAAACTTATAAAACCGTAAAATTTTTTAAAAAACTTTCTTCCCCTTTTTAAAAAGAATATAATCCCTTAAAATTTTTGAATGGTCAAATACAAGTTTTTCAAAGGGAATTTCATCTGGTTTAAATATAAATGTCCTTTTTGCATCAGAGCCTGCTCTCGGCAATTCATCGGCTTTCAGGATAAATACGAGTGATACGGTGTGGATTCTCGGGTCTCTTTCAGGGTTTCCGTAAAAATTCAGGAAATTTTTTATCTCTGCCTTTAAGCCTACCTCCTCCTGAATTTCCCTTAAAACAGCATTTTCGGGAGTTTCACCGTATTCAACAAAACCACCTGGTATTGCAAGACCATAGGGCGGATTTTTTCTCTCTATGAGAACTATACCTTTAAACTTTTTTTTCTCATAAACTTCAACAATTCCATCAACTGTTAAAAAGGGTGTTTTTATTTTCCCCTCAATTATTATTCTTGAAATTAAATAATCCACTCTTTTTTCTATTTCATTCCTTATTTTCCTGAAAAACTCAATATCCTTGCCCGCAGGGTCTTCTATATTCCAGTAAATCATGTTTTTGCCGAAATTAACATCCTCAACCATATTCACCACATAGTCAAATTTCGATAAATCAAATTCATCAATTGATTTAACACGATTTTTTGATATATCTATTCCCTTTTCCTTCATAACCTCTATTGCCAGGGGATGAACAAAAAGGACAGGTGAAATACCAGCGCTTTGAACTTCTATATCAAGATTTTTTTCTTTTATTTTTTCCTTAAAAATTGCCTCTGCCATCTGACTTCGTGCAGAGTTTGCAAAGCATATAAATATGACCCTTTTCATACTTTAAAAGTATAAAGATAATGGGAGCAAAAATTAAAATGAGAAGATTGTTTGAGTTAATCCCTACAAAATCCTTTCAAAGAACACCTTTTCATCCCAGTATTCCCTTAAATAGTAATCAATTGTGAAATCATGAAGATTTTTATCCCTTGTAAAAAGCAATTCACCGCTTATTATTTTAAATCTTAAATGAGGATTTGCAGAATTTATTATTATTAAATCAACAGGAATTTTGATTTTTCTTTCTATCTTTGTCCCAATGTCAAGAGTGATGTCTATTTCTCTTTCAGGGTTGTATTTATCAGGTAAAATATATATCCCTATGTCAATGTCACTGAATTCCCTTTCATTTACAAAGCTCCCGAAAATATATGCAAAACCGATTGTCTTTTCTTTAAGTAATATGTTTTTTATTTTTTTCTTTATTATTTCTTTTTCTTTTTTCTTTAATTTAAAAAAAACTTTGTTCATGTTTTTAAGAATTTCCTTTCAATAACTTTCATATATTCTTCAATATCCTTAATTCCGTTCTTCAAAATTTCATAAACTTTTTCGTCATCAACCTTTTGATACATATGGATTATTAAATTACGGAATCTTGCCATTTTACACAGGTTATTTGCAAGTTCTTTGCTAATGATTTTTTTCTCTTTCAGAATTTCAAAGCATTCTGCATAAGAACTTGCCCTTATACCGAATTTTTTGACTATGATATGTGAACATATTGATGAAATTGCTTCAAAAGTCTTTATTATTTCATATTTAACTGCACTGATTAATTTTCTGTCACTTAAAAAATCTTTCCTGGATATCTTCAAAAAATTTTTAAGATTTTCTAATCCCTCTTTTATATGTTTAAGCCTTTCATTGATAACCACATGATTTATTTCTTTCATATTTTAATTATAGGCTTTTTATAAATTTATAATCAATTTAAATGAATGCAATTTAAGATAGAAATTTTCAGAACTTTATGCATATTCAATAATTTTTTTCTTTAAAAGTATAAAAGGAAAGGGTAAAAGGATTAAGATGAAGATAAAATGGGCTATAAGGGAAAAGAGCCAGTCAGGTGGTATTTTGCCCAGATAAAGGGGTCTTACAAGGTTTATTGTGTGGGTTAAAGGTAAGATAAGAGAGAGTTTCTGGAATAAAACAGGGAATCTTTCAACAGGGAAAAATGTTCCTGAAAATAAAAACATCAGGGAGATGTAAAGGGTGAAGTAATAGTCAAACTGGTCTATTATGCTTATAATGGATGCAACAATTATTCCCATGATGGAAAATATAAAGCCCGATAGAAAAAGGACAGGGAATATTAAAAGGCTTTTAAAAGAAGTGCATAAACCGAATGCACAGGTTACAATGAATATGAAAAATGCATCAATTACCGCTCTTATTGCACCCGTTAAAATTTCTCCGAGAACCACATCGTAAAAGGAAAGCGGGGTTGAAACTATTGCTGAAAATGTCTTCTGATACCTCATTTTTACATAGGTTCCATAGGTTGTTACAAAACTTGCTCCGAACATACATGCTGATGCTATTAAAGCGGGTGCAATAAATGATGGATAGGGGATTCCATTTATTTTGCCTATGAAGTGTCCGAGTCCAAATCCTATTGAAAAAAGGAAAAACAAAGGATACAAAGTTGAATTTATGAACCTGTTCCAGAAATACCTTTTATAAACTTCAAAATTTCTGTTAAATACTTTTAAAGCACCTTTAATACTAATATCCATTTAGCTTTCTACCTGTTAATTTTAAAAACACATCTTCAAGATTTGCCTCCCTTAAAAGATAATCGCATTCAAAATCAACCCTGAATTCTTCGTTTTCCTTTAAATATACAAATATTCTGTTTCTGAAAACTTCATAGTTCCTGCCCTTTAATTTTTCTTTAATTTTTTCCATTTTTTCATCCTTAATCCATATTTCAAGGGTTTTTTTACCTATATGTTTTTTTATAAGTTCGTAGGGGTTTCCTTCTTCGATTATTCTTCCTTTATGCATTATGGCAACCCTGTCACACAGGTACTGGGCTTCCTCCATATAATGAGTTGTAAGGATTATTGTTTTGCCCTTTTCCTTTACAAGTTTTATCTTCTCCCATATATAATGTCTCAATTGAGGGTCAAGCCCTGTTGTCGGTTCATCAAATATAACGAGTTCAGGGTCATTTACAAAAGCCCTTGCTATGGTTAGCCTTCTTTTTAATCCTCCTGAAAGGTGTTCTATTATCTCATCCTTTTTATCTTCAAGTTCAAATTCCTTTAAAAGTTCTTGAACTCTTTTTTTGATTTCTTTTCCCTTTAATCCAAAGTATCCTGCATATATCATTAAATTTTTCTGGACAGAAAAATCAGGGTCAAGGTTGTTCTCCTGCGGGACAAGTCCCATTTTACTCTTTATAAACCTTGCATTTTTCCTGACATCTCTCCTGAAAACAAAGAGATTTCCCTCGGCAGGAGGGAAAAAGCAGGTTATCATCCTTATTGTTGTTGTTTTACCCGCTCCGTTGGGACCCAGAAAACCGAATATTTCACCTTGTTTTATCTCAAAACTTATTAAATTAACCGCAACAAAATCATTATAACTCTTTTTTATTTTTTCTGCCTTTACAATACTCATATATTTTTTTCACAGTATCTGTTCACAGGACATGAGTTGCATCCGGGATTTCTCGGAACACATATTTTCTGACCCAGAGCAACAAAAAGATAATTTATTTTATTTCTTAAATTTCTATCGGTTATCCTTTCTAAATCCTCTTCAATCTTTAATGGATTTTTCTCCTTTGTAAAACCCATCCTCCTTGAAATTCTTGCAACATGTGTATCAACCGCAATAACAGGTTTTTTAAAAGCCTCTGCAAGCACAATGTTTGCCACCTTTTTCCCGACCCCGGGTAATTTTAAAAGTTCTTTTAAATTTGATGGAACTTTTCCTCTGTATTTTTTAACTATTATCTCGGATACCCTTTTTATATTTTTTGCCTTTATTCTATAAAATCCTGCAGGATATATTATTTCTTCTATTTCTGATAATTTTAATAAAAGAACATCACAAGGTCTTTTAACTTTTTTGATAAACTTTTCTATTGCCCTTTTTGTCACCTCATCCTTTGTTCTTGTTGAAATCATTGCTGATATAAGGATATAAAAGGGACTTTTTTTATTTTTCTGTTTTAAATTCTTTACAGGAACATCCCATTTTATATATTCCCTTTCAAGGATTTCCAGAATTTTTTTAATCCTATTTTTCAAATTTAAAAGAAAAAAGGGATATTTCCGAGAATTAATTTCATTATAATTTCTGAAGGAAGAAAAACAATGGGGTAGAGGATGTTAAGCCCCGGAATAACATAGGATACGAAAATTATTCCGAGAAGTATAAAGGGAGAGTATCTTGCAATTTCCCTGTATCTCATTGCGTATTCTGGAGGAAGCAGGGCTTCAAGTATGTGGGAGCCATCAAGAGGATGAAGGGGGATAAGATTAAAAAAGGCAAAAAAGAGATTTACCATTACAGTAAAAAGGAGCATTAAAAGGAGAATTCTGGTGACCGGGTTTGATACCATCAAAGGATATAAAAATCTCAGTATCAAACCTATTATAATTGCTGAACCTATGTTTGAGAGAGGGCCTGCAAGTGCAGCTATTCCCATATCTCTCTTGGGATTTTTAAAATAATAGGGATTAATAGGAACAGGTTTTGCCCATCCTATATGAGCAATTAGCAGGGCTAAAAACCCAAACCAGTCTATATGTTTCAAGGGATTAAGAGTAAGTCTTCCTGAAAGTTTAGCAGTTGGGTCCCCAAGTTTTAAAGCGGTATATCCATGAAAAAATTCATGGATTGTCATTGCATATAAAATTCCAGGAAGCCATAAAAGAAACTGCTGCACCTTAACCTCGCCTTTTCTACTTTCTGTAAATTATTCTTCCCCTTGTTAAATCGTAAGGGGAAAGTTCAAGCACAACCCTGTCGCCAACCTCAATTCTTATAAAATTTAATCTTAATTTACCTGAAAGATGCGCGAGAACAACAGGTCCTTTGTCCAGTTTAACCCTGAACATTGTGTTCGGCAGTTTTTCAATAATTGTTCCTTCAAGTTTTATTACATCTTTTTTTGCCATTATTCGGTCCTTGTAAGGATTACGGGTTCTTCATCCACGAGTACTGTGTGTTCAAAATGTGCTGAAGGGGAATTGTCAAAGGTAATTACAGTCCATCCATCAGGTGAAACTTTTACCTTTGATGTTCCCATACTTACCATTGGTTCTATTGCAAGAATCATCCCTTTTTTCAGCACAGGACCTTTACCTTTTTTACCAAAATTTGGAACAGGAGGGTCCTCATGAAGTTGAACACCTGTTCCGTGTCCTGAAAGTTCCCTTATTACAGAAAAACCATTTAACTCAACATGGGATTGTATGGCATTGGAAATGTCGCCGATCCTGTTTCCGGTTCTTGCCAGTTTAACGCCTTCATAAAGAGATTTTTCTGTTATCTCAAGAAGTCTCTGCTTGTCCTTTGCAACAACTCCAACTCCATAGCTTCTTGCCCCATCACCGTAATATCCGTTTTTTCTAACTCCAATATCTATAGAGACTATTTCTCCACTTTTTAAAACTCTACCATTTGGTATACCGTGTACCACTTCTTCTTCAACGGATATACAGGATGCAGCAGGATAACCTCTGTAGCCGAGAAAGGCAGGTTCTGCTTTATATTTCCTTATCCATGTTTCAAGAAGTTGATTTAATTCAAACTTGGTTACATCGGGTTCTATATATTTTTCTATTTTCAAAAGGCATTCTGCAACGATTTTACAGGCTTCCTTTATCTTTTCAATTTCAGTTTTTCTTTTTATAATAATCATCTTCCTTTAAAAAACTTTTTATTTTCTCAAAAACATCTTCTGGAGATGCATCTCCTTCTATCTCTATAATTTTTTCTCTGTAATACTTCAAGAGGGGTTCGGTATCCTTCTTATAAACTTCCAGCCTTGTTTTTATAACATCTTCTTCATCATCTGCCCTTTTTATAAGCTTTACATTACACAAATCACATTCTTCATCTTTTTCTGGAGGGTCTGTTATAAGGTTATAAACCTTTTTACATTCAGGGCACACTCTTCGTGAAGAGAGCCTTTTTACTATTTCTTTTTCTGAAGAATTTAAATAAAAAACTTTTTCTATAACCAGATTGTTTTTTTTGAGAATATCATCAAGCCCTTTTGCCTGAGGAAGGGTTCTTGGAAAACCATCAAGGATGAATCCTGTTTTACTATCCTGCAAATTTTTTTCTATTATTCTTAACATTATCTCATCGGGCACAAGTTTTCCTTTTTCCATATAACTTTTAGCCAGATTTCCAAGTTCAGTCTGTTTTAAAACTTCTTCTCTCAGAATATCACCGGTTGATATAAATGAATAATTTAAAAAATTTGCCATTTTCTTTGCCTGTGTCCCTTTTCCTGCTCCAGGGGGACCCAGAAAAATGATGCCTTTAACGCCTTCTACCATAAATTCTTCCCTTACGGAGAAGGCCTTCGTATTGTCTCATTATAAGGAATGATTCTATCTGCTGAAGTGTATCAAGAGCAACTCCCACTATAATCAGAAGCCTTGTGCCACCGAAATAAAAGGGTATATGAGCCCATTTTATCAGATAAAAGGGCAGGAGTGCTACAAGAGCAAGGTATATACTTCCGGGGAATGTTATCCTTTTAAGAACTTTGTCAATATATTCGGCTGTTTTTGGACCGGGCCTTATACCGGGTATAAACCCACCATACCTTTGAAGGTTGTCTGCAAGGTCCTGAGGGTTTAAGATTATTGCGGTATAGTAAAAGGTGAAAAATACAATTAAAAGCCCGTAAGGTATATCGTATAGAAAGTGTCCCGGAACAAACCACTGGTTAAAGGTTTCTGCCCATCCAAATTGAGGAAAAAAGGAGGCAAGTGTATTTGGAAAAATCATTATACTCTGTGCGAATATTATAGGTATAACACCCGCTGTTACAACCTTTAAAGGAACATGAGTTGTCTGACCGCCATATACTTTTCTTCCCACGATCCTTCTTGCATACTGGACGGGTATTTTCCTTGCAGCTATTGTCATATAAACAACCGATGCGGTTACAAAGAACATGACCCCGAACACAAGAAGCGCAAGAGGTATTGAAAGGGCTCCACTTCTTATTAGCTGGATTGTGCTCGCGATTTCCTGAGGCAAAGTTTCAAGAGTTCCTATGAAAATCAGAAGAGAAACACCATTTCCTATTCCTCTTTCTGTTATCTGTTCTCCAAGCCACATTGCAAATATAGCACCTGCTGTTAGAGTCAGGACTGTCATTATCATGAACACGGGTCCCGGATTCGGTACAATCGGCAGTCCCGAAGGCGAGGTGAATCTTGTAAGTAAACTTGCAACTCCAAATGACTGTATTGCAGCGACAAGCACTGTTGCATATCGCGTATACTGGGTTATCTTTCTTCTACCTGCCTCTCCCTCTTTCTGGAGTTTTTCAAGATAGGGCACCACTGTAACAAGAAGCTGGAAGATAATTGATGCAGATATATAAGGCATAACACCAACGCCAAGGACTGATGCTCTTGAAAGAGCTCCACCCACAAATAAATCATAAAGTCCCAGAAAGCTTCCCCTTAATTGTCTTGCAAAAAGCTCTCCAAGAGCTTTACCATCAATACCAGGAACAGGAATATGGGTTCCTATTCTGAAAATGATGAGTAGAAGTGCGGTAAATCCTATCCGGTTCCTTAAATCTTTTATCCGGAATATATTCCCTATTTTTTCAGCAGCAGCCATTATCCTTTAATTATTTCTACTTTGCCCCCTGCTTTTTCAATCTTCTCCTTTGCAGAGGAAGAAATAGCATGCACTTTTAAAACAAGAGGTTTTTTAATCTCTCCCTTTGCAAGCACCTTTACCGGAAGATTTTTCTTTATAACCTTTCTTTCCCTTAGGACTTCAAGATTAACCTCTTCATTTTCTTTGAATTTTTTCTCAAGGGTTTCAAGATTTACTATTGCGTATTCTTTTTTAAAAGGATTTTTAAACCCCCTTTTAGGAAGTCTTCTGTAAAGGGGCATCTGACCACCCTCAAAGCCGGGTCCCTTTTCCTTACCACTTCTTGACCCTGCTCCTTTTGTTCCTCTGCCTGCTGTTTTACCTTTACCTGAACCAATTCCTCTTCCCACTCTTTTTTTCTTCTTTTTAGAGCCCGGATTTGGTTTCAGATTAGATAGAGTCAGCATATTCTACCTCCACAAGATGTTTAACTTTCTCAACCATACCTCTTATCTGGGGTGTGTTTTTATGAACAACTGTTTTTCCTGTTTTTCTTAATCCAAGAGCGTCAAGGGTTCTTTTAGCTTTCCAGTTCGCCCCTATCCTGCTCTTTATTTGCTTTATCTTCAGATACTTCGGTTCTTTGTGACTCATACATAAACCTCCTCAAAACCTGAGAAACTGGTTTTCCTCTTGTTCTTGCAACTTCATAGGGGTTTTTAAGTTTTAAAAGAGCGTCCATTGTTGCCTTCATCAAATTTACAGCATTATTTGACCCCATTGATTTTGTTATAACATTTTCATACCCTGCAGCTTCAAGAACACTTCTAACAGGTTGACAGGCGATAAGTCCTGAACCAGGAGCTGCGGGTTTTAAGAGAATCTTTGCTGCACCACATTCTCCGACAACCGGATGAGGTATGGTTTTGTTTAAAATGATCGTTTTCTTTACATTTCTTCGCGCTTTTCTAAATGCTTTTTCCAGAGCTTCTGGTGTTTCAGAGGCTTTTCCGTGTCCTATTCCAACTGTTCCATTTCCATCTCCAATAACTACCCATGCAGAGAGCCTGAATTTCCTGCCGCCGGATACAACCTTTACAACCCTTTTTATTGTAACCACATTTTCAATAGGAAATACTTCCTTCTCTTCTTCTAACATTTTTCTCCTTAATTTTAAAAATTTTTAAAAAGTGAGTTTTTAAGTATAAGATAAACAAAAGATATTGTCAAATAAGGCTTTATTTATATTGTTAATTGACAGATTAGATGTTCCATATTATTTTTTCAAAAAGTTCCCTTTTCTTTTTTTCATATCCTGTTAAATCTTCTTTAAATGTAAATTTTATCTCTCCTTGAACTATTTTTTTTATTAAATCAGGAATTTCCCTTATAACTGTTATCTCTTTCCCCGCATTTATGCTTTCTAAAAATTTTACATTTCCCTTTTCCTGACCCGGGACCGCATCTATTGCAATAAGAGGGGTTTTTGTGTAAACTGCTTCTGCAACAGTTGAGCCACCGGGTTTTGAAATCAGGAACTTTGATTTTCTCATATATTCTGCAACTTTATCTGTGAAGCCGATTAATTCGATATTTTCAAGATTTCTTATCTGCAGGAATTTAGCAATTTTTCTGTGTAATTTTTTATTTTTTCCGCATATTACAGTTATTTTTAAATCTCTGAATTCTTCTGTTAAAATCCTTAAAATTTCAAAGATTGGTCCCCTGCCCGTTCCTCCTCCCATCAGAAGAACCCTGTCTTTTTTTAATTTTTTTCTCTTTAAAAAATCTTTTCTCACAGGATAACCTAATATATCAAATTTTATATTTTTTATTCTGTTTTTTATTTCATTATATGTATATTTTGACGGAATCCATAATAAATCAGAGCCCTCAAAAAGCCAGCTCTCGTGGATTTCACCAAAATCTGTTAAAACAGTTATAAGAAAAAAGTTAATTTTTAATTTCTTTTTAATCTTAAAAAGAGGAGGTATATAAAAGGGATGAGTTATAAAAACAACCTCAGGTTTGTAAAATTTGATAAGTCTTTTTAAAGAAGGGTAGAGCAGTAATGTCTGAATTAAAAGAGTTGTTTTATAAATTTTTTTAATATTTGAGGAGTAAAAAACAATTCTCCATAAAAAAGGTATTTCTGACAATAAATCCCATAGAAAAGGCATTAGAGGATACGGAAAAAAAGCATTTTTTAAACCATCCACATTTTTTATTTCTGCGATTCTGAAATTTTCTTTTATGTAGTTCTCAATACTCCTGGAGGCAATATAATGTCCACCGCCTGTTTTTGCATGAATTATCAGGAATTTCTCGGGGTTTCCCTCCCTGTTTTTAAATCCATCCATTTTTTAATTCCTATTGTAGGAATGATTAAAAGGGCAAATAGAAAATGGGGAAAGGGTACACGTAATAAAAGGGCTGATATCAAAAGTGTTATCATTCCGAATGCCATACCCCTTTCAAAGGTTTTTAGAAAAGGTATTGAAAAAAAACCAGTAAAAAGACCTATTAGAACGGGTAGAGGAAACATTGCAAACATTATTCCGTATATTGATGCCATTGCTTTCCCGCCATAAAACTTTGTCCATAACGGAAAGTCATGACCTATTATGGCAAAAAACGAACAAATATAGGAGAAGGTATAATCACTGAAAAATACATAGGGCAACAGAAATGCGAAAAAACCCTTTAAAAAATCTATTACCGCGACTGTTGTTCCTGCAAATCTGCTTACGCTTCTCCAAACATTTTGAGCACCCGGATTCCCGTCTCCTATTTCCCTTATATCTCTTTTATAAAATATTCTGGAAATTAAAAAGGCGGTAGGAAAAGAGCCCAGAAGATAACCAAGAAGGGCTGAGATTATCAATTTCATATCTTTATTTTAAACTACCCGAACTGAAATTTCAATTGAAAAAAGATATTCAAATTTAGTATAATTTATTTTATGATTAAATTACCAGAACCAGATTTTAAAGGGAAATATTCTCTTGAGGAAGTTCTTCAAAGAAGGAGAACATGCAGAGATTTCCACAGAGATAAACCATTAACCATTGAACAAATTTCCCAGCTTCTCTGGGCAACATACGGCATAACAGAACCAACACTTGGTCTTAAGACAGCACCTTCAGCAGGTGCAAGATACCCTCTTGAAATATATGTGGCAAAGGAAGACGGTGTTTTCAGGTATCACCCTGAAAATCACTCCCTTGAAGAGATTTCAAAGGAAGATGTGAGAGAAAAACTTGCAGTTGCATCACTCCATCAGGATTTTATTGCAGATGCGCCCTGTGTCTTTATATTTTATTCTGTATATGAAAGAACCCTCTCAAGATATGGTGAAAGGGGAATAAGGTATGTTCACTTTGATTTGGGACATGCAGCTCAGAATCTTTTGCTTCAGGCTGAAGCCCTTGACCTGGGAGCCTGTCCTGTGGGAGCTTTTGATGACGGAGAAATTAAAAAAATTATGAAAGTTAAAGGAGAACCCCTCTACCTTGTTCCTGTGGGCTATCCTTTCTAATTGGATTAAAGACCTGAAAAAGGTTAGAAAAGTTTTTAAAACTTATAGTTCTCTGCTTCTTATTATGTAACCTGTTGCTTCAGTGCGAGGGAGGGGACTTGAACCCCCACGGGCTTTCGCCCACCAGATCCTAAATCTGGAGCGTCTGCCTGTTTCCGCCACCCTCGCATTTTAAAGATTTAAAACATCCTTTAAATCAACTTCAGGATAATTTTTTAATTCACTTAAAATAATTTCTTTAATTTCCTCAAGTTTTTCCCCTGTTTTTCCTTCAAATCTTAAAACGAGAACAGGCTGTGTGTTTGATGCCCTGACAAGCCCGAACCCATCCTCAAACTCTATTCTTGCCCCATCTATATCAAGAACTTCATACTTTTCAGAAAGTTTTTCCCTTACCTTTTTGACAACCTCAAATTTTCTTTCATCCGGACAGGATACCCTTATCTCGGGTGTAGAGTAATAAAAGGGTATTTCATCATGGAGTTCAGAAAGTTTTTTATTCTCTTGCTCCATAACTTCAAAAAGCCTTATTGATGCATATATTGCGTCATCAAAACCGTAGAATCTTTCATTGAAAAATATATGTCCTGACATCTCACCCGCAAGCGGAGCATTTTCCTCTTTAAGTTTTGCCTTAACAAGAGAGTGCCCTGTTTTCCATATCACGGGAATACCACCCAGTTTTTTAATATATTCAACAACACCCTTTGAAGTTTTAACATCAAATATTATCTTCGAACCAGGATAATCTTTGAGAATTTTCTTTGCCAGAATTGCAAGAATTTTGTCACCAAAAACAATCCTCCTTTTATCATCTATTATTCCTATCCTGTCACCATCCCCGTCAAATCCAACTCCTGCATCAAACCCGTTTTTTTCAAGCAGATTAAACAAATCTTTAAGATACTTCTTTACAGTCGGGTCAGGTAGATGGGATGGGAAATTTCCATCGGGTTCCATATTTATTCCTTTAAACTCTATGCCGTAACTTCCCCAGAGTTTTTCCACAACCGGTCCGCATGTCCCGTTTCCAGGGTCAACCGCAAATCTGAATTTTTTATTTAACTTAACCTTTTCATTCAAATCCTCCACATAATCTGATAAAATCTCATTGTAAAATTCAGATTTTCCATTTCCGTTGTCAAAATCCTTTTCTTTCACCATTTTTCTTAATTTCTGAATACCTTCTCCATAAAGGGTTTCTTTACCAACCATTATCTTCATACCATTGTATTCCTTTGGATTATGACTTCCGGTAATCTGGATTCCTCCGTCAGTATCAAATTTAAATACAGAGAAGTATAAAACCGGGGTCGGTATTACACCCAGGTCAATTACATCCACTCCTGAGTCGCATATACCCCTTTTAATTGCTTCCTTTATTCTTTCAGAACTCAACCTTATATCACATCCCAGAGTTACCTTTTTTCCGACTCTTCTTTTAACAATTGTGCCGTAAGCCCTTCCGATGTGATATACCAAATCATCCTTTAAATCTTCATCCGCAATCCCCCTTATGTCGTATTCCCTGAAAATATAAGGATTGATTTTCATCTTTTCTCCTTTATTTAGCCTTATAATTATACTCGGAATAAATCCTTTGTTTCAAGACTTTTTAATCAAGGAGGTGAAAATCCGGGATGATATTTATTACTAATTAAAAAGGGAATTGAGTGAAAAATAAATCTAAGTTCAATGTATCGTTATAATTGACTTATAATTGACTTTTTTTTGATTTTCCTATATTATATAAATATGATAAATAAAGTTAAGACATTTTCATTACTTGCAATTTTAAGTGTGATATTCATAATAGTGGGCAAATTGCTTGCAGGAAATACTGGCATGACATTATTTTTTATACTATCCCTTGTTATAAACTTTTTCTCCTATTATTTCTCGGATAAGATAGTTCTTGCTCTTTACAGAGCAAAACCCCTTCCTTACAACGAGTTTCCTGAGGTTCACCATATTGTGAAAGAGGTTGCCCACAAAGCAGGTATTAAAAAACCAGGGGTTTATATAGTGCCTGTGCATCAGCCAAATGCCTTTGCGACAGGAAGGAACCCGGAAAATGGTGCAGTGGTTTTAACCTATGGTATTTTAAAGCTTTTAAATTTAAGAGAACTTCAGGGTGTGATTGCTCATGAGATTTCTCATATCAAAAACAGAGATACCCTTATTCAGACAATAAGTGCAACCATAGTGGGGGCTTTAACTTATATTGCCAATGTGTTCAGATGGATTGCTATCTTTGGTATAGAAGGGGAAGATGATAGAGGAAATGCAATATATTTGTTTGTGCTTTCAATAATAGCACCAATAGCAGCTCTTTTAATCCATTTTGCAATTTCAAGAAGCAGAGAATATCTTGCTGATGAAACAGGAGCAAAGATGATAAGAGACCCTCTTGCCCTTGCAAATGCCCTTGAAAAACTTGATTTTTCAACAAAAAGAATGCCTGTTAATGTAAATCCTGCAAATTCTCATATGTTCATAGTTAACCCCGCATACAAGCACGGTTTTATTACCTCTCTTTTCTCAACCCATCCACCTGTTGAGGAGAGAATTAGAAGGCTTAGAAAACTTTCCCATGTGATATGAAATTAATTTTGATATTTTTATTTAACTTCTCACCTAATATATACGGTGATTTTTATTATTTTCCAAAACAGGAAAAAGACTCCATACTGATTCATATAGAGATACCTATCCATATCCTGATTTTCAGTAAATATCAGGGCAAATACTCCACAGACCTTGAAATTTCTTATGTTGTTTATGATGATAAAAACAGAGAAACGAAAGGGGAAAGATTTATGGAAAGAATAGAAATTATGAAACCGGTTAAATATCTGGATAAGGATTCATTAATAGTTAGAAACTTCAGTATTGTTGATGATTTGTATAGAAAAAAAGTTGTTGTTAATATCAAAAACCTTGAGAAAGAGTGGAGGATGCAAAGAGAATTTAAAAGGGATGGTGACTTTATTCTGGGTGATATTGTTTTTACTGATGACGAGGGTAAATTGATTCATAGAGTTGAAAATTTGAAGAAAATATATCTTGTCATGGAAATTTATTCGAAAAAAAACATTAAAGAAAATTATAAAATAGAATTCTTAAAAAAGAACAAAATTAAAAAAAGTTTTAAAGGGAATTTGGAAGGTAAAGGTAATATCAGACTTGTTGAACAACTGGACTTATCCAATCTGGTATCAGGGGATTATAAAATACGGGTCTATTTTGAAAAAAATAAGAGTTTTAAGGAAAAAATATTGCCTTTTTATGGAATTTATATTTTCACAAATGAAGATTTTTATATGATAGTTGATGCCCTTTATTATTTTGCTGACCCCAGAGATGTTGATTCATTGAGACTTGCACCGATTAATAAAAGGAAAGAATACTGGGAAAAATTCTGGAGAAAGAGAGACCCTTCTCCTGATACTCCACAGAACGAATTTGAGGAAGAGTTTTTACAAAGATTCTATTATGCAAACGACAATTTCGGTGTTTATAGCCCAGGATACAGAACAGCAAGGGGTAGAGTATACATACTTTATGGTGAGCCTGATGAAATAGAAAGGCATCCCTTTGAAGTGGATTCTTATCCTTATGAAATATGGTACTATTATAATAAAAAACTGAAGTTTGTTTTTGTTGACAAAAAAGGAGTTGGAGAGTATGAACTGGTTCCTTCTGATTCTTATAGGTATATTTCCCCCTGGAGATGAATATATTCAGGGAGATTTGAATGTCTTTTATCTTAATGACTCAACTTCCTATGTGGAATATGTGTATTTCATCTCTCCTGATTATCTAAAAACCCTGAGAAACAGATTCTTTGACCTGAAAATAGAGGTTGGTGTATTTATGGAAACAGGGAAAAAGATTACATCTGATTCATGGAAAAAGAGATACAATTTTAAAAAAGAGAGCTCCTATATAGCAGATATGTTGAGTTTTATTCTTAACCCCGGAATTTACAAACTATCTCTTAATTTTAAAACAAGGGATTTTGAATTTCAAAAAGATACTTTTATAGAAATAGAATTTCTCAAAGGTGCAAGGACATCTGATATTCAGATAATTAAGAATATTTCCACCGAGAAAGACAGATATCCTTTTAAAAGATACAACCTTTCATTTTTACCTGCTCCTTATTTTTCTTACCCTGATTCTTTTGCCTATTATTATTTTGAGATTTATAATTCACCTTTTAAGTTTTTACTATCTCTTGAATTGAAAGACAGCACCGGAAAGGTATGGCTTTCTAATGTTGAAGAAAAGAGAGTTGAACAGAAAATGGGCTATATATACGGTAAGATTCCGCTTTTTCCTCTAAAAGCAGGAGAATATACTCTAAAAATAAGCATAATGGATACTTCTGAATATGTTATTACAGGAAAGGAAAAAAGTTTTTCCTATTTTTCTCAGAAATACCTTTATAAAAAACTTGCAACTGAAAAATACGAAGATTATCTTTCGTTTATAGACTTTTTTGCAACAAAAGATGAAATGGATGAATTTAAAAGTTTAAAAAGAGAAGCAAGGATAACTTTTCTTAAAAAGTTCTGGAAGAAATTTGATACTGACCCTGAAACACCTGTCAATGAGTTTCTTGTTGTTTTTATTAACAGAGTTAAATACGCTGATGAGAACTTTGGCACAGTGAATAGAAGAGGAAGATACACTGATAGGGGGAGAATATACATAAAGTATGGGCCGCCCGATGAAGTTAGAAGAAATCCCTATCCTCTTGGTAGTTATGCATGGGAGTCCTGGTTTTATAGAAATCCCACAAGAAATCAATATATCTTTATAGACTTGAAGAATGATGGTAATTATAGATTAATTTATTCTTCAGACCCCGAAGAACCAGGAAGGGCAGATTGGCGGAACTACGTTCCTCAGGAAGAAATAGAGGTTCTGAGATAACCAGAAACCTGTTCTTTTTTCTCGGCGGGACATTTATAAGCCGTGTATTTGGTTTTTTACGAGAAATTTTTATAGCCTTTTCCTTAGGAACAAGTCACCTTGCAGATATACTTTATGTTTCTTTTAGAATTCCCAATTTTCTCAGGGACATTGTGGCAGAAAATGCAATCCAGACCGCTTTTGTACCAAGCTATATAAAGTGGAAAGAAAAAAGTTTAAAGGAGAAACTGAGCTCAAATGTGTTTATTATATATGTAACTTTTGCCATAGTCATATCTACCCTTGGTATTATTTTTGCACCTCTTATAGTTAAGATAACCGCCTTTGGTTTTACCAAGATTCCCTGGAAGTATAATCTAACTGTAAGGCTTACAAGAATACTTTTCCCCCTTATAGTGTTCCTTTTTCTTGGCTCTTTCTTGGGTGGTATATTAAACGCAGAGAAAAAATTTTTTCCTCCTGCACTGGCTCCTGCATTTTTCAATATTACTTTTTTAATTCTGGGAGTGTTTTTTTATTTTAAATATAGAAGCAATGAAAAGATTTTTTTAATCTTTCTTGGTGTCTCCCTTCTTCTGGGTATATTTATGCAGTTCTTTTTTCTCATTCCTTTTGTATTTAAAAATAAATTATTCTTTAAAATTTCACCCGATTTTAAAAAGGAAAAGTTAAAGGAGTTAAAGCCATTTTTCGCTCTTCTTCTGCCTGTTGTTCTCAGTACTTCTTTGAATCAAATAATTCTTTTTATCTCCACCCTTCTGGCGTCATTGCTTGGAAAGGGAGCGGTCGCAACTTTGAACTATGCTTTCCGGGTTATGCATCTTCCAATTGCTTTTCTTGGTGTTGGTATGGCCGTAACCACATTACCCGATATGGTGAAGGAGAAAAATAAGGAAGAATATCTCTTAAACGTTTATAAGGAGGCTATAATTATTTTGCTTCCTGCAGTTATATTTATGGTCATAAATGCAGATGGAATAATCAGAATTCTTTTTGAAAGAGGTGTTTTCTCAAGGGTGGATACTTATCAAACATCAGGTGTTTTTTTAATGTATTCCTTTTCCGTGATTACTGTGTCCCTTGCCAAAATAAACCTGAACTATTTTTACAGTCAGAATAAAATAATAGAGCCAATGCTTTCATTCCTTTTTAGTACTTCCTCATACTTGATTTTTGCTCCGATACTGTCAAAATTGATGGGAGTGCCCGGTCTTGCTCTTGCAAGCTCAATTGCCTCCTTTTTCCAGTGGATATTTTTACTTCATAAAATCCCCTCTTTTATAAACCGTTTCAGATATAAAATTGGATTTTTGATGGCTCTTCTTGTTTTTGTTTTTCTATTGTATATAAAGATATTTAACATTATAATTATTGAACTTATATTTGATGGAATTTTGACAGTAATATTTTATTTGGGACTTAAAAAACTATGGAAATAGAGAGAGTAATTGAGGCAATTTTGTTTTCTGTTTCAAAACCGATATCTATCAGGAAACTGCGGGAGATTACCGGTAAACAAAAGGGAGAAATAATTTCCGCAATAGAAAAACTCAAAGAAGAGTATAAAGAACATTCCTTTCAGATTATGGAAGTGGCAGGAGGTTTTCGCCTTTATACAAAACCCGAGTATTCTGAATATATAAAAAAAATATCAGGAGACAAAAAACTGAAACTTTCAAAATCCGCAATGGAGACCCTTGCCATAATTGCCTACAAACAACCTGTTTCAAAACCCGAAATTTCCAGAATAAAGAAAACATCTCCTGAATGGACTATTAAAGTGCTTCTGGAAAAAGGGTTGATAAAACCGATGGGCAGATTGAATGTTCCAGGAAGACCCATCCTTTATGGAACTACACAACGATTTCTTGAAGTATTTGGTTTGAGTTCCATTGATGAACTTCCAAAGCCAGAATGAAAAATTTTAGAGTTTTTGTCTGGTCCTTCAGGATTTCTATTATTTTAATTTCAGCTCTTCCCATTTTTCTGATATTTATATTCAAAAATATACAAATTCAGATAGAAAAGTCTTTTTTAAAAAAAGAGTTATTGAATGCGAAAGTTATGACCAATATCCTTAAAGTCAACAGAGAAGAGCTCTTTAATTTCTATCTCTACAGTTCAGTGTTTTTAACTGATACTTCTTTTAAATTCAGAAAAGATATATGGAGTACAGGAGAGAAAATGTTACTGGGTAAAGAACTTATTGACTACAGAAAAGGCAATATTACAAAGACAGAACTTTTTCTGAAGCGGGGTATTTTAATTGAACCTTACAGATATGACACAATAGCTGTATTTGTCCTTAATCCTGAAACCTCTTATATTTCCAAAATCAGGGCATTTGACAATTTTTATATTTTCTCTGTTTTTCTTTCAGGAGTTTGGATTCTGGGAGGATTTGTTATAGGATTTTTACTGTCAATACCTTATGACAGGCTTTTAAAAAAATTAAAAGAGGGAGATATTGAATCCACAGATTTTTTAAGGGACTTTTTACAAAAAGAATTTATAGAAAAACTTGAAAAAGAAAAACAAAAAAAAGAAGAATTCATAAAAATAACAGAAGCAATTATGACAGAGATTCCCAGAGCGGTTGCTATTTTTGATAAAAAGGGGGAAGTTGTTATGAGTAACAGGCATTTTCAGAAACTTATTAAACACCCGGATTTTAAAAATGTTATTGAGAATATTCCTGCAAAGTTCATGGAGAAACAAATAAAATCAGGTGATAGAATATTATATTTAAAGAAAATCCCATTGCTTAAAGAAAAAATTTTCTATTTTGAGGTAGAGGATATAACAGAACAGAAAAAAGAACAGGAAATTAAAGAAAGAGAAGAAAAGTTTATGTTAATTTCAGAAACAATGTCCTCTTTTCTTCATGAAATAAGGAATTCTCTCTCATCTTTGAACACGATGGTTTCTCTCATAGATTTGAAGTCCCCTGAACTGAAAGAAAAATTTGTTCCAATAAAAGATGAAATAAAAAACATTACCGAATCCCTTGTTTATTTCAACGATATAATAAAGAGTAAGAAAATAAAAAATTTAAAAAAAATAAACCTGAAACAGCTGGTGCAGGATGTGGTGAAAGAATTTTTCAGGAAATTTGCTGATAAGAAAATTGAAGTGAGTAACAGAACAGAAGATATAGAGGTGGAGGTTTCCCCCTTTCTTTTAAAGAAAGCTATTTTTAATATCCTTAAGAATTCTTATGATGCCATTGACAAAAGAGGCTCTATTGAAATTTTTTCTCTTATAGAGGATAATATAATATCTTTAATAATTGAAGATGATGGTTCAGGTATGAAAGAAGAAGAAATGGAGAAAGCATTATTGCCCTTTTATACCACAAAAGAAACAGGGCTGGGTCTGGGGCTTCCTCTTGTAAAAAAAGTGATGGAATTACATGCAGGAGAAATACATCTGCAAAAAAAGATGCCAAGAGGAACAAGAGTTATTTTAAAATGGAAAAAGTCATGAAAAATAAAGTATGGATTCTTGACGACAATAAAAGTTTCTGTGACCTTATTTCTCAATTTATGAAGGAAAAGGGGTATAATACAAAATCCTTCTATTATCCTCAGGATTTTTTAAAGAGTCTGGAACAGGAACTGCCGGATTTTGTGCTTCTTGATTTAAAACTTCCTTCAATAAACGGGATAGATGTTCTGAAAAAAATTAAAGAGGAAGATGAAAATATTCATGTTATAGTGATGACTGCATTTGGCTCAATTGAGAATGCAATTGAAGCTATAAAAAACGGTGCTTATTATTTTCTTACAAAACCCTTTGAAACCGATGAGATAATAGTTCTTATCCAGAAAGCTCTTGAAGAGGAAAAAATAAAAAGAGAGAATGTGAAACTTAAAAGAAAACTTCAGGAGGAGGAGAAACCTGTAGAGATTATAGGAGAGACAGATACCATAAAAGAGGCAATTGCTCTTGCAGAAAAGGTTGCGCCTATGGAAACAACTGTTTTGCTTGTTGGAGAATCAGGGACGGGTAAAGAGCTTTTTGCAAGAAGAATTCATGAGAAAAGCCACAGGAAAACAGGTCCTTTTGTTGCCATAAACTGTGCCGCAATACCAAAAGAATTACTGGAAAATGAACTTTTTGGTTCTGAAAAAGGTGCATTTACAGGAGCAGTTGCAAGGAAGATAGGAAAGTTTGAGGTTGCTGATGGGGGAACTCTTTTTCTGGATGAAATAGGAGAATTACATTCTGATTTGCAGGCAAAACTCTTAAGAGCAATAGAATTCAAGGAGATAGAAAGACTCGGGGGGGTGAAGCCAATAAAGGTGGATGTAAAAATTATCGCTGCAACAAACAAAAATCTGGGAAAGCTTATGAGGGAAGGTATATTCAGGGAGGATTTATATTACAGAATTTCTACCTTTCCTATTTACCTGCCCCCTCTTAGGGAAAGGAAGGAAGATATAATGTTGCTTGCAAACTATTTTCTGGAAAAACTTAAAAGAACTCTGAATAAGAAAGACCTGTATTTTTCAGAAGAAGTGAAAAAACTTTTTCTTGAATATGAATGGCCGGGTAATATCAGAGAACTTCAGAATGCTGTGGAAAGGGCGTCTATACTGGCTGATAAAAAAATAATGCTGGAGCATTTTCAATTTCCACCTGACAGAAGGACATCAATGGATTCACTTCTAATACCATCAGATCTGCCTCTTAAAGAGGCAGTAAAAAAAACAGTGTCCAGAATTGAAAAGTATATGATAGAAAAAGCAATGCGCAGGGCAAAAGGGGACAAGAAAAAAGCGGCATCTATTCTTGGAATCTCAAGAAAAACCCTGTATGAGAAATTAAAAGAGTTTGAAATAAAAGATTGATTTTGTTAAAAAATATTTTTTACTTTATACTTAAATAAAATTTTTAGGAGGTATAATGAAAAAATTCTCATATGTAGTGGTTGGTTTCTTATTTTTTGCACTATCTTGTGCAAAAGAAAGACCCAGAGATATATTCAAGAAGATGAATAAAGCAATAGAAAAAAAGGATGAAAATGCTCTTAAAAATTGCTATACACAGGAGACTCAGGATTTGTTTGCGAAGCTGGATGAGTTACAGGGGAGTCCTTTTCCTTGGTATACTCAGATTATACAGAGTGGAGTTCAGCAGGAGCCAAAGGTTATAAGCGAGAAGGTTGAGAAAGGTAAAGCGGTTTTAACAGTGGAACAGAACCAGAGGCAGTTAAATCTCACCCTTGTGAAAGACAAGGATCAGTGGAAGCTTGACCTTACAAAAGAATTATCCATGATACTGTCTGTAATTGAACAACAGAAAAAAATGATGGAGGAGAAGAGCAAGGGGAAAAGCCCCGAGAAAAAGAAAAAGTAGTTGAAAATAAAACATCTTTTATTATAAAATTAAGTTCTTATGGCAGAAGCAAGTCCCACAAGAATGAACCTGCTTCTTAAAAAGAGGCAGGTAGAGGTTGCAACATCAGGCGCTGAGCTTCTCAAAAATAAAAGAGACGCACTTCTTGGAGAATTTATGAAAATAATACCTGAACTTTTACAAAAGAAGAGAGAGATAGACAAAGATATGCAGAGGGCAATAAAAACCCTTGTTGTAACTCTTGGAGTAGATGGTCCTGAAGAGTTGCGCTCTGCGTCTTTTGCTGCCAAAAAAGAGTATTTTATAAAAGTGCTTGAGAAAAAGTTGTGGGGAGTAAAGTTTTCTGAGATCTCTCCTGCAGATGGCAGAAAAACAATACTTTTAAGAGGATATTCTCCTCTCAGTGTTACTTCCAGAATTGATGATACTGCCGATGATTTTGAAAGACTTGTGGATACTCTTGTTAGAACTGTTCCCCTTGAGATAAAGATGAAGAGAATTGGTGAAGAGATAAAAAAAACCACGAGAAGAGTAAATGCCCTTGAACAGAAGATAATTCCAGAAATGAAAGAGCAAATTGCGTACATAAGGAGAACTCTTGAAGATAGAGAAAGAGAGGATAAATTCAGACTAAAAAGGCTAAAGGCTAAGAGGGTTAAGTAACATGTTGATGCAAAAGTTAAGAGAGAAAACCAAAGTAATTCTCTGGATAGTAACAATAGCTTTTCTGGGCTGGATACTGCTTGACCTTGGTATGGATATAGTGGGCAAGAGAATAGCAAAACCCTATGAGCAGGGCTTTATTGCCGAAGTTGACGGAGTTAGAATTCCCTATGATTTTTATAGAGATATAATGTATCAAATGCTACAGGATTCTTCAAAACTGAGAGGCGAACTTACTGATTTTCAGGAAAGAATGATAGAAAAAGAAGCATGGTTTAGAGTTATAGAAGAAATAAGATTAAGAAAATTTATAGAAAAGAGAAATCTTTTCCTTGATGATTCCACGGTCTTTTTCTTACTGATGAATTATCCTCCGCCTCAGGTTTATAACGACACTTTTTTTAGAAAAGGAGATACCTTTGATATACAGAAGTACAGAGAGTTTATGCTGGACCCATCCAATTATAATTTTGCGGTTCAATATGAGAAACTTATCAGAGAGACCTTTCCAAAAGAACTGATGAGATTTGACCTTATGACACTGATTCATTTGGGTCAAAATGAAATAATTGACAACCTGAAGAAAAATCTTACCAGTTATAACCTGGAATACATTGTTCTGGACCCCGCATCCTATTCTATGAGTGAAGCAGATATAAATGAGCAGGAACTTCTTGATTATTACAATTCTCATCAGGATGATTTTAAGCAGACTCCGATGATTAATTTGCAGATGGCTATATTCTGGAAAAGACCCTCAAAAGAAGATACAATGTCCAAAATTGAGGAAGCAGAGACGGTGAGAGAGGTTATACTGGGAGGCACTTCCTTTGAGGAAGCTGCTGAAAGCTATGCAAGTTCTGATACCCTCAGGAAAACAGCTGGAGAAATGGGGTGGTTTTCCACAAATGAGTTTACCAAAGAGCTTAAAAATGTAATTGATACTCTGAAAGGAGTGTCAAAGCCTCTTGTATGGAGAGGAAGGGTTTATCTTTTTAAGGTTGAAAAAAGAAAGAGTAACAGGGTATTTCTCAGAGGCATAGATTTTGTTATAAAAACGGGTGAAACCACCAAGGCGGAGATTAGGAATAAAGCGACCGACTTTGAAAGAATTGCAAAAAAATTTGGTTTTGAAAAGGCAGCTGATTCAATGAAAATAGATATTAAGGAAACAGGTCTTTATCCTGTTACTCTTAAGTTTATACCATTTATTGGTGAAAATGAGGATGTCTGGAGATTTGTCCAGGATGCAAAGGAAGGGGATATAAGTAATTTGTTCTGGACGCCTAATTATTTTGTATTATGTAAGGTTAAAGAAAGGAAAGAAGGGGGTATAAAAGAATTTGATAAGGTCAAAAGCATTGTAAAAAACAGAGTATTGATGCAGCGAAAGAAAGAAAAGCTGAAAGTAGAGGCAGAAAGTTTAAGAAAAGAATGGCTCTCCAAAGGAAAAGTGGAGCTTAAAGGTAAAAGTTATGCTTATTACCGAGAAATAAAGAGTTTTAAACCGGGTCAAAAATTATATGGAATTCCAAATACAAATGAGATAATGGGTGTTGTTGAAAACCTTAAAGAAGGGCAGATAAACAGACCTCTTGAAGTAGATAATAAATTTATACTTATAAAACTTGTCAGCAAAAGCCTTCCAGATGATAAAGATATTCAAAAGATGTTACAGCAATATGCACAGAATATAAGTGGTTATCGTTTTAACCAGCTCTGGAATGCATGGAAAGAAGAACTTCGAAATACCCGCAACATAAAAGACTATCGCCCATATCTCCTCTATTAATATTTTTCCTTCTCCCCTTTTTGCTCATTGCACAGGAAAAGATAAAGATTGATAAAGTTTATTTTGAGGGTATAAAAAAAATATCATCCAAAAAACTCAAAACAATAATAGGTTATAAAGAGAATACTTCTATAAGAAAAGGAGAAATTCTTCTGGCAGTTCAAAGGATAGAAGATTTTTACCATTCTCAGGGGTTTCTTGATGCAAGAGTGGTGAATTACAGGTTTCTGAAAAAAGATGAAAGGTATTATATTTACTACTACATTTATGAGGGAAATCAGAAGATAATAAAGACCATTGAGCTTGAAGGAAGGGCAAAGGAGTTTCTTCAAAAAATAGAGATGCCTTTTACCCCTGTGGTCTATAAAAGAAAGATAATAGGGGAGTTTGAAACTTCCCTTTACTCTATTTATAGAAAAAACGGCTATCCTTTTTTTGAGTTGGAGCGTAAAGTATATGAGTTACTAGGTGATAGTGTTGTTATAATTTATATTTTAAAAGAAGGTAGAAAAGCTACTATAAGTGATATAAAAATAGAAGGACTTAAAAGCATAAGAAAGAAAATAGCACTCAGAGAAATTGAAATTAAAAAGGGTGAAATATTCAATATAGAGAAAATAGCCAACTCCGTTTCAAACCTCTATTCTACAGGGCTTTTCAGTAATATTGAATATCTTATAATTCCAGAGAAAGACTCGACCCTTGTTGACCTGATATTTTCTATGAAAGAGAGGAAAGATAAAATATTAAATATTGGAGCGGGTTATTCATCAGAAGGTGATTTTCAGATCAGGACAAATTTTTCTCATTTAAATATCTTTGGTAATGGTCAGAGATTTTTTCTTGAAACAAATATATTACAGAACCTGAGATTTACAAAACATTTTGAAGGCAATGTTACATATCTCGAACCCTTTTTGCTGGGATATAGATTACCTTTTAGCTTGACTTTATTCTATTATAAGGATACTGAAGAAAAAATATTAAGAAGGGGTTTTGAATCACAGATTACGAAGAACATAACGCGTTTTTTACAAACAGGAACAAAACTCAGCATGCAAAGAGTTGAGGGGAAAATAGAGGAATATAAAGCTTACCTTAATTTTCTATCTTTATCACTTATTTTTGATGACAGAAACAGTTTCATAGACCCTGACAGAGGAACTTTTTTCCTTATAATACCCACTCAATCAGGCTGGATTCTTGGAGGTGATGCAGATATAAGGAAGCTCCTTGTTGATTTTTCATTTTTTAATCGTTTTTCATTTTTACTTCTTGCAACAAGATTCAGGACAGGTTTTATATGGACATTTGGTAGAACAGATGCTGTCCCGATATCAGAAAAGTTTTTGCTTGGGGGAGAGGGTAGTGTAAGAGGAGTAGGTAGATTTTCCATAGGTGAGCCTGACCCGAGAGGAATTAAATCGGGCGATTATTTTATAAATATGAATCTTGAATTCAGATTTAAGTATATTCCTTTTAAAGTTTATCCGGTTCTTTTCTTTGATACAGGTGTTCTAAAAAACGAGATAAGGAGTCTGAACCTTAAAAGTTTTGTAAATACAATTGGAGCAGGTTTAAGACGGAAAGTCCTTGGCATAATCTTAAGAGTGGATGTGGGCTATAAGTTGAGAAATCTTGATTTCACGAAAGGATATCTTTATCTCGGTCTCGGGCATATGTTTTAAAAAGAGACCAATTAATAGACTTTTCTATTTGATACAGAGATTAACCAATAACATCCTCTTTGAGTGAAGAATTCCTATTACCCTTCGTGACCTCATTCTCCCTTCCCCCTGCCCTTGTTCACCAGGGGAAAAGGAGTATATTAAGGTAATAAAGGATAAATAAAATCCGTTAAGGAAACCTGTATTCTACTTTTATCTCAGGAGAAAGTAAGTTATTTTTTAGTTCAAGCATTCTTCTCAAAAATCCTTTTTTTGGAACAGGCGCTTTTAAAAATCTTATTTTCTTTAAATTTAGTTCCTTTTTGAGTATGTCTTTAAAGTCTTCAAAACTTCCTGTTGTGTCAACAAACCCAAGTTCTTCGGCTTTTTTACCTGAAAATATCCTTCCATCAGCTATCTCTTTCACTTTATCCACTGGCAAATTTCTTGATTCACTCACAATTTCTACAAACTGTTCGTATACATCCTGTATGAAATTCTGTATTATTTTTTCTTCCTCTTTACTCATTTCTCTAAAAGGAGAACCTATGTCCTTGTATTTTCCAGATTTTAAGGTTTTTTCATAGACCCCTATTTTCTGGAGTAATTTATAGTAATGCAGAAAAGAGGCCCTTACACCTATGGAACCTGTTAGAGAGTTGGGGTCAGCAATTATTTTATCGGCTGAACAGGCAACATAATATCCTCCTGAAGCACCTATGGATGAGATATAGGCGTAGACCTTCTTTCCTGTTTTTTCTCTGAATTTTCTTATTGCTGAGAATATCTGATAAGAAGCTGAAGCGCCACCTCCTGGTGAATTTATATACAGGATAAGTGCTTTGATATCGGGATTTTTTTCTATGAAATAGTTTATTTCTTTTACCTTGTCTTCATAGTCCCATATAACCCCTTCTATTTTGACAATTCCAATATTGCCGGAGGGATAACATGCAAACAGAAAAAAACACAGGAACATAAATAACATCTTTTTCATTTTATCCTCCTATTTTAGATTTAAATAAAACTTTATCCTTGCTTATAAGACTTATTTCATTGTTTTCAATTTTTATATAGCTTTCATGACCGGGAAAATCTCCGGTATTTAAATATAATTTTTTATCTTTTTGCATAAATATGGGTAAATGAAAATGTCCCAGTATAACCACATCATAGCCTTCCTCAAAATGTTTTATAACTTTTGGTGGGATTTCATGGGGCACTTCTTTCTTTGAGGAATTATGTCTTGAGATTCTTGATATCCCTTTTGCTATCTGAAACCCGATGTCAGGATGAAACATATAAAATATGCCTGTTGTAATTTTATTTCTTAAGATTTTTGTCAACAGATTACCGAAAATATCTCTCGGGAAATAGCCATCGCCATGAGCCATTAATATTTTTTTATTCTCTATATCAAATGTAAAATGGCCTTTTGTTGTTTTTATTCCAAAGAATTCAAGAAAATTTCCTGTCCACCAATCATGATTTCCTGCAACAAAGTAAAAGTTGAGTTTATCCTTATACTTCCATATCCCTGAAAGAAAGGGGAAGTATTTTTTTAAAATAACTTCCTTGTATTCAAACCAGAAATCAAATATGTCACCCAGAAGCACTATATTTGTTCCTTCTGGCAATTTTTCTATTGTCTTGAGAAATTTTTCTATTATTTCTTTATCCCTTTGTTCATTTATACCTAAATGGAAATCTGCAAATATGTAAAACCTATCCACTTCAGCCTCCAAATTTCTTTTTAAGTTTTTCAAGTTCCCTCTCAATCTCTTTTTTAATTTTCTCTTTTTCCTTCTTTAACTTCTTTTTAACTTTTTTTTCAATACTACTTTTAATTTTACTCTCAAGTTTTGACAGGTCAATTTTTAACTCAGGCTTTCCATAAGTTCCCCTGATATAGATAGAAAGAGGTATTTCATTTATATTTGAAACTATCCCGGGAAGTATACCGGAATTTCTTAGCTTCCGAATATAATTGCCTTTAAAAAGAAAATCTACTTTCAGATCAAGGATGCCCTTTAAAGAAACTTTTCCGCCAGGCAGAATATCAAGGTCATTCGCCTTGATTTTAAAATTCGGGAAATATAAAAACCCTTTCCTTATCTCAAATTTCAGGTCCATCCTCTGAAAATTAAGTTTTTTAAGTTCTTTAATATTTAAAACCTCTGAAAGTTTTTTTAACACATTGTTGCCTTCAAAATAACCGTTTATTACAATACTTGAATTTGAGGAATTAAGGCTTTCCACTATGTTTTCCAGATTCATGCTGGTACTTGAATTTATGGTCATATTACCTGTTAGTTTACCCGGTATAAACTTGTAAGAGGAGAGGATTCTTTCAATCTTTATATTTCTGGCTTTCAAGTTTGTTGATAACAATAGACTACCTTTTTTTAATGTCCCGGAGCCTTCTACAACTCCGCCAAAGGCTTCTCCCCGAAAATTTTTAATTTCTATTTTTGTTCCCTCTCCTTTCAACTCAAATTTCAGGTTTCTAAAAGAATCTTTCCTGTAAATAAATTCTTTCATAAAAAGGTTTATTTTAATTTTTAAATTGGGGGGTAGTAGAAAAGGTGGTTCTTTCCCTGGTTTTTGCTTTGAGTCTTTGTTTTTTTCTGTTTTTACAATCTCATTCATATTAAAATAGGATGAAGATATGTTGCCTGATACATCAATCTTTTTATCAATGTCCAGATTTAAATCAATGTTTAATTTATTCTTACCTGACAGAAAATTTCCTTTTAAATTTGCCTTTTTGTTGTTACCAGAAAGATTCAATTTTAATTGAAAATTATTGTTTATTCCTGTAAAATCTTTTAAATTGCCTTCAAATTTTGAATTTACCCTGAAATAAAGAGATGGTAGAATGCGTAAACTTCCGTCCACCCGGGATTTAATGTTTTGAAGAACAGTAGAAAACGAGAAAAATATTTTTTCGCCTTTAAAATCTGTTTCAAAGTTTTTTATACTGAATGAATTTTTCTGAAATCTCAAATCTATATTTTCACTCTTTATACTTCCATAAATAAAAGGTACCTTTGCACCCTCTATGTTTAAATTGATGTCCAGAACCCCATTGATTGAAAGTTCATTTCTTAAAAAGGTAGAAAGTTTACGCAGTTCAAATTTTTTAGAAACTACACTCAATTCATAATTGGGATTACCTGCAAGCATATTTTTGATATTTCCCTTTATATTCAAGACATTTTCCATGATGTTTATATTCAAATTTTTTATTTCAAGCAGGTCCTTTTTCATATTCATCTCAAAAGAGAATCTGTTTGACATTGTAAAATCAGAATTCTTGATGTGGATTTTAAATCGGCTTTTTCCATCTGCTATAAAGATATTTCCTTTTAAAGAACCTCTAGAAGATAAATTGAAGTTTTTTATCTCAATCTTTTCACCATTGTATATTTTAAAGTTACCATTTTTAATCTCAAAGTTCTCAAGCAGAAGAGTAAAAGGGAGTTCTTGGAGTGGTTCCTTTTGTTCTGCCTTTTGTTTCTTGATTATTTTTTTCTTCTTCAGTCTGTATTCAAATTCGGGTTCAATTACCGATACTTTTCTTATTTCTATCCTTTTAAAAATAAGAGGAATTAGTTTGAGACCCAGTTCAATTTCTCTGGAAGATACCACTTCCCTTTTCTCTTTATATAGTTTTAAATCGTATACCACGATGTTTACACCCGTTAATGATATTCTGGGGCTAACTTTTTCAATCTGTGCATCCAGCCCGGTTGCTTCCTCTATGGTGTTTTCTGAAAATTTTGTTATTCTTTCCTCAGTCAAAAAGGATTTCACCATAAGGTAAAAGGAAACAAAAACAATCAGGATTATTCCAAGAATAATTCCAGAAATTATTGCTGTTTTTTTCATTTTTCCCCCCTTTTCAAAGGATTTTTAAATAAATAATAAAGGGCAGGCAAATTGCCTGCTGTGCTCACAAACCAGTAAAAAAGGGAAATAAGTATTGCATCTTCTTTAGAGATGTAATTTTCAAATAAAATAAAAAAACCAGCTTCTCTGAGCCCCAGGCCACTTATTGTAACAGGCAGGAAATTCAACGCATTTATAACTGGAACGAATGAAAGAAATATTAAGGTACCTGTATTTACTCCGAAAGATTTTCCTACAAAGAATGCCTGAAAGGAAAAGGTCATCTGAAGGAGTATTGAAATCAGAAAGGCATAAATAAGCAGTAAGAGTTTGTCCCTGTAAGAGTAAATGGCATTGTAAAAATCATAAAGCCTTTCTCCTGCATGTAATATTTTTATTTTCCTGCGTATCAGTTCCATAATTTTTTTAAAGAAAGGGAAAAATATTAAAATCATACCCAGAAGAATGATGATAAAGAATGATGAAAAATATATCACCAGATTCTTATTTGAGAAGCTTCTATATTGTAGTAGTATACAGATTACAGCAAGAAAAAATATGCCGAGCATTCCTGCTATCCTGTCCACCAGAACGCTGGCAAATCCTTTTGTTTTACCTGATGAGTGCCCTGAAAGAATCAAGCCTCTTGAGATGTCAACCCCCATTGTTGCTGGAGTTACAGTGTTGATAAGCATACCAAGCATATACACCTTAAATATCTCAAAAGTAGATACTCTTTTTGAAAGAAAGGGCGAAAGCAGTAGTTTCCATCTCACAGAAAGAAAAAAAAGAGTAATCCAGTAAAAAAGAAAGGCTATTATTATAAAAAAAGGGTTTATCTTTTTTATTCCTTCAATAAAATGTTTTATGTCAATCTTCGTGAAGATGAATAAGAGTATAGAGAAAGAGAGTATTATCCGAAAAGCTAAAAAGACTGTTTGCTTTATCTTTTTTGATACCATAATTTATAAAAAGATGAAAAATCCGCAGATTCCATAATTTTTATATATAGATCTTTATTTTCTATATACCAGTCAACTGTCAATTTCAGACCTTCTTCAAAATCAGTTTCGGGTTCCCAGCCAAGAGATTTTATTTTTGAACTGTTTAGAAAATAGCGGGTATCGTGAGAAGGTCTGTCCTTAACAAATTCATAAATATCTTCATTTTTGCCCAGAATATTACCTATTTTTTGGACAACCTCAAGGTTTTCAATTTCAAAGCCACTCCCTATGTTATAAATCTCTCCCGCTGTACCTCTCAGAAAAACCTGATAAATTCCTTTAACACAATCATCTACATAGATCCATTCCCTTTTTTGTTTACCACTTCCATAAATCGGAACTTTTTCTCCCTTTAAAATTTTGATTATTGAAAGAGGAATTAGTTTTTCAGGATACTGTCTTGGTCCATAATTATTGGATGGTCTTATTAAAATGGCAGGTGCATTAAAAGTCTTGTAAAAGGCAAGACATAGCAAATCTGCTGATGCCTTTGTGGCAGCATAAGGACTTGACGGATTGAGTATACTGCTTTCGTTAAAGCTACCTTCTATTGAAGAGCCATAAACTTCATCAGTTGATATCTGTATAAATTTTTTTACATTCTTATATTTTATCAATACTTTTAAAATGTTGTAGGTTCCCAGTATATCGGTAAAGATGAACTCCTCCTGAGATAAAATTGACCTGTCGACATGAGTTTCTGCTGCAAAATTAAAAAAGCAATTTACATGGGGTAAAATTATGTTTATTAATTCTTCGTCAGTTATAGAGGCAATTATAAAAAGTAATTTCTCGTTGCTTTCAATGAAACTTTCTATTTCCCTCGTGAAATCTTCTTTATTTTCAAACAGAGTGATGTTATAACCTTTTAATTTGTTATCCGGAATCTGACACAAAACTTTATTTGAGAACACTTTTTTATATATCCGGTCATGCCTTTTTTCAATGGAAAAATTAACTCTGGAAAAATCTTTTCCATTTTTTAGCCCCAGAATTCTACTTTTTAAAATCCATGGTTCGAGATTAAATAAAAAACCCGGATAAGAAAGGCTATCAATTGCTATTACCTTGTGACCTTTTCCTATTGCGAAGTGGGTGAAATTACTTCCAATAAACCCTGCTGCACCTGATACACCAAAAGTTTCCATTAATAATTTTTCCTTTCCCAATCGTATGAAATTTCCTCTGTGTTGAAAGGTTTTCTTTTTTCATCGGGACTTTCATAGCTATATGCCCTGTCAGGTATATTTATCACAAGACATTCTTTCTCACCAATATTTTTAAAGCCATGCCAGACTTCCCTGGGAATATGGACAAGTAGGGGGTTATGAATACCTATAAAAAATTCATTTATCATTCCCTTTGTTTTGCTTCCTTCTCTGTTATCGTACAGGACAAGTTTTATCATACCATTGATGCAGGTTATATTATCATTCTGATTTTGATGAGCATGCCATGCTTTCACCACTCCGGGATATGCGGTGGTCACGTATACCTGTCCGAATCCTGTAAAGAATTCATCGTCATTTCTCAGAATTTCAAAAAGCCTGCCTCTTTCATCAGGTATCACTCGTAATTTCTTAACTTTTACTCCTTCAATTAAATTCATACTCTAAATTATAATGCCCTTTTAGAATTTATTTCAAAGATTTGACTTGTATAATTTTTTTCCTTTAAACTTAAAATCTTCCTCCGGCCACTATACCGGGGGGGAAACACCCGTTCCCATTTCGAACACGGAAGTTAAGCCCCCCAGGGCCGATGGTACTGTCTCCGCAAGGGGATGGGAGAGTAGGACGTGGCCGGGGTTTTTTTATTCATAATAAGGTATAGCAAATATTCCGTAGGCACCATATCCAACATGAATTGCGATAACCGGAGAAAGAGAGGATACAAGCAATTTTCTAACCTTAAAATTTTTGTGCAATTTATCTTTGAAAAAATTTACAACATCTTCTCTTTCTATGTGGGCTATTCCAAAATCATAATATATTGATGGGTCAAGTTTGTTTTTTAAAATAGAAATTATCTTTTTCATTACCCCCTTATCACCAAAAGCAACTCCTGTTCTATTTATATCTCTGCCTTTTTCAAGGGTCATAATCGGTCTCATTTTTAAAAAGGAGGCAATTTTTCCCTGCGCCCATGAAATTCTTCCACTTTTTACTATGTTTTCAAAAGTTCTTAATGTGAAAAAAAGAAAGCTCTTTTCTCTTATTCTTATAAGGTGATTAACCACATCCTGAAATTTCTGACCTTTTTGCAATTTCTCTCTGGCTCTTATTGCAAAAAGAGTCAGAGCAAGACTCACAAATTCTAAATCAAACACAGTGACTTTACCTTTCCCTATTTTATCCGCAACGCTTTTCACCGTGTTCCATGTTCCTGATAATCCTTTTGATATGGTAATTATTAAAATTTCTTTTGACCTGTCTATAAGACTTTTTATTGCCTTTTCTATATCAAACTTTGATGGCTGAGATGTGGTAATCTCTTTTTCCATGAGTTTTATTTCTTTATAAACCTCCTCTCTGTTTATTTCAAAACCTTCACGAAACCTTTTAGAACTTATTATAATTTGAAGAGGAATTATACCCACTCTGTAAATATCCATAAGCTCATTGGTGATGTCAGCAGAAGAGTCAACAAATATCGGGAAGTCTCCCTCATATATATTCATATTGTTCTCTTTTTCCTCTTCCACATGCTTTAATTTTTCATAAATATCTGATAGTTCCTCCTTTGTTTTCAAGCCTTTCATGAATTTTTCAAGGAATAAACATAGAGCATAAAGACCACTGTCAGGAACTCCTTTTTCTTTCTGCAAATCCAGCTTATTTTTCCATTCATTAAGTTTGTGAGCGATAATATCTGAAAAATTTTCCCTGAAAATTACTTCGGGTTGCTCCTTTAAATAGCTAAACAGGGAAACAGGCGTTCCTTCAGGTGCCCAGGTAAAAACTGATTTTATCCTTTCAATCATCCTTACAGAAAAATCTTTTATGCTTTCTGGTTCAGGTAATAAGCCTTTTGTGAAGAGAGATAAAAATTCGGGTATAAAAAGATGTAGTATAATTCCAATATTCCCTGCACTGGAGTATTCCAGTTTTTCCTCTATCTTTTTAATAAATTCATTTATGTCCTTCTCACGATATTCTATCAGTTTTAAACAGGGTTTGAGAGTTAAATATGCATTTATACCGGCATCATGGTCAGGAATTGGAAATTCATTGTAATTGTTAAGTTTTTCTTTGCTTTCCATGATTCCCAGTATCGCGTTGAAAAAGGAGTCTATGAGCTTCTTGGATTTCACCATTCTTATTATTATAACATATAAATCTATAATTTTCCAAATATTTTTAAGATTCTGTTTTAATTTGAACTGTAATTCTGTTTTTTTAGAGTATTGTAATCACATTTGGAAGTTTCATTTTTATATCTTTATAATTAAACTTATGCATTTTATTGTATTCTTTTTTCTGCCCCTGGTATTTGTATTCACTATATTTTTAATCCCTTCTAAATTTAAAAAATTAATTTTTTATATATCTTTATTTTTTCTTTTGTTCCATTTTATTTATTTTCTGTACGCACTTTTCAGTGTAAATATTCCTTTTATTTATTCAAAGCCATGGATAAGAGTTTTTAATATCAATTTTTCTTTTTATTTAGATAAAATATCAGTTCTCCTTGTAATTTTAAACCTTGTTTTATTTATAAGTGGCATAATTTTCTCATTAACCGAGATCGAGGAAAAAGTTAAGGAATTTTTAATATGGACATTTCTTTTAGAATTCGGAATAAATGGGATTTTCATGGCGGGCGATATTTTTTTATTTTTTATTTCATGGGAATTTATGCTTATTCCTATGTTTTTTATAATCTATGGATGGGGCTATGAAAAAAGAGAATACGCCGCTTTTAAGTTTCTATTGTATACAATGGCTGGTTCTGTGCTTTTAATAGTTGGAATTTTAATTTTAATATTCTACTTTAAAAATACACAGGGGTATTTTTCTTTTAATATCAGACTGCTTTCCAAGTTATATATACCTCCGTCACTTTCAGGAACTTTATTCTTTCTCTTTACAATTCCCTTCTTTATAAAGGTGCCTCTTTTCCCTTTTCATACATGGTTGCCGGATGCTCATACACAGGCGCCTTCTTTTGGTTCTGTTATCCTTGCAGGGATTCTTTTGAAAACAGGAGTTTATGGAATCATAAGATTTACAATTCCCTTTTTTCCTCAGTTTGTAAAAGTGATGTCAAATGCCATAATCATGCTTTCTCTTTTTAATATAATATATGGTTCCCTTATGGCCTGGGTTCAAAAAGACCTGAAAAGACTCATTGCCTATTCCAGTATAGGTCATATGGGGTTTATAATTCTCGGAATTTTTGTATTTCAGAAAGAGGCTTTTTTAGGGTCGGTTTTTCAGGTTTTCAATCACGGTATAACAACAGGAGCCCTTTTTATGATAGCAGGTGCTATATATAAAAGAACAGGGACAAGAGAGATTAGAAAACTGGGTGGACTTGCGGGTAAAATTCCTGTTCTTGCTTTTATATTCGGGTTTTCTATACTCTCATCCATAGGACTTCCCGGTCTTAATAACTTTGCAGGTGAATTCTTAATTTTATACGGGGTGTTCAAAAAATCAGTTGTTTTATCAATGATAAGCGTGCTGGGAATTATTCTAACCGCAGTATATTTTCTTTCTGCATACAGGAAAACAATTTTTGGAAAGGCAAAGGATTTCGAGGTAAAAGATTTAAAACTTAATGAGGTTCTTTCATTTATTCCTCTTATATTATTAATGCTTTATCTTGGACTTAAACCGGTGACATTTTTGAAAAACTTTAAAAATACATCAAATGACAATATTTCCACTCTTAACATGATAGAGGATAAAGGCAATGAAGATTTTACCGCTCGCCACTGAAATCGTTATTTTTACAGGTATAGTTCTTGTGTTGATTTTTTTAATATTTTCAAAAAAGGCTCTTTACTTCTATCTGATAGCTGTATTTTCTCATATAATCGGTATATCATTAGAGTTATATCTTTTAAAAAAACAAATATTTACAGATTTTTATTTTCTATATTTTTCTCAGGAGACGAGAATATTTGCTCTTGTTGTGATTTTTGCTTCTCTTTTTTCCCTTCTTATTTTCTGGAGTTACACTAAAAAAGAAGTTTTAAATAAGGAGATACCCTTTTTATTGCTCAATTCATTACTTTCCATGATTTTAATGGTGAGGTCAAACAACCTGTTTTTCACGTTTCTTGCCCTTGAATATCTTTCTTTTTCAATATACATTATGATTGCATCTTTTAAAAGGATTGGATTTCCTTATGAGTCAGCACTGAAATATTTTGTGCTTGGTTCTTTTGCATCTCTTTTAATGCTTTTTGGAATATTTTTACTTTATCTTGACAGAGGAGGGCTGAGTTATTCTACTCTTGGAGAGGGTGGAATAAATTCTCTTGTTATTCTGGCTCTTTTATTCCTCTTCACAGGATTTGCTTTTAAGCTTGCCTTTGTTCCTTTTCATATCTGGACGCCCGATGTTTTTGCGGGAACGCCTTTCCCCTTTATTTCTTTTATATCCACAGTGCCCAAAGTCTCAGTATTTGGATTTTTATTTATTATTAGTAAAAAATTAAATTTAAATTTCCTGAATATAGTCATAATTTCTATCCTTACCATGTTCCTGGGAAATCTTTCTGCTTTGCTTGAAAAAAATATTAAGAAAATATTTGCTTTTTCCTCAATTGCTCATTCCGGATATATTTTATTAATTTTTATATCCCGGAGTAGAACGGTTTTTGACGCTCTTGTATTTTATCTTATCACATATTCTATAATGCAGATGGGCGCACTTTTATGCCTGCAACAACTTGACAGAGAAAACCTCACCCTTGATAGTTTGAAAGAAAAAGGCTCTCTTTTACTTTTTTTCTTTTCAGTAATCTTTTTACTTTCTCTCACAGGAATACCTCCCACAGCAGGCTTTTATGCTAAGTTTTATATATTCTCAATTCCTTTGCTTGAAGGTTACAACTTTGCTGTATTCCTGGCTTTTTTGAATTCAGTGATTTCAGCATATTATTATTTGAGAATGAGTGTTGCTATATTTCAGGTGAAAGAAAAGGATAAGCCGATAAAGAAGTTTCCTCTTTTAATAATTTCTGTCCTGTTTTTTCTTGTTATTTTGCTTGGAGTGTATCCATCCTTTATAAATATCCTATTAAAATGATACTCAACAGGCGGGAAATAAAAGAGTTAGTTAAAGAGTTAAAAAAAGATGGTAAAAAGATAGTTTTTACAAATGGCTGTTTTGACTTAATTCATAAAGGACACATATATCTTATAAGAGAGTCAAAAAAGCTCGGGGATATTTTGTTCATCGGTTTAAACAGTGACCTTTCGGTTAAAAAAATTAAGGGAGAAAAAAGACCCATTTTGAAAGAAGAAGACAGAAGCTTTATAATAGATAATATAAAGGGAGTGGATTATGTGGTCCTTTTTGATGAAGAAACTCCTGAAAAACTTATTATGGAGATTGAACCTGATGTTCTTGTTAAAGGAGGAGATTATAAAGAGGGGGAAATTGTGGGAGCAGAGTTTGTTAAGAAAAAAGGCGGAAAAGTAATAGTGATTCCCTATTTAGAGGGATTTTCAACAACTGAAATAATAAAGAGAATTAGAAATGGATGAGCTTAAAAAGATATTGAACATAGAACAGTTTAAAGCGGTGACTCATAAAAAAGGTCCTGCTCTTGTTCTTGCAGGCGCTGGAACAGGTAAGACAAGAGTTTTAACATATAGAATTTACTACCTGATAAAATATAATAATGTTAAACCTGTAAATATATTCGCAACCACTTTCACAAATAAAGCTGCTGAAGAGATGCGTGAAAGAGTTGCCTCTCTTCTGGGAAAAGATGTGAAAGGTATATGGCTGGGGACATTCCATTCTTTAATATTAAGAATATTAAGAAGATATGCTGACAGGGTTGGCTATTCGTCAGATTTTTCAATTTATGATAGAGAAGACCAGAAAAACATACTGAGAGAAATAATGAACACAGAGGGTGACAGCATAAATTTTATGCTTCACAAGATTTCAAGAATAAAGATAGGAGTTGATGAGGTTCAGAATGATAAGGAAGGAGATATTATGATAAAGTATAACCAGAGGTTGAAAAAGTCAAACGCCATGGATTTTGACGATATTCTGCTTTATGGGGTTTATTTGCTTGAAAGCCATGAAGATGTACGAGAGAGATATTCCAGTCATTTTAAACATATACTGGTTGACGAGTTTCAGGATACAAACTTTGTTCAATATAAGTTTGTAAAACTGCTTGCTTCCAAGTATAAAAACCTTTTTGTTGTTGGAGATGAAGACCAGTCAATTTATACTTTCAGAGGAGCGACAATCAGGAATATACTGGAATTCAGACATGATTTTAAAAACTCCAGAATATATAAACTGGAAAAAAACTATAGGTCAACAGGCAGGATTTTGAAAGCAGCAAGCGAGCTTGTAACAAAAAATAAGCTCAGGGTGGGTAAGCGTATTTATACCACAAAGAAAAACGGTGAGTTTATAGAGATAATTGAAGTTCAGGATGAGAGAGAAGAAGCAGAAAAAGTTTATGAGATAATAATAAATGAAAAAAGAAGATTTAATGATTTTCTTATTCTTTATAGAACAAATGCTCAATCCCATCCTTTTGAAGAGGTTTTTACCATTAAAAATTTACCTTACAGGGTTATAGGAGGTATTCATTTTTTTGACCGCAAAGAGATTAAAGACCTTCTTTCATATTTATGGGCAGTGGTGAACCCGAAAGACGACATAAGTTTTAAAAGGATAATAAATGTGCCACCAAGAGGGTTTGGTAAAAAAAGACTGGGCTATCTTGAACAGGTTGCCAGCAAGCAGGAAAAAAGCCTTTTTGAAACTCTGATTTCACTGGATGATAAAAAGATACCCGGAATGTATAAAAAGGAGTTCAACAATGTAAAGAAAGTATTTAAATTTCTTCTGGATGCTACCGGGAAATATGATGTTTACGATGTTCTTGATAGACTCATAAAAAAGATAAAATATTTTGACTATCTTAAAACCCTGTGCAAAGAGAAAAGAGAGTATGAGGAAAAGGTTTCTCATGTAATGGAACTACTCGCCTCTACAAAAGAGTTCTGTTCCAGAAGTGAAGATAAATCAATAATTGCATATCTCTCTTCTCTTGCAATAAAAACAGATGCTGATGAATACAGCGAGAAACAGGTTGTTGTACCTCTTCTTACTGTTCATAATGCTAAAGGTCTTGAAGCCCCATGTGTGATAATAGCCGGAGTTGAAGATGGGACATTTCCCCATAAAGCGGCCTTTGATTCTGATGAAGAACTGGAAGAAGAAAGACGCCTTTTCCATGTTGCAATGACAAGGGCAAAAGAAAAGCTTTATATTCTATACGCAAGAAGCAGGTTTGCAAGGGGTAAAGGTTTTCTGGAGCCAAGCAGATTTTTATTTGACCTGCCAGAGGACACATATATATGGAATAAAAAGCCTGAAATTACAAGGAAGATAGATTTTGAAAAAGGAGACAGGGTTCTTCATCCTGCATTTGGCATAGGTAAAATCCTTGATATTTATGATGGAAAGGCAAACATAATGTTTTATAAAAGTGGAATTAAGAAAATCGTTCTTGAATATGCAAAGGGGATGAAAAAGATATGAAAAAGATAGATATCTATCTTTTAAAAGAATTTATAAAATATTTTATAATTTTTCTTTTTGGTATAATAATCCTCTACATAGTTGTGGATTTTTTTGAGAAACTTGATAAATTTTTAAAAGCAGATGTTAAACCAATTTTCGTTGTTGAGTATTATCTATATCAGATTCCGGACCTTTATATTCTATTATTACCTGCTGCGCTGCTTCTAACTCCCTTTTTTGCCATAGGAGGACTTGCCAGAAAAAAAGAGATTGTTGCAATGAAAGCTTCTGGTATAAACCTGGTGAGGCTTTCAATGCCTTTAATAATTTTTGGTTTTTTTTTAACCTCTACATCTTTTCTTGACCAGGAATTTGTAAAACCTGTTGCTCAAAAAAAGTTTACCGAAATAAATTACAGGTATATAAAAAAAATACCTCCTCCTGGTGAAAGAGTGTCTGCAAGAGACCTGTCCTTTCTAGAAAAAAGAGGTAAAAACTTTTATATATTTGGCTATATTTCTTCAAAAGATAAAAGGGCAAAAAACATAATAGTTTTAACCTTTGAAAAAGGTAATCCTGTGAGAAGAATTGATGCAGAGTCAGGAGTTTTTGAAGGAAATGGATGGAGATTTTATAATGTAATAGAAAGAGTTTTTTATATTAACGGTAATATAAAACATGTTAAGGACTTCAAGGAAAAGTTCTACTCTGATCTGCTTTCATCTCCGTTAAATATATTGAAGGAAAAAAAGACAGTGGATGAGATGGGTTTTTTTGAACTTTTATCTCTTATAAATTCTTTAAAAGATGCAGGTTTTGATTTTTCAAGAGAACTGGTTGAAGCCCATTCAAGAATAGCATTCCCCCTGGTGAGTCTCTTAACTCTGTTTTTCGCTTTACCTCTGTCTTTTACTCTTGAAAAAAGCGGGCGGACTTTTGCCTTTGCACTGGGTTCTTTTATTTCTTTTGTCTACTGGGGATTAATGGAAATAAGCAGAGCAATGGGAGAGACAGGAAAATTACCACCCCATATAGCTCCCTGGATTCCCAACATCATTTTCTTTACCGCAGGTGTTATCACAATGATAAAAATAAGAAAATAATGTCTTATCCTTTAAGGGAATGTCATCTTTGCAGGAAAGAGTTTGATTATATTTCAAATACACTTCCTTTTTGTAGAAAATGTATCCTAAAAGAATTTGGTAATTTAGAACCGGTTATAAGAAAAATACATAATGAAACAAGAGAAAAATTCAATCTTCCAGGGTTTCCACCTGAAAAAGGTTTGAAATGTGGATTGTGTAAAAGATACTGTAGAATAGGTAAGGGTGAATACGGATTCTGTGGTTTGAGGAAAACAGTCAGTAGAAAGATAGTTCATACAGGTGGAACAAAGGATAAGGGTTTTTTAAAATATTACTATGACCCTTTACCCACGAACTGTGTTGCTGACTGGATGTGCTCTGGACATACAAAGAGCGGATATTACAACCTTGCGGTTTTCTATGAATCCTGTTCCCTTAACTGTCTTTTCTGCCAAAATTATCATTTCAGATATTTGAAACCTGAAGAGGAGGTTTCCCTTACTTCTGAAGAACTTTTAAGGGCAATCCATCCTGCTGTTCACTGTGTATGTTTTTTTGGGGGAGACCCCACCACCCAGGCGTTACATTCCTTGGAAGTTGCAAAAGAAGCCGTAAAAAGAGGGATGGTTGTTTGCTATGAATCAAACGGGCTCTGGAATGATAAAATTCTGGAGCAGATAATTGATGTAGTGAGAAAATCAGGGGGATATCTAAAATTTGATATTAAGGCCTGGAACAGAGAAATCTATTTTTCTCTTACAGGATATGATGGAAAGGGAGTTCTGGAGAATTTTAAAAAATGTGCTGAAATGTTAAATAAAGATGCTAAAAAGCACCTGTGTGTTTCAACCCTTATGGTTCCGGGATATGTAAATGAAGAAGAAGTTTATGAAATAGCCAGATTTATTGCCAGATTTGACCCTGAGATTCCCTACGCCCTTTTAGCCTTTGCTCCTAACTTTGAAATGAAAGATGTAAGAACAACAAAATATGTTGAAGCGGAGAAATGCATGAAAGTGGCAAAAGAGGCGGGTCTTAAAAATGTAAGAATAGGTAATTCATTTCTGTTAAGATAAAAGAAAATTAGCGGTTAGCCATCTGGATTCTGTCGGGTTCAAATTCAGGATAGAAAATCCTTTTTATCTTTAAAAGATATTCTTTTCCCTTTTGATAATAAAAGTATTTTATCTGCGAGTTTTTCAGCAAGTTTTTTTTGATGGGTTGAGAAGATAACAGAATTACTTTGATTTCTGAAATCAAGTAGTTTTTTAATTATGATATCTTTGCCTTTTTCATCAATTCCTGTAAGTGGTTCATCAAGGATAAGAATTTCAGGGTCATTTAAAAAGGCTCTAACGAATCCCCCTTTTTGAAGCTCTCCCCTTGAAAGATTTTTTGTCTTTTCATTCAACCTGTGATTTATTAGAAATTCTTTTGAAAGGTCTTCTATTTTTTTAAAAGAATTTTTTATTCCGAAAAGACGCGAAGTAATATAGAGATTTTCATAAAGAGTGAGTTCTCCATAAAAAAGAGGCTCGTGAAATAAAAATCCAATTTTTGAATAAATTTCCCTTTGTTTAAAAGCATCTTTACCAAAAATAAAAATTTCTCCTCTTAGAGGTTTTATAACCCCTGCGATTATTTTTATAAGGGTTGACTTACCGGAACCGTTTTCTCCAAGAAGGCACAGAATTTTGCCTCTTTCTAAAACAAAAGATACATCAGAAAGAGCATTTACCCTGCCAAAACTTTTTGAAATAGACCTGACCTCTATTATTTTTTCTTCCATCTGTAAATAAGAAATATAGCGATGAAAATTAACACGATTAAAACAGGGAATATATCTTTTAAATTTATAAGTTTTTTGGATTTCGTAACTTTAAAAAAAACTTCCTTGTTTGCCTGAATGTTCTGAAGAACAAATCTTCTATACTTTTTCTCACCTATTTGTTGACTCTCTCCTTTACCATAACCTTCAACTTTTAACTCAGGAGATACGAAAATTTCAAACAATTCTGTTCTGAAAGGAAATGTTCTTTTAAATTCAAAACTTTCAGGTACAAGGTACTGAAAAGAGATAACCTGTTTGCCAGGAACGAGGGGAAGATAGTAGAGCAATTTATTGTCTGTTAAATGAACTTCATCAGGAAATATTCCTGAAAAGGGAGAAAAACTTTTTATTTTTGAGGGTAATTCAATTCCAAAAGGTTTATAAAAAGCTTTGTTATTAAAGTTATTAAAACTTATAACCTCTGTAACTGTTATGCCATCTTTTTCGGGCAGGACTGCAATATGAACTCTTGAGATTTCCATTCCATCGGTGGATTCGGTGAGTTCCCATACGGAAAGAACCAGTGAAGTGTCTTTTTTTATCAAGACGGGATTCTCTCTGAAAATACTGTTTTTGTAAAAAGCTTTCAGTAGGTACATTCCTTCCCCGGATTCAAATTGGAATGTTCCTTTTTTGCCTGAAATTGTTGAATCAATGAGATTTGTTCCTTCCTGAGTGATTTCATAAAGATAAACCTCAACATTGCTTTCAGGTTTTTTAAAAGTTTGATTTATGACCTCTCCTTTTACCAAGAAAATGTACAGAAAATAAATGGCTATTTTCATTCTTCCTCCTTTTTAATCTTTGGGTTTTTACCTGTGAAGCAGAAATCCACAAAAGCCTGATATGTCCAGGGCATCTTCTCTCTGAAAATTTCTGCAATTGCCTCTGCATATTGCCTTATTTCCCATTGAGCATGATAATCGGCTCTCAGGTTTATAAAGTTCATAAGAGACCGTGCATTAATAGTCCAGTAAAACTGCGTATATAAACTCAGTGGAAGCACCATCCTTGCAAGTTCTCTTGCCACCCCCTGTTCAAGTAGTTTTCTATAGAATCCAAAGACTCTTTCCTGAATTTCCTCAATTTCTTTAATGAGTTTTTTCTCATCAGGGATGCTGATAAAGTCGCTTGACTGTTTGTCCTTCTGGCTCTGTCCTCTTAATTTTACAGGCATATAATATTCATCAGGGTATTCTGTATATCTTCCTGAAATCTCATTATAACTTGCCCATCTATGTCTGAACCATTGTCTTGCCACAAATATGGGGCATTTTATATGAAATTTAAAAACTGCATGTTCAAAAGGTGTCATATGTTGATGTTTTAAAAGATACCTTATAAGTTTTTTATCCTTTTCTTCTCCTTTTAATCCTTCTCCATGTGAAACCCTTGCAGCCTGAACAACCGCTCTGTCTCCTCCCATAAATTCAACAAGTTTAACAAATCCTTTATCAAGAATTTTATACTCCATTTTATCTCTCCATTTTTTTCTCAACTTTATCCACAATAATGTGCCATAAACTCATGTATACTTCCTGTATAATCTGTTTGTTATCACTGGGTATATTAAAGACAAGGTCGCAATTTTCTGCTCCTGAGGGTTTTTTGATTCCTGTAAAATAAATCACCTTTAGTCCCTTTTCCTTTGCCTTTTCTACGGCACTGATGATGTTTTTTGAAGAACCTGATGTTGAGAATACAATTAAAACATCTCCTTTTTTACCAATAGCTTCTATTTGCTTTGAAAAAATGTGTTCATAACCGTAATCGTTGGCAATTGCTGTTATAACGGCCGGGTCTGCGGATAAGCTTATTGCAGGAAGAGGATTTGTATCCTTATGTTTTACCTTACCGATAAATTCAGCGGTTATATGTGAGGAATCTGATGCGCTTCCACCATTTCCGCAAAGAATCACTTTACCTCCATTCCTCAAAGAACTGATCAGAATATAGCACACTTTATTTATTTTTTGTTCCGACTCTGAAAGCTTTTTTAAAACCTCTATTCTCTTTTCCAGTTCTTTTTTCATTTTTCCAGCTCCATAACCAGATATTTTTCACCCATCATTCCGGGTGTTATCAGAGTTTTAAGCTCTGATTGTTTTTTAATTTTAAAGGATGAAGTTGTGTCTATTGAAACTTCTCTTTCAAAAATATCAAGAATACCCTCTTCTATTAAAAATTTTGAAAGAGATGAAAACCTCCTGATATTAAAACCATTTTTTTGAAAAACCCTTTTTAAAAGAGAGAAGTCAGGTGTATAGGTTATGTCAATCTCTCCTGGATAAAATTCATAGATATTCTTTATGACTTTATGTTCTTTAAAACCTCTTATTGTTCCTTCTGGATAGGAAATTAAGTTTTGCTTTTCAAGCCCATAGTCAATTATTATAACTTTTCCTGCTTTAAATTTTTTTGAAAAATCTTCAAACCACTTTATAAAAGAGAAGGGATATTCAAAATAATATCCTTCAGGTAAAAATTTATAGTATTCAAAAAATGCATGATCTTCTGACTCTTTCAAAATTTCTCTCCTCTCATTAATGTTAACCCATACTTCGTAAATTTTGCCCTTTTTCAAAAATCTTTTAACAGGAAAAGCATCCACAAACTCAACCATTATAACAAAACCTTTGATTTCAAAGGCCTGTTCAATTGATCTGTATAATTTAACTTTCTTTTTAAAGTTCATAAGTTTTTTTTCTATCCTTTTTCTCATATTTTCGCTTATTTCAAAAATTATATACCTGTCAATTTCATGGTTGGAACAGAGCACATCAAAGGCAAGATGTCCATAACCTGCTCCAAACTCGTAAACCTGTTTAAATTGCTGCTTTCTTATAATTTCTGCCAGAACTTTTCCAAAAAGTGATGAAGCTGTCTGAGGTGTGTAAAAATCGCCTCTTTTACCAAAAATCCTCTGTTTTTTTGCATAATATCCTGTTTCTTCATCATATAGACAGTGTTCCATATATTGATTAAAAGGAATGATTTTATCCATCTTTGAAAAATATCCAGGATGTAAAAACCAGAATTATAAGTGCGAAAATTATGCATGAAATAAATGTACCATAAATACCTGTCAGGTCATAGAAAATGCCTGATAGAACAGGTCCCACGAGAAACCCTGCTGAGAATGCCGAACTTATAAGACTTGTTGTGGAGCCCATACCCAGCTTTTCTCCCTTTTTTGTTGCAACTGAAATCGTTGTTGGAAAAACAAAACCTGTACCCAGCCCGTAAACTATATGAAGAGGTATTAATTTATAAGGGTTTTTTATAAAAAGATGGAGGAAGATAACGATTATAGCCACTATCATGGCAACAGGCAAAATTCTTTCAGGATTTTTAAGTTTATCAACAAATTTCCCTGATGGGTATTGAGAAAGGGCAAGGGAAAATGTTTGAAAGGCAAATATAATACCGATCAGACTTTTTGAAGCACCGAGACGAACAGCGAGTAAAGGAAAAAAGGAAAGAAAAAGACCTCTTGTATAGGCTATTCCGAATCTGAACATAATTATTCCTGACATTGTCTTATCCTTAAATATTTTGTAAAAAGGAGGAAGGGTGGGTGGTAGTTTTAGATCAGGAGGTTCTTTAAAAAGAAATAGTGCAAGCAGAAAAGATAAAAATACCATAATGAAAAGAACCCAGAAGGCATGAGAAATTCCCATTCTGTCTGCTATCACTCCTCCTATGAAGGGCCCCAGACCGTTTCCCAGAAAAAATGAACCCGCATAAACAGATGAAAAGGTGCCTTCTTTACCTCTTGGCGCAATATGACCTATTGCTGCGAGAGCAATCGGAAATATAAAAGATGCACCTATCCCCTGAAATAAGCGAGCAACTAAAAGATGAGCAGGATTATTCGCGTATATAAATATAATGGGTGCAAAGAGATATACAAAAAGACCAAAAACTATAAGGTTCTTTAATTTTTTAAATATATCTGCTATTCTTCCTACAAAAGGTGTCATTCCTATTCGTACTATTGCTATTCCTGAAAATATAAGGCCTATCAGAAAACCTGTAGCACCCATATCCCTGGCATAAGAAGGTAAAAAAGGAGTTATTATTCCCACCCCAAGTCCTATGGAGAATACAATCAAACAGAGCACCAGGAGAATAAAATATTCTTTTTTCATTTTGAAGATAAATTATAAAGAATGAAACCTATGGAATACTAATTAAAAGCGGTTGAAAAGTGGAAGTTTGAAAGATGACATGTGACAGGTGAAAAATTCGGATTTCGGAATGTGGATTGCAGAATTGTCTTGATTTTCCCGGTAGCTTCATCTTTTTTGTAAACGCGATGAATGCATTTTGTTTTTTCCGGGACCTACCATTCCCCCAGATTCTCTTTATAGTCTTTTACCACTATATCAACAATCTTTTCGTCTATTTTTTTCTTGTTCATACTGAACGCGGCAAAAAGGGAATTGGCACATATTATGTTTATTAGCCTTGGTATACCTTTTGTAAATTTATAAAGTTTTTTGATTGCATTACTGGTAAATAGATTTTTATCTGCTCCTGCAACTTTCAAACGATGTTTTATGTATTCGTCTGTTTCACTTTCTTTTAAAGGTGATAAATTGTAAGCAATTCCTATTCTTTGTTTAAGGGCTTTTTGTTTTTCCAGCTTTTTCTTTAAATCAGTCTGCCCAAAAAGGACTATCTGAAGCAGTTTTCCCTCAGAAGTTTCCATGTTTAATAGCAATCTCAACTCCTGCATTGTCCTCTGTGGAAGCAACTGGGCTTCATCAATGAGTATAACATGTTTTGCCTCATCAGGATTTTTTAAAAGTTCTTCCTCTATTTCCTGATATAGACGAACCTTTGACCTCCTTCTTTTTTTCTCGCCAAAAAAAGTTTTGGTTATTTCAAAAAGAAGCTGGTAGGGGGTTAGAAAGGGATTTTCAATTAATGATGTCTTTTTGCCTTTGTTTTCCATATCCTTTTTCAATGCGTGACACAGCATTGTTTTTCCACATCCTATCTCACCGAGAATAAGAGATAATCCTGTTCTTGATTCTAATATGGAATATAAGAGTCTTGCATAACCTTCCCTGAATTTCTCGCTCCAGAAGAGAAATTCAAGGTCAACGGTGTTTAAAAAGGGATGTTTTTTTAAATTAAAATATTCCTCAATCAACATAGGCCTGTAATTTTTTCATTGCGTTTTCTGCAATTTTTGTATCAGGATTTATCTCTATTGTTCTTCTTAGATATTTTTTTGCATCAAGTATCTCTCCTTTTCTCTCACAGGTTATTGCAAGGTAATAGTAAGCTTCCTGTAGATTGGGACCTTTTTCTATTGCTTTTTTGAAGAATTCCTCCGCGTCGTCAAACATCTCCCTGTCAAGGTATACAAGCCCCATATAGTACAGTGTATAAAGGGTTGCTGTTGGATTATTGTTTAATTTTAATACCCTTGCAAAATGCTCAATTGCTTCTCCATATATACCTTTTTTATAACATATATAACCCATATCTTTCATGGCAAGGGTGTTGGCAGGTTCAATTGTCAGGACTTTCTGATAAATTAAAAGAGCGTCATCATATCTACCTGATTGGGCATACGCCCATCCCAGGAGAGTTAAAACCTTTGTATTTTCAGGTGAGAGTTCTTTTGCCTTCTCAAGAATTTCTATTGCCTCTTTATAGTTGCCTTTGGCTATCGCGTTCCATCCCTTATCTATAAAGGTGGTTAAATCAACTTCTGTTATTCTGAGCCTCTGAACAAAGGCAGAAGGATTTACGTACACCTTTACCTCCTCTTTTTTCTCACCCTTTATGCTTAATGTAAAATCTTTTATTTCATCAAGAAAATCTTTTAAAGAGTCCATCTCGCTTTTAATTTCTATATAGAGCTTTTTTAAATCCTCTTTTACATCTTCATATTTTTCTCCCTTTTCAACTCTTTTTCTTATTTCATAAAGTTTTTTCCTTTTATCTTCAATCTTCATTTTTATATATCACACATACACATATTGAATAATCTTTTTCATGAGTTATTGAAATCTCGGTTTTTCTTTTCCCAAGTATTTCCTTTGCTTTACCATAGATGTTTAAAAAAGGAGCTCCTTTTCCCCTTTTTACCTCTATTTCTTTTAAGCTGATGCCTTTTGATAAACCTGTTCCAAGAGCTTTTAAAAAAGCTTCTTTTGCAGCAAACCTTGCTGCAAGATGATTTAAAAAAGTTTTTCTTTGCATTGAGTAGTTAATTTCCTCATCAGTAAACACTTTTTTCAAAAATCTTTCACCATATTTTTCATACAATCTTTCTATTCTCTCTGTTTTCACAATATCAATTCCTATGCTGATCATTTTTATTAAAGTGTTCTATTATATCAAGAATTTCTGATATATCATCTATTTCAAAATCTGCACCGGAATCCTTTGTTCCAAATACATTGCCGTACTTGGCAAAAACCGTTTTCATTCCAATTTTTGCACCTCCTGAAATGTCCCTTTCTGGCCAGTCTCCAACCATTATTGATTCTTCAGGTTTTACTTTTAGTTTCTCAAGGGCAAGTATAAATGGCTTTGGAGAGGGTTTTGTTTCTCCTGTGTCATCAAAAGTTATAACAGCATCGAAAAAGTTATGAAGTCCTACCTGTGCAAGGCGTGTCCATGCCTGAATCCGCGGTGCATCAGTTACCACACCTAACTTTAATCCCCTTTTTAAAAGTTCTATAAGAGTGTAATGAACATGGGGAAATAATATTAGTGCTGTGTTCTTTGCTTTTCTATAGGCAACAATACCAGCAGCATGAATTTTGTAATCTATGCTTCCACATATTTCAGCAAGGAATTTATCAAAAACCTTTTGGTCTTCAATACCTTCTCTTTCATATATTTCAAATATCTTTTTGTAAGCTCTGTCTTTATCAATTTTTAGTCCTGCATCTACCATTGCTTCAACAGCATACTTCACTGCTTCCTCTTTCATTCTGTAAAAATCAACGAGAGTATTATCTAAATCAAAAACAACCGCTTTTATCACTTTATTATTATAAAGAAAAGTACCCTGTTGACTAAAACAAGTTTTACCATTATAATTAAAACCTTTTTTTCAATTTTTTCAATGAAAGGAGGCAAAATGAAAGTTACAATTTCTGTGATAAAGGCTGATATAGGTGGTTATGTGGGACATTCAGGTATGCATCCTGCTCTGATAGCAGAGGGCGAGAAAAGGCTTGCAGAGGCAAAGGATAAGGGTATAATAGTTGATTATCATGTTACTTCTGTGGGGGATGACCTTCAGCTTATAATGACCCATACCAGAGGTACTGACAACTCTGAAGTGCATGGTCTTGCGTGGGAAGTGTTCAAGGCAGGAGCGGATATTGCAAAGGAAATCGGACTTTATGGTGCCGGACAGGATATACTATCAGAAGCATTTTCAGGTAATGTAAAGGGTATGGGACCGGGTGTTGCTGAGATGGAAATTGAAGAAAGACCTTCAGAGCCAGTAATTATATTTATGGCCGATAAAACTTCCCCCGGGGCATGGAACTTACCTCTCTTTAAGATATTTGCAGACCCCTTTAATACAGCGGGGCTTGTTATTGACCCGAAACTTCATCCAGGGTTTATATTCAAGGTTCTTGAACTTAAAAAGGGAAGAGTGGTTGATTTGAAATGTCCTGATGAAATGTATGACCTTTTATCCCTTATAGGTGCTGTTGAAAATTTTGTTGTGAAAGAAGTTAAAAGGTATGATGGGGTCATTGCGGCAGTTGCATCTGTTCAGAGACTTTCCCTTATAGCAGGAAGATACGTGGGTAAGGATGACCCTGTTATGATAGTTAGAGCCCAGTCAGGGTTTCCTGCGGTTGGAGAAGTCCTTGAACCCTTTTCTCTTGCTCATATGGTTGCAGGATGGATGAGGGGTTCTCACTGGGGGCCTCTTATGCCAGTGTCTGTCAGAGAGGCAAACTGCACAAGATTTGATGGACCACCAAGAGTTATAGCACTTGGATTTCAGCTTAAAAATGGCAAACTCGTGGGACCAAGGGACCTTTTTGATGACCCTGCCTTTGATCTGACCAGGAGGAGAGCACAGGAAATTGCAGATTATATAAGAAGAATGGGACCTTTTGAACCTCAAAGACTTGGAATGGAAGAGATGGAGTACACCACGCTTCCAGCGGTTCTGAAAAAGTTGGAGGAGAGATTTAAAGAAGAGGAATGAGAGAAGTTAAGGTAGTTGTCCCGAATACGCTGGGCCTTCATGCGAGACCGGCTTCTCTGTTCGTTAAAACCGCAGAGAAATTTAAATCAAGAATAACAGTGGAAAAGGATGGCATGGTTGTTAATGGTAAAAGCATAATGAGTCTTTTAATGCTTGTTGCAGAATCAGGAAGCACCCTTATAATAAGAGCAGAGGGCCCGGACGAAGGGAAAGCAGTGAAATCTCTTCAAAAACTTGTTAAGGAAGGATTTGGCGAAAAATGAAAGAAAAAATTCTTGAAGGTGTGTGTGGTGCAAAGGGTATAATAACAGGTAAAGTGGTGGTTTTTGAACCTGATAAAATAAAAATAGATTATAAGCCTGTGAAGGATGTTAAAGCAGAATCCCTCAGGTTTGAAAAGGTCAGAAAGAAAATAATAAGTGAATGGAAAAAAATTTCTTATGGCTGGAGAGGCAACATCTCAAGAGTCCTTGACGCTCAGATTATGATCCTGGAAGATAAAGAGTTTGTGAGCAAAGTCAAGGAAAAGATAAAGCAGGAAAGGATGAGGGTGGAGAGTGCTTTCCTTGAAACTCTTGAACAATTCCTTAAGAACCTTGATGAATCAGAAAACGAACTTTTCAAAGAAAGAGCTCAGGAGATAAGGTATCTTGGCAAAAGAATAGTCCTTGAAATGCAGGGACAGGAGGGTTTTATACCTGTTGATTCAGGGAGTATACTTGTTACTGATGACCTTTTACCTGTTGATATTCTTGAGCTCAGAAATAAAAAGCCCGTTGGAGTGGTAACTGAAAAAGGAGGTGCAACTTCTCATACTGTCATTCTTGCAAGGCAACTGGAAATTCCCATGATATGTGGTATTAAGAACCTTTTAAAGGATGCAAAAGATGGTAAAGATGCTATTCTGGACGGCTGGAACGGGAAACTGATACTAGATCCGTCAAAATCCACATTGCAGCAGTATGAGGAGAAGATTAAAAAGGTTGAAATTCTTGTTGATAAGTTTGTAAAAAAGAAACCTCCAAAATCAAAAGAAAGAAAAAAGATTTCGGTTCTCGGAAATATCGGTATGTTTGATGATATAAAAACAATTAAGAAGTATGATGGACAGGGCGTGGGTCTTTTCAGAACAGAAATATCTGTATGGGACCCAATAAGATGGAGAGATGAGAACTATCAGACCGAAATATATCAGTCATGTGCACAGGAAATTTTCCCTGACCCACTTGTTGTCAGGCTCCTTGATGTTGGGGCAGGTAGATATTTGCCGGGTTATCCCGAAAAAAATCCTTTTCTCGGAGTAAGAGGCATAAGATTTTTAATGAAAGAAAAGGAAATTCTAAGAACCCAGCTTCGTTCGATATTGAAGTCATCCGGAATGGGAAATGTTAGAATTCTACTTCCAATGGTTACAATTGTGGAAGAAATCCAGGCGATTAAAAAATATCTTGAAAAACTTAAAAAAGAGCTTAAAGTAGAAAGAGTTCCCTTTGATAATTATATATCAGTTGGCATTATGGTGGAAGTTCCATCAGTTGCACTTATGGCAGAGAAAATAGCTCCTCATGTTGACTTTTTCTCTGTAGGCACAAATGACCTTACCCAGTATCTTTTTGGTGTTGACAGAACCAATTCAAATGTTGCGTATCTTTATAATGATTTTCATCCAGCAGTATTCCGACTTGTAAGCTCTGTTGTCAAAGGAGCGCATCAATTCAGAAAAAGGGTGTGTGTTTGCGGTGAAATTGCTTCTGACCCCATTGGAGCAGTTGTGCTCATGGGTCTTGGAATAGATGAACTTTCTGTTCACCCGTCAGATATTCCCTTTATAAGAGAAGTTGTTACAAGGGTGGAGTATAAGAAATCCAAAGAGCTTGCAAAAAAGGTACTTGAAATGAACAATTCAAGAGAAGTCAAAGATGAAGCAAAAGAGTTCATAAAAAAACATGTTCCTAAGGTTGCGGAAATTATGTTGGGATGAAATCTTATACCGAATATCTGTGGTTTAATACAAAAAGCCTGAAGGAGATAATTCACATAACTCCCAGAGTAGAGGAAATAGTTAAAAAGAGTGGAATAAAAGAAGGATTTTGCCTGATTTCAGCAATGCATGTTACTGCTGCTGTTTATGTGAACGACAATGAGGAAGGGATTATTCAGGATATAATGGAGTGGCTCGAAGGAATTGCACCCTTTAAAAAAAATTACAAACATCACCTTACAGGTGAAACAAATGCAGATGCGCATCTTAAATCCCTTTTGATGCATCAGCAGGTGATTGTCCCTGTCACAGAAGGAAAACTTGATTTGGGACCCTGGCAAAGAATATTTTATGCAGAGTTTGATGGGAAAAGAAATAAAAGGGTAGTTGTAAAGGTTATAGGGGAGTAACTTTTAAGATAACCTCTTACCTCCAGGTCTTATAAGGGGTATATTTTTTTCACATAAGGGACAATTTTCTGGTTTATAGTTACGAAATTCTCTTTTGTAAAGGGAAATTACAGGCACACCAAGATCAATTTCCTTTTCGCTTCTATCTATTATTACAAATACTCCCTGGACACTGAAATTTTTTTTGAGTTCATTAACTACCTTTGACAAGGAATGTCCGGTGGTTAATACATCATCTGCTACAATAACTTTTTTACCTTCCACTATTTTATCAAAATTTCTCTTTATAACAAAATTATCCTCTTTTTTTTCAAGATAAAAGGCTGTTTTATGGAATTGTTTTGCAACCTCATAAGCTATAAAGAAACCTCCCTTTTCAGGACCCGCCACGTAATCAAAATCAAATCTACCTATCAGCTCTTTGCCTGTTTTTACAAGCTCTTCAAGATACCATGGAAATTGAAATATTCGAAATTTTTCAAAATAAATATCTGAGTGAAGCCCGGAGGTTAAAAGAAAGTGTCCTCTTAAAAGAATATTGGCTTTCTCAAGAATCTTTTCTATTTTTTCGGTCATTTTTGACCTCCTTAATTTTTGTAAATATTATTCTGCCTGCAGGTGTCTGGAGCACACTTGTTACACTTACTTTGACAGTCTGACCCAGAAGGTTTGCACCGTCCTCTATCACAACCATTGTTCCGTCAAGCAGATGACCAACGCCCTGTCCGGGTTCTTTACCTCTTTTTGTTATCTTTATATTGAGCTCCTCACCCGGTAAAAATACAGGTTTCAATTTCATTGCAAGTTCATTTATATTCAATATCTTAACCCCGTGCAGAGATGCTATTTTATTGAGGTTATAGTCATTTGTTATTATCTTTGCTTCAAGTCTCTTTGCAAGTCTCACAAGCGCCATGTCAACTTCCTCATCTTCTTTTAGATCTTCATCAATAAGTCGCACTCTGATCAATGAACTATCCTGCATCTCCTCTAATATCTCAAGTCCTCTTCTGCCTCTCGTTCTTTTAATATGGTCTTTTGAATCAGAAAGTTTCTGCAATTCCTTTATAACAAATTTTGGAACAATTATCTCGCCCTCAAAAAATTCTGTTTCCGCAATGTCCTTTATCCTTCCATCAATTATGCTGGATGTATCAAGCACTTTCAAACTTCCACCAAGCTTTTCTCCAACCCACAGGTCAAGCACCTTGATCTCGTATCTCTTATAATAAGAAAAAGCCCCGAAAAGGCAGGCAAAAACCAGATTTGCAACAATGAATACATATTGCTTTATGTTCTGAAAGGGAGGAAACATTATCAGAATAAAAGCAGTGATATTTGCTATAATCATGCCTAAGGATACACCGAATATAAAGGAAACCACATCTCTTGTAGATTTTCTGGCAAGAAATATTTCTATAAAGATGAGGAGGAAACCTGCAAGTGCACCAAAAATTGCGCCCATGTAGGGCTGCAGATTTATACTCTGAGACCCTATATAACCTATGATACCGAATACTATAATTACTAATGCACGAAATACATACATCATTTTAAGACCTCCATTATTTGTTCCAGTTTGTTTATTTTTATTAAGCTGATTTTTTTAACTTCTACACTCTGTGCAGGGATAAAAGCTCTTTTAAAACCTGTCCTTTCTGCCTCTTTTAGCCTTATATTTAAAAGGTGAACCGGTCTTATCTCTCCACCAAGTCCCACTTCTCCCACGAATAAAATATCTTTTGGAATGGATATATTTTTCATTGAAGAAATAAGAGAAGCACATATACCCATGTCACAGGCAGTTTCATAAATTCTGATCCCACCTGTTACGTTTAGATAGACATCGTATTTATAAAAGGGTATATTAAACCTTTTTTCCATTACAGCAAGCAGAAGTGACAATCTCCTTATGTCAAAGCCAGCACTTTCTCTTTTTGGTATAGAAAAAGGTGTTTTTGTGACAAGGGACTGAACTTCCACAAAAAGGGGTCTTGTTCCCTGAGTCAGCGATATTATTGCACTACCTGGAACTTCAGAATTTCTGTTGAGAAAGAATTTCTCAATTTCTTTAACTTCTTTTAATCCTTTTTCGGTCATCTCAAATATTCCTATTTCTCCTGTATTGCCAAATCTGTTTTTAACACTTCTTAAAATTCTCAGATTTTCTTTTTCTTCTCCTTCAAGATATAAAACACAATCAACCATATGTTCAAGGGTTTTTGGACCCGCAATTTCTCCTGTTTTTGTTACATGTCCTATTACAAAAGTAGAGCATTCACCTTGCTTTGTCATTCTCAAAATTTCTCCGCCACATTCCCTGACCTGAGTGATGCTTCCAGGAGACGAAGCAAAATCTGGCGAATAAATTGTTTGAATAGAATCTATTATAAGTATATCAGGATTTGTTTCCCTGATACCTTCTATTATACCTTCAATATCGTTTTCACACATTACAAATATGTTTTTTGAATCTGTTCCGATTCTTTCGGCTCGCATCTTGATCTGGAAATCAGATTCCTCACCAGATACATATAATATTTTATACCCCTTATTGGAAAGTATACTGCTTATTTGTAAAAGCAGGGTTGATTTACCTATACCCGGTTCTCCTCCAAGCAGGTAGTAAGCTCCTTTGACGATTCCTCCTCCAAAAACTCTATCTATCTCGGGTATGTCCGTTTTTATCCTTATTTCTTTCACAGGTTTAGCAGATGCAAGAGGCACGGGTTTTGAAAATTCCTTATTGGTTTTTCTCGTTTCTTCTTTTTCTTCTACAAAGGTGTTCCATTCACCGCATGAGGGACACCTGCCCATCCATTTAAAAGATGTATATCCGCATTTCTGACATAAAAAAGCCATTTTCCCTAAAAAATTTCAATTTTTAGATACTTCCTGGGATTCTTCTTTATATCCTTTATAAGGTCGTTCAAAGAGGTAATTGTAGAGTCTATTTTATTGTAAAGGGTTTCATCTTTGAGTAGTTTACTTAGACTGCCTTTTTCATTTTCAAGATATGCTGATACTTTTTCAATTCTCCCTGAGATTTCTGTGAGATTTTGAATCACTTTGTCCACATCATCGCCCTTTTTAACAAATTCTCTTAAGGTCATGCTGGTTTTTTTCAGGTCCCCTGAAAGAATCACGAGACTGTTTTTTACCTCTTCTATTGTCTTATCAACATCGTCAATGGTTTTATTAAGGGAAAGCACAGTAGTTTTCACCAGTTCTAATATTTCCCCACCCTGTCTCACAAGGTCTCCAAGATCAGGAATAACACCTCCTTCAATTCTTGTTCCTGAAGGTAATTCTCTCCCTTTTCCCTGTTTTACAACAAGTCTTTTTCTCCCTAAAAAACCCTGATTTTCAACAAATATTCTGGTACCCTCTCTCAACTTTATCCCATCAAGAAAGAATTTTATAACCACCTTATCCTTTTCTATATCAATGTTCTCAACTCTTCCTTTGTTTACTCCCATAACAGTAACTATGTCGCCCCTTTCAAGCCACGAAGCGTCATCAACAGTTACCTCATAATAGTATCTCTGTAAATTTACTTTAAATTCTGTGAACCACATATATCCGGCTATTACCAGAAATATGGCGATAAGAGAAAATATAGCCACTTTTATTCTATATCCTTTTTCCATTTTTGAACTTTATTATAATTTCAAAGCCCTTGATTTTTCAATACTTTTTCAATTTCTTTTTTCACAAAAATGTTGTCCTCTGTTTCCCTTTTTAATTCTAATAGATTTTTTATTCCTTTACCCCCGATTTTACCAAGCCCCTTTACACTTATTCCCCTCAAAAGCCATGAACGAGAATCGAGATATTTTAAAAGTATTTTTTTAACCTGAGTTGAGGAAGAAACTTGCGGAAGTATTCTTAAAAAATGAGATAGTATGACAGGGTCTTTTATTTTTTCTATTTTTTCAACCACCTTTGATTCTACTTTTTCTCCCTGGTAAACAAGTGCTGATTCTGCAGCATATCTTATTGTGCCAATTTCTTTTTTTATAGCTTCTGCAAGAAAATCAATTGAAGATGTATCTTTCACTTTTTGAAAATATTCGCATACAGAGATTTTCAAAAATTCCTTATGGCTTTTATTAAAAGTGTTTTTTATTTCTTCTACAAAATTTTTATTTTTAAGTCTTCCAAGTGCATATATTATGACACTTTTTACTTTTTCATTCTTTTCTTTTGATAGGAGGTTGCCTATGCTATCAGCGAGTTCTTCTATTTTAGCTTTGCCTGTGAGGTATATAGCGTTTTTTCTCACCGTATCATTTTTTGAATGTATTGCTTTCAAAAGATAAGGGATACTTTCTTTTTTATTTCTCTTTATAACCTCTGTTATCGCTCTTATCTCAAGTGTTTTAATGGTGTTTATCTTTTCTTGAAATATATATTTCAGGCTTTCTTTTCCTCTTTTTGCAAGCATTTCCCTTGCTTTTCTGACTTTTTTCTTATTTTCCCTTACTCCCCATTCAGATGCTACTTTGAAAAGTTCTTTTATATTTATTGTGTCCGGTATTTCAAATTCTTGTCCTTCTTCTTCAGGATAGATAACCTTAACTGTATCAGGGTCAATTTTAACTCCATATTTCCCTTTGACCTGAATAGAAAAATTATCTTTGTAATCTTTTGAAGGGTACAGATCTTTTCCCTTTAAGTCCAGGAAGATACCTATCCCACAGAAACCTCTTGCCCATGTCCCTGAGCCCTGACCCAGTTTCTTCTCCCATGTTGTATAAACATCGTTACCATCCGAGTCAATAAAAATACCGATTGAATTTGTAAGCCCTATGCCCTGTCCTCCTGAGACTTTGTAAAAATCATCACCTTTTTTATCAATTAGAATTCCCACAGATAGGTCATGTCCTTCACCCTGGGCAGGACCGTATCTTGAAATATAATCATCGTGTCCTTCAAGGTCAACAAGTGCGCCTGCTGAAAGGTGTATTCCGCTACCCTGAGCATATTCAGAAGCAGAATATAAGTCGTTACCTTTTTTATCAAGAAGCATTCCTATGGAATAGAAATAGCTTGTGCCCTGGCCGTACACTTCTGAATAATAAAGGTCGTTCCCTTCTTCATCAATCAGGACTCCTATTCCTCCTGATGCATAGGGTCTCCATCCAATGGAAAATCCCTGGGCAAAAGAGCGGGTTTCAGAAGGCAGAAGAGGATGATGAACAAATTTCCCATAGGCAATATAAGAATCATTCCCTTTTTTATCATATAAAATTCCATATCCTTTTGTAGATGCAAAACCCTGTCCGTAATTCCATAATCTATAAGTATCATTTCCTTCAAGGTCAATTAAAACCCCTGTGCCAAAAAATGCGCTTCCCTGAGAAAATACCTTGCCTTGATATGTATCATCTCCCTCTTTGTCAAATAGAATTCCTGTGCCGAAAAATCCTGAACCTATTGAATAATATCCACCCTTATAAAAATCATCGCCTTTTAAATCAAGTATAACACCTGCCCCAAAAAATCCGGATGCTATAGAGAATACTCTTTTACAGGTATATGTGTCATTACCTTGAAAATCAATAATAATGTTAAAAGGGTTGAATTTTCCAAATCCTGTTGCCCTTGTGGTGTTCCCCCTGTATAAATCATCTCCTCCCGCGTCTATTATAAGAATATATTTCCCCTCATATACATTGTCCTCTTTTTTAAAATTAAATGCCATCTTGCCATAGTCGGTTTCAATGATTTTTTTATATCCTGAATTTTTTCCATAAATTTTTATGGAAGTTCTGTAAATCTGTTCCATTATTTTAAGAATTTCTAAATTATAGCAGAGTATTTGTTCATATCTTATTTTATATATTTTCTGAAAAAATTTACTTTCCTTTATATTGAAAGATGTATCAACCTTTATTCCTCTTTCTCTATGTAAGATGCCTTTTAAAGTGTCATCTGATTTATCATCTTCGTCTTCAAATAAGCAGGGTAAATATATTAACAGACTGTCAAATTCTTCAGGCGATAACCCGGAAATTGCATCTTTCAAAAAATTGTTGTAATTCTTTATGTGAAACATGTATTTTGATAGCAGTTTGTTGAGGTCTTCAAAAGGTGTTTCAGGAAACGGGACATTTTCAAAACTTATTTTTATATCACATTTTTTTATATCCAGCTGGTTTAAAAGATATTCCAGAACAAAGACATGATTATCTAAATTGCTTCCCAGTATGCTGTCGGTTTCCTCTAAATAGCGGGGTAAAGACAGAGGATTTTTCATTATATTTTTAAACACACGGCTCATAAATTTGTCCTCTTTTATCCAGAATTTGTCATAAGAGAGGTCCTTTTGAGTTAAAGAAAGAGAATGTAAAGCTTCCTTTATTTTTTCATTTTCATCCTGATTTATAAAAAATATTGTAAAAAACAGAACAAATTTCATTGTAAAAATTATAAAGCCTGCTTGACTTGAAATTAAATCGGGTTTATAATAAAAATAATTAAAAAGTTAAAAAAGGAGGAAAAAATGCCTCTATTTTATTACAGAGGGACAACACCTGATGGAAAAAGTGTTGAAGGTGAAATGTCAGCAGAAACACAAGCTGAGGTAATAACAAGTTTAAGAAAAAGAAACATTATTCCTGTTGCAATAGAACTCAAGAAGAAAAAACCATTAATTTCCCTGGAGGCTTTAACACTTGGTAAAGTTTCTGCAGCCGAACTTGCTATGTTTACAAAGCAGTTTGGAACCATGCTTGATGCAGGACTACCTCTACTTGAAGCCCTCAACACTCAGTATAAACAGACAAAAAACAGACTTTTAAAAAATGCAATAAGAGAGATTGCAAAGGATGTTGAGGGTGGCTATACCCTTGCTGAAGCAATGAAAAAACATAAAAAAGTTTTCTCGGATTTGTATGTAAACATGGTGGAAGCAGGTGAAAAAGGTGGTGCTCTGGGCGAGATTCTTGCAAGACTTGCTGAATATCTTGAAAAAATGGCGGATATCCAGCGAAAGATTAAAGGTGCGATGATATATCCTGTAATAGTTATATGTGTGATGATTGTTGCCCTTGCAGCTCTCCTGATATTCGTTATCCCTACTTTTGCGGGTCTGTATCAGGGATTTGGTGCACAGTTACCCACACTTACAAGAATAGTAATTGCAGTGAGTAATTTTGTTAAGGGAAATATATTGTTACTTCTGGGTGTTACCATTGGTGTGGTTGCCTTGATTTATGGATGGTATAGAACTACGAGTGGTAAGGAAGTCCTTGATAGAGTGATATTAAAAGTGCCCATACTGGGTGGTCTTGTTCATAAGACATCTCTTGCAAGATTCTCAAGAACTCTTTCCACACTTTTAAATAGTGGAGTTGATTTAATGGAGGCAATGGAGATTACCGCAAGAACAACAGGAAACAGGGTTGTTCAGCATGGAATTGTACGGGCAAGAAACTCAATAAGAGAAGGTTCAACAATTTCAAGGCCCCTTGAGCAGGCCAGGATATTCCCGCCTCTTGTTGTCCAGATGGTAGCAATAGGGGAGCAATCAGGTAATCTGGATGAAATGCTTTCTAAGGTTGCAGATTTTTATGACAAAGAAGTTGATGCAGCTGTTGAGGCTCTTACAACTGCTCTTGAACCTATAATAATGGTTCTACTGGGTGGTATAGTAGGAACAATGGTTATAGCAATGTATCTTCCTATATTTAAACTTATACCCACACTTATGGAGAAATTTGGCCACTAATGTGAAAAAGAAGCAAGGGGAGCCAAGATTAGCTTATATACTCATTTTTTCAAGACCATTGGTAGTTCTTCTCATTCTGGGAGTGGGTATTTCATTATACAGAATGATAGGTGTCAACATACTCCCCCTTCTATGGATAATTATATCAAGTTTCCTGCTTTCTTTTTTCTTTTTTGTTTCCACCTCTGTGGGTAAACCCTTATGGTATCTTCAACTTCTCGGAGACCTTTCAATTGTGACAGCAATAATATACTTTACAGGAGGATATGATAGTGTATTCTCAATCCTCTATTTTATACCTCTGATTCTATCTACCATCCTGACAGGAATAAGAGGGGGTTTTTTAATAACAGCTGCCATCTCTCTTTTTTATACCGGAATTTTAATATTCCATTTTATAGGATATATTCCCTATTCTATCTCAGAGAATATAAATGCTCAATCAATTTTCTATAAAGGTTATATTCACAATTTCTCTTTCTATATAGTGTTTTTACTTTCTTCCTACCTTGTTAGAAGATTAAAAAAGGAAACTGAAAAAGTGGATATTATGAAGGTTACCACCCAGGAGATAATTGAAAGCCTGCCAGAAAAAATATTTATTATAGATAAGAATAAAAATATAGTTTACAGAAATGATTCAACAGTTTTAATTGACCTGGATGTTTTAAAAGACAGAGAAGAGATAGAGATTGATGGAAAAACTTATAAGGCGAGTATAACTGAATTAAGAAACGGGAATTTAATCATGTTTTCATTGAGAGATATAACTGAAGAAAGAAAAAGAGAGGAAGAACTTAAAATTAAAGAGAAGATCGCATTTGTGGGAGAAATCAGCTCAGGACTTGCTCATGAGATAAGAAACCCTCTCTCTGCTCTTCTTGGATGTGTGGAAACATTTAAAAGGGTTAAAGAAAAGGAGAAGAAAGAAAAATTACTGAAGCTTATAACAGAAGAAGCGAACAGAATGGAAAGGATAATAGATACTTTTATAAGATATGCCAAATTAAGAAGACCTGTTTTTGAAGAAGTGAATCCAGAAATAGTTGTTAAAGCCCAGGCTGATGGATGGATGAAAAAAGGCAGAAGATTAAATATAAACACTCAGGGAGCCTCATCTGACTTTAAACTTGACCCGGAGCTTTTTCTTATGCTTTTCAAAAACATTATGGAAAATGCCTTTGAAGCCACTGATGGAAAAGACCCTGTTGAGGTTAATCTCATATTTCAAAGGAACAATTTTATTCTGGAAGTTTGTGATAAAGGCAAGGGTATACCAGCAAGTATAGGTGATAAAATATGGAGCCCTTTTTTCAGCACTAAAAAGGGTGGGGTGGGAATGGGGCTTGCTCTTGTTAAAAGGATTGCAGAATCACACTTTGCAAAAATAAATATTGAATCAAAAGAAGGTAAGGGAACCAAAATCTCTGTTTCTTTTCCAAAACTATGAAAAAGGCCAGGGTACTGATAATAGATGATGAAAAAGGGGTGCTTGAGTGGTTGCGAATAGCCCTTGAAGAATACTATGATGTTGATACATTACAGAACCCTGTAGAGATAAATAAATTTATTGGTAAAAAATATTATGATTGTGTTGTGTGTGATATAAGAATGCCAGAGCGGGATGGGTTTTATGTTCTTGAAAAGGTTAAAAACAAATATCCTGATGTCCCCTTTATATTTATAACCGCTTACGGGACTCTTGAACTGGCAATAGAGGCTTTCAGAAAAGGTGTAAACGATTTTATATTAAAGCCTTTCAAAGAAAATGAGTTAATATTTAGAATTGAGAAAGCTCTGGAAAAGAAAATACCTTTTAAAGAAGTGTCACTGGAAGATACTTTTGTTGGCGAAAGCACTGAAATAAAAGAAATCAAATCTCTTATATACAAGGCAGCACAGCATGATTCAACTGTTCTTATTTCAGGGGAGAGCGGTGTTGGCAAGGAGGTAGTTGCAAGACTCATACATAATCTTTCCAGAAGAAAAAAAGAGCCTTTTATAACAATTAACTGTGCAGCAATACCCGAGACTCTTCTTGAATCAGAGCTATTTGGTTATAAAAAAGGCGCTTTTACAGGTGCATATGAGACCAAAAAAGGACTTTTAAGTGCAGCCCATAATGGAACTCTTTTCCTTGATGAAATAGCTGATATGCCCTTTGCCCTCCAATCCAAACTTTTAAGAGTTATAGAGACCCATTCCTTTATCCCTCTTGGAGGTGTAAAAGAAGAAAAAGTTAATGTTAGAATAATTTCTGCAACAAATAAAGATTTGAAAAAATTTGTTAATGAAGGTAAGTTCAGAGAGGACCTGTATTACAGATTAAATGTATTCCCGATTTATATCCCGCCTTTAAGAGAAAGAAAGAATGACATAGATATACTTGTCAAACATTTTCTTAAACTTTATTCAAGAAAAATGGCAAAAGAATTGAAGATAACCCCTGAAGCAATGAATGTTTTAAAAAATTACAGATGGCCCGGTAATGTCAGAGAGCTTGAAAACCTTCTTGAAAGACTTGCTATTCTCTCAGAAGATGGAATTATTAACGAAAATATAATACCCGAAGAGATAAAAATGGAAAGCGAAAGTGAAGATTTAAAAAGGATGGAGCACGAATTCTTAAAAAAAGTGGTTAAAGAGTGTGAGGGTGATATAAAAAAGGCTGCGGAAAAACTCGGGATTCATCCGTCCACTCTCTACAGAAAGCTAAGGAAGTATGAGAAGGATGAGCAAGTTAAATAAAGAAATTGCTGATATATTCTTTAAAATGGCAGACGCCCTTGAAATAATCGGAGAGAATCAATTCAAAATTATTGCATACAGAAAAGCTGCAAGGGTTATAAGTGATATTCCCGAAGATTTGAGAAAAATTTATAAAGAGGGTAAATTAAAAGATATCCCGGGTATAGGAGAGGGTATAAGTAAAAAGATTCAGGAATACATAGAAACGGGCAGTATAAAAAAGGCAGAAGAGGTGTTCTCTAAGATACCTGAAGGTATTATTCCTCTTTTATCTGTGCCTTCTCTTGGACCGAGAACAATTGCTGTTGCCTATCAAAAACTGGGTGTTAAAAACCTCAAAGACTTGAAAAAGGTGCTAAAAGATGGTTCTCTTGCGAAGCTTCCCGGAATGGGACAGAAAAAAGTTGATAATATCATAAAGGGGATAGAACTGTGGCAAAAGGGTAAGGAAAGGTTTTTGCTTGGTGAGATTTACCCTGTTGTAGAAGATATAATACAGGAACTTAGAGGTCATAAGAAAATAATGGATGCTGTTCCTGCAGGTTCTTACAGAAGAATGAAAGAAACAGTTGGTGATGTTGATATACTTGTTGCGACAAAAGAAACAAAGAAGGCAATTGATGTTTTCTGTTCCCTTAAAGGGGTGGAAAGAGTGCTTGCTCAAGGAGAAACAAAAGGTTCCTGTATATTTGAGGGAGATATTCAGGTTGATTTGAGGGCATTACCTCCTGAGTCTTTTGGTTCAGCACTTCAATATTTTACCGGCTCAAAGGCACATAATGTCCATTTAAGAGGCATAGCAAAACAAAAAGGATTGAAGATAAGCGAATACGGAGTTTTTAAAAAAGATAAAAAGATTGCCGGTGAAACAGAAGAAGAAGTTTATAAAAGCATAGGTCTTATCTGGATACCTCCTGAGATGAGAGAGGATACAGGTGAAATAGAACTTGCCCTTGAAGGTAAATTACCTGACCTGGTAGATTATGATGATTTAAAAGGAGATTTACATGTTCACTCAAAATATTCGGATGGTTCCGCAACCCTTGAAGAGCTTGCAATCCAGGGCAGGAAAATGGGTTATGAGTACATAGCGGTGTGTGACCATTCACAGGGAGCAAAATATGCTGGTGGTCTTGACCTGGATGAACTTAAAAAGAAGATGGATGAAATTAAAAAGGTGAATGCAAAGAGAACAGGATGCTACCTTATAATGGGCGCAGAAGTTGATATTTTGCCTGATGGCTCGCTTGATTACCCTGATGAAATTTTAAAGGAAATAGATTTTGTCGTTGCATCTGTCCATACAGGGTTTAAAAAAGATAATACAGAAAGAATTTTAAAGGCACTTGAAAACCCCTATGTTCATGGACTATCTCATCCAACAGGAAGGCTTTTGGGTCAGAGAGAAGGTTATACTCTTGATATTGAAGCTGTTATAGATAAAGTGGTTCAGGAAAACAAATTAATTGAGCTAAATGCCTATTATGAAAGGCTTGACTTATACGATGTCTATTTGAGAAGGGCAAAAGAAAAAGGAGCAAAATTCTATATAGGAACCGATGCTCATCATACAGGACAGCTATGGATGATAAAGCTGGGCATCGGTATGGCAAGAAGAGGCTGGCTTGAGAAAAAAGATGTTATAAATACGATGGGATATAAACAAGTTTTGAAATTTCTGAAAAGTCAAAAGTAAAATCTAAAAAGTAAAAACTACAGCTGAAAAGTAAAAAGTTATTTATTTTTTCTCCATAAGCTATACGCCATAAGCCAAGTCCCGCAGGGACTTTTACCATAAGCTATCCGCTATAAGCCATCAACCATAAGCTATAAGCCAAGCTCCGAAGGAGCTTAACGGAGAGGGTGGGATTCGAACCCACGGTTCCGAGGTTATCAGAACGCACGATTTCCAATCGTGCCCCTTCGGCCAGGCTCGGGCACCTCTCCAATTATGGCGTATGGCAAATGACATATGGCAAATGGTTAATAGTTATTAATTATATAAAGAGAGAAAAACATTTTTCAATCCTCTTTTGCTCCCAGAAATATTCCTGATAAAATCAAAATGCTTCCTGTTATCTGGATTACTGTAAATTTTTCATTGAGAAAAATAAAAGAAAGTATTACTGCAAATAGGACTTCAAGTAAAAGGAAAAGTGAAGAAGTGAATTCATGTGTTTTTGATAAACCGAGATGATAAAGAAAATAGGCCAGGAATGTGCAGAAAAAAGCAAGATGAAAGACCCCGTAATATCCCTGAAAATTATGAGGGAGTTTAAAATCTATAAATAGGAAGGGGAAAAGAAAGATTGTTGTTAAAAAAATCACAATTGCTGAAAATTCAAGAGGATTGATTTTCTCAAGTAGTTTTTTGGCAAATATTATGTAGAATGTCCAGGAAAAAGAGGAAAGCAATGTTAAAAAATCTCCTTTTAAATAATTTATCTCAAATGTTCCGAAATTTCTGTAGAATAAAAAGAAAAGACCCGCAAGTGAGAGAATCAAAGCCAGAATGCCAGTTTTTTTAAACTTCTGTTTTTTTAAAAAATAAAGCAAAAAAGGTATCCACAAAACATACATGTTTATGAAGAGGCTTGCCCTGCCTGCCAGAGTGTATTTTTGTCCTGTAAACTGAAAAACATAACCTCCTGCAGAAAAAATACCCACCAGGATAAAATCTCTGTTAAAGATTTTTTTTAAGTTTCTTATTTTTATAAAAGGAAGATAAAATAAAAGGGCGAGCAAAAATCTGAAAAAAACAAATGGCAAAGGGTCTATATAGGAAAGTCCCCATTTTACAACAGGAAATGATGTTGACCATAAGAATGATGCAAAAAAAAGATAGAGGTATCTCATTAAAATAAGGGTAGTTCTTTTTTATCCTGTTCTGAAATTTCTCCTTTTGAAATTCCGTTCAATTTAAAGCTTATCTTTTCTATATTTTTTCTTATGTCTTCGTACTTATTTCTTGCATTTCTCAAATGGTTTCCCAGGGTTTCAAAATCTTTTGAGAATTGAACAAAGTTTTTCCTTAACTCCTGCAAAAATACCAGGATACTTTTTGCCTTTTTTTCTATTTCCATACCCTGAAGTCCCATTAATATTGCCTGAAGATAAGCATAGAGGGAATTTGGCGATACAGGAATTACCTTTCTGGATAGAGCATAGGAGATGAGATTTTCTCCTGCTTTATCCTCTTTTAATATTACTTCGTAGTAAATATTTTCAGCAGGTATATACATCATGGCAAAATCAAGGGTATTTTCCGAAGGTCTTATGTATTTCCTTGAGATGTCATCAATATGTTTTTTTACATCTCTTGTGAATTCTTTTTTGAACTTTTCTTTTTCCTTTTTATCTGCATTCATGAAATTTAAGAAGTTTTCAAGAGGAAATTTTGCATCTATTGGTAAGATTCCATTTTTTAGGACTATCACAGCATCAACTTTTTCTCCTGTTCTGAAATTATACTGAAGTCGGAAATATTCTTTTGGAAGTATCTGTTCAAGTATCTCTGCTAAAAGTGTTTCACCCAGTGCACCCCTTAATTTTGGGGGTTTTAATATGTCCTGAAGCGAAGATATATCCTTGCTTATATCTTTTATTTCTTCAGTAACCTTTTCAAGGGCTCCTAATGACTTTTGAACATCTCCTATGGTTCTTGCAGCATTATCAAGCCTTTGTCCAACATTTTTCTGTAAGAAGTCAATCCTTTCCTGCATAAATTTTATCTGGTCATTTGTTGTTTTTGTGAGTTCAAAAACTGCATCTGTAAGGCTTTTTCTTAAAGATTCTATCTGCTGGTGGATAAGGGTTTCTTTTTCTCCTTTTTTTGAAATTAAAAGATAAATTATTATTCCCAGAAACCCGGAAATCAGGATGATTAAAATTGTAAGGAGATATATGCTCATTGAACTTAATTATAACACCTTAATTTTTAAATTTTCAACTTGACATTCAGGGTTTTTTACCTATATAATGATTTCTGACTAGCCTACTAGCCTAAAAAAGGGGGTTTTATGAGGTACTTTTTTATAACAATAATAGGGGTGAGTTTTTTATTTGGTGGTATAACAAAGGAACTCAGAGAGAGACTCAATAGCGCCCGGGACAGAGAACTTATAGAGGTAATTATACATGTAAATGGATATCCTGATTTAATGAAATTGGGTAAAGGTAAATACAAGGAAAAGGTGGAACTATTAAGAAAAGTTGCAAGGGAAACCCAGAAAGGAATAATAGATTTCTTAAAGACAAAATCCAAATCTGAAGTGGCAGAATTCAGAAGCTTCTGGGTTGATAACACAATATACCTTAAAGCTACAAAGAATATTATCAGGGAAATAGCAAAAAGAAAAGAGGTGAGGTGGATGGACATATCAAAAACGTATCACATAATAGGAGATATAAGACCTGTTAATCCTGATGTTCTCAGAGCTGTTGCATGGGGAGTTAGAAAAATATGGGCGGATTCGGTATGGTTAAATCTTGGAATCACAGGGCAGGGTGTTATAGTTGGAATAATGGATACCGGCTGTGATGTGAACCATCCTGCATTGCAGGGGAAATGGAATGGTTACTGGTTTGATGGTGTTCAGGGACAGTCAAATCCTTATGATGACCATGGACATGGGACTCATGTGACAGGGACAATACTTGGTGGTGATGGTCCAGGACCTTTTGGTGAAGACATAGGTGTGGCATACGGTGCTAATTTTTGTTCTGCAAAAGCCTTTGACCAGAATGGTTCGGGTCAGGATCCCTGGATCAGAGCATGTTTTCAGTGGTTTGCAAGCATAAAGGCAGATTCTGGTGTCGATGTGAAACTTGTTTCAAATTCATGGGGTAGTTCTGCGAATGATACAACCTATTGGGACCCCTGTATGACCTGGAGGTCACTTGACATAATACCTGTTTTTGCCGCTGGAAATGAAGGTCCAAATCCATCCACTTTAAGAAATCCTGGAAGTTTTCCCATTGTTATAGGTGTTGGTGCTACAGATTCCCTTGATGACATAGCAAGTTTTTCCTCAAGAGGACCTGCTCCTGATCAACCTCCCTGGAATGACCCTCAGTACTGGCCAAGAGATGACTGGAATCTTATAAAACCTAATATTTCTGCTCCTGGGGTTGATGTGTATTCTTCAATGCCTGGTGGAAGTTATGGGTTAATGTCAGGGACTTCAATGGCAACTCCTCATGTATCAGGTGTTCTTGCGTTGATGTTTGAAAAGAATCCGAGCCTTGATTTTTATTCGGTTTACAGTATAATCCTTGACAATGCAGACCTTCCACCTCAGGGGGCACCGTATCCTAACAATGACTATGGATGGGGAAGGATAAATGCTTACCATGCAGTTATCGGAACTCCTCCTCAGGCGGAGCACAATATAGGTGCAATTACATTTTTGAGTCCATCTTCTGATATAATTGAACAGTATACATATCTTTACCCTGTTGTAAGATTCAGAAACTGGGGACAGCATAAAGAATACAACATATATGTCCACTGCGATGTTTATGAGAATGGAACCCCTATCTTCAGCAATTCAACAAATGTAGATTCCCTTGATGTTAATGAGTATGTGGATATTTCTTTTGATTCTGTTCTTGTTGGAGCAGTTGGAAACAGATATGACCTGGTTGCATACTGTGTGCATAATCTTGATACAATTCCGGATGATGATACAACCAGAACAACCACCTGGGCAGCTCATTACTATAAAATTATTGAGCCAGGGTGTAATGCATGGAAATTGCCGAATACTGATACTACCAATTTCCCACCACCAGGAGACCCTTCATGGATACCCGCAACACCTGAAGAGCTTGATTCAATTGCCTATATTGACCAGACCTACTGGGTAACATCAGGAGCAACCGATACTGCATTTCAGGATTTACAGCTTTATGGGTTCAACATTGTTGAGCCTGAAACCCTTATAACAAAGTTTAGAATTAACTGGATAGGTCACTTTGGAGGCGTTCATAACCGGGTTCAGATGAGGCTGTGGAATACAGGTTCAAACTCCTATGTGATGAAATCTTTTCAACAGCAATTTACAGGTGATGCGACCTTGTCCACTGTTCTTGATGATTCTGCCCAGACTTATATAGATGGAAATGGTTATGTGTATATAAATACAGCTGCGAATACCTATGTGAAGTCCAGCTGCCCCCTTGTTTTTACATGGGATGGAGAAAAGTACAACTATGCAGGAGATATAATTCTGGGAGGTGTTATAGGACTCTCCTTCAAAAATATTCTCGGTCAGAATCTTTACCTGCCCTCTGACCCTGATGAATATATGCTGCTTGATAAAAACAGAATAAAAGAGGTTGATGGTAAGATAAGAATAAACATAAATGAGATGCAACAGGAGATAACCTATCTTGATTATGTATCCCTTATTGCTTTTGACCATCCTGAAGATATACCTGTATATCCTATGGAAGCCTATAAACTACCTCCTTACAAAGGCTTAAATCTTATTGCTTCTGCAAGGGAAATTGAATTTTCAATAACCGATGAAAAAGGCGGGAACCTTTCAAAATATGTAAGTGAGGTGGATAAGAGTTATGTCCCGTTCAAAAGAAGCAGGATAAAAGGACTTGCAAAAACTCCCTATTCAATGATTATAGAGATAAAGGAAGATGTTAAACCTGAAAATACATATCTTTTCATTCACGGGACAGGTGTGTTTATAGAATCCGGTGAGGTATGGCCTGAGAGTGACAGATTAAGAGCAGAAAAGGCAGAACTTGAGGTTAAATTTCCTGATGTTGAGGTATGGAATGGTAAAAAATGGGTGAAACTTGAAAGTTGTGGATTACCTGCTGGTTATTCAAAAACAGTCGTTTATCCTCTGAAAAGAGCACTTGAGATAGGGAATAAAATAAAAATAACATACACCACAGAAGTTTATATTGATAAGATATGGGTTTCAGAATCAAAAAATCTGGATTTAAAAACATTTACATTGAGACCTTCTAAAGCACACCTTCATTACTATGGAGTATCAAAATATGTTGCTGATGATGACAGGCTTCCTGGTGAATACAATTATAAAGATAGAATGAACTGGGAATTTGTTATTGCAGAAGGAAATTATACCACTTACGGAGATGTTCTTGACCTTCTTGAAAAAGTTGATGACAGGTTTGTAATAATGAAAACAGGAGATGAGGTTTCTTTTGAATTTAATTTAACTGATTTACCTGATTTACCCGAAGGTTATACCAGGGATTATATTCTCTATGTAAACGGATTTTATAAGCCCATAAGACCCGGAATTGCTTATGCTTATACAGTAGAACCTCTTCCTCATCATAAAATGGGAGAAAAGATTGTGGGTGAAGGACTTGTTTACTATCCCGTGAATCCTGCGCCAACACCTCTGCATGCAATTATTTTCAGAATATATTCGAGTCTGAAATACGGTTATTCATTCTCTTTTAAAGATGCAATAAGCCTTTTATCTTCGTACTTTGATAATTATACGCTGAAGCCCTATACACCTGATAGAGAATATCTTGCAAGAAATGAAAGACATCTAGGTCATTATTATCCACCCACCTATGCTGATTTACCACCCCATGCAAATTATGAAAGAGTTCCTCTTTTTGATGAGCCAGCATCTCAATATGCTGAATTACCTGATAATTCCTTACATTCAGATTTTGTTGAGGTAATAGTTGTTACCAGTGTGCCCTGGATTGGTGTTGCTGAAAAAGGTGGCATCTCTACTTCTCTTAGACTTTTCCCTAATTACCCGAACCCCTTTAAAAATAAAACCACATTTGCGTTCTCGATACCTCATAAGGGCAGGGTTACCCTTAAGGTGTTTGATATAACAGGAAGAGAGGTCAACACTGTTTTAAACAAGGTTCTGGAACCAGGACTTCACAGAATACAGTGGAACGCAAAGGATAAATACGAAAAGGTTCTTAAACCAGGAACTTATATCTATCATCTTAAATTTGAAAAGAAAAATCTCAGAGGAAAGTTTATTTTAATGAAGTGAGATTACGAAAGGAGGGGGAGTTTTTTAGAGCATGAATAAGTGGTTAATGCTTCTTAGAGATTTTCCATTTTTTCTTTCTCAGGGTTTTAAATTCAGGAAAAAAGGGTTTGCTTTCAATAAATACATTAAATTTATAATGGATGGGACCAGAAATCACAGGATTATAATGTACGAAGGTAAATTCCTGATTTATTCATTCTTGCCATTTTTACCTTCACTCCAGTTCAAAAAGGCATTTATAAATTTAATTGAGAATTTTTATCTTGGTTCTACTCCAAAACCTTATCTTGCAATGCTGTCAATTACTTCAAAGTGCCCTTTTAATTGCTTTTACTGTAGTAGCAAAGCATTTCATGAGGGTGAACTAAAAAGGAAAGAGGTGGTAGAAATATTAAAAAAATTAAAAAAAATGCAGATCACAATGATTTCTCTTACCGGAGGAGAACCTCTACTGGTTGATTATTTACCCGATGTCATAAAGCAGTTTTCAAAAGACTTTGTATTTCAGATATTAACATCTGGCTATAGTCTTGATGAGCATTATGCAAGAGATTTAAAAAAGGCAGGGTTATCTGGATTTGGTTTCAGTCTTGATACATTTAATTCAGAGGAATTTAACAGAATAAGAGGTGGCAAACTTGCCTTTGAAAAGGCATTAGAGGCAATTGAGATAAGTAAAAGAACGGGTATTTATACAATGGTTAATGCTGTTATAACAAAAGACAAAGCCAATTTTGAGTTCCTTGATAGATTCTTGAAATTTCTTAAAAATCTGGAAGTGGATGAGGTAAGGTTTTTAGAACCTTTACCCTGTGGTGAGCTGACTCATCGTCCTGTAGAACTCTTTGATCCAGAACATTTAAAAATTCTTATAGAGATTCAGAGAATAGCCTGTAGAAACAGAGCATATCCAAAAGTAACTTCTCTTCCCTATATTGAATCGCTATGGGGTTGTGGTGCAGGAAATCAACATGTATACATAGACCCTCAGGGCTTTTTGCATCCCTGTAATTTTTATGCTTCATCTCTGGGAAACATACTTAGGGATGATTTTGATAAAATTGTGCAGAATTTAAATAAATTAGGAAAGTTTGAAAAAAATTTCCTGTGTAAAAAAGAAAGGAGAATATATGAAAAGGAGCTTTATATCAGGGATAGGTCATTATGTGCCTCAGAGAGTGATAAAATCAGAAAAAATTGAAGAGAAAGTCGGGATTGAAAAAGGTCTTATTGAAAGTTTAACAGGAGTAAAAGAAAGAAGGTATGTGAAGAAAGGTGTTTTGCCTTCTGATATGTGCACGCTGGCTTCTAAAATTGCAATAAAAAGAGCAGGCCTTAACCCTTCTGATATAGATGTGATAATATTTGCTGGGGTTTCCTATGATATAACAGAACCTGCAACTGCAAATATAATTCAGGAAAAACTGGGCGCTAAAAATGCGTGGGCCTTTGATATAAAAAATGCATGTGTTGCCTTTCTGAATGCACTTTTTGTGGGGGACCTCATGATTAAAACAGGCAGAGCAAAAAATGTTCTTGTCACAGCCGGGGAAGTAATTTCCCCTTTTGTTGATTTTAAAATAAAAAATAAAGAAGATGTGAAATATAAATTTGCGGGGCTTACACTGGGTGATGGTGCAGGTTCTGTTGTGCTTTCTGAAAGTAATGATAAAAGAAGGGGTATTCTTGAGTCAGATGGATTTTCCATAGGAAAGTACTGGGACCTTGCAGTTGTCTGGGCCGGAGGTAGTATGCATCCGAGAAGACCTGATTTGGAATATTTTTATTCTGATAGTATGAAGATAAATATGGTTGCTTACAGAACAATTCCGGATTTAATAAAAAGGGTTATCAAAAAAACAGGATGGAAACCTGAAGATGTGGACATGGTTTTTCCGCATCAGGTTAGCATTTCAATAACCAGGAAAATACTTGGAAAGGTGGGGATACCTTCTGAAAAGCAGTATATAACCGTGCATAAGTTTGGTAATACCGCTTCAGCATCAATTCCAATGGCACTGGGAGACGCATATGAGAAAGGTTTAATAAAGAAAGGAATGAGAACAATTCTTGCTGCGGGTGCTTCGGGTTTCGCAGCAATGGCAATTAGTGTTATTTTCTAAAGTCTCTCTTCCTGCAATTTTCCAAAAGTTGTCGTAAAGGTATAGTTGCAGTTTGCACATTTGTAAGGAATTGAATTTTTATCTATAAGAAACTCGTATTCGCATTCCGGGCACCTGTATTTCTTTAGCTTTCTTTTGCTTCTGTCCTTAGATTTACTTTTAATTTCTGCCATACTTGTTCTGCAAACAGGACACCATAGAGGTTCCTTTACATTTCTTTTAATAAAAATTATCGTTGAACAACCTTTACACTCAAATGCCTTCATACACCCTCTCTGAAATTTTTTTGCCAATCAGTTCCATTATAATAGTTGCACACTCTTCAATAGATTTTGATGTTACATCTACAATTTTCCAGCCTTTCTCTCTAAAAATCCTTTCCGCCTTATATACCTCACTTTTTATGATTTTAAAATCAACATATGATGAGTTTTCAGGGAGTTTCATCTTTTTTGCTCTTACCTCTCTTATTTCTTTTAGTCTTTTAGGGTCTATGGTCAGCCCTATGACTTTATGAGAAGGTAGTTGATCTAATTTTGCGGGTAAATCATGTTCCAGAGTGACCGGTATATTTGCAGTTCTAAAACCTCTGTAAGCAAGATATATACTTATAGGTGTTTTTGAAGTTCTTGAAACTCCGACGAGAACAAGGTCTGCTTCATCTATGTTCTCAACATTTCTACCGTCATCGTGTTTCACGGAAAAATCAATTGCTTCTATTCTACGATAGTATTCTTCCCTCAATTCTCTGAAAAGACCCGGTATTGAAAGAGGTGAAATTTCCAGCAGGTCCTCAAGCCTTGAAAGTAAAGGACCCATTATGTCAATTGTGGGAACACCTTTTCTCATACCTTCTTCAATGGCTTTTCTCCTCAACTCAGAAACAACAAAGGTAAAAACCACTACGGCTCTTTCTTTCTGGGCTTTACTCATTATTTCATCAATTTTTTCTTTCTCTCTTATGACAGGGTATCTATGTATTAAGACCTCTGCACTTTTAAATTGGGTCAGAGCTGCATTAACAACCATCTCGCATGTCTCACCTGTGGAATCTGATAATATGTATATATGTCTTTTTCTTCGCATATAATTTTATTATAAGGAATTTGACTTTTAAATTTAAATTTCATAAAAATTTTAAAACTATGAAAAAAGAAATAGAGGAAATTTATAGTAAAATAAAAGAGGAATATTCAGGAGAAAAAGCAAAAGAGTTTACGCTTGCAATTTCCCGATTCCACAGAATACAAGTTTCTCCATGGTTTTCTGAATCGGTTAAATTCTGTAGCAGTATTCTTAAAAATACAGGAATAAACTTTAAAGTATATAAACTTCCTTCTGATGGTAAAAAAACATACTTTACAATGAATTCCTTTAAAGAATGGGTATGTAAGAAAGGTGTTTTGTACCTTGAGGAGCCTTTTAAAAAGAAAATCGCAGATTTTGATGAAGTTAAATTAAGGGTTATACCAAGAAGTGGAAAAGCAAAAGGGTTTTATGATGTTGTTTATTATGATGGGGGGAGAAAGAAAAATTTTAAAAATAAGTTGATTCTTACCTCAAAAAGAGAATTTGTGAATGAGGATTTTTTGCAGAAAGTCGGTGCAAAAGGGGTTCTGTTTTTCGGAATGGCAGAAATTGAAAATCTCAGAAGAGTGGAGGATTTAATGGATGCCCTTCAGTATGTGTCGTTCTGGCCGGAGAAAAAAAATAAGTTTTTTGGGTTTATTCTTTCACCGTTAGAGGGGAAATATTTAAAAAATCTTTTAGTCAAAAATAAAGTTTTAAAGGTTTATGTTGAAGTTAAGAGCGAATTCATGGATGGATTTATTGAAGTGCTTGATGCCTGGATAAAAGGGAAAAAAGATGAAGAGGTCTGGGTTGTTGCACATCTGTGCCATCCTGCTCCTTTTGTGAACGACAATGCTTCAGGTGCGGGCTGTGCGCTTGAGCTGGCGAGGTCTTTTAAAAGACTTTTTAATCAGGAGGCATTAAAAAGACCTTTGAGGACAATAAGATTTTTGCTTTTACCAGAAATGACAGGGACATACGCTTACCTGAAATTCAGGGAAAGAGACCTTGATAGAGTAAAAGGAGCTATTAATCTGGATATGGTGGGTGAGGAGCAGGAGAAATGTAAGAGTACCTTTAATTTAATAAAAGAGCCCTACGGAATAATGTCCTACGCTTCATATCTTTCACAAATTATTTTTGAATGGGCACCTTTTGGCTATAAAAACTTTTATGGAACTGATTTCATACCCTTTTTCAGGAAAAAAGTTTCGGAATATTCAGGGGGTTCTGACCACTATATTTTAATTGACCCCAGAATAGGTGTCCCCTGTGTTATGCTCGGTCAATGGCCGGATAAATTTTACCACACATCCTTTGATAACGAGGATAAAGTAAGTAAAAATTCTCTTAAATTTGCAGGAAGCTTCGCAGGCACATTTATTTATTACCTGGCGAACCTTAACAATAAAAAGCTGTATAAACTGGCAGATAAAATGAATGAGATGTTTCTGAAAGGGTTTGCCGAATTAAAAATTAATGAACAGGGGAAAGCAAAAGAAAAACTTCTTTATTTTTCCCACATGAATGCTCTTAATTCTCTCAAAAAATTTGACAGGGGATTCAAAAGTGACAGATTTCTGAAAAAGGTTGAGAAATATGTGGATGAAAAAGCATTGAATATTGTTAAAAGAGCAAAAAGGGATGTGCCTGTGAGAAATTTTAAAGCGCCTTTGTATATGAGAGCCTTGATTAAAAAAATGAGCAGGAGTGAAAAAGTGTGGCTTGAAGAAATGCTTAAGAAGAAGAGATTTTTGAGGCATTCTATAGAGCTTTTTATATATTATATTGACGGAAATAGAACTTTATCAGAAATTATGAGAATGATAGAGATTGAAACAGGTAGAAGGGAAGATATTTTTATTAAAAAATTTTATAATCTACTTAAAAAATATGGATTTTTGAAAACAATATCATTGACAAACAAATGTTAAAAATTGTATAATTTAGTATATTGTAAAAGCACTAAAAGGAGGATTTTTATGGTAAAAAAATTGGGTGCGTTATTTATGGTAGCAGGTATAGTGTATGTAACAGGGTGTGCAAGAGGTGTGTCTAAGGAAACATTGAACCAGCTGGAGGAAGCAAGAAAGGCTGTGGAGGCTGCCCAGACCACTCTTAATGAATGCAATGCGGAAAAGGAGAATCTTGCAAATCAGAAGATGGAAAAGGATGAAATGCTCAAAAACCTTCAGGCAGAAAAAGATTCTCTTGCTGAACTTCTTGAACTTATAAAACAGGGATATTAAAAGGAGGTAGAAAATGAAAAAAATTACAGCAATTTTGGTCATTGTTTTTCCTTTAATTCTTTTTGCACAGGAAGAGAAACTTACAGAGGAAAGGGCAAAGGCTATGATAGATTCTCTACGGGCATTAGAACAGAGTTTGCAAACAGAAATACAGGCCTGTCAGAATGAGGTAGAAGGCCTCAGATCAGAAATTTCTGCTCTTGATGAACAGATAGGGTCACTCCAGGGAGAAATTAATTCTCTCAAAGAAGAACTTGCCAAATATCCATCTGAATACGAAGTAAAACCAGGTGATTTTCTTGCTAAGATATCAGAATATGAATTTATCTACGGTACATATAAGGCATGGCCCAGAATATGGAGAGCCAATATGGACAAGATAAAAGACCCGGACCTTATTTACCCTGGATGGATCTTGAAAATACCGCATGGTCTTGATAAAACCTACACGGTTATAAGGGGGGATTACCTGTGGAAAATAGCCAGTTTCTATTGGATTTACAGAGACGGGAAACAGTGGAAGACAATTTACGAAGCCAATAAAGATAAAATTAAAAACCCTGACCTTATTTATCCTGGACAGGTTTTTACAATACCCCGATAAATTTAAAACTAAAAAATTGAGTAAAAGGGGACACTCTGGTGTGTCCCCTTTTTGTTTATTTTTATAAGATGGAGGGAATAATCTCTTTAAAGAAAAGCCCCTTAAAAGAAATTCTGGGGCTTGCAAATAAGAATTTACAAACCCTTAAGGAAGTTTTTAATGGTAAAATATACATAAGGGGAGAAGAGCTTTTTTTTCAGGGTGATGAGAAAGAATTTGAAATTTTGAAAAAAACCTTTGAGATTTTGAAGAAAGAAGCAAGGGAGGGAAATTTTATGGAAAAGGAAGAAATAATTTCAGCAGTTGATAGAGCTAAGAGAGGCGAGACAGATAAACAGGAAAAAGAATACATAATAACCCCTAAAAAGATAATCTATCCAAAGTCAAAAAATCAAGCGAGATATGTAGAAGCACTGAGAACTAAGGATATTGTTTTTGCGATTGGTCCTGCAGGAACAGGCAAGACATTTCTCGCTGTTGCAGTTGCAATAGAATTTCTGAGGTCCAGGAAGGTTGAAAGAATTGTCCTTACCCGACCTGCTATTGAAGCAGGGGAGTCTCTTGGGTACCTTCCGGGTGATTACAAAGAAAAGGTGGCACCCTATTTAACACCTCTTTACGATGCCCTTTTTCAAATGTTTCCCTTTGATAAAATAAGAAAATATACAGATGCGGGAATAATAGAAATAGCCCCTATTGCTTATATGAGAGGCAGAACACTGTCCAATGCTTTTATAATTCTGGATGAGGCTCAAAATACCACCTCCTTACAGATGAAAATGTTTCTGACAAGAATTGGTACATTCACAAAGGTTGCTGTTACAGGAGATATTACCCAGATTGACCTTCCCAGAAGTATTCCTTCAGGTATGAAAATAGCAATGGATATTTTAAAAAATATAGAAGGAATAGATTTTTGCACCTTTGACAAAAATGATGTGGTAAGGCACCCGATTGTAAAAAAGATAATAGAGGCTTATGAAAAATACGAAGATAAAGAAAGAACAAAATAGTTTAAAAAAAACTACCTTTTATAAGCTTCTGATTTCAACAGGGTTTATTTTGCTTGCCACTTTGCTTCATCCAACTCATAAAAGTGGTCTGAAAAAAGTGTATTTTGAAACGGGTGAAATAGCTCCTTATGATGTTATTTCGCCCGTTACTTTTCAGATTCCCAAGAAAAAAGAAGATATAGAAAAGGAAAAACAAATTGCCAGAAGCAGAGTTAAACCTTATATAGTTAAAGTAGAGGAGTCCTTTAAGAATATAGAAAAGATAGAGATAAAGAATTCCCTTTCAAAAAATGAAGAAAAAAAACTGCTTTCAAATTTAAGAAAATTGCAAAAAGAACTGAGTGAAAAAATAATAATAATGGATAAAAATGTCTTAAAAAAATATGGAGACAAAGCAATTGTTATTGAAAATGGCACACAGAGATTGGTGGATATTCAGGGGCTTATGGATACCCTGGATGTAAAAAACTTTGTTAATAAAAGAAGTAAAACATTATACCCCGGAAATAATCATCTTCAGAGTATTTTTTACGAAGCTTTTTTTGCCACTTTTAAACCAAATTACAGATTTAATTTTGAACTGACAGAAAAAAAGCAAAAAGAAGTAGAGTTATCTGTTATACCTTTTAAAGGAATTGTTCTTGAAGGTGAAAAAATTATAGGAGCTCATGAAAAGGTTACACCGGAGATAGAGGAAAAACTTTTTGTCTTAAACCAGTTAATTTATAAAGGGTATGGGGCAAAAGATGTGATTCTGAGGAAATTTTATATCTTTGTAGTATTTGCCCTTATTTTTCTTATTTTTTATTATATTACCAGATTCCATTTTAGAAAAATATATGAAAACATACAGCTCATTACTGTGCATTTTATCAATCTATCTCTGATCCTGATTTTTTCATATATTTTGATCCAACTGAAACTTCCCTATTATTTCATACCTTTACCTTTTCTTTCTATAATATCAGGTGTTGTTTCTTCTCCTCTCTTTGGTATTATTTTAACCTTTATGGGAGCTGTTTATCTTGCCATTTACTTTGATTTTATGTTCATTCCCTTTTTGTTTTTTATTTTAATTGGAGGGGTTGGTGTTGTTCTCATAAAATTTTTGAAAAGAAGATTTTATCTATATTTTAGTGGTATAATAATATTTCTGTGTGGAACCGCACTGGTTTTATTTTTTTCTTACCTTTTTGAATTAAAGTACCGTATACCACAGGTTTTACTGGGAAATTTATTGTCGGGAATAATTTCCATATCCTTACTTTCATTAATGCTTGTTTTCTATGAAAGATTTTTTGGTATAACAACTGATTTCATACTTATGGAACTTTTAAATATAAATCACCCCTTACTTTTAGAATTAAGCAGGAAAGCTCTTGGGACATTCGCTCATGCCAACCTCATTGCGAATCTTGCTGAATCTGCCGCAAGAGCTGTGGGCGCAAATCCCCTTCTTGTAAGGGTGGGAGCTTACTTCCACGATATAGGTAAGATGGCAAATCCTGAATACTATGCAGAAAACCAGAAAGGTGTAAACCCTCATGACAAACTCTCTCCACAAATAAGTGCTCTTATTCTTAAAACTCATATAAAATATGGAGTTGAGCTTGCTCAAAAACATAGATTGCCAGACAGTGTGGTAGATATGATAAAAACCCATCATGGTACTACACTTATGGTGCCTTTTTATGAAAAAGCCAAGATGGCCAATCCAAATGTTAATGAAGAAGATTTTAGATATCCCGGTCCCAAACCTAGGACAAAAGAAGAAGCAGTTCTCATGCTTGCAGACACAGTGGAGGCTACCGTGCGAAGTATTGAATCTCCAAATCCCTTGAGAGTGAGAGAAGTGGTGGAAGCGATGATAAAGAGAAGATTTCTTGATGGTCAATTTGATGAATGTGAAATTACAAGAAAAGACCTGGATAAAATAGAGGAGGCTTTTATACCGATTTTAATTTCCTACTTTCATGAAAGACCGGAATATCCCAGAAGTGGCAGTTAATTTTTACAGAACTGTTAGAAAAAAATTACCATCAGTATCTAAAAAAACGGTTACAAATATAATTAAAAAGGAAACACGCAACTCAGAATTAAAAGAGATAAATATAATAGTGGTCGGAAAAGAGAGGATAAGGAATATTAACAAAGAATTTCTTAAAAAGAACAGGATTACGGATGTTATTTCTTTTAATCTTGGTGAAACAGGTGAAATATATATATGCAGAGATTTTATCAAAGATGAAAGAGATTATATAAGGCTTATGTTTCATGGCTTTGCTCACATCATGGGGTATGACCATAAAAATGACAGAGAAAGCAATATAATGACTGTCTATGAAAACCGGCTCATTATGGATTATTTTAAAAGAAAATGAGTATTTCAATTTTAGTACTTATTTTTCTTCTTATTATATCCTTTCTTGTTTCAGGCACTGAAACTGCCTATTTTTCTCTTAAAGAGAAAGATATACTTACCTTTGAGAAGGAAAGAAAATTTTTTTTCAAACTGTTTAATTCTCCTGAAAGGTTCCTTGTTATTATACTCATACTTAACAATATAGCCAATTCTTTTGCATCTGCTATCTTTGCATCAATTACCTTGAGTATTTTTGAGAAAGGATCCAAATTTTTAATTGATGTTATTGATACTATAGTATTCAGTGTTATACTTCTGATTTTTGCAGAAATAACACCGAAGACGATGGCTTTGATGCAGCCCAGAAAATTTGCTTCCTATGTGACCCCTGTCTTTAAAGTATTTTACAGCATTTTTGAAAGAATATTCTTCCCCTTTATAATTTTATTTCAGACCTTTAGAAAATTTCTTGCAGGGAAGAAGAAAAAGGTAGATTTTACAGGAGAACTGATTAGAATTGTGGGCACAATAGAGAGAGCAAAAGGTTTTGAAAAGGATGAAAAGTTTTTTATTGAGAAAGTTATCGAGATGAGAAAAATGACTGCGAAAAGTATAATGGTTCCTTATGAGAAAGTAAACAAAATTCCATACAACAAAAAAATTTCACAGCTTTTAAAGGAAGAAATCCCCTATTCGCATATGCCTGTAATACATAATGATAAAATAGCAGGGATTGTGAAAATATGGAATCTATTAAAAGAAGATAACAGAGATAAAAAGGTCTCTGATGTTATTTCCCCATTCTCCTGTTATGATGAAAATATAAGTGTAGCAGATATATTTTTAAAAATGGTTAAAAATAAGGAGGAGTTTGTTATTCTCAAAAATAACGGGAATTATACAGGATGCGTAACACTTGCTGATATTTTTAATTTATTTCTGAGAACCAGTCCTTGATTTTTAAAAACACTTCTTCTGGTTTTATATCATACAGACATTTCAACTGATATGGACAGTTTCCTTCTCCGTGAAGACTGCATGGCCTGCATTCAGGAAATGTTTGAAATATAAATACCTTGCCCTTTGGTTTAAATCCAAATTCGGGTAATGTAGAGCCATAGATTTCAAATATTGTTTTCCTGTAAGCATCTGCTATGTGAACTCCAGCAGTATCGTTTGAAACTACGAATAAAGAGTTTTTTATTATATAAAAAGTTTGTTTCCAGTTTGTTTCACCTCTCAGGTCTATAAAAAATCTATCTTTAAAATTTCTGTCTTCTTTATCCTTTTTATCTCCCATGATCACTATATCTATATTGAGATTGTCTTTTATCATCCTGCCCAGTTCTTCATAGTGTGTGGTAGGCCATCTTTTCTTCTGGTGGGAGCCTCCTGTGAAAAAGACGGCGTACTTTTCTGGTAAGTTTCCAAATTTTTTTTCACCATAAAGGAAAGGCAATGGCAAAGGGTCATTTAAATTCAGAACTTTTTTTACCTTTTCATAAAATAAATCTGAAAAGTGAAACTCCTCTGGTTTAATTTTAAACCATACTGCCATTCTTCTTATGTAGTTCTTACTTGTTCTGACAAACTTTACAGGGAAAAGACAAACAGAATAAAAAAAAGATAAAGGCTTTTTATCAAAATCAACTATTAGATTAAATTTTTGTTTTCTTAAATTTCTGATATTATTAAAAAATCCATCTTCAATAAAAAAAAATCTTTCTATTGCTGGATGACCTGTGAGTATTTCTTTATATTTCTGACTGATCAGAAAAGATACTTTAATTGAGTTTTTTTTTAAAACTTCAAGAACAGGGGTTAATAAAATCAGGTCACCTGCTTTGCCGAACCTTATAAATAGAATTTTCATTCACTTTGCATTTCAGGGAAATATCTCTGTTTATTGTTTTTAAACCAGTTCCATGTTAACATGAGCCCCTCTTCAAAATTTGTGGAGGGTGAAAATCCGAAGAGTCTTTCTGCTTTCTTATAGCTCCCCCTCAATTCATCTATTTCAACCTCTCTTGGCCTTTCTCTTTCTTTATCTTTTATTATGTTAAATTCTGTTCCTGAAATTTCTTTTATCTTTAAAATAGTTTCTTCCACGCTGAAACTTTTACCCGAGCAGAGATTTACCTCTTCTCCAAAACCTCTGTCGCTTTCAACTGCCTTTATTAACCCATTCACTATATCTCTGACATAGGTAAAATCTCTTTTTGGATACAGGTTTCCTATACGAACATGTCCATTCCTTAGAATCTGGAGTATTATGCTTGGAACCAATGCTCTGGGAGACTGTCTTGGTCCAAAGGTGTTAAAGGGTCTTAAAATCTTAAAAGGGATGTTGTGATATTTAGCATAACTTTTAAGAAATTCATCCATAAATATTTTAGATGCTGCATAAGGAGATTTTGCAGATTTTGGATGTTTTTCATCTATAGGGAGATACTCAACATTTCCATATACTTCTGAAGTGGAAATATGAATTAAAGGTTTTTTTCTGGATTTTAAACTCTCAAGTAGATTGATAATTATTGATATGTTGTTTAATACTGTAGTTCGAGGGAACTTAAAGGAATAAGGTATGGATATTAAGCTTGCTAGGTTTATAACGTAGTCAACATCTCGGGTTTCTTCGTAAAAAATTTCAATATCCTGAAGGTCTCCAAAAATTATATTAACCTTTTTTAAAATTTCATTTGATACAAAAAACAGGTTTCCCATATTACCGGTGGATGTGTATCTAAGGATTACCTTTACCTCGTATCCCTTTTTTATAAGTTCCTCACATAAGTGTGAACCTATAAATCCACCCGAACCTGTTAAAAGAATTTTCATTCTTCCTTTAAATTGTTCTCTATTTTCTCAAGCCTGTCATATATTCCAGCAAGCCCTTCACCGATAAACCCTATGGCAAAAAGGAGTAATCCTGATATTATTAATAAGATTACAAGAAGAACAATTGACCTGTTCCCTTGTTGAAATGCAAACCGCATGATTATAGCTATTATTCCTATTATTGTGCCCAAAGATAGAGAAAAAAGTCCTATGGTACCAAAAAAGAGCATTGGTTTATGTAGAAATGTTATCTGAAATTTAACCGCAAGTAAGTCCATAAACCCAACGATTATTCTGCCTATACCCCGATATTTGCTTTCACCCATTTTCCTGGGTCTCAGGCTGATAGGTATTTCAGTGAGTGCAAACCCCTGTTCCCATGCAAAAGGTATTATATACCTGTGCCAGTCTTTTCTCAAGGGAACTTCTTTTAAAACACTTTTCCTGAAGGCTTTCATGGCATTCATGTCAGATACAGGAACCCCAAAGACAATTTGTGCAAGACGGTTATAAACAGTGGAAACGAATTTTTTCTGATATTTTCCCATCTTTTTACCCGCAACCAGGTCATACCCTTCCTCTATTTTGTTCACCAGTTTTTTAGCGTCATCAAGGCTGAATTGCAAATCAGCATCAAATATTACCAGAACTTCCCCTCTTGATTTTCTATACCCAACTACAAGCGCCCTTGTTTTTCCCTGATTCTTTATATAACGGAATGCTCTGAGATACTCTTTTCCCCTGGATAACTCCCTGAATCTGTCGTATGTTCTATCTGTGGACCCATCATCTATCAGAATAAACTCCCAGTCATTAAATTTATGTTTTTTTAAAAAACTTTCTATTTCTTCAATAAGATAGGGCACATTTTCTTCTTCATTGTATGCAGGAATTAAAACCGAGACTTTAATCAAGCTTTTTTTCACCTATATCTTTCCGTTGTTTTGCCGCCCACTGAGAGTAATATTTTTCTATATATTCTCTTTTTACACGGGTTAATTCTGTTGTAGGGAATGTTGTTAACAGTTGCCAGCCTATGTCAAATGTTTGTTCAATCACTCGTTCTGCAAATCCCTGATTTATCATTTGCCATTCAAAGGTGTCCGCGAAATTAAGGTATTTTTTGTCCATTTCGCTTAAAGCATCTTCTCCGACAATTGCAACAAGCTTTCTCATATCTTTCCCCTTTGCATAACATGCATAAAGCTGGTCAGCAAAGTTACGATGGTCTTCCCTTGTTTTGTCCTTTCCTATACCGAGATTCATAAGTCTTGAAAGAGACATTAAAATATCAATAGGTGGGAAAACACCTTTTCTGTGAAGTTCTCTTGATAAAACTATCTGTCCCTCTGTAATATAACCTGTTAAATCAGGTATGGGATGTGTTATATCGTCATCGGGCATTGTCAAAATCGGTATCTGGGTTATTGAGCCTTTTTTACCTTTAATTCTTCCTGCTCTTTCATACATGGTTGCAAGGTCTGTATACATGTAGCCAGGATATCCTCTTCTCCCTGGAACCTCTTCTCTTGCAGCACCTATTTCTCTTAATGCCTCACAATAGTTTGTCATATCTGATAGTATAACAAGGATATGATAGTCAAGTTCAAAGGCAAAGTATTCTGCAGTTGTTAAAGCAAGTCGTGGTGTTAAAAGTCTTTCAATTGCAGGGTCATCAGCAAGATTTATAAAGGCAACAATTCTTCCCAGTGAACCTGTTTCCCTGAATTCTTTTAAGAAGTACGCATATTCTCTTGATGTAATCCCGAGAGCTGCAAATATTATAAGAAACTCTTCACCTTCTCCTCTTACCTTTGCGTATCTCATTATCATTGAAGCAATTTCATTTGCAGGCAGTCCTGACCCTGAAAATATAGGTAACTTTTGACCTCTCACAAGGGTGTTAAAACCGTCAATTGCAGAAATTCCTGTTTGAATAAAATCGGATGGTTTATCCCTTGCAACTGGATTCATTGGTGCACCCACAACGGGCAGTCTTTTTTCAGGAGTAGGTTCAGGAAGGTCATCCAGAGGCTGCCCTCTTCCATTGAATATTCTTCCCTTCATCTCTCTTGAGACTCCCAGTCTTATCTGGTCTTCTATAAATCTTACTTTTGTTTTTGCCACATCAAGTCCGAGTGTTCCTTCAAGAACCTGAATAACAGCAAAGTCCTCTGATACATCAAGAACCTGACCACTTCTTTTAGTATCATCAGGGAGAATTATTTCAACAAGTGCTCCGTAAGATAAATCCTTTGCCTTTTCAACAAAAAGAAGAGGCCCTGATATGTAAGATATTGTTTGATATTCTTTTGTTGTCAAATCTTTTTCCATCTCCTTTTCTCCTTATTTTTGAGTTTTAAATTTTAATATATTTGTGTAAAACTTTGCAATGGAGAATGAAATAAGAGATAAGATGAAAGGTAAAATAGGGACTGATATGTAAAATGTGAAAAAAATTGATACAAGATGCAGGATAAGATGAAAAGATTAATTTATTATGCAACCAGCGCAAATAACCCTACAAACCCCATAAACCATCCGCCATAAGCCATATGCCAAGTCTCTCAGGAGCTTTCACTCTGACATCTCAGAGATTAATGCATTCATTTTGAGTTTTACTACTCTTTTCATTAAAATCATAAGAATGCAATTTCAGAAAATTTTAAATCGGATTATGAATTATGAAGACCTGAAAGCTGAGGAAACCTACATGGTTCTTAAAAAAATTGTTGAAAAAAATGCCCCGGCATCCCAGATTGCAGGTTTTATAATGGGTATGAGAATGAAAGGCGAAACGGGTGAAGAACTCTATGGCCTTGCAAGGTGTATGAGAGAATATTCTAAAAAGGTTGAAATAAAAAGTAAAGATGAAATTATTGATATATGCGGAACAGGGGGAGATTATTCAAATACATTTAACATAAGCACAACAGCTTCCTTTATTTTATCAGCGTGTGATGTGTGCGTTGCAAAACATTCAAGCAAGGCAATGACAAGCACCTGTGGAAGTGCAGATGTTCTGTCTAAGGCGGGGTATAGCTTAAATACCGAACTTGAAAAGGTTAAAAAATCAATTGAACAGGAAAACATAGGGTTTTTGTATGCGCCCCTTTATCATCCCATGATGAAAAGAATTGCAAAGATAAGGGCACAGCTTGGTGTTATAACGACTTTTAACATCATAGGTGCCCTTGCAAATCCTGTTAACATAACTCACAGGCTCATGGGTGTTAATAAGAAGGAGCTTTTAATGCCCACTGCCCTGGCAATCCAAAAAACAGGAATTAAAAGAGCAATTGTTGTACACAGTAATGACGGTCTTGACGAGATTTCTGTGAGTGATAAAACTTATGGGATTATTGTGGAAAATAATAGATTAAAGGAAATTGAGATTTATCCTGAAGATTTTGGTATTGAAAGGAGTCAGGATATTGAAAGTATCAGGGTTAGGGGCAAGAAGAACGGGTTAAAAATTATGCTTGATATACTGAACTGTAAAATTCCTGTTAATTCTCCCCCTGTGAAAATTGCCCTTGCAAATGCCGGGACAGGACTTTATATAATGAATAAAGCAAAGGACCTCAAAGAGGGTTATGAGATTGCCAGAGAGATGCTTTTAAAGGGTAAAGCCTTTGCTAAATTTAGTAGATGGCTCGACATATCAAATGAATAATCAGGTTGAAAGAACTTCTCTCAATTTAGTTGCGAGTTCTTTCGGAGTGAAGGGTTTTGGAAAAAAATAAGCTTTTATTCCCTCAAATTTTTTACCATTTAAAAAATCATAGGCGTAGCCTGACATAAAAATAACTTTAATTTCCGGGTATATTTTTACAATTTCTTTTGTAATTTCCGGACCCTTTTTGTCAACCAGAACAACATCACTTATAATAACATCTATGTTTTCCTGCTCTCTGGCTATTTTTATAGCTTCCTCACCTGTTTTTACTTCAAATACGGTATAGCCGAGATTTTTCAATGATTCAGAAAGTAAATGCCTTATTGAATCATCATCTTCAACAAGCATTATTTTTTCTTTACCCCTGTGAGATTTTATTTTGGCAGGTATAAAGGCGGGTCTGGCTTTTTCTTTATGGGCAACCGGCAGGTATATTTTAAATTTTGTTCCTTTATTGACCTGGCTTTCAATATCTATGTATCCTTCAAGTTCTCTAGCAATTCCGTATACAGTTGACAGTCCAAGCCCTGTTCCTTCGGGTTTTGTCGTAAAAAAGGGTTCAAATACTTTATCTTTTATTTCAGGCGGGATACCGCAACCTGTATCTCTAACTTCAAGAAGGATATATTCGCCCTCTTTTAAACCACAAGTTTGAGAAAAATTAAGGTCAAAGGTTACAGCTTTTGTTGAGATTATAAATTCACCTCCTTGTGACATTGCATCTCTTGCGTTTACAGCTAAATTCATTATTATCTGTTCAATCTGAACAGGGTCCGCAATTATTGACTCTATTTCAGGGTCAGGGAAAAAACTGTACCGGATATCTTCTCCAAGAACTCTTGGTAAAATTTTTCCTATTTCCTCTATCTCTTTGTTTAAATTTATGAAAGTTTTTGTTTCTATTCTCCTCTTGCTGAATGTCAGAAGTCTTCTGACAAGCTCTGCACCTCTCTGTGCAGCCTCTCTTACGAGTTGAAGCTCTTTGTAACCTTTTTCACCTTCCTTTAAATCCATTAATACAATTTCGGTCATTCCAAGAATTGTTGTGAGCAAATTGTTAAAATCATGAGCGATACCACCTGTTAACTTTCCTATTGCTTCCATTTTCTCAATATGCACAAGCATTTCCTGCATCTTTTTCTGCTCTGTAATATTTCTTGCAATTCCCTGAAAACCAACGAATTCACCTTCTCTTATATAAGGAACAGAACGAACCTCAACAAAATAAATTTTGCCATCTTTGCTCTTCACTTCATATTCCATTGGTTCTAAAAGGATTTCACCTTTAAGAAGTTGTTTAAATCTCTGTTCGTGAGTTTCCCACTGGTCCTGTGATATTACTTTTTTAATGTTTTTGCCTATGAGTTCTTCTGGCTTATACCCCAGAAAATCACAGATTGTCTTATTAATCATTATGAATTTGCCTTCTTTATCTACAATAAATATACCATCAGGGGAACTCTCAACAAGGCTTCTGTATTTTTGTTCACTTTCTCTCAATTTTTCAGCAATTTCAACTTTATCAGTAACATCAAGAAGTGTTCCTATTATCGCGGGTTTTCTGTTATAGGTTGTTTTTGAGCCAAATACTTCAACAAATATTATTTTCTTATCTTTTCTTAAACCCCTGAAAGTGTAGTGAATTGAGGTTACCTCTCCTTTTAACATTTTTTCTATATTATGTTTCACTTTTGATATATCATCCGGATATGTTAAATCAAGAGGACCTTTTTTATTTATAATCTCTTCTGTTTTATACCCAAAAATTTCTGCGAGCTTTGGATTTACATATTTAAAAACCCAATCCTGTACAAGATAAACACCAACAGGAGATTTTTCAACCATTTCTTTGAAAAGATTTGTATCTTTCATACTATTTTTAAATTTTGTATCTATTATAAGGCAAAAAAATTTTTCAGTCAAATAGGTTCTTTTTCATAAAATATCAAGGAAATTGCGCCAAGAACGCCTGTGTCGTCACCGAGTTCTGAAACTCTGATTTTTAAATCTTTTAAAAGATGAGGAAAGGCGTTGTTTTTCAATGTTTTAAAAAAATTTTTTTTGAATAAGTCATAGCTTTTTGATAGTCCTCCTGAAAATATTATTGCAGAGGGATTAAATATATTGACAAGATTACCGCATGCAATGCCAAGGGCATACCCCATTGTTTCAAAAACTTTTATGTACTTTTTTATGCTCTTTTTAGCCCTTTCTGCAACTTCTTCGGGTTCAATATCCCTGTTTAAAATTTTTTTTAAACCCTGTTTTGAAGCATACATTTCAAGGCAGCCCTTTTTACCACAACCGCATTTTATGCCTCCAGGAAAAACCGTGATGTGGCCTATTTCTCCTCCGAGAAAATCCTTACCCCTTAAAAGTTTTCCGCCTGAAAAAATCCCGCCTCCCACACCTGTCCCGAGAGTTAGCACGATAAAATCTTTTAGATTTTTCCCATGTCCGAAATATTTTTCTCCGAGAGCTGCGCAGTTCGCATCGTTTTCAATATAAAAAGGAAACTTTAATTTTTTTGCAAGATATTTCTTGATTTCAAATCCTTCAAATCCTCTCAGGTTTGGTGCCTGAACTACCCTGCCTTTATAAATCATTCCCGGAATACCAATACCGGCATATCCAGGGTCTGGACAAAGAGTGTAAATCAGGTCTATTATGGCGTCACAAATGTTTTTACCACCTGAGGGGGTCTTAAATTTTAGCCTTTTTATTATCCTCTTTTTATTGAACAACGCACCTTTTATGTATGTGCCACCGAGGTCAATACCCGTTATCATAACCTGTCCTGAATAGCTTTTTTTACCCTTTCAAAATCAATATAAAAGTAGGGATATTCTCTGAAATATTTTACCCTTTGCTCATTTAGTTGATTTTCAAGATTTTTTATATTTGTCTCTATATCCTCAATCAAATTTTTTAATTTTTGTTTTAAACTTTGATTAATTTTTTTTATTTCTTCTGATATTTTTTTCTTATTATCTGCCCTCTGGATTTCTTTAATTAAAGTCTGTTTTTTTAACACAAGTTCATCATCCTTTAAAAATTTTTCAGGGTGATGTATTATAAAGTTTTTTCTCTCATAAAGAGAAGAAAGTTTAGCAGAAATGTTTTCAGGATTGTCAGGAAAAATATAAAAAGTTCCTGTTAACAAACCACATTCAGGCATCTTTAAATCAAAAATTTTTTCAAACACCTTTTCTGTAAATTCGTCGTATAATTTACCACCATAACCGTGAATAAAAAAATCGCAGACAAAGACTCTCTGGTATATGGAAAGGGTAAAAGCTCTTGGCCTTATCTTAAATTTTTTTATTATCTCTATGTCCTGTTCAATTTTTTCTGTAAGTTCACATAATTTCTCATTATCTGCATAAAGGTAATTCCTGTTTTTAAATAATTTTTTTCTGCCATTTTTTAAATACCAGAAAGGAATTTCAAGATAGTTATTTTGTTTTAAAAGGAAAGGAAATGGCTCACCCTGTTTTTTAATTCCTCTGATTTCTCTGAATTCTTTTAATTCGTGGTTGTAAACATCCAGAAATTTTTGAGCATTGTAAAAGATGTATAGAAAAAATTTTAAGAAATTTGAGTCTTTTGATATTTCAGAAACTTTTATCTCTTTATAGCTTATTCCTTTTTCAAAATTTTTTCTTGTGTTTATAAGACTCTGGACAGGGTTTTCGTGGTTTCTTACAAACTCAATAAAACATTCAATTTTTTCTTTTATGTCCTTTTTTACATAGTTTTTCATTTCCTGAAATTTTTCAGAAAACCATTTTATACCTTCTTCAAATTTTTTATTATCATATTCTTCAAAGGTTCTGTTTTCAGAATTTAAATATATGTATTCCCTGAGTTTTTTCCATTTATCTGTATATGCGGGTATATCAAGAAAAAGTCCATTTTTAACATCTGCATCATGGGTTATAAATACCTTTTCGAAATCTTTAAAGCAGTTAAGAAAAATTGTTTTTGCCCATATCCCGGCATGAAATAGATAGGGTTGATGACCCGATGCAATTGTAACTTTATTTTCTTTAAATTCAAAAAAGTTGAATTTTTTAAAAAATTTTTGCCTTAAAACTCTGTTCTGTCTGGTTTTAGCAATTATTTCTTTAAAAGAAGGGTATAAGTATACTTCATCGTTTTTTTCAGGAATCATTTAAAAAGAAAAGATATATCTTTTACACCAAAGGCTTCTTCTAAAAATATTGCCTCCCCGTATTCTGCACCAATTCTTGAACCATAAAATCTGTTCGTTATTTCAACATATTCAAAAATTCTTGTTCTTGCAGGATTTACAAGAAACTGGGATTCGTAGCATCTAACCGCTTCCATTTTCTTTTCAAATTCTTCAGTTATGTCTATTATAAGGTCGGGTTTGAAGACCTTTCTTTTATGAGAAGCAAGATAATAAAATATTTTTGAAGGATATCTGGGTTCGCCTTTCATATCGGTTTTGGTAAGTTTTGCATAAAACCTTGCAGAATCTGTTATACTTCTTGTAGCAATATGGTCTGGATGGGCATCTTCTCCCTGATGAGTGAATATCACATCTATTTTATGTTCTCTTATGACCTCTGCAACCATAATTCTTGCAGACTTTGTGTCAAACAGATATCTGTTGGATAGAGGAAGCGTAATCCTTTTTTTTACGCCCAGAACTTTTGCTGCCTTTTGAGATTCTTCCATTCTCTTTTCAGGAGTTCCATAAGGGGTTGGTTCTCCGTTAGTTAAGTCGAGTATATACACGTTATAACCTGCTTTAACCATCTTGACTATTGTTCCGCCCAGACCGAGTTCTGCGTCATCGGGATGGGCATCAATCACTAAAATATTCATCTTCTATCTCCTTTTTTGCTCGCGAAAAAATTTCTTCTAAATTTCTTTTAAAAAGATTTTCAAGAACACTTTTATAATATGCAAGCCTTTGTTTTTTATTTTTAATATTTCCAGGGAAATCCTTTTTTTCAGGATAATAAAGCTCACAGGGGATTTCTTTTAATCTGGCTTTTTTCTTATAAACATAATACCACATCTCAAGGGGAAATGCATATCCTTTTTCTTTTAAATCAATGTCCTTCAGGAATTCTCTTTTATAGGCCCTGAAACCACAAAAGGCATCAGTTATTTTTATACCTGTAAGATAGAATAAAACTCTCTGAATTAAGAAATTAACATATTTCCTTTCAGATGGAGGAGGTGTTAAAATTTTTGCATTTCTGTGGTATCTTGAGCCTGACACAATATCGTATTCCTTTATATATTTTAAAAATTCTGGTATTCTGTGAGGTAGATGCTGTCTGTCTGCATCAATAGTAATTATGAAGTCACAGTTTTGTTCTATCGCTTTTTTGAATCCTGATATAAGTGCAGCACCATATCCCTGATTGGTTTTGTGAGTTATAACTTCTATATTTTTAATCTTTTTGATTATATTCCTGGTCTCCTGGTCAGAACCGTCATCAACAAGAAAAACTTTTTTGTCTATATTGATTTCAAGAACTTCCCTGATAACTGCTTCAAGATATTTCTTTTCATTATATACGGGCACCACAATTCCTGTTCTCATCTAAACCCTCTCAAATATCCTGCAAAAACCGCATATCTCTTTTAAAGTAGGCATCCCGCATATCTTACACTCTTTTTCTTCACCCATAATTTCAGTATATTTTTTGTGAACCTTTTTAAAATATTTCTTTTGAATGTCCAGGAATCCTTTGTAGAATCTTAGTTTTGCACCGGATGAATTCTCTTCAACTCTGTTGAGTATATTTTTATAAAAAATTGTCTTTGCATCAATTGAATAAGGACATTCGTTTCTTACATATTCAATACCCCTTAAATAGGCATAGAGAGCTGTTTGCTTTTCGCTGATAAAGCAAAAAGGTTTCACCTTTTTTAGAAGTTTATTTTTTTCTTCTTCAAGAACAGGATTCTGGTGTAAAAGATAACCTTCCTGCCAGAAGACTATATTACCGAAGAGTCTGGAAACCTCATCATCAAGATTGTGTCCTGTTGCCAGAACATTGAAGTTCTTTTCAAGGGCAATTTTATTCATTATATACCTTTTAACTATTCCACATACAGAGCAGGCTTTATAATTCTTTCTGTGTTTCATTATATCAGTTATGCCTTTCCCTTTCTCTTCTTTTAAATTGTAGGTATATATATCCATATGAAATTTTTCAGAAAACTTTTTAACATATTCAAAGGATTCATCAGAATATTCTCTTTCCTCTATACCCAGGTTTATATAGAGCCCCCTTGTATAATAGCCCAGCTTATTCAGCAGGTAAAGTAAAGATAAAGAGTCCTTTCCACCCGAAACAGCGACAAGAATTCTATCTTTATTATCAAACATATTAAATTTTTTTATCGCTCTTTTAGTAACCTCTTCAACTCTTTCCAGAAAATGATTTTCACAGAGATATAGATTAGAAGGTTTAAGATGAACTACGGGTTTATCAGAACAAAATTTACATTTCATCAACAAAATAGGGATTTTTAGGCCATATAAAAGGGATTTGAAAAAATCTCTGTATTCTTAAACTGCTAAATATATTGTTTGCATGAGAATCCCATGAAAAATATATTATAAGAGGAATTCCTTTTAAATATTTTTCAGGAACCGGTCCCCAGAACCTTGAATCAGAGGAGTTATCCCTGTTATCACCGAGCACAAAATAGGTTTTTTCAGGCACAACTATCGGACCGAGGTTATCCCTGACCTTGGGCTCGTCAAGAAGTTCCCTTTCCTCCCACATCCTCTGGAACTCTTCCCTTGTAAACTCATCTCTTATTTCCATTAAGGCTGGAATTATGTTCGCGTCTTTGTGGATTGCATAAGGCTCAAAAAGTCTTCTGCCATTTACATAAACTGCTTTATCTCTTATTTCAATAGTATCTCCGGGAAGTCCTATACATCTTTTAACAAAATCTTTTGAAGGGTCTAATGGAAACCTGAAAATAACTATGTCTCCTCTTGAGGGTTTCGCAAACTGGAAAAATTTTATCTGGGTATATGGGATTTCTATTCCGTATACCGGTTTAAAAACAAGAAGAAAATCGCCTGGTAAAAGTGTATCCTCCATTGAGCCTGATGGTATTCTATAAGCCTGAAGCACAAAATATCTCAAAAAAAGAGCGACCACAAGTGCCCATACCCATCCTTCTATCTGCTGTCTTAATTTTGATTTTTTTTCTTTTGTCAAGGTTTGACCGCTATAACCCTTTTAACTCCCTGTCTTTCTATGAAGAAAGGAATTGGTTTTGTATGTTTCTCATATCTCTGTTTTGCTTTTTTGTAATCATCAGTGTTGTTGATTTGTATTTTTCCTATTCTGTAAATCAAATCACCTTCTCTTAAACCTGCTTTATATCCCTTCCCATCCATGTCAATACTTACTATCAAAACACCTTTATTCTCCTCTATTCTATACATTTCTTTAAGGTCTTTATCAAGAGTCTTAACTTCTATTCCAAGCCATTCCCTTACTTCCTCTTTCTTTTCTACTCCACCTTTTACAAACATCTCTTCTTTCAGTTCTCCCAGTTTAACTTCCAGAACTCTCTTTTTCCCATCTTCATTAACCAGGGTAAGTTTTATTTTTTCGTCTGGAAAATAACTGGTTATCTTTAATCTCAAGTCCTCAACATTTTTAATTTCATAATCATTGACTTTTATTATTATTTCACCTTCTTTTACACCCGCCTTGTCAGCAGGACCATCCTCTGTAACTTCCACAACAAGGGCTCCCATAGGCTTTTCAAGGCCATAGGCTTTTGCAATGTCAGCATCAACCTCCTGAATTACAACACCGAGATATCCTCTTTTAACTTCACCTTTTGATATGATCTGTTCTGCAACATTTTTTGCAGTATTTATTGGTATTGCAAAACCTATACCTATGTTTCCCCTTACCATTGTGGTGAAAATTGCAGAATTAATCCCTATAACATCGCCATTTATGTTAATTAAAGGCCCACCCGAGTTTCCAGGGTTTATGGCTGCATCGGTTTGAATAAAGTTCTGGAAAACAGGTCCCTGCTCTCTTCCAAAAGAAAGATGTGACCTTCCGAGAGCAGAAATGACACCAACAGTAACAGTTCCATTAAACCCAAAAGGATTTCCCACTGCTATTGACCAGTCTCCAACATTTATTTTATCAGAATCTCCAAGTTTTAAAACTTTTAATTTCTCCTTTGTTTTAATCGAGAGAACAGCGACATCAGTTAACTGGTCTTTGCCAGCTATTTTTACTTCATCTCCTTTAAACTCTCTTCTGTCCCAGAGAGTAACAATTATATCGTCAACATCTTTAACAACATGATGATTTGTCAGGAGGTAATAGGTATCTTTATCTTTTTTAAATATAAATCCAGAGCCGAGAACCTCTGTTTCATATTCTTGGGGATGTTCGGGTGGCATAAACTCTCTAAAAAACTTTTTGAAAAATGGGTCTTCAAAGGGAAAAAAGTATTCTATTTTTCTCTTGATTTTCTTTGTTGCCTTTATATTCACAACACCGGGAATCACATCTGCTGCTATTTTTGCAAAGGGGTTTTTTGAATCAAACTTTATCTCTTGCCGAACTTCCTGAACAGGATTTTCTGCATAAACCCGGTTGTCTACTTGTAATTTCGCTGTCATTACAATACCCACAACTATACCTGTGAAAAAGATTATTGAACCTCCGAGAAGTAAAGAAAGTCTTTTCATTTTAACCTCCTCTTTTTTTAATGTTTAAACGAACTAAACTCTTCTTAAGTTTCAAAAAATGATAGTTTATGCCACATACCTGGGGGGCAGGGACTCGAACCCCAATTACCTGGTCCAGAGCCAGGCGTGTTGCCAATTACACCACCCCCCAAAGTCGCTCTGCGACACAAGTAGCAAATAGCAATTAGCCTATAATAAAAAGTCTTAAATTCTTTCTGATTAGCAGCCATATGCCAAAAGCCATTTGTGTTTCGCCATTTGCGAAACCTTAGCGCCACCGGGATTTGAACCCGGGTCTCCTGGCTGAGAACCAGGCGTCCTTGGCCTGACTAGACGATGGCGCCACATTTAACACTTTTAAGTCTTTTAATTATAATGTAAGAATAGGATCTCTACAAAATCAATCTTTTAGATTCATTATACTTTGTTCTATTTTCTGATTCACATTTTCTTTTCTTAATTTGATTCCCTCAAATATCGCATTCTTAATCGCCTTTGCAGAACTTCTCCCATGGCATATTATGACATTACCGTTAATTCCGAGAAGAGGCGCTCCCCCGAAACTTTCATAATCCAATCTATTCAAAAGAGATTTTAAAGAATCTTTTAAAAGAAAAGCACCTATTTTACCTCTAAGGCTTTTATCTATTTCTTCTCTTAAAAGTCTAAATGTAACTTCTATTGTTCCCTCAGCAAATTTCAGCAGTGAGTTACCAACAAAACCGTCCATAACAACAACATCTGCATATCCTTTTAGAATGTCTTTGCCCTCTATAAAGCCCACAAATCCAGGAATGTTGTTCTCCTCAAAAAGCTCCTTTGCTTTTAATACAAGTTCATTTCCTTTTATTTCCTCTTCTCCTATGGATAAAAGGGCAATTTTAGGTTGTTGTTTGTTTAAAATATGTTTTGTGAAAAAGTATCCCATTATCCCGAATTGAACCAGATATAAAGGTTTAGAGTCAACATTTGCTCCCACATCAAGAACAGCAACAAAGCCTTTTAAGGAGGGAAAAAGAGCGCATATTGAGGGTCTTTTTACCCCTTTTAACCTTCCCAGGTATTTAAGAGCAAAAGCCATCACAGCACCGGTATTTCCGGCTGAAACAAATATGTCAGCTTCTTTATTTGCCAGGATTTGCATGCCTACTGATAGGGTTGAATTTTTCTTTGAGACAAGTGCTTGAGAGGGTTTATCCATGAAAGTAACTTTTTGTTCGGCTTCAACAATTTCTATTCTTGAAGGAATCTTTGATGGGAGTTTACCTTTGTCTTTCTTTGATATTACCAGAAATATTTCAAAGTCTTGTCTTTCCTGAACCGCTTTTATACATCCTTCAATTTCAGGAAGAGGATGTCTCTCGCTTCCTGCACCGTCAACTACTACCCTGTGCATTACTCTTTCTTTTTCTCCACAATTTCAATTACAGGCATTTCCTTATAATATCCACATGAAGAGCAAACCCTGTGAGGAAGCTTGAAGGCTCCGCATCTCGGACATACAGAATCTCCTGAAAATTTTATTTTCCAGTTAGTTCTTCTTTTTCTTCCTCTTGCTCTTGAATGTCTTCTTTTGGGTACAGGCATTCTCTCCTCCTTTTAAAAGGTTTTAGAATATAAGGGAAGAGGGCATATGTTGTCAATGTAATGAACAAAGATAAGTTAGGCTTGAGTGGTGTGAAAGAAAATACAGGATAACTGACAGGTGAAAAGTAAAAACTTTAAAGACAAAAAATCGGATTTCGGAATTGTCTTGTATTTCTTACTTATTTATAAATGCGACCAAGACAGTAAACCATAATCTATGAGTTATAAACTATTTGTTTTAAAAGCATCTTTTGAAACTTTTTGAAAAATTTCCTCGTATTAAATAATGAAATGAAATGTGAAACCATAGAACAGCTGATAATATTAATTCTTGAAGGCAGAGAGCCTGAAAAAGAAGTTAAAGAGCATATTAAAAAATGTGCTTCCTGCAAAGGTTTTTATGAATACATTAATGAATTAAAAGAGGAGTTTACAAACATAACAGAGATTGAGCCATCTCCTGATTTTGAAGATATGGTATTGAGAAAGATTTTAAAGGAACCTGTTTATGGTAAGGTTTTTGCGTTTTTAATGTCTTCATTAACATTTGTATTTATAATTTTTATTCCTTATTTTTTAAAATCATTTTTCCCTGAAATTATTATTACATTTTCAAAAATTATGGTTTTATGTAATATTTTTTCAAAAGTATTTAATTTTAATCTATGTTATATAATTCCCCCATTTGTTTTTATATTTATTCTGACAAATTTATTTATTTTATATATCTCTTTTTTCCTGCTAAAAAAAATAACATTTAAGGAGGTGAGATTATGAAAAAAGTGATTATAATGTTTGCCTTATTTTCCTTGCTACAGGCAAAAGATGTTTATCATATTAAGAAAGGAGAAAAAATTGAAGGTGATATCTCTATAATCGGGAAATCTGCAATAATTGAAGGTAAGGTAGAGGGAGAAGTTGTGATTATAAACGGAGACCTTGAACTTTATGGAGAAGTGGATGGAGATGTTGCAGTGATTGGGGGAGACGCAAATTTGTATTCAGGCTCAAGAATTGAAGGCGATTTTGCGGTTGTCGGAGGGAAAATGTATAAAGAGGAAGGAGCAGAGATTGAAGGAGAAATAACAGAAGCGTCTCTTGGACCCTTTAAGGCTCTGTTGAAATTCATCCCTCCCTTAACAAGTATGCCAGGAAAGGTGGAAATAAAGGATGAAAGAGAAGCAGAAGAGGAAGGCAGGGTCGTGGTGAAGATAGATAAGAAAGGTTTTAAACCTGCAAAAACCATATTTATACTTGTATGGGGTATCTCTCTTTCTCTCCTGATTCTGATTATAGGGCTTGTTATACCGACTCCTGTAGAAAACATGAATATGTTTATTGAGAAAAAAGCAGGCTATTCTTTTCTTGCAGGTTTTCTGGCTGAGATACTCTTTGTCCCATGTATAATTCTCCTTGCCATAAGTATTCTTGGTATCCCCATTATCCCTTTCTTTGTGATTGCTTTTATACTTGCCCTTCTTTTATCTCTGGCACCCTCATCGCTTTTTACAGGTAAAATTTTAAAGAAAAATCTTGCATTTTTGCCCGATAAGCCCTATCTTCTTTCCTTTCTCGGACTGGTGTTTGTATTTATTGTCTGGGTTCTGGGAAGCCTGTTGAGTATGGGTAATTCAATACTGGGTGTTTTTGGATTTGTTGTGAGTTTGATAGCAATTTTTATCCTTTATCTCTATTTCACATTCGGACTCGGTTCCATTATACTATCAAGACTTGGAACGAGAAAACCGTGAATGGAATTAAATGGGGAATACATTGAAAAACTCAAAGAAAAGGATGAAGAAGCTTTAAGAATGCTTGTGAGAGAATATAAAATTCCACTTTACAACTATATTTACAGGATGGTTTATAATAGAGAAGATGCAGAGGATATTCTTCAGGAGACCTTTTTAAAAATTTTTAGAAATATAAAAAAAATAGATTTCAGAAAGAACTTTAAATCATTTATCTTCAAGGTTGCAAAAAATTCCTGTATAGATTTTTTCAGGAAAAAGAAAAATGCTCTCCCATTTTTTGATGAAGTTTATGAAAAACCCGATAATTTTTATGAAAGAATAAAGTTGAAAGGCAGGCTTGAAAAAGCCCTTTCTGTTTTAAAAAAAGAGGACAGAGAGATTATAATTTTAAAATATATAGAAAATTTTAAAATAAGAGAAATTTCTGAAATGCTTGAGATTCCCGAGAATACGGTTAAAATAAGGATTTTCAGAGCCTTAAAAAAAATGAGAAAACATTTTGAAGGGGGTGAGGAATGAGGAATTTTTTGTTGATGTTAATATTTTTATCTTCCTGTATAGTTGTTGTTGAAAACGGAGAAAAAAGAGAGAGAAAAAAAATTCCGAGAATAGAACAGAGGAAGATTGCCCTTTCTTCTGAAAATATTTTCCTGGAGTGTCCGTCAGGAGATTTAAAAATATATGGATGGGAAAATGACTCTGTTGACCTGAATTATGAAGTTTTAAAAGGCGAAGGTGAAATTGAATTTTTTGAGGATAAAGGTGAAATCAGAATAAAGGTTATAAATAAAACTGATAATGATTTTGAAGTGGATATGACAGTTATGGTGCCCTATAATTCTCAAATAAAAATTGAGATGGGTGGAGGTAAGATTTTTCTTGAAAATCTGGCAGGAGAAACAGATGTGCAGCTGGGTGCAGGAAGCATGGAAATTAAAAACTCAGAAGGAAACTTTAAGATTGAGACAGGCATTGGTAAAGTGACAGGACTTTTTGAGAATAGAATACCCGATAAATTCATGGCAGAACTCGGGCTGGGTGAGGTTGAGATTGTAATGGACGAATATGCAGATTTAAAATTTGAGGCAGAATGCGGAATAGGCAAGGTTGAGGTGATTTTTAAATTTGATGAGATTCAGGAAAAAGGTTTGTTCATAGGTAGTAAATTTGAGGGCCTTAAAGGAGAAGGTGTAAACGATTTTAAAATAGATGTGGGTATAGGTAAGATTTCCCTTTTTGCATCAGAATAATTAAAAGATATGACAGGAATCCTGATATTTATTATGTTTCTGGACTTTGAGACTCATGCAGAGTATATTCCAGAGTCCCCTTTTCTTGATGGATACATAGAAGAAATCTGGCATAAAGCAGATTCGATTACATCCTTTACCCAGCAGTTTCCTGATGAAGGCAAACCCTCAAATTATAAAACAACCCTTTATATCCTCTATACAGAAAGTTCTATATACTTTGCCTTTAAATGTGAGCAAGAAGATGTTTATGCTGTTGTTGACCTGTGGGATAGGGGTAGAGGAGATGGTGTGGGTATTTATCTTGATACCTTCGGAGATAAAAAGACCGCCTATTACTTTTTTATAAATGCAAAGGGTGTCCAGAGCGACGGGATAATCTCAGAGGATGGAAGGGAAAAGGATATGTCGTGGGATGGTATTTGGAGGGCTGTTGCAAAAATTTATGACCGGGGATATGTAATTGAGGTTGAAATTCCTTTTAAAACGATAAGATATGCTGAAAATCTTTCTGAATGGGGATGCAATTTTATGAGGTTTGTTTATAAGGATGCAGAGTCTTCCTACTGGGTTCCTGTTAAAAGGAATGAAGGTTTGAGGGTTTCAAAGTTCGGGATTTTAAAGGGAGTAAACCCTGAAGTTAAGGGAAGGTTTTTTGAAGCATATCCTGTTGGTATTTTAAGGCATGACAGGATTATAGATGAGAATCCTGAAACGAGCCCCAAGGCGGGTCTTGACCTCGCATGGAATCCTACATCTCAAATTTCTTTAAATGCAACCTTTTTCCCTGATTTTGGCGAGATAGAAGCAGACCCTTATGTTTTAAACCTTTCAAAGTATGCAACCTATTATAAAGATAGAAGACCCTTTTTTATTGAAGGAACAGAACTCTTTAAATTCCCGCCTGAAAGAGAAATAAATATAGGTTCAGGATATCATCTTTTTTATACAAGGAGGATAGGAAGAAAACTATCTTCGGGTAAGGAGGTTCCCATCTCTGCAGGTGCAAAGTTTTTATCAAAGACAAAAGATTTTGAAACAGGGTTTATTTTTACAAGATGTGAAAGAACAGAGGATGAGGAGGAGGTTGAACCTCTATCCTATTTTCAGGTTTTGAGAATAAAAAAGCATCTCTTCGGGAATTCTGATATCGGATTTTTATATGCTGGAAAGGACGAGATAAGACCCTATTATTATGAAAGGGTTTTAGGTCTTGACCTGAATTTAAGGGATATTCAGAATGATGCAAAGGTAATCTTTGCGAGGTCTTTTGAAAAAAATAAAAATAAGGAAGATTTTTTATTTGATGCAAGCTTTATGCATGTGGGGGAGAAATTTATTGCTTTTGGTTCTGCCCAGACTATTGGAGATTCCTTTGATTTGAATGAGGTAGGATATGTTCCCGGGTATGGCACAAAAAGTGTGGGTTTGGTGTTCGGTCCCAACATCTATCCTGAAAAATATCTTTACAGGTTTGGATGGTTTGTGGGAGCAGGATTTATAAAGGAATTTGGAGAAAGAAAATTTTCAGGTGGATTTACAAATAATTTTGAAATAACCTTTAAAAACTGGTGGGAGTTGAACGGCGGAATGAATTTAAGCAGGGAATACGAAAATGGCAAGTTTTATAATGCTTTTAATTTCAACTTTGGATTTCATACTGACTGGAGAAAACCCTTTGATTTGGGATTATGGTCAGGAAGGTATTTCGGTTATTATGATGAGGATGAATACATGCCCTATTATGTTTACTGGAGTAATTTTTACACAGGTTATAAACCTTTGTCTTCAATGGAAATAGAATTCAGTTTAAATGCTTCAGTGCTTACAGAGGAAGAAGATATAAAGAATTACTATATTATACCAAGCCCCCGTTTCTGGTGGAGCATTTCCAGAAATTTAAAATTTTCAATTTACACCGAAGGTGTTTATACAAAGGAAGATAAAAGATTTATTCAAATAAGATTCGGCGGAATCTTGTCCTTTATGATTGCGCCAAAATCCTGGTTCTACATTGCCATAAATGACCTTGAGGGGTATGAAGGGAATAAGTATCTTCCCTATGAAAGAGTTTATGTTGCTAAATTGAGGTATCTTTTTTATTTTTGAAAAAGATTTTTTAAGCTTTATAATAAAAATAATAAAAAAATTAAACAGAGGAGGTGTTTTATGAAAAAATTTTTATGGACAGTTCTGATAGCAGGACTCCTAAAAGCAGGATGGATTATGAAATTTGAAGAGAAAGGTCCCAAGATGCCAGCAGATACATCAACTTACTATATTTCCAACGGTATTTTAGCTAATGTAAGTAAGGATGATGTATTTATTATAAACTTTAAGACCGAGAAGATCACCTTTATTTCTCACGAGGAAAAAGAATATTATGAAGGGACTGTTGATGAATTTGTTTCTGCCCTTTCGGGTATGCATTCAGCCATGAAAAAAGAAATGCAGGAAATGATGAAAGATATGCCTCCTGAGCAGAGAAAAATGATGGAAAAGATGATGAGTGGTCCTGAGGTAAAAATTGAAAAAACAGGTAAAACAGCCAAAGTGCTCGGATATAATACAGTTATTTACAACATAAAAGTTACAACACCTGGACCCATGAAATCAACATATAGAACAGAGGATTATATTTCACCCGACCTGAAGTTCGTCCCCTCAGAAATAAGCAAAAAAGATGCAGAAAAGATTTCCAAGAAATTTGAGAAATTAGCATCTCAAGCGGGTATGTTTAATATTGGTAAGATAGAGGAAGGATTTAGCCTGAAATCAGTGACCTATGGCCCTGATGGTAAAAAGGTGAGTGAAACCAGAGCAATATCAATTAAAAAAGGTGATATCCCTTCATCGGTTTTAAAAATTCCGGCAGGATACAAAAAAGCAGGAAATTTTAAAGAGCTTTATATGCCACAGAAGTGAGATAAGAACCGGCAGCTGAATCAGTTGAATTAATTGCGTTTTTGCATTACTCGCGTTTATAAATAATCGAGAAAAGAGAAATCAGCAGTAAAGGCAGGGTGGATTCATCGGGTTTTCAGAAAAAATCTTGAAAGCTATTTTCCCAAAATAAAGTGTTTCCCCCCTTTTTATTTTTTACCTACCATTTTTCTTCTTTGTAGAATATTTCTTCACCACCGTTTTCATATTGAACTCTGTAATACCCCTTTATGACATTTATTTCCTTTACTCTACCCACTCCTTTTGGTGTTTTTATATCCTCCCCTATTTTGGGAAACTCTCTTGAAACCTCCTCATAAAAAGGTAGTTCATATCTTAAACAGCAGAGAAGCCTGCCACATATACCTGTTATGTTTTCAGGGGCTGAAAATATGTATTGATTTCTTGCCATTTCAAGGGTAATTGGAGGGATTTGTTTCAGCCATTTTTGGCAGCATATTTCCCTTCCGCATCTTCCAATCCCGCCCATTTCTCTTGCATAATCTCTTGCCCCTACCTGTTCAAATTCTAAATGAATATGTAAGATCTTTGCAAGTTTCGGAGCAAAGATGGCAAGGTTATATCTTTTTTCTGCAGTAAACTGAAATTTAAATATCCCGTCTTTTAAATTGGGAAATACATTCACAATCTTTATGTCATTAAACTCCTTTTCATATATAAATCCCTTAACCATATTTTTTATAATACGCACAACCTCTTCTTCTGTGGCAGGCCTTATTGATAATACCTTGTGTTCTGTTTTTTTAGTTGACCTGACCCTGAATTTAACGAGTAGCTCTCTCTCGGGTTCTTTTGTGGTTTTTATAAACATAAGAGAATGATTACTTAATTTTAATTCTTCTTCATAAAAGTATCTTTCAAATCCTGCACCTATTACAGAAACTTCAAGAGTGTTTTTTGGCCTTTTATCCTCAACTTTTTTCTTTTTAAAGAACATAATTACATTATAAAGTAAGTCTCTTTTTATTGACAAATTACTCTTTTATACAGCAAAATATATATATCCATGGACAGAAAAGAAGCAAAAGATTTAATAACTCTGGCGAGACTGAGCATAGAAAAGGGGTTAAATGGGGAAAGGTATGACTCTTCATTTAAGGCAGAGGAAAAAATTAAAAACAAATTCTCCTTTAAAAGAGGTGTGTTTACAAGTATTTATAATTTTCCAGAAAAAACATTAAGGGGTTGTATAGGAATCCCTTTTCCCCTTTACCCTCTGTGGAAAGCAGTGGTAATATCTGCCTATGAGTCTGCTTTTGAGGACCCCAGGTTTTCTCCTTTAAGAAAAGATGAACTTAACAGGATAGTTATAGAAATTACAGTTCTTACAGAACCGGAAAAACTTGAAGGTGAACCCTATGATTACATAAACCAGATAGATATAGGTAAACATGGTCTTATGGTGCAGAGAGGGATTTTCAAGGGTCTTCTTTTGCCTCAGGTAGCGGTTGAATGGGGATTTGATGAGGAGCAATTTCTTTCCGAAACCTGTATTAAAGCAGGTCTTTCACCTGATGCATGGAAGGATGAAGATACATCGGTTTTCAAATTTTCAGGAATTTTGATTAAAGAAAAAGAACCATCTGGTGAAATTGAACTAAGGGATTTATCTTCTTTATAATTTGAGATTCAAAAAAGGAGGTAAAATTGGAGATTTTGTTTGAAAAGAGTAAAAAAGGTAAACGGGCATTTAAATTTCCGTCAATCCCTGAATTTGACATAAAAAAATACATCCCTGATGGGTATATAAGAAAAAACTCTCCTGAACTTCCAGAAGTCTCAGAGACAGAAATAGCCAGACACTTCAATGCACTTGCAGAGTCAAACTATCATGTTGACAGGGGATTCTATCCTTTAGGTTCATGCACAATGAAATATAACCCCAAGCTGAACGAAGAGCTTTCAAGAAATGCCGGTTTTACAAATATTCATCCTCTTCAGCCTGAACAAACAGTGCAGGGAGCATTAAGGCTCATGAAAGAACTTGAATTACTTCTTTCCGAAATTGCAGGTATGGATGCAGTTTCTCTTCAGCCTGCTGCCGGTGCCAATGGAGAGCTTGCCGGCATGCTTATTGTCAGGAAATATCATACAGAAAAAGGTAATCCGAGAAAAGTTGTTCTTGTCCCTGACTCTGCTCATGGGACAAATCCTGCCTCAGTCACCCTGGCAGGTTATGTTGCAAAAACAGTTAAGTCAAATGAAAAAGGTTTAATTTCTGTTGAAGATTTAAAGAAAAACCTTAATGAAGAGGTGGCAGCCTTTATGGTCACAAATCCAAATACTCTCGGTCTTTTTGAATCTGAAATATGTGAAATTACAGACCTTGTGCATGAGACTGGAGGGCTTGTTTATTTAGATGGTGCAAACCTGAATGCTCTTCTGGGAATAATAAAACCGGGTGAAATGGGTTTTGATATCGTGCATTTTAATTTACACAAGACCTTTTCCACACCTCATGGCGGTGGAGGACCCGGTTCAGGCCCTGTTGGAGTTAAAGGAGAACTTGAAAAATATCTTCCTGTTCCCAGAATTGTTGAGAATAACGGAGAATATAGATTATCCTATGATTTTCCTCATTCCATAGGTAAAATGCATACTTTTTATGGTAATTTCCTTGTCATGGTAAAAGCATACGCCTACATTCTTGTTATGGGAAAAGATGGATTGAGAAAGGTTGCAGAAGATGCGATTCTGAATGCCAACTATCTGAGGAAGAAGATAGGAGATATGTTTGAAAATCCTTATAAGGACAACCCCTGTATGCATGAATTTGTTGTTTCCGGTGAGAACTTAAAGAGAAAATACGGTGTAAGGACCCTAGATATAGCCAAAAGACTTCTTGACTATGGATTCCATGCTCCCACTGTTTATTTTCCTCTTATAGTTCCAGAAGCTCTTATGATAGAACCTACAGAAACTGAGTCAAAAGAGACCCTTGATGCTTTTGTGGAAACATTGAAAAAAATTGTTGAAGAAGCAGAAAAGAACCCTGATTTGCTCCATAACGCTCCCCACAATACACCTGTCAGAAGACTTGATGAAACGAGGGCAAACAGGACACCTGTTTTAAGATGGAAGAAAAATATGACGAGATAATAGAAAGAATTGTTAAAAGGATACTCCAGTTAAAACTGGAAGTTCCTGCAATTTTACTTTTGGAATCAATGAAACCTCTATCCTTTGTGGCGTCTCAATTTTTTGTTTTTCTTGAACCTTTTGTCCAGTCAGTATTTTCCTTTAAAAATTATGGAAAATTTTATAGAATGCTTGAGAATAGAGAAAACATAGAGAAAATTATAGAAGAGATTGAAAAGGGTATGGTTGAAAGGAAAAAATGAACAGGATTTTTCGTATAGAGATAGTTCCTTTTAATGCAAGGAGAAGAGATATTGAAGAGAGTATTATAGAACTGGGTATTCAGAAAAAAATTGAGGTGTATGAAACAAAAATCTACTGGATAAAGGGTGATTATCAGCCAGATGATATAAAAAAAGTTGCAGAGGAAATTCTGTGTGAGGATGTGACAGAGGATTACAGAGTGAATCAAAGATATGAAGTGGGAGGTAATGATTTTGAAATTACCTATCATTTCGGAGTAAGAGACCCTGTTGAAGATTCTGTTAAAGAATCAATAAAACTTTTTGGTCTTAAAGAGCCTGAAGCAGTGAAAACAGGCAGAAGGTATTTTATAAAAGGGGAGCTGACAGAACAGGAAGTTGATTATATAGCAAGGAAAACAATGTACAACCCGGTTATAGAAAAAAAAGGAAAGACTGCAGAGATAATTTTTACTGAGCCTCAGCCTTATAAATTTGAGTTAATTGAAATTCCTGTAAATTCTTTTAGTGATGAAGATCTGGTCAGATATTCTCAGGAAAAAGGTCTTGCCCTCAATCTTGAGGAAATGAAAGCAATAAAACGATATTTTTCTGAGAAGAAGAGAAACCCTACTGATTGTGAAATTGAAACGATTGCCCAGACATGGTCAGAACACTGTGTTCATAAAACTTTTAAAGGAAAATACTATTATGGAGATGAATATATAGATAATCTGCTACAAACTTATATAGCAAAGGTGAGTGAGGAAGTTAAAAAAGATTTTTGTTTAATTTTATTCAAGGATAATGCAGGAATAATAGAATTTGATGAGAAAGATGGAATAGCTATAAAGGTTGAGACCCATAATCATCCTTCTGCAATAGAACCTTATGGTGGCTCTGCTACAGGAATAGGTGGAGTTATCAGGGATATTCTTGGTGCGGGCAGGGGAGCAGAGCCTGTTATGAATACCGATGTATTCTGTGTTGGACCTCTTGATATCCCCCATTCAGAACTTCCTGAAGGAGTTCTCCATCCAAAGAGGATATTAAAAGGTGTAGTTGCAGGTGTGCGTGATTATGGTAACAGGATGGGAATTCCTACATGTGCAGGAGGAGTTTTTATAGATAGTGGTTATCTTGCAAATCCTCTTGTTTACTGCGGAACAGTGGGTATTATACCCAGAAAGTATATTCAAAAGAATTTAAAACCCGGATACAAAATTGTTCTCATAGGTGGCAGAACAGGTAAGGATGGGATTCACGGTGTTACATTTGCGTCTCTTGAACTTGAGGAAAAATCTGAAGAAGTTTCTATTGGTGCTGTTCAGATAGGTGACCCGATAACAGAGAAAAAAGTTCTTGATGTTATTATTTCCGCAAGAGATGAAAATTTAATAGAGTTTGTAACCGATTGTGGGGGTGGAGGGCTTTCCTCTGCTATAGGTGAAAGTGCCGAGATTACAAATGGTGCGAGGGTATATCTGGATAAGGTTCCACTTAAATATGAAGGGCTTTCTTATACTGAAATATGGATTTCAGAATCTCAGGAGAGGATGATTCTCGGAGTAAAAGAAGAGAACATAAATAGATTGAAAGAAATATGCGACACATATGCGTGTGAGATTAGTGTGATAGGAGAATACACTGATTCCGGGAAACTGGAAATTTTCTATAAAGGGAATAAAGTTTGTGATATTGATATTGACTTTTTGCATCGGGGAAGACCGGATGTTATAAGGAAAGTTTCGAGGATGGAATACCCGGAAGAGGATATAAATGTTCCGGAACCCAAATCCCCTGAGGAGATTTTGCTTAAACTTCTTTCTTCTTACAATATAAGAAGCAGGGAGAGAATAATAAGACAGTATGACCACGAAGTTCAGGGAAAGAGTGTTATAAAACCTCTGATAGGTTATTTAAAACTTTCCCCGCAGGACGCGGTGGTGATAAGACCAAAGTTTAACTCCGAGAAAAAACTGGCTATCTCAAAGGGTATATGTCCTTCATACTCTTATATTTCTCCTTACTGGATGGCTGCAAATGCAATTGATGAAGCCGTTAGAAGTCTTGTCTCCTGTGGTGTTAATCCTGAAAAAATAGCACTCCTTGATAACTTCTGTTTTGCCAATCCTGAAAATGAGGAGGTTATGGCAGAAATTATAGAAGCCTGCAAGGCCTGTTATGAGATTGCCAGAGTATTTAAAACACCTTTTATTTCAGGTAAAGATAGCCTTTACAATGAATTTAAAACAGAGAATTTGCGAATTAAGATACCCGCCACTCTTTTAATAACCGGTGTGGGAATAATTGAAGAGCATGTCAACCCTGTTACCGCATGCTTTAAAGAAGAGGGTAATCCTCTATATCTTATAGGTGAAACCAGAAAGGAACTTGGTGCCTCAGAGTATTTTATACTTTTAGGCATTGAAAAAGGATTTGTCCCGAAGGTTCATGCTGATAAATTTCTAAAAATATATAACACTCTCTATGAGGCAATTAAAAGAGAACTTGTTGTGGCTTCTCATGATGTTTCACAGGGCGGACTTGCAGTTGCTATTTCTGAAATGACTTTTGCCAGGAATAAAGGTGCAAGGATAGGGATTAAGAGTCAATTGAGATGGGATGAATTTCTTTTTTCTGAATCCGCAGGGAGAATTCTGGTAGAGGTTAAAAAGGGAAAACAGCGGGAATTTGAGAGGCTTTTTGAAGACCTGCCCTTTCTTTTCCTTGGCAATGTGACATCTGAACCTTCTCTTAGGATTGATTTTAACAACAAGCTCATTATAAAATTAAATATTGAAGATATGTACAGGGAGTTTTCAAAACCAATAATATGATAAAAAAAGTTTTACTTCTATCAGATGCTTCTGCTGTACATACAAAGAGATGGCAAAAAGCCTATGAAATGATTGGATGGGATGTGTCTGTTGCATCTTTTGAAAAGTCATTATATGAGTTTAAAAAATTTGAAAAGATAGAGCCAAAATTTTCTGGCAGATTCAAATATGCGGGAAGTTATTTGAGATTGAAGGAAATAGTCAATAAGGTTAAGCCCGACCTGATTTTGCCTCATTTTATACCAAACTATGGATTACTTTCCTTTTTTGAGAAAATAAGAAAAAAGATACCCTATGTTTTAACAATATGGGGCTCAGATTTGCTTCTGTTTCCACTGAAAAATAGATTAAAAAAGTTAATTGCAAAAATCATAATTGACGGAGCGAGTGGAGTTGTAGTTGATGCCAAGTTCATGAAAGAGATTCTTGTTGAAAATTTTGATATAAGAGAAAATAAGATAATTGTTATTCCCTTTGGTGTTGAAAGGAAGTGGAGAGAAAAAGGCAGGAACAAAAAAATCGGAAATGAAAAACCGGGCATTATAACTTACAGGAAGATGGAGCCTCTTTATAATCAGGAAATTATCATAAAGGCTCTCAAGAAATTCAGCGACCAGGAAAGAAGAGGTTTCTATGTGGACTGGGTGGGAGCAGGTTCTCTTTCATCAAAATTTAAAGAGATGATATACAATGAGGGGCTTTTTGATATTGTAAATTATAATGGCTATGTTACAGAAGAAGAACTGCAATCTCTCCTCTTAAAGAACCAGATTTATCTTTCCTCTTCTTTTTCTGATGGAACGAGTGTTTCCCTTATAGAAGCGATGAGCTTTGGACTTTTTCCTGTTGTATCTGATATAAAGGGGAATAGAGAATGGATTGTTGACGGTATAAATGGATTTTTATTTGACCCCAGGAGTTTCAAAGAACTTCATTTTAAACTTAAAAAGGCTCTAAAAGATAAAGATTTAAGAGCCAGAGCATGTCTTTTAAATAAAAAAATAGTTGAAGAAAAGGCGAACTGGGAAGACAATATACTCACCTTTAAAAATTTTGTTCTTAAAAATTTATGATGGATAAAAAAATTCAAATAAAAATTATAGGAATTCTACTGATTATTTTATCTTTTTTTCTTGTTCTCTCTTTTTCTTCTTATCTTTCCAATGCTCTTCAAAAACCTGTAGAAAATCTGGGAGGAGAGATAGGGTATTTTGCATCAAATTATTCAATACATTTTCTTGGTAAAATTTTTCCTTTCTTTATTACATTAATTTTGCTTGTTACAGGAATATATCTGATTTTAAAAATACCTGATAGAAGTGATGCTCGAAAACTTATCTTTTTATTGCTCTTTCTCTTATTTACATCATCCTTTTTTCATTATTTCTTCAAAGCTCTCTCATCAAACAAAGATGTATTTACTCTTTTTAATTTTTTAATGAAAAAATATACAGGTAAGTATTTCCCACCCATTATATATGTTTTCCTGGCTCTGCTTTTTATTTATTTTCTTTTTCCTGAATTCAATATAAGATTACCAACAATAAAATTGACCCGAAAAACAAAAAAGTTAGAAAAAAGTGTGGAAAAGAAACAGGAGAAAAAAGAAAAAAAAGAGGAGAAAAGGGAAAAGGGTAAAGGGATGTTTTCAAAGATAAAAGAAAAGGCATCCGGGAGAAAAGAGGCTTCCGAGATGAGCTATCCCGGTATTGATGATTTTATTGAAGAACTGATTTCTGAAAAAGGCGGTGATGGTGTTGATAAAAAGGAGCTTGAAGAAAACGCAAGAATGATAGAGGAGAAGTTAAAGGAATTTAATATTTACGGGAAGGTTGTAAGTGTATCTCCCGGACCTTTTGTTACAAGGTATGACTATGAACCTGCGCCGGGAATTAAAATAAGCAAGATTCTTTCCCTTGCAGATGACCTCGCTTTAAGAATGAAATCCCATAAGATAAGAGTTGTTGCACCGTTACCCGGCAAAGGGCTTGTTGGAATAGAGATTCCAAATAAAAAACAGAAAATAGTTTATGTAAAAAACTTTCTTGACAAAAAAGAATACAGGAGTTCAGAAAGCAAACTTATTTTTCCATTGGGAGTTACAACTGGAGGAGAACCATTTTTTGCAGACCTCAGAAAGATGCCTCATTTTCTTATAGCAGGTGCGACAGGTAGTGGTAAGACCGTTTGTATAAATGTTATGCTTGCCTCACTTCTTTTAAGAAATAAACCTCATGAGACAAAATTCTTGTTTATAGACCCTAAAAGGGTTGAACTATCTTTTTATGAAGGTATTCCTCATCTTCTGAAGCCGGTTGTCAAAGACAGGAAAGAGGCTATGAGAATCCTTTCTCTTGCAGTTTACTGGATGGAAGAACGATACAGACACCTTGCAAAAGATGGAGTTAGAGATATAGAATCCCATAACAAAAATTTAAAGAGACTGGGTTGTTCTTCAATGCCTTATATAGTTATTGTGATTGATGAATTTGCAGACCTGATGCTTGCAACAGGCTCCCAGGTTGAGATGCCTCTTGCACGGCTTGCACAGATGGCAAGGGCAGTGGGAATTCACCTTGTGGTTGCAACTCAAAGACCATCGGTTGATGTTATAACAGGCACAATAAAAGCAAATTTCCCTGTAAGAGTTGCATTTAAAGTTCCCTCCAAAGTTGACTCAAGGACAATCCTTGACCAGATGGGAGCTGAAAAACTCCTTGGAAGAGGTGATATGTTATTTATTCCTCCTGGTAGTTCTGAATTGATGAGATTGCATGGACCTTATATTACAGAGGAAGAGATAAAAAAAATTACGAACAGGATAATAACAAATTATCTCCATTCAAAGCTGGAACAGGTTTTTGGCCCCGGAGATTATAATCCCTGGATAAACAAGATATTAAATTACGGGCTTATTTCGACAATTACAGGTGCGGAAAGGACCGCTTTTGAAGAAAAGATTGAACTTGCAGTTGATTACTTTTTTGACTATTTTCCTGATAGAGAAAAAGAAAAGGATAAAATTGTTGAAAAACTTATTGAACTGAGTAAGAATTATTATCCTGTTCTTCCTGAACTTGACTGGGAGGTCCCTGAAGTTAAGGTTAAAATAGAGGGAGAGGTGGGTGAGGGAGAGTATGACTCCCTGCTCCTCGAAGCTGCTAAGCTTGTGGTCTCAACAAAACAGGCTTCTGCAACCTATCTTCAGAGGAAGTTAAAACTTGGTTTTGCAAGGGCAGCAAGGATAATAGACCAGCTTGAAGAACTCGGAATTATAGGACCTTCTGAGGGTTCAAAGCCCAGAAAAGTTTTAAAAACAGAAGACGAACTTGTAGAAGTTTTTAAGAAAAAGGCTTAAAGGATGGAAAACGAAAACGCAAATAGAATTGCGGAATTGAATCAGGTTATAACAGGAATTATGAAACATGATGACCTGGTTGATGGGAATATTGAAAAAATTTTGCCTTTTATTGTGCGGAAGGTTTCAACCGCTATTGATGTTGAAAGAGTGAGTATATGGAGATTTACCCCTGATGAAACCGAAATTCAGTGTATTGCGGGTTATAAAAAGAGTACAGACGAGCATTTTGCAGGTGAAAGGATAAGGATAAAGAATTATCCGTCATATTTGAAGGCTGTTGGTGATGACAAGATATTGGTTGTGGAGGACGTTAGAAAAGATGAGAGAACAGAAGAAATGTATAGGGGTTACTGGGAGCCAAAAGGTGTTGTATCCACACTGGATGCTCAAATAAGAATTCATGGAAAGCTTATCGGAATTTTATGCTGTAAACATGTTGGTTCCATAAGAAAGTGGAAACCCTGTGAAGTGAATTTTGTTTCTCAGATTGCAGACCTTATATCACAGGCTTTTCTGAATTGTGAATTAAAAACACTAATAAATTCCGTGAGGAAACAATCGGAAATAATGCAGAGAATTTTGAATTCATTACCCGAAGGTATTATTGTAATTGATCAGGATAAAAGAGTTATTATGGTAAACAAAACCGGGAGGGAATATCTGCCAAGGCTTACAAATGTAGGAGTGGGGAGTAAGGTCAGCAAAATAGGCAGATTTCCGATAGATAAGGTTCTTGAATTAAAACCCGGTATACCATTGGAAGTCAGTGTAGAGAAACCCTTCAAACTTTTTGAGATTTTTGTTTATCCCCTGCAGGAAGAAGGATATTTACTGGTTTTAAAAGATATTACATACAGCAGGGAGATACAGATGAAAACAGAATTACAGAACAGGCTTGCTTCAATAGGAGCGCTCTCAGCAGGTATAGCTCATGATTTTAACAATATCCTTATGAGTATAATGGGGTTTGCAGAAATAATAAAGTATGAGGAATCTCTTTCTCCTGTTGCAATGGGGCACCTGAGTGGCATTATAACTCAGAGCAAAAAGGCATCAAAACTCATCAGACAGATACTGGATTTTGGCAGAAGGACTGTAATTGAACCCAGACCTGTGGATATGGTTTCATTCATAAAAGAAATGATAGAGGTTTTTAAAAGAACTTTACCCGAGAACATAAGTTATAAATTTAATTATGAGCCTGGAACTTACTGGATCAATGCAGACCCTGCCCAGATCCAGCAGGTGCTATTGAACCTTGCAACGAATTCCAGAGATGCTATGCCCGAAGGTGGTAGAATAACAATAGGTCTTGAGAAATTTAAATTAAAGGAAGGCGACTATCCTCACTGTCCGGGCATGAAACCAGGAGAATGGATTAAAACAATTTTTCAGGATACAGGCACTGGTATACCCGAAGATGTTATGCCGAAAATTTTTGACCCCTTCTTTACAACAAAACAGAGAAATGAGGGAACAGGACTCGGGCTCTCTCAGGTTTATGGTATCATATCACAACATGGTGGGTTTATTGATGTTGAAAGTCGAACAGGAGAAGGAACAAAATTTATTATTTATTTTCCTTGTTTTAAGCCAGAAAAGTTAAAGGAGGATAAGTTAGATAAGCTTGCAGAGGAGGAGAAAATCAGAAGTGTGGGGATTCTTTTAATTGAAGACGAACATTCTGTAAAAGAGGTTACCAGAAGGATGCTCGAGAGGATGGGACACAGGGTTTTCACCGCATCAGATGGTCGGGAAGCCCTTCATATTTTTGAAAAAAATAAGGACGAGATAGAGATTATTCTGAGCGATATGGTGCTTCCAGATATAAAGGGGATAGATATCTTTAAAATCTTAAAACAAAAAAATTCCAGAATAAAGTTTTTAATAATGACAGGATACCCTGTTGGGGCAGAACATGAAATCTCAAAATCAGAAATTTCAGGCTGGATTCAGAAACCTGTGGAGTTTGCTGAACTCAAAAAATTAATTAAAAGAACAGTAGAGGGCAAATAAATCCACATCCTATTGACAAAACCTTTAATAACATAGTATAATTTAGTTTATCATGAAGATAAGGAAAAAAAGAAAAATTACAAAAGAAGAACTAAAAAGAGACAGGTTTGAAGAAACTGTTTTATCTCTTTTTGATTCTTTTAAAAAAGAACCAGGCAAATGGGGTGGTATCTTACTTGTAGTTGTTGCAGTGTTTGTTGTTCTGGTTTTACTGAATCAGAAGAGGATTACAAGGAGCTTTCAGGGAGAAAGGATATTCATTCAGGCATTGACATTTTTAAATGCAGGTCAATTTCAGGATGCTGGAAATCTCTTTAAACAGGTTTATGATGGTGCAAAAGGTTCCTTTGAGGGTAAAAAGGCAACCTATTATCTGGGACACATGGGTCTTTTAAAGGGAAGTTTTCAGGAAGCAGAGAGATATTTCAAAGAATATATTTCCTCAAAACCGCAGGATGAATTTCTGGAAGCAGCTGCTAATGAGGGGCTGGCGGTAATTTATTTCTACAAAAATGATAAAGACAGAGTTCTGAAATATATTGATTTTGCCATACAGAAAGCACCCTTTAAGTTTCAAAAAGGTTATTATTTTTTAAGAAAAATTGAGATGTTGAAAGAACTTGGAGGGGATGGTGAGACAGTACTGAGTATGATAGACGCTAATAGAGAGTTATGGGAGAAATCAGTGTGGGAACAGGAGATTGTTTTGCTAAGAGATTATTTTAAAGGGGCTGTTGCTGCAAAAGGAGGGTGAATATGCCGAGAAAAAAAATAGATAGAGAGACAAAAACGCTTCTTGCATTAATGAGTTATGTTCCTTTCCTGTGTCTTGTTCCTCTTTTTACAGAAAGAGAGGATGATTTTGTCCATTTTCATGCAAAACAGGGTTTTCTTATATTTGTTATAGAAATATTCGGTCTTTTGTTTTTCCTTGCTTTATACCTTTTATTCTATGGAGTTCCGATACTCAGATACCTGTTTTTCAACTTTTTCTTCGCACTGTTTTTACTTTCAGCTTTGATTCTCATGATAGTGGGAGTATATTTTGTGCTGAAAAAGGAAAAAGGAGAAATTTTGTGGATAGGTGAGATTTCCAAAAATCTGAAAATTTAAGGAGGTTTTATGATAGATAGAGATAACAAGTTTACAGAAAGAGCCAGAAAAGTTTTATGGTTCGCAAAAGAAGAGGCAATAAGACTCAGACATCCTTATGTTGGAACCGAACATATACTTCTTGGTATATTGAAGATGAGTGATTCAATTGCATCTTTGATTTTGTCCAATCTTGGTGTTGATTTTGAAACCATCAGGAAGCATATAGAAAATGTTGTTCCGCCTGGTATGAATCCTGTTCCTCATACAGAGCTTCCTCTTGACCCTGACGCAAGAAGGTCCCTTAACTATGCAATAGATGAAGCAAAAAAGATGGGTCACAACTACATAGGGACAGAACATCTTCTACTTGGAATTTTAAGAGAGAGGAGGGGAGTTGGGTCAAGAGTTCTTTCTGATTTCGGTGTTACCCTTGAAGATGCAAGAGATGAAGCTTTAAGAATACTTTCATCCATGGAGTTGCCTTCACCTACAGGACAAAGAAAAGGGAAGTACTCTTCAAGACTTCTTGAGCAATTTGCAATTGATTTGACCCAGCTTGCAAGAGAGGACAAACTTGACCCTGTGATAGGTAGAGAAAGAGAAATAGAGAGAGTTATACAGATTCTTTCCAGAAGAAAAAAGAACAATCCGGTGCTTATAGGTGAGCCCGGTGTTGGTAAGACTGCAATTGTTGAAGGGCTTGCTCAGAGGATTGTGAGAGGAGAGGTTCCTGAAGCCCTGCTGGATAAGAAAATTCTGGCACTTGACCTTGCCGCAATTGTTGCAGGGACAAAATACAGAGGACAGTTTGAAGAGAGGTTGAAAGCCATCCTGAATGAGGTTGTTAAATCAAAGGACATAATACTCTTCATCGATGAAGTCCATACACTTGTTGGTGCAGGTGCAGCTGAAGGCGCAATAGATGCGTCAAATATATTAAAACCCGCTCTGGCAAGAGGCGAAATCCAGTGTATAGGTGCAACTACAATGGAAGAGTACAGGAAGTACATAGAAAAGGACGGTGCTCTTGAAAGGAGATTCCAGCCTGTGATGGTTGACCCGCCTACAATAGAACAGACAATTGAAATACTCAAAGGTCTCAGAGAAAAATATGAAAATTTTCATCAGGTGAGATATGACGAAGAGTCCCTTGAAATGGCTGCGGTTCTCTCGGATAGATACATATCTGACAGATTCCAGCCTGATAAGGCCATTGATGTGATAGACGAAGCAGGTGCCCGGGTAAAACTTTTAAACAAGGCTTCTGATGAACTTCTTGAAAGGTATAAAAAAGAACTTGAAAATTTGAAAACCCAGAAAGAAAGAGCTATAAAATCTCAGGAATATGAGAAGGCCGCAGAGTTAAGAGATAACATAGAGGCGATTGAATCAAAAATAGCCAGAAGAAAACGCGAATTACAGACAAAGGCTGCAAGACCCAGGGTGAAAATAGAAGATGTTTCTTATGTTGTATCGCGATGGACAGGGATACCTCTCGCCAAAATAGAGGAAGAGGAACAGGCAAGACTTCTTAAAATGGAAGAAGAGGTTAAAAAGAGAGTTGTTGGTCAGGACCAGGCTATTAAAGTGCTTGCAAGAGCCATAAGAAGGTCAAGAGCAGGAATAAAAGACCCCAGAAGACCCATAGGCTCTTTTGTATTTATGGGACCTACGGGTGTTGGTAAAACCCATCTTGCGAAGGTGCTTGCTGAATTCCTTTTCGGTGATGAAAATTCTCTTATAAGAATTGACATGTCAGAATATATGGAAAAATTCAATGTTTCAAAACTTATAGGTGCGCCTCCGGGTTATGTGGGATATGAAGAAGGTGGTCAGCTTACAGAGAAGGTCAGGAGAAAGCCCTATTCAGTGGTTCTTTTTGACGAGTTTGAAAAGGCACATCCTGAGGTGTTCAACATACTTTTGCAAATCCTTGAAGACGGGGTTCTTACAGACAACTATGGTAGAAGAGTTAACTTTAAAAATACTGTAATAATTCTCACATCCAATATAGGAACAAAATATATTAAAAAGGTGAAAGGGATGGGTTTCCATTCTGAGAAAGAAGAGTTTGATACTGATAAAATGAAAGAATTTCTCAATGAAGAATTAAAGAGGATAGTGCCTCCTGAATTTTTAAACAGAATTGATGAGGTGATTGTTTTTAATCCTCTTACAAAAGATAACTGCAGAAGCATACTGGATATACTACTTGGAGAACTTGCTGAAAGATTGCAGAAAGAAAGACGCGTTAATATAAGTGTTAGTGATAAAGCAAAGGACTTTCTTGCTAAGGAGGGGTTTGACCCCGAATACGGTGCAAGACCCATAAAGAGAACTTTAAGAAAATATATTGAGGACCCTCTATCAGAGGAGATTTTAAAGGGTAGATTTAAAGAGGAGGATGATATCTTAATAGATTTTGAGGAAGGAGAGATAATTTTCAGAAAAACCGAAAAAATGCCGGCAAAAAAATAAATGTTTAAAATTCTGCTTTTAATTTTTATATCACAGGTTGATAATTTTTATTTAAAAACCATAAAAGTTGAAGGAAACAAGAGAGTATCTGCTGAATTTATAAAATCAAATTTTGGAATTCAGGAAGGTCAGAAGATAGATGTTGAAGATATAAGAAAAGGAATAAAAAATCTATATAAAACAGGATATTTTGACCACATAGAGATTGATGTTCAGGAACAGGACACCCTTGTTACTCTTGTGATAAGGCTGGTTGAAAACCCGAGATTGAATAAAATAATTTTTAAAGAAAATTATAAGATAAAATCTAAAGACCTCGAAAAAGAGATAAACCCGATCAAGGGAGAACCTCTTTCTAAGATAAAAATATTTAAATGGAAGAACAAAATTAAGGATTTTTATAGAAAAAAGGGTTTTGTGGGAACCGACGTTTATGATAGCCTTGAAATTTTGAATGGTGATGCGAATCTGATTTTTAAAATTAAAGAAGGTGTTAAGGCTAAAATAAGGAGTATAGAAGTCTACGGGAATGAACATTTCCCTGATTCAAAGATTGAAATACTTTTAAGAAACAGAGAAAAAACATGGTACAGGAAGGCAAATTTTAAAGAGGAATACTGGGAAGAGGACCTGCCGAAGATAGAAGCATTTTACAAAGAAAAGGGATTTTTAAGTGCAAAGGTGGATTCCTATAAAATAAGGGAGATTGAGGATAACTGGATAGGGATAGATATCTATGTGACAGAAGGAAAAAGGTTTTATCTGGGAGATGTTGCCTTTAAAGGTGACCTGCTATTCTCTGAGAAAAAACTTTATGGGAAATTCAAAATCAAAAAAGGTGACCCTTTAAATTACAAAAAACTGCAGGAAAGTGTAATTGAAATACAGGGAATGTATGCTGATAAGGGATACCTTCTGGCAAGGGTTATGCCTTTTGAAGACCTTCAGGACACTTTTGTGAACCTGGAAATAGATATTAAAAAGGGTAAAGAGGTTTACATAAGGAAAATTGATATAAAGGGGAATACAAGGACAAGAGATTATGTGATACTGAGGGAACTGGATGTTTTCCCCGGGATGAGATTTTCCAGGGAAAAATTGATAAAATCACAGAGAGACCTTTATTTTCTTAATTATTTTGAAGATGTAAAAGTTGATTTTGATATTCTTCCTGATTCTGAACATGTTGATCTGTCTTTCAATGTTAAAGAGAAACCCACAGGTACAATACAGGCAGGTGCTTCCTATTCACAGCTTCAGGGCACATCAGTTTTTGTTCAATTTACCCAACCAAACCTTTTTGGTAGAGGTCAGACCATAAGTTTACTGGTTGAATATGGTAAATACAGGAAAAACTATCAATTTTCTTTTATAGAGCCATGGTTATTCCAGAAACCCTATGCTGTTGGTTTTGATGTGCACGATTTAACGTCCGGAATACCTGGTGAGTATGATGAAAGAAGATTGGGATTCTCAGTTTTCTTTTCAAGACCAATTCTTGGGTCAGATTATTACAGATGGAGAATAAAGTATTCTCTTGAAAAGATAGATGTGTTTAATATTTCATCAAGTTTTGTCCCCTCACCTGTTTACGACATAAGAAATGAGAAATGGCCTAAAATTTCGTCACAACTGGAAAACTCATTTACAAGAGATTCAAGGGACAGAGTTTTTAATGAAAAAAAAGGCTCCAGATTTCAATACCTTAATGTGCTCTCAGGATGGGCGCTCGGAGGAGATATACCTTTTCATCAGCACATATTAAATGGAGCAGTGTTTATACCTTTATTTAATGAAAAAATTGTTAATATGTTTTTTGTTAAATTCGGTGCAACGGGCAGGTTCAAACCCGGTGATGAAATCCCTATTTATGAAAAGTTCAGACCCGGTGGAGTATATACAGATTTTCAAGTCAGAGGATATGATGACAGAAGTCTTGGTCCGAAAAGCAGGGGAGTTAGCATAGGAGGTGAATACGCGTTTACATTCAACTACGAATTAAGGGTTCCTGTATCTGATAATCTGTATTTTCTCGCTTTTTATGATGCGGGTAATGCATGGCTTAAACCACAGAGTCTATGGAAAAGTTTAAAAAGAGGTTTTCCTCTTTACAGGGGCATAGGCCTGGGGGTCAGAATTCAAATTCCCATGATGCCGGTTTTAGGACTTGATTTTGGATACGGTCTTGACAAAGAAAGAAAAGGATTTATACCCCATTTCCAGTTTGGAATGCAATTTTAACATGAAAAAATTACTGTTTTTAATTTTTATTCCAGCCTTTCTCGTTTTTTCAGAAGAATTAAAAATTTCCTTTATAAATATGGAAAGGGTATTAAAAGAGTATGCAGGGGTTAATGAAGCTAAAACAGAGCTTGATAGAATGGTAAAAGAATGGGAGGATGAATTAATACTCAAAAAAAGAGAGATAGATAGCCTGAAAAACCTTTATGAAAAGGAGAAACCTTCTCTTTCAGAGGAAGCAAAAATTGAAAGAGAAAGACAGATAAAGGAAAAGGAAGAAGATTACAGGAGATTTCTTGAGGAGGTATGGGGTAGAAACGGAAAATTAAAGGAAACCACAAAAAAATTAATAGAACCTCATGTTGCAAAGATTCAGAAAACCATAGAAAAAACAGCAAAGGATATGGGATATGACCTTGTTATAGATATTTCAAAAGATGTTGTCCTGTATTCCTCACAGAAGGTTGATATTACTGATTTAGTTCTTGAAGAGTTAAACAGAGAGTATAGGGGAATTACAACCCCCGGCGTTCTGAGGAAAATAAAGGTATGTATTTTCCCCTTTTATGAAAAAAGTGAAGCTTTGAGAGCAGCCCAGTGGGGAGAGATATTCAGAGGTGCATTAAGAAGTGCGATTTCAAAATACGGACGTTTAGAATTAATCTCAGAGGGTGAAATTTTTGTATCCATGGATAGAAGAGGTATAGATGAGAGCAAGATAACAGTCCAGGATGTGAAACAGATGATTCTTGAATTTGTTGCTGATTATGCAGTTTTTGGAAGACTCGAGATGGAGGGTAAGGAAATAAAAATATATGCGGATTTACTTGACCAGAACGGGACTGTAATAGAGTCTTATACTGATTCTTCCCCTGATGAAGAAAACCCTTTAAGGGAAGCAGCATACAGAATAGCACAGAAGATTATAGAAAGGTTGAAAAAATAAATTAAGTTATCCTGTTTCTTCAATCTTCTTTATTCTTTTCTATAAGAATGGTTTTATAAATGAGTTTTTTCCTTTCGTAGATATTCAAAAAGAATTTCTGGCTTCCTGATTCTATTTTTTCCTTTATTAAAGATTTTTTCATGCCAAAACGCACAGATGTGGTTTTGTTCTTTTTCACAGGAAAAGGCTCTGTTTCCATTATTGTATTCCCCTTATTATCAGTTATTGTAAATTTTAAACTATCTTCCTTTAAAGAAGAAATTTCAAACAATAAGTCAATGTAATCCCGATTTTCGTATACCACTTCTTTTATATTTATCTTGTAATCTTTGAGTGAAATTTGAGTTCCCTGATTGATGAGCACTTTTATCTCTTTTTGTTTAGAATCTGATGGTTCAGAAAATAAGGAAGAATTCTTTCCTTTCTGAGAGCCCAGAAATAAAATTACCCCCACGAATATAAATATCTTTTTCATTTACACCCCCCAAACTGATTTTTAAAAAAGTTTGAAATGAAAAGGTAAGATGTAAGGCTCTCGGTCGATTAGTACGGCTCGGCTCAATCCCTTACGGAACTTACACCTGCCGCCTATCAACCTGGTAGTCTTCCAGGGACCTTATCCCGACAGGAAAACCTGTCGGGAGGGGCACCTTATCTTGGGGTGCGCTTCCCGCTTAGATGCCTTCAGCGGTTATCGCTTAGAGGCGTGGCTACCCGGCTGTGCCCTGGGCAGGACAACCGGTACACCAGAGGCCTCCCCACCCTGGTCCTCTCGTACTAAGGGCAGGACCCCTCAAGTGCCCTGCGCCCACGGCGGATAGGGACCGACCTGTCTTACGACGGTCTGAACCCAGCTCACGTAGCCCTTTAATGGGCGAACAGACCAACCCTTGGGAGCTTCTTCACCCCCAGGATGGGCTGAGCC
>Ga0209426_1000031_pt1 | contig 288064 bp, 226 predicted proteins | sample Deesub1362B_J571_FD_187697 | JGI IMG/M metagenome (GOLD analysis project Ga0209426, IMG submission 187697) | Deep oceanic, basalt-hosted subsurface ecosystem from Juan de Fuca Ridge flank, Pacific Ocean, CORK Borehole 1362B_J2.571 (SPAdes)... ...
GCGAAGCGGCCCGCACGTTCAACATCTCGGTTGACTGAACGGGCGCCTTCGCGAGCAGGCTCGCTCCCACATGGGGGCCTGTGGAGGGTCAGATGCCCTGGCTACGCAGCCATGCCAGCAACTGCGGCAACGGAAACGCCCCGCTCTGGCGCGCCACCTCCCGGCCGTTCTTGAACAGAATCAAACTCGGAATCGAACGAATCCCCAACTGCGCCGACAACTGCTGATTGGCTTCGCTGTCGAGCTTGGCCAACCGGCACTTGCCCGCCAACTGCGCCGCCGCCTGCTCGAATACCGGCGCAAACGACTTGCACGGCCCGCACCAGTCCGCCCACACATCCACCAACAACGGCAGATCACCCTTGATCTGGCTGGCGTAGTCACCTTGCTTGAGTTCGAACGGCTTGCTCAGTAGCACCTCGGACTTACAGCGCCCGCATTTTGGCTGGTCGGCGAGGCGTTCGGCGGGGATGCGGTTGAGGCCGTTGCAGGCGGGGCAGGGGATCAGTAATTGGGTGGTCATGAGCGAGGTCCAGTGAAGGGCGATAAATCCTAGTTGGAGACGTTTGCTCATATTTTCAATCATGCGGATGTCAATGTTGGATCTAGGCTGAGTCGTACCCAGGCAGACCGTTGGTCTGCCTGGGTGTATCGCAAGTTGCGATAATTTTGTTTTGTGATTAACTCCCCATAGCAGAATGCGATAAGGATGTTGCATGCATGTGTTCAGTGAAAAACCCATTCGTGAGGCCAAGGAGCAGTGGCCACAGGCAGCAAGCGCGCTAGCGCAATGGTTTCGTCTGGCAAGCAGGAGTTATCCAAAGGACTTCGCGGCAATGAAGTCGATATTTCCTGCCACCGACAAGGTGGGTGATCTCCACGTTTTCGACATTGGTGGCAACAAATTGAGGCTAATCGCTTTTGTCAGTTATCGGTCACAAAGGCTCTACATCAAGCATGTGCTCGACCACCGCGAATACGATCGGGGCAAATGGAAGGAGGGAAAGGTATGAGTAGTTTGATCAAGACAGTTGCCGAGCACTGGGAGTTTGTCTCTCCGTTGCTGCGAAAACCGAAAAATGAAGAGGATTACGACGTCTTGGTTCAGGCCGTTGACGAGATCCTTGAGATAACTGGTGATGATGGCTCGCATCCGCTCGCGAGTCTGGTGGACATCATCAGTGACTGGATTGGGGAGTGGGATCGCACACACCATCCGATGGCCGAGGCGAGCGGCGAAGAGGTCCTTGGCTACCTGATGCGCGAACATGGACTGACTCAGAGCGACCTGCCGGGTGTGGGTACTCAATCTGTTGTTTCGGAAATTCTGAACGGCAAGCGCAAGTTGAACTTGCGGCAAGTTCGCTGGCTGGCCGACTACTTCAAGGTGCCTGTAGACGTATTCATCTAGTCTGCCTCAAGACGAACAACTGATCTCCAGATGCTTGCCCCACTCCGGCGGCCGCTCGGCATACGCCTCCATCCCCGGTTGCTGGTCGAACGGTTTGCTCAGCACCGCATGCAGCCGGCGCACCTCGGAGTAGTCGCCTTGTTCGGCGGCATCGATGGCTTTTTGCGCCAGGTAGTTGCGCAGGATGTACAGCGGATTGACCGCGTGCATCCGTGTGCGGCGCTGTTCCTGATCGCTGTCGCCATCGCGGGCAACCCGTGCCACGTAGCGTTCGCCCCAGGCGTCGAAGCCTTTGATATCGACGAAGTCATCGCGCAATTGGGCGACAGCCTGTTCTGCTGAATCTTCGCCGAGGCGGCGGAAGAACAAGCTGTAGTCGACGCCGCTGTTCTGCATCAGCTGCAGCAGGTCTTCGAGCAATTTCTGGTCGTCATCTTCGGCGCTGGTGAAGCCGAGGCGGCGGCGCATCAGGTCGAGGTAGTGCGCCTGGAACAGCGGCAGGTACAGGCCGAGGGTTTCGCGCAGGGCTTCGACGCTGATGAACGGCGTCAGCGCCTGGGCCAGGGCGCTGAGGTTCCACTGGCCGATCGGCACTTGATTGCTGAACGAGTAGCGACCCTGATCATCGGAATGGTTGCAGATGAAGTGGGCGTCGAAATCGTCAAGAAAGGCGAACGGGCCGAAGTCGAAGGTGATGCCGAGGATCGACATGTTGTCGGTGTTCATCACCCCGTGGCAGAAGCCGTAGGCTTGCCACTTGGCAATCAGTTCGGCATTACGCTCGACAATTTCGCGGAACATCGCCAGATACGGTTCCGGCTGCTCCAGGCATTCGGGATAGTGCATCGCCAATACATGCTCGCCGAGCTGCTTCTGCTGCTCGGGACGTTTGGTGTAATAGAAATATTCGAAGTGGCCGAAGCGGATGTGGCTCGGCGCCAGACGCAGCACCATCGCCGCGCGTTCCTGCTTTTCACGCCACACCGGAGTGTCGGAGCCGATCACGCAGGCCGCGCGTGAAGTCGGGATGTTCAGCGCGTGCAGCGCTTCGGAAGCGAGAAATTCACGGATCGATGAACGCAGCACCGCCCGACCATCGCCCATGCGCGAAAACGGCGTCTGCCCGGCGCCCTTCAGATGCAGATCCCAATGTTCGCCGGCCTGGTTATACACCTCGCCGAGCAACAGCCCGCGACCGTCACCCAGTTGCGGTGTGTAGCCGCCAAACTGGTGCCCGGAATAGACCATCGCCCGTGGCTCGGCATCGGCCCACAACGTGTGGCCGCCGAACAGTTCGGCGAATTCCTGAGTGTCCGCCGTCGTCGGCTCGAGATCGAGCAGGGCCAGCGCCGTCGGGCTGGCGACGACCAGACGCGGGTTGTCGATCGGCTCGGGCAGCACATGGGCGGAGAACGCGTCGCCCAGGCGGGCGAAGCGATTGTCGAAGGTCAGTTCGTCGAGGGCTTTCAAGGGCCGGCTCCAGCAGAATGTCCGAGCATTCTGCTGGGATCAGTCCGGTTAGTCGAGTTTGGCCGGCGGCGGCTCTTGCAGCGGCTTTTGCTCCGCGCCGATCGGGACGATGGTTTTGTTCTCGTCTTCGATGGGTACCAGCTTGTATTCCTGGCCATGAAGGTTTTTCAGGTACACCTCCATCTGGCGGAACGAGATGTTGATGTGCTGCTTCTTGAATTCGCGGTTGATGAAGCGGTTCACTTCATCGATCACCGGGTTGCGGTCACCGAGGTCACGTACGTGCATACGCAGTTCGTGATCGAGGGTGCTTTCGCCGAAGTTGAGGAAGTACACATGCGGCTCGGGTTCCTTGAGGACGCGCGGGTTTTCCCGGGCGGCCTTGAGCAGCAGTTCCTTGACCAGATCCAGGTCGGAGCCGTAATCCACGCCGAGTTTCAGCGTGACGCGGGTGATGGTGTCGGTCAGCGACCAGTTGATCAATTGCCCGGTAATGAACGTCTTGTTCGGGACAATGATGTCCTTGCGGTCGAAATCGGTGATGGTGGTGGCGCGGATGCGGATCTTGCTGACCGTGCCCGACAGGTTGCCGATGGTGATGGTGTCACCGATCCGCACCGGGCGTTCGAACAGGATCATGATGCCGGAGATGAAGTTGGCGAAGATCTCCTGCATACCGAAACCGAGACCGACCGACAGCGCGGCCACCAGCCACTGCAACTTGTCCCAACTGACGCCGAGGGTCGACAGCGTGGAAACGAAACCGACGCCGGCGATCACGTAGGACAGCAGCGTCGTGGTCGCATAAGCGCTGCCCTGCGCCAGATTGAGTTTCGACAGCACGAACACTTCGAGCAGACCCGGCAGGTTGCGCGCCAGGGCGAAGGTGATGCCGATGATGATCAGCGCGCCGAGCATGTCGCCGATGCTGATCGGCACCATGCTCATGTTGGCGCCGGTGCCGCTGGTGTATTCGTAAAGGGTGATGTTGTCGAGGTACGAGAACACCGAGATCAGATCGGCCCAGACCCAGTACAACGCGGCGATGAAGCCACCGAGCAGCGCCAGACGAATCAGGCGCAGCGACTGTTCGTTGACCTTCTCGATGTCCAGGGTCGGCTCCTCGATCACCGCTTCGCCGTCGCCGGCCTCTTTGGCCGCCTGACGTTTGGCCAGGGCGCGCTGATAGGCCAGGCGGCGTGCAGCGACCGCCAGACCGCGCACGAACGTGGCTTCGATCACCAGCCAGAACATCAGCAGGTACAGGGTGTTGATCAACCGGTCGCTGAGTTTCAGCGCAGTGTAGTAGTAGCCGAAGCACACCGCGACGAACAGGGCGATTGGCAACAGAGTGAACATCACGCCCACGGCCTTGCGGAACAAGGAGGTGTTTTCGTGGGCCGGGCTGCTGATCAGCAGGCGGCTGAGCAGCCAGGCCATCAGCGCGTAGCAGGTCAGCACCACCGGCATGCCGATGACGTCGTCGGCCAGCGCCGCCGGTTGCAGCTCGGCCACCGCCACCACGGTCACCAGCGCCATCACCACCAGCCCGAGGCGACGGATCCAGCCCTGCAGGAACTCGACCTGCGGCTTGTCCCAGCGGAAATGCAGCTCAGCCACACCGCCTGGCGAGAGAATCCGGTAAGCGGTGTAGAACACCAGCCACGCCTGACCCATTTGCAGCAGCGCCGCGCCCATGTTGGCGTTCTGCCCGCGGGCGTCGATCTGCAGGGCCAGCCCGCACAGCGCCAGGCCAAGGGCCACCGGCATCGCCAGCAGAATGTTGATCAGGATCGCCTGCGGGGTATGCCATTGGCTGTCACGCTTGAAGTGGCCGATGTCCTGGTGAACCTTGTTCAGCCGCGCGTACAGCGCCTTGCGTCGCCACAGCAGAGCGCCGATCAGCAGGGCCAGCGGCAGGAACAGCAGCGGACGCTGGGTCAGACCGTCGGTCAGCTCGCTCAGGCTCGAGGCCAGCGGCAGGGTATCGATCTGCCGCTTGAGCCGCTCCGGCACGCCGCGTAGCCATTCCGCGTCCAGTGGCTTGTTGCTGGGGATCCAGAACATTTGCTCGTCGAGGGTCGCGCGCAGGCTCTGCGCGGTGCTCAGCAGTTGTTTCTGGTTGAGTTGCAGGGTGATCGATTCGTTGAGCACCGCGCTCAACTCGCGGTTCAGACGTTCCAGCAGGTCGGCGCGGGTGTTGGCCAGTTCCATCAGGCTCTTGCGCAGTTGCGGGGTGACTTGTTCCGGCGGCTGGGTGGAAAGCAGGTTGTCGACGTAGGTCGCCGGGTTGCTCAGCAGTTCGCGCTGCTGACTGACTTCGAACTGATACAGGCGAATGTCGGCGATCTGGTCCGCCAGATCGCGGTCGACCTTGAGCCGCGGCAACGCCTGCTTCTGCTTATAGAGAATCTTCGACAGCAGCAGGCTGCCCTTGAGCACGTTGATCTGCTCGTCGAGGGCCGAGTCGCTCTGGGTCAGGCTGTCGAGTTGCTGTTTGGTCTGCAGGTTCTGTTGGGTGACTTCGTTGAGGCGGTCGGTGCTTTTGAGCAGGTAATCGGAAAGCTTGAGGTTGGCGGCGCTTTCAGTGGCGAGCAGGCTGCTGCCGCCGGCCTTCTGAGCCTCGATCGATTGCTGGGTGACGGTTTCCTGCGACTGTGCCAGACGCTTCTGGTTGATCAGCGTCTGCAGTTCCTGGATCTCGCGATCGAGTCGGTCGGACTTCTCCGTGAGCAGGTCGTGCTGACTGTTGCCCAGATCCTGCAACTGGCTGTTGCCGGCCAGTTCCTGGCGGCGCAGCGGGATCAGCGCGTTCAACGCGGCGAGCTCGGCGTTCAATTGATCGCGTTGTTCGGCACTGACGGTCTTGCCGCTGTCCTTGCCGGACTTGAGGATGTTGTTGATCTGCTGGATGCGCGTCTGGCTGGCAGAGATTTCTGCCTGCGCACGCTCTGGGCGAGTCTGGGCGGTGATGATCAGGCTGTTGGCATCGGCCAGGGCTTTTTGCAGGTCACTTTGCTGGGTCGAGCGATCGGTGAGGATCTGCTCCAGCTGCTGGATCGACTCTTTGCTGAAACGCTGCGCCACCGGCACCACTGCCGTGGCCTTGAGGCGCGTGAGTTCGCGGGTGTTCTCGATGGTCTGCCGCGGGGCGGAGGCCAGTTGCTGCTTGAGGTCGATCAGCTTCTGCTCGTAATCACGCCGGCTGTTGAGCTGGTTGAGCGTGGTTTGCAGGACCGTTTGCAGGGTCTTTTTGTCGGCATCCGGCAGTTTGCTGTCGGCCAGTTTGTCCAGGCTGGCCTGCACGGCTTCGCTGGACGGCGGTTCAGCGGCATACAGCGGGCCGACGGAAAGACTCAGGCCCAGCAGGGCCGCGAAAAAGAAAGAGCGCAGGGTAGGCATAGAGACCGGTCAAGCAAGTGAGAGTGGACGCAGTTTAGAGGAAGAGACCGGGACCCGGGCGACTTCCTTCGGGGAATCTGACGCCCACTTTGCCGATCTTGTTCCCGTCCATGACCGCGACCGTCCAGTGGGTGTTGTTCCACTCCACCTGGTCGCCAACGATCGGCGCACCGCCAACCTTTTGGGCAATGAATGCGCCCAGGGTCATGTCCGGATCAATGCCCTCGGCCGGCAACCCGTACAGCGCTGCAACCGCTTTAAGCTGGGCGTCTCCTTCGAGGACGAAGTCACCGAAGAAACGCAGATCCAGACCGCGTTGCGGTGCCTGGCTGAACAGTTTGCCGAGGGCTGGAAGGTTGTGTTCATGGCCGATAACACACAGCAAATCATCGACTTCCAGCACGGTACTACCCGACGGATGGAGCAGTTGCTGGCCACGAAACAGCGCGGCGATACGTGTGCCTTCGGGCATTTTCAGTTCGCGCAGCGGTGAACCAATGCACCATTTCTCGGCGCCGAGCTTGTAAACGAACAGTTCCCACTCGCTGGTGATGTGCACTTCCAGCGCCGAACGCGAGATCGGCGCCGGCTCCGGCGGCACTGTCACCTTGAGCAGTCTGGCGACCCACGGCAGGCTTGTGCCCTGCACCAGCAGCGACACCAGCACGATGAAAAACGCGAGGTTGAAGTACAGCTGCGCATTCGGCAGCCCGGCCATCAACGGGAACACTGCGAGAATGATCGGTACCGCGCCGCGCAGACCAACCCAGGAAATAAACGCTTTCTCGCGACCATGGAACGCCTTGAACGGCAGCAGGCCGACGATCACCGACAGCGGCCGGGCGAACAGAATCATCCACAGCGCCAGACCGAGGGCGGGCAGGGCGATCGGCAGCAAGTCATGCGGAGTGACCAGCAGCCCCAGCACGAGGAACATGCCGATCTGCGCCAGCCAGGCCATGCCGTCGAGCATATGCAGGATGCCGTGACGGCTGCGCACCGGGCGGTTGCCGATCACCAGACCGCACAGGTACACCGCGAGGAAGCCGCTGCCGTGCAGGGCGTTGGTCAGGGCGAACACCACCAGACCGCCGGCGATCACCAGAATCGGGTACAGGCCGGTGGCGAGGTTGATCCGGTTGACCAGTTGCAGCATCAGCCAGCCGCCGCCCAGACCGATCACGCCGCCGATGCCGAACTCGCGGATCAGGTGCGTCAGCAGGCTCCAGTGCAGGCCGGTCTGGCCGCTGGCGAGCATGTCGATCAGGGTCACGGTGAGGAACACCGCCATCGGGTCGTTGCTGCCGGATTCGATTTCCAGGCTGGCGGTCACCCGTTCGTTGAGGCCTTTGCCGCCGAGCAGCGAGAACACCGCAGCGGCGTCCGTGGAGCCGACGATGGCGCCGATCAGCAGGCCCTGAATCAGGTTCAGGTCGAACAGCCACGCGGCGGCCATGCCGGTCAGCCCGGTGGTAATCAACACCCCGACCGTCGCCAGTGACAGCGCCGGCCACAAGGCCACGCGGAAACTCGAAACCCGGGTGCGCAAGCCGCCGTCGAGGAGGATTACCGCCAGTGCGAGGTTGCCGACCAGATAGGCCGTCGGGTAGTTATCGAAAATGATCCCGCCGCCATCGACCCCGGCGGTCATGCCGACCGCGAGGATGATCACCAGAATGGGAATGCCGAGACGGGAGGACAGTGAGCTGACAAGAATGCTCGCACCTACCAGCAACGCGCCGATCAAGAACAGGCTGTTGATGGTCGTCGCATTCAAAGGCAGTACTCCAGAAGCGTAAAGACGGGCACAAACTGACCATGCAGTCTGCGTGCCAGCGATTCTAACCTGTTGAAATGTGATGCTGTCAAAAAGCTTTTTTCAAGATCAAAAGATCGCAGCCTGCGGCAGCTCCTACAGGGTGTAAATCAATCCCATGTAGGAGCTGCCGCAGGCTGCGATCTTTTTGCTTTTTAAACGTTACAGGCTGAACCGCCCGACCATGTTGTTCAGGTCCAGCGCCAGGCGCGAGAGCTCGTTACTCGCCGCACTGGTCTGATTCGCGCCTGTCGCCGATTGCACCGACAGGTCGCGGATGTTCACCAGGTTGCGATCCACTTCGCGGGCCACTTGCGCCTGCTCTTCAGCGGCGCTGGCGATCACCAGGTTGCGCTCGTTGATCTCGACGATCGCGGTATTGATGGTGTCCAGCGACATCCCGGCACCCCGCGCGATGTTCAGCGTCGATTCGGCGCGCTCGGTGCTGTTGCGCATCGAGTCCACGGCGTGTTCGGTGCCGCTCTGGATGCTGCCGATCATGCGTTCGATTTCGCTGGTCGACTGCTGGGTGCGATGCGCCAGCGCACGCACTTCGTCCGCCACCACGGCAAAACCGCGCCCGGCTTCACCGGCACGCGCCGCTTCGATCGCCGCGTTCAGGGCCAGCAGGTTGGTCTGATCCGCCAGACCACGAATCACGTCCAGCACCTTGCCGATGTCACGGGATTCATTCGCCAGATCGCCGATCAGGGTCGCAGTGCTCTGCACGTCGGCGCTCATGCGTTCGATGGCGCTGACGGTTTCCTGTACCAGATCACGGCCGTCGCCCGCCGAAGTGGTGGCGTTCTTCGAGGCTTCCGAAGTGCTTACCGCATTGCGCGCGACTTCTTCCACGGCGCTGGTCATCTCGTTGACCGCGGTGGCGGCCTGCTCGATTTCGTTGTTCTGCTGGGTCAGGCCACGGGCGCTTTCGTCGGTGACGCTGTTCAGCTCTTCGGCAGCGGAAGCCAGCTGGGTGGCCGAGCCGGAGATGCGCTGCAAGGTGTCGCGCAGCTTCGATTGCATCTTGGCCATGGCCGCCAGCAGACGCCCGGCTTCGTCGGTGCCGTCGACGTGGATCGGCTGGGTCAGGTTGCCTTCGGCGATGGTTTCCGCCGCGTCCAGCGCTTTGGAAATCGGCTTGGTGATGCTGATGGTCAGCAGCCAGGCGAACAGGAAGGTCAGGCCGGTGGCCACGACCAGCAGGGTGACCACCAGATTGAACGCCGAGGAATACTGGTCGACCGCCTCTTGATTGGTCTGGCTGATCTGCTCGCCGTTGATCTGCATCAGGCGGTTGAGCACGGTGTTCATCGCTTCGGAGTTGTTCAGCAACTCGGTGTTGAGCAGGTTGCGCAACTCGTCCACCTGATTGTTGCGCGACAGGCTCTTCATCCGGTCTTCGATCTGCCGGTACTGGCCCAGCAGCTGCACATATTGATCGTAGGCTGCGCGTTCCTGCGGGCCGCTGATTAACGGCTCATAGGCCGATTGGGCGGCGCGGATCTGCTGGTTGCGGGTGTCCAGCAGTTCCATGGTCTTCTGCTGCACGTCCGGCTCGCGATTGACCAGCAAGCGATACGACAGCACCCGAAGGCGCAAGGTCAGCTGCGTGAACTCGTCGAGGTTCTTGATGCTCGGCACGCTGCTGTTGGTGATGTCCTCGGCAGCGCCGCGGATTTTGCTCATCTGATTCAGGGCGAACACGCCGAGAATCAGCATCAGGCCGCCGATCAGGGCGAAGCCGGTGAACGCCCGGGGGGCGATATTCATATTGCGAAGGGACATGGCGCGGATACCAGAAAGGGCCGCATCCATGCGGGCTGAGACTGCTGTATGGATGACTTATCGGTCATACGACTAAAGTCTTGAGGCGCTGTGCGTATTTGTCGCATAGGGGGCTGAGCGACGAAGTGCAGGAACCAGATTGGCAGATCACAGTCTTTTAAACTCGCGAGAACGGTCGGCCGCCAGGAAAATCAAGGCCTTGCGCCGGTATAACCCTGGCATCCGCAGTGACTTTTCTTTATCGTACGCGCCCTTTGAAAAACGCCTGGAAGATCAAAATGTTGGAAGCATCCCTCAGCCAATTGGAACAGCTCGTCAGCGACCTGGTGCAACAGAACCAGACCCTCGCGCAAACCAACCAGACCCTGTCGACGGAACTGGCCCAGGCCAAGGATGAAAACGAAAGCCTGCAACTGAGCCTGATGGAACAGGAAGAGAAGCACGGCGCCACGGCAGCACGCATCCAGGCCTTGGTTGATCGCGTCAACGCAGGTCCTGTCAGCGCATGAACCACGGCACCGCAGGGGTAAAAGTCATCTCCATTCTCGGGGAGGACTATTCGATCAAGGCACCGGCCGGGGAAGAACAGACCCTGCTGGACGCCGCACTGATGCTCAAGGCCGCTCTGGCCGACACCAAACGCAAATACCCGACGCTGATCGGTGACCGTTTGCTGGTGCTGGCAGCGATGAACCTGTGCTCGCAGCAGATCGAAATGAAGAAGCAGCACCAGCAGGAACTCGACCGTTACCAAGAGCAAGTCAGCGCCACGGTCGACACCATCGCCAAGACCATCAATCAGGGCTGATGGGGTTGGGCACAACCAAAGAATAGATTGTCGATCAGGTTGTATACAATCGGCACGGCTGTTGCATTGTTTCGGCCACTTATTCTTTGGGGGTGCTCCATGCAGTTGTGGCGACGCAGTATTCAATGGCAGCTGATTCTCAGCATGGGCACCGCCCTGCTGGTCAGCATCCTGATCGTGGTTGGCATTTATACCCTGGTGGTCAACCGCCTCGCCCAGAGCTATCTGGTCGAACAAGCGCTGCCGTCGAGCATCGAAGCGACGCGCAACGACATCGAACGCATCCTCGTCCAGCCGCTGACCGCCGCCAAAGACATCGCCAGCAACAGCATGGTGCGCGACTGGCTGGCCTCGGGTGAAGACAGTAGCAAAACAGCAGCCTTCGCGCAGTATCTGGAAGGCATCCGCGCCGAACATAAAGCCTTCACTGCGTTGATCATCGGCAGCGACTCCAATCACTACATCACCGAAAAAGGTCTGGACCGCACCCTCAGCCGGACCAAACCGGCTGATGCCTGGTTCTATTCCTTCCTCGACAGCAACCAGCCGCGCACCCTGAACATCGACAACGATGGCGCCACCGGAGAATTGGCGCTGTTCATCGACTTGAAGGTCGAGCAGGCCGGCAAAGTGGTCGGTGTCGCCGGGCTGGGCTTGAGCATGAAAGAGCTGTCGGAGCTGATCCACAACTTCAGCTTTGGCGAGCGCGGCAAGGTCTATCTCGTGCGTTCCGACGGTTTGATCCAGGTCCATCCCGAGGCGCAGTTCAGCGGCAAGCGCACCCTCACGGAGCAAATCGGTGCGTCGGCGGCGCAAGCGGTCATGGGTCAAAAAGTCGCCACCAACAGCTCGTTCCAGCGCGATGGCGAAGACTTCCTCGCCTTCAGCCTGCCGCTGCGCGATCTGGGCTGGACGCTGGTGGCCGAAGTGCCGCAAGCGCAGATCTACGCCGAAGCCCGCAAGGCGATGTGGATGAGCGGCGGTATCGGTCTGGCGGTGGCGCTGGTGTGCCTGGCGCTGGTGGTATGGCTGGCTCAAGGGCTGGTGCGACCGATTCGTCAGGTAACAGCCGCGCTGGTAGCGATCGGTAGCGGCGGTGGAGATTTGACCCATCGGTTAGATTCCAGCCGCGCCGATGAGCTGGGCGATCTGGCTCGGGGCTTCAACCGTTTCCTCGACAGTCAGCGCGGGCTGATCGGCGAAGTCCTGACCACCAGCGAACGCTTGCGCACGGCGGTCGGCCAAGTGGCGAAGGTGGTGGAAAACACCGCCGAACGTTCCGGGCGCCAGCAGGAAATGACCGACATGGTTGCCACGGCGGTGCACGAGATGGGCCTGACCGTGCAGGAAATCGCGCAGAACGCCGGCAACGCCGCACTCGCCTCACAAACCGCCCGGGATGAAGCGCTGCAGGCACGGGAAGTGGTTGGCGGTTCGATTCGTCATATCGAAAGCATGTCCGATGAGATTGGCGTGGCGGCGGGCGCGGTGGGTGAACTGGCGCATCAGGTGGCGTCGATCGATTCGGTGCTGGCGGTGATCCGCGGGGTGTCCGAGCAAACTAACCTGCTGGCGCTCAACGCTGCCATCGAAGCCGCGCGGGCCGGGGACATGGGCCGTGGGTTTGCCGTGGTGGCCGATGAAGTGCGCACCTTGGCGCGCAGGACTCAGGCGTCTACCGACGAGATCCAGCAGATGATCGGCAGCCTCAAGCAAGGCGCGGAGAATGCGGTGTCATCGATGCGTACCGGGCAGGCGGCGACCGGCACCGGGGTTGAGTCGAGCCAGCGTACCGGCGCCTCCCTGACCGCGATTACCGGGCAGGTCGAGCGCATCAGTGACATGAACCATCAAGTGGCAACCGCGACAGAAGAACAGTCGGCGGTGACTGAAGAGATCAATCGCAACGTGCAGGGGATTTCCGATCTGGCCCGGGCCACGGCCGGAGAGGTGCGGGCGTGTCGTGAGGATTGTCAGATGTTGCAGCGGTTGGCGGATGATCTGGCAAGGCAGATGGGTGGGTTCAAGTTGAGCTGATGTGTTGTCAGTTCGGGCCTCTTCGCGGGCAAGCCCGCGAAGACGGCATCAGCAGCGACAAAAAATCCGGATCAAAACCACGCATCCTGCATCGCCAGACACGTATCATCCCGCGCCTCCAGCAACGCCAGCTCATGGTGACAGCCCGGCACTTCCCACGTCAGGAAAAAGCGCGCCGCCTGCAGCTTGCCCTGATAGAAGTCAGCATCTGCCGCATTGCCTTTGGCCAGACCTTCCTCGGCGCGGATCGCCTGTTCCAGCCAGCGCCAGGCAATCACCGTGTGCCCGAATACCTTCAAGTACAGCGCCGAATTCGCCAGGCTGCTGTTGACCTTGCCCTGCGCCAGATCGGTGAGCAAACCGATGGTGACTGTTTGCAGGCGCGCCACCAGTTGCTCCAGCGGCTCACGCAATGCCGTTAACGATTCATACGCGGTCGCGCGCTCGGCGGTGTTGGCGATCAGGCGGATCAGTTGCTTCAATCCGGCGCCGCCGTTCTGCGCCAGTTTGCGTCCGAGCAAGTCCAGCGACTGAATGCCGTGGGTGCCTTCGTGGATCGGGTTCAGGCGGTTGTCGCGGTAATACTGCTCAACCGGGTATTCGCGGGTGTAACCGTGGCCGCCGAGAATCTGGATCGCCAATTCGTTGGCCTTCAGGCAGAACTCCGACGGCCAGGATTTGACGATCGGCGTCAGCAGATCCAGCAACTCATGGGCCTGTTTGCGCTCGGCTTCGGTCTCCAGCGTTGTGGTGTCATCGAACAGTCGCGCCGCGTACAGGCCAAGATCAAACGCCCCTTCGACGTAGGACTTTTGGGTCAACAGCATGCGTCTGACATCGGCGTGCTGAATGATCGCCACTGGCGCGGTGGTTGGATCCTTGCTGTCCGGCACCCGGCCTTGCGGGCGTTCGCGGGCGTATTCCAGCGAATACAGGTAGCCGGCGTAACCGAGCATCACCGCGCCCATGCCGACGCCGATCCGCGCTTCGTTCATCATCTGGAACATGTAGCTCAGGCCATGGTGCGGCTTGCCTACCAGATAGCCGACGCACTGGCCGTTATCGCCGAAGTTCAGTGCCGTCGAGGTGGTGCCGCGCCAGCCCATCTTGTGGAACAGCCCGGCCAGCAGCACATCGTTGCGCGCACCGAGGCTGCCGTCAGCATTGACCAGAAACTTCGGCACGATGAACAGCGAAATGCCCTTCACCCCCGGCGGCGCGTCCGGCAGCTTGGCCAGGACCATGTGCACGATGTTTTCCGACAGCGGGTGATCGCCGCCGGAAATGAAGATCTTGTTGCCCTTCAGGCGATAGGTGCCGTCAGACGCCGGCTCGGCGCGGGTACGAATATCCGACAGCGACGAACCGGCGTGCGGTTCGGTCAGGGCCATGGTGCCGAAGAAACGGCCGTCGATCATCGGTTGCAGGAAGCGCTGTTTCTGCTCGTCGCTGCCGAAGCTTTCGATCAGGTTGGCCGCGCCCATGGTCAGGAACGGGTAGGAAGTGGTCGCCGCGTTCGCCGCTTGAAAGTGCGCAAAGCACGCTTGCGACAGCAGCGTCGGCAATTGCATGCCGCCGGCTTCGAAGCTGCGCGCGGCGTTGAGGAAACCCGCCTCGAGGAATGCGTCCACCGCCGGTTTCACTTCCGGGATCAGAACCGCCTGACCATTTTCGTAGCGCGGCTCGTTCTCGTCGCCCTTGCGGTTGTGCGGTGCGAAGTATTTCTCGGCGATGTTGCGCGCCGTGCCGATGGCCGCATCGAACGTTTCACGGTTGTGCTCGGCAAAGCGCTCACGCCGGGTCAGGCCTTCGGCATCAAGGACTTCGTACAGCTCGAAAGCCAGATTGCGGGAACTGAGCAGCGTCTCAGACATGGCGGCCTACCTGTAAATTGGGGTTGGGCCGAGTCTAGGCTCGCTGATAAAGGCTGAACAGGATGATTGATGGGCGTGATGTTGGAGCCCCGCAACAACTTTGCAAACACCCCAAAACAACTGTGGGAGCTGGCTTGCCAGCGATGGCGGCGGAGCAATCACCATTAATGGTGGCTGACACATCGCTATCGCTGGCAAGCCAGCTCCCACAGTTTTTTCTGCTGAACCGGGCACCTGTGCAGTACCCGGCTTAACGGTTTTTAACCGATAGTCATCAGGCTCGCATTACCCCCCGCCGCCGCCGTGTTGACGCTCAACGCGCGCTCGATCACCAGGCGCTCCAGCGCGATGTTGGTCTCGCCCTGGGACAGGCCCTGAACGCCAACGATCGCACCGGCACGCTTGGCAATCTGCTGGCACACGCCACGCAACTGGTCGGAATGACCGTGATGCAGAACCGCATCAAACACCACTTCATCCTTGTGCCAGTCGGCAACCCGTTTGATCCGCGCCTGAACGTCCTTCGGCAGGCGTGCGAACAAGGCCTTGCTGATGTCGGATTCCGGCCATACCGCCGAACCGCCGACCGCCAATACCGCCGCCAGTTGGGTCAGCAGATCGCCTTCGACGTCCGCCAGGCACAGCACGTGTTCACGCGGCAGGATCGCGTAGCTGTTTTTCTCGCCGGTCGGGCCGGCCAGCACGCGGGTGATACCGCTTTGCGACTGCGCGGCGTATTGCACGCACAGGGTGCTCAGTTCGGCGTATTGGTTGCTCTCGGCCCAGGCCTTGAAAGCGTTCAGCGGTTTGCTCATGGCTTCACGCAGACGCACGTCCGGGGCGACGAGTGCATCACCGCGAGCGAAGGACTGTTCGATGGCGTCCGTAGGACGGGTCGACAGCAAGCGGTACAGGTACAGCGGACCACCGGCTTTCGGGCCAGTCCCCGACAGGCCTTCGCCGCCGAATGGCTGCACGCCGACCACGGCACCGACGATGTTGCGGTTGACGTAGACGTTACCGGCGTTGACGTTGTCGATCACCTTGGCGATGGTCTCGTCGATGCGGGTGTGTACGCCGAGGGTCAGGCCATAACCGGAGGCATTGATCTGGCCGATCAACTGGTCGATGTCCTTGCGCTTGTAGCGCACTACGTGCAGCACCGGGCCGAAGATCTCGCGTTGCAGCTCGTCGAAGCTTTCCAGCTCGATCAGGGTCGGCATGACGAAGGTGCCGCGTTTGACTTCTTCACTGTCGGCGATAGCCACCTGATACACGCTGCGACCTTTGTCGCGCATGGCCTGGATGTGCTTGTCGATACCGGCCTTGGCTTCGGCGTCAATCACCGGGCCAATGTCCACGGACAGGCGCTCAGGGTTGCCGAGACGGCTTTCAGCCATCGCGCCTTTGAGCATTTCGATGACGCGGTCGGCGGAATCTTCCTGCAGGCACAGCACGCGCAGGGCCGAGCAACGCTGACCGGCGCTGTCGAAGGCCGAGGACACCACGTCGATCACCACTTGTTCGGTCAGTGCCGAGGAGTCAACGATCATCGCGTTCTGCCCGCCGGTTTCAGCGATCAGCGGAATCGGACGGCCCTGGCTGTCGAGACGACCGGCGATGTTGCGCTGCAGCAGGCGCGCGACTTCGGTGGAACCGGTGAACATCACGCCTTTGACGCGCTCATCACCGACCAGACCGGCACCGACGGTTTCACCGCGACCCGGCAGCAGTTGCAGCACGCCTTCGGGAATACCCGCTTCGAGCAGCAAACGCACGGCTTGCGCGGCAACCAGCGGAGTCTGCTCAGCCGGTTTGGCCAGTACCGGGTTACCGGCAGCCAGTGCGGCAGCGACCTGACCGCTGAAGATGGCCAGCGGGAAGTTCCACGGGCTGATGCACACCACCGGGCCCAGTGGGCGGTGGGCGTCATTGCTGAAATCGTTGCGCGCCTGCACCGCGTAGTAACGCAGGAAATCGACCGCTTCACGCACTTCGGCGATGGCGTTGGCGAAGGTCTTGCCGGCTTCACGGGCCAGCAGGCCCATCAGTGGCTGGATCTCGCCTTCCATCAGGTCAGCGGCACGTTCCAGAATCGCCGCACGCTCGGCTGGCGGGGTGGCCTGCCAGATGGGCGCAGCATTCAGCGCGCACTGGATCGCGTTGTCGACGTCTTCGACGGTAGCTTCCTGCACGTGACCGACCACATCACGGTGATCCGCGGGGTTCAGCACTGGCGCTGGAGCTTCGTTGCTGGAAGCGCAACCGAGCATCGGCGCGGCTTTCCAGTTGTTGTGCGCAGTGGCGAGCAGGGCGCAGGACAGCGAGGCCAGACGATGTTCGTTGGCCATGTCGATGCCGGCGGAATTGGCGCGCTCGGCGCCGTACAGGTCACGCGGCAGCGGGATGCGTGGGTGCGGCAGGCCAAAACCACCTTCCACGGTCGCCATCTGCTCGATCTGCGCCACCGGATCGGCCACCAGTTCCTGAATCGAAATCGACTGGTCGGCGATGCGGTTGACGAACGAGGTGTTGGCGCCGTTTTCCAGCAGACGACGCACCAGGTACGCCAGCAGGGTTTCGTGAGTACCGACCGGTGCATACACGCGGCATGGACGGTTCAGCTTGCCTTCGGACACTTTGCCGACAACCTGCTCGTAGAGCGGTTCGCCCATGCCGTGCAGGCACTGGAATTCGTACTGGCCCGGGTAATAGTTCTGACCGGCAATGTGATAAATGGCCGACAGGGTGTGGGCGTTGTGCGTGGCGAACTGCGGGTAGATGACTTCCGGCACCGACAGCAGTTTGCGCGCGCAGGCAATGTAGGAAACGTCGGTGTACACCTTGCGGGTGTAGACCGGATAGCCTTCCAGGCCTTCGACTTGGGCGCGCTTGATTTCGCTGTCCCAGTACGCGCCTTTCACCAGGCGGATCATCAGGCGATGACGGCTGCGACGGGCCAGATCGATTACGTAGTCGATCACGTACGGGCAACGCTTCTGATAAGCCTGAATCACGAAACCGATGCCGTTCCAGCCGGTCAGTTGCGGTTCGAAGCACAGGCGCTCGAGCAGATCCAGCGACAGCTCCAGGCGGTCGGCTTCCTCGGCGTCAATGTTCAGGCCGATGTCGTATTGCTTGGCCAGCAGGGTCAGCGACAGCAGGCGCGGGTACAGCTCGTCCATCACGCGCTCGTACTGCGCACGGCTGTAGCGCGGGTGCAGGGCCGACAGCTTGATGGAAATGCCCGGGCCTTCATAAATCCCACGACCGTGGGAGGCTTTGCCGATCGAGTGGATGGCTTGTTCGTACGACGCCAGGTACTTCTGCGCGTCGTGTTCGGTCAGCGCCGCTTCACCGAGCATGTCGTAGGAATAACGGAAGCCCTTGGCTTCGAACTTGCTCGCGTTGGCCAGTGCTTCGGCGATGGTTTCGCCGGTGACGAACTGCTCGCCCATCAGGCGCATGGCCATGTCGACGCCCTTGCGGATCATCGGCTCGCCGCTCTTGCCGATGATCCGGCTCAGCGACGAAGTCAGGCCGGCTTCGTTGTGGGTCGACACCAGTTTGCCGGTCAGCAGCAAGCCCCAAGTGGCTGCGTTGACGAACAGCGACGGGCTGTTGCCCAGGTGCGGCTGCCAGTTGCCGGTGCTGATCTTGTCGCGGATCAGTGCATCGCGAGTGCCTTTGTCCGGGATGCGCAGCAGCGCTTCGGCCAGGCACATCAGTGCCACGCCTTCCTGGGACGACAGGGAAAACTCCTGCAGCAGGCCCTGAACAATGCCTGCACGACCGCCGGCACTTTTCTGGTTACGCAGTTTTTCCGCAATGGTCGCGGCGAGTTTGTTGGTGGCTTCGGCCATCGGAGCCGGCAGGCGCGCCTGCTCGATCAGCATCGGCACCACTTCCGGCTCAGGGCGACGGTAGGCGGCCGTGATCGAAGCGCGCAGTACCGATTGCGGCAGGATGCTTTCAGCGAATTCGAGGAAGCACTGGTGCGCGTGATCGGTGTGGACTTCACCGGCGTCGTCGCTGTCCTTGGCGGTCAAACCGTTCAGCTCGGTCAGGGTTGCACCACCCTCGAGTTTTTCCAGGTAATTGAAAATTGCCTGCTTGATCAGCCAGTGCGGTGTGCGATCAATCGAGGTCGCGGCAGCCTTCAGGCGCTCGCGGGTCGGGTCATCGAGTTTGACCCCAAGGGTGGTGGTAGCCATATTTTTATCCTCATGGTTGCCACAGTTGCGTGGCATCAGCTGGCGGCAAGATTAGCCGTGCGCCGAAAGAGGTGCAACCGGGTGCAACCCTTTTTTTGTCGGAAAAATTAACGCTTCGTCAGGAATTATTTTCTGGTACTGAAGTGCCGCTCCTGCTTGGTGCTTTTACTTCTAGCGGAGCGCCGTGACTGCGCTAAAAAGGAGCAAAAACGGCGTATTTATCGGTATATCCGACTAGGTGCAACTTAATCGCCAGAAACTGGTTGCACCTTTTTTACTTTGTTGCATAGCATTCGCGCCCAAGGTGCAACCGGAAGTATCCGGTGTATCGGCTGGCGGCTTTCCTGGGGAAACATCAGTCCTAAATGCGCGGGATCCCGATTCGTCTGCCAAACGTCGTCGTTTGCGTACGATTGATCACTGCTGCTACATAAAAACAAAGCCAGGGCGTACTTAATGAGCGTAAGCAATCCAACACTGATCACGTTCGTGATCTACATCGCAGCAATGGTACTGATCGGCCTCATGGCCTATCGCTCCACCAACAACCTTTCTGACTACATTCTTGGCGGTCGCAGCCTCGGCAGCGTGGTGACGGCATTGTCCGCCGGTGCTTCCGACATGAGCGGCTGGTTGTTGATGGGCTTGCCGGGCGCCATCTACATGTCCGGCCTGTCCGAGAGCTGGATCGCCATCGGTCTGATCATCGGCGCTTACCTGAACTGGCTGTTCGTCGCCGGCCGTCTGCGCGTGCAAACCGAGCACAACGGTGATGCGCTGACCCTGCCGGACTACTTTGCCAGCCGTTTCGAAGACAACAGCGGCCTGCTGCGGATTATCTCGGCGGTGGTGATTCTGGTGTTCTTCACCATTTACTGCGCGTCCGGCATCGTGGCTGGCGCCCGTCTGTTCGAAAGCACCTTCGGCATGTCCTACGAGACGGCGCTGTGGGCCGGTGCTGCGGCGACAATTGCCTACACCTTTATCGGCGGTTTCCTTGCGGTGAGCTGGACTGACACCGTGCAAGCCACGCTGATGATCTTTGCCCTGCTGCTGACGCCGATCATCGTGTTGCTGGCCACCGGCGGCGTCGATACCACGTTCCTCGCCATCGAAGCCCAGGACCCAAGCAACTTCGACATGCTCAAGGGCACCACCTTCATCGGCATCATCTCGCTGATGGGCTGGGGTCTGGGTTACTTCGGTCAGCCGCACATCCTCGCGCGTTTCATGGCCGCTGACTCGGTGAAATCGATTGCCAACGCCCGTCGCATCTCCATGACCTGGATGATCCTGTGCCTGGGCGGCACCGTCGCCGTGGGCTTCTTCGGCATCGCTTACTTCTCGGCGCACCCGGAAGTAGCCGGTCCGGTGACCGAGAACCACGAGCGGGTGTTCATTGAACTGGCGAAAATCCTCTTCAACCCGTGGGTCGCCGGTGTCCTGTTGTCGGCGATTCTCGCCGCGGTCATGAGCACCCTGAGTTGCCAGCTGCTGGTGTGCTCGAGCGCCCTGACTGAAGACTTCTACAAAACCTTCCTGCGCAAATCCGCCTCCCAGGTTGAACTGGTCTGGGTCGGCCGCGCGATGGTGTTGCTGGTGGCACTGATCGCTATCGCCATGGCCGCCAACCCGGAAAACCGCGTACTGGGCCTGGTGTCCTACGCCTGGGCCGGTTTCGGTGCCGCGTTCGGTCCAGTGGTGCTGATCTCGGTGATCTGGAAAGACATGACCCGCAATGGCGCACTGGCCGGCATCCTGGTCGGCGCCATCACCGTGGTGGTGTGGAAGCATTTCGAGGTGATGGGCCTGTACGAAATCATCCCGGGCTTCATCTTCGCCAGCCTGGCGATCTACATCGTCAGCAAAATGGGCGAGCCAACCAAAGGCATGGTGCAGCGCTTCGAAGCGGCGGAAAAAGATTTCCACCTGAACAAGTGATGCACTGAGCTGCGGCTCACAGAAAAACGGCCCGTTTCCTACAAGGAGGCGGGCTGTTTTTTTATGCCCGTAATTTCTCAAGAACTTGGAGAACCCTGTGGGAGCTGGCTTGCCAGCGATGGCGGTGTGTCAGTGAGCGCATAAGTTGGATGTGCCGGCCTCATCGCTGGCAAGCCAGCTCCCACAGGTCCAGTGGTGGTTTTGGGGGATATGTCTGTAGTCGATTGCGCCAATATCCGAAGGCTTTTTCGGCAGTGAAAGTAGGGCAAATCTGATTTTCCCGTCACCCACCCAACATCCCCTGCCCCTCATGCAGAATCGCCCGCCCTCAATCTGCAGAGACACATCGGATGTTCGCGCCTGCCAATCAACCGCGTTTCACGTTGACCCTTGAAGGCGCCCAATTTGATCTCAAAGTCCTTGAGTTCACGGGCAAGGAAGCCATCAGCCAACCCTTTCGCTTCGACTTGGAACTGGTCAGTGAACGGCCCGACCTGGACCTCGAGAGCCTGCTGCATAGTCAGGCGTTCCTGAGCTTCGATGCAGAAGGTTCCGGTGTCCATGGTCAGATTTATCGAGTCGGGCAGGGGGATTCCGGGAAACGTCTGACGCGCTATCACCTGAGCCTGGTACCGCGTCTGACGTACCTCGGGCATCGCATCAACCAGCGGATTTTTCAGCATCAGACGGTGCCGCAGATCGTGGCGCGGATCCTCAAGGACCACGCGATCCTGCGCGACGCCTTCGAGTTTCGTCTCGGCAGTGATTACCCGGTGCGCGATTATTGCGTGCAGTACGCCGAAAGCGATCTGGCGTTCATCCAACGGCTGTGTGCCGAAGTCGGCATTCATTTTCATTTTCAGCACAGCCCCGACGGGCATCTACTCGTGTTCGGCGACGATCAAACGGTATTCCCGCGACTGGCCGAGCCGACGCTGTATTTGCCGGGGAGCGGCATGTCGGCTGGTGCGCCCGCCATCCAGCGTTTCAATGTCCGGGTCGAAACCCGCACCAGCGTGGTCACCCGGCGCGACTACAACTTTGAGAAACCGCACTTGCAACTGCAAAGCCACAGCGACAGCGAGCAGCGCCCGGTGCTGGAGGATTATCGTTTTCCCGGCCAGTTCAACGATCGCGAGATAGGCAAGTATCTGGCGCAGCGCACGCTTGAGCGACATGTCGCCGATTACCGTCAGGCCGAAGGCATCAGCGACGTCTCTGCACTGGTGTGCGGACATTTCCTGCAACTGACCGAACACCCGCGCCGGGACTGGAATGACCTGTGGCTGCTCACCGCCATCGAACACCGTGGGCGACAGCCGCAAGTGCTGGAGGAATCGGTCACCAGCGATGGGGAAACATTCCAGGGTTACCGTAATACCTTTCTTGCTACGCCGTGGGACGTGTTCTTCCGCCCAGCCCTCGGCCCGGAAAAGCCCCGGATGCTTGGCTATCAACCTGCCGTCGTCACCGGGCCGCACGACGCGGAAATTCACTGCGACGAGTACGGTCGGGTCAAGGTGCAACTGGCCTGGGACCGCGACGGCGAGCTGAATGAGCATTCCAGTTGCTGGCTGCGTGTGGCAACCGGTTGGGCACATGACCAATACGGCAGCGTGTTGATCCCGCGAGTCGGCATGGAAGTGCTGGTCGGTTTCATCGACGCCGACGCCGACAAACCGTTGGTGATGGGGTGCCTGCCGAATGCCGCGACCCCGGTGCCGCTGGACCTCCCGGCGGACAAGACCCGCAGCATCTTCCGCAGCCATAGCAGCCCCGGTGGCGGTGGTTACAACGAACTGCGCATCGACGACAAAAAGGGCGCCGAAGAAATCTACCTGCGTGCCCAGCGCAACTGGACCCAGCATGTACTGCACGACCAGCAGGTGCAGGTCGACAACCAGCGCAGCATCGTCGTCACGGGCACCGCCAAACATGAGTTGAAGGCCGACGAACAACGCATCACTCACGGCCAGCGCCAGATCGAAGTCAAACAGGACGATCACCTGACGGTGGTCGGCGATCGGCATATTCGGGTGAGCAACCAGGCCACCAGCGCCAGCGCACAAATCCACGTCAGTGCCGGGCAGCAAGTGGTGATCGATGGCGGCGCGAGCGCCACGATTCAGGCCGGCGGGCAGTGGATCAACATCGGGCCTGGCGGGATCTTCAGTAGCGTGCCAATTCAGGTCGGTGGCGCGCCGATGACGGCGATGGGCGCGGCACCTAGTGTGCCGGGGTTGCCAGCGAAACTTGCAGCGGCACCGGCGGCCATGCTCACCGCCGCACAAATCATGAGCTTTAAAGGTGATGCGCCATTCTGCGAAGAGTGCGAGCGCTGCAAGGACGGTGTTTGTGCAGCCTGAGTGCCTGACGCCTTCAGCGTGGCTGGCGCGTGAGCCGCTGAAACCTGCGGAGCAACTGTTCGCGATTTTCAGTAATGCCAGCGACGCCAGGCCTCCGCTGGTCGGACCCCACCCGATCTGGGCGGACACGATCTACGCCGAGTGGGACGCGGTAATGCCCTTTGCAGGAATTGTCGCGGCGGACAGTGCGTTTCTCGATTGGGTGGCGTCTACCGAGTCTCGCGACTGGGGGTGGTTGGCGGTGTCCTCGGCGAGTCTGGAGGTGGTGGTTGAGCACTTTCGCAGCCTGACTCAAGTGCTGATGCCGGACGGCGCAGCGGTGTTTTTTCGCTTCTGGGATGGGCGTTTTGTGTTGCCGATCCTGCAGTCCGACGAAGTGCAATCTGCGCAGTTGATGCCGGTGATTTCGCGCGGCTTGATCAATGGACAGGCCGTGGAGATCGGGGGCAGGGCGCAGGTTTCGGGACGAGTGTTTCCTTGGTGGAAAGTAACGGGATCGGTCTTGGCCGCAACAGCTGATGACATTCGTATCGGCAATGCTGTGCAGTGGCTGAGCGAGGAGCATCCTGCCTTGTTCGAGGCCTTTCCCGAGCCGGTTTTACGTTGCAAGGTCAGGCGGTTTTTCCAGGTTTCTGCGTCGGAAGAAACGTCGCAATCGGCGTTATTGGACCATTTGCAGGACGAAGCAGAATGAAATTTCCGGGCGAAGTCCTCGGATCAGCGATGTTCGCATCCTGGGTTTTGATAAAGCTTTCGATGGGTTGTCGAGGTACCTGAACTGTGGCGAGGGGATTCATCCCCGATGGGCAGCGAAGCGGCCCCAAGACCTGTCATCGCGGAGCATCAAATAAAACATGTGACGGAATAGGGGGCTGCTGCGCAGCCCATCGGGGATGAATCCCCTCGCCACAGGTATTGGGCCGGATCTTAAGGTGTAAGAGGGCCACTCAGCCCCCAACCCCTGACTTGCCGCCCGGTAAAAGGTAAACTTCACGGCCCTCGCAGGAGCAGCCATGAATTATCGTCACGCCTTCCATGCCGGCAATCACGCCGATGTGTTCAAACACCTGACCTTGACCCGCCTCATCGCCCTGATGTCGCGCAAGGAGCAGCCGTTTGCCTATCTCGACACGCACGCCGGTATCGGTCTGTATGACTTGCAGGGCGATCAGGCCAACCGTACCGGCGAGTACCTGGAAGGCATCGCGCGCTTATGGGATCAGCCGGATTTGCCGGCGCTGACCGCCGATTACATGAAGGTGCTGCACGAGATGAACCCGGATGGCCAGTTGCGCTACTACCCGGGGTCACCAGAGCTGGCGCGGCGTCTGACCCGGGCGCAGGATCGGGTGATGCTCAACGAGAAACACCCGCAAGACGGCGTGCAGCTCAAGGAGAACATGGCCGGCGATCGTCGGGTCAAGGTGCATCTGGGAGAGGGCTGGCACGTGGCGCGGGCGATGCTGCCGGTGCAGGAGAAGCGTGCGGTGATGCTGATCGATCCGCCGTTCGAACAGCTCGACGAGATGCAAAAGTGTGCGGCGTCGCTGAAAGAGGCGATTGGCCGCATGCGCCAGACCGTCGCGGCGATCTGGTATCCGGTAAAGGATCAGCGTGCGTTGCGCCGTTTCTATCAGGATCTGGCCGGTACCGGCGCGCCGAAGTTGCTGCGCGTGGAACTGCTGGTGCATCCGCTGGATACGCCGAACAGCCTGAACGGCTCTGGCATGGCGATCGCCAATCCGCCGTGGGGGCTGGAGGAAGAATTGCGTGAGTTGCTGCCGTGGTTATCGAAGAAGCTTGGGCAGACTCAGGGTGGATGGCAGATGGATTGGTTGATTGCTGAAAGCTGATCAACTGTTTTAGCGGTGTCTGAACGGACGCCTTCGCGGGCAAGCCCGCTCCCACAAAGTACTGCGCCATTTTGAAGTTGGCGCTAAACCTGTGGGAGCGGGCTTGCCCGCGATGCTTTGGGGTTTAGTTACCCGCCAGGCTCGGTGGCATGCACACGCCGGTGCCGCCGATCCCGCAATAACCTTCAGGGTTTTTCGCCAGGTATTGCTGGTGATAGGCCTCGGCGAAATACACGGTCGGCGCCTGTTCGATTTCGGTGCTGATTTCGCCCAGGCCTGCCTTCGACAGTTCAGCCTGATACACCGCTTTGCTCTTCAGCGCCGCGTCCAGTTGCTCTGGCGAGGTCGCGTAGATCACCGAGCGGTATTGAGTGCCGATGTCATTGCCCTGGCGCATGCCCTGAGTCGGGTTGTGCAGTTCCCAGAACATCGCCAGCAGCTCTTCATAGCTGACTTTGGCCTTGTCATACACCACCAGCACCACTTCGGCGTGGCCGGTCAGGCCCGAGCAGACTTCTTCGTAAGTCGGGTTCGGCGTGTAGCCGCCGGCGTAACCGACCACGGTGCTGACCACGCCTTCGCGCTGCCAGAAACGGCGCTCCGCGCCCCAGAAGCAACCCAGACCGAAGATCGCGAAGTCGACGTCCTGGAAAAACGGGCCGAGCAACGGGGTTTCTTCGAAGACGAAATGCTTTTCAGGCAGGGTCATCGCGGTTTCGCGGCCGGGTAGAGCTTGGTCTTTGGTCGGTAGCACGTTTTTGTTCACCAGAATTTCCGAGCGCAGAACCATGATCGTTCCTCTCAGTCAGGATGGGATGTAAAAAATCAGACCGCCAGTGTGCCGAATGATGCCCGTTTAATCACTACCCAATGTAGGAGCTGCCGAAGGCTGCGATCTTTTGATTTTGCTTTTTGAAAACAAGATCAAAAGATCGCAGCCTTCGGCAGCTCCTACAGGGGCTACAGGCAGAGCGGGCCGCGCGGGTAGCGCTTGAGCGCCTGAATCAGCTCGCCGCCGGGGATCGGCCGGTCGAACAGGTAGCCCTGGCCGACGTCGCACCGATGGCGACGCAGGAACGCCAGCTGCTCGGCGGTCTCGATGCCTTCGGCCACGACCTTGAGCTTCAGGTTGTGCGCCATGGCGATCACCGCGGAGGTGATTTCCATGTCGTCCTGGTTGTCGGGGATTTCGTGGATGAAGCTGCGATCGATCTTGATGATGTCGATCGGGAATTTCTTCAGGTAACTGAGCGACGAGTAACCGGTACCGAAGTCGTCCATGGCCAGAGTCAGGCCCAGGCGCTTGAGCTGATCGAGCTGCAAGTGCGTATCTTCGGTGGCTTCCAGCAGCAAACCTTCGGTCAGCTCCAGTTCGAGCAGACTGGCCGGCAGCGCTTCTTCCTTGAGGATGTTGGCGATGGACGCGACCAGATCGGGATCGGAGAACTGCTTGGGTGACAGGTTGATCGCCACTTGCAGATTGCCCATGCCCGCGGCGGTCAGCGCTTTGCTCATGCGGCAGGCCTGGCGGGCAATCCACTTGCCGATCGGAATGATCAGGCCGGTTTCTTCGGCAACGCTGATGAACTGATCCGGGCGGATCATCCCGCGTTCGGGGTGGTTCCAGCGCAGCAGTGCTTCCATGCCCAGCAGGCGACCGCTGCGCAGGCATAGCTTGGGCTGGTAGAACACGTCCAGCTCGTTCTGGGTCAGGGCGCGGCGCAGGTTGTTCTCGACGAACAGCTTGTAGCTGGCCTCGGCATTCAGCGCTTCGGTGAAGACTTGCACCTGATGCTTGCCGTTGGCTTTGGCTTTGTGCAGAGCGAGGCCGGCGTTGCGCATCAGGGTTTGCGGATCGCGTCCGTGCAGCGGCGCGCAGGCCAGGCCCACGGAGCCGGTGACGCTGATCAACTGGTTGTCGACGAACATCGGTTTGTCGAGGGTCGCCAGCAACTGGTTGGCGATCTGTTGGCCGGTGGCGAGATCCGTGTCGTCGAGCAGTACGGCGAACTCGTTACTGGCAAACCGCGCGAGGCTGCCGCTCGGGCTGAGGCTGTTGCGCAGGCGCCGGGCCAGGCTGATCAGCAGCTTGTCGCCGGTCTGGTGACCGAGGCTGTCGTTGATTCGCTTGAAGTTGTCGATGTCCACCAGCAGCAGGCTGATCGGCGTATCGCTATCGCGGGCGAAGCGCTCGTCCAGATTGCGGATAAACGCCGGACGGTTGCCGAGGTTGGTCAGATTGTCGGTGTACGCCAGACGCTCGATGCGCTGCTGCGCCAGTTTGGTCTGAGTGATGTCTTCGTAGATGCCGATGTAGTGCGTCAGTTCGCGGTTGTCGCCATACACCTTGGAGATCGACAACTGGCCCCAGTAGGGTTCGAGGTTCTTGCGCCGGCTCTTGAATTCGCCCTGCCAGCTATTGCTCTTGGCCAGCGCCGAAGGCGCGTCGAACAGCAGCTCGCTGAGGTTTTCCAGGGCCGGCAGCTCCGACAGGCGCTGGCCGTGGACTTCTTCGGTGGAATACTGGGTGATCGCGGTGAAACTCGGGTTGACGTACTCGACCACACCGTCGCAATTGACCAGCAAAAAGGCGTTGGCACTTTGCTCCACTGCGCGCTGGAACAGGTGCAGGGCGCTGGTGGCGGTGCGGCGGTTGTGGTTGTTGATGACCTGGGCGAATTGATCCGCCAGCTCACCGGCAAAGGCGATTTCATCGGACTGCCAGGCGCGGGTCACGCCGGTCTGCTCCAGACAGAGCACGCCGACCACCTGGCCGTCGACGCGGATGCTGGCGTCGAGCATGGCGTTGACGTCGCGCGGGCGCAGGGCCTCTGCCATCTCGCGTGTGCGCGGGTCGCGCATCGCATTATGCGCGTCGATGGCGCGGCTGCCGTGCAGCGCTTCCATGTAGTCGGGAAAGCCGCTGATGTCGATCACCTCCGGCAGGAGGTATTCCTGCGTTGCGCGGTGATACGCGGAAATCGGCACCAACAGATTGCCTTCGAGGTTCCACAGGCTGGCGCAGTCGATTTCATAGATATCGCAGGCGCAGCGGGTGATCAGTTCGGCGGCTTCCTGCAGCGAGTTGTGGCTGCTGTAGCGTTGGCGGGCGAGCAGCAGAATCAGGTCCTGCTGGGCGCGCACCCGATCAAGGTGCTGCAGTTGTTCCTGCTGGGCGCGCTGGTTGAGTTCAAGGGCGATCTGCAGGCGCGAGTTCTGGGTTTCGAGGTCGACCGAGGGCAGCGCTGGCGCTTCGTCGAAGACATCATCGACCGCCAGTAGATAACCGCGCAGCAAGTGCCGATTGTGCTGCTTATAGGCTTCGCCCAGCTCGAGGATGCTCAACACGCCAGCGGCGGTGTGCAAGGTGTAGCGCACCAGATAATGCGGGCTGTCGCGCAGTTGTTGCTGAATGGTGTCGTGCAGTTGATAGCGCGCTTCAGGCTCCATCAGGCTGGCGTAGGGCGAGCCGACCAGGGCACACAATTCGACGGCCGGCTGGCCGAACTGGCGTTCGCAGTTGGGGTCGAGAAACAGCATCGCCCAACTGGCTTCATTCAAGCGCTCGAAACGCAGCATGCCGAGCCGCGAGGGCACAGGCAACTGCGTCACTACCTCGGCCGCCATACGGCTGGCGGCATCGGGTTGGCTCTTCATGAAGGAACTCGCTTGGAAATATGCTGAACGCGCCGGGCTCGCGCCCTCTTTACTGTTGCCTGCGGCAAGGTTGCATCATTGCGGCACCGACTGACAAGAGAGATGAAGGCCAAGTGCTATAAGAATGTGTCGGCCGCTCAGAGCATTTCTCCAGTAGGTGGTTGAAAAGAGCAAAAGATCGCAGCCTGCGGCAGCTCCTGCAGTGGATGCATGCCAATGTAGGAACTGCCGAAGGCTGCGATCTTTCAAGATATCAGCGTAATTTCAGGCTGATCGATTGCAGCTTCTTGCCATCACGATCATGGTAATTGACCAGAATTTGATCAGTCTCGACGACTACATGGGCGAAGTTGTCTTCGCTGATGACCGGGCTGGTCAACTCATGCTGATAATCACCCGTCGACGTGCGCGCCAGCGGTCGATCGAGGATAAACGTCGACGCCTTGGCATAGGGCAGCAGCTTGCTGTTGTAAAACGGTGAGGAAACGATGGTATGGACTTCGAAGTCCGGGTCTTCGCTGTGGGTCAGGCGCGAAGTCAGCGAGCCATGCACATCGCCCGAGACAAACACGACATTTTTGATGCGTCGGGTTCGGATGGTTTCCAGCAGGCGCAGGCGCTGCTCCGGGAAAGCTTTCCAGGCGTCGTCGCCCAGCAGTTGGCGATCCGGGTAGAACATTACGCTGGTCACGACGAATTTCACCCGCGCCGGACTATTGATCAGCCATTCGATCAGCGCCTGTTCCTGCGCTTCATCGAGGATGCGGCGATCATCGGCTGACAGGTTGCGGCGGGTGCGGCTGTCGGTCACAAACCATTCGATATCAGCGTCACTGAATTGATACCAGTAGTGCTCGAGTTTTGCCCGATTCACCTTTTCGTTAGTTGTAAGTTCATGCGCCGGGCTGTGGCTGACTTGATAGATTTCATAGGCGGCCATTGCATTGCGATATAACATTTGATCTGATTGTTCGGCATTCGCCGGCCAATTGTCTTCGATTTCGTGATCGTCCAGGATCATATAAGTCGAAGTGCCGGACATCAAACGCTCGATATTCGGCTGAGAGAAGGCCGCACGGTACTTGCTGAGGATGTCCTTATATTCACGATCAGGCGCGAACAGATTAAGGTCGTCGAGATAAACCTGATCACCCGTCATCAGGGTGGCACTGATCGGCGGCTGCGCACCTTCGATCAATCGGTTGATGGAGGCAAAGATCCGGTCACCCAGATGGGGCAGCACCGGCACCCCCGCCGTCATGCGCAAATAGCGGCAAGAACCGACGATATAGGCCTTTGGCTGCAGGGCATTGCTGGAACGGGTGCGCAATCGGTAGATTTCCCGCGGCCACTGCAGCGGCAGTTCGGCGACACTGTCCACGGTATGGACCGGATTCATCGGGCTGAACCAGCCGGTCTGGTATTCATATTCGGTGTCACTGCTCAAGTTGTTGAGGGTGAACACTTCGGTCATGTCGCGCAGCGCATCGGGTTCGGCGAAAGTACTAGCTGACCACTGTTGTGTTCCAGACTTCCGATAGCGAATGGCGGCAAATACCGGTGCATTGCCTTGCTTGTCGGCGCGCATGAATATGCGCGCGTGATGAGTTGTCGTGTGGCCGATAATCGGGCCAATAGTTGGCTTGAACATATTCGAGTCCGTTCGAGTAAGTTTCATTTTTTATAAATAACGCAGGGGAATCGTTATTTAATCCGAGGGCAGAGATTAGTTGCCTGTCGATGAAAAATATCGAGACGAATTCGACTGCAGTCGTAGTTCAAGTAAACCGAACTTGTAGGAAGAGGCACTGCACTTTTTTCAGTGCAAAAAAAGCCCCGTCAAACTGACGGGGTTGAGGTACGAGCGTGTGGCGCTCGAAAACGTGGAACGCAGTCGGCCCTCCGTTGCCGGAGGGCCGAACGCTTTACAGCAGGATGGTGCGGATGTCGCCCAGCAGGCTGCCCAGACGCTGGGTGAAGCGTGCAGCAGCAGCGCCGTTGATCACGCGGTGATCGTAGGACAGCGACAGTGGCAGCATCAGTTTCGGCTGGAAGGCTTTGCCGTCCCAGACTGGCTGGATGGTTGCCTTGGAAACACCGAGGATCGCCACTTCCGGCGCGTTGACGATCGGCGTGAAGCCGGTGCCGCCAATGTGGCCGAGGCTGGAAATGGTGAAGCAGGCGCCCTGCATCTCGTCCGAAGAGAGCTTCTTGGTCCGGGCTTTTTCAGCCAGCGAAGCAGCTTCTGCGGCCAGTTGCAGCAGGCTCTTCTGATCGACGTTCTTGATGACCGGTACCAGCAGGCCATCCGGGGTGTCGACGGCGAAACCGATGTTGACGTACTTCTTGCGAATGATCGCCTTGCCGCTTGGCGCCAGCGAACTGTTGAAGTCCGGCAGTTCCTTGAGCAGGTGTGCGCAGGTCTTGAGCAGCAGCGGCAGGATGGTCAGCTTGACGCCGGCCTTCTCCGCGACGGCTTTCTGCGCAACACGGAAGGCTTCCAGCTCGGTGATATCCGCCGAGTCGAATTGCGTCACGTGCGGCACGTTCAGCCAGCTGCGGTGCAGGTTGGCCGCGCCGACCTGCATCAGACGGGTCATCGGCACTTCTTCGATTTCGCCGAAGCGGCTGAAGTCCACCACCGGAATCGGCGGGATGCCTGCGCCGCCAGTTGCGCCGCCAGCAGCTGGCGCTTCCTTGGCCTTCTGCATCATCGCCTTGACGTAAACCTGCACGTCTTCCTTGAGGATGCGACCGTGCGGACCGCTGGCGCCAACAGCGCTCAGCTCGACGCCGAACTCACGGGCCAGTTGACGCACGGCAGGGCCGGCGTGAACTTTCGCGCCTGGCTTGGCCGGCGCAGCAACCGGAGCGGCAGCAGCAGGGGCAGCGGCAGCCGGAGCAGCAGCGGCAGGTGCCGGAGCGCTTGGCGCAGCGGCAGCTGGAGCCGGGGCCGCAGCCGGGGCCGCACCTTTGACTTTCAGCTTGAGGATCAGATCGCCGGTGCCGACTTCGTCGTCCAGCTTGATCGAAACGCTTTCCACCACGCCCGCGGCAGGCGACGGGATTTCCATGCTTGCCTTGTCGGATTCGAGGGTGATCAGCGACTGGTCGGCTTCAACGCTGTCGCCAGCCTTGACCAGAACTTCGATGATCTTGGCCTTGCCGGCCGAACCGATGTCCGGAACGTGGATGTCCTGAACGCTGTCGGCGACCGGGGCGGCTGGAGCGGCAGCCGGAGCAGGCGCAGCGGCGGGTGCCGGAGCAGCAGCCTGAGCCGGAGCGGCCGCAGCCGGGGCCGCAGCGCCCGCCACTTCCAGATCCAGAATCAGGTCGCCAGTGCCGACTTCGTCGTTGAGCTTGACGCTGATGGCCTTGACCACGCCTGCGGCAGGCGACGGGATTTCCATGCTGGCCTTGTCGGATTCCAGGGTGATCAGCGACTGATCAGCCTCGACGGTGTCGCCGACCTTGACCTGGATCTCGATGATCTGGGCCTTGCCCGACGAACCGATGTCCGGCACGTGCACTTGCTGCACCGAAGCGGCAGCCGGGGCAGCGGCTGGCGCGGCAGCAGCAGGAGCGGCAGCAGCCGGTTTTTCTTCGGCTTTGGCCGGTGCAGCGGCAGGCGCAGGAGCCGCTTGCGCGGCGCCCTCGACTTCCAGCTCGAGCAGTTCGTCGCCTTCTTTCAGGCGGTCGCCCAGCTTCACTTTCAGGCTTTTGATGACGCCGGCTTTCGGGGCCGGCACTTCCATGCTGGCCTTGTCCGATTCCAGGGTCAGGATGCTCTGGTCGGCTTCGATACGGTCGCCGACCTTCACAAACAGTTCAATTACTTCACCTTCACCGCTGCCGATGTCAGGTACGCGAATGAGTTCGCTCACAAAATGTCTCCTCAGCAGTCCAGTGGGTTGCGTTTTTCCGGGTCGATGCCGAACTTGACGATGGCCTCGGCCACGACTTTAGGTTCGATATCACCACGGTCAGCCAGTGCTTCCAGGGCTGCCAACACCACGAAATGACGGTCGACTTCGAAGAAATGACGCAGTTTCTTGCGGCTGTCGCTGCGGCCGAAACCGTCGGTGCCCAGGACTTTGAATTCCTTGGACGGTACCCACTGACGGATCTGCTCGGCGAACAGCTTCATGTAGTCGGTAGAGGCAATGACCGGACCCTTACGGCCGCTCAGGCACTCTTCAACGTAGCTCTGCTTGGGCTTCTGGCCAGGCTTGAGACGGTTGCTGCGCTCTACGGCCAGGCCGTCGCGACGCAGTTCGTTGAAGCTGGTGACGCTCCATACGTCAGCGCCGATGTTGAACTCTTCACGCAGGATCTTCGCCGCTTCACGCACTTCACGCAGGATGGTGCCGGAGCCCATCAGTTGCACGTGGTGCGCTGCATCGCGGGTGTCTTCTTCGAGCAGGTACATGCCTTTCTTGATGCCTTCTTCGGCACCGGCCGGCATGGCTGGCTGCTGGTACGACTCGTTCATCACGGTGATGTAATAGAAGATGTCCTGCTGCTCTTCGGTCATCTTCTTCATGCCGTCCTGAATGATCACCGCCAGCTCGTAGCCGTAGGTCGGATCGTAGGTGCGGCAGTTCGGGATGGTCGCGGCCAGCAGGTGGCTGTGACCGTCTTCGTGTTGCAGGCCTTCACCGTTCAGGGTGGTACGGCCGGCGGTGCCGCCGATCAGGAAGCCACGGGTGCGGCTGTCGCCAGCGGCCCAAGCCAGGTCACCGATACGCTGGAAGCCGAACATCGAGTAGAAGATGTAGAACGGCAGCATCGGCTGGTTGTGGCTGGAGTACGAAGTACCGGCGGCGATGAAGGAACTCATGGCGCCCGCTTCGTTGATGCCTTCTTCAAGGATCTGACCTTTCTGGTCTTCCTTGTAGAACATTACCTGGTCTTTATCGACTGGCTCGTAGAGCTGGCCGACAGAGGAGTAGATGCCCAGCTGACGGAACATGCCTTCCATACCGAAGGTACGGGCTTCGTCCGGGATGATCGGCACGATGCGCGGGCCGATTTCCTTGTCCTTGACCAGTTGCGCGAGGATGCGCACGAAGGCCATGGTGGTGGAAATTTCACGGTCGCCCGAGCCGTCGAGGATGGCTTTCAGGGTGTCCAGATCCGGGGTCGGTACGCTGAAGCTCTGCGCGCGGCGCTGCGGTACGAAACCGCCCAGTGCAGCACGGCGCTCGCTCAGGTAGCGGGCTTCGGCGCTGTTTGGCTCTGGCTTGAAGAACGGCAGGTTCTCCAGCTCTTCATCCTTGACCGGGATGTCGAAGCGATCACGGAACAACTTCAGGCTGTCGACGTCGACTTTCTTGGTGTTGTGCGCCGTGTTTTTCGCTTCGCCGGCACCGGTGCCATAACCCTTGATGGTCTTGGCCAGGATGACGGTAGGTTGTTCTTTGTGGTTGACCGCTTCGTGGTACGCCGCGTAGACCTTGTACGGGTCGTGGCCGCCACGGTTGAGTTTCCAGATCTCGTCGTCGGACAGGTCGGCAACCATCGCCTTGAGTTCAGGCGTGTTGAAGAAATGCTCGCGAACGAACGCGCCGTCTTTGGCTTTGTAGTTCTGGTACTCGCCGTCGATGACTTCGTCCATGCGACGTTGCAGGATGCCGTCGACGTCCTTGGCCAGCAGTGGGTCCCAGAAACGGCCCCAGATGACTTTGGTCACGTTCCACTGTGCACCGCGGAACACGCCTTCGAGTTCCTGGATGATCTTGCCGTTGCCGCGAACCGGGCCGTCGAGGCGCTGCAGGTTGCAGTTGATGACGAAGATCAGGTTGTCCAGCTTCTCGCGGCCGGCCAGGGAGATCGCGCCCAGGGATTCCGGCTCGTCGCACTCGCCGTCGCCCAGGAAACACCAGACTTTCTGTTTGCCCGGCTGGATGAAACCGCGGTGTTCCAGGTACTTCATGAAGCGTGCCTGGTAGATCGCCTGGATCGGACCCAGACCCATGGATACGGTCGGGAACTGCCAGAAGTCAGGCATCAGCCAAGGGTGCGGATAGGACGACAGGCCCTGACCGTCGACTTCCTGGCGGAAGTTGTTCATCTGGTCTTCGGTGATGCGGCCTTCCATGAATGCACGGGCGTAAACGCCTGGCGAGGTGTGGCCCTGGAAGTAGATCAGGTCGCCGCCGTGTTCGTCGGTCGGGGCCTGGAAGAAGTAGTTGAAGCCGATGTCATACAGGGTCGCGCTGGAAGCGAAGCTGGAGATGTGACCACCCAGGTCAGAATCTTTCAGGTTCGTACGCATTACCATGGCCATCGCGTTCCAGCGCACCAGCGAGCGAATGCGGCGTTCCATGAACAGGTCGCCAGGCATGCGTGCTTCGTGGGTTACCGGGATGGTGTTGCGGTAAGGCGTGGTGATGGCGTAAGGGAGCTGCGAACCGCTGCGGGTCGCCAGTTCACCCATACGGGTCATCAGATAGTGAGCACGGTCTTCGCCTTCTTTGTCGAGAACCGATTCCAGGGCGTCCAGCCATTCCTGGGTTTCGACGGGATCGAGGTCTTGCATGGCTTGCTCCAGGGCGGAAAGGCTTCCAGAATCGGTTGCCTGAGTTTGCGACTGGCCTTGTGGGCAGACGATTTAAAATTCTTGGATTGCCGACAGGTTGTTCCGGCGGCGTGTAGTTTTACTACAAATCTTTGAGCATTTCAGCCTTTCGCCTGTATAGACGAGTAGTAAAACTACAGAGGAAAGGCTTGTGGCCTCCGACTGCGTTGTGAGAATAATCGTTAAGGTTGGTCGATTACCATCCGAAAAAGGTGAAAGTTTGATGCTGGATGCCAAAGAAGAAGAAATTTCAGCTATTTATAACTTTTGTTCGACAGTCCTTCGCGTAGCGGGTTTTCATCAAACACTACAAGCGGCCATTTACACGCCGATCAAGGATAGACCATGACCCTGCCCGTGCTTGCCGAACTCCCCGCCATTCTCCTGCCGTTGGTCACTCGATCCGAGCAGTCGTTCCGTACGGCCGTCGCCTCCCTTGAAGGCGATCACGGCTTGTCGACCTGGACAGCGGAGCGTTGGGCGCAATTCGCCCGCGTCGGTGCCGCCAGCGATTTCGTCATTGAACAGAGCGTTCGTGACCCTTTGATGTTGCTGTCGCTGGTGCAGTCCGGCGAACTCGACCGGCCGTACGCGCCGGGTGAGCTCTGCGCGCAGATTGCCGCCGCCGTGAACACCGCGCAAAGCGAAGATGAACTCGGTCGTGTCCTGCGTCGCCAGCGCGCTCGCCATCAGGTACGAATCATCTGGCGCGACCTGAACCGCCAGGCCGATCTGGTACAGACCTGCCGCGATCTTTCAGACATGGCCGACGCCACCATCGATCAGGCTTATCAATGGTTGTACCGTCGCCACTGCGATCAGTTCGGCACGCCAACCGGTCGGCGCAGCGGTCTGCCGCAACAGATGGTCATCCTCGGCATGGGCAAGCTCGGCGCGGTCGAGTTGAACCTGTCGTCGGACATCGACCTGATCTTCGCCTACCCCGAGGGCGGCGAAACCGTCGGCGTGAAACGCGCGCTGGATAATCAGGAATTCTTCATTCGTCTCGGTCAGCGCCTGATCAAGGCCCTCGACCCGATGACGGTCGACGGCTTCGTGTTCCGCGTCGACATGCGCCTGCGCCCGTACGGTTCGTCCGGCGCGCTGGTGCTGAGCTTCAATGCACTGGAGCAGTATTACCAGGATCAGGGCCGCGACTGGGAACGCTACGCGATGATCAAGGCGCGGGTGGTGGCCGGCGATCAGACTGCCGGCGCGCAGTTGCTCGACATGCTGCGCCCCTTCGTCTATCGGCGTTATCTGGACTTCTCGGCGATCGAAGCGCTGCGCACCATGAAGCAGTTGATCCAGCAGGAAGTGCGGCGCAAGGGCATGGCCGACAACATCAAGCTGGGATCCGGCGGCATCCGCGAAGTCGAGTTCATCGCCCAGGCTTTCCAGTTGATCCACGGCGGGCGCGATCTGAGCCTGCAGCAGCGTCCTCTATTAAAGGTATTGAGCACGCTGGAAGGGCAAGGCTATCTGCCGCCGGCAGTGATCAGTGAATTGCGCGAAGGCTACGAGTTCCTGCGCTACACCGAACACGCGATCCAGGCGATTGCCGACCGCCAGACCCAGATGTTGCCGGACGGCGCTCAGGATCAGGCGCGCATTGCCTTTATGCTCGGTTTCGCCGATTGGCAGGCCTTCCACGAAAAGCTGATGTTCTGGCGCGGCCGTGTGGCCTGGCACTTCGCGCAGGTGATCGCCGATCCCGATGAAGAAGAGGGTGCCGATTGCGAGGTGGTGGTCGGTGGTGAGTGGTTGCCGCTGTGGGAAGAGGCGCAGGATGAGGAGGCCGCTTGCCGACAATTGGAAGAGGGCGGCTTCAAGGACGCGAGCAAAGCGCTGAAAGCGCTGGCCAGTTTGCGTGGCAGCCCGCAATTGCGCGCGATGCAGCGCCTGGGTCGCGAGCGTCTCGATGCGTTTATTCCGCGTCTGCTGGCTCAGGCGGTGGAACATGACAACCCGGATCTGGTGCTGGAGCGAGTGCTGCCGCTGGTCGAAGCGGTAGCGCGGCGTTCGGCTTATTTAGTGTTGCTGACGGAAAACCCCGGCGCCTTGCGGCGCTTGCTGACGCTGTGCGCGGCCAGTCCGTGGATTGCTGAGCAGATCACCCGTTTCCCGCTGCTGCTCGACGAGTTGCTCAATGAAGGTCGCCTGTTCAAGCCGCCCCTGGCGCCAGAACTGGCCGCCGAGCTGCGCGAACGGCTGACGCGGATTCCCGAAGACGACCTCGAGCAGCAGATGGAAGCCCTGCGTCACTTCAAACTCGCGCACCGCTTGCGCGTCGCCGCGTCGGAAATCGCCGGCAGCCTGCCGTTGATGAAAGTCAGCGATTACCTGACCTGGCTGGCCGAAGCGATTCTCGAGCAAGTGCTGGCGCTGGCCTGGCGCCAGACCGTGGCCAAGTACGGCACGCCGCTGCGCACTGATGGCAGTTTGTGCGATCCGGGCTTCATCATTGTCGGTTATGGGAAAGTCGGCGGGCTGGAACTGGGGCATGGTTCGGACCTGGATCTGGTGTTCATCCATGACGGTGATCCGCAGGCGGAAACCGACGGGCCGAAACCGATCGATGGCGCGCAGTTCTTCACCCGGCTGGGGCAGCGGATCATTCACTTGCTGACGGCGCAGACCAACTCCGGTCAGCTGTACGAAGTAGACATGCGTTTGCGCCCGTCCGGCGCGTCGGGGCTGTTGGTCAGTTCACTCGGAGCCTTCGAGCGCTATCAGGAAAATGAAGCCTGGACCTGGGAGCATCAGGCGCTGGTGCGGGCGCGGGTGCTTGTGGGCAGTCAGGATGTCGGCCAGGCCTTCGAGAAAGTCCGGGCGCAGGTTTTGGGTAAAGCGCGGGATCTGGCGAAATTGCAACAGGAAGTCAGCGAGATGCGCGCCAAGATGCGCGACAACCTCGGCACCAAGGGCACCGCGGCCGGTACGGCGGCTAATGCCTTCGAGGCCATGGCGCCGTTCGACCTCAAGCAGGACGCCGGAGGTATCGTCGATATTGAATTTATGGTGCAATACGCGGCCCTGGCGTGGTCGCACAGCCACCCGCCATTGCTGCGCTGGACCGATAACATCCGCATTCTGGAAGAGCTGGAACACGAAGGGCTGATGCCCGCCGAAGACGCCAGCCTGTTGCGCGAAGCCTATAAGGCTTACCGCTCCGCCGCCCACCGGCAGGCCTTGCAGAAGGACGCCGGGGTGATTGCAGGCGACCAGTTTGTCGAGGAGCGCCGGCAGGTATTGCGGATCTGGAAAGAGTTGGGGCTAAGCTGAAACCGGATATTTGAAGCATCGAATACCTTGTGGGAGCGGGCTTGCCCGCGATGGCGGAGTGTCAGCCACCGTCACTTTCAGATGTGATGGCCTCATCGCGGGCAAGCCACGCTCCCACAGGGACTTGTGGTGATTTGCAGATTGAGACACGAACAAACCATGTAGGAGCGAGCCTGCTCGCGATAGCGGAGTGACAGTCGACAGTCATGTTGAAGGTAATGACCCATCGCAAGCAGCGCCGCTCCCTCAGTGATTCTCGAGGCGGGGAGGCGTAAATGCCTCCCCGGTTCGTTTATGGAAACCACATGAATATTCTGATCGTTGGGCCCAGTTGGGTCGGTGACATGGTGATGGCGCAGACACTGTTTCAGTGTCTCAAACAGCGCCACCCGCAATGCGAAATCGACGTGCTGGCCCCCGAGTGGAGCCGGCCGATCCTTGAGCGCATGCCTGAAGTGCGCAAAGCCTTGAGCTTTCCGCTCGGCCATGGCGCGCTGGAACTGGCGACGCGTCGGCGCATCGGCAAATCCCTGGCCGGCCAGTACGATCAGGCGATCCTGCTGCCGAACTCGCTGAAGTCGGCGCTGGTGCCGTTTTTCGCCGGCATCAAGCAGCGCACCGGCTGGCGCGGCGAATTCCGCTACGGCCTGCTCAATGACGTGCGCACGCTGGATAAGGAACGTTATCCGCTGATGATCGAGCGCTTCATGGCCCTGGCTTACGAGCCGAACGCCGAGCTGCCGAAACCGTATCCACGTCCGAGCCTGCAAATCGATCCGGTGACCCGCGAAGCGGCACTGGCCAAGTTCGGCCTGACCCTCGACCGTCCGGTGTTGGCCCTGTGCCCCGGTGCCGAGTTCGGCGAATCCAAGCGCTGGCCGTCGGAGCATTACGCCAAAGTTGCCGAAGCGCGGATTCGCGAAGGCTGGCAGGTGTGGTTGTTCGGCTCGAAAAACGACCACGCGGTGGGCGAAGACATCCGCGCACGGCTGATTCCCGGCCTGCGTGAAGAGTCGGTCAACCTCAGCGGCGGCACCTCGCTGGCCGAGGCCATCGACCTGCTGTCCTGTGCCGATTCGGTGGTGTCCAACGACTCCGGCCTGATGCATGTCGCGGCGGCGCTGAACCGTCCATTGGTGGCGGTCTACGGCTCGACGTCGCCGGGTTTCACCCCGCCGCTGGCCGAGCACGTGGAAATCGTTCGGCTGGGTCTGGATTGCAGCCCGTGCTTCGACCGTACCTGCCGGTTCGGCCATTACAACTGCCTGCGCCAGCTGATGCCGGACGCGGTCAACGATGCCTTGCAGAAACTGCAGGGCTCTGTGGTCGAGGTTCATTAAGTTGCGGGTATTGCTGATCAAGACTTCATCGCTGGGCGACGTGATTCACGCGTTGCCGGCGCTGACCGACGCGGCCCGGGCCATCCCCGGGATCACGTTCGACTGGGTGGTGGAAGAAGGCTTCGCCGAAATTCCGACCTGGCACCCGGCCGTCGGCAAGGTGATTCCGGTGGCGATCCGCCGCTGGCGCAAGAACCTTTGGCAGACCATCAAGAGCGGCGAGTGGAAGCGCTTCAAGCAAAGTGTGCGCGCCAGCCAATACGATCTGGTGATCGACGCTCAGGGCCTGCTGAAAAGCGCCTGGCTGACGCGCTACGTCAAAGCCCCGGTAGCTGGTCTCGACAAAGGCTCGGCGCGTGAGCCGATCGCTGCACGTTTCTATGACCGCAAACTGGCGGTGGCCCGTGGGCAACACGCCGTCGAACGGGTGCGTCAGCTGTTCGCCATCGCCCTTGGTTATGACCTGCCCAAAGGGTTGGGCGACTACGGCCTCAACGTCGAGCGTCTGGTGGAATTGCCGCGCAAGAGTGCCTTTGTGGTGTTCCTGCATGGCACCACGTGGGACACCAAGCACTGGCCGGAAGCCTACTGGCGCGAGCTGACCGAGCGCGTCGGCTACCTGGGCGTCGGGGTCAAGCTGCCGTGGGGCAACCCGCAGGAGAAGGCCCGCGCCGAACGCATTGCCGCCGGTTTCAAACACGCCGAAGTGCTGCCGAAGCTGAATCTGGCCGGGGTCGGCAAAGTGCTGGCCGGTGCGCAGGCCTGCGTGGCGGTGGACACCGGTCTTGGTCACCTTGCCGCCGCGCTGGATGTGCCGACGATTTCGCTGTTCGGCCCGACCAACCCGGGCCTGACCGGCGCCTACGGCAAGGTGCAGATTCACATGGCCAGTGATTTCCCTTGCGCTCCGTGCCTGCAAAAGAAATGTACCTACCAACCGACTGCGCAGGATGCCCGTCAGTTTGACCTCAAGCGCGAGCAGCCTCTGTGCTTCACGCGTGTAAATCCCGAGCGTGTCGCCAGCCGTCTGAGCACGTTGTTAATGGCTGAGGAGCTGCGCTGATGCAATTGGCTTTTGTCCTGTACAAATATTTCCCGTTCGGTGGCTTGCAGCGCGATTTCATGCGCATCGCCCTCGAATGCCAGAAGCGCGGTCACCAGATCCGCGTCTACACCCTGATCTGGGAAGGCGACGTGCCGCCCGGTTTCGAAGTGCTGGTGGCGCCGGTCAAGGCGTTCTTCAACCATCGGCGCAACGAGAAACTCAGCGCATGGATGGAAGCGGATCTGGCCAAGCGTCCGGTGGACCGGCTGATCGGCTTCAACAAGATGCCGGGGCTGGATGTCTACTACGCCGCCGACGGCTGCTTCGAAGACAAGGCGCAGAACCTGCGCCATTCGCTGTACCGCCGCTGGGGTCGCTATCGCCACTTCGCCGAGTACGAGCGCGCGGTGTTCGCCAAAGAGGCGAAAACCGAAGTGCTGATGATTTCCGAAGTGCAGCAGCCGCTGTTCATCAAGCACTACGACACGCCGTTGGAGCGCTTCCATCTGCTGCCGCCGGGTATCGCCCAGGATCGTCGACGGCCGGCGGATGCCGACCAGATTCGCGCCGGTTTCCGCGCCGAATTCAACCTCAAGGACGACGAACTGCTGCTGGTGCAGATCGGCTCCGGGTTCAAGACCAAGGGCGTCGATCGCAGCCTCAAGGCGCTGGCCGCATTGCCCGCCGAACTGAAGAAACGCACCCGGCTGTTTGTAATCGGCCAGGATGACCCCAAATTGTTCCAGATGCAGAGTGCAACTTTGGGGCTGGGCGATAACGTGACGTTCCTCAAGGGCCGCAGCGATATCCCGCGTTTCCTGCTCGGCGCCGATCTGTTGATCCACCCGGCGTACAACGAAAACACCGGTACCGTGCTGCTCGAAGCGCTGGTGGCCGGTTTGCCGGTGCTGGTCAGCGCGGTCTGCGGTTATGCCCATTACATTGCCGAGGCGGACGCCGGGCGCGTGCTGGACGAACCATTCGAGCAGGCGCAACTGACGCAGTACCTGACTGACATGTTGAATGACGACGCTGCACGCGCGGCCTGGAGCCGCAATGGTCTGGCCTTCGCCGAGACGGCCGACCTCTACAGCATGCCGCAGCACGCGGCCGATGTGATTCTGGCGGAGCACGCTTAAATGAAGTTGATGCTGGCTGAACCGTTCAAGAGCCTGTGGGCCGGACGCGACCCGTTCGCCGAAGTCGAAGGCTTGCAGGGCGAGGTCTATCGCGAGCTGGAAGCTCGACGCACGCTGCGCACGGAAGTCGACGGCAACGGATTTTTCGTCAAGATCCACCGGGGCATCGGCTGGGGCGAGATCTTCAAGAACCTGCTGACCGCCAAGCTGCCGGTGCTCGGCGCGGGTCAGGAATGGCAGGCGATCCAGCGTTTGCAGGCAGTCGGCGTGCCGACCATGACCGCTGTGGCTTACGGCGAAAAGGGCAGCAACCCGGCGGATCAGCATTCGTTCATCGTCACCGAAGAGCTGGCGCCGACCGTCAGCCTCGAAGATTTCAGCATCGATTGGGTCAAGAACCCGCCGCAGCCGAAACTCAAGCGCGCGCTGATCGCTGAAGTGGCACGCATGACCGGCATGATGCACCGCGCCGGGGTCAACCACCGCGACTGCTACATCTGCCACTTCCTGCTGCACACCGACAAACCGGTCACCCCGGACGATTTCAAGCTCTCGGTGATCGACCTGCACCGCGCCCAGACCCGTGCAAAGATCACGCAACGCTGGCGCAACAAGGATCTGGCCGCGCTGTATTTTTCGGCGCTGGACATCGGCCTGACCCGTCGCGACAAGTTGCGTTTCCTCAAGGGCTACTTCCAGCAACCGCTGCGGCAGATCCTGGCAGAAGAAGCGCCGCTGTTGAGCTGGCTCGAAGGCAAGGCCAACAAGCTTTATGCGCGCAAACAGCGATACGGGGATGCGCTCTGATGGCGGGTTGGACTCTTGAGCCGCAATACAGCGAACTGAGCGAAGATTTCGGCAGCCTCGAAGCGGTGTTTGCCCTGCAGGGCGAGCGTTTGACCCGTGATCCGCTGTCCGAAGTCATCCGCGTGCAGCGCAACGGCGTCAATTACTACGTCAAGCGCTACGTCGGCGCCGGTAAAGGTTTGCGCCGCTACCTGGGCAAGCCGCGGGTGAAGATGGAGTGGCAGAACCTCAAGCGCTTCGCCAAGTGGGGCATTCCCACGGCCGAAGTGGTGGCCTGGGGACTGGAGCGGCGGGGCGCGGCGTACAACCGTGGCGCCATGATCACCCGCGAGCTGCCGCGCACCGAAGACCTGTCGGCGCTGGCCGAACGCAACGATCCGAAACTCAAGGATCGCCTGTGGGTTGATGGCATCAGCCGGCAACTGGCCGGCTATACGCGAACCATGCACGACCACCGCTTTACCCATAACGATCTGAAGTGGCGCAACCTGCTGATCGACGATCAGGCGCAGCTGTTTCTGATCGACTGCCCGAACGGCGATTTCTGGCGCGGCTTCTGGCTCAAATACCGGATCACCAAGGATCTGGCCTGTCTCGACAAAGTGGCCAAATATCACCTGTCGAACACCCAGCGCCTGCGCTTCTACCTGCAATACCGCGGACGTGATCGGCTGAATGCCGCCGACAAGAAACGGATTCGCCACGTGGTGAGATTTTTCGAGGGACGCGAATGACTGATTTCCTGGCTGCTGAAGACCGGGCGCTGCTTGAGCGTCATGGCCTCGGCACTTTCGACGCGCTCTGGGCCAAGCAGCTCGAAGCCGTGGACGAACCGAACACCGATGGCGGTGGCTGGAGCAGCGTGTTTCGCCTGGAGCTGGAAGGGCAGGCCTACTATCTCAAGCGGCAGAGCAATTACCTGACCCGCACCTTGCATGCGCCGTTCGGCGAGCCGAGTTTCGCCCGTGAGTTTCGCAATATCAGCCGCTACAACAAGCTGGGGATTCCTGCGCTGCAAGCGGCGTTTTTCGGCGAGCGCAAGGTCAAGGGCGATGTTCAGGCGATCCTGCTGACCCGTGCCCTCGACGGCTGGGATGATCTCGACTCGCTGTTGCAACGCTGGTCCGAGCTGACCGCCGCGCAGCACTCGGCGATTCTCAAGGCCTGTGGACAACTGGCGCGCCAGCTGCACGGCGTGCGTCAGGTGCACGGCTGTTTTTATCCCAAGCACATTTTCTTGCAGGCTGAGGGCGACGCCTATCGGGCGCAGTTGATCGACCTGGAAAAGACCCGGCCCCTGCTGTTCGGCATGCGCGATCGGGTCAAGGATCTGGAGCCGCTGCTGCGTCGCGCGCCGGAATGGAGCGAGGCGCAATTGCGCGAGTTGCTCGCGGCGTACCTCGATCAGCCCGTCGACAGTTCGCTGGTCGACAGCTGGGTTTCGCGCCTGACCGCACGGCGCAGTCGCAAGGAGACCCGTTGATGCGCTTGTCCGAACTGAAAAACGCCGGGCGTGCGCCGAATCTGCCGCTGACGATCAGCCTCGCTGATGCGGCCGGTCCTGCGGATTTGCAGTTGCTGAGCCTGCTGCGGGTGTTGCCGGGGCAGCGTTATGTCGGCGCCGGGGTCTGGCGCGGTCGGCCGGTGCTGGCCAAGTTGCTGGTGGGCAGCAAGGCTGCGCGGCATTTTCAGCGCGAGCTGGCGGGCGTCAAACTGCTCGCCGAACAGGGCCTTACCACGCCATTGCTGTTGGCCGATGGCTTGCAGGACGGCGAGGGCGGCTGGTTGTTTTTCGAATTTCTCGAAGGCGCTGAAAGCCTCGGCGATGCCTGGCAGCAAGTCGAATCGTTGCCGGTGCTGGCGGACGAACAAACGGCGATACTGGCCGAGGCGCTGGGCGCTATCGGCCAACTGCATGGCAAAGGGTTGTGGCAGGAAGATCTGCATCTGGACAACCTGCTGCGTCACGGCGGGCAGTTGTACCTGATCGATGGCGCGGGGATCTGCGTCGAAACTGCCGGTCAGCCGTTGTCGCGGCACAAGGTGCTGGAAAACCTCGGGGTGTTTTTCGCCCAGTTGCCCAAGTCACTGGAGCCGTTCATCGAGGAATTGCTGGTGTATTACCTGCTGAGCAACAGCGAGCATGCGTTGCCGCTGGAAGCCCTGCAGAAACAGATCGCCAAGGTGCGCGCCTGGCGCCTGAAGGATTACCTGATCAAGGTGGGCCGCGAGTGCACGTTGTTCAGTGTGCAGCGCGGTGCGTTTGGCTTGCGGGCAGTCCGTCGTGAGGAAGAGGCAGCCATGCTGCCGGTGCTGGATCAAGCCGATGTGCTGCTCGATCAGGGGCATCTGTACAAGACCGGCGGCGCGGCGAGTGTTGGCAAGGTCGAAGTGGCCGGGCGCACGCTGGTGATCAAGCGCTACAACATCAAAGGCTTTGCGCATTGGCTCAAGCGTTTCTGGCGCCCGAGCCGGGCGTGGCATTCGTGGCATGAAGGCAATCGCCTGGCGTTCCTCGGCATCGCCACACCGAAACCGCTGGCGGTGCTGGAAAAGCGCTTTCTGTGGCTGCGCAGTCGCGCCTATCTGGTGACCGAGTTTCTGCCGGGGCCGGACATCATCGAGCGCTTTGCGCCGTATGTTGAAAGCGGTGCGGCGCCGGAATCCGAGCTGCAGGCGCTGGATCAACTGTTCGCCCGATTGATTGCCGAGCGCATCAGTCATGGCGACTTCAAGGGGCATAACCTGTTCTGGCAGGAAGGTCGCTGGGCGTTGATCGACCTGGATTCGATGTGTCAGCACGGCTCTGTCGGAAGTTTCGCAGCGGCCTATGCACGGGATCGGGCACGGTTCATGCGCAACTGGCCCGAGAGCAGCGCGTTGTATCAGGTGATCGATCAGCGGTTGCCCAAGGACATCTCCAGCGCGGCATGAGCCGCCTCGCCAGCAGGCTGGCTCCCACATGGGAAAGCATTCCCCTGTAGGAGTGAGCCTGCTCGCGATAGGGCTTTAAAGCCCCAAAAAAATCCGGTTAAGCAACAGCGGACGAACTCCACTGACGTGTCCTGCAGCGTCTCCAGAAGCCATGAGCTTTGCCCGTTCCAGCCCCGATGCCAGCTTGCCCTGACCACTTCGGAGGGCAAACCTTGAGCATCCAAAGCGCTGTAACACTGGGCACCTGCGCATGGCTTTTATCCGGCTCCGGCACTGCCGCCCCGGTATGGCAGATGGACGCTGACGTCGCCCGCGACCTGCGCAAACAGAAAACCTATTGCCAGTCGATTCCACGGAGCTACAGCGGGCTGGCGTTCGACGTCTGCGTACTCCACGCGTCCCCAGACCCCTCCGGCGTCCTGGAGCCGTTCGTGTTGCTCGACCTGCCGTTGTCCGGGGTGCTGGATACGGTGGTGTTGCCGTATACGATTTACCGCCAAGCCAGTGACGGCAATCTCGGTATCTATTGGCGCGCGGGCGGTTATTGAGTGTGAAAGCAAGGTTTCACCGGGCCGATTCACCAAGGGCAATTCGCACAGGGTCATTCCCGCCACGTTTACGCTATAATCCCGCCCTTTAGCTGTCTCTCGCCCGGTGCGAGGGCACATCAATTTTCAAGGCGCATCGCGCCTGAATGCAGACTAAAGAGGCTAGACCCTGTGGCATTGACGATTCTTGGCCTGTCCGGCGCCCTTAGCCATGACCCTTCAGCCGCCTTGTACATCGACGGCAAGCTGGTGGCGGCGGCTGAAGAGGAGCGCTTCGTCCGCGATAAGCATGCAAAGAACCGCATGCCCTACGAATCGGCGAAGTTCTGCCTGGAACAGGCCGGCATCAAGCCGTCCGACGTTGACGTGGTGGCGATTCCGTTCGCCCCGATCAGCCTGTTCGGCAAGGCCCGCTGGCAGTATGCCAAGCGTTACTGGTACGCCCCGGATCGTGCACTCGACGCGATCCTGATGGGCAACCGTCGCTACAAGCGTTATCGCAACAAGATCGTCTGGTGCCTGGAGCAACTGGGCTTTGATCCGAAGAAGATCAAGATCGAGCCGGTCGAGCACCACCTGGCTCACGCCTCCAGCGCCTACCACTGCTCGGGTTTCAAAGAGAAAACCGCGATCCTCGGCATCGACGGCAAGGGCGAGTACGCCACGACCTTCTTCGGCTATGGCGAAAACGGCAAGATCCACAAGATCAAGGAATTTTTCGATCCGGACTCCCTCGGCGGCCTGTACGGCGCGATCACCGAGTTCCTCGGCTTCGACATGCTCGACGGTGAGTTCAAGGTCATGGGCATGGCGCCGTACGGCGACGCCAGCAAATACGACTTCTCGCGCCTGGCTTCCTTCGAGAACGGCGAGCTGGTGATCAACACTGACTACGCCAACGTGATCGGCCTGCGTCGCTACAAGGAGAAGGGCAAGGGTTACTACTTCTCGCCGAAACTGATCGAGTGGCTGGGCCCCAAGCGCGAGGGCGACATCGCCGACGAGCCTTACATCCACTACGCCGCCAGCATCCAGGCACTGTTCGAAAAAATCGCGCTGCAGATGATCGATTACTACCTGGGCGACGTGCTCAAGGAAACCGGCAAGCTGGCCTACGCCGGTGGCTGCGCGTTGAACGTCAAGCTCAACCAGAAAATCATCGCCCGTGACGACGTCAAAGAGCTGTTCGTACAGCCTGCATCCGGCGACGCCGGCACCGCAGTCGGTGCCGCGGCCTATGTGTCGCACGCCCGTGGCGTGCCGGTCGAGAAGATGGAACACGTCTACCTCGGCCCGTCCTACAGCAACGAAGACGTGATCGCCGCGTGCGCCCGTCACGAGAACAAACCGACCTGGCGCAAGCTCGACAACATGCCGGAGCAGATCGCCAAAATCATGGTCGATGGCAACCCGGTGGCCTGGTTCCAGGGCCGCATGGAGTTCGGTCCGCGTGCTCTGGGCGGTCGTTCGATCATCGGTTGCCCGAGCGTGGCCGGTGTGGCTGATCGCATCAATCACCAGATCAAGTTCCGCGAGCGCTGGAGGCCTTTCTGCCCGTCGATGCTCGACACCGTTGCACCGCAGATGATCAAGATCGATCACCCGGCGCCGTTCATGACCTTCACCTTCGAAGTGGCGGAAGAGTGGAAGACCCGCGTGCCGGAAGTTGTCCACGAAGATGGCACTTCCCGGGCCCAGGTCCTGAAGCGCGAATACAACCCGCGCTACTACGACATGATGAAGGCGCTGGAAAATCTCACCGGCAACGGCGTGTCGCTGAACACCTCGCTGAACCGTCGTGGTGAACCGATGATCTGCTCGCCGACCGATGCCCTGAACATGTTCTTCGGTTCCGATCTTCAGTACCTGATCATGGAAGACATTCTGGTGGTCAAAGAGGGCGCAAACGCTTATGACTCGCTCGGCTGAACGCCATGTGCTGCAGTTCTGTCACGGCTATGACGGGCCGTTCCTCGACTGCGCACGGCAGTACGCCAGCCTGTTCGCGGGCACCGGTTATCGGGTGACCACGGTCTTTCTGACCGGGGCCGCCGATAGCGAGGTGGCCGCAGCGTGTGCTTCCGATGAAGTGTTGTTCATGGAATACAGCTCCAAGGCCATTCGTGGCCTGAAGCTGGGCGCCATCGGCGATTTGCGCAAGATCGCCGCTTCACGCAATTTCAGTTTCTGCATCGCCCATCGCTTCAAGCCGATCTACATCGCCTTGCTCGGCACGTCGCTGCCGGTGATTGGCGTGCACCACGCGTTTGACGATTACAAACGCGGCACGCGCAAGCTGTTCGCGCACATTTTCCGCAAGCGCCTGAGCCTGCTCGGCGTCTCCGATGCCGTGCGCGACGACATGCGGCGCTGCCTGCCGAAATGGCCGTCGACCCGCATCCAGACCTTGTACAACCGCATCGATGTGCCGGCCTTGCAGGCCAGTCAGGTGTCAGCCCACGAAGCCCGCGAGACCCTCGGTCTGGCGGCTGATGCGTTCATTGTCGGCAACGTTGGACGGCTGCACCCGGACAAGGATCAGGCCACCTTGCTGCACGGTTTTGCTGCCGCGTTGCCGGGTCTGCCGGGCAACAGTCAGCTGGTGATTCTCGGCAAGGGCCGTCTGGAGCAGGACCTCAAGGAACTGGCGCGCGAACTGGGCATCGGTGATCGGGTGTTGTTTCTCGGTCAGGTGCCGGACGCGCGCAATTACTTCCGCGCCTTCGATGTGTTTGCCCTGAGCTCCGATCACGAACCGTTCGGCATGGTGCTGCTCGAAGCCATGGCCGCCGGCGTGCCTTTGCTCGCCACTGCCTGTGGCGGGGCCAAGGAAGTGGTCGAAGGCGTGGGCATTCTGTTCCCGCTGGGCGATGCCGAACACCTTGCCCAAGGCCTGCAACATTTGGCCGGTATGGATGATCAGCAACGCCGGCAGTGCGCCGAGCTGATGCTCGATCGTCTGCGTGAGCGTTTCTCCGACCGTGCGGTGCGCGACACCTTCTGGCGTCTGCCGCAAGTTATCGATCTGGCACCGAGGGGCTGATGCTCAACCGATTTCAAGGCTGGCGCGAACGTGGCTGGTCGCCCGTTGACGCCTCCACCTATGCCAGCGCCTGGCAGCGTTTTGGCGGCAGTGTCGCGACCCATCCGCTGGTGGTCGAACGCCTGGCGGATCTGGCCGGTATCCCGGTGCGTTATCTGGCCTGGGAGCAGGGCGGCGAAGTCAAAGCGGCGATCCCGACCTGGGGCCGTGATTTGGCGCTGTCCAAAGACGTGCTCAAGCGCAACGGCAAGAAAGGCCTGTTCGACCTCGGCAATGCCGAGTTGATCCTGCCGGCCGCCGCCGATGCCCAGGCGCCGCTGCGCCATCGCGCCCGCTATCTGTCGGCGCTCAACGAAAACCGCTTCAGCGGCCTCAAGTTGCAGACCGAACAACTGGCCATGGCCCGCACCCCCGAAGAATTGTCGAAGAAGTTTCGCTACAACCAGCGCCGCGAACTGCGCTTGCTGGAAGAGGCGGGTGGACTGGTGCGTCCGGTCAGTGAGTTTTCCAGTGCCGAACTGGCGGCGATCTACTGTGATCTGTTCCAGCGCCGCTGGGGCTTTCCGGCCACCGGCGCGGCGCGCATGGCCGACGTCATCGGGCTGCTGCGCGAACTGTTGATCGGCTCGGTGATTTTCCTCAATGATGCGCCGATCGCCATTCAACTGGTGTACCGCGTCGAAGCGCCGGAGTGGATCAGCGTCGAGTACATCAACGGCGGCGTCGACCCCGAGACCCGCGAATTCAGCCCTGGCAGTGTGTTGAGCTTCCTCAATACGCAAAGCGCCTGGGAGCACGCGCGAGCACTGAACAAGCCGCTGCGGTTTTCCTTCGGTCGCGCCGACCGTGAATACAAGGATCGCTGGTGCAATCCTGTGCCGGTGTTCACCGTATGAGTCAGCCCATGAGCCGCAAACAGCAACTGCTCAAGCGTCATCGGCGCAATAAACGCATTACCTTGCTGATCGCCCTGATCGTGTTGATCGCGCTCGGGGTGCTGGTGGCGTGGTGGTTGCCGCTGGTGCTCGCGGTGCTTGGCTGGGTCGCCCATGAAGCGTGGTTTGCCGATCACCTGTTCTATTCGCCGAAAGACGATTACCAGTACAGCTTTCCACCGTTCACACCGCAGCCGAAAGTGCATCTGAACGGCGAACAATTGCGTCTGGATGAAGGTGTGATGCTGGTCGACGAAGCGACGTTGATCCTCGCGGTAAAGGTCAAAAGCAGTTGGCTCGGACGCTTCTTTGATCCGCGCGTGGAACTGCTCGGCGGGACTAATCCGGATGCGCAAACCTTCGAGCGCGGGGTCAATGGCCTGCGCTATCTGAATCTCAGCGGTCAGGCGCAAGCTCTGTCGCAAGGCCAGTTGCGCCTGCGCGGGCGCTTCTGCCGGGTGTCCGGCGAACCGGTGTTGTGGGCGCTGGAACAGCCTGATTACCGTCGTCAGCGGGTGATGGTCATCGCCCCGCACGCCGACGACGCCGAACTGGCGGCCTATGGCTTGTACAGTCAGGCCGACGAAGCCTGGATCGTCACCCTGACCGCAGGCGAAATCGAAGCCGAACACTATCAACAGATGGGCATGAACAAGGTCGAAGCGGCGCGACTCAAGGGCCGGTTGCGCGCCTGGGACAGCCTCGCCGTGCCGCGTTGGGCCGGTGTCCCGCAGGAACACTGCGTGCAGCTCGGTTACTTTTGTCTGCAACTGGCCGCGATGCAAGCTGCGCCGAATCAGGCAGTAGGTTCGCGCGAAGCGGACTTGAATGACACGCGCCTGTTTCGTCAGTTGAATCCGTTCACTCTGCCGGGCGACGCCGATGGTGCGCCGACCTGGAACAACCTGCTGGCCGACCTGCGTGAAGTGCTGCTGCGCGCCCGTCCGGACGTGATCGTGTTGCCGCACCCGACCCTTGATCCGCATCCCGATCATGTCTGCGCCCAGCAAGCGGTTTTGCAGGCGCTCCAAAGTCTCGACTGGCAGCCGACGTTGCTCGGTTACGCCAACCATTTGCACGACAACGACCGCTGGCCGATGGGCAACACCGGGCAGGGCATTGCCTTGCCGCCGGCCTTCGATGCGGCGGTGCCGATGCAGCCGCTGTGCCTGTCGCTGTCCCTTGAACAACAGCGGGACAAGGCCATGGCGCTGGGCATGATGCATGACCTGCAGCCGCCGGCACCGTTCAAGCGTCGCCTGCGCCGCCTGATTCAGCGCCTGCTCGCCGGGCGGACATCCTCGGTATACGGGGAAAACGAGTTTTTTCGAAAAGCGGTCAGACGCCAGGAATTGTTCTGGTTATTGAAGCACGGTGAACCGGGCGATCAGCGGGGAGAGTCATGAGTCAACGGTCCAAGGTGTTGCAGCTGCAACCCGACTACAACGTCAAAGCCCATGATTTCGCCGACCTGGCCGAGCAGATCGTCAAGGCGTTACCGGCTGATCGCTATGAAGTCACGGCGGCGTTCCTGCGCGGCAAACCGGGGCCGGGCGAGCCGGTGAGCCGGGCTGACCGTTCGGTGTACTTCGAGTTTTCCGACAAGTCGCTCAAAGGCATGCGCCTGCGGGCGATGTGGCAGCTGTACAAGTTCTGCCGTCGGGAAAAGTTCGATGTGGTGATCTGCAACCGCTTCAAGCCGGTGAACATGATGCTGGCGCTCAACCGCTGGTTGAAGGTGCCGCTGTGCATTGGCATCTCCCACGGTTTCGGCGAATACGACCGCTTTTACCGACGTCGTCAGACCCAGCGCCTGATCGATCGGCACTGGCGCTTTGTCGGCGTTTCGCCGGCGGTCAAACAGTACCTGCTCGATTGCGATTGCGGCTTCACCGACCAGAACACCTACGCCATTACCAATGCCATCGACATCGAGCAGGCCGAAGGCTTGCAGCACAGCCGCGACAAAGCCCGCGAGTTGTTGGGCCTCGACCCGAATGTGCGTTTGATTGGCGCGCTGGGGCGGCTGGTGTCGGTCAAGGGCCACACCTATCTGTTGCAAGCTTTCGCCGCGCTGAAAGACAAATACCCGAACACTCAATTGGCAATTATCGGTGCCGGACGCCTGCAAGCGCCGCTGGCGGCGGAGATTGAGCAACTGGGCTTGAGCGGCCGTGCGCATCTGCTGGGGTTCAAGGAAAACGCCCTGCAATACGTGCGTGCGTTCGACATCTGGACCATGCCCTCGCTGGCCGAAGGCCTCGGCCTGGCCTTGCTCGAAGGCATGAGCGGACACCTGCCGGTGATCGCCTCGAATGTGCCGGCCATGTTGCCGCTGATCGAAGGCGCCGGTGGCTTGGCGATTACACCCAAGGATGTACCGAGTCTGGTCGCCGCGCTGGACAACTATCTCGCGCTATCGGATGAAGAACTCAAGGCCAAGGGCGAGCAGGCTTATCGCTACCTGCAGGAACAACACGACATCGAGGTGTTCCGTCAGCAATACCTGGACCTGATCGACTCTGGCCTCGAGCAGGCCCGCAAGGAGCAGCGGTGAGCGAAGAACAAGTCATGAGCGAAGCCAACGCCCTCGTCACGGTGATCATCGCCTCGTACAACCACGGCCCGTACATCGAGGAAAGCATCCTCAGCGTCCTCAATCAGACCTACAAGAACATTGAGCTGCTGGTGGTCGATGACGGTTCGAAGGACGACAGTGTCGAGCGCATCAGCGCGTTGCAGGCGCAGTACGGTTTCGATTTTCGTGTGCAGCAGAATCAGGGTCTGACCAACACCCTCAACGGCGCCATCGCTCGTGCCAAGGGCAGCCTGATCGTGCCGTTCGGCTCCGACGACATCATGTACCCGGAGAGAATCGCCACCCAGGTGGCGTACATGGACGGCAAGCCCGAAGTCGGGATCTGCGCCGGCAACATCGAATTGATGCACGCCGATGGCAGCCTTTACCCGGAGAAGCGTCAGCGCCGTGACGTGCCGTTCCGCCGTCTGGATTTCGACGATATGTTCCTTGAGCGCAAGCCGTATCCACCGGCACCGACGCTGATGATCCGTCGTGAGGCGCTGGACAAGGTGGGTGGCTTCGATCCGACGATTCGCCTTGAGGACCTGTACATCGAGCTGAAAGTGACCCGCGCCGGCTACTTCATCGACGGTTTGAACGTGGTGATGGCGCGCTACCGCAAGCACGCTACCAACTCGTACAAGAACCATCGCTTCATGATCGAGAACATTCTGCGCACCTATGCGCTGTTCAGCGATCATCCGCTGTATGACGAAGTACGCTTCAAGGCGCTGAACTCGATGTTCCTCAAGACCGCCAACCGCAATCGCAAGCTGGCCCGCGAACTGCTGGCACAGATCCCGTTCAAGGCCTGGAACAAGAAGACCTGGCGCGGCTTGGGGCGCTTGCTCTTTTCTCCGCTGGAAAAGGACTGAGGTCCTGGTCGCTCACACTCAGCGAGCGACTTTCTCCGGCAGGCGCTTTTCGCCCTTCTGGCGCTGGCGCAACCAATGCACAACCTTCTTGCCGGCAGCCATGCCCGGTTGCTCGATATAGAGGAAGGTCACGCTGCTGATCAAAATCAGCAGGCACGTGCAGACCGCCACCAGGGGCAGGTACACCGAAGCTTCCCGCGCATCGATATCCAGCAGCAGCGGCAGCCGTTGCACCATCAGCCACAGGACGAAACCGTGCAGCAGGTAAGTGCTGTAGCTGATTTCGCCGAGCCAGCGAATGCTGCGTGGTTTCAGCGCGCCGAACAGGTTGTTGCCGGACGCCACGATCACGAAAAACAGCGTCAGCAAAAACAGCGGCGCAGTCTTGAACGCCCGACTGAACGCGGTGAACGCAACCACCAGCGCGAGCACGGCGATGATGCTTGCCAGGCGTGACTGGCTCCATGCCACGAGCGCCGGGCGGCGAATCCAGTACGCGGCGGCGATACCGCCGAGGAAACTCGCCAGAAAGTGCTTTTTCAGCGAATGCTCCCAACCGATGATCTGGTACAGCGCGTAGATGCCGATCAGGCACAGCACCACTTGCAACCAGTTGCCGCGGTAGATGAACACCAGTCCGGCCAATGGCAGTGCCAGGTAGAAAAACACTTCATAGGCCAGCGTCCAGGTGACGTTGGATATCAGCATGCCGGAGTGTCGGTACTGGTTGATGTCCGGGCGGTCGAACGTCAGCCACGCAAGCACCTGCTTGAACAGTTCCAGCCCCGGCTCTTTCAATTGCCAGCTCTGCAAGTGGAAGATCGAGACGAACACCAGCAGCATCAATGGCAGGTACAGCGGGTACAGGCGGAACACCCGCGAAACGCCGAACGCCAGCCAGTCGTGGTTGCGGCCCTGCGCGAGCAAGCGGCTCCAGAACAGGAACCCGGTGATCATGAAGAACAGCGCGACGCTGCCCTGGCCCAGCATCGAATAGAAGTTGCTCGGGGGGAAGTCGATCACGCCGGTGCGCAAGAAGATCCAGGTAATGATCGAATGGTGCACGAATACACCAAACGCCAGATAGCCGCGCAGACCGTCGATGCTGGCATAGCGGCTTTCGCCGGAATGCTGCAGGTGCCGGGCAATTTTCGGCACCGCGCGCAACAGCAGGGCGGAGGTGACGATGGCCAGCAGGTAGGCTGCCAGCGCAATAAGAGGATTGGTTTCGATCATCACTGAACTCGGGCCGGGGTGTTGCCGGCCAGCACTTGCCTGTGCAGATTTTCAACTGCGGATTTGGACGCCGTCACAGCGTATCCCTGGAGCAGGGCATCGAGGTGATCCTCGAACAGCCAGCGTTTGTCGACAGTGTAACGTTGCATATGACGCAAATTGCGTTGACGCATCGAAAGGCTGAGCGGGGTCGGGTAGATGCGCAGGTCGGCCAGATCAATCAAGCCGAACTCGCCATCTTCCAGTACCAGTACGTTGCCCAGGTGCAGCGAGCGGAAGTACACGCCTTTCTCATGCAATTGCGCCATGAATTTGCCGAAGCGTTCGATCAACGCCTGACGCACCGCCGGGGCGGTAATGCCCTGCAGCACCTGACGCAGGGTGTGGCCAGGCAACGGTGCGTAATGCACGGCACTGCTGCCATCTTCGAGACGGTAAACGTTCAATACTTGCGGGGTGGGAATCCCCATCTGGCGCAGTTGTTCGCTGTTGACTGCGAACCGCTCGGAGTAGGGGTTGAAGCTGCCGGAGGTGTACCAGCGGCGGCGACGGAACAGTTTGAGGAAGCTGCCATCGTTCAGGCACAGGACTTTCGGGCCCAGGCCGTCTTCTTCGATGATCCGGGCTTCGCGGCTCAATTGCTCAAGGCCTGTCACCGACAGCTTTTGCACGGGCAGGGTCAACAGCCGACGCGCGCGTTGATTGATGCTCAGCGCCGCGATCAGTGCCAGCGGGATCCACAGCAGGAACCAGTGTTCCTTGGGCCGCGAAATGATCCCGCCACCTTCCGTCAGGCCTGCGCCGATACCGAATATCAGCCAGGTCGAAGCAATGATCAGCATGGGCTGTACACGCTGACGCCAACTGCTCAGCAGGCCCCATAGCAGGAAAAACAGCCATGGCAGCAGGCCGATGATGCCGACGTAATACAGAACCCCCAGGACAAAGCTGTGCGGCTCCTGAAAACTGACACCGTTGCCGGGGTCGACAGCCAGGCTGGCGCTGTAGCCATGGCCGATCCAGGGGTGATCAGCAATCATGTGCAGCACTTTCTGCCAGATTTCCAGGCGGTAGGAATCGCCACGTTCAATGATCATCTGCGCAAACAGGGTCAGAACGGTCGCGGCACTCAGGACCAGCGCGATCAGTAACCCTACCGAGCGTCGGTTCCAGCAAATGAAACACAGCCACAACGCAGCCATGGTCAGAGCCACCAGTGGTGTTCTGGAGCCGGTGCCGATCACCGCCATGAACATGACGGCCATCGCCGGGACGCTGAGCCACATCATCTGGCGGCGCTTGCAGGTCATGGTCACACTCAGCCAGTAGGCGCTGAAGAACCCGAACAGGTGTGAGCTGAGCAGCGGGTTATCGAAGGCGCCGCCGCCAATCAGGCGCATCCCCGGTTCATAAATCCGGGCGAACATGAACAGGAAAATGGTGGTAGCAATCAGGGCGACCAGCGCTGCGCCGAACAGCAAGGGTTGCAGGATGTCGCTGCGGTAGCGCACCAGCAGGTAGCAGCCGGCAAACAGCAGCAAGGTATGCAGTGGCGGCTTGAACATTCCGCCGAGCGGCTCCCCGCCCGGCCCCCAGGCGAGACTGAGCAACGCCCATGCAGCGAACAGCAGGACCGCGACGAAAACCGGCTCGCGCAGCAGCTCCTTGAGCTCACGCGGGCGCAGGCACAGTGCGATCAGTGTCGGAATGCTGAACAGCCCGTAGAACAACTTGTGATGAAGGCTTCGACCCGGCAAAAAGAACAGCGCGCACAGGAGCAGGAAATAACCGGTGGGGAGTATCCACAGGCTAATGAAATCGAAAACTCGATTGGACGTACCGCTGAAGCCGCGAAGTTGCATGCTGTGAGATTCATTCCTGAGGTTGATCGACCATTCGAGTGATGGCTATTTGATGCAGAAAAGGTGCATAACAATAACAGCCTTTCGCCGATTGCCAGAACCCTGAAGAAGCTGTGCTAAAGTCAGCGTCCTTTTTATCGACTTTCGCGTGATATGACCGACTCCAGTCCCGCCGCAAGCCCTTCGAGCTTGAAAATCTACTTCCGCCTGCTCGGCTACGTCCGGCCGTACATCAGTCTGTTCCTGATCAGCATCGTCGGCTTTCTGATTTTCGCCTCGACGCAGCCGATGCTCGGCTACATCCTCAAGTACTTTGTCGATGGCCTGTCCAATCCTGAAGCGGTGCTGTTTCCCTCCGTGCCTTACCTGCGTGACCTGCAACTGCTGCAGGCCGTACCGCTGCTGATCATTCTGATCGCCGCGTGGCAGGGGCTGGGCTCCTATCTGGGCAACTACTTCCTGGCCAAGGTTTCCCTGGGGCTGGTGCATGACTTGCGTGTGCAGTTGTTCAACAACCTGTTGGTGCTGCCCAACCGCTATTTCGACAAGCATAACTCCGGTCATCTGATTTCGCGTATCACCTTCAACGTGACCATGGTCACGGGGGCGGCAACAGATGCGATCAAGGTCGTAATCCGTGAAGGGATGACGGTGATCTTCCTGTTTGCCTCGCTGCTGTTCATGAACTGGAAGCTGACACTGGTAATGGTCGCGATCCTGCCGCTCATCGCCTTGATGGTGCGCACCGCGAGCAAGAAATTCCGCAAGCAGAGCAAGAAGATCCAGCTGGCGATGGGTGATGTCACGCATGTGGCCTCGGAAACCATCCAGGGTTATCGCGTGGTGCGCAGCTTCGGTGGCGAGGCTTACGAAGAACAACGCTTCCTCAACGCCAGCCAGAGCAACACCGACAAGCAACTGCGCATGACCCGTACCGGCGCGATCTACACGCCGATGCTGCAACTGGTGATCTACACCGCCATGGCGGTGCTGATGTTCCTCGTGCTGTTCCTGCGCGGTGACGCCTCGGCCGGTGACATGGTCGCCTACATCACCCTGGCAGGTCTGCTGCCCAAGCCGATCCGTCAATTGTCCGAAGTCAGCTCGACCATCCAGAAAGGCGTGGCCGGTGCCGAGAGCATTTTCGAACAACTGGACGTCGAGCCGGAAGTCGATACGGGCACTGTCGAACGCGATTCGGTGAGCGGTCGCCTGGACGTGCGCAACCTGAGCTTCACCTACCCGGGCACCGAGCGTCAGGTGCTCGACGACATCAGCTTCTCGGTCCAGCCGGGACAGATGGTCGCGCTGGTCGGCCGTTCCGGCAGCGGCAAGTCAACGCTGGCCAACCTGATTCCACGCTTCTATCACCACGACAAGGGCGAAATCCTTATCGACGACGTGGAAATCGAGCAGTACAAGCTGCTCAACCTGCGCCGTCATATCGCCCAGGTGACCCAGCACGTCACTCTGTTCAGCGACACCGTGGCCAATAACATCGCTTATGGCGATCTGGCCGGTGCCCCCCGCGAAGACATCGAGAAAGCCGCGCGTGATGCCTACGCGATGGACTTCATTTCGCAACTGCCGCAAGGCCTCGACACTCAGGTCGGCGAGAACGGTGTATTGCTCTCCGGTGGCCAGCGCCAGCGTCTGGCAATTGCCCGCGCGCTGCTCAAGAACGCGCCGCTGCTGATTCTCGACGAGGCCACCTCGGCACTCGACACCGAATCCGAACGGCACATTCAGGCGGCACTGGATCAGGTGATGAAGGGGCGTACCACCCTGGTGATCGCTCACCGTCTGTCGACCATCGAGAAGGCCGACCTGATTCTGGTCATGGATCAGGGGCGGATTGTCGAGCGTGGTACCCATGATCAGTTGCTGGCGCAAAATGGTTACTACGCGCGCCTCAATGCCATGGGCCTGGATGCGCCGGCCGAAGATATCGCCTGATTCCAGGCCCTGTCCTGTGGGAGCGAGCCTGCTCGCGAAAGCACTGCAACAGACGACGTCCGTGTCGCATGTTCACCCGCTATCGCGAGCAGGCTCGCTCCCACAGTCGTTTGTATCCAGACCTTTACCCTTCTTGACCAAACCGGAATAAATCCGGGCATCGCGCTTGTTAAGGTTCCCCAACGAACTCTGACTTTCATCGAGGGGGCTATCCCCGTCGCGCGGGTGCTTTCATGTTGCAACGCTATCTCTGGAAACTGCTGCCCAAGCCGCAGCGAGCCTTTCTGCTCGGGCGCCTGTCGGTGGTCGATCGGCAGGTGGTGAACAAGTCGATGTCGGCCAACCTGACGTTTCCCCAGCCCTTCCAGCAGCGCTCCTGCCTGTTCATCCATGTCCCGAAATGTGCCGGCAGCAGCGTTTGCACGGCGTTGTTCGACGGCTGGCGTCCCGGGCACTTGCCGTTGTACTGGTACGAAGAGCAATTCCCCGAGCAGTTCGCCAACGCCTTCAAGTTCGCTTTTGTCCGCGACCCGCTGGAGCGCACCTATTCGGCCTACGCCTTTTTGCGTGGCAACGAGTTGAGCGCGCGTGACCATTCGGCGCAGCAGTTGGTGCGGCAGTACCGGGATTTCGACGATTTTGTCGCGCGCTGGCTGCATCCGGAAACGGTTGCCCGGCAATTGCACTTTGCGGCACAGACCGACTTTCTTACCGATTCGCTGGGGCATCTGGCGCTGGACTTCATCGGTTATCAGGAACACTTGGCGCGGGATTTTCGTCTGGTTTGCGAACAGTTGGGGCTGGCTGGCGAGTTGCCTCACGTCAACGGCTCGCGGGAAAGGCAAGCAATGCCGGCACGGGAGTTCTGTACGGTGCGCACCCGGCGTCTGGTGCGTCGGGTTTATCAGCGTGATTACGAGTTGCTCGGTTATGAATGAGTTCCTGTCAATGCCGATGCAAGCCCCGGCCATTCGGCCTTACGGTCTGGCGTTATCACATCGGGCCCGTGCAGCGCTCAAGGCGCAACGCCCACGCTGCCTGTGGCTGACCGGATTTTCCGGCGCCGGTAAGTCAACCTTGGCCAATGCCCTCGAACTGCACCTGCATGGGTCGGGTCTGCACACCTTTCTGCTCGATGGGGACAATGTGCGCAATGGCCTGTGTCGCGACCTGGGCATGAGCAACGCCTGCCGCCGGGAAAATACTCGGCGCATGGCCGAGGTAGCACGGTTGATGGTCGACGCCGGGCTGATAGTGATCGTTGCGGCCATTTCGCCGTTTCGCGCCGAACGCGACGCTGCGCGCAGGTTGTTTGCCCAAGGTGATTTCATCGAAGTGCACGTCAGCACTTCGCTCGAAGTCTGCGCCCGTCGCGATCCGAAAGGGTTGTATCAGGCCGTGCGGGAAGGAAGGATCAAGCACTTTACGGGCGTGGACAGCCCTTACGAAGCGCCATTGGCAGCCGAGTGGCAGATCGACACCGAGGCGCTGGAGTTGTCCGAATCCTGTGAGCAACTGGCGGCGCTGGTGCTCAAAAAATGAGCAAAGTAACGGACTGTTTCATCCTGTTGCAGGCTGCACTCAAGCCTGCGCCAACCCTGTGTTAATATCGCGGCCCTGTTCATTTTGTATGTGGGTTGCTCCATGAAGTTGTCCATGCCGCGATTCGATCAAGCCCCAGTCTTGGTGGTCGGCGATGTCATGCTCGACCGTTACTGGCATGGTGGAACCTCACGGATTTCCCCTGAGGCACCGGTTCCGGTCGTAAAAGTCGAGCAAATCGAAGACCGTCCGGGCGGTGCTGCCAACGTTGCCTTGAACATTGCCGCGCTCGGTGCGCCGGCGTCGCTGGTCGGTGTGACCGGTGATGACGAAGCTGCCGACAGCCTGAGCAACAGTCTCAAGGGCGCTGGCGTGCGTGCCCTGTTCCAGCGCATCGCGCATCAGCCGACCATCGTCAAACTGCGGGTCATGAGCCGGCACCAGCAATTGCTGCGTATCGACTTCGAAGAACCGTTTGCCACCGATGCGCTGGCCCTGGCCTCGCAGGTCGATGATCTGCTCGAAGGGATCAAGGTGCTGGTGCTGTCGGACTACGGCAAAGGTGCATTGAAAAACCATCAGGCCTTGATTCAGGCGGCCCGGGCCAAAGGCATTCCGGTGCTGGCCGATCCCAAGGGCAAGGATTTTTCGATCTACCGTGGCGCCAGTCTGATCACGCCGAACCTCAGCGAATTCGAAGCCATCGTCGGTGGTTGCGCCGATGAGCACGAGCTGGTGAGCAAGGGCGCTGCCCTGATGCATGATCTCGAACTCGGCGCGCTGCTGGTCACCCGTGGCGAACACGGCATGACCCTGCTGCGTCCGGAGCATCCGGCGTTGCACCTGCCGGCCCGTGCCCGTGAAGTGTTCGATGTGACCGGTGCCGGTGACACGGTGATTTCCACCCTCGCAGCGGCAATTGCTGCCGGTGAAGAACTGCCGCACGCGGTGGCACTGGCCAACCTGGCCGCCGGTATTGTGGTCGGCAAGCTCGGTACTGCAGCGATCAGCGCTCCGGAACTGCGTCGCGCGATCCAGCGTGAAGAAGGTTCGGAGCGCGGTGTTCTGGGGCTGGAGCAACTGGTACTGGCAGTGGCCGATGCTCGCGCGCATAACGAGCGCATAGTCTTCACCAATGGCTGCTTTGATATTCTGCATGCCGGGCACGTGACTTACCTTGAGCAGGCGCGTGCCCAGGGCGACCGTCTGATCGTGGCGATCAACGATGACGCCTCGGTCAGCCGTCTGAAGGGGCCGGGGCGTCCGATCAACAGTGTCGACCGACGCATGGCGGTCCTCGCAGGCCTCGGCGCGGTGGACTGGGTGATCAGCTTCCCGGAAGGCACCCCGGAAAACCTGCTGCGCGAAGTCAAACCGGATGTGTTGGTCAAGGGGGGGGATTACGGTATCGACCAAGTGGTCGGCGCCGACATCGTCAAAGCTTACGGCGGCACGGTGAAAGTGCTGGGGCTGGTGGAAAACAGCTCGACCACGGCGATCGTGGAAAAAATTCGCGGTCACTGATTCAAGCTAAAAAGATCGCCGCCTGCGACAGCTTCTGCATTGGAATGCGAGCTGCCGCAAGCGGCGATCTTTTGCGTTTCAGGAACTGACTTTCTTGCGCGGTACGATCTTCTTCAACAGTTGCTTCGCCTTGCCGCGCAACCGCGCCAGGCCCGTGGGTTTCTCCGGCGGCGTCAGGCCTTGTTGACGTAGCCAGTCCTTCCAGCGAATCCGCTCCTCGCGCACCAGCCAGCCATCCTGTCTGGCAAAACTTTCGGCCAGATACAGACCGCGCGTGCCGGCCGGAGACAGCAGGCCTTTCTTCAAGGTGTACAGCTCGGCCAGCGGCTCGCCATCCTGCAACGGCATCAGGTACAGATCCGGACGCTTGCGGTCCAGGCGCGCCACCAGTTGATCACCCTCCAGCCGCTCATCGACATGAAACAGGCTCAGCGATTTGGCTTCTTTTGGCACTTCCAGGCGCAGGTCGTAGATCAGTTGCAGCGACGCGGTGGGCAAATGCACATAGGCCCGGGGCCGTTCGAGCAATTGCAGATTGGCGCAGCGCACCGGCCGCGCCGAGCCGGACAACGGCGTCAAGCGAAACGGCAGCGCTTCGCGGTAATGCAGGGCGGACGAGTAGGGCGCGGGCAGCCACGTGTCGTTGAATCGCCCGCCGAGCCAGCCCTCCGGGGTTTCCAGCAGGCACTCTTCGGCAATCTCTTGAATTGCGGTGTGCAGCGGGATGTTCAGCTCATGGGCCGGCACATAACCGGAAATCAGCTTGAGCACCACGTCGCCGCGATCCTGCCGACGCTGGCGCACCAGCACCCAGTAGTCGCGATTCTGCCAATGCAGGGTCAGGCGCACCGAGACACCGAGGTTGGCCAGCTCCACCGCGAAGCGCTCGGCATCCGCCACGCTCACCGGTTTGCGCCGCTGCAAGGTCTGGGCGAAATTCAGCGGCATGCCGACGCTCTGATAGGTCAGGCCTTCGGGCGTGGCCTCGACGAACAGCGGCAGTGTCTTGAAGTTGCTCGGGTTCTTTCTGATGAGCGTGCGCGGCATGTCGGCTCCTGCTTAAGGCCGCGAGGCGGCGTCAGTGACCACGAAGGACCTGGGCAACGGTCGCAACGTTATGGGCGAGGTGCAGCGGATTGATCGTTCCGACAATAGCACTGGCCACGCCGGGCTGTTGGAACAACAGCTCGAAGCTGGCGCGTACCGGGTCCACGCCGGGGCTCAGACACACATGGCCGCTGGCCAGCGCCTTCTTCACCAGAATGGCTTTGCCGTGGGCAGCAGCATAGTCAATGACTGCCTTCTCGTTCTGTTCGTTCAGATTGTAGGTGACCATCGCGCAGTCCCCTTGCTCCAGGGCCTTGAGTCCGCCTTCGACGGTTTTGCCGGAGAAACCGAACCCGCGAATCTTGCCCTCGGCCTTGAGTGCGGCAAGGGTAGCGTAGACCTCTTCGTGCTCAAGGATCGCCAGGTCGTTGCCGTCGGAGTGCACCAGCACCAGGTCGATAAAGTCGGTTTCAAGACGTTGCAGGCTGCGCTCGACCGACATCCGTGTATGCGCCGCACTGAAGTCATGGCGCGACAGGCCGTCGGCAAACTCTTCACCGACCTTGCTGACGATCACCCAGTCCTGTCGCTGGCCGCGCAGCAACGGGCCGAGGCGTTCTTCGCTGCGGCCATAAGCCGGAGCCGTGTCGATCAGGTTGATGCCCAAACCTTTGGCCTGATTGAGCAGCAAGCGTGCCGCGTCATCGTCGGGGATCTGGAAGCCGTTGGGGTATTTCACGCCCTGGTCGCGGCCCAGTTTGACTGTGCCCAGGCCCAGCGGGGACACCAGCAGGCCGGTGCTGCCCAGCGGGCGATGCAGTTCGTGCAGGGTCGCTACGCTCATGGCAACAATTGCTCCCAGGCCGGTACGCCCATCGGTGGTTTTGGCAATGCCGGCAGTGGCTCGGTCGGTTGTGGCTGAATGCCGTCGCGCTCCAGTGAGGCGATGACCCGGTCGGCAAAGTCCGGTGCCAGCGCCAGTTTGGTCGGCCAGCCCACCAGCAGGCGACCCTGCTCGGCAAGGAAAGCGTTGTCCGGGCGGGTCAGGCCGGTTTGCAGCGGTTCGGCGCGATCCACCCGCAAGGTCGCCCATTGCACCTGGCTCAGGTCGATCCACGGCAGCAATTGGCCGAGTTCTTTCTGCGCGGTGGCGATCTGTTCGGCAGGCTCGCGGGCCACGCCATCGCTTTCGGCAATGTCGCCGCCCAGGTACCAGACCCAGTTGCCATCAGCGGCCGGGTGAGTCGTGACGGTGATGCGCGGCTTGGTGCCGCCACCCAGGCAATGGGCGTACAGCGGCTTCAGGCTTGGGCCTTTGGCGATGATCATGTGCAGCGGTCGGCGTTGCATCGCCGGTTGGGTCAGGCCCAGATGTTCCAGCAACTGCGCGGTGCCGGCCCCTGCGCTGAGCACGATGCGCTGGGCACTAATCTCGCGGCCGTCGACCTTCAGGCCGACCAGCACGCCCGCTTCCAGCAGCGGCTCGATGGTTTGTCCGGCGAGCAGACCGTCACCGGCCAGATCGGCCAGACGCTGGATCAGGCTCGGCACGTCGACCACCAGTTCGGCGAGGCGATAGACCTTGCCTTTGAAGCGCTTGTCTTGCAGCGCCGGCGGCAGTTGATCGCCCTTGACCTGATCGACTCGGCCACGCACGGCTTTACTGGCGAAGAAACTGGTGAGGTTGCCGGCGAGGGTGCCGGGCGACCACAGGTAATGCGCTTCGGACAGCACGCGCACGCCGGACAGGTCCAGCTCGCCGTTGCCGGCCAGCGCCTCACGCCAGCGGCGCGGCATGTCGGCGATGGCTTCCGAGGCGCCGGTCAGTGCACCGTGCAGCGCGTATTTGGCGCCACCGTGAATGATGCCCTGGGACTTCACACTCTGCCCGCCGCCGAGGCTGGCGCTTTCCACCAGCACGGTCGAAAAACCCTGGCGGCGCAGACGCGCATTCAGCCAGAGGCCGGCGACACCAGCGCCGACAATCAGAACGTCGGTGGAAATAACGGATGGCATGCAACGACCTCAGTGTTCAAGACGAGGGCGCAGTATACAGACTCGGGGATCGGAGCTCAGAGGCGAAAAAAGATCGCAGCCTTCGGCAGCTTCTACAGGGATATGCATTCCAATGTCGGAGCTGCCGAAGGCTGCGATCTTTTTCTTCAATGCCCTGCGGTTTTGGAGAACAACTGGATGACCACCACGCCAAGCACGATCAGCGCCATCCCGAGCATTGCCGGCACGTCCAGCTTTTGTCCATAAATAAACAGCGCCGCGACGCTGACCATGACGATGCCCATGCCCGCCCACACGGCATAGGCGACACCCACCGGCACGGTGCGGACAACGAGGGTCAGCATCCAGAAGGCGATCCCGTAGCCGACGATCACCAGGATCAGCGGCAGCGGGGTGCTCAAGCCTTTGACCGCTTTCATCGAAACGGTGGCGATCACTTCGGCGCAGATGGCGATAGCCAGGAAGGCGTAGGCGTTCATGTGTAGATCCTCATGTAAAACGTTGCTTGCTGAGGCGGCATTCTAGTGATTCGCCAGATGCGGTAAAGTCATTACCTATCTGTTTTGAAGATGGGTCGATCGATGAATACCCAGTGGAATCTGGAACAATTGCGCGCCTTCGTCAGCGTCGCCGAACAGCGCTCGTTCTCCGCCGTCGCACGCCAGCAGCGCAAGGCGCAGTCAGCGATCAGCAGCGCGATTGCCCTGCTGGAAGATGATCTGGGCGTCAGCCTGTTCGAGCGTAGCAGTGGCCGCCAGCCCCGGCTCACCGAAGCCGGCGAGGCGCTGCTCGAAGAGGCGCGAGAAGTGTTGCGTCAATGCGAGCGTCTGAACGGTCGGGCGATGGCGATGATGCGCGGTCAGGAAGCGCAGTTGCGCGTGGCCCAGGACGAGGCCATGCCTTATCAGGCACTGGTGGAAAGCTTCGATGCGCTGGCCGGGCAATTTCCCAGCCTCGAAGTGCAACTGACCAGCGCCGCTCAGGGCGAAGTGGCGCGCAAACTGGTCGAACGCCGTGCCGATCTGGGCCTGCTGTTCTATCACGATGAGATCCCCGAAGCGCTGGAACGTCGGGTCTTGGGGCGGGTGGAAATGGTCACCGTCTGCGGCATCAATCATCCGTTGGCGACGCAGTCCTACGTCACCTGTCAGCAGCTGGCGCAGCATCGGCAATTGCTGATGTCGACGCAAACCAGCGTCTATCCCGGCAACGAGCCAGCCAGCCCGCAGGTATGGCGTGCCGACAGTTTCTATGTGATGGCCGAATGGCTGGTGCGGGATCTTGGCTGGGCGTGGCTGCCCCGGCATGTGGTGCAGTATTCAGCCTATCAGGGCCTGATGGTTGAGCTGGACAGTGAGTGGACGCCGCCGGCGCTGGTGGTGGAACTGGTCTGGCGCCGCGACGAACCGCTCGGCCCTGCCGCAAGGTGGCTGGCGGAACGTTTTGCCGTGCACTTGCGGGCGATCGGCGACAAAAGTCGATAAACTCCGCCGCCATGAATAGAACTCTCTACACCGCGCTGTTTTACCTGGGGCTGCCATTGGTGGCAATTCGGCTGTGGCTGCGCTCGCGCAAGGCTCCGGCGTATGCCAAACGGATTGGCGAGCGCTTCTCTTATGGCATGCCGTCACTGCGACCCGGAGGCATCTGGGTGCATGCGGTATCGGTGGGAGAGAGCATCGCCGCTGCACCGATGATTCGCGCCTTGCTGCAACGTTATCCGCAGCTGCCGATCACCGTGACCTGCATGACCCCGACCGGATCGGAGCGCATACAGGCACTGTTCGCCAGCGAGCCGCGCATCCAGCATTGCTATCTGCCATACGACTTGCCGTGCGCAGCGGCGCGTTTTCTTGATCACGCCAAACCGAAACTCGCGGTGATCATGGAAACCGAACTGTGGCCCAACCACATTCATCAGTGTGCCAAACGCGGGATCCCGGTGGCGCTGGCCAACGGTCGTCTCTCCGAGCGTTCGGCGCGGGGCTATGGGCGCTTCAGCAAGCTGACCGCGCCGATGCTCGCTGAAATGAGTTTTTTCGCGGTGCAGACCGAAGCTGAAGCCCAGCGCTTCCGAGATCTCGGCGCGCGTCCGCAGACGGTCGAGGTCACTGGCTCGATCAAGTTCGACCTGACCATCGACCCGCAACTGCTGCAGCGCGCCCATGAGTTGCGCGGCCAATGGCAGGCGCTGGAGCGCCCGGTGTGGATCGCTGCCAGTACGCACGATGGCGAAGACGAAGTGGTGCTCGACGCCCATCGTCGCCTGCTGGCGAATTACCCGAATGCGCTGCTGATTCTGGTGCCGCGTCATCCCGAGCGTTTCAATTCGGTGTTCGAATTGTGCCAGCGCGAAGGCTTTGCCACGGTGCGTCGTTCCACCGGCGCCAATGTCGAGGCACACACCGCGGTGCTGCTCGGCGACACCATGGGCGAATTGCTGTTTCTTTACGCGTTGGCGGACAGCGCCTTCGTTGGCGGCAGTCTGGTGCCGAACGGAGGACACAATCTGCTGGAGCCAGCGGCGCTGGCAAAACCGGTGCTCAGCGGCCCGCACCTGTTCAACTTCCTCGACATCGCCGCGCAATTGCGAGAAGCCGGGGCATTGGCTGAAGTGGATGATGCCGAAGGGCTGGCGGTGGAAGTGCAGCGCCTGTTCGAATTGCCGCGCGATGCCCAGCGCATGGCCGAGGCGGGACTGGCGGTGATGCGGCGTAATCAGGGAGCGTTGCAGCGGCTGCTGGATGGGCTGGGCCGGTTAATCAAATAGTCGCCTGGAACATTGTGGCGAGGGGATTTATCCCCGATGGGTTGCGCAGCAGCCCCAAACCATTCACCTCGGTGATTCAGTCAGATCGGGTAAGCCGGGTTTACGACTGCTGCGCAGTCGAATCGGGGATAAATCCCCTCGCCACAGGGGATTTATTCAGATTGTTTACGGCCGCGCCCTGAGCTGTGCTTCGGCGGCCTTGGCCAGATCCGGCGGGAGGAAGTCCTTGTCCGGGTTGTAGTCGGCCTTCAAATAACGTCGCAGGTCTTCCAGATCACCCGGATTCAACGTCCCCGCCGCCTGCTTCAAGCGCAGGTTGTCGAGGATGTAGTCGTAACGGGTGTTGTTGTAGTTGCGCACCGAGGTGTACAGCTGACGCTGAGCATCGAGCACGTCGACGATGTTGCGCGTCCCCACCTGATAACCGATTTCCGTGGCTTCCACCGCGCTCTGGTTGGAAATGATCGACTGGCGCCGCGCCTGTACCTGCTCGACATCGGTGTTCACCGCGCGGTGCAGGTTGCGGGTGTTTTCGACGATCTGCCGGCGCAGGGCTTCGCGCTGCTGTTCGCTCTGATCCAGTTGCGCATAGGACTGGCGCACTTGCGAACTCGTCAGCCCGCCGCTGTAGATCGGAATGTTCAGTTGCAACGCCAGCGTGCGTTGATCGACGTTGCCACCGTACGGCGTGCCGAAGGCGTTCGGGTTGGCGAAGCCGAGGGCGTCGTTGTCACCCTTTTCGTATTTGGCCACGGCGTCGAGGGTCGGCAAGTGGCCGGCCTTGCGCTGCTTGAGGGTCTGTTCGGCGGAGCTGACCGCAAAGTTGCTCGCCAGCAGATTGAGGTTCTGTTTGGCGGCGGTGTCGACCCAGGCCTTGGCGTCGTTGGGTGTCGGCGGCAGGATCGGCAACGTATGGACGATGCCCTGAATCGAGTTGTACTGACGGTTGGTCAGGGTGATCAGCGCTTCGAAGGCATCGTCGACCTGACGCTGGGCAACGATCCGGTTGGCACGCGCGGTGTCGTAGCTGGCTTGTGATTGCAGGACGTCGGTCTTGTCCGACAGGCCGACATCGAAGCGCTCGTTGGACTGGTCGAGCTGACGCTTGAACGCGGCTTCTTCTGCCTTGGTCGAAGCCAGGTTGTCCTGACTGCGCAGCACGTTGAAGTAGCTTTCGGCTGATTGCAGGATCAGGTTCTGTTCGCTGGCCGAGAGTTGCAGGGCGGCCTGTTCGTTGACGTCCTTGGCGGCCTGATACTGGAACCAGCGGTCGGCACGGAACAAGGGCTGGGCCAGGGTCGCCTGATAGGAATGCGCGCTGCGATTGGCAATGGCTGAAGGCTGGTCGATCGAGGTGCGCACATCCGCCACTTCGGCGCCGCCGGACAGGTTCGGCAGCAAGCCGGCACGGGCCTGTGGCACCACTTCTTTCTGCGCGCCGTACTGGGCGCGGGCGGCGGCCAGATCGGCGTTGTTGTCGACGGCTTCCTGATAGACGCTGACCAGATCGGTCTTGGTCGACAAGGGCGCTTCTGCTGCCCAGGCCATTGCGTTGGACGCACAAGACACGGCAAGAGCCAGTGAAAGTTTGCGCAGCATGAGGCGATCCCTAGCAAAAATATTACGAAAATAATGTGCGCGCCAAGGCTACGGCGCGGCCCCGACAGCGTCAAGGTGCGCAGGGCAAAGCGAGTGTAGTTGTGCAAACGTGCGGCAACAATCCTGCAAGTCCCGGTAATTGCGCCATTCATCATGGTGTTTGCCGCGGTGTTGGCGTTCTTCGCCGGTTGTGTCTAGACTGGCCGGGTTCTTGTCGGGGTGCCTTGCTATGAGGCTGAGATCGAATAATTTCGGATCCCGTTGAACCTGATCAGGTTAGCGCCTGCGTAGGGAACAAGATTTCTCGTCACCCGGCGAGTCCTCTTGTGCTTCGTCCGGGAAATTGTTCGACAATCGAACGCTCGACGACGATGCACAGCACCAGTCCTGGTGCGTCCGTGCCTTTCAGGTTCTGCTCCGACAATCCATTGCCTGGATGCTGTCTGGAGAGCCCGTGATGACTACAAAAGCAAAAAACGCGATCAACCTGAGTGACTCGGCCAAGGTCGATGAGCAGTCGGTTCAGCCGTTCACCCGTTCGCAAAAAGTCTACGTTCAGGGCTCGCGCCCGGACATCCGCGTGCCGATGCGCGAAATTACCCTCGATGTGACGCCGACCGACTTCGGCGGCGAAATCAACGCGCCGGTCACTGTCTACGACACCTCGGGCCCGTACACTGATCCGAACGTGGTGATCGACGTGCGCAAAGGTCTGGGCGATGTACGTTCGGCGTGGATCGATGACCGTGGCGACACCGAGCGTCTGCCAGGCCTGAGCTCCAGCTTCGGTCAGGAACGTCTGGCCGATCCGGAGCTGACCAAACTGCGTTTTGCTCACGTCAACAACCCGCGCCGCGCCAAGGCCGGGGCCAACGTCAGCCAGATGCACTACGCGCGCCAAGGCATCATCACCGCCGAGATGGAATACGTCGCCATCCGCGAAAACATGAAGCTGCAAGAGGCCCGAGCTGCCGGCCTGTTGACTCAGCAACACGCCGGCCACAGCTTCGGCGCGAGCATCCCGAAAGAAATCACCCCTGAGTTCGTCCGCGAAGAGATCGCCCGTGGTCGCGCGATCATTCCGGCCAACATCAACCACGTCGAACTGGAACCGATGATCATCGGCCGCAACTTCCTGGTGAAGATCAACGGCAACATCGGCAACAGCGCCCTGGGTTCGTCCATCGAAGAAGAAGTGGCGAAACTGACCTGGGGCATTCGCTGGGGTTCGGACACGGTGATGGACCTGTCCACCGGCAAACACATTCACGAAACCCGCGAGTGGATCATCCGCAACTCGCCGGTGCCGATCGGTACCGTGCCGATCTATCAGACGCTGGAGAAGGTCAACGGCGTCGCTGAAGACCTGACCTGGGAGCTGTTCCGCGACACGTTGATCGAACAGGCCGAGCAGGGCGTCGACTACTTCACCATCCACGCCGGCGTGCTGTTGCGCTACGTGCCGCTGACCGCCAAGCGCGTGACCGGCATCGTGTCCCGTGGCGGTTCGATCATGGCCAAGTGGTGCCTGGCGCACCACAAAGAGAACTTCCTCTACACCCACTTCGACGAAATCTGCGAAATCATGAAGGCCTACGACGTCAGCTTCTCGCTGGGCGACGGCCTGCGTCCGGGCTCGATTGCCGACGCCAACGACGAAGCGCAATTCGGCGAACTGGAAACCCTCGGCGAGCTGACCAAGATCGCCTGGAAACATGACGTGCAATGCATGATTGAAGGCCCGGGCCACGTGCCGATGCAGTTGATCAAGGAGAACATGGACAAGCAGCTGGAGTGCTGCGACGAGGCGCCGTTCTACACCCTCGGCCCGCTGACCACCGACATCGCCCCGGGTTACGACCACATCACCTCGGGTATCGGTGCGGCAATGATCGGCTGGTTCGGTTGCGCCATGCTCTGCTACGTGACACCGAAGGAGCACTTGGGTCTGCCGAACAAGGATGACGTGAAGACCGGGATCATCACCTACAAGATCGCCGCCCACGCAGCGGACTTGGCCAAAGGGCATCCAGGCGCGCAGATTCGCGACAACGCTTTGAGCAAGGCGCGTTTCGAATTCCGTTGGGAAGACCAGTTCAACCTTGGTCTGGATCCGGACACCGCGCGTTCGTATCACGACGAAACCCTGCCGAAGGATTCGGCCAAGGTCGCGCATTTCTGTTCGATGTGCGGGCCGAAGTTCTGCTCGATGAAGATCACTCAGGAAGTCCGCGAATACGCGGCCAACCAGCGGATCGACGCGGTCGACGTGGACGTCGCCCAAGGCCTTGCGGAACAGGCCGAGCGGTTCAAGAAGGAAGGCAGTCAGCTGTATAGAAAAGTCTGATCCCTGACTGATCTTTTGTGGTGAGGGGATTTATCCCCGATCGACTGCGCAGCAGTCGCAATTTTGAGAACCGGGTCCTTCAGGTGTACCGCATTCTCAGGTTTTGGGGCTGCTGCGCAGCCCATCGGGGATGAATCCCCTCGCCACAAGTGGGCCAGCTTGATCACACACAACAACAAATGTCCCTCTGAGATAACACCCTTGAGTATTCAACCCGGCACTTATTCCCCCGACCTCGCCGTATCCGCCGACAAGCGAGTATTCGGCGGTCGCGATCTGTTTTCCCTGTGGTTCTCCCTCGGTATTGGCCTGATGGTGTTGCAGACCGGCGCGTTGCTCGCGCCTGGTCTGGGCCTTTCCGGTTCGCTGCTGGCGATTTTCCTCGGCACGCTGGTTGGCGTTCTGCTGTTGGCCGCCGTCGGCGTGATCGGCAGCGACACCGGCCTGTCATCGATGGCCGCACTGAAACTGAGCCTCGGTAGCAAAGGCGCAAGCCTGCCGGCGCTGCTCAACCTGCTGCAACTGATCGGTTGGGGCTCGTTCGAAATCATCGTCATGCGTGATGCCGCCAGCCTGCTCGGCACTCGCGCGTTCAGCGAAGGTTCGCTGTGGGCCAGTCCGATGCTCTGGACGTTGTGCTTCGGTGCGCTGGCGACTTTGCTCGCGGTCAGCGGGCCGCTGACGTTCGTGCGCAAGATCCTGCGCAAATGGGGTATCTGGCTGATCCTGGCGGCGTGCATCTGGCTGACCTGGAATCTGTTCGCGAAGGCGGATCTGGCGGCACTCTGGGCGCGTGCGGGGGACGGTTCGATGCCGTTTGCCGTGGGCTTCGATATTGCCATCGCGATGCCGCTGTCGTGGCTGCCGCTGATCGCCGACTACTCGCGTTTCGGCAAGCGCGCGAAAAACGTATTCGGCGGCACGGCGATCGGTTTCTTCGTCGGCAACTTCTGGTTGATGAGTCTCGGCGTGGCCTACACCCTGGCGTTTGCGCCAAGCGGTGAGGTCAATGCGTTGCTGCTGGCACTGGCCGGGGCCGGTCTGGGCATTCCGCTGTTGCTGATTCTGCTGGATGAGTCGGAAAACGCGTTCGCCGACATTCATTCGGCAGCGGTTTCCAGCGGGATTCTGTTGCGTTTGAAGGTCGAGCATCTGGCCTTGGCCATCGGCGTGATCTGCACCCTGATTGCACTGCTGGCGCCCTTGGCGCAGTACCAGAACTTCCTGTTGCTGATCGGCTCGGTGTTCGCGCCGCTGTTCGGCGTAGTGCTGGTGGATCACTTCATCCTGCGCAAGCGCAGCGCCTACGTGGCGTCAGCCGCATTGCGCTGGCCGGCGCTGTTGGCATGGCTGGGCGGGATCAGCACCTACCACTTGCTGGCGAATCTGTATCCGGATGTCGGCGCGACCCTGCCGGCACTGGTGCTGGCAGGGCTGTTGCAACTGGTGCTGGGCCGGGCTTTCAGTTACGGCCGGGAAACAGCTCGGGTTTGAGGATGCCGTTCAGACGCGGGTAAGGAATCTTCAGTTCGACGTGGCCCAGCGCGTAAGGCGCGATGGTGCTCACGTCGTACTTGAGGATCACGCCACCGTAGGTCAGCGCCACGTTCGGGGTTTTCACGAACGGCCAGCTCTTCACGAAATCCGCTTCCTGATCGAGCTTGGTGCTGATCAGCCAGCTGTTGTGCGCCACCTGCGCAGCCTTCCAGAACGCGTCTTCCTGACCCGGCAGCAACATGTCCGACAGGTTCAGCACTTTGTGCTGCTGACGCGAGTAGTTGATGAAGCCGCGCCCCGGGGTGCCATGGGCGCCGCCGGTGTCGAGGTAGCTCGACAGTTCGATGATCACCAAGCCGTCATGCTGCTCGCGTACCTTGGCCTGCAGGTAGCTGCTGTTGCGCGGGCCGGCGGTGCGCAGGAATTGATCACGATAGGCCGCCAGGCTTGGCGCGACCGCTGCGTTCTGCTCGGTGCGGGTCATTTGCAGCAGGCGCTTTTCGATAATGCCGTCCAGTGCAGGCTCGGCCGCGAAGTGCACGGTATCGATATTCACCAGCGGACAATCGGGGTTGGAACAGCCGGGTTTCAGGGTTTCCGAGGCGTCGCGGGTGGTTTCCAGCGGCGTGCGGTAGTTGGGCTGGAACAGGTTGGCGCAGGCACCCAGGGTCAGGGCGATGGCGGCCACGGAGGCAATTTTGAAAAGCGACATGGGCGTCCTTTCTGAAACAGGGGAAGGCAAAAAGTTATCCGCTTCGACTCTCGCCGAGGCAGTCAGTTCGCCACTAAGCTAATTAGAGTGGGTTTCGCCGCCACCGTCCATCCCGCTGACGGTAAAGGGGCTGCATCAATCATCACCGGCGCGTTAGGATGGCGCGAAGTCGAGGTTGCCGGTCACCACAAGGCACCTCGTATCGGGATTTGCAGTAAGAGAGGATGCTCATGACAGATTTTGCCAACGCCACTCCGGCTAACGTCGACGTCGTAAAGCGCGAGCGCTGCTACGAGGGCTTCTACAAGCTCGACCGTTTGCACCTGCGCCATGAGCTGTTCGCCGGCGGCATGAGCCGCGAGATCAACCGCGAAGTCTTCGTGCGTCACGATGCCGTGTGCCTGCTGCCGTACGATCCGCAGCGTGACGAAGTGGTGCTGCTAGAGCAGTTTCGCGTCGGGGCCATGGGCAAGACCGACAACCCGTGGCTGGTTGAGCTGGTCGCCGGTCTGATCGACAAAGTTGAAGTGCCGGAAGAAGTTGCTCACCGCGAGGCACAGGAGGAAGCTGGACTGGACATCAAGGCCCTGTGGCCGATGACCAAATATTTTCCGTCGCCGGGCGGCAGCAACGAATTCGTGCATTTGTACCTGGGGCACTGCAGCACCGACGGCGCAGGCGGCCTGCACGGGCTGGAGGAAGAAGCAGAAGATATCCGCGTTACGGTCTGGGCCTTTGAAGATGCCTTGCAGGCCGTCCGTGACGGACGCATTGCCAATGCGGCGAGCATCATCGCCTTGCAATGGCTGGCGCTGAACCGCGCCGAAGTGAGGGGGTTATGGTCGTAAACAAGCTGCGCGATCGTTATCGAGTTGACCTTGCGGGGCTGCAAGCCGCCTGCGAGGCCAACTACGCGCGCCTGATGAGACTGGTGCCGGACATGCGCAACGACCCCGAAGCGCGGCGCATCGCCGTGACCCAGGGCGAGCAGATGCTCGGCGTGCTGGCCCTCGAGGTGCTGCAGACCTGCCCGTACACCACCACTTTGCAGGTGCGCCAGGAGCACAGTCTGCCGTGGTTGCCGGTGCCGCAACTGGAGGTGCAGGTCTATCACGATGCGCGCATGGCCGAGGTGATCAGCGCCGAACATGCACGACGCTTTCGCGGCATCTATCCTTACCCGAACGCCGCGATGCATCAGCCGGATGAAAAGGCCCAGCTCAATCTGTTCCTGGGGGAATGGCTGAGCCATTGCCTGGCCCTGGGGCACGAGTACGAAGTCGTACGCTAGTTGTGAACTGCGTCCGGTTCGCCGGTTTCCCCTTTGCACCATCCCCCAGCATAATTGCGGCACTCAACCGATTCCGTGCTTTTGCCCTGGGAGAACGCCTTGCCGAGCGTATCCACATTGACCACCGCCGATCCGGCGTTGCTGGTGCAGTTATCCGACAGTCACCTGTTCGCCGAGGCGGACGGCACGCTGCTGGGCATGAACACCCGCGAGAGTCTGCAAAAGGTCATTGAGCAGGTACTCAAGCAGCAGCCGCGGATTGACCTGATGCTGGCCACGGGGGATTTGTCACAGGACGGAACACTTGAGTCGTATCAACTGTTTCGCCAGATGACCGCGCAGATCGATGCGCCGGCGCGCTGGATTCCCGGCAATCACGATGAGCCGCAAATCATGGCTCAGGCCGCGGTGCAAAGTGCATTGCTGGAATCGGTGGTCGATGTCGGCAACTGGCGCGTGACCTTGCTCGATTCGGCGGTGCCGGGCTCAGTGCCGGGCTATCTGCAGGACGATCAGCTGCAACTGCTGGCCCGTTCGTTGAGCGAAGCGCCGGAGCGCCATCATCTGGTGTGTTTTCATCATCATCCGGTGTCGATCGGATGCCCGTGGATGGAGCCGATCGGCTTGCGCAACCCGGAGGCGTTTTTCGACGTGCTCGATCGTTTTCCACAGGCCCGCGCGGTGCTGTGGGGGCATGTGCATCAGGAGATCGATCGCGAACGCAACGGCGTACGGCTGATGGCCTCACCGTCGACCTGCATCCAGTTCGAACCGGGCAGTCACGACTTCAAGGTCGGCGAACAGGCGCCGGGCTATCGCTGGTTGCGGCTGTTGCCGGACGGGCGGCTGGAAACCGGTGTCGAGCGCGTTACCGACTTCCAATTCACCGTCGATTACGGCTCCAACGGCTACTGACCCCCCCTGTAGGAGCTGCCGAAGGCTGCGATCTTTTGATCCTGTTTTTAAAATCAAAAGATCGCAGCCTTCGGCAGCTCCTACAGGAGGTAGCGGGGACCGGGAGGGCAGCATTGCAGCAGGGCATGCACATCATTTGTATGGCCCATCCCACCGCGACTCCCTGTAAACTCCGCTATCTTTCGCCGACACTCAGGGAGCTCCAATGTCCGGTTCGATCCTCTATATCCACGGTTTCAACAGCGCGCCAGCCTCGAAAAAGGCCTGTCAGCTGGTCGAGGTGATGGAACGGCTGGGTTTGAGCGAGCAATTGCGTGTCCCGGCGCTGCATCACCACCCGCGTGAAGCCATCGGTCAGTTGCAGCAGGCGATTGCCGAGCTGGGCCGGCCGTTGCTGGTGGGAAGCTCACTCGGCGGCTACTATGCGACTCACTTGGCTGAGCGCCACGGCTTGAAAGCCCTGCTGGTCAACCCGGCGGTCAGCCCGCACCGGATGTTCGACGGCTACCTGGGCACGCAGAAAAACCTGTATACCGATGAGACCTGGGAACTGACCCATGACCATGTGGCGGCCCTGGCCGAGCTGGAAGTGCCGGCACCCGTGGATGCGCAGCGCTATCAGGTGTGGTTGCAGACCGGCGATGAAACACTGGATTATCGCCTCGCCCAGCAGTATTACCGGGCCTGCGCCTTGCGCATTCAGGCCGGCGGCGACCATGGTTTCCAAGGGTTTGCCGGACAATTGCCGGCGTTGCTGAGTTTTGCCGGCATTGGCGCCGATTTGTACCGGGCAATCGATTTCACCGCACTGTGACGTCTTGCCCCTTTTTCATTGAATCACTGACGATGAGACCCTATGGCCACTCCCAGCGCTAGCTCTTATAACGCCGACGCCATCGAAGTCCTCTCGGGCCTCGACCCGGTGCGCAAACGCCCCGGCATGTACACCGACACCAGTCGGCCGAACCACCTCGCCCAGGAAGTCATCGACAACAGTGTCGACGAAGCCCTGGCCGGCCACGCCAGATCGGTGCAGGTGATTCTGCACGCCGACCACTCGCTGGAAGTCAGCGACGACGGACGCGGCATGCCGGTCGACATTCACCCGGAAGAGGGTGTGTCGGGTGTCGAGCTGATCCTCACCAAGCTGCATGCGGGCGGCAAGTTTTCCAACAAGAACTACCAGTTCTCCGGCGGTCTGCACGGGGTGGGTATTTCCGTGGTCAACGCCTTGTCGTCCGAAGTCCGGGTACGGGTGAAGCGTGACGGCAACGAATACCAGATGACTTTCAAGGATGGCTTCAAGGCCACCGAACTGGAAATCGTCGGCACCGTCGGCAAGCGCAACACCGGCACCAGCGTGTACTTCGCGCCGGATCCGAAATATTTCGACTCACCGAAATTCTCCATCAGCCGCCTCAAGCATGTGCTCAAGGCCAAGGCTGTGCTGTGCCCGGGGCTGCTGGTCAGCTTCGAAGATAAAGGCACGGGCGAGAAAGTCGAGTGGCATTACGAAGACGGCCTGCGCTCCTATCTGGTAGACGCGGTCAGCGAATTCGAACGCCTGCCGGACGAGCCGTTCTGCGGCAGCCTGGCCGGTAATAAAGAAGCGGTGGACTGGGCGCTGCTGTGGCTGCCGGAAGGTGGCGACGCGGTGCAGGAAAGCTACGTCAACCTGATCCCGACGGCGCAGGGCGGTACCCACGTCAACGGTTTGCGTCAGGGTCTGCTCGACGCGATGCGCGAGTTCTGCGAATTCCGCAGCCTGCTGCCCCGCGGCGTGAAGCTGGCGCCGGAAGACGTCTGGGAACGCATCGCTTTCGTGCTGTCGATGAAGATGCAGGAACCGCAATTCTCCGGCCAGACCAAAGAGCGTCTGTCGTCCCGTGAAGCGGCGGCGTTCGTTTCCGGCGTGGTCAAGGACGCTTTCAGCCTGTGGCTCAACGCCAATCCGGAAACCGGTCTGGCGCTGGCCGAACTGGCGATCAACAACGCCGGTCGCCGCCTCAAGGCGAGCAAGAAAGTCGAGCGCAAGCGCGTCACCCAGGGCCCTGCGCTGCCGGGCAAACTGGCTGACTGTGCCGGGCAGGATCCGATGCGCTCCGAGCTGTTCCTGGTCGAAGGTGATTCCGCCGGTGGTTCCGCCAAGCAAGCGCGGGACAAGGAATTCCAGGCGATCCTGCCGTTGCGCGGCAAGATCCTCAACACCTGGGAAGTCGACGGCAGCGAAGTGCTGGCGAGCCAGGAAGTGCACAACATTGCCGTGGCCATCGGTGTCGATCCGGGTGCCACGGACATGAGCCAGCTGCGCTACGGCAAGATCTGCATCCTCGCCGACGCCGACTCCGACGGTCTGCACATCGCCACGCTGCTGTGTGCGCTGTTTGTTCAGCACTTCCGCCCGCTGGTGGATGCCGGGCACGTCTACGTGGCAATGCCGCCGCTGTACCGCATCGACCTCGGCAAAGAGATCTACTACGCCCTCGACGAAGCCGAGCGCGACGGGATTCTCGACCGTCTGGTGGCCGAGAAGAAACGCGGCAAGCCACAGGTCACCCGATTCAAAGGCCTGGGTGAAATGAACCCGCCACAGCTGCGCGAAACCACCATGGACCCGAACACCCGGCGTCTGGTGCAGCTGACACTGGGCGACGATTTTGCCCAAACCTCGGAAATGATGGACATGCTGCTGGCGAAGAAACGCGCCGGTGACCGCAAGACCTGGCTCGAATCCAAGGGCAACCTCGCCGAGGTGCTGGCCTGATGCGGTTTGGCTGGGCCTTGGCGGGTGCCTTGCTGCTGAGTGCGATGAGCGTGTCGGCCGAACCGCTGCAGGAGTTGCGCGTGCTCTCGGAACACCCGGTCGACGGCATGCGCGGCGGCAACCTGTCGGGACTGGCCATGTGTGGCAGCGAGTTGTGGACGGTGTCGGACCGCGATGACGACCAGATCTATCGACTCAACACCGCCGATCAGGTCTGGCAGGCCGAAGCCTTGCACATCGACGTGCCTCTGGTGCCGGAGACCGGTTTGCCGTGGGGATTGCGCTCGCGCAATTGGGCCGCGTCGTTCGTGCGCGGTGGCGGTCTGGATTTCGAAGGCATCAGTTGCGACAGCACCGGCAATCGCTACATCGTCAGCGAGGGGCACGCGGCGGTCCTGCAAGTGCCCGTCAGCGGCCCGATCAACTGGCTGAAGATCTCGCCGATGATGGTTCGCGAAGCGCGGGCCAGTGGCATGCTTCTGCATTTCAATGCGATCTTCGAAGGTCTGGCGATCAACCCTGCGGGCGATCAGATGTGGCTGGCCGGCGAGCGGCAAAACCGTGGCTTGCTGCTGATCAAGCGTCAGCAGACCGTGTGGGATTGCGACGGTCGTTGCGTGCTGCTCAGCGAGGGTGGCAAGGAGATGCAGCCACCGCAGTTCCCGCACGCCAAAGCGGTCGACCGCGACTTTTCCGACCTTTCGTTGTTCAACGGCAAATTGTTTACCCTTGAACGCAACGCCTTCCAGATTTGTCGGCGCGATGCGCAGACTGCCAGGGTCGAGCGTTGCTGGTCGTACGCTGCTGAACTGTTGCAGGCCAACCGCCGTTATTCGCAGAACTTCGGGTTGGAAGAAGCGCTGATCGTTGATGCGGAGGGGGCGTGGGTCGGCGTCGACAATAATTTCGGCCCGCGGGCTGACGGTGAGGTTCGGCCGATCGTCTGGCGCTTCGCCGCGCCTGAAGGTGGCTGGAGCGCCAAACCGTGAGTCAACAACCGCCGGGCAAACGCGCCGGCCGGGTGTTGATGATTATGGCCTGGTGCGCGGGACTGTTTCTGGCCACACGGTTTTTCGGCCAGTGGGAAGAACGTCAGCAGAATCCGAATGTGGTGGTCACGTCCGAGCAGCATGACGGCGTGGTCGAAGTAAAACTGGCGGGCAATGCCCAAGGGCATTTCGTCGCCAGTGGCCAGATCAACGGTGAGCAGGTGGAGTTCATGCTCGACACCGGCGCGACCGATGTGGCGATCCCGGCGGATCTGGCCAAACGCTTGAAACTGGAAGAAGGTTTCGGTGTGACCCTGAGCACGGCCAACGGCCTGAGCCAGGGCTACCGGACAAAGATCGAGCGCCTGCAACTGGGCGACATTGTGCTGCGGGACGTCCGCGCACTGGTGGCGCCGGGGCTGCATGGCGATCAGGTGCTGCTCGGCATGAGCGCCCTGAACAAACTTGAATTCACCCAGCGCGGTGGCACCATGCTGCTGCGCCAGACAACGAACCGATGAGGCCCGCATGAGCGACTCCCTTGATCTCAGCCTGGACGGTGTAGAACGCCGCTCGCTGGCTGACTTCACCGAAAATGCCTACCTCAACTACTCCATGTACGTGATCATGGACCGTGCCCTGCCGCATATCGGCGACGGCCTGAAACCTGTACAGCGGCGTATCGTCTACGCCATGAGCGAGCTGGGGCTGGACGCCGATTCCAAGCACAAGAAATCGGCGCGTACCGTCGGTGACGTGCTCGGCAAGTTCCACCCGCACGGCGACTCGGCGTGCTACGAAGCGATGGTGCTGATGGCCCAGCCGTTCAGCTATCGCTACACGCTGGTTGACGGTCAGGGTAACTGGGGTGCGCCGGACGATCCGAAGTCCTTCGCCGCCATGCGTTATACCGAAGCGCGTCTGTCGCGCTATTCCGAAGTGCTGCTCAGCGAATTGGGCCAGGGCACGGCCGACTGGGGGCCGAACTTCGACGGCACCTTGCAGGAACCTTTGGTGTTGCCGGCACGTTTGCCGAACATCCTGCTCAACGGCACCACCGGCATTGCTGTCGGCATGGCCACCGACGTACCGCCGCACAACCTGCGCGAAGTCGCTACCGCTTGCGTGCGCTTGCTCGATGAGCCGAAAGCCACGGTCGAACAGCTCTGCGAACACATTCAGGGCCCGGACTATCCGACCGAAGCGGAAATCATCACGCCGCGTGCCGACCTGCTGAAAATGTACGAAACCGGCAAGGGCTCGGTGCGCATGCGCGCCGTGTACCACGTCGAGGACGGCGACATCATCGTCACCGCGCTGCCGCATCAGGTCTCCGGGGCCAAGGTGCTGGAGCAGATCGCCGCGCTGATGCAGGCCAAGCCGTCGAAAGCGCCGCAGATCGCCGACCTGCGTGACGAATCCGACCACGAAAACCCGTGCCGCATCGTGATCATTCCGGTCAACAGCCGCGTCGATCACGAAGCGCTGATGCAGCACCTGTTCGCCAGCACCGAGCTGGAATCGACCTACCGGGTCAACGTCAACATCATCGGGCTGGACGGCAAGCCACAGCTGAAAAACCTGCGGGCATTGCTGGTCGAATGGCTGGAGTTCCGCGTACTGACCGTGCGTCGTCGCCTGCAATTCCGCCTCGACAAGGTCGAGCGCCGCCTGCATCTGTTGGACGGTTTGTTGATCGCTTACCTCAATCTGGATGAAGTGATCCACATCATCCGCACCGAGGAGCATCCGAAAGCCAAGCTGATCGAGCGCTTCGCCCTCAGCGAAATCCAGGCCGACTACATCCTCGACACCCGGTTGCGGCAGTTGGCGCGTCTGGAAGAGATGAAGCTGCGCGACGAGCAGGACGAACTGCTCAAGGAACAGGCCAAGCTGCAAGCCTTGCTGGGCAGCGAAGCCAAGCTGAAGAAGCTGGTGCGCACCGAACTGCTGAAAGACGCTGAAACCTACGGTGATGATCGTCGTTCGCCGATCGTCGAGCGTGCCGAAGCCAAGGCGCTGACCGAACACGATCTGCTGCCGAACGAGAAAGTCACCGTCGTGCTGTCCGAAAAGGGCTGGATCCGCTCGGCCAAGGGTCACGATATCGACGCCACCGGCCTGTCGTACAAGGCTGGCGATGGCTTCAAGACCTCGGCGGCGGGGCGCTCCAACCAGTTTGCGGTGTTTATCGACTCTACCGGTCGCAGTTATTCGGTGGCCGCGCACACCTTGCCGTCGGCTCGAGGCCAGGGTGAGCCATTGACCGGTCGTCTGACCCCGCCGCCCGGCGCCACATTCGAATGCGTGCTGATGCCCGAAGACGATGCGTTGTACGTGATCGCCTCCGATGCCGGTTACGGTTTCGTGGTCAAGGGTGAAGACCTGCAAGCCAAAAACAAGGCCGGTAAAGCCCTGTTGAGCCTGCCGAACAACGCCAAAGTCATCGCGCCGCGCCCAGTGGCCGATCGTGAGCAGAATTGGCTGGCCTCGGTCACGACCGAAGGTCGCCTGCTGATCTTCAAAATCAGCGATCTGCCACAATTAGGGAAGGGCAAGGGCAACAAGATCATCGGAATTTCCGGCGAGCGTGTGGCCAGTCGCGAAGAATATGTCACGGACATCGCCGTACTTCCGGAAGGCGCTACCTTGGTGCTGCAGGCCGGAAAACGGACCCTGTCGCTGAAGGCCGACGACCTCGAACACTATAAAGGTGAGCGTGGACGTCGCGGGAATAAACTCCCGAGGGGCTTTCAGCGGGTGGATGCGCTGCTCGTCGAAAACCTCAATTAGGCGAAAACGCCCTTCTAGAGGCGTCGAACTACGATTTAACGCGTAGATCGACGCTTTGGCGCTGGAGTCGGAACGCATATTCACGGATGATATGGCCTTTCCAAGCGCCGGCGTGGCCGAGCGTTCTTCATATTTATTGAGTATTTTCACTGTGGTCAGCCTTGTGGCGGCCACCTGGACGGGATGATGACTGCTCTGCGCCCTCTTATTTTCCTGCTCGCTGGCGTTTTGGGCCTGGCGGGCTGCAGCGTTCACCAGCCGGTGTCGCTGTATCAACTGGACAGCGGAAGTCCGGTTCAGCCTGCGCAAAGCGCTGGCATGGCGGTTTTGTTGGGCCCGGTTGTCGTGGCCGATTACCTGCAACGAGAAACCCTGCTGCAGCGTCAGCCCGACGGCAGCCTGCAAGCCTCGACCGATGGTCGCTGGGCGGGCAGCCTTTCGTCGGATATCGATCAATTGCTGATGCGACAGGTGGCGGGTCATCTGGACAGCCAGCGTGTGGTGCTGGCACCCGCGACGTTGGGCTTCACGCCGGATGTGCAGGTATTGCTGACCATTACGCGGCTGGATTCGGGTCAGAAACAACCGGCGATCCTCGATGCGCAATGGCGTCTGATTGACCGTCGTGGGCAGGTGCGCGATAACCGCATCGTTCATCTGCAAGAGTTGCATGCCGGAACCACGGCTTCGCAGGTGCAAGCACAGGGGATTCTGCTGCAGCGTCTTGCCGAGCAGTTGTCGGTGGCGCTCAAGCCATTGGCCAACCAGCCGCCGGTGGCCGAAGCACCGCGCAAGGCGGCGCCAAAGCCGGCCGCGCCGGCAGCCGATGCCGAGAAACAGCCAAAGATCCCGATGGCCTCGCCGATTCGTACCGATATGGAAGTGTTCCGCTTCTAAGTCTGCATCAGCGTCAAATCAGAGCCCGCCTTGTGCGGGCTTTGTTGTGTCTGGGGGCTGGAAATCTTTGCCGTCAGTGCGGGCCTCTTCGCGAGCAAGCTCGCTCCCACAGGTCTTGAAGGTGTTCACAAGGTCTGTGGCAGCCACCGTCCACTGTGGGAGCGAGCTTGCTCGCGAAAGGGCCGGTACAGGCCACAAAAAAGCCCGCAGACAATCATTTGTCTGCGGGCTTCTGTGCATCAGGTCTGAAGCTTACGCCCGGCGCTCATGCATCCGCGCCAGTTGCCGCTCGAGCATCGACGGATACGGCTCCATCAACCGCTCGACACAGCAAGCCCCCTCAGGGCTGGCGATCGGACGGATCCGCGCACGCTGGCGAATCAGCCCGTCGTCACCGATCTTGCGCTCGACCAGCAGCAGGTTGCGGCTGTGCTGCGACAGGGCCAGGGCATCCTGGGCCGAGTCGGTCAGCAGCAAGTCGATCTGGCTCAGACCGAACAGGTCGTCACCCAGGGTCAGGCCCAACTGCAATTGCAGAGTGATACCGCTGTCAGCGACTTCGATCTGCAATTGATGGCCCAGCGCCCGCAGCAATTCACCGCAGCAGATCGCATTGGTCAGGTAGTCGTCACCGCTGTCTTCGGTGTGGAACAGCATCAGCGTGCTGCCGTCGTTCAGGGTTTCGATCTCGCCCTGATACAGCGAAGCGGCCTGATCGAGGCAATCGCGGTAGCGCTCCAGCAACTCTTCCAGACGGGCACGCGGCAGGCGCCGCAGTTGTTCCTGCGAGCCCAGTTGCACGGCCAGTACCGCGCTGTGCTGGGGTACGCTGGGCGTGGCCTTGCGCGTGAGCGGTTGCGGCGCTGCATCCAGCGATTCGTCGCGCAGGTCAGCAAAAGCGTCGTCGTCCTCATCGTCTTCAACGGTGCTGACCACATGGCGCGGTGCAGGTTTTTGCGCAGCCATCGGGCGGGTTTCGTCAAAGCTCGGGTCACGCAGGTTGCGCACTTCGAACTCTGGCTCATCCTCTTCTTCGAACTCGGGTTCCGGCTCGGGCTCGGGTTTGGGCGCAGGCTCTGGGGCGAAGTTGGCGTGCAGCTGACGCGCCAGATCGCCGATCTCGTCCTGACGGTCGGTGCCCGGGGTGTATTCGTCGATGTTGCGCAGCCAGACGCGCAATTGCAGCAGCGGCGTCGACAGATACCGGCCCATGCGCAGACTCAGGGCCAGCGACAGCGCCAACAGGATCGCACTGAGAATGCCCATGCTCTGCAGGCTGATGGTCATCGGCTGCTGGAACTGATCCATGTCCAGGCTGATGCGCAGTTGCCCGGCGGTCACGTCCTGGAAGGTGATCTTGCTCTCGTACATGCCTTCGGCTTCGCCCAACAGGCTGTGCTTGGGGCGCTGACCGGATTCGGCGAGGATGCGGTTGTCCACGCTATAGATGGCCGCGTGGGCCACCAGCTTGTTCTTGGTCAGGTTGTTGAGCAGCACGTTGAGGCTGAGGATGTCGTTGGACACCAACAGCTCAGTGGCGGAGGTGGCAGTCTGCGTGGTCAGGCTTTCGCCCAGCGCGTCGGCCTGCTCGTGCATGGCCTGCTTGAACTGCAAGCCCATCACCCCGGCATAGATCACCAGGGCCAGAGCGACCAGGATCACGTTATGGCTGGCAATGCGCAATGCAATCGGCACACGGCGATGACGCAGTGCACGGAAGATCAGCAGGAAGAAGTTATCGGTTTTAACTGGCGTGGGCCGGTTCACTGAGCTCGGCTCTTTTGTCCGTGAAGTTGACGCGCAGTATAGCGACAGGCCCTAGACCGGCAAAGCGCTCGCGGTGCCCGATGGTCACTGAAAGTGGGTAGAATGCGGTTTTTTTCCAGTTGCGGGGGTGCGCGTTGCGCGAAATCGTCCTGATTAACATCACGGGAGTCGACCGTCCGGGTCTGACTGCGGCCATTACTGGCGTTCTGGCACAAGGTGGTGTGAACATTCTCGACATCGGTCAGGCGGTGATCCACGACACCCTGTCGTTCGGCATCCTGGTCGAGATTCCCGACTCCGAGCAAGGCAACGCCGTGCTCAAGGACATCCTGTTCAAGGGCTACGAGCTCGACCAGCAGGTGCGTTTCACCCCGGTTTCCGAAGAGGATTACCAGCAATGGGTGGGCAATCAGGGCAAGAAACGCCACATCGTCACCCTGTTAACCCGCAAAGTGACCGCCGGCCAATTGCAGGCGGTCAGCTCGATCACCGCCAAATATGGCCTGAACATCGACCATATCGACCGTCTGTCGGGTCGCATGCCGCTGGACACTCCGGCGGACAAGGGCAAGGGCTGCATCGAGTTCTCGGTGCGTGGCGAAGCGGCTGATCCGCAGGCGCTGCGTGCCGAATTCCTCAGCGTCGCCCAGGAGCTGAACGTCGACATCGCCTTCCAGGAAGACTCGCTGTTCCGGCGCAACCGGCGTCTGGCGGTGTTCGACATGGACTCGACCCTGATCGAAGCCGAAGTCATCGACGAACTGGCCAAGGCCGCCGGTGTCGGCGAGCAAGTCTCGGCCATTACCGAGCGGGCGATGGCGGGCGAACTGGACTTCCGCGCCAGCTTCAAGGAGCGCCTGGCGTTGCTCAAAGGCCTGGATGTCAGCGTACTGGATTCGATCGGCGCCTCGCTGCGCCTGACTGAAGGCGCGGAAACCCTGTTCGCCGAACTCAAGCGTCTGGGCTACAAGACCGCGATCCTGTCCGGCGGCTTCACGTACTTCGCCAAGCAATTGCAGGCCAAACTTGGCATCGACTACGTGTTCGCCAACGAACTGGAAGTGGTCGACGGCAAGTGCACCGGCGTGGCGATCGAACCGATTGTCGATGCCCAGCGCAAGGCGGATCTGCTGAAGGAACTGGCGCACAAGGAAGGCTTGCGCCTGGAGCAGACCATCGCCGTCGGCGACGGTGCGAATGACCTGCCGATGCTGGCGATTGCCGGTCTGGGTGTGGCATTCCGCGCCAAACCGCTGGTCAAGCAGTCGGCCAAGCAGGCGATTTCCACCCTTGGGCTGGATGGTGTGCTGTATTTGCTGGGCTTTCGCGATCGCGACGGGCAGTTGTAATTAAAGATCAAAAGATCGCAGCCTGCGGCAGCTCCTACACTGGAATACGCGTTTTCCTGTAGGAGTTGCCGCAGGCTGCGATCTTTTGCTTTAAAGCGATTTCCACAACGAGTCGAAATCCTCCTCGCCCCCGCCATTGCGTGCGGCCTCCAGCGAGCGATAGGCAAACTGATTGAAGCTGTGCGTACTCGCCACCCGTCGATCCAGCCCGGCGCGGTGTTCTTCGCCATGGGTGTTGATCAGCACTTTATTGCCTTCCTGAAACGGCAGGCGCGGGGCCAGCAAGGTCGCGGGCAAGTCGATGGCACTGATCTCGGGCAGCAGCAGGCCTCGCAAGTAATGGCTGTGATCGTCCCGCGAACGCACCAGTTGCAAACCGCAGGGCTCGGCGTGCGGCGCCACCAGCTCAAGGCCCATTTGCGGTCCGCCACCACGTACCTGACGAATCCAGCGCACTACCGCAATGCTCCAGCCTTGATTCGAGCTGTCCTGAATCCCGACCATCTCCCCGGCCTGCAACTCGGCGGGCACCTCGTTCGGCCAGCCCAGGCAATAACCTCCGGGGCTATGGTTGATCACCGGCAAGGTGTAAGTCGGGTAGTGCGGCGTGTGGTCGGCTGTGCTTTCGTCTTCGCCGATATGGTCGTACTGAATCTCTTCATACGGCAGAAATTCATCAGCGCCGCTTTGCGGGGCGGCGTCGAACGCCTGGCTCCAACTGTCCTTTTCGCCCTTGGCCACCGCGCGGCTGAAGTTCGCCGCGCGGGCGCCGGGATGCTTGAGCAACTCACTGAAAGTGCGTTCGCCTCCCAGGTAGAAGTGCAGGGCGCTCATGCCGACGCACACGGTCAGGTTGCCCTGGCCGGGGGTGCGCTGAAAACTGCGCTCGGCGGTCTGGCCCCAACTGGCGTGCAGATGCTGCAGGGTGTCGAGGCTCAGTCCCGACGGGACGGGCAGTGGCGTCGATGTTTCCTGATGCAGTAAATGCGCTTCGATGACATTCACCAGCGGCTGCGGATTGACGCCGAGCAGTGTGTCCTGTTGTTCCTTGCGAAACATGCTGCGGTAGCGCGGGCCGGTGTCCAGATCGGCGCTGATGGCGAACAGCCCGTCGTCCGGGCTGCCGGGATGCAGTTTGAGCAGTGCGCTCCACGGTTCCACCACCTCAGCCAGTCGGGCGATCTGGTTCTGCCGCAGTTGGTTGCAACGAGCGCTGCCCAGCAGCAGCGCGGCGATGTAGGTCTGCTCCAGGCTCAGCTCGGTGGTCAGGCTCGCCAGGTCGTCGTGCACCCGACGCTGTTGCAGTTGCAAGCTGCAGGCGCAGCGATACAACTGATGCAGCTCGAACCACAGTTGCTCCGGCGCCGGGCTATACAGCTGCGCGGCGCGCAGCAGTTGTCCCTTGAGCGCATGCGCGGCGCGTTGCAGGGCCTGACTGACCAGCGCCGCACGATCCTTGTGGTACTTGGGCACGATGCGCAGCACGATCTGTTTGTAACCGATGGCCAACTGACTTTGCAGCGCCTGACACAGGTTGCTGATCTTGCGCGAACGGTCATCGAGCATGATCGCCTGATGCAGGAAGTGCCGTTCCAGGTGCTGACAGACGAAATACACCTCGGGGCGCAGCAGCTCCAGCAGTTGCAGGCGATTGTCACTGGGGGTCAGCAATTGATTGAGTTCGCCCAGGCCTTGGTACAACTGGCGGGCGGTTTCGCCGATGTTGGCCTTGGGCAGGCCGGCGATCCAGCGCTTGAGGTCGCGCGGGGTGGCTTCGCAGAACGACAGGCGCGACTGCGTGGGAATCGGAGCGCTCAGCAGCGGGGGGGAGATGGTCTGGCTCATGCCAAAAACCATAGCAGCAAATGAGCATGTCGGCCTTCAACCGGTAGGAGCTGCCGCAGGCTGCGATCTTTTGATCCTGGTTTTTAAAAACAAAGTCAAAAGATCGCAGCCTGCGGCAGCTCCTACGCGGGGGCGCTGATGTCTCAGGCTTTTGGCAGTGCCAAGCCTTGACCCATTTGTACTGGCGAACCGGCGACCAACTCTTCAGCCCATTTCACCTGATCCGGGCCAAACAGCACGATCGCGGTCGAACCCAGCTTGAAGCGTCCCAGTTCTGCACCTTTTTCCAGATGAATCGGCGCACGGGCAGCTTCGTCGTAGCGGAAGGTTTTCAGCTCGCGCTTCGGCGGGGTCACCAGACCGGCCCATACGGTTTCAATCGAAGCGACGATCATCGCGCCCACCAGCACCACAGCCATCGGCCCGCGCTCGGTGTCGAAAATGCACGCCACACGTTCGTTGCGGGCGAACAGTTCCGGCACGTTTTCCGCGGTGGTCTGGTTGACCGAGAAAATCCGGCCCGGGATGTAGACCATTTCGCGCAGGGTGCCGGCCAGCGGCATGTGCACGCGGTGGTAATCCTTCGGCGACAGGTAAATGGTGGCGAAGTCGCCGCCCATGAACGGTGCGGCATTCGCCGCATCACCGCCGAGCAACTCCAGCACGCTGAAGCTGTGGCCCTTGGCCTGGAACACGCGACCGTGTTCGATCGGGCCGAGCTGGCTGACCGCACCGTCGGCCGGGCTGAGGATCGCGCCCGGGGTCTGGTCCAGTGGACGCGCGCCGTCTTTCAGGGCACGGGTGAAGAACGCGTTGAAGTGCTCGTAGGCGGTCAGGTCTTCGACCAGCGCTTGCGACATGTCCACCTGATAACGCTTGGCGAACCACTGGGTGAAGGCATTCTTGAACCAGCGCACGCGGCACTCGGCAATGCAGCCGGCCAGACGCGACAGCAGGTGATGAGGCAGCAGGTACTGGCTGAGGATAAACAGACGCTCTTTCATTAGTTGTCCTTAGAACCTTGAATCTCGACAGGCGTATCAGGGTGGTTGCCCCATTCGCCCCAGGAACCGGCGTAGCCCTTGACCCGCGGATAACCGAGGGACTTGGCCACCAGATAAGTGAAGCCCGACCGGTGATGGGTCTGGCAGTGGGTAATGATTTCTTTGTCCTTGGTGATCCCGAGGTCTTCGAGGATCTGCGGCATGTCCGTGCGGATCCGCAGTTGACGCGCCTTGTCCATGCCGGCGGTCCACTCGAAGTTCACCGCGCCGGGGATATGTCCGCCCTTGGCGGCCAGCACCTTCTCGCCGGAATATTCCAGCGGCCCACGGGCATCCCAGATCGCCAGATCGGCGGCGCCGAGACGGCTTTGCAGGTATTCGCGGGTGGCGGTCGGCCCTTCGTGCAGGGTCAGCGCCACCGGGCCGCCCACCGCAGGCGGCACCTGGATCGACATCGGCATGCCCGCTTCCAGCCACGCCGGCAGACCGCCGTCGACATAGTGGTACTTGTCATGACCGATCACGTCGAGCAGCCAGATGAAACGCCCGGCCCAACCGCCGCCCTCGTCGTCGTAGACCACGTAGACCGCATCCTGGCGATGCCCCAGCTCACCGAACAACGCCTCCAGATCGGCTTTGGCCGGCAGCAGCCCCGGCGCCGGCGGCTGGCCGAGCTGGGTGCGTTTCGGGTCGACAAAGCGTGCGCCGGGAAGATGACCTTCGGCATAACGGGCAGGGCTGGTCAGATCCACCAGAATCAGTTCAGGGGAATCGAGACGCGGGAGCAGGTCGCTCGGCTCGATGACGAGCGGCAAGCCAGAGAAGTCAGACATGTGAGGTCTCCAGAGCACAAAGGGGGGGATTGTAGCGCAGCCTCATCGGCCACGGCTGCTAAAGCTGTGCAGGGCTTTCTCGATGCATTGTGCGGTTTTGCCGAATGCCTGCACGGTGATGTCGGCGAACGGCCCGCCGCCCTGATCGGCCACGACGATCATGATCACCCGGCCGTTATTGACCAGTGAGCGCAGGAACAGGTGCTCGCCACGGAACAGCGAACGCAGGCCCGGCGGCAACAATGCGGAAAACTGTGCGTTGTTCTCGGGGTTGATCCGCACTTGTGCCTGCTGCGCGAGTAACCGTTGCAGGACTTTGCTCTGACTGACGACAAAATTCAGCGCGGCGGCTTCCTTCGGCAAACCGAAGGTCTGGTGTACGCGCAGATTGGACTGCGTGCGGTCGGCCATCAGAATCATCACCCGACGCATGCCGCTGGCGACCAGCGCATCGCGCGCGGCGACGGTCAGGCTCATGGCATTGGTGAAGCGGCTCGGCTCGGCCAGCAGTTCGGCGCATTGTCGGCGCCACTGCGTCAGGTCCTCGGCACTCGGCGCGGCCGCTGGCAGCATCCCGGCCGGCAAGCGATGGGTACCCCACGGCCACAATAATGAAACGGCCGGGTGCCACAGATCGGGCATGGCATGCTGGCGCGCACTGTTGGCGGCTTGCTGGTGCAACTGCTGCTGCACTTCATCCATCGAGATTTGCAGATAAAGGCTGGTCAGGTACTGCCAGCGCTCGCTGTGCGGACTGTCCCAGGCCTGTTGCGCCGACAGCGCCAGACCGTTGGCCAGCAATACGGTGTTGGCCGGTTGATTGAGCCAGCGGCGCAAAGTCGGATCGTCATCGAGGCGATTCTGCTGGCGCAGCGGATGCTCGCTGTCGCGGGCGATACGCAGCACTTTCACCAGTTCGCGCTGTTCGCTGAGCAGCAGTTTATAGCCTTGCTGCACCCAGATCGGCAGGTGCCAGACCTGTACCAGTGCCTCGGCGATCTTCAGCAGGCGTACGCCAAACAGTTGCTTCTCGACCACCAGCGCCGATTCGCCCTTGTGGATCACCCGCAGTTCCCACTCTTCGAGCAACTCGGGAAACGTCAGCGCCAGCGGCCATAACGGCGACAGAAACAACAGGCTGCCCCAATGAATGTCCTGCCACAGGCGCGCGAGGCGACTGGCGAAAAAACCGTTGGCCTGTTGTGTGGCGTGCTGGCTGATCATTTGCAGTTGGCGCAGGGCCTTGGGGATCTGCAGCTGCGGTTCGACCGGCAGGCGCGCGAGCAATTCTTCGGTACGCGCCAGGCCCAGACGGTTGATCGCCACCTCGAGATTTTCCGCCGGTGCGGCCAGGGTGCCGTGGGTGTGACGATTCGCCTCACGGATGATGCTCAAGGCCAGTGCCGGGCTGTCCTGCATCAGGTCGGCGATGTCGCGCAGCGAACTGCGGTTGTCACGGATCGCGCGGCACACCTTGTCGTGAGCCTCTTGCGGCACGGGCAGCCGGACGCTGTCGAGCAGCTTGACCCAGCCTTCGAGGGTGGTCGGTTTTACGGGTGGGACGTTCGTTTCATTAGCCATGTCTGGACGGGATCTTCACTGACTGTAGACGCGCCCGGCATGGGCTAAATTGGCTTTTCGCCTGAACTGGCTATAGTCTGGCGCAGTTTTGCCGATAAGTAGAAGAAGAGATTTTTTAACTTCCGAATATGACCTTGAACCCGACTTAAACAAGTACTTTCTACCTATGGCTAAAATTATCGGCATCATCGTCGTGTTCGCGAGCGTGCTCGGCGGATACGTGCTCTCCCACGGCAAAATTGCCGCCCTGATCCAGCCCTTCGAGGTGATGATCATCGGTGGTGCGGCCCTCGGTGCATTCCTGCAGGCCAACCCCGGTTACATGACGATGCACGTGCTCAAGAAATCCCTGAGCATGTTCAGTTCGCGTTTCAGCCACACGTTCTATCTGGAAGTGCTGGGCCTGATCTACGAGATTCTCAACAAGAGCCGCCGCGAAGGCATGATGGCCATCGAAGGCGACATCGAAGACGCTGCCGCGAGCCCGATCTTCGCCAAGTACCCGGCCGTGCTCAAAGACGAGCGCATGACCGCGTTCATCTGCGATTACCTGCGCATCATGTCCTCCGGCAACATGGCTCCGCATGAGCTGGAAGGCCTGTTCGACATGGAGCTCTACAGCCTCAAGGAAGACCTTGAGCACCCGTCCCATGCGGTGAACGGCATCGCCGACGCCATGCCCGGTTTCGGTATCGTCGCGGCGGTACTGGGTATTGTGGTGACCATGGCGTCCCTGGGTGAAGGCGATCAGAAATCCATCGGTCTGCACGTGGGTGCGGCACTGGTCGGTACCTTCTTCGGTATTCTCGCGGCCTACGGTTTCTTCGGCCCGTTGGCGCATTCCCTGGCCCACGATGCCAAGGAAGAACTGAACGTCTATGAAGCCATCAAGGCCTCGCTGGTGGCGTCGGCTTCCGGCATGCCGCCATCGCTGGCGGTGGAGTTCGGGCGCAAGGTGCTGTACCCGGCGCACCGTCCAAGCTTCGCCGAGCTGGAACAAGCCGTTCGCGGTCGCTAAGCCATGGAAAATAATCAGCCGATAATCATCAAGCGCGTCAAGCGCATAGCCGGTGGGCATCACGGCGGGGCGTGGAAGATCGCCTTCGCCGACTTCGCCACGGCGATGATGGCGTTCTTCCTGGTGTTGTGGTTGCTGTCCACCGCAACCCCGGAGCAGAAGATCGCCATCGCCGGTTACTTCAAGGACCCGGTCGGCTTCTCCGAAAGCGGCACGCCGTACATCATCGATCTGGGCGGCACACCGACCCTGGCGCCGGAAAACACCCTCAACCCTGAAGTGAAATCGCAGCCGCAACCGGACAAGGTCACGGTCGACACCGAGCAGGTCGAAGGCATGGCCGAGCAGGTCGAGAAAGAACGCCTGGAATTGTTGCTGCAAGAACTGCAGAACAAGGTCGACGAGAACCCGCAGCTGCAGAAGTTCAAGGATCAGATCCTGTTCGAGATCACCCCGAACGGCCTGCGCATCCAGATCATGGACGCCGAAAACCGGCCGATGTTCGACTCGGGCTCGGCACGGCTGAAGCCGTACTTCGAAGACATCCTGCTGGCCATGGCCGACACCATCAAAGCGGTGCCGAACAAGATCAGCATCAGCGGCCACACCGACGCCAAGCCGTACACCGGCACCGGCGATTTCGGTAACTGGGAGCTCTCGGCGAATCGTGCCAACGCCGCGCGGCGTGCACTGGTGGCCGGCAGTTATCCGGATTCGCAGGTGGCGCGAGTCGTGGGTTATGCCTCGTCGGCGCTGTTCGACAAGGAAAACCCGTTCAACCCGGTCAACCGCCGCATCGACATCGTGGTCCTGACCAAAAAGGCGCAAGCGGCCATCGAAGGCTCGCAGGGGGCCGATGCGGCCAAACCTGCTGCCGAAGGTCAGAACGGCGCCGCTCCGGCGACGCCGGTCGATCCGAACGCGTTGCCGGCAGATCAGCAACCGGTACCGGCCCACGAGTTGCGCGAACGCTTGAACCTGTTCGACGACGCCGCACCGAAACCGGCCGCGCCGGGGACTGCGGCGCCAGCGCCGTCTGCTCCGCCAGCCGCTGCACCGGCCCCCGCGCCGAAGCAGTGACCGACAAAAAAGCCGACAGTGATGTCGGCTTTTTTGTGGCTGTTGATCGGCTTCAAAAGCCGCGTCGAATCCGGTTTTTCAGTTGTTCATGGAACAGATCGGCGTTGCGCTTATAGGTACCACTGAAGGATTCGTTGCTCGAATCCAGCGTCATCGAGCGCTTGCTCGACACCTCTTCACGATAGGCATCAATGAAGAAATTCAGATCATTGGCCGTACTCAGCTTCGGCCACTTGTCCAGATACTCCGGCAACTGCGCTTGCCCGGTGCGGAACGAGCAGATCCGCCGGTTGCTGATGGTCGCTTCGCCGATTTCGAACGGCACCCACCACGACAGCGCAGTCTGCTCCGAAACCACCGCCAGCAGGTGCGTGCACTCGGTGATGTTGCGGGTGATCACGCCGGTGATGTCGTCGGTGGTCTGCGATTCCGGGTCGAGCACATCAAGGTAAGTCTTGATGTTGGCCTGTATCAGTCGGCTGTTGATAACCATGGCCTGCGGGCGATCCATGTGGCGGTAGCTGATGAAAACCGGCATCAGAAATGTCCTTTTATGGCGAGTTCGCGGTAATAGGCGCCGAGTGCGGTGAGGCGGCAGCCCGTGGAGTGAATGGCGGCGTAATACATGTGCTCGGCTTCCACCGGTTCGATCAGGCTGTGGCGGTTGCACTTTTGCAGTTGCGCGAAGACCTCACCGTGCTCCGGGTCGAATGTCGTTTCGGTAGGTTCGTAGCTGGGATCGAGGGCGAACATCGACTCGGCTTCGGCAAACCATTCCGGCAACTTGCGCAGGATCTCTTTGGGGATCAGCGGCGAGACCTCGCGCAAGGAAATGAACTGCGAAACGTTGGTCTTGAATACCGGACGCTGTTCCCAGGCGTCGAGCGCGTTGTCGACGAAGGAATACAGGCTGCCGGGGGTAATTTTGCCGAGAATGTTCGCCGCCCCACCGTGCAGGGCCTGCAGCAACAAAGCGGTGAAGACGCCATGTTGCGTACCCTCCATGGCCGGCTCCTCCTTTTTGCAGGCGGTGAGAATGGTCATGCCTTCACCGACCACGCTGCTTTCACTGCGCAAGGCTCGGACCTCACCGGCCGAGCCGCCTTGGCAGCAATCGAGGATGATCACTTTGTTTTTGATGCGGGTGGCTTTGGTGGCCCAGTTGAGAACGTCGCTGATGCGGATGCCGTCCTTGGCCGTGCGATAGTCCTGCGGGATCAGCATGCCTTCATCGGTGTCGACATCGAAGCTGCCGTGGCCGGCGAAATACAGCAGGGCGACGTTGCAGTCGCCGGAAAACAGTTCGCGAATCTGGTCTTCAAGTTTTTCCCGGCTCAGGTAGTCCTCTGCGGACGTCAGCACCACGTTCTTGAAATTCGGATCGCCGTTGGCGTCGGTCTTCAGCACCGAAGCCATGGCCATGGCGTCATTGCTGCAACCGCTCAGTCGCGAAACATGGGTGTAGTCGTTAATGCCGATAAACAGTCCCTTGCGCATGGTTACACCGCCGTGTGCTGGCGGATCGCACCGATGATGCTGTTGGTATTCCACGCGCACTCGGCGTGCGCCGCATTACGCACCACCGTGGAAATGCGGTCGGCACCGAACGGTTTGATCGCGATGATCACTTTGCCCATGCGCTTGGCGATCTCGATTTCCTTGTTGATCCACTTGCTGTAGGTCGAATACATCCCGGCCATGATCAGCACCGCCGAGCACGGACGGATCTTGTTTTCGATGGCCTCTTCGAGCTGCCTGTCGGTCTGCGCGCCCATGACCGGGTTGTGCGGCGGCACGGAAAAATTCTTGAAACTGAAATCCGGTCTGGCGCCGAGCAGGCGTACCAGATTGTCGTGGGCGTGGGCGTAGTTCCACGAATGGCTGATGAACAAATGGTAGGTCTGCATGGGGTTCCTCGAAGGTCGCGAAGGTGCGAAGGAACAACCCAATCTAGGCATCTGGAAAGCGCCCGCAAGGTCTGCGCGCGGAAAGAGAAATGTCCTGCAAGCAGGTGCGAGCAGGCCTGTCAGAAAGGTCTGACGTTTAAACGGTCGGGGGATTTGTCAGGCGTGGTCCGACATCCGGCAGCCCCCGGACGGGGGGCTGCCAGTGCAGGTGTTTAGTAGCCGGTTTCCGGCAGGCTGGCGATGATCGAGCGGTAGCTGTTCATCCGCTGTTGCTGCACGCGGCCATCTTCCAGGGCCTTGAGCAGTGCGCAGCCAGGTTCGCGGTCATGCTTGCAGTCGCGAAAGCGGCAGGTGCCGAGCAGGTCGTTGAACTCGATGAAGCCGGCTTCGACATCAGCGCGGCTGACGTGGCCCAGGCCGAACTCACGGATCCCCGGGGAGTCGATCAACTCGCCGCCGCCCGGAAAGTGGAACAGGCGCGCAGTGGTCGTGGTGTGCGTACCCTGACCGGACAACTCCGACAGCGGGCCGACACGGGTTTCGACTTCCGGCAGCAGGCTGTTGACCAGCGACGACTTGCCGACGCCGGACTGGCCGACGAATACGCTGATGCGGCCGTCGAGCTGCTTCTGCAACTGCTCCATGCCGTTGCCGTGATGCGCGGACACTTCCAGCACCGGATAACCCAGCGTGCGGTACACCGCCAGCAGCGCGTTGAGCGCCGGGGCGTTCTGCTCGTCGATCAGGTCGAATTTGTTCAGCAGCAGCAACGGACGGATGCCGGCGTGTTCAGCGGCCACCAGGTAGCGGTCGATCAGGTTGGCATGCGGCTCGGGCAGTGGCGCGAAGACAATGACGATCATGTCGACGTTGGCAGCGACCGGCTTGAGCTGGCCACGGCTGTCCGGGCGGCAGAGTTCGGTGGTGCGCGGCAGTTGTGCGACGATCACGCCGATGCCCTGGTTGCCGGCGCGCCAGACCACCCGATCACCGGTCACCAGCGCCGGCAGGTTGGCGCGCAGGTGGCAACGGAATACCTGACCGGCCAGATCGCCGTCCACGGCCTCGACCTCGACCTGCACCCCGAAGTGGGCGATCACCAGGCCGTGTTGCTCAGGCCCGAGGTCGCCGCCCTCAAGGGCTTCGACCGCCGAGGACTCGCGTTTGGCGGCGCGGGCGGCGCGCTCGCCCTGAATCTTTTCGATGCGCCAGTTTTGACGACGATTGAGTTGGCGTTTGGCCATGGGTGTTCCGTCTGAAGAATGCAGCGATTAGGTAAAACGGCCGCGAGTTTAGCACGCCCGGGCACCGGCCTAGGCTAAACTGCGCAGCATTGCCTAGGAGCCCGAATATGCAAAACCCGCAGAACCTGATCTGGATCGACCTGGAAATGACCGGTCTGGATCCGGAAAACGACGTCATCATCGAAATGGCCACCATCGTCACCGACAGTGACCTGAACACCCTGGCCGAAGGCCCGGTGATCGCCATTCACCACAGTGACGAAGTGCTCGCCCGCATGGACGAGTGGAACACCCGCACCCACGGCAACTCGGGCCTGACCCAGCGCGTACGCGACAGCCGCATCAGCATGGCCGAAGCCGAGGCCGAGACCCTCGCCTTTCTGGAAAAGTGGGTGCCGAAAGGCAAGTCGCCGATCTGCGGCAACAGCATCTGCCAGGATCGGCGCTTCCTTTATACCCACATGAAGGCGCTGGAAAGCTACTTCCACTACCGCAACCTCGACGTGTCGACGCTCAAGGAGCTGGCCGCGCGCTGGGCGCCGGACGTGCGCGACAGCTTCAAGAAGGGCAGCACGCACCTGGCACTGGACGACATCCGCGAATCGATCGCCGAGCTGCAGCACTACCGCAAGCATTTCATCAAGTTTTGATGCCGGGGGGCGTCGCGTTCGCGCCCCCTTCTGGTGCGGCCCCGAAATGGCTAGACTGCGCGCCTTCCTGCCAGGACCGCCACCATGTTGCTGATGCTCTATCTGATCGCCATTACCGCCGAAGCCATGACCGGCGCGCTGTCTGCCGGACGGCGCGGCATGGACTGGTTCGGGGTGGTGCTGATCGCCTGTGTCACGGCGCTGGGCGGTGGTTCGGTGCGTGATGTGCTGCTTGGGCACTATCCGCTGACGTGGGTCAAGCACCCGGAATATTTGGTGCTGACCTCGGCCGCCGCAATGCTCACCGTGTTCACCGCGCGCTGGATGCGTCACCTGCGCTCACTGTTTCTGGTGCTCGACGCGGTCGGCCTGGTGGCGTTCACCCTGATTGGCTGCATGACTGCGCTGGAAATGGGCCACGGCATGCTGGTGGCATCGGTCAGCGGCGTGATCACTGGAGTGTTCGGCGGCATCCTGCGCGACATTTTCTGCAACGACATCCCGCTGATCTTCCGCCGCGAACTGTACGCCAGCGTCTCGTTCGCCGCCGCGTGGTGCTACATGCTCTGCCTGTACCTGAATGTGCCGAGCGAGCAGGCGATCCTGATTACCCTGTTCGGCGGTTTTCTGCTGCGGTTGCTGGCCATCCGTTTCCATTGGGAAATGCCCAAGTTCGTCTATAACGACGAGCATTAATGCATTCCCCTGCAGGAGCTGCCGCAGGCTGCGATCCTTTGATCTTGTCTTTTAAATATCAAAGTCAAAAGATCGCAGCCTGCGGCAGCTCCTACAATTGACCGTGTTGTTTCAGCGCCCACTCGACGTGTTCGCGGACTAGATCGGATGGGTAATCACGGCGCGCCTTCAAGGCTTCCAGTACCGGAATGCTTGATGGCGCGTTGCCGAGCCCGACCGCCAGATTGCGCAGCCAGCGCTCGTAACCTGCACGGCGCAGCGGTGAGCCTTCGGTGCTGCTGAGAAATCTGTCTTCGTCCCACATGAACAGTTCGGCCAGCTCGGCGTTGTCCAGGTTGTGCCGCGGCTTGAAATCGCTTTCCCCGGACGGTCGGGCGAAGCGGTTCCACGGGCAGACAATCTGGCAGTCGTCGCAGCCGAACACCCGGTTGCCGATCAGCGGGCGCAGGTCTTCGGGGATGGCGTTTTTCAGTTCGATGGTCAGGTACGAAATGCAGCGCCGAGCGTCCAGCACGTAGGGGCCGACGAAGGCGTTGGTCGGGCAGATATCCAGACACGCGGTGCAGCGCCCGCAATGTTCGCTGCTGTGCGGTTCGTCCACGGGCAGCGGCAGATCGACAAACAGTTCACTCAAGAAGAAATAGCTGCCGGCCTTGCGGTTCAGCACGAGCGTATTTTTACCGATCCAGCCCAGCCCGGCCTGCTCGGCGATGGCTTTTTCCAGCACCGGGGCGCTGTCGACGAAGGCGCGAAAACCGAACGGGCCGATCTCTGACTGAATCTTGTCGGCCAATTGCTGCACACGTTTACGGATCAATTTGTGGTAATCGCGGCCCAAGGCATAACGCGAGACGTAAGCTTTCTCCGGTTGCGCGAGCATTTGTGCCATTTGGGTGTCGCCGGGCAGGTAGTCCATGCGCAGCGAAACCACACGCAACGTACCGGGAACCAGTTCCTCCGGATGCGAGCGTTTGCTGCCGTGGGCGCCCATGTAATCCATTTCGCCGTGGTAGCCGGCGGCGAGCCAGCGCTGCAGATGCTGCTCATGCTCGGCCAGGTCCAGACCGCTGATGCCGACTTGCTGGAAGCCCAGCTCGCGGCCCCAATCCTTGATCGATTGGGCGAGGGCGGGCAGATCTGTGGTGATGGCGGACATGAGGCGAGAGAAACCGGAGCTGAGGTGCGTATAATTCTGCCAGACATCGGAGCCCGAAGACGCATGCCGCACACGAAAGATGAATTACCCGACGCGCTGTATGGCGCCGCGCAGGTGCGAGCACTCGATGCGCGGTTGATCGCTGCGGGTACGCCGGGCTTCGAATTGATGCAGCGCGCCGCTCATGCGACCTGGCGCGCATTGGTGCGACAGTGGCCTGCAGCGCACCAAATGACTGTGCTTGCCGGGCATGGCAACAACGCCGGTGATGGTTTTCTGATCGCCGCGCTGGCGCACCGGGCCGGTTGGTCCGTGCGAGCACTGGCCGTTGGTGATCCGCAACGCTTGCAGGGCGACGCGGCGCAGGCTTATGCGCAGGCCATCAACGATGGTGTCGCCGTGCTGGGCTGGACCGCGCACAGCGAGCTGCGCGGGGTGATTGTCGATGCCTTGCTCGGCACCGGGCTGACCGGCGATGTACGCGAGCCGTATGCCGCAGCGATCAAGGCAATCAATGCCAGTGGCCTGCCGGTGGTGGCGGTGGATATTCCTTCCGGACTGTCTGCCGATACCGGCCATGTTCTCGGCGTTGCGGTGCGCGCCGACCTTACCGTGACCTTTATCGGCTTGAAGCTCGGCCTGTTCACCGGTGATGCGGCGGATCAGGTCGGGGCGCTGGTGTTTAACGATCTGCAAGCCGCCGCCGACATCTACCGTGACGTTCCTGCCAGCGCTGTGCGTCTTGTGACGGCTAATCTTCCGCGACTGACTGCGCGTGCGCCCGCTGCGCATAAAGGGCGCTTCGGGCATTTGCTGTTGATCGGCGGCGATCAGGGGTTTGGCGGGGCGATTCTGCTCAGTTCCGAAACGGCCCTGCGCAGCGGCGCCGGGATGGTGTCGCTGGCAACCCGGCCGGAACATGTCCCGGCAGCGCTGACGCGGATACCGGAAGTCATGGTGCTCGGCACGTCGTCGGCCAATCAGTTGATGGGGCTGCTGGAAAAAGTCTCGGTGCTGGTGGTGGGCCCGGGACTTGGGCAGGCCAGTTGGGGCCGAGCGCTGTTGTCGGCGGCCGCCAATGCGCCGCTGCCACAGGTATGGGACGCCGACGCGTTGAATCTGCTGGCGAGTGGTTTTGTCAGCCTGCCCAAAGATTGCGTGATCACTCCACATCCGGGCGAGGCAGCGCGCCTGTTGGGCGTCAGTACCGCTGAGGTGCAGGCCGATCGCCCGGCCGCCGCGCGGGCGTTGAGCAAAAAATACTCGGCCGTCGTGGTGCTCAAAGGCGCCGGCAGCCTGATCGCTCATCCTGATGGGCGTCTGGCGCTGTGTCACCAGGGCCATCCGGCGATGGCCACCGCTGGTCTGGGCGATGTACTCGCCGGGTTGACCGGGGCGCTGCTGGCACAGGGCATGGACGGCTTCGATGCCGCGTGCCTGGCAGTCTGGCTGCACGCCAATGCCGGCGCGCAACAAGGTAAATTCGGCCGTGGACTGGCGGCCAGCGATCTGATTCCAGTCATTCGTCAGTTGTTGGAGGAGCATGCACCGTGTCTGAAGTAACCCTGTACCTGGCCGATGAACAGGCCATGAGCGACTTTGGCGCACGGATCGCCCGCGTTACCCGGGGCCACGGCCTGATTTTTCTCGAAGGCAACCTGGGCATGGGCAAAACCACTCTGTCGCGGGGCATCATTCGTGGCCTGGGGCACGTTGGCGCGGTAAAAAGTCCGACCTTCACCCTGGTCGAACCCTACGAAATCGGTGACATCCGCGCCTTTCACTTCGATCTGTATCGCCTGGTCGATCCGGAAGAGCTGGAGTTTCTCGGCATCCGCGACTATTTCGAAGACGACGCGCTGTGCCTGATCGAGTGGCCCGATAAAGGTGCAGGCTTTTTGCCAAAGCCTGACCTGACCATTACCATTAGCCCGCAAGACAGCGGGCGTTCGCTGAAAATTTTATCCCAGGGCTCGCGTGGCGACGCCTGGTGTGCCGCTTTGGCATTGGAATCCAATTAAATGATGGGGTTAGGTATGCGCTTTCGCGCGTTGGTGGCTGCCGTTGGACTGATGTTGATGGCAGTGACCGTCAACGCTGTGGCCGAGACAAAGGTCAACAGCGTGCGCCTGTGGCGGGCGCCGGACAACACGCGACTGGTCTTCGACCTGAGCGGCCCGGTGCAGCACAGCGTCTTCACCCTGACCGCACCGGATCGGCTGGTGATCGACATCAACGGCGCCACCCTGGGCGCGCCGCTGAAAGTCTCGACCGCCAACACGCCAATCACCGCGATGCGTTCGGCCCAGCGTACGCCGACCGACCTGCGGGTGGTCATCGACCTGAAAAAAGCCGTCACCCCGAAAAGCTTCTCGCTGGCGCCGAACGCGCAATACGGTAACCGTCTGGTGGTCGACCTGTTCGACAACCCGGCCGATGCGGCGCCGCCGCCAGCTCCGACGCCATCGGTCGCCACCGTGCCGGCCGTGCCGGTCACGCCGTCGGAACCGGCGATCAAGTTGCCACCGGCCCCGGCCGGCAAGCGCGACATCATTGTGGTGATCGACGCCGGCCACGGCGGCGAAGACCCGGGTGCGTCCGGCTCGCGCGGCCAGCGTGAGAAAGACGTGGTGCTGCAGATCGCCCGCGAACTGCAGCGTCAGGTCAACGGCATGAAAGGTTTCCGCGCCGAGCTGACCCGGACCGGCGACTACTTCATCCCGTTGCGCGGCCGTACCGAAATTGCCCGCAAGAAGGGCGCCGACCTGTTTGTTTCGATCCACGCCGACGCCGCGCCGTCTGCAGCAGCCTTCGGTGCCTCGGTGTTTGCCCTGTCCGATCGCGGCGCCACCTCGGAAACCGCTCGTTGGCTGGCTGACAGCGAAAACCGTTCCGACCTGATCGGCGGTGCCGGCAATGTCAGCCTCGACGACAAGGACCGCATGCTCGCCGGTGTGTTGCTCGACCTGTCGATGACCGCGTCGCTGACCTCCAGCCTCAACGTCGGTCAGAAAGTCCTGACCAACATTGGCCGCGTGACCCCGCTGCACAAGCAGCGGGTGGAGCAGGCCGGCTTCATGGTGCTGAAGTCGCCGGACATCCCGTCGATCCTCGTCGAAACCGGATTTATCTCCAACGCCAACGAAGCGAACAAACTCTCGGCATCGAGCCACCAGCAGGCGTTGGCCCGCTCGATCAGCAGCGGCGTGCGCCAGTTCTTCCAGCAGAACCCGCCACCGGGCACCTACATCGCCTGGCTGCGTGACTCCGGCAAGATCGCCCAGGGCCCGCGTGATCACCGCGTAAGCCCGGGCGAAACGCTGGCGATGATTGCGGTGCGTTATCAGGTATCCCCCGCGACGCTGCGCAGCGCCAACAACCTCAGCAGCGATGAGTTGAAGGTCGGTCAGCACCTGACCATCCCTGGCACCGAACTGGCGTCCAAAGAATGAACCAGGTGTTGAACGCTGCGCGCATTGAACTGCTCAGCCCACGGCTGGCGAACCAGATCGCTGCCGGTGAGGTGGTCGAACGCCCGGCTTCGGTGATCAAGGAGTTGCTGGAAAACAGCCTCGACTCCGGTGCCAGGCGCATCGATGTCGATGTCGAACAGGGCGGCGTCAAGCTGCTGCGGGTGCGTGACGACGGCAGCGGTATTTCCGCCGACGACCTGCCGCTGGCGCTGGCCCGTCACGCCACCAGCAAGATCCGCAATCTCGAAGACCTCGAACAGGTGATGAGCCTCGGCTTCCGTGGTGAAGCACTGGCGTCGATCAGTTCCGTGGCGCGCCTGACCCTGACCTCGCGCACCCGCGATGCGGAGCAGGCGTGGCAGGTTGAGACTGAAGGCCGCGACATGGCGCCTCGGGTACAGCCGGCAGCGCATCCGGTCGGTACCTCGGTGGAAGTGCGCGACCTGTTCTTCAATACGCCGGCACGGCGCAAGTTTCTCAAGACCGAAAAAACCGAATTCGATCACCTGCAAGAAGTGATCAAACGTCTGGCGCTGGCGCGTTTCGACGTCGCCTTCCATTTACGCCATAACGGCAAGACCATCCTCAGCCTGCACGAGGCCCACGATGATGCGGCCCGCGCCCGGCGGGTGGCGGCGATTTGTGGTTCGGGCTTTTTGGAGCAGGCGCTGCCGATCGAGATCGAGCGCAACGGCTTGCACCTGTGGGGCTGGGTCGGTTTGCCGACTTTCAACCGCAGTCAGGCGGACTTGCAGTATTTTTTCGTGAACGGCCGTGCGGTACGCGACAAACTGGTGGCGCATGCGGTGCGTCAGGCTTATCGCGATGTGCTGTTCAACGGTCGTCATCCGACGTTTGCGCTGTTTTTCGAGGTTGATCCGGCGGCGGTGGACGTCAACGTGCACCCGACCAAGCACGAAGTGCGCTTCCGTGACGGGCGCATGGTGCATGACTTCCTTTACGGCACGCTGCACCGTGCGCTGGGCGATGTGCGTCCCGAGGATCAATTGGCCGGTTCCGTGACGACCGCTGTCGTTCGGCCAACGGGCATCGAGGCCGGTGAGTTCGGCCCACAGGGTGAAATGCGTCTGGCAGCCAATGCGCTGCTGGAGCAACCGCAGGCGCAACCGGCGTTCAACACGTCTTCGGGCGCCAGCGCTGGCGGCGCTTATCAGTATCAGTACACGCCACGTCCGCAATCGGCGATCCCGCCGGCCGCCGAGGCTCAAGCCGCTTACCGCGAGTTCTTCGCACCGTTGCCGGAAGCTAATGCCAACGCACTGCCGGCCGGTCAGGAAGATATTCCGCCGCTTGGTTACGCACTGGCGCAGCTCAAGGGGATCTACATCCTGTCCGAGAACGCCCAGGGTCTGGTGCTGGTGGACATGCATGCCGCGCATGAGCGGATCATGTACGAACGCTTGAAGATCGCCATGGCCAGCGAAGGCCTCAGCGGCCAGCCGCTGCTGGTGCCGGAGTCACTGGCGGTCAGTCAGCGTGAAGCCGATTGCGCCGAAGAACACGCTGCATGGTTCCAGAAGCTGGGCTTCGAGCTGCAGCGTCTGGGCCCGGAAACGTTGGCGATCCGCCAGATTCCGGCGCTGCTCAAGCAGGCCGAGGCCAATCGGCTGGTGGGTGACGTGTTGTCGGATCTGATGGAATACGGCACCAGCGACCGGATTCAGGCACACCTGAACGAACTGCTCGGGACCATGGCCTGCCACGGTGCGATTCGCGCCAATCGGCGTCTGGCCCTACCAGAAATGAACGGCCTGCTGCGCGACATGGAAAACACCGAGCGCAGCGGTCAATGCAACCATGGCCGACCGACCTGGACCCAACTGGGCCTGGACGATCTGGACAAACTGTTCCTGCGCGGTCGTTGATGAGCCAGCTTCCTCCAGCGATTTTCCTGATGGGCCCGACCGCTGCGGGCAAGACCGACCTGGCCATCGAGCTGACCAAGGTGCTGCCGTGCGAGCTGATCAGCGTCGACTCGGCGCTGGTCTATCGCGGCATGGACATCGGCACCGCCAAGCCTTCCAGGGAGTTGCTGGCCGAGTTTCCGCACCGGCTGATCGATATTCTCGATCCGGCTGAAGCCTATTCGGCTGCGGATTTCCGTCGCGATGCCCTGCAAGCCATGGCCGAGATCACCGCGCGCGGGAAAATTCCGCTGCTGGTCGGCGGCACCATGCTCTATTACAAGGCGTTGGTTGAAGGCCTGGCGGACATGCCGGCGGCTGATCCTGAAGTCCGCGCACAGATCGAAGAAGAGGCTGCGCGCCTTGGCTGGCAAGCCCTGCACGAGCAGCTGGCGATCATCGATCCGGTGTCGGCGGCACGCATTCACCCGAACGATCCGCAGCGCCTGAGTCGGGCGCTGGAGGTTTATCGGGTCAGCGGTCAGAGCATGACCGCCCTGCGTCAGCAACAATCTGCGCAAAGTACTGAAGCAGCCGCTTCGGGACGGCAACAATTGCCCTATACTGTCGCGAACTTGGCCATTGCTCCGGCAAATCGCCAGGTACTGCACGAACGCATTAAACAAAGATTCACAAATATGCTGGAACAGGGATTCATCGACGAGGTCGTAGCCCTGCGTAAAAGAAGTGACCTGCATGCCGGGTTGCCGTCTATACGTGCGGTAGGCTACCGCCAAGTCTGGGACTACCTGGATGGCAAGCTGTCGTTAGCTGAAATGCAGGAACGCGGCATCATTGCCACGCGTCAATTGGCCAAGCGCCAGTTCACTTGGCTGCGCAGCTGGGAAGAACTGCACTGGCTGGACAGTCTTGATTGCGACAATCTGCCACACGCCTTGAAATACCTTGGGACCATCTCCATATTGAGCTGAGTCCTTGCAATTGCCGTCTATCCTTGGGGGTGTGGCGGCCAAAGCCATCTGAATTACCTATTTTTATTATTGAATCCTTAAAGGAGTGCGGCACATGTCAAAAGGGCATTCGCTACAAGACCCTTACTTGAATACTTTACGTAAAGAGAAAGTTGGGGTTTCCATCTACCTGGTCAACGGTATCAAACTGCAAGGCACGATCGAGTCGTTCGACCAGTTCGTTATCCTGCTGAAAAACACCGTCAGCCAGATGGTTTACAAACACGCTATCTCGACAGTCGTGCCAGTACGTCCAATTCGTCTGCCTAGCGCAACCGAATCCGATGCAGGTGACGCTGAGCCAGGTAACGCCTGATAGGAGTCTCCTTTGTTCTTTGAGCGCCACGGTGGTGGTGAGCGAGTCATCCTCGTTCACTTGGAAGGTCAGGACCCTGAGGCGCGCGAAGATCCGCAGGAGTTTCAGGAATTGGCTAATTCGGCGGGCGCCGAGACCGTTGCGTTTTTTAACGTACCGCGTCATCGGCCAACCGCCAAATTCCTGATTGGCAGCGGCAAGGTCGAAGAGTTACGCGACCTGGTCCATGCCGAGAAGGCCGATCTGGTGATTTTCAATCACATTCTCACGCCCAGTCAGGAACGTAACCTCGAACGTGTTTTCGAGTGTCGCGTGATCGACCGTACCGGCCTGATTCTCGATATCTTTGCCCAGCGCGCGCGTACCCATGAAGGCAAGCTCCAGGTCGAACTGGCCCAGCTTGATCACATGAGCACCCGTCTGGTTCGCGGCTGGACTCACCTTGAGCGTCAGGGTGGCGGTATCGGCATGCGCGGCCCGGGTGAAACCCAGCTCGAAACCGACCGGCGTCTGCTGCGGGTACGTCTGCGTCAGATCAAGGGTCGTCTGGAAAAAGTGCGCAGCCAGCGCGAGCAATCGCGACGCGGCCGCTCCCGTGCGGATATTCCTACCGTGTCTCTGGTGGGCTATACCAACGCCGGTAAATCCACGCTGTTCAATAACGTGACCAAATCCGAGGTGTACGCGGCCGACCAGTTGTTCGCCACGCTGGACCCGACCCTGCGCCGTCTGGAACTGGACGACCTGGGGCCGATTGTTCTCGCGGACACGGTAGGGTTCATTCGGCACTTGCCGCACAAGCTGGTCGAGGCATTTCGGTCTACGCTCGAAGAGTCGAGCAACTCCGACCTGCTGTTGCACGTGATCGACGCGGCCGAGCCGGATCGCATGTTGCAGATCGAGCAGGTGATGGTGGTGCTGGGCGAGATCGGGGCGCAGGACTTGCCGATCCTCGAGGTATACAACAAACTCGATTTGCTTGAAGGCGTTGAGCCACAGATCCAGCGCGATGCCGATGGCAAGCCACAACGGGTCTGGCTGTCGGCGCGTGATGGCACGGGGCTGGAATTGCTTGAGCAAGCCATTGCCGAGTTGCTGGGCAGTGATTTGTTTGTGGGCACATTGCGTTTGCCACAACGGTTCGCTCGACTGCGTGCGCAGTTCTTCGAACTCGGCGCGGTACAGAAAGAAGAACACGACGAAGAAGGCATCTGCCTGCTGGCCGTTCGTTTGCCCCGGGTCGAGTTGAATCGACTGGTAAGCCGCGAAGGATTGCAGCCGATGGAATTCATCGAGCAACACACTTTGCAATAAAAGCCTGGCAAAGCGGTTGTGCCGCAACGGCAGGCATTCTGTAGCATTGGTCGGCGCGCCGTGGGTGCGTCTTTGCTTTATCAGATGGAGAGCGCTATGGCTTGGAATGAGCCGGGTGGCAACTCGAATAATCAGGATCCTTGGGGTGGCAAGCGCCGCAATAACGGCGACCGCAAGGGGCCACCGGATCTCGACGAGGCCTTCCGAAAGCTGCAGGAAAGCCTGAACGGGTTGTTCGGTGGTGGTAAGAAACGCGGTGGTGACGACGGCGGTGGTTCGGGCAGGAGTGGTGGCGGCTTCGGCGGTCTGCTCGGCATCGGCCTCGTCGTGCTGGCGGCTGTCTGGCTGTACAGCGCGGTCTATGTGGTCGACGAGCAGGAGCAAGCCGTGGTGCTGCGCTTCGGCAAGTACTACGAGACTGTCGGCCCCGGCCTGAACATCTACTTCCCGCCGATCGACAAGAAGTACATGGAGAACGTCACGCGTGAGCGTGCCTACACCAAGCAGGGCCAGATGCTGACCGAAGACGAAAACATCGTCGAAGTGCCGCTGACCGTGCAGTACAAGATCAGCAACCTGCAGGATTTCGTGCTGAACGTCGATCAGCCGGAAATCAGCCTGCAGCATGCGACCGACAGCGCCCTGCGCCACGTGGTGGGTTCGACCGCCATGGACCAGGTGCTGACCGAAGGTCGTGAACTGATGGCCAGCGAAATCAAGGAGCGTCTGCAACGTTTCCTCGATACCTATCGCACCGGTATCACCGTCACCCAGGTCAACGTACAGAGCGCAGCGGCACCGCGCGAAGTGCAGGAAGCCTTTGACGATGTGATCCGCGCCCGCGAAGACGAGCAGCGTTCGCGCAACCAGGCGGAAACCTACGCCAACGGCGTCGTGCCGGAAGCCCGTGGTCAGGCCCAGCGTATCCTCGAGGATGCCAACGGTTACCGTGACGAAACGGTCTCGCGCGCCAAGGGTGAGGCAGACCGCTTCACCAAACTGGTCGCCGAGTATCGCAAGGCCCCTGAAGTCACCCGCCAGCGTCTGTACCTGGACACCATGCAGGAAGTCTTCAGCAACACCAGCAAGGTACTCGTGACCGGCAACAAGAACGGCCAGAGCAACCTGCTTTACCTGCCGTTGGACAAGATGATCCAGAACAGTTCGGGCAGCAATGCACCGGTGACCGGTTCGGCCGCCGCCAGCAACAACACGGACGTCGCGCCGCATGTCACTGACCTGCCGCAGACGCGTACAAGGGAGAGCCGCTGATGAGCAATAAATCGCTGATCGCCCTGATCGTTGGCGTTGTCGTGGTGCTGGTGGGCTGGAACTGCTTCTACATCGTCGCTCAGACCGAGCGTGCGGTGCTGCTGCAATTCGGTCGTGTGGTTCAGGCTGATGTTCAGCCCGGCCTGCATGTGAAAGTGCCTTACGTTAACCAGGTGCGTAAATTCGACGCACGTCTGATGACGCTGGATGCACCGACACAGCGCTTCCTGACCCTGGAAAAGAAAGCCGTGATGGTCGATGCCTACGCCAAGTGGCGCGTGAAAGATGCCGAGCGCTTCTACACTGCGACTTCCGGCCTCAAGCAAATCGCTGACGAGCGTCTGTCCCGTCGTCTGGAATCCGGTCTGCGTGACCAGTTCGGCAAACGCACCCTGCACGAAGTGGTGTCGGGTGAGCGTGATGCGCTGATGGCTGACATCACCGCGTCGCTGAACAAGATGGCGGAAAAAGAGCTGGGTATCGAAGTCGTCGATGTCCGGGTCAAGGCCATCGATCTGCCGAAAGAAGTGAACCGCAGCGTGTTCGAGCGTATGAGCACCGAGCGTGAGCGTGAAGCTCGCGAGCACCGCGCCAAGGGTAACGAGCTGGCCGAGGGCATCCGTGCCGACGCCGATCGTCAACGCCGCGTGCTGCTGGCTGAAGCCTATCGTGAATCCGAAGAGATTCGCGGTGACGGCGATGCCCAGGCCGCTGCGATCTACTCCAAGGCCTACGGTCAGGATCAGGAGTTCTACGGTTTCTACCGTAGCCTGCGTGCCTACCGTGACAGCTTCGCGAACAAATCCGACGTCATGGTTCTCGACCCAAGCAGCGACTTCTTCCGTTACCTGGAAAAGTCCAAGCCTTGATACGACGTTGACCTGAATCATTCCGCCCGGCGGCTAAAACCTCGGGCGGGGTGATCCTTTGGGAAAACGTGTGTATGATGCGGCAGCCGGGAAATTCCCGGCTTTTTTGCGTCTGCACGTTTGATTGCTGTTTTTTGTTGCAGGCATCGGGTTGAATGGCCCGAGCGTTTTTCGAGGAAAGTGATGGGCGAAGCCGGTAACAGGCCTTTCGCCGCGTCGTTCATGCGCGTGCGTTTTGAACGGTTTGGTCATTTTCTGCTTCACTCAAGGCTCGCCCGCAGGCTGGCCGCCCGGATCAAAGGGGAATGGCGTAATGGCAACGGTAGACCGCTGGCTGCTGCCAGATGGCATCGAAGAAGTACTGCCACCGGAAGCGGCGCGCATTGAAGTCGCGCGTCGTCAGGTGTTGGATCTGTTCCAGAGCTGGGGTTACGAGTTTGTCGTGACTCCCCATATCGAGTACCTGGAATCCCTGCTGACCGGTGCGGGCCAGGACCTGGATCTGCGTACCTTCAAGGTCATCGACCCACAGTCGGGTCGGCAGATGGGTTTCCGCGCCGACATCACGCCGCAAGTGGCGCGCATCGATGCGCATACCCTGCGTCGCGAAGGCCCTAGCCGCTTGTGCTACGCCGGCAGCGTGTTGCATGCCCAGCCGCGTGCGCTGTCGTCCTCGCGCAGCCCGATTCAACTGGGTGCCGAGTTGTACGGCGATGCCAGCCCGAGCAGTGACGTGGAAGTCATCAGCCTGATGCTGGCCATGCTGCAACTGGCCGATGTGCCGGATGTGCACATGGACCTTGGCCATGTCGGCATCTACCGTGGTCTGGCGCGTGCCGCCGGTCTGTCGGGTGAGGTTGAGCAGCAGTTGTTCGATGCGTTGCAACGCAAGGCCATCGACGAGGTCATTACCTTGACCGAAGGCCTGCCGGCCGATCTGTCCGGCATGCTGCGGGCGCTGGTCGACCTGTGTGGTGGCCGGGAAGTACTGAGCGCTGCCCGTGAGCGTCTGGCCAATGCCCCGGCGCCGGTTCTGGATGCGCTGGAAGATTTGCTGGCAATCGCCGAGCGTCTGGCGACGCGTTTCCCGGATCTGCCGCTGTACTTCGATCTGGGCGAGCTGCGCGGCTACCACTACCACACCGGTGTGGTGTTCGCGGTGTTTGTCCCGGGCGTGGGTCAGTCCATCGCTCAGGGCGGTCGTTACGACGACATCGGCGCCGACTTCGGTCGCGCCCGTCCGGCGACCGGCTTCTCTACCGATTTGAAAACCCTGGTGACCCTGGGGCGTGCTGAGATCGAGCTACCGTCTGGCGGTATCTGGATGCCTGACAGTACGGATGCGGCACTCTGGCAGCAGGTTTGCCAGTTGCGCAGTGAGGGTCAGCGTGTCGTTCAGGCATTGCCTGGACAACCTTTGGCCGCCGCCCGTGATGCGGACTGCGACCGGCAATTGATTCAGCAGAACGGGCTTTGGCAAGTATCGCCACTGGCTTCTTGAGTTTTCCTGCCGGCCATCGCCGGCACCAAGTTTGCGCGAATGAGGACAAGTGTTATGGGTAAGAATGTCGTAGTCCTGGGCACCCAATGGGGTGATGAGGGCAAAGGCAAGATCGTTGATCTGCTGACCGAACATGCTGCCGCCGTAGTGCGCTACCAAGGTGGCCACAACGCTGGCCACACCCTGGTGATCGACGGCGAGAAAACCGTCTTGCACCTGATCCCGTCGGGTGTGCTGCGCGAAGGCGTGCAGTGCCTGATCGGCAACGGCGTGGTGGTTGCACCTGACGCCCTGCTGCGTGAGATCACCAAGCTGGAAGAGAAAGGCGTACCGGTGCGCGAGCGCCTGCGTATCAGCCCGTCCTGCCCGCTGATCCTGTCCTTCCACGTGGCGCTGGACCAGGCCCGTGAAAAAGCCCGTGGCGAGCTGAAGATCGGTACCACCGGTCGCGGCATCGGCCCGGCTTACGAAGACAAGGTTGCCCGCCGTGGCCTGCGCGTCGGCGACCTGCTGAACATGCCGCGTTTCGAAGACAAGCTGCGTGAACTGGTGGATTACCACAACTTCATGCTGGTGGGTTACTACAAAGAGCCGGCCATCGAGTTCGAAAAGACCCTGGCCGAGTGCAAGGAATACGCCGAGCTGCTCAAGCCGCTGATGCTCGACGTGACTGCCGAGCTGCACGACCTGCGTCGCGCCGGCAAAGACATCATGTTCGAAGGCGCTCAGGGTTCGCTGCTCGACATCGACCACGGTACCTACCCGTACGTGACCAGCTCCAACACCACCGCCGGTGGCGTGGCGACCGGTTCGGGCGTTGGTCCGATGTTCCTCGACTACATCCTGGGCATCACCAAGGCTTACACCACTCGCGTCGGTTCGGGTCCATTCCCGACTGAGCTCTTCGACGACGTGGGTGCGCACCTGGCCAAGCAAGGTCACGAGTTCGGCGCGACCACCGGCCGTGCTCGTCGTTGCGGCTGGTTCGACGCCGTTATCCTGCGTCGCGCTATCGATGTGAACAGCATCTCGGGCATCTGCCTGACCAAGCTGGACGTCCTCGATGGTCTGGAAACCATCAACATCTGCACCGGCTACAAGGACGCGCAAGGCAATGCCGTGGCGCCGACCGACGCTGACAGCTACGTGGGCCTGCAGCCTGTGTACGAAGAAGTGCCGGGCTGGACCGAATCGACCGTGGGTGCCAAAACCCTGGAAGAGCTGCCAGCTAACGCTCGTGCCTACATCAAACGCGTTGAAGAGTTGATCGGCGCGCCGATCGACATTATTTCGACGGGGCCGGATCGCAACGAAACCATCGTTCTGCGTCATCCGTTCGCTTGATAAGTCGTTGATGTAAAAAACAAAGGCCCCTTCATCGGGGCCTTTGTCGTTTATGCCTGTTGGACGGCATGACCTTTGCTGTAAATCTTCCTACAAGAGTGCCATCAAATTAATGGCGTCAGACGTAGAGGGATTCACAGTGTCGGCCGTTCTCTCACTGTTACAAAGCCGTTTGTTGCGGCCCGTGTTCGTTACCCTTGGTATCGCCCTTTTGGTGCAAGTGCTGGTGGCAGTCGCCCTGACACGAAGCACGGTCACGGCGCTGGAAGCCGACCTCGGCACTCGTCTGGGTGCTGATAGCCAGAAGCTTTCAAGCGAGCTGGAGCAGGCCGGGCGTGAAGTCACCTCCAGCCTCGACAACCTTTCCTCAAGTACCCGGCAGCGTCTGACCGCTGGTCTGTCCGCGCGTCTGAAGGATGAGCAGGCACAACTGCGTGCGACGCTGGAAAAAGACCTGAAGGATTCGGCCAATGACATGGCCCAGTTGCTCGCCTCAGTGGCGCCACGCGCCATGTGGGACAGCGACGTGCCGACCCTGTCGGAATTCGCCCGCCGCGCCCAGCGCAATCCCAACGTGCTGTTCGTTGTTTACGACGACGCCACCGGACAGCACCTGACGCGTTATCTCAATCGCGAAAACCCGATCAACAAAGCCCTGCTGGAAAAAGGCCAGGGCGAGCGTGCGCTGGACAAGGTGCTGGACGCGGCGAAGAACGATCCGTCGGTTTACTACCTCGAAGCGTCGATCAACCCTAACGGCGTGGAAATCGGCAAAGTGCTGATGGGCGTCTCGACCGCGTCGGTGGAAACCGATCTGGCGGCGCTCGACCAGCGCTTCTCGGCGCTGATCGCCAGCAGTGATCAACTGGTGGGCGACAGCCTCAAAGGCGCAGCAGCGGACAGCGCGACTGCGATGCAGGCACGCCTGCAGTCGGCGCAATCCACCGCTGCCGAAATGAAAGCCAATACCAGCAGCACCGTGCAGGATGCCGCCGCGACCTTGCGCTGGCGGATCGGCATGGGCCTGGCGCTGGTCGGTTGCGGCGTGTTGCTGTTGCTGGCGGTGGTGCTCGGGCATCGAGTGGTCAATCGTCTGAAAATGCTCAACGCAGCGATGGACGATCTGGCGGCGGGCGAGGGCGACCTGACCAAGCGCGTGCAGATCAACAGCAAGGACGAAATCGGCGACATGGCCTCGGCAGTCAATCGCTTTGTGGATAAGTTACAGCCGATCGTGCGCGAGGCGGGCGATGTGGCCCAGCGTACCGGCGTGGAAATCGGTGCGATGACCCTGCGCAATGCCGGTGCCGACGCAGCGGCCGGGATGCAGCGTGATGAAGTGGCGGAGAGCCTGCGCGCGCTGTCGCAGATGGCTGACGAGGCGCAGTCGGAAAGCCATGCCATGCAGGCGGCGTTGAAGCAGGTGGTGGATATTCGCCAGGCCACCGATGAAAACACTCGCACCTCGGCGAAGGTCGGCAGTTTGATCGAGGCGCTGGCCGGGCAGGTCGACACCGGGGCGAAAGTCATCGAGCGACTGGCGCAGCAGAGCGAACAGATTGAAGTGGTGTTGACGGTGATTCACGGCATCGCCGAGCAGACCAACCTGTTGGCCTTGAACGCGGCGATCGAAGCGGCGCGGGCCGGCGAGACCGGGCGCGGTTTTGCGGTGGTTGCGGATGAAGTGCGCGCCTTGGCGAGCAAGACGCAAAGCTCGACGGGCGATATCCAGGCGCACATCGTCGCGTTGCAGCAAGGCGCGCGTGAGGCGGTCGAGGCGATTGGTCAGGCCGGGCGGCAGGCCAGCGAAGGGTTGCTGGTGTTACGCGACAGCGCACGGTTGCAGCAGTCAGTGCAGGCATCGGTCGAGCAGGTGCACGCGGCGATTGGTCTGGCGACGCAGGCGGCGGCGCATCAGGCGCAGGGCGCGCAGGCAGTGCGCGGGCGGGTCGAGACGATTCATGCCCAGGCCGAGAAAGCGGCGCAAGCGGTGGTGGAAACCACGGCCAGTGGCAAGGTGCTGGATGGGTTGGCGGCGCAGTTGAAGGCCAGCCTCGGACAGTTCAGGGCTTAAATCAAAAGATCGCAGCCTGCGGCAGCTCCTACATGGGGATTTGCATTTCCCTGTAGGAGCTGCCGCAGGCTGCGATCTTTTAGCGGCTCAGGTACATACGGGTCGTCAGCAGATACACCGGCAACCCCGACACCACAATCAACAGCGCCGCATAAGGTGCCGCCGCCGCAAATTCGACATTCGCGGTATGCGCCCAGACCTCGGTCGCCAGCGTGTTAAGCCCGGTAGGGCTCAGCAGCAGCGTCGCCGTCAGTTCCTTCATCGCATCCAGAAACACCAGCGCAAACGCCGCGCCCAGTGCCGGGAAAATGATCGGCAGGGTCACCCGGCAAAACGCGGTGAACGACGATGCGCCCAGCGTGCGTGCCGCTTCTTCCAACTGCGGCGCAGCCTTGTTCAGTGCTGTGCGAATTGGCGCCTGCGCCAGCGGCAGGAACAGCAGCGCATAGGCGATCAGCAGCAGCGCCGACGTCTGGTACAACGCCGGCACGTAATGCAGGGCGAAATACACCAGCGTCAACGCAATCACCAGGCCCGGTAAGGCGTGGAGCAGATACGGCAAGCGCTCGGCCCAGAGCGCCAGTTGGCCCTTGTAACGCACCACCAGCAGTCCGACCGGCACCGCCAGCAGCAGGCACAGCGCTGCGCCACCGAGCGACAAGGCCAGCGAAGACAGCAGCGCCTCTGTGATCGCTGCGACCGGGAAGGCTGCCGATGAGCCAACCGCCAGCCAGTACGCGAGCATGCCCAGCGGAATTCCGCTGCCGACAATCGCCAGCAACAGGCAATACAACTGACCGACAATAGCCCACGGCCCCAATCGCACTTGTTCGGCCTGACGTGCCGCGCCCTGGCCAGTGCGTACATGGCGACCTTTGCCGCGGACACGCAGCTCCAGCCACAGCAGCATCAGACACAAGGCGAGCAACACTGCCGACAGCATTGCCGCGTTGGCGTTGCTGAATTCCAGTTCGAATTGCTGATAGATCGCGGTGGTGAAGGTTTGCAGGCCGATGATCGACAGCGCGCCGAACTCGACCAGCATGTGCAGGGCAATCAGTAGCGAACCGGCCAGCAGCGATGGCCAGAGCAACGGCAGAGTGACGCGGAAAAACACGCCCCAGCGGTTCTGTCCCAAGGTGCGAGCCGATTCTTCAAGGGACGGATCAAGGTTGCGCAGGGTTGCCGCGACCGGCAGAAAGATCAGCGGATACTTCGACAGGCTCATCACCAGAATCGCCCCGCCGAGGCCTTCGAACTGCGCGCTCAACGATACCCAGGTAAAGCTGCTGACGAACGCCGGTACCGCGAACGGCAGGCACAGAATCACGCCCCACAGGCGTCGTCCCGGCAGATTGCTGCGCTCCAGCAGCCACGCCAGTGACAGGCCGATCACGCCGCACGTCAGCGTCACGCCAACCATCAACGCCAGCGTGTTGCGCAGCAGGCCAAACACATACGGGCGCCACAGCAAGTGCAGTGCCTCGGCCCAGCCGGCCTGCCAGGCTTTCAGCCCGACATAGGCCAGCGGCAACAGGCTCAGCACCACCAGTAGTAAAACCGGCAGCACCAGCCAGATCGATGGCCGCTTGCGGCGTGGCACGTAACCCCCGCGCGCGGCGGGGGCGGATAACGATGCGGCCATCAGTTCAGGCCAACTTCACGTTCCAGCTCAAGGGCTTCCTCAGCGTTGCCCAAATCGGCCGGGGTCACGTTCGGCGCTTGCAGTTCGCTGAATGGCTTGAGCCCGCGATCCGATTCCATGCCCTTGTGCAGCGGGTATTCGGCGGTGGTCTGGGTGATCACGCGCTGACCTTCTTCGCTGGCCATGTAGGCAAGGAATTGCTGAGCTTCTTTTGGATGTTTGCTGGATTTCAGCACGGCAGCACTGGACACGGTGATCAGCCCGCCGACATCGCCGCCGGTGAAGTAATGCAGTTTCGAGTCGAGTTTGCCTTTCTCGCGCTGCAGGGCGAACCAGTAGTAGTTGTTCACCAATACGGTGGCGACCTCACCATTTTCCACGGCTTTGAGGGCTACCATGTTGTTGCTGTAGGTCTTGCCGAAAGCGCGCAGGCCGGTCAGCCATTCTTCGGCGGCGTCGCGACCGTGCATCTTGATGATTGCCACGGCCTGTTCCTGAAAGGCGCCGCTGGTCGGGACGAAGCCGACTTTGCCTTGCCACTTCGGATCGGAGAATTCCATCACCGACTTCGGCAGGTCTTTTTCGGCGACCAGTTTCGGGTTGTAGGCAACCACGCGAACCCGCGCGGTGACACCGATCCAGGTGCCGTTGCCGGCAACGTATTCTTTCGGCAGCACGGCCAGCGTGGCGTCATCGGTCTTGGCCAGCAGGCCTTGCTCGCCGAGGTTGTTCAGTGGTGGGGATTCTTCGGTGTAGATCACGTCGGCGGGGGAGCGGTCGCCTTCTTCGATGACCTGGCTGGCGAGCTGGTTGCTGCTGCCTTTGCGTACATTGACGTGAATGCCGGTCTTGGCTTCGAAAGCCTTGGCGATCGCATCGCCGACTTCCTTGTGTTGACCGTTGTAGAGTGTCAGGGAAACCGCATCGGCTGCCTGGGTGAGGGGAGTGGCGAGTGCCAGGCCGAGCAGGGTGAAGGTCAAGCCGCGGCGCAGGGTATTTCGAAACATCATTCGCAGGGTTCCTCACTGTCGCATTGCAAAAACTTGCAACAATGATAAACGATATTGTTTCTCAAGTGCGCCTTGCGGGCTGCTGCCAGCTCTGGTACGGCGCATTCGCAGAAATGTAGGAGCTGCCGAAGGCTGCGATCTTTGCTTTTAAAAAAAGATCAAAAGATCGCAGCCTTCGGCAGCTCCTACAGGGTCGGGGCGCAAGTTTTCAAATGCCAGAAACGCAAAAACCCGCTTTCGCGGGTTTTTTGGAAACTCAACGTCGTAACCTTGAGTTTGAATTGGTGCCCAGAAGAAGACTCGAACTTCCACGACCGTAAGGTCACCAGCACCTGAAGCTGGCGTGTCTACCAATTTCACCATCTGGGCATTCATCGCGAGCGTTGCCGCTGTTGATGTGGCGCACTATACGGAGCGCTTTTTGATCTGTAAACCCCTGATTTAATTTTAATTAATCGGGTTTGACAAAACCGTTCCCCGGAATGCAAAAAACCCGCTTTCGCGGGTTTTTGTGTGAGTCTTGAAACTGTTCTAGTCTCAAACTCGAAATTGGTGCCCAGGAGAAGACTCGAACTTCCACGACCGTAAGGTCACCAGCACCTGAAGCTGGCGTGTCTACCAATTTCACCACCTGGGCATCTCGTCAACGTGTGTACGTCGTCGATGGCGCGCACTATACGGAGCGCCTTTTTAACTGTAAACCCCCGGCAGCAAAAAAAATGATTTTTTTTACCGGCGGTGTTCAAAAGGGCTTTCAGGCGTCGATACAAGGCTTCAGAAGGGCCTTATAGAGTCGGAAATTTCCCGTTTGATGACGCCTATGCCAAACTAACCCGCATATAGACAAGGTGAAAACTCTCTAATGGCCGATTGGCAGTCCCTCGATCCCGAGGCCGCTCGTGAAGCGGAAAAATATGAAAACCCTATTCCCAGCCGCGAACTGATCCTTCAGCACCTTGCTGATCGGGGTTCGCCTGCTGCCCGCGAGCAACTGGTCGAAGAGTTTGGTCTGACCACCGAAGACCAGATCGAAGCCCTGCGCCGCCGCCTGCGCGCCATGGAGCGCGACGCTCAACTGATCTACACCCGCCGTGGCACCTATGCGCCGGTAGACAAGCTCGATCTGATCCTCGGTCGCATCAGCGGTCACCGTGACGGCTTCGGCTTCCTGGTGCCGGACGACGGCAGCGACGATTTGTTCATGAGCCCGGCGCAAATGCGTCTGGTGTTCGACGGTGACCGTGCCCTGGCTCGGGTTTCCGGTCTCGACCGTCGCGGTCGCCGGGAAGGCGTGATCGTCGAAGTGGTGTCCCGTGCCCACGAGAGCATCGTAGGTCGCTACTTCGAAGAAGGCGGCATCGGTTTCGTCGTGGCCGACAATCCGAAGATTCAGCAGGAAGTGCTGGTGACTCCGGGTCGCAACGCCAACGCGCAAATCGGTCAGTTCGTCGAGGTGAAAATCACCCACTGGCCGACGCCGCGCTTCCAGCCGCAAGGCGATGTGATCGAAGTGGTCGGCAACTACATGGCGCCGGGCATGGAAATCGATGTCGCGCTGCGTACCTACGACATTCCGCACGTCTGGCCTGAAGCGGTGCTGAAAGAAGCCGCCAAGCTCAAGCCTGAAGTCGAAGAAAAAGACAAAGAGAAGCGTGTCGATCTGCGCCATCTGCCGTTCGTCACCATCGACGGCGAAGATGCCCGCGACTTCGACGACGCGGTCTACTGCGAAGCCAAACCGGGCAAACTGCGTCTGTTCTCCGGTGGCTGGAAGTTGTACGTGGCGATTGCCGACGTTTCCAGCTACGTGAAGATCGGTTCGGCGCTGGACAACGAAGCCCAGGTGCGCGGCAACTCGGTGTACTTCCCCGAGCGCGTGGTGCCGATGCTGCCTGAGCAGCTGTCCAACGGCCTGTGCTCGCTGAACCCGCATGTCGACCGTCTGGCCATGGTTTGCGAGATGACCATCTCCAAGTCCGGCGAAATGACCGACTACTGCTTCTACGAAGCGGTGATCCATTCCCACGCCCGCCTGACCTACAACAAGGTCAGCGCGATGCTGGAAACCCCGAAAGCCACCGAAGCACGCAAGCTTCGCGGCGAATACACCGACGTGGTGCCGCACCTCAAGCAGCTCTATGCGCTGTACAAAGTGTTGCTGGCTGCCCGTCACGTGCGCGGCGCGATCGATTTCGAAACGCAGGAAACCCGGATCATCTTCGGTTCCGAGCGCAAGATCGCCGAAATCCGTCCGACCACCCGCAACGATGCGCACAAGCTGATCGAGGAATGCATGCTGGCGGCCAACGTGGCCACTGCCGAATTCCTCAAGAAGCACGAAATCCCTGCGCTGTACCGCGTCCACGACGGCCCGCCACCGGAGCGTCTGGAAAAACTGCGCGCCTTCCTCGGCGAGCTGGGCCTGTCCCTGCACAAAGGCAAGGAAGGACCGTCGCCGAAGGACTATCAGGCCCTGTTGGCGAGCATCAAGGACCGTCCGGACTTTCATCTGATCCAGACCGTGATGCTGCGCTCCCTGAGTCAGGCGGTGTACAGCGCCCAGAACGAAGGGCACTTCGGCCTGAATTACGAGGCCTACACCCACTTCACCTCGCCGATCCGTCGTTACCCGGACCTGCTCACGCACCGCGCGATCCGCAGCGTGATCCATTCGAAGCAGGACACGCCGCACGTTCGCCGTGCCGGGGCGATGACCATTCCGAAGGCGCGTATCTACCCATACGACGAAGCCGCACTGGAACAGCTCGGCGAGCAGTGCTCGATGAGCGAGCGCCGTGCCGACGAGGCCACCCGCGACGTGGTGAACTGGCTCAAGTGCGAGTTCATGAAGGATCGCGTCGGCGAATCGTTCCCGGGCGTGATCACGGCGGTGACCGGTTTTGGTCTGTTCGTCGAGCTGACTGACATCTATGTCGAAGGCTTGGTGCACGTCACCGCGCTGCCGGGCGATTACTACCACTTCGATCCTGTGCATCACCGTCTCGCGGGCGAGCGCACCGGCCGCAGCTTCCGCCTCGGCGATACCGTTGAAGTGCGCGTGATGCGCGTCGACCTCGACGAGCGCAAGATCGACTTCGAGATGGCCGAAAAAACCATCAGCGCGCCGATTGGTCGTAAGAAACGTGGCGCCGATACCGCAGCGCCTGCGACCAAGGCTGTGGAGGACAAGGCTCCGGCGAAAACCGCCAGCCGTCGTCCGGCCAAGGAAAAGGCTGTCGAGGCCTATCGCCCGAGCGATGCCGTGGCGAAAAACGCCGAGCTGCGCAAAAGCCGTGAGTTGAAGAAGGCCTTGCTGGCCGAAGCCAAAAGCGGTGGTAAAGCGGCGTCTGGGGGAAAGACCGGACGGTCGACGCCTGACAAGGCCGTCGGCGGCAAGCCAGCCAAACCGAGCAAACACCGTAAAGGCCCGCCAAAAGCGGGTTCGGCTCCAGCCAAAAGTGGCGGGTCGCGTAAACCGAAGGCGAAGTCATGAGTCAGTTGGAAAAAATCTACGGCGTTCACGCGGTAGAAGCGTTGCTGCGTCACCACCCGAAACGCGTCAAGCAGATCTGGCTGGCCGAAAGCCGCAATGATCCGCGCGTGCAGACCCTGATCGAACTGGCCAACGAAAATCGTGTGCAGATCGGTCAGGCCGAGCGCCGCGAAATGGACGCCTGGGTTGAAGGCGTGCACCAGGGCGTAGTGGCGGAGGTCAGCCCGAGCCAGGTCTGGGGCGAGGCGATGCTCGACGAACTGCTCGACCGCACCGAAGGCGCACCGTTGTTGCTGGTGCTCGACGGCGTGACCGACCCGCACAACCTCGGCGCCTGCCTGCGTTCGGCGGATGCTGCGGGAGCGCTGGCGGTGATCGTGCCCAAGGACAAGTCGGCAACCCTGACGCCCGTGGTGCGCAAAGTGGCCTGCGGCGCGGCAGAAGTGATTCCGCTGGTGGCGGTGACCAATCTGGCGCGTACTCTGGAAAAGCTCCAGCAGCGCGGTCTGTGGGTGGTCGGCACGGCGGGGGAGGCCGAGGTCAGCATTTATGACCAGGACCTGACCGGCCCGACCATCCTGATCATGGGTGCCGAAGGCAAAGGCATGCGTCGCCTGACCCGCGAGCACTGTGACTATCTGGTGAACCTGCCGATGGCTGGCAGCGTCAGCAGCCTTAATGTGTCCGTGGCGACCGGCGTGTGCCTGTTCGAAGCGCAGCGTCAACGCGGCGCCAAGGCCAAAGTTGCCGCGAAGAAGTAATCTTGAGCTGAAATCGGTTCAAATGTGGGAGCGAGCCTGCTCGCGAAAGGGGTGTGTCAGACGACAATAATGTTGCCTGATAGATCGCATTCGCGAGCAGGCGCGCTCCCACAGTGTTTTGTGTCAGGCCGAAGATCGGTGATTGTTCAAATAATCACCAATTGCCTTGCACCTCTGCAGTCCCTTCTCTACAATTGCGCCCCTTGCTGTGACGGCAGGCACGCATGTGCCCCGCGCCAGCAAGTCCATAAGTGTCATTCACTCCTTGTCTGACCGTTTTTGAGCGGCAGGCTACAACCCGTAAGGAGCATTCATGCGTCATTACGAAATCATCTTTCTGGTCCACCCTGACCAGAGCGAGCAAGTCGGCGGCATGGTTGAGCGTTACACCAAGCTGATCGAAGAAGACGGCGGCAAAATCCACCGTCTGGAAGACTGGGGCCGTCGTCAACTGGCCTACGCAATCAACAATGTTCACAAGGCTCACTACGTGATGCTGAACGTTGAGTGCACTGGCAAGGCCCTGGCCGAGCTGGAAGACAACTTCCGCTACAACGATGCTGTGATCCGTAACCTGGTCATCCGTCGCGACGAAGCCGTTACCGGCCAGTCCGAGATGCTCAAGGCTGAAGAAAACCGCAGTGAGCGCCGTGAGCGTCGCGACCGTCCTGAGCACTCCGACGCTGATGGCGTTGAGGGTGATGACAGCGACAACAGCGATAACGCTGACGAGTAATCCACGGACCTTTTAAGGAGCCTATCAAATGGCACGTTTCTTCCGTCGTCGTAAATTCTGCCGCTTCACCGCTGAAGACGTGAAAGAGATCGATTACAAAGATCTCAACACTCTGAAAGCCTACGTATCCGAGACCGGCAAAATCGTTCCAAGCCGCATCACCGGTACCAAAGCTCGTTATCAGCGTCAGCTGGCCACCGCTATCAAGCGCGCCCGCTTCCTGGCCCTGCTGGCCTACACCGACAGCCACGGCCGCTGAGACCGGGCAGTCGACAAGTAGCAAAGGATTGAATGCATGCGTGCCTTAGCTGAGTTCATCATGCGCGGCCGCATGCAGGCCACTCTCGTAGTGGCCGGGTGTGCAACATTGCCGTTGTTGTATTGGTTGGGTGCTGCCGCCGGGAGCCTGGTGCTTCTGCGGCGCGGACTGACGGACGCCATTGGCGTCCTGTCCCTGGGGCTGCTGCCGGCATTGATCTGGTGGCTGTATGCCGATGATCCGCGAGCACTTCTGGTGCTGCTGGGGTCTTCGGGGCTTGCGTTGGTGTTGCGCGCAAGCGAATCCTGGGTCCGCACGCTGCTGGTCAGCGTAGTGATTGGAGTGGTGTTTTCTGTGGTGCTCGGGGCAGCGTTTGCGGCCCAGATCGAGATGCTCGCGCAGGCCTTGATAAAGGTCATGCCGGCGCTTCTTGGTGAAACCTACAAGCAATTGTCGGTCGATGAGCAAGCGCGTTTCGCGTCCCTGATTGCACCGGTCCTGACCGGACTGATTGCGGCGTTGTTGCAGATCGTCAGCGTGCTGAGCCTGATTATCGGGCGTCATTGGCAGGCGTTGTTGTACAACCCGGGTGGTTTTGGTCGCGAGTTTCGCGCCATCCGGATCCCGCTGGGGCCGGCGATGTTGCTGCTGGCGTTGATGCTTCTGGGCCCGAATCTCGGTGCACAGATGGCCATGTTGACGCCGTTGTGCAGCGTACCGCTGGTGTTCGCCGGACTGGCCCTGATTCACGGGCTGGTCGGGCAGAAGCGACTGGCCGGTTTCTGGCTGGTGGGGTTGTACGTCACGCTGCTGTTGTTCATGCAGCTGCTCTATCCGTTGCTCGTGGTTCTGGCCATTGTCGACAGCCTGATTGATTTTCGCGGTCGTCACGTGTCGAAAGGCACCGATAACGCGAACGGTGAAGGTTAAAAGTTAAGAGGATTTCCACATGCAACTGATCCTTCTGGAAAAAATCGCCAACCTGGGCAACCTGGGCGACAAAGTAAACGTTAAGGCCGGTTACGGCCGTAACTACCTGCTGCCTTTCGGCAAAGCTACCGCTGCGACCGCTGCCAACCTGGCTGCGTTCGAAGAGCGTCGCGCTGAGCTGGAAAAAGCCGCCGCAGACCGTAAAGCATCGGCTGAAAGCCGTGCTGCCCAACTGGCCGAGCTGGAAGTGACCATCACTGCCACCGCTGGCGACGAAGGCAAGCTGTTCGGTTCGATCGGTACTCACGACATCGCTGACGCACTGACCGCCTCCGGCGTTGAAGTGGCGAAAAGCGAAGTTCGTCTGCCGAACGGCACCATCCGCAACGTGGGTGAATTCGACGTGGCTGTGCACCTGCACGCCGAAGTTGAAGCCACCGTACGCGTTGTCGTGGTAGCAGCTTAAGCAATACTTGTCGGCTGGCACCCTCGGGTGCTAGCCGGTAACATCGGGCACGATCCTGTTTACAGGTCGTGCCCTTTGTCTTTCTGGTACTCCCGTTTTCAACCCTGACTCCAAGTGGCCATGAACGAAATCACCGCTCCCGAGCAATACGATCTGCAAACCGCCGCGCTGAAAGTGCCGCCGCATTCCATCGAGGCCGAACAGGCTGTACTCGGTGGTCTGATGCTGGACAACAACGCCTGGGAACGCGTGCTCGATCAAGTCTCCGACGGCGATTTCTACCGGCATGACCACCGCCTGATCTTCCGTGCGATCGCCAAACTGGCCGATCAGAACATGCCGATCGACGTCGTGACCCTTGCCGAGCAACTGGACAAGGAAGGTCAGACGTCCCAGGTTGGCGGCCTCGGTTACCTTGGCGAGCTGGCGAAAAACACGCCGTCCGTCGCCAACATCAAGGCCTATGCGCAGATCGTTCGCCAGCGGGCGACGTTGCGCCAGTTGATCGGCATCAGCACTGAAATTGCCGACGCCGCCTTCAACCCCGAAGGTCGTACCGCCGAAGAGATCCTCGACGAGGCCGAACGGCAGATCTTCCAGATCGCCGAGGCGCGTCCCAAGACTGGCGGGCCGGTGGGCGTCAACGAACTGTTGACCAAGGCCATCGATCGCATCGACACCCTGTTCAACACCGCCGACTCGATCACTGGCCTGTCCACCGGTTATACCGACCTTGACGAGAAGACCAGCGGCCTGCAACCGGCCGACCTGATCATCGTCGCCGGCCGTCCGTCGATGGGTAAGACCACCTTCGCCATGAACCTGGTGGAAAACGCCGTACTGCGCAGCGACAAGGCGGTGCTGGTGTACTCCCTCGAGATGCCAGGCGAATCGCTGATCATGCGTATGCTTTCGTCCCTGGGGCGTATCGATCAGACCAAGGTGCGTTCCGGCCAGCTGGAAGACGACGACTGGCCGCGCCTGACCTCGGCGGTCAATCTGCTCAACGACCGCAAGCTGTTCATCGACGATACCGCCGGCATCAGTCCGTCGGAAATGCGTGCGCGGACCCGGCGCCTGGTTCGCGAACATGGCGACATCGGTCTGATCATGATCGACTACCTGCAGCTGATGCAGATTCCCGGTTCCAGCGGCGACAACCGGACCAACGAAATTTCCGAAATCTCGCGATCTCTGAAAGCCCTGGCCAAGGAATTCAACTGCCCGGTGGTGGCGTTGTCGCAGCTCAACCGTTCCCTGGAGCAACGTCCCAACAAGCGTCCGGTGAACTCCGACTTGCGGGAATCCGGAGCGATCGAGCAGGACGCCGACGTCATCATGTTCGTGTACCGGGACGAGGTGTATCACCCGGAAACCGAGCACAAGGGCATCGCCGAAATCATCATCGGCAAGCAGCGGAACGGCCCGATCGGCTTTATTCGCCTGGCGTTTATCGGTAAGTACACCCGCTTCGAAAACCTCGCGCCGGGCAGTTACAACTTCGACGACGACGAGTAACGTCGAGCACCTGTGGCGAGGGAGCTTGCTCCCGATCGGCTGCGCAGCAGTCGAATTCTGGGGGCTGCTTCGCAACCCGGCGGGAGCAAGCTCCCTCGCCACAGGTAAAGCACAATTTCCGACCATAGCCGTCGGAATTGGTCAAAGTTTGTGCTATATTCCGCGCCCGCGAAATTCAATGAAAGCCAACACCGGTTATCGACATGCAAGCAGCCAAGCCGTTATTTGACTATCCAAAGTACTGGGCCGAATGTTTCGGGCCAGCGCCATTCCTGCCGATGAGCAGGGAGGAGATGGATCAGCTCGGCTGGGATTCCTGCGACATCATCATCGTCACCGGTGATGCCTACGTCGATCACCCGTCGTTCGGCATGGCGATCATCGGCCGGCTGCTGGAGTCCCAGGGCTTCCGCGTCGGGATCATTGCCCAGCCGAACTGGCAGTCCAAAGACGATTTCATGAAGCTCGGCGAGCCGAACCTGTTCTTCGGCGTCGCGGCCGGCAACATGGACTCGATGATCAACCGCTACACCGCGGACAAGAAAATCCGTTCCGACGACGCCTACACGCCGGGTGGCATGGCGGGCAAACGTCCGGACCGCGCGAGCCTGGTCTACAGCCAGCGCTGCAAAGAGGCGTACAAGCATGTGCCGATCGTTCTCGGCGGCATCGAGGCGTCCCTGCGTCGCATCGCCCACTACGACTACTGGCAGGATCGCGTGCGCAACTCGATCCTGATCGACGCCAGCGCTGACATTCTGCTGTACGGCAACGCCGAGCGGGCCATTGTCGAAGTGGCCCAGCGCCTGTCCTACGGGCACAAGATCGAAGACATCACCGATGTGCGCGGCACCGCGTTCATCCGCCGTGACACGCCGCAAGGCTGGTACGAAGTCGATTCCACGCGCATCGACCGTCCGGGCAAGATCGACAAGATCATCAACCCGTACGTCAACACCCAGGACACCCAGGCCTGCGCCATCGAGCAAGAAAAGGGGCCGGTGGATGATCCCGAGGAAGCCAAGGTCGTGCAGATCCTGGCCAGCCCGAAGATGACCCGCGACAAGACCGTGATCCGCCTGCCTTCGATGGAAAAGGTGCGTAACGATCCGGTCCTGTACGCCCACGCCAACCGCGTGCTGCACCTGGAAACCAACCCGGGCAACGCCCGCGCGCTGGTGCAGAAGCATGGCGAGATTGACGTCTGGTTCAACCCGCCGCCGATTCCGATGACCACTGAAGAAATGGACTACGTGTTCGGCATGCCTTACGCCCGTGTTCCGCACCCGGCGTACGGCAAGGAAAAGATCCCGGCCTACGACATGATCCGTTTCTCGGTGAACATCATGCGTGGCTGCTTCGGCGGCTGCACGTTCTGCTCGATTACCGAGCACGAAGGCCGGATCATCCAGAACCGTTCCGAAGAGTCGATCATTCGCGAAATCGAAGAGATCCGCGACAAGGTCCCGGGTTTCACCGGCGTCATCTCCGACCTCGGCGGCCCGACCGCGAACATGTACCGCATTGCCTGCAAGAGCCCGGAAATCGAATCCGCGTGCCGCAAGCCGTCCTGCGTGTTCCCGGGCATTTGCCCGAACCTGAATACCGACCACTCGTCGCTGATTCAGCTGTACCGCAGTGCCCGTGCCTTGCCGGGTGTGAAGAAGATCCTGATTGCCTCCGGCCTGCGTTACGACCTCGCGGTCGAGTCGCCGGAGTACGTCAAAGAGCTGGTGACCCACCACGTAGGTGGTTACCTGAAGATCGCCCCGGAACACACCGAGGAAGGTCCGCTCAACCAAATGATGAAGCCAGGGATCGGTACTTACGACCGCTTCAAGCGCATGTTCGAGAAGTACACCAAGGAAGCAGGCAAAGAGCAGTACCTGATCCCGTACTTCATCGCTGCGCACCCGGGCACCACCGATGAAGACATGATGAACCTGGCGCTGTGGCTCAAGGGCAACGGTTTCCGTGCCGACCAGGTGCAGGCGTTCTACCCGTCGCCGATGGCCACCGCCACCGCGATGTACCACTCGGGCAAGAACCCGTTGCGCAAGGTCACCTACAAGAGCGACGGTGTGACTATCGTCAAGAGCGAGGAGCAGCGTCGTCTGCACAAGGCGTTCTTGCGTTATCACGACCCGAAAGGCTGGCCGATGCTGCGCGAAGCGCTGACCCGCATGGGCCGCGCCGACCTGATCGGGCCGGGCAAGAACCAGTTGATCCCGCTGCACCAGCCGGCCACCGACAGCTACCAGAGCGCCCGTCGCAAGAACTCGACGCCGGCCGGCAGCCACAAGGTCGCGAAAGAGAAGACCACCAAGATTCTGACCCAGCACACCGGCCTGCCGCCGCGTGCCAGTGACGGTGGCAACCCTTGGGACAAGCGTGAACAAGCCAAGGCTGCGGCGTTTGCCCGCAACCAGCAGGCGGCCAAGGAGCGCAAGGAAGCGGCCAAGGGCAAGGGGCCGAAACCGGCGCGCAAGCCCGTCGTTCCTCGTTAAAACAGAAAACGCCAACCTTCGGGTTGGCGTTTTTTTTAAGATCAAAAGATCGCAGCCTGCGGCAGCTCCTACATCGGGTCATGCGTTTCCCTGTAGGAGCTGCCGCAGGCTGCGATCTTTTGATCTTCGCCACATTTAGGCGCAACTTCCTCAATCCATTTCCCCGCATCGCCCGATTTTGGTGCTGTACTGCCTTGAGCATTCCGGGAAAGCGCCCAAGCTTCTGCATGGCATAAGTCTTGCGCGCTTTCGAATACGCTTAGGCTCGCAGGAGGCACGCCGTGTCGATTCATGTCGCATTGCATCACGTCACGCATTACCGCTACGACCGCGCTGTCGAACTCGGCCCGCAGATCGTCCGCCTGCGTCCGGCCGCTCACAGCCGCACGCGGATCTTGTCGTATGCGCTGAAGGTCTCGCCCGAGCAGCACTTCATCAACTGGCAGCAGGACCCGCAGGGCAACTACCTCGCGCGTCTGGTGTTCCCCGAGAAAACCAACGAATTGCGCATCGAAGTCGATCTGCTGGCCGAGATGGCAGTGTTCAATCCGTTCGACTTCTTCCTCGAACCTTACGCCGAGAAAATCCCCTTCAGTTACGCCGCAGATGAGCGCAAGGAATTGGCGCCGTACCTCGAAACCCTGCCGCTGACCCCAGCCTTCAAAACCTATCTGGAGAGCATTGATCGCACGCCGCTGCCGGCGGTGGATTTCCTGGTGATGCTCAACCAGCGTCTCAGCGAAGACATCCGCTATCTGATCCGCATGGAACCGGGCGTGCAAACCCCGGAACACACCCTCGAACAGGCGTCCGGCTCTTGCCGCGACTCAGCGTGGCTGTTGGTGCAGTTGTTGCGCAACCTCGGGCTGGCCGCGCGGTTTGTCTCCGGCTACCTGATTCAACTGACCGCCGACGTGAAAAGCCTCGACGGCCCGTCCGGCACCGACGTCGATTTCACCGACCTGCACGCGTGGTGCGAGGTTTACCTGCCGGGCGCTGGCTGGATTGGTCTGGATGCCACGTCCGGGCTGTTCGCCGGTGAAGGGCATATCCCGCTGGCTTGCAGTCCCGATCCTTCCTCAGCTGCGCCGATCAGTGGTCTGGTCGAGCCGTGCGAATGCCAGTTCAGCCACGAAATGTCGGTCGAGCGGATCTGGGAAGCGCCACGGGTGACCAAGCCCTACACCGATGAGCAGTGGCTGGCGATTCAGGCGTTGGGGCGGCAGATTGATGCCGACCTGCTGGAAGGTGATGTGCGCCTGACCATGGGTGGCGAGCCGACCTTCGTCTCCATCGACGACCCGGACGGTGCCGAATGGAACACAGCAGCGCTGGGGCCGGACAAGCGTCGCCTCTCCGCCGAACTGTTCCAGCGCATGCGCCAGCACTACGCGCCGAAAGGTCTGGTGCATTTCGGTCAGGGCAAGTGGTACCCGGGCGAGCAATTGCCGCGTTGGTCGCTCAACTGCTACTGGCGCCGCGATGGCGTGCCGATCTGGCACAACAGCGCACTGATCGCCGATGAGCAACACGACTACGGCGCCGATGGTGAACTGGCGGGACGCTTTCTCGCGAGTGTTGCCGAACGTCTGAAACTGCCTGCACGTTTCGTGTTTCCGGCCTACGAAGACAATTTCTATTACCTCTGGCGCGAGGGCGCATTGCCGAGCAATGTCAGCGCTGAAGATTCGCGACTTGAAGAGCCGCTGGAGCGCGCACGTCTGCGCAAGGTCTTCAATCAGGGTCTGGATAAAGTGATCGGTCAGGTGCTGCCGCTGGCGCGCACCGCCAAGGGTGATCAATGGCAGAGCGGGCGCTGGTACCTGCGCGACGAGCATTGCCGGCTGGTGCCCGGGGACTCGCCGCTGGGTTACCGTCTGCCGCTCGGTTCGCAACCGTGGGTGAAGGCCGCCGAGTATCCGTTCATTTATCCCAACGATCCGAATCAGGCCTTCCCCGAGCTGCCGGACACCGCTCAGCTCAACAGTCATGCCGAACCGGCCGCAGCCGACGAGCGTGCGCCGACAATCGACGAGTCCGCCGACTGGCTGACCCGCACCGCCTTCTGCGCCGAGGCGCGTGAAGGGCGTCTGTATCTGTTCCTGCCGCCGCTGGAGCGGCTCGAGGATTATCTGGAGCTGGTGGCGGCCATCGAGGCTACCGCCGAAGAGCTGCATTGCCCAGTGCTGCTGGAAGGTTACGAGCCGCCGAGTGACCCGCGCCTGAGCAACTTCCGTATCACCCCGGACCCGGGGGTGATCGAGGTCAACGTGCAGCCGTCCGCGACGTGGGACGAACTGGTCGAACGCACCGAGTTTCTCTATGAACAGGCGCGACAGACGCGGCTGACCACCGAAAAATTCATGATCGACGGCCGCCACACCGGCACCGGCGGTGGCAACCATTTCGTCCTCGGCGGCGCGACCCCGGCGGACTCACCGTTCCTGCGCCGTCCGGACTTGTTGCGCAGTCTGATCAGCTACTGGCACAACCACCCGTCGCTGTCCTACCTGTTTTCCGGTTTGTTCATCGGCCCCACCTCGCAGGCGCCGCGTGTTGATGAGGCCCGCAACGACGCCTTGTACGAACTGGAAATCGCCTTCGCGCAGATGCCTGAACCGGGCCAAGAGTGCGCGCCGTGGCTGGTGGATCGCCTGCTGCGTAATCTGCTGATTGACGTCACCGGCAATACTCACCGCGCCGAGTTCTGTATCGACAAATTGTATTCGCCGGATGGCGCGACCGGGCGTCTTGGTCTGCTGGAGCTGCGCGCGTTCGAGATGCCGCCCCACGCGCGCATGAGCCTGGCCCAGCAGTTGTTGCTGCGCGCGCTGGTCGCACGCTTCTGGCGCGAGCCGTATGCACCGCCGAAACTGGCGCGCTGGGGCACCGAGCTGCACGACCGTTTCATGCTGCCGCACTTTATCGAGCAGGATTTCGCCGACGTCATCGTCGAACTGAACAATGCCGGTTACCCACTGCGCGCCGAATGGTTCGCCGCGCACCTGGAATTCCGTTTTCCCAAGGTCGGCGATTACGCCGTCAACGGCATCGAACTGGAGCTGCGTCAGGCGCTGGAGCCTTGGCATGTGCTGGGCGAGGAAGGTACGGCGGGCGGCACGGTGCGCTATGTCGACTCGTCGCTGGAGCGTTTGCAGATCAAACTCAACGGCCTGCCGCCGCAGCGTTATCTGCTGACCTGCAACGGCGTCCCGGTGCCGCTGCAACCGACCGGGCGCATCGGCGAGTTCGTCGCCGGTGTGCGCTTCCGGGCCTGGCAACCGGCCAACTGTCTGCAACCGACCATCCCGGTGCACGCGCCGCTGGTGTTCGATCTGCTCGACACCTGGATGCAGCGTTCGCTGGGGGGCTGTCAGTACCACGTGGCGCACCCGGGCGGGCGCAATTACGAAACGTTGCCGGTCAACGCCAACGAGGCGGAGAGCCGGCGCATGGCGCGATTTTTCCGCATCGGACACACGCCGGGGAAACTTCCGATACCCAACCTGACAATCTCCGACGAGTTGCCGATGACACTCGATTTGCGACGTTTCTAAGTCCTGCACGACATGCGGATTTTTCGTATATCCGCACGTCATGTGCCTGCGTTAGTCTGACCGTTCCCTGCTGTCTGCCGAGCTTTCCATGCCTGACCTGCTAGACCGCTACCCGCGCACTGCGGGCACTTATCACGAACTGCTGGATGACAGCGGGGAAGTGCGCCCGCACTGGCGGCGGCTGTTCGATCAATTGCAGCGCAGCACCCCGGCGCAACTGGTGCAGCGGCAGGCGTTGCTCGCCCGACAGATTCAGGAAAACGGGGTCACTTATAACGTCTACGCCGATCCGAAGGGCGCTGACCGACCGTGGGAGCTGGACCTGCTGCCGCATGTGATCGCTGCTGATGAATGGCAGCACCTGTCGGCAGGGATTGCCCAGCGTGCGCGTTTGCTCAACGCGGTACTGGCGGATCTGTACGGGCCGCAGCGGCTGATCCGCGAAGGGCTGTTGCCGGCGGAGCTGGTGTTCGGCCACAACAATTTTCTCTGGCCCTGTCAGGGCATCGCGCCACCGGAAGAGGCGTTTCTGCATCTGTATGCCGTGGACCTGGCGCGCACGCCGGACGGGCGCTGGTGGGTTACGGCGGATCGTACCCAGGCCCCCTCGGGCGCCGGTTATGCGCTGGAAAACCGCACCATCGTTTCGCGGGCGTTTCCCGAGCTGTACCGCGATCTGAAAGTGCAGCACCTGGCCGGATTCTTTCGCACCCTGCAGGAAACCCTCGCGCGTCAGGCGCCGTGTGCTGACGACGCGCCGCTGGTGGTGTTGCTCACGCCAGGGCGCTTCAACGAAAGCTACTTCGAACATCTTTATCTGGCGCGTCAGCTCGGTTATCCGCTGGTGGAGGGCGGCGACCTGACGGTGCGCGACGCCACGGTGTACCTGAAAACCCTCAGCGGTCTGCGCCGGGTGCACGCGATCATGCGCCGGCTCGACGATGACTTCTGCGACCCGCTGGAGCTGCGCACCGACTCGGCGCTCGGGGTGCCCGGGTTGCTGGAAGCGGTGCGTCAGGGCCGGGTGCTGGTGGCCAATGCGTTGGGCAGCGGCGTGCTGGAGTCGCCGGGATTACTCGGATTTCTGCCGAAGATCAATCAGTACCTGTTCGGCAAAGAACTGCTGCTGCCGTCCATCGCCACCTGGTGGTGCGGCGAAGCGCCGGTGCTGGCGCAGGCGCTGGAAAAACTGCCGGGGCTGCTGATCAAACCGGCATTTCCCTCACAAAGCTTCGCGCCGGTATTCGGCCGCGATCTGAGTGAACCACAGCGTCAGGCGCTCGCCGAGCGCATGCAGGCGCGGCCATACGCCTACGTCGCGCAAGAGTTGGCGCAGCTGTCCCAGGCGCCGATCTGGCAAGCCGAAGACGGCCAGTTGCAACCGCGAGCCATCGGCATGCGCATGTACGCCGTGGCCAGTCGCGATGGCTATCGCGTGCTGCCCGGTGGCCTGACCCGGGTCGCCGCCGAGGCCGATGCCGAAGTGGTGTCGATGCAGCGCGGCGGGGCGAGCAAGGACACCTGGGTGCTGGGCGAGCGTGCGCCGAGTGGCGAACAATGGAAGACCCAGCGCAACGTCGGCGTACACGATCTGGTGCGCCGCGATCCGTACCTGCCCTCGCGGGTGGTGGAGAACCTGTTCTGGTTCGGCCGTTACTGCGAGCGTTGTGACGACAGTGCGCGACTGCTGCGGATCATGCTCGCGCGGTATGTCGATGGTGATGATCCGCAAGCCTTGCAGGCCGCCGTGGCGCTGGGCGAGCGTCTGATGTTGCTGCCGGAGGAGGGCGAGTTGCCGGAGCGCCTGCTGGCGGCGCTGCTCGGCGAGGACTGGTCGTTCAGCCTGCGCTCCAACCTGCAGCGCTTGCAGTGGGCGGCCTCGCAGGTGCGCGGCAAGCTTTCGCGGGAGAACTGGCAGGCGTTGGTCGAGTTGCAGCGCGAGGCGCTGGAACTGGACACCGAGGAGCCGGACTTCGGCGAGTTGCTGGATTTCCTCAACCGGCTGGTGATGTCACTGGCGGCGTTGTCCGGGTTTGCCCTCGACGACATGACCCGCGACGAAGGTTGGCGCTTTCTGATGATCGGCCGGCGCATCGAACGTTTGCAGTTTCTCAGCAGCAGTCTGGCGGCGTTTCTGCGCGGTGCCGGGGCGTTCGATCAGGCCGGGCTGGAATGGCTGCTGGAACTGGGCAACAGCAGTATCACCTACCGTTCGCGGTACCTGGCGGTGGCGCAGTTGATTCCGGTGCTCGACCTGTTGCTGCTGGATGAGCAGAACCCGCATGCGGTGCTGTTTCAGTTGAAACTGGTGACCCGCACGTTAAAACGCCTGAACGATGATTTCGGTGTGCCTCGTGAGGCCGGGCTGGCGCAATTGGTCGAGCGTCTGGCGCGGTTCGATCTGGGCTGTCTGGAGAACCCGCTGTTCGGGGAGAACAGCGTGCGTGCGGCACTCGACGGTCTGGCGGATCTGCTGCAAGCGATTGCCGAGGCCAGCGCTCAGGTGTCCGATCGTCTGGCGCTGCGCCACTTTGCCCATGTCGATGATGTCAGCCAGCGCACGGTGTCCGTCTGATGAGCGCCCTTTACCAGATCCTCCACGACACCTGTTACCACTACGACAGCCCGGTGTCGCTGGCGCAGCAATTGGCGCACCTGTGGCCGCGTGAGTGCGCATGGCAGCGCTGCACCGAGCAGCAATTGCTGATCAGCCCGCAGCCGACCACGCGGCGGGATGAGCTGGATGTGTTCGGCAATCCGCTGACCCGGCTGGCCTTCGAGCGCCCGCACGACGAGTTGCAGGTCAACGCCCGGCTCACGGTTGAGGTGCTGGCGCGGCCACTGGCGGATTTCAGTCTGTCCCCGGCGTGGGAGCAGACGCGCAACGCGCTGACCTACAGCAGCCAGCCGTTGTCCGCCGAAATGCTGGAGGCTTGTCGCTATCGCTTTCAGTCGCCCTACGTGCATTTGAAGCGCAGCTTCGTCGAATTCTCCGAAAGCTGTTTTCCTCCGGGCAAACCCTTGTTGCTGGGCGTGCAGGCTTTGATGCAGAAGATTTTCAGCGAGTTCACTTTCGACGCCGAGGCGACGCAAGTGGCGACACCGCTGGTCGAGGTGCTGGAGCGCCGGCGTGGCGTTTGTCAGGACTTCGCGCATCTGATGCTCGCTTGCGTGCGCTCGCGAGGGCTGGCAGCGCGCTACATCAGTGGTTATCTGCTGACCCAGCCGCCGCCGGGCCAGCCACGGCTGATCGGCGCTGATGCTTCACATGCGTGGGTGTCGGTGTTCTGTCCGGTATCGGGCTGGGTGGATTTCGATCCGACCAACAACGTGCAGCCGGCGCTGGAGCACATCACCCTGGCGTGGGGCCGGGATTTTTCCGATGTGTCGCCGTTGCGCGGGGTGATTCTGGGGGGCGGTTCGCATGATCCGGAAGTGCGGGTCACGGTGATGCCATTGGAGTAGGGAATTTCACTGGCGGGAGCCAATGTGGCGAGGGAGCTTGCTCCCGCTCGACTGCGAAGCAGTCGCAAAACAATTTGGGGTCGCTGCGCAACCCAGCGGGAGCAAGCTCCCTCACCACAGATCGCTCCCTCCGGGAGCGAATCAGCAATCAGCTCAGGCGTCGGGCGCCTGGTCTTTCGGTGCATCAACATCATCATCGTTGTCAGTCGCCACTTCCCCGTCAGGGTTCAGTGCCGCTTCTTCAGCCATCTGTTTCTTGCGCTGAAGCTTTTCCTCTTTCTTCTGTTCCTTTGCCAGGTCTCGTTGACGTTTGGCGAAGGAGTAATTGGGTTTGGCCATGGGCGATCCTCTGGGGTCGAAGGTGAGGTTGAGCGGCGCGTATTCTGCCCTGTATCGGTGCCTGGCGGTTAGCCGGGTTTTTGGTCGACCCACTTGGGCGTGACGGTCGGCTTCCACTGATCGAGGGCGTCGAGCAGGGTTTGGGGCGATTCGCTCACTTGCAGCATGTCACGGTGTGGCGCGCGAACGAAGCCTTCGCCGACGATATGGTCGAGAAAAGCCGTGAGTTTGCTGTAAAAACCGTTCACTTCCAGCAGCCCCAGCGGTTTGCCGTGGTAGCCGAGCTGACCCCAGGTCCAGACTTCGAACAGCTCTTCCAGCGTGCCGAGGCCGCCGGGCAACGCGATGAACGCATCGCTCAGCTCGGCCATGCGCGCCTTGCGCGCGTGCATGCCATCGACCACTTCGAGACGGGTCAGGCTTTTGTGGCCGATTTCCTTGTCCATCAGGCTTTGCGGAATGATCCCGATCACTTCGCCGCCAGCGGCCAGCGCGGCGTCCGCCACCAGGCCCATCAGGCCCACGGCGCCACCGCCGTAAACCAGCGTCAGATGACGCTCGGCCAGCGCGCGGCCAAGGGCCTTGGCGGCTTCGGTGTAAGCCGGATCAGTGCCGGCGTTGGCACCGCAAAAAACACAAACGGATGTGAGAGACATGCCTTCCTCCTGGGTCAATCCGTCACAGGGTAATGGCTGGCACGCCTTGATCCAAGGACTAAACTTCGCGTTCCGGTGATTCAAAGGTACCGCTGGCGCCACAGGCGTAGGCGGCGAGCAAACTGCACAACAGACCGTTAAAGAACATGACAGGCACTCCGTTTCAGTAGATGCGCCGATCATAGGCCCGGCCGGAAAATCTGGCCGGTAGATTGTTTCGATGAGTGTCATAGCCTGAAAGTTGTATACAATTTTTGACTCAAGTCATAGGAACTTGCGAAGATTTCAGGCAGTCTTTCCATCATTCGTGTTTTTGTTAACCCTGCCTTGGAGATTCACCATGTTTTCCAAAGTTGTTGCGGTATCCCTGCTGGCGCTGGCCAGCAGCCAATTGATGGCTGCCGAGTGCAAAACCACCGTTGATTCCACCGATCAGATGTCCTTCAACACCCAGTCGATCGTGATCGACAAGAGCTGCAAGACGTTCACCGTTGAACTGACCCACTCCGGCAGCCTGCCGAAGAACGTCATGGGTCATAACCTGGTGGTCAGCAAAACCGCTGACATGCAGCCGATCGCCACCGACGGCCTGGCCGCTGGCATCGATAAGAACTATCTGAAAGACGGCGACGAGCGCGTTATCGCTCACACCAAGATCATCGGTGCCGGCGAGAAAGACTCGCTGACCATCGACGTATCGAAGCTGACCGCAGGCACTGACTACGGCTTCTTCTGCTCGTTCCCGGGCCACATCTCGATGATGAAAGGCACCATTGCCGTGAAGTAATGGCTGCAGGCACAAAAAAAGCGTCCCTCGGGACGCTTTTTTTGTTTTCTGTAGGAGCTGCCGCAGGCTGCGATCTTTTGAGGTTGTTTTTGATGATCAAAAGATCGCAGCCTCGTTTCACTCGACAGCTCCTACAGGGGTTTTCAACTTACGGCGCAAACGGCATGACCCGTTTGTGATGGGTCTTGTTGTAGGTGTTGACGATGATGTCGAACGCTTCCTGACGTACCGGCTCGCCGTGCAGGAAGGCGTCGATCTCGGCGTAGGTCACGCCGTGGGACGCTTCGTCCGGTTTGCCCGGCGACAGGTCTTCCAGATCCGCGGTCGGCACTTTTTCCACCAGCGATTCAGGCGCGCCGAAGCTGCGGGCAATCGCCCGGACCTGGTTTTTCACCAGACCGCTGAGCGGGGCCAGGTCGCAGGCGCCGTCGCCGAACTTGGTGAAGAAGCCCATCACCGCTTCCGCCGCGTGGTCGGTGCCGATCACCAGCCCGTGGGCCGCGCCGGCGATGGTGTACTGGGCGACCATGCGCATCCGCGCCTTGGTGTTGCCGAGCACGAAATCCACCGACACCGCGTGTTTGCCTTCGAACGCCGCCACTTCACTGGCCAGCGACTTCACTGCCGGGCCGATGTTGACCGTGTGGCGCTCGTCCGGGGCGATGAAATCCACCGAAGCCTGGGCGTCGTGTTCATCGAACTGGGTTTCGTACGGCAGGCGCACGGCAATGAACTTGTAGGCGTTGTCGCCAGTGCGCTCGCGCAGCTCACGCATGGCACGCTGGGCCAAGAGACCGGCGGTCAGCGAGTCGACACCGCCGCTGATGCCCAGCACCAGGGTCTTGAGGCCGGAATTGACCAGGCAATCCTGGATAAAGGTGATGCGTCGGGCGACTTCCGCTTCGAGGGCCTGATGCCCGGCGAATGGCGGTTGCACCTTGAGCTGTTCAGCAATCTCACGCTGTACGGCTTGCATGAATTCACTCCTTGCTAGATAGGCTGGAAACGGCAGGAACCTGGAACACATGTCGCAAATAGGCGACGAAATTCGGGTCTTTACAGTGAGTCTTGCCGGGCTCGTCGGAGATCTTCGCCACCGGCTGGCCGTTACAGGCGGTCATTTTAAGCACGATGCTCATCGGTTCGACACCCGGAATGTCACAGGTCAGGTTGGTGCCGATGCCAAAGCTGACGTTGATCCGCCCGTGCAGCGCGCGAAAGATCTCCAGCGACTTGGGCAGGGTCAGGCTGTCGGAGAACACCAGAGTCTTGCTCATCGGGTCGATGCCGAGCTTGTGGTAGTGAGCGATGCATTTTTCGCCCCACTGCACCGGATCCCCGGAGTCGTGGCGCAGACCATCGAAGAGCTTGGCAAAGAACAGGTCGAAGTCGCCGAGGAAGGCGTCGGTGGTGATGCAGTCGGTGAGCGCAATCCCGAGCAAACCACGGTACTCACGCACCCAGCAGTCGAGGGCGGCGATCTGGCTGTCGATCAGCCGCGGGCCGAGTTGCTGGTGGGCCATGATCCATTCATGGGCCATGGTGCCCAGCGGTTTCATGTCCAGTTCGCGGGACAAGTGCACGTTGCTGGTGCCGACGAAGCGCCCGGGGAAATCGTGCTTGAGCACGTTCACCACTTCTTCCTGCACGCGATACGAAAAACGCCGACGGGTGCCGAAATCGGCGACCTGCAATTGCGCCAGTTCGTCGGCCGAGGCGTTGGCGCTGAGCCAGTCGAACTTGCGATACAGCTGCTCACGCGCCTGCACCAGTTCGATTTCACGGTAGCGATAGCGGTTGCGCACTTCGCTGACGATCGCCAGCAGCGGCACTTCGTACAGGATCACATGCAGCCACGGGCCGCGCAGACGAATGAACAACTCGCCGTTCTCGATGCCGGTGTGCAAATAGCGCAGGTTGAAACGGAACAGACCGAGAAAGCGCAGGAAATCCGGTTTCAGAAAGGTGATGCGCTCGAGAAAGCTCAACTGGTCGGCGCTCAGGCTCAGCTCGGCCAGACGCTCGATCTGGTAGCGGATTTCGGCCAGATACGGCCGCAGATCCTCACTGTTACGGCAACGAAACTCCCATTCGACTTCGACGTTGGGGTAGTTGTGCAGCACCGCCTGCATCATCGTCAGTTTGTAGAAGTCGGTGTCGAGCAGGTTCTGCACGATGCGATCGGCAAACACACTCTCGCTCATAAACGGGGTCTCCAGGTGCACCGCGCAAGGCGCGGGATCAATCAATGACGCTAGTGGCGCATATCAGCAGTGGGGATTGCCAGCAATTTTTGGCCTGTAGTGGATTTTGCTTAATGTAGGAGCTGCCGAAGGCTGCGATCTTTTGATCCTGAAAAACAAGATCAAAAGATCGTCCGATCGCGGCCCGAGCCTTCGGCAGCTCCTACTGGAGAATCAGTGGTCGTCGGGGCTATCGATCTGCTCCAGCATCCACTTCACAAAATCGCGCACCTTCGGCACTTCCGCCGCATGCTCCGGATAGGCCAGGTAATAGGCGTCGGAACTGGGCATGGCATGCTGCCAGGGAATGACCAGTTTGCCGTCGGCCAATTCCTCTTCCACCAGAAACCGTGGCAGCAGCGCCACGCCGCAGCCGACCTGGGCGGCGCGGATGCACATGTAAAAGGTTTCGAAACGTGGCCCGTGATAGCTGTGTTCGGTGTGGTAACCCTGACTGTCGAACCAATCATGCCAGGCCTGTGGCCGCGAGGCGTTTTGCAACAGCACCAGATCGGTCAGTTGCGTCGGGTCGGTGAAGGGCTGATCCGGCAGGCTGCCGGGCGCGCAGACCGGCACCAGCTCTTCGCCGAACAGCTTCAGGCATTCGGTGCCGGGGCGCGAACCCTGGCCGAAATAGAACGCCAGATCGCTGCGCCCCTGCAGCAAGTCATCTGCCTCCTGCTCGTTGCACAGGTCGAGATGGATCGACGGATGGCGCAGACGCCAGCCTTTCAGACGCGGAACCAGCCAGCGCGCGCCGAAGGTCGAAGGCGTAGAAACGCGCAGGACTTCGGTCTCGCCGCCGTAGGAACGCAGGTAATGCGTGGACATTTCCACCTGAGTGAGGATTTTTCGGACTTCCACCAGGTACAAATCCCCGGCTGGGGTCATCTGCAAACGCCGACGCACCCGGCGGAAAAGCAAGTGCTGCAACAATTCCTCAAGCTGTGCCACTTGCTTGCTGACAGCGCTCTGGGTCAGGTTCAGCTCTTCGGCGGCCCGGGTGAAGCTCAGGTGCCGGGTCACGGCCTCGAAGCACTGCAGCGCGGTGATCGACGGCAGGTGGCGTTTGTTCAGCATGGGTGATCCTTTTTCTTGTCTTTCTATGCGCAGCATGAATAAACGGAATGATATCTCGCGTAAAGGTCGTTTGTTGCCTTGCCTTCGGGAAGCTACAACTAAAGGCCTGCCCGGTCGTGAACATTCGGCCGCACACATTCAGTTTTTCGCTTGAGGAGTGACCCATGGTTGCCGCATTGCTTGATCGTCTTGGTGTGAACCCGGCCCTGTACCAGAACGGCAAAGTGCCGGTGCATTCGCCCATCGACGGCAGCCGCATCGCCGCCGTGAATTGGGAAGGCCCGGCCGAAGTCGAGCAGCACATCAGTCGCGCAGATCATGCGTTCGAGCAGTGGCGCAAGGTGCCGGCCCCGCGTCGCGGTGAGCTGGTGCGTCAATTCGGCGAAGTGCTGCGCGAATACAAGGCCGACCTCGGCGAGCTGGTGTCGTGGGAAGCGGGCAAGATCACCCAGGAAGGCCTCGGTGAAGTGCAGGAGATGATCGACATCTGCGACTTCGCCGTCGGCCTGTCGCGTCAACTGTACGGCTTGACCATCGCCTCGGAGCGCCCGGGCCACCACATGCGTGAAACCTGGCATCCGCTGGGCGTGGTCGGCGTGATCAGTGCGTTCAACTTCCCGGTCGCAGTGTGGGCGTGGAACACCACGCTGGCGCTGGTCTGCGGCAACCCGGTGGTGTGGAAACCGTCGGAGAAGACGCCGCTGACCGCACTGGCTTGCCAGGCATTGTTCGATCGTGTGGTGAAGAATTTCACCGATGCGCCGGCGCACCTGTGCCAGGTGATCATCGGTGGTCGTGACGCTGGCGAAGCACTGGTGGATGACCCGCGTGTCGCGCTGATCAGCGCCACCGGCAGCACCCGCATGGGCCGCGAAGTGGCGCCGAAAGTCGCCGCGCGTTTCGCCCGCAGCATTCTTGAGCTGGGCGGCAACAATGCGATGATCCTCGGCCCGAGCGCCGATCTGGACATGGCCGTGCGCGCCATCCTGTTCAGCGCGGTCGGCACCGCCGGTCAGCGTTGCACCACCCTGCGTCGCCTGATTGCCCATGAGTCGGTGAAGGAAGAAATCGTCACCCGCCTCAAAGCCGCGTACGCCAAGGTGCGCATCGGCCATCCGCTGGAAGGCAATCTGGTCGGCCCGCTGATCGACAAACACAGCTACGAAAACATGCAAGACGCGCTGGAACAGGCACTGAGCGAGGGCGGGCGGGTATTCGGCGGCAAGCGTCAGCTCGAGGAGCAGTTCCCCAACGCCTACTACGTGTCGCCGGCCATTGTCGAAATGCCGGAACAGAGCGACGTGGTCTGCAGCGAAACCTTCGCGCCGATTCTCTATGTGGTCGGCTACAGCGACTTCCAGGAAGCGCTACGCCTGAACAACGCGGTACCGCAAGGCCTGTCGTCGTGCATCTTCACCACCGACGTGCGCGAGGCCGAGCAGTTCATGTCGGCGGTCGGCAGTGACTGCGGCATCGCCAACGTCAACATCGGCCCGAGCGGCGCGGAAATCGGCGGCGCATTCGGTGGCGAGAAAGAGACCGGTGGCGGTCGTGAATCGGGTTCCGACGCCTGGCGCGCGTACATGCGTCGGCAGACCAATACCGTGAACTACTCGCTGGAGTTGCCGCTGGCGCAGGGGATTACCTTCGACTGAGTTTGGAATGACGCAGATCCTGGGAGCGGGCTTTTGTGGAGAGGGGATTTATCCCCGATGGGCTGCGCAGCGGCCCCAAAACATGCAATCGCGGAGTTTCAGATACACCGCATGCACTGGTTTTACGGTTGCTATGCAACCGATCGGGGATAAATCCCCTCGCCACAGGGCTTTATCCCACAGGATCAGCAGTGTGTTTGGCAGGTTTCTGTTGGAGTCTGGCAATGCCGTTACGCGAAGAATGTCTGTGGGAAAAACTCACGCCGCAGCGCCCGGATAACGCCGCGCTGCGGGGCGAGGTCAAAGTCGATGTCTGCGTGATCGGCGCCGGGTTTACCGGGTTGTCGGCGGCGCTGCATCTGTTGGAAAAAGGCAAAAGCGTCTGCGTGCTGGAAGCGCATCGCGCAGGTCACGGCGGCTCCGGGCGCAACGTCGGGCTGGTCAACGCCGGCATGTGGATCCCGCCGGACGAGATCGAGGCCGGGTTCGGCGAAGCGGTCGGCAGTCAGCTCAACCGCATGCTCGGGGCGGCGCCGGCGCTGGTGTTCAGCCTTGTGGATAGATACAACATCGATTGCCAGTTGCGCCGCGAAGGCACCCTGCACATGGCGCACAACGCCAAGGGCGAAGCGGATCTGCGCAGTCGCGAGCAACAATGGAAGCGTCGCGGGGCGCCCGTCGAGTTGCTCACCGGCAAGGCCTGCGAGCAAGCCACCGGTACGCAAAAGATCGCTGCCGCGCTGCTCGACCGCCGCGCCGGCACGCTCAACCCGATGGCCTATGTCACCGGACTGGCCAACGCGGTGAAAGGGCTGGGCGGGCAGATGTTCGATCATTCGCCGGTGAGCCGTCTCGAGCGCGTGGGCCAGCAATGGTCAGTGCAGACCGAGCACGGTTCGGTGCTCGCCGAGCAAGTGGTGATCGCCTCCAACGCCTACACCGAGGGCGACTGGACCGAACTCAAGCGCAACTTCTTCCCCGGTTACTACTATCAGGTCGCCTCGGTGCCGCTGACCGAAGACGCCGCCCATGACATCCTCCCCGGCGGGCAAGGCTCGTGGGACACGCGGCAGGTATTGAGCAGCATTCGCCGCGACAAGGATGGCCGGTTGTTGCTCGGCAGTCTGGGCAACGGCAACCAGAAACCGGCGTGGTTCCTCAAGGCCTGGGCCGATCGGGTGCAGCAGCATTACTTCCCCAACCTGAATCCGGTGGAGTGGGAGTGCACCTGGACCGGGCGCATCGCCTTTACCCCCGATCACCTGATGCGGCTGTTCGAGCCGGCGCCGGGACTGGTGGCCGTCACCGGTTACAACGGTCGCGGCGTGACCACTGGCACTGTGGTCGGCAAAGCCTTCGCCGACTATCTGTGTAACGGAAATCCTCAAGCCTTGCCGATCCCCTTCGCACCGATGCAGCCCCTGGCCGGTGTCGGCCTGCGCAGTTGCCTGTACGAGGCCGGGTTCTCGCTGTATCACGCGGGCCAGTGCCTGCGCATCGTCATCTGAGTGTTGAAATATGTTGCTTAACACGGCGCTTTTGCGCGTAGCGACTAGCCTGTAATGGTGCGGGTTGTAGCAGTCCCGCACCAGCAGTGTGCAGTTCGGTGACGCGAGCTGTTACAGGCTGGTTGCACGTCGTTTGGTGCCGCGGTTGCAATGATGGCGCAAGCGGGTTGCGCCTGAGATTTAAAAAGGTTTCACCTTCCGCGGTTTAGACGGTTGCACGCCCAATGAAAATGGGAACGAAACAGTCGAAATAACAAGAAAGCAGCGACTTTTTGAAGAATAAAAAACCGATGGCACGGCGCTTGCTCAGAGCATTCAGTGAAGTGAAGTCGCAGTGCCAACTAAAAAAAACCTTGGAGCACCACCTCATGTCCCAGACGTTTTACAAGAAAGGCTTTCTGGCCCTCGCAGTGGCTACTGCGCTGGGTGTTTCTGCGTTTGCTCAAGCTGATGTGAAAATCGGTGTAGCGGGTCCAATGACTGGCGCCAACGCGGCATTTGGCGAGCAGTACATGAAGGGTGCACAGGCGGCGGCGGACGCGGTCAACGCGGCGGGTGGCGTCAACGGCGAGAAAATCGTACTGGTCAAGGGCGATGATGCCTGCGAACCGAAACAGGCAGTAACGGTTGCGAAGGATCTGGTCAACCAGAAGGTGGCCGGTGTGGTCGGTCACTTCTGCTCTTCCTCCACCATTCCAGCGTCGGAAATCTACGACGAAGCCGGCGTTATCGCGATCACCCCGGGTTCCACCAACCCGCAAGTGACCGAGCGCGGCCTGAGCGCCATGTTCCGTATGTGCGGGCGTGATGACCAGCAAGGCATCGTCGCGGGCGATTACATTGTCGATGTGCTCAAGGGCAAGAAAGTCGCCGTACTGCACGACAAGGACACCTACGGTCAGGGCCTGGCCGATGCGACCAAGGCTCAACTGGAAAAGCGTGGCGTGAAGCCGGTGCTGTATGAAGGCCTGACCCGTGGCGAGAAAGACTTCAGCGCCGTGGTCACCAAGATCCGTGCGGCCGGTGCCGACGTGGTCTACTTCGGCGGCCTGCACCCGGAAGCCGGGCCGCTGGTCAAGCAACTGCGCACCGAAGGCCTGAAAGACGTGAAGTTCATGTCTGACGACGGCATCGTCACCGACGAACTGGTGACCACCGCCGGTGGCCCGCAATACGTTGACGGTGTGCTGATGACCTTCGGCGCCGACCCACGTCTGCTGCCAGACAGCAAGACCGTGGTCGATGCGTTCCGCAAGGCCGGCACCGAACCTGAAGGCTACACCCTTTACGCCTACGCGTCGGTTCAGACCCTGGCGGCCGCCTTCAACGGCGCCAAATCCAACAGTGGCGAAAAAGCCGCCGAATGGCTCAAGGCCAACCCGGTGAAAACCGTGATGGGTGAGAAGGCCTGGGACAAGAAAGGCGACCTGAAAGTGTCCGACTACGTGGTTTACCAGTGGGACGCGAGTGGCAAATACCATCAGCTGGAAAAACAGAAGTAAGGGCTGACGCGATCAGCTTGACCCCCACCAATACCTGTGGGAGCGGGCTTGCCCGCGATGGCGTCAGATCAGTCGACACACAGGTTGGCTGATCCGCCGCTATCGCTGGCAAGCCAGCTCCCACAGGAGATCGGTGGGTCTGGGCTTATCGCGCTCTGACATTGCTCCGACGTAAATCTGTATTTTTCCTAGAAGAACCGCCCGCCCCGGCGGGCAGGTTCTCATTGCGTGAGATTGCGTTATGGATGGTATTTTCCTGCAGCAACTGGTCAACGGCCTGACCCTCGGGTCGGTCTATGGCCTGATCGCCATCGGCTACACAATGGTCTACGGCATCATCGGCATGATCAACTTCGCCCACGGCGAGGTTTACATGATTTCCGCTTACCTGGCGGCAATCAGTCTGGCTCTGCTGGCTTACTTCGGTATCGAATCCTTCCCGCTGTTGATGCTCGGCACGCTGGTGTTCACCATCGTCGTCACTGGCGTCTATGGCTGGGTAATCGAACGCGTCGCCTACAAACCTCTGCGCAACTCCACCCGACTGGCACCGCTGATCAGCGCCATCGGTATCTCCCTGATCCTGCAGAACTATGCCCAGATCAGCCAGGGCGCCCGCCAACAGGGTGTTCCAACGTTGCTCACCGGTGCCTGGCGCATCGACGTGGGCAGCGGTTTCGTTCAGTTGACCTACACCAAGATCTTCATTCTGGTGGCCGCGTTCGTCGGCATGGGCCTGCTGACCTACGTGATCAAGTACACCAAGCTCGGCCGCATGTGCCGCGCCACCCAGCAAGACCGCAAGATGGCCTCGATCCTGGGAATCAACACCGACCGGGTGATTTCCTACGTGTTCATCATCGGTGCAGCGATGGCGGCTCTGGCCGGCGTGCTGATCACCATGAACTACGGCACGTTCGACTTCTACGCAGGCTTCGTCATCGGCATCAAGGCGTTCACCGCCGCAGTGCTCGGCGGGATCGGCTCACTGCCCGGCGCGATGCTCGGCGGGATCATTCTCGGGATCTCCGAGTCGCTGTTCTCGGGCCTGGTCAACTCCGACTACAAAGACGTGTTCAGCTTCTCGCTGCTCGTACTTGTTCTGGTCTTCCGGCCTCAGGGCCTGTTGGGCCGTCCTCTTGTGTCGAAGGTGTAAGCGATGTCTTCAACCACTCAAAAAAACATCGATATCAAAAAAAGCCTGGTTGAGGCGATTCTGGCCGGCCTTATTGCCTTGATCGTGTTCGGCCCGATTGTCGGTGTCGTGCTCGACGGCTACAGCTTCAACCTCGAACCAACCCGCGTGGCCTGGATCATCGGCATTGTCATGATCGGCCGCTTTGCCTTGAGCCTGTTTCTGCAGACGCCCAAGGGCCTGAAGATCCTCGACGGATTCGAGAGCACCGGTTCCGGTGTGCATGTGCTGCCTGCCGATCACAAATCACGCCTGCGCTGGATCATTCCACTGCTGATTGTGCTGGCGGTGATTGTGCCGTTTGTCTCCAACTCGTACCTGCTGGGCGTGGTCATCCTCGGGCTGATCTACGTGCTGTTGGGGCTGGGGCTGAACATCGTGGTTGGCCTCGCCGGTCTGCTCGACCTCGGTTACGTGGCGTTCTACGCCATCGGTGCCTACGGTCTGGCGCTCGGTTATCAATACCTCGGGCTGGGCTTCTGGACTGTGCTGCCGCTGGCGGCGATCACCGCGGGCCTGGCCGGCTGCATCCTCGGTTTTCCGGTGCTGCGTCTGCACGGTGACTATCTGGCCATCGTGACCCTGGGCTTCGGTGAAATCATCCGCCTGATCCTCAACAACTGGTTGTCGCTGACCGGCGGGCCGAACGGCATGCCGGCGCCATTGCCGACGTTCTTCGGCCTGGAATTCGGCAAGCGGGCCAAGGATGGCGGGGTACCGTTCCATGAGTTTTTCGGCATCGCCTACAACCCGGACGTGAAGTATTACTTCATCTATACGGTGTTGTTCCTGGTGGTGCTGGCCGTGCTGTACATCAAGCATCGACTGGTGAAAATGCCGGTGGGTCGCGCCTGGGAAGCCTTGCGCGAGGATGAAATCGCCTGCCGCTCGATGGGCCTGAACCACGTACTGGTCAAGCTCTCGGCATTCACCATCGGTGCGTCGACCGCAGGTCTGGCCGGGGTGTTCTTCGCCACCTATCAAGGCTTCGTCAACCCGACCTCGTTCACCTTCTTTGAATCGGCGCTGATCCTCGCCATCGTCGTGCTCGGCGGCATGGGCTCGACCATCGGCGTGGTGATCGCAGCGTTCGTGCTCACGGTTGCTCCGGAACTGCTGCGCGGCTTCGCTGAATATCGCGTGCTGCTGTTCGGCATCCTGATGGTGTTGATGATGATCTGGCGACCTCGAGGGCTGATCCGCATCAGCCGTACCGGGGTCACTCCACGCAAAGGTGCCATTCACTATGAGAGGACTGCGCCATGAGTGAAGTCGTACTCTCTGTGGAAAAACTGATGATGCACTTCGGTGGCATCAAGGCCTTGAGCGATGTCAGCCTCAAGGTCAAACGCAACTCGATTTTTGCCCTGATCGGGCCGAACGGTGCCGGCAAGACCACGGTATTCAACTGCCTGACCGGGTTCTACAAGGCCTCCGGCGGCAAGATCGAACTCAACGTGCGCGGCAAGCAGACCAACGTCATCCAGTTGCTGGGCGAGTCGTTCAAACCGACCGACTTCGTCTCGCCGAAAAGCTTCCTCAGTCGCCTGTATTACAAGATGTTTGGTGGCACGCACTTGGTGAACCGCGCCGGCCTGGCCCGGACCTTCCAGAACATTCGCCTGTTCAAGGAAATGTCGGTGCTGGAAAACCTGCTGGTGGCGCAGCACATGTGGGTCAACCGCAATATGCTCGCCGGCATCCTCAACACCAAGGGCTACCGCAAAGCGGAAAGCGACGCGCTGGACTGCGCGTTCTACTGGCTGGAAGTGGTCGATCTGGTGGACTGCGCCAACCGCCTGGCCGGTGAACTGTCCTACGGTCAGCAACGTCGTCTGGAGATCGCCCGGGCCATGTGCACGCGACCGCAGATCATCTGCCTCGACGAACCGGCCGCCGGCCTCAACCCTCAGGAAACCGAAGCGCTGAGCGCGATGATCCGGCTGCTGCGCGACGAGCATGATCTGACCGTGGTGCTGATCGAACACGACATGGGCATGGTCATGAGCATTTCCGACCACATCGTGGTGCTGGATCACGGCGTGGTCATCGCCGAAGGCGGGCCCGATGCGATTCGCAACGATCCGAAAGTGATTGCCGCCTATCTGGGCGCCGACGAAGAGGAACTGGTATGAGCAAACCGATCCTCGAACTCAAAGACCTGGACGTGTTCTATGGCCCGATCCAGGCCCTCAAAGGCGTGTCGCTTGAGATCAACGAAGGCGAGACGGTCAGCCTGATCGGCTCCAACGGCGCGGGCAAATCGACGCTGCTGATGTCGATCTTCGGCCAGCCACGGGCGGCGGGCGGACAGATCCTCTATCAAGGCATCGACATCACCCACAAGTCCTCGCACTACATCGCCTCCAATGGCATCGCGCAGTCGCCGGAAGGGCGGCGGGTGTTCCCCGACATGACCGTCGAGGAAAACCTGCTGATGGGCACCATCCCGATTGGCGACAAGTACGCCAAAGAGGACATGCAGCGCATGTTCGAACTGTTCCCGCGGCTCGAAGAGCGCCGCACTCAGCGGGCGATGACCATGTCCGGCGGCGAACAGCAAATGCTCGCCATTGCCCGCGCCTTGATGAGTCGGCCGAAGCTGTTGTTGCTTGATGAACCGAGCCTGGGCCTGGCGCCGATCGTGGTGAAACAGATCTTCGCCACCCTGCGTGAACTGGCGAAAACCGGCATGACCATTTTCCTCGTCGAGCAGAACGCCAACCATGCGTTGAAGCTGTCGGACCGCGCGTATGTGATGGTCAATGGCGAAATTCGCCTGACCGGTAGCGGTAAAGAGCTGCTGGTGAACGAGGAGGTGCGTAACGCTTATCTGGGCGGGCACTGACCCAATCGTTGTTATGCACAGCCCCGGCGACGCGAGTCCCGGGGCTTTTTACATCTCAAGTTCACACATATCCCCTGTAGGAGCTGCCGAAGGCTGCGATCTTTTGATCCTAAAAACAACATCAAAAGATCGCAGCCTTCGGCAGCTCCTACAGAATTCGTCTTCAAGATCAAGTCGATTCTGAAATTGTGGAAAACAAATTCCCATCGCTGTCAAAGCGCGACATATAGACGCTGCAAATGGCTGTTTTTCCACAGTTTTGACTTGTCCCCGTTTGCTGTGGAGCTGGCTGTGAATAACGTGGGAGTAGCTGGCTGAAGCCCTTGTTTGACGTGGCTTGCAGGCTGGTGATCGCTTTTTGATCAGACGTTTTTGCGGGAGCCGAAGACGCTGTTGTCAACCTTTTTCTGGGCCGCGCAGTAGAGGCAAATCCATGTGAACAAGCCTGTGGATAAGTCTGTGACTAAACTCTGGAAAGACCGCGCTGAGGGCCGTAATTACTGGCCTCGCGCAATCACCGCGCTGACCGGCCGGTCGTGCAAAATGCCATCTCCGGCACAACCGCGGCTTCAGGGTCAAGCAAAAAACTTTCTATTTCCCGCGCAAAGCCTTGTGTGGCGCGGCTTTGCGCGTTTCTACTTGCCCCCGGAAACTGTGGAAGGGATTGTGGATAACGTGCGTGCACATGGCTACAGGCCACGGCAGGTATGGCGTAGCGACGGTTGATCAAAATTTGATCGGAATATGTCCCGGTGCGGGTGTTGCTCGTAAATGCCGGGCCGGGCATGCTGGCTGCTGATTTTCTATTCCAATGGCTGCGCTGGCGGCCGACGCAAGGAGAACACGATGTCCAACACCCTGTTTATTACCGGCGCAACCTCCGGATTTGGTGAAGCCTGTGCCCGTCGTTTCGCCGAGGCTGGCTGGAAACTGGTGTTGACCGGTCGTCGTGCAGAGCGTCTGAATGCCCTGTGCGCCGAACTGTCGGAGCAGACTGAAGTGCATGGCCTGGTACTCGATGTACGTGACCGCAAGGCGATGGAAGAGGCAATTGCCAATCTGCCGCCGTCGTTCGCCAAGCTGCGTGGCTTGATCAACAACGCCGGGCTGGCGCTGGGCGTCGATCCTGCACCGAAATGCGACCTCGACGACTGGGACACCATGGTCGACACCAACGTCAAAGGCCTGATGTACAGCACCCGCCTGCTGTTGCCACGGTTGATCGCTCACGGCCGTGGCGCCGGCATCGTCAACCTCGGCTCCATCGCCGGTAACTATCCGTACCCGGGCAGCCACGTGTATGGCGCGACCAAGGCGTTCGTCAAGCAATTCTCGCTGAACCTGCGCTGCGACCTGCAGGGCACTGGCGTGCGTGTCAGCAACATCGAGCCGGGCCTGTGCGAAAGCGAGTTCTCGCTGGTGCGTTTTGCCGGTGACCAGGAACGCTACAACGCCACCTACGCCGGTGCCGAGCCGATCCAGCCGCAGGACATCGCCGAAACGATTTTCTGGGTGCTCAACGCGCCAGCACACATCAACATCAACAGCCTGGAGCTGATGCCGGTGAGCCAGACCTGGGCGGGGTTTGCCATCGAGCGTAACAAGGCGTAAGACCGCATGATGGCCATCGCTGGCAAGCCAGCTCCCACAGGATCGTCGATATACATAAATCTTGTAATCGACTCGGTACCTGTGGGAGCTGGCTTGCCAGCGATGAGGCCGTAACAGGCAAAACATGGCGATAAGGTAAACTCTCTCCTCAACAACCCCACCGCACCCCGCGGTTTTCAAGGTTTTCGAGGAGTTAAAGTGAGTAACCGAGGTGAGCAGTCGCTGCTCAAACAATCGACCATCCTGATGTTTGCGGTGTCGATTGCCGGGATCGTCACCGGTTTTGTTTCAGGTTCGCAATCCATCCTTTTCGATGGTTTTTTCTCGCTGATCGCAACGTTCATCAAAGTACTGATGTTGATCACCGCCAGGTTGATCGCCAAAGAAAGCAATCATCGCTTCCAGTTCGGTTTCTGGCATCTGGAGCCGATGGTGCTGCTGATCGAAGGCAGTTTCCTGCTGTTGATCGCTATCTATGCGTTTCTTAACGGTGTGTTCGGCATCATCAACGGCGGCCGCGACATCGAGTTGGGGCTGGTGATCATTTATGCGGCGGTATTTACCGTCGTTGAGTTCGCTTACTTCTTCTACGTACGTCGGCGCAATCGCAAACTCAAGTCCAGCCTGATCCAGTTCGACAACATCAGCTGGCTGGTGGACGCGATGCTCTCGGTCGGCCTGTTGATCAGTTTTCTCGCCGCGCTGCTGCTCAAGGCCCAAGGCTTTGAGGAATGGGCGAAGTTTGTTGACCCGCTGATCCTGATCGTCCTGGCGCTGACCATGTTGCCGCCGGCGTTCAAGATCCTCGGCCCGGCGCTGCGCGATGTGCTGGGTATTGCCCCGGATACCCTGGATGACCAGGTGCGTCAGGTCATGGAAGCGGCAAAGATCGAGCATGGTTTCGACGATTACGTGACCTACGTGCAGAAGCACGGACGGGCGCGGTTCATCGAGATTCATGTGGTGTTGCCGGCGGATTATGCGCTGCGCAGCGTGGGACAACTGGATGCGTTGCGCGAGGATATCTCGGCACAGTTGGGCGAGCCGGATGCGGCGCGCTGGTTGACCATCAGCTTTACCGGCGACAAGAAGTGGATTGCCTGATTCAGAGCTGCTGAATCGCCTGTGGCGAGCGAGCTTGCTCGCGCTGGGCTGCGAAGCGGCCCCGGATTTTTGTGAGTGCTGCGCACTCAAGCGGGAGCAAGCTCCCTCGCCACAGGATAAGTTCAGTCGTTCAGTTCAGGTATTCAGCCAGCCCGCTATAGCATGTCGCCAAGTGATAAGGCGTGGTCGACGGCATGTCCTTGCGGCTGACCTCGCCCAGCTCATCCCGGCACTCATGCCACCCGCCCGCATGCAGAAAACGCTGCTGCAGCGCCTGCAACTGGCGCAGCACCGCGGCTTCGCTGTCCGGACGCAAGGTCAGGGCGCGCAAATATTCTGCCTGTGCCCAGATGCGCTGGGTCGAATCTTTCGGTCGTCCATCCAGTTGCAGATCGAGCATCGCCCGCACCGCGCCTGAAGCGTGTTCAACGCCAAATTGCTCGGTGAAAGCGAACGCCCGGTCCAGCGCCGCGTGCAGTTTCGAGCCGCGCAGCAGTGATGACGACTCCAGCAGGAAATACCATTCGAACTGATGCCCTGGCTCGTACCAGTTATCCACAGCTCCCAGCGGTTTCTCCATCAGTACGCCGTGCTGTGGATCGACGAAGTGTTGCTGCATGCCTGTGCATAACTCGACGAGCGCGTGCTGCGTTGGCGCATCCTCGCGCACGGCGAGGGTGGCGAGGAACGCTTCGGCCAGGTGCATCAGCGGGTTTTGCAGCGGACCGCTTTGCAGGTTGCTCCAGTCGCGGTCCAGGTACGCTTCGTACAAGCCATCGCCAGTGGCGAAGCGCTGGCCGATCACTTCCAGCGCAGCGTTGAGCGTGGATTCCACCAGCGGCTCGCGGGACTTGGCCCAGTAATGGGCGCAGGCGAACAGGATGAAGGCGTGGGTGTAGAGGTCTTTGCGCTGATCCAGCGGCTGGCCTTGCGCGTCGATGCTGTAGAACCAGCCGCCGTGCTCGGCATCATGGAAGTACCGTTGCAGCGAGCGGAACAGCGCGGCGGCGCGCACCTCGGCATTATCCACAACCCCGATCAGGCTGGAAAACAGGTACAGCTGCCGTGCGCAGGCCATCGCCCGGTAGCGTTGCGGTGGCAAGGGTTGATGCGTCGCGTCGAGTGCCTCGTAAGGCAGCGCCATGTCGGCGTTCCAGCCCGGGCCTTGCCAGAGCGGCACGATCACGTTCAGAAAGTGCTGTTGCACATCGCTGAACAGGGCGGTCAATTCGGGCAGGGAGGTGGAGCGGCAAGCATGGGGCATTGGCGGACGTCGTCACGGCTGGGGCGATTGCGCGACATGGTAGCAGAGAGACTGCTGTTAGAGTCTCGGTGTCTGATCGGCCGTCATCGCTGGCAAGCCAGCTCCCACAAGGATTGTTATCAACCACAAACCTGTGGGAGTTGGCTTGCCAGCGATGAGGCCGGTTCAGGCGGTATAGATCAGCCGGCCAGCAACCAGGCGCCAGTCACCGCCGAAGCAGCACCTGCCACTCGCACCAACGGCGCAGCAGCCTGCGGCAGAACACGAACCACGGCATAACCCGCCGCATGCAACGCCGCCGTCGCCGCGACAAAACCGGCGGCATACGCCCACGGACTGCTCATGTCCGGCAGCTCCAGGCCGTGCGCCACGCCATGGAACAACGCAAACAGTGCCGTCGCCGCCACCGCCATTACCAGCGGTGGACGCACCGCCAGTGCCACCGCCAGACCCAGCGCCAGCACCGAGGCGGCGATCCCGCTTTCCAGCGCCGGCAGCTCCAGCCCTTCAAAACCGAGCATGCCGCCGATCAGCATGGTGCCGACGAAGGTGCACGGCAGCGCCCAACGCGCCGCACCTTGTTGCTGCGCCGCCCACAGGCCGACCGCAATCATCGCCAGCAAGTGGTCGAGGCCGCCGATCGGGTGGCTGATACCGGCGACCAGCCCACTGTCGCCGTGGCCCGGGTGGGCGAAGGCGAGGGCCGGGGTCAGCAGCAGCGCCACGGCGCCGAGAATGCGTTTGAGTGTCATGGAGAAGCTTCCTTGTTGGTCAATGAATCAGGCGGCGTTCAGCAGGCCTTGGCGTTCGATGAAGGCAATGATGTCGTCCAGGCCCTGTCCGGTTTTCTGGTTGCTGAAGACGAACGGCTTTCCGTTGCGCATGCGCTGGGTGTCGCTGTTCATCATTTCCAGCGACGCGCCGACCAGCGGCGCCAGATCGATCTTGTTGATCACCAGCAGATCGGACTTGCAGATCCCCGGCCCGCCCTTGCGCGGCAGCTTGTCGCCGGCGGAGACGTCGATCACGTAAATGGTCAGGTCTGACAGCTCCGGGCTGAAGGTTGCCGACAGGTTGTCGCCACCGGATTCCACCAGAATCAGGTCCAGCCCCGGAAAGCGTCGGTTCAGTTGATCGACGGCTTCGAGGTTGATCGAGGCGTCCTCGCGGATTGCCGTGTGCGGGCAGCCGCCGGTTTCCACGCCGATGATCCGCTCCGGTGCCAGCGCTTCGTTGCGCACCAGAAAGTCGGCGTCTTCGCGGGTGTAGATGTCGTTGGTGACGACGGCCAGGTTGTAGCGATCACGCAGCGCCAGGCACAGGGCCAGGGTCAATGCGGTTTTGCCGGAACCGACCGGGCCGCCGATGCCGACGCGCAGGGGTTGTGTGTTCATGGTTTGTTCTCCTAAGAGCGAAACAGTCGGCTGTACTGGCGCTCATGCGCCATGCACGCCAGAGACAGGCCGAACGCGGCGCTGCCGATGTGTTCGGGATTAATGCGGGTGGCGTCCTGCTGCGCCTGTTGCAGCAGTGGCAGCAGTTCGCTGGTCAGGCGCTGGGCGGCTTGCTGGCCCAGCGGCAGGGTTTTCATCAATACCGCGAGCTGGTTTTCCAGCCAGCTCCACAGCCACGCGGCGAGTGCATCCTGCGGGTTGATGCCCCAGGCGCGGGCCGCCAGTGCCCAGCCAAGAGCCAGATGCGGTTCCGCGCATTGCTCAAGAAAGCGGCGGGCCGGCGCGTCGAGTTCCGGCAGACCGTTGAGCAACTGCTGCAGCGAGTAACCCATCTGCCGACTCTCCAGATGCAACTCGCGGGTCTCGCGGCTGGCGCGGTGGGTTTCGCAGAGATGCAGCAACTCGGGCCAGTTTTCCTCGGCCGCAGCCTGACAATGGGCGAGCAGCAGCGGCGCCTCGAAACGGGCGAGGTTGAGCAGCAGTTGATCGCTGATCCAGCGCCGGGCGCTGTCCGGGTTGTTCACGCGGCCGTTATCCACCGCCATTTCCAGGCCTTGCGAATAGCTGTAGCCGCCAATCGGCAGTTGCGGACTGGCCAGGCGCAGCAGCGCCCAGGCCGGATTCACAGGCGAACGCCGAACTGATGGAGTTTGGGCGCGTAGTTGAAATCTTCGTCGCCATGCCGCGAATGATGATGGCCGCCGCCGTAGGCACCGTGCTCCGGCTGGAAGGGCGCTTCAATCGCTTCGACCTGCGCGCCGAGCTGTTCGAGCATGGCCTTGAGCACGTAATCGTCGAGCAGACGCAGCCAGCCATCGCCGACTTGCAGAGCGACGTGGCGGTTGCCCAGGTGATAGGCGGCGCGGGTCAGTTCAAAGGCATTGGCGCAGGTGACGTGCAACAGTTGCTCGGGGCGGGCGCAGACACGAACGATGCGGCCGTCTTCGGCCTGCAGGCATTCGCCGTCGCATAACGGCGCCTGACCGCGCTCCAGAAACAACCCGACGTCTTCACCGTCGGCACTGAAACAGCGCAGACGGCTTTTGCTCCGCGCTTCGAACGTCAGGTGCAACTCGGCGGACCAGACAGGTTGAGGGTCGATTCTGCGGTGAATCACCAGCATCGGAAAGCTTCCAGCAGTGGACTGTAGGGAGGGCTAGAGCAAGGGGCTTGCCAACCGGCCGAGATGTAGGAAATCCCTGTCGGAGCGTAGAGGATGTTTCAAGATGTTGCAGGATTTTGGAAGATCTTGGTGCGTGAAGATTTTTACATGCACCAATTTGTGGCCAACAAAAAAGATCGCAGCCTTCGGCAGCTCCTACAGGGGGTTGGTGTAGGGGCTGCCGAAGGCTGCGATCTTTTGCTCTTTACTCGGTGCTGCCCAGCCCTTGCCAGTGCTTGAGGCCGATAAAGATGAAGCGCAGTTGCTGGGTGATCTTCGCCTGGGCAGTCAGATGTTCCGGCAGGGCCTCGGTGGGCGGGTCGATGATGTCCGGCAGGGTGGCGAACACCGATTTGACGATCAGGTCGGCGATCACGCTCAGGCCGGCCGCATCCAGATGTTGCAACTTGGGCATCAGCGTCAGGTCGGCCGCGAGGTCGGCGCTGATGTTCTCGCGCAGACGACCGATCGCCTGACGCACCGGCAGCGAGCCGCCGTACTGCTCGCGGGCGAGAAACAGGAATTGCGAGCGGTTGGCGCTGACCACGTCGAGGAAGATCCGCACCGACGCATCGATAATGCCGCCCATGACGAATTCGTTGTGGCGCACCAGGCGGATGGTCTCGCGGAAGGTCTGGCCGACTTCACTGACCAGCACCAGCCCCAGCTCGTCCATGTCGGCAAAGTGCCGATAGAAACCGGTGGGCACGATGCCGGCGGTCTTGGTCACTTCGCGCAGGCTCAGGCTGCCGAATCCTCGGCCGCTTTCCATCAAATGGCGGGCAGCGTCCATCAGGGCATTGCGGGTCTGTTGTTTCTGTTCGGCGCGGGGCAGCATCGCAAAGGCGTTTTCTTGAGCGGGACAAGCGCCGCACTCTAGCAAATCGGCTTTGCTGGCGTCGAACGGCAGGGGGAATGTCAGCGGTAAAAAGGGGGGGTGCAGGTTGCCAGTGCTGAAAAAGTCAAAAGCCCAATCCGGTGATTGGGCTTTTTTTCCAGGCCGCCATGGGCTTAGCTCAAAGCGCTGTTGCGTTCGATCACACGGTCACCACCACCTTCGGCAACGGCTTGGCCCAGTGGGGTTTTGTCGAAACCGTCTTCGGCAAGGGTCTGGCCTTGTGGGGTGCGGTCACCACCACCTTCAGCGAGGGTCTGGCCTTGTGGAGTGCGGTCGCTGCCATCGGAAGCCAGGGTCTGACCTTGTGGAGTCTTGTCATAGCCGTCTTGCACCAGACCTTTCTCTTCCAGACGATCACGGCCACCTTCTGCTACAGCTTGGCCTTGTGGCGTCTTGTCGTAGCCATCTTGTACCAGGCCTTTCTCTTCCAGACGATTACGGCCGTTTTCAGCCAGGGTCTGGCCTTGTGGCGTGCGGTCGCCGCCATCAGCAGCCACAGTCTGGCTGAACACCGAGTGGCTGGATTTCACTTGTGGGGTAGCCTGATCGGCAGCGGGCAGGGCGAAAGCAGTGCTGGCTAGCATCGACAGGGTAAGGCTGAGCAGTAATTGGCGTTTCATGATGGGTTGCTCCTTGGGAGGGCGATAAAGTGGGTACGAAGCCAATGCTACTCTCGATAAGTCGATATAAAAGTTCATAAACGCAATGGTAATAATCAACAGAATTGATTGTTCTGCCGAGGCGCTCTAGCTCGGGCGTTTGCGGGCGGTGGTTTTGCACCGCAGTGGGTATTTTCGACTCACTCGCGCCTCGCAAATGTGCGGGCAGCGGTAACGCTGTTCGACCAATCAGTCAGCATTCGGGCGATTTTTTGCCACGGAATCTATATTCCGATTAAACCTGCGCACTGTTTGCCAGTCGTAGATTTCATGAGGGCCGCTTTGGCCCGCCGTTTCAGCTGTGCGTCGCGAAGTCGGCGTGCGGTCGTCATCAGGAGTTTTGTGCATGACGCGCACCGGGAAAATCTTCAGTTGGACCTTCGCCATCCTCGTACTGCTGCTGGCGGTACTCGTTCTGATCATCGTGTTCTTCGATTGGAACCGGATCAAACCGCCGCTCAACGCCAAAGTCTCGGAAGAACTGCATCGACCGTTTGCCATCAATGGCAACCTCGCAGTGATCTGGCAGCGCGAGCCGGACGAGGGCGGCTGGCGGGCCTGGGTGCCGTGGCCGCACGTGGTGGCTGAAGACCTGACACTGGGCAACCCGGACTGGTCGAAGCAGCCGCAGATGGTCACCCTCAAACGCGTGGAGCTGCGCATCTCGCCGCTGGCCCTGCTGGCGCAACGGGTGACGATCCCGCGCATCGACCTGACCGAGCCCAACGCGCAACTGCAACGCCTGGCCGATGGCCGCGCCAACTGGACCTTCAAGTTCGACCCCAAAGACCCGAACGCCGAACCGTCGAACTGGGTGGTGGACATCGGCGCCATCGGTTTCGACAAGGGCCACGTCACGCTGGACGACCAGACGCTCAAGAGCAATCTCGATGTGGTGATCGATCCGCTGGGCAAACCGATTCCGTTCAGCGAAATCGTCGGTGACAAAGCCGCGAAAACGGCCCAGGACAAAGGCACCGCGCCGCAGGACTATGCGTTCGCGCTGAAGGTCAAAGGCCAGTACCACGGCCAGAATCTCACCGGCCAGGGCAAAATCGGCGGATTGCTGGCGTTGCAGGACGCGAACAAACCGTTCCCGCTGCAGGCCCAGGCGAAGATCGGCGCCACCAGCCTCGAACTCGCCGGTACGTTGACCGACCCGCTCAACCTCGGTGCCCTCGATCTGCGGCTGAAACTGGCCGGTGCCAGCCTCGGCAACCTCTATCCGCTGACCGGCGTGACTCTGCCGGACACGCCGCCGTACTCCACCGACGGCCATCTGATTGCCAAATTGCATGACGCCGCCGGGGCGAAATTCACCTACGAGCAGTTCAACGGCAAGATCGGCGGCAGTGACATTCATGGCGATCTGACCTACGTCGCCAGTCAGCCTCGGCCAAAACTCAGTGGTGCGCTGCTGTCCAATCAGCTGCTGTTCGCCGACCTCGCGCCGCTGATCGGCGCCGACTCGAATGACAAGCAAAAGGCCCGCGGCGGCGAGAGCAAGCAGCCGACCGACAAAGTGCTGCCGGTTGAAGAGTTCAAGACCGACCGCTGGCGCGCGATGGATGCCGACGTCGAGTTCACTGGCAAACGCATCGTGCACAGCGAAAAACTGCCGTTCACCGACCTTTATACCCACCTGAAACTCAACGACGGCGAACTCAGCCTCGAACCGCTGCGCTTCGGCGTGGCCGGCGGTAATCTGGACGCGCAGATTCGCCTCAACGGTCGCGCCGAACCGCTGGAAGGCCGGGCCAAACTGACCGCGCGCGGGTTCAAGCTCAAGCAGTTGTTCCCGACCTTCGAACCGATGAAAACCAGTTTCGGTGAGCTCAATGGCGACGCCGATATCAGCGGCCGCGGCAACTCGGTGGCCAAGCTGCTCGGCGGCGCCAATGGCCAGTTGAAGATGCTGATCAACGACGGGGCGATCAGCCGCGAGCTGATGGAACTGGCAGGGCTCAACGTCGGTAACTACGTGGTCGGCAAGATCTTTGGCGACAAGGAAGTGAAGATCAACTGCGCGGCGGCGGACTTCGACATCAAGACCGGCCTGGCGACCACCCGGCTGTTTGTGTTCGATACCGAGAACGCGATTATTTACATCGACGGCACGGCGAACATGGCCACCGAGCAACTGGACCTGACCGTGACCCCGGAATCCAAGGGCTGGCGTCTGATTTCGCTGCGTTCACCGCTGTACGTGCGCGGCAAGTTCATCAAGCCGGACGCCGGGGTCAAGGCTGTACCGTTGATGCTGCGCGGGGCGGGAATGGTTGCACTGGGCGTGATCGCTGCACCAGCGGCGGGGCTGCTGGCGCTCGTGGCGCCGAGCGGTGGTGAGCCGAATCAGTGCGCGCCATTGCTGCAACAGATGAAGGCGGGCAAGGCGCCCGTGACCGTCAAGCCAACCAAGTAAAGGCAAGAGCAAAAGATCGCAGCCTGCGGCAGCTCCTACAGGAAGACCATTACAGGCTGCGATCTTTTTGTTTCTGTAGCGGCCCCTTCGCGAGCAGGCTCGCTCCCACATTTGAAATGGATTCCAGTGTGGGAGCGAGCCTGCTCGCGAAGACGGTTTTGAAAGGCTTACAAGTCTTTCAGAATGTCGGCCATATCATCGGCATGCTCTTCTTCCTGCGCGAGGATGTCTTCGAAGATGCGCCGAGTCGTCGGGTCTTTTTCGCCGATGTACTGAATGATCTCGCGGTAGCTGTCGATGGCGATCCGCTCGGCCACCAGGTCCTCATAGACCATTTCCTTCAAGGTGTTCCCGGCCACGTATTGTGCGTGGGACATTTTCGACAGCAGGTCCGGGTTGAATTCCGGCTCGCCGCCCAGTTGCACGATGCGCTCGGCCAGACGGTCGGCGTGTTGCGCTTCCTGGGTGGCGTGTTCGAGAAATTCGTCAGCGGCCACGTTGGCTTTCAGACCGTTGGCCATGAAGTAGTGGCGCTTGTAGCGCAGCACGCAGACCAGTTCGGTGGCCAACGATTCGTTGAGCAGGCGCAGCACCTCTTCACGGTTGGCACTGTAGCTTTCGGTTACCGCGCCGTTCTCGACGTGTTGCCGCGCACGTTCGCGCAGGGTTTTGACATCCGACAAGTGCAGGTCATCGCTCATTTCGATCTCCAGGAGGCTAATCCAATGGGCGCCACGCTCTACAGGCGTGATCGCTTACCCTGGTTGTGAGTCCTGCGCGATGCAAAAAGTTTTACGAGATTTGCGCCGTCCCCCCTGTAGGCGCTGCCGAAGGCTGCAATCTTGGCGTCAGTCCGGACAACACGGCCTCCTCCTGCAACCAGGCAAAAAACGCCCGCACCGGCGGATGGCGCTCCCGTCCCGGCACACACAATGCGCTGTAGCCTGCGCCATCGACCTGCACCTGCCCCTTGTACGGCACCAGCAACCCGCTGGCGACGCTTTGCGAGACCAGAATATTGCTCGCAAGGACCAAGCCTTGCCCGGCAATCGCCGCTTGGAGCGCGTAGTGCTCTTCGTCGTATTCGCGCATTGCGGGATGCTGGTTCAGCCAGTTCTCACTTGCGCGGGCGCACCACGCTTCCCAGCCGTGGGCATACAGCTTCGAGTTGTGCCAGCGCACGCTGATCAGCGCCGGCGTGCGCCGGGCGGCCAGCGCCACCTGCTCCGGTGAGCCGTACACGCCGAACGACTCATCGAACAGGCACAAGCCGTAAAGATTGGGGTAGTCGTCAAGGCTGTAGCGCAGCACCAGATCGACGCTGGCGTCCTGATGCAAGTCGATGACTTCGCAGTGGGTATCGAGGCGCACGTTGATGTTCGGATGCTGCGCATAAAAGCGCCCGAGGCGCGGCACCAGCCATAGCGCGGCGAACGCGGCCGTGGTCGACAGCGTCAGGCTGCTGCCGCTGCGTTGCGGGCGCAGGGTATCGACGCTTTGCGCCACTTCCAGCAGCGCGCCGTGCAGGCTGCGAAACAGCCGCTCGCCACCTTCGGTCAGGCGTACCTGACGCGGCAAACGTTCGAACAGGGCCACGCCGAGCCAGTCTTCCAGCGTACGGATCTGATGAGAGATTGCCGTGGGCGTGACCGACAGCTCTTCGGCGGCGGCCTTGAAACTCAGCAGGCGCGAAGCGGATTCGAAGGCGCGCAGGGCGGTCAGCGGCAACGAGGCGAACATTGAAAACTCCATGGATGAAATGAATTCATCCGGACTGATTTTTGCTCATTTGAATGGACGCGGTCACGCGCTTCAAGCTGCGAGCCACAAGCCGTTTGATTCTAGTCCGGAGGAAACACAGATGAGCAAAATTCTTGCAATTCATGCCAGCCCACGGGGTGACCGTTCGCATTCACGGCGCCTCGCGGAAAGCTTTCTCAGCGCCTGGCTTTTGCGCCATCCGCAGGCGCAGGTCACCCGCCGTGAAGTCGGGCGCGCGCTGATCCCGCCAGTCAATGAAGCGTTTGTCGCTGCTGCGTTTCATCCTGAGCCCGAGGCGCGCCCACTGTCGATGCAAGCCGATCTGGCGCTCAGCGATCAATTGGTCGGCGAGTTGTTCGAGCATGACCTGCTGCTGATTTCCACGCCGATGTACAACTTCAGCGTGCCCAGCGGCCTCAAGGCCTGGGTCGATCAGATCGTGCGCCTGGGTCTGACGTTCGACCACACCCTCGACAACGGCGTGGCCCAGTACACCCCGCTGCTGCAGGGCAAGAAAGCGTTGATTGTCACCAGTCGCGGCGGGTTCGGCTTTGGCCCCGGCGGTGAACTGGAAGCACTGAACCACGCCGATCCGTGGTTGCGCACCGCACTGGGCTTTATCGGTATCAACGACGTCACGGTGGTCGCGGCCGAGGGCGAAGAGTCGGCCGAGCGCACCTTCGCGGTGTCGGTGGCCGAGGCCGAGCAGCGATTGCTCGACCTCGCCCGGACATTCTAAGTGGCCTGGCTGTTCCTGCTGATCGCCGCCGGTTTCGAAGTGACGTTCGCCATGGGCATGAAGTACGCCGAAGGCTTCACCCGGTTGTGGCCGTCGCTGATCACGGTGCTCGCGGCGATTGGCGGGGTTTACTTCCTGACGCTGGCGCTGCGCGAGTTGCCGGTGAGCATCGCCTACCCGATCTGGACGGCGATCGGCTCGCTGGGCACGGTGTTTCTCGGTTTTGTCTTGCTCGGCGAGAGCCTGACCCTGATCAAGCTGCTGTCGGTGGGGCTGATTGTGGCGGGGGTGGTGGGCCTGAAGTAGGCTGAGGGTGCAGTTGTCATCATCAAGGAGGAGGCTTGGCGGGTGTTTTGCACGTCAGGCCTCCACTCACGACCACAAGGATGTTTGCCCATGTCACAAAGTACGGCGACACGTTATCCACTGGTGCTGGTGCCGGGCATGCTCGGGTTTATCCGGTTGCTGCTGTATCCGTACTGGTACGGGATCATCAAGGCGTTGCGCCGTGGCGGGGCCACAGTGATTGCGGTACAGGTGTCGCCGCTCAACTCCACCGAGGTGCGCGGTGAGCAGTTGCTGGCGCGGATCGACGAGATTTTGCGCGAGACCGGCGCGGCCAGGGTCAATCTGATCGGCCACAGCCAGGGCTCGTTGACAGCCCGTTATGCCGCCGCCAAACGGCCGGATCTGGTCGCCTCGGTGACGTCGGTGGCCGGGCCCAATCACGGTTCGGAACTGGCCGACTATCTGCAGAAACACTACCCGGCGAACACTGCCAAGGGCAGTCTGCTCGAAGCGCTGCTGCGTTTGATCGGCTGGTTGATGGCGCGGCTGGAAACCGGTTATCACGGGCCGAAACTGCCGGTGGATATCCACGCCTCGCACCAGTCGCTGACCCGCGAGGGCGTGGCGCTGTTCAATCAGCGTTATCCACAGGGCCTGCCTGGGACCTGGGGCGGGCAGGGGCCGGAAGAGGTCAACGGCGTGCGCTATTACTCGTGGTCGGGCACGTTGCAACCGGGCAAGACTGACCGCGGTGGCAACCTGTTCGACGGCACCAACCGCAGCTGCCGGTTGTTCGCGAAAACCTTCGTGCGCGAACCAGGGCAGTGTGACGGGATGGTCGGGCGCTACAGCTCGCACCTGGGCACGGTGATTGGCGACGACTATCCGCTGGATCACTTCGATATCGTCAACCAGTCGCTGGGACTGGTGGGCAAGGGCGCGGATCCGGTGCGGTTGTTTGTCGAGCATGCGGCGCGGCTGAAGGCTGCGGGGGTCTAGCAGATACACCGCGTATTCGTTTATCGCTGGCAAGCCAGCTCCCACAGTGTTTCGTGGCGTATACAAAAGTTGCGTTCGACACCGACCCTGTGGGAGCTGGCTTGCCAGCGATGGCGCCGAGTCAGGCGACGCTGAGTTTGCGGCCTAGAACGGTGGTCCAGCGCTCCGACAGAATCACCCCACCCAACGTCAACACCCCACCCACCAGGTGATACATCGCCAACTCTTCCTTCAACACCACCGCCGCAATCAGCGCAGTTATCAGCGGCAGCAAGTTAAAGAACAATGTGGTCCGGCTCGGCCCCAGACGCTGCACCGCCTGCATCCACGCCAGCGGCGCAAGCATCGAGGCCAGCAGGCACGCGTACAGCACCAGCGGAATATTTTGCGCGGTGAAGCCGGTTTTCGGTGAAGCGGCATACAGCGGAAACAGCACCACAATTGCCACCAGCACTTGCAAGTACAACAACACCAGCGGCGGCAGGCGTAACTGCCATTTTTTCAGCAGGGTGCTGTAGATCGCGTAGGCGAGGGTGGCGATCAGCATCATCGCGTCACCCAGATTTACCCCGTGCTGCAGCAAGGCGCCGAGGCTGCCGGACGACACCACTACCAGCACGCCGACGAACGACAGCACCGCGCCGAACAATGCGCCGGCAGTCAGGCGCTGGCCGAGGCTGATGATCGCCATGGCCAGCGACATCAGCGGCATCAGCGACAGGATGATGCCCATGTTGGTCGCGCTGGTCAGGGTCGCGGCGAAGTAGGCGAGGCTTTGATAGACCGCCATTCCGAGCACGCCGAGGATGAAGATCTTGCCCAGGTTGGGGCGGATCTGCGGCCAGTGCGCGATCACCGCCTTGAGCATGAACGGGGTGAACAGCAGGCCGGCGAGCAGCCAGCGGTAGAAACCGATCTCGGCGGGGAAGATTGCTCCGACCGCCAGTTTGTTGATCACGGTATTGCCGGCCCAGATGAAAATCGCCAGCAGCGGAAACGCGTATTGCATGGGTTAAAACCAGAACGTTGATGAACCGTGATTATCCCCTGTCTGGATGCAGCCCTATACTGCGAACCGGACAACCTGCCTCTGCAACCGGACAGCATGAACAGTAAACACATCGATCTGCTGGATTTCAGCGAACTGCCGTCAGCGGTGTACTTCCGCTACGCCGACTTCAACACCCATGAATACGCCGCGCCGCACCGCCATCCGTGGGGCACGCTGGAGTACGCGGCCCACGGCGTGCTGCACATGGACGTCGACGGCAACCGCTTCATGTCGCCGCCGCAGTACGCGGTGTGGGTGCCGCCGCAGACCGAGCACAGTTTCTACAGCCATCAACCGGTCAACTACCGCGCGGTATGCCTCGATCCGAAGGTCTGCACGGATCTGCCGGAGCGCGCCTGCACGCTGGCGATCAGCGACATCCTCAAGGCGATACTCAAGGACTTCGCCGCCCGCGACGTGAAGATCCCCGAACTCGACGCCGACCAGCGTCTGGCCCAGGTGCTGGTCGATCAACTGCAACAGGCGCCGGTCCATGAATGTTATCTGCCGTACGCGAGCCATCCCGGGTTGCTGGCGATTCTCGATGCATTGCAGGCCGATCCCGGCAATAACCAGCCGCTGGCGTACTGGGCGGCGCAGGTACACGTCAGCGAGCGCACGTTGGCCCGGCAGTTCGTGCGCGAGTTGGGCATGAGTTTCGGCGAATGGCGTCAGCGCCTGCGTTACCTGGCTGCCATCGAGGCACTGGAAAGCACGAAGAGCGTGCAGGAGATCGCCTTCGATCTGGGTTACAGCAGTGGCTCGGCCTTCATCGCCATGTTTGCCCGTCAGGCCGGATGTACCCCGGAACAGTATCGGCGCAGCCACCTGGAAGGCAGGAAGGTGTAACAAGATTTGGCTACACTTCAGCGGAGGCCGCATCCATCGATGCGGCGACAAGGAGAAAACTCCATGAAGATGTTGCGTGTGCCTTTGTTGATGATCGGTCTGCTCCTGTGTTCCCAGGGTTTCGCCGCCACGGCGCAACAGAACAAAATGACCACCTGCAATGCCGACGCTACCGCCAAGAACCTCAAGGGCGATGAGCGCAAGACTTTCATGAGCACTTGCCTCAAGGCCGCTCCGGCCGCCAATGACGCCAAAGTGCTGACCCCGCAGCAGGAAAAAATGAAGACCTGCAACGCCGACGCGAAAACCAAGGCCCTGACCGGCGACGCGCGCAAGACCTTCATGAGTGATTGCCTGAAGAAAAAGTAATCACTCGAGTCTGGTGGTGAGCGGGCTTGCCTCTTCGCGAGCAGGCTCGCTCCCACATTGAAATGCGTACCCTTGTGGAAGCGAGCCTGCTCGCGAAGAGGCCGGTCTTGGCTCCGCCAATCTCAAGCACCGCATATACCTAGTGCTCTCCCCGGATCGCTGGCAGACTGCCAATCCTTTTACGCCGTTCGTTTTGAGGCTGTATGCCAACGTTTTCTGAGCGTCATGTTGTGTTTTGGGTCAGTTGCATCATTATTTTTGGCGGTTTGCTGCTGGCATTGCCGCTGCGCTTGTTGCCCAGCCTGCTGGCCGGTCTGCTGGTGTTCGAGCTGGTCAACATGCTCACCCCGCAGCTGCAACGATTGATCGAAGGCCGGCGTGCGCGCTGGCTGGCGGTGGCGCTGCTGGGCACCCTGGTGGTCAGCGTGCTGGCGCTGATCTTTGCCGGTGCTATCAGTTTCCTGCTGCACGAAGCGGAAAACCCGGGCGCCTCGCTCGACAAATTCATGGGCGTGGTCGATCGCGCGCGCGGGCAACTGCCGCCGTTCCTCGATGCCTACCTGCCGGCCAGCGCTGCGGAGTTTCGCGTGGCCATCGGCGAATGGGCGAGCAAGCACCTGTCCGAGCTGCAACTGGTGGGCAAGGACGCGGCGCACATGTTTGTCACCCTGCTGATCGGCATGGTCCTCGGCGCGATCATTGCCCTGCAGCGGATACCGGATGTGACCAAGCGCAAGCCGCTGGCCGCCGCCCTGTTTGATCGCCTGCACCTGCTGGTGCAAGCCTTTCGCAACATCGTCTTCGCGCAGATCAAGATTTCCCTGCTGAACACCTTCTTCACCGCGATTTTCCTTGCGGTGATTCTGCCGCTTCTGGGCATCAAGCTGCCGCTGACCAAAACCCTGATCGTCCTGACCTTCCTGCTCGGTCTGCTGCCGGTGATCGGCAACCTGATGTCGAACACGCTGATCACCATCGTCGGCCTGTCGCTGTCGATCTGGGTGGCGGTGGCGGCGCTGGGTTACCTGATTTTTATCCACAAGCTCGAATACTTCCTCAACGCGCGCATTGTCGGCGGGCAGATCAGTGCCAAGTCGTGGGAGCTGCTGCTGGCGATGCTGGTGTTCGAAGCCGCGTTCGGCCTGCCGGGGGTGGTGGCGGGGCCGATTTATTACGCGTATCTGAAGAGTGAGTTGAAGCTGGGCGGGATGGTTTGATTTGATAACTGTGTTGCCTTAGCTGACGCCATCGCTGGCAAGCCAGCTCCCACAGGATTGATACCGCTTTCGAAAGCGGCGCAGAACCTGTGGGAGCTGGCTTGCCAGCGATGGGCGCAACGCGGTCTTGGATCAGTTCATGGCGCCGTAACGCTTCATCGCCTCGATCGCCAGACCGCTGCCAATGCTGCCAAAGATGTTCCCTTCCACATGTCGCGCGTTCGGCAGCATTGCCGAGACGCTGTTGCGCAGCGCCGGAATGCCGCTGGAGCCGCCAGTGAAGAACACCGTATCGACCTGACCCACCGAGACGTTGGCATCATTCAACAGCTGCGTAACGCTGCCGCGCACGCGCTCAAGCAAGGCGTCGATCGACGATTCGAACAGGGCGCGGCTCAGTTCCACGCTCAGGCCCGGCTCGATGCGATCCAGCGGTACGTGGCGGCTGTCGGTGTGGGTCAGCTGAATCTTGGTTTCTTCCACTTCCATCGCCAGCCAGTGCCCGGCGCGCTGTTCGATCAGCTTGAACAGGCGATCAATGCCGCCAGTGTCCTCGATGTCGTAGCGCATGCTGCCCAGCGCCAGGGTGGATTTCTGCGAGTACACCGAGTTGATGGTGTGCCAGGTCGCCAGGTTCATGTGGTGACTGGTCGGCATGTAGGCGCCGCTCTTCATCCGGCTGCCGTAACCGAACAGCGGCATCAGGCCTTGCAGGCTCAGTTGTTTGTCGAAATCAGTCCCGCCGATGTGCACGCCGCCGGTGGCGAGGATGTCATCGTGACGGTTGTCCATGCCGCGACGCTCGGGCGACAGGCGCACCAGTGAGAAGTCGGAGGTACCACCGCCGATGTCGACGATCAGCACCAGCTCTTCTTTTTCGATGGTCGACTCGTAGTCGAAGGCGGCGGCAATCGGTTCGTACTGGAACGACACGTCCTTGAAGCCGAGCTTGCGTGCCACTTCGACCAGGGTGTCTTCGGCTTCCTGGTCAGCCAGCGGGTCGTCATCGACGAAAAACACCGGACGCCCCAGCACCACTTGTTCGAACTCGCGACCGGCGGCCGTTTCGGCGCGGCTCTTGAGCTGGCCGATGAACAGCCCCAACAGATCCTTGAACGGCATCGCGGTGCCGAGCACGCTGGTGTCGTGCTTGATCAGCTTGGAACCCAGCAGGCTCTTGAGCGAGCGCATCAGCCGGCCTTCGTAGCCTTCGAGGTACTCGTGCAGCGCCAGGCGACCGTACACAGGGCGGCGTTCTTCGATGTTGAAGAAGACCACCGACGGCAGGGTGATCTTGTCGTCTTCCAGCGCGATCATCGTTTCCATGCCGGGGCGCAGCCAGCCGACGGTGGAGTTGGAGGTGCCGAAGTCGATACCGCAGGCACGGGCTGGAGAGGCGTTTTTCATGTCTTTCGGGTTCCGGTCAAAAAACGGCCGCGCAGTGTATGTCAGTGCGCGGCAGATTCGAAGGCCGGTCATCTGCTATTTCACGACTAAGCTTCTTGAAAGTCGCAGCTTCGCCCCAAACTTGCTGGCATGGGCCGGCAGACATACCGGCGGTCGCAAGAACCGTCGTCCACTGCCGATAAACTTCTGCTGCGCCACCCGGTCACAAAGTTGAGATCGGTCAACCCGGCACGTGCGAATGAGCGCATGCTGGTCTCGGCGCGAAATCGATAACGGATGGTGATTCCTTCGATGGACTTCAAAGACTATTACAAGATACTCGGCGTGGAGCCGACAGCGGACGACAAGGCGATCAAGGCTGCCTATCGCAAGCTGGCGCGCAAATACCACCCCGATGTCAGCAAGGAAAAAGACGCCGAGGCCAAGTTCAAGGACGCCTCGGAAGCCTATGAAGCGCTGAAGAGCGCCGACAAGCGCGCCGAGTACGACGACCTGCGCCGTTATGGTCAGCATGGTCAGCCGTTCCAGGGCCCGCCGGGCTGGCAGAGCCGTGGTGGCTTTGGCGGCGGCGGTGACACCGGCGACTTCTCGGACTTCTTCAGTTCGATCTTCGGCAATCGCGGCGCCGGTTTCGGTGGCGGCGAAGGTCGGCAACAACGCAGTGCAGGACGGCGGGGACAAGACGTGGAAATGGAACTGCCGATCTTCCTTGAGGAGACGCTGTCGAACGAGTCGAAGAAGGTCAGCTTTCAGGTCCCGCAATACAACGCCAACGGTCAGCACGTCAGCAACACCAGCAAAAGCCTGAACGTGAAGATCCCGGCGGGCGTGACCGACGGCGAGCGCATCCGCCTCAAGGGGCAGGGCGCGCCGGGCATCGGTGGCGGCGCCAATGGCGATCTGTACCTGACCATTCGCTTTGCGCCGCACCCGAAATTCGATGTCGAAGGCGAAAACCTGATCATCACCTTGCCATTGGCACCGTGGGAGCTGGCGCTGGGCACCGAGGTGGCCGTGCCGACCCTGACCGGCAAGATCAACCTCAAGGTTCCGGCCGGCAGCCAGAATGGCCAGCGCATGCGCGCCAAGGGCCATGGCCTGAAAAACAAGGCCGGTGAGCGCGGTTATCTGTTCGTCCAGCTCAAGGCCGTGATGCCGAAAACCTCGGACGACGAGGTCAAGGCGCTGTGGCAGGAACTGGCGAAGAAAGCCGCGTTCAACCCACGCGAGAACTTCTGAATCCGACGACGGAGTAGCCCATCATGAGCAGCCCCCTGATCGTTCAACTGGACATGGCAGAATTCTGTGAGGCGGCCGATCTGTCGGACGTCTACGTGATCGAAATCGTCGAACACGGCATCCTCGAACCTCAGGGCGCGCAGCCCCGGGAATGGCGGTTCACCGACTACGAGCTGAGCCTGGCCAAGCGCGCCGCGAAGTTGCGGCGCGAGCTGGAGCTGGAGTGGGATGGGGTCGCGCTGGCCCTGAATCTGCTGGAGGAGGTGCATGAGTTGCGGGCGGAGAACCGGATGCTCAGGCAGCGCTTGGGGCGGCTGGTGGTCGAATAGGTTTTCCGTGGTATTGGCCGGCCTCATCGCTGGCAAGCCAGCTCCCACAAGGAACTATGTCGTACACAAAGTTTGTATTCGACGCCGGATCTGTGGGAGCTGGCTTGCCAGCGATGAATTCACCGCAGATTTTCCTGCTTAAACCTTTCTCGGCAACACCACACTGAACAGCGTCCCGTCAGCCTCGCTCGAGCTGACGTCGATCGTCCCGCCATGGGCGGTCACCACTTCCTTGACGATGAACAAGCCCAACCCGAGGCTGGTCGACGGCTGCCCGAGTTCTTCGTCGGCGCTGCGCACCAGCGGGTCGAAAATCGTGCCGATCGCCTCTTCGGAAATCGGTGTGCCGTAGTTGTGCACCGTCAGGCACACGTTGTCGCCCTCGCCACGCAGATCAAGGGTCACGTCGCGTTGGCTGGTGCCGTGCTGCAAGGCGTTGCCGATCAGGTTTTGCAGGAGCTGGTCGATTCGCCCGGCGTCCCACACCCCACGGGTGTCGCCGTGCACCGTGAGCTTCGGATCGGATAGCGGATTACCGGCGCAGGCTTCGGCAATCGCCGCCCGCGCCGCAACGGCCAGGTCCATCGCTGCCGGCTCGATCGGCAGGCTACGGCCGAGGCGACTGCGCACCAGCTCCAGCAGGTCGCTGACCATCGCCGCCATGTGCCGCGCACCGCGCTTGATGTGCAAGGCACAGGCCAGCGCATCGCCCTCGAGGCTGGATTTACGCAGCAGCAGTTCGGTGGACATGCTCACCGCCTGCAGCGGCGCGCGCAGGTCATGGCCGAGGATGGCGAGGAAAATGTCGCGCGAGCGGTTGACCTGCTCGGCGTAGGCAGCGGTAGATTCGGCGAGGGCTTCGTCGATGGCTTCGTTGAAGCGGATCATGTCCTGGAAATAGGCCACGTCCGGCGACTCAAGGCTGTCGACCCACAGACGGATCACACAGGCGCGCAAATGGCGGAATTCGCTGGTCATCTGCACCAGATCGAAACCGACGGTGTGGCGCAGTTCGCCATGGCTGGCGCCGGCCTCGTCCAGGCTTGGGGTCTTTTCCGGGCCTTCGCCCTTGGCTTTGGCAGCCTGTTCGGCGGGGCTCTGTGGCTTGCTCATGTCGCGGGCGGCGGCCCGTAGAATCTCGCTGGCGTGATCGCGCAGCGCAGTGGAATCCAGATGGTCGGCCGCCGGCGTGATGGTCGCGGCGAACTGTTCCCATTCATCGACGATAGGCTCGATGTTGGCCAGGATGAACTCGGAAAGACGCATGGGCAGTTCCTGAAAATAGGCGGAGCGAATCGAATATTAGCCCCTTTGGCGGGAAATACACGACCGTTTGCACATCGGTTTTCCTGCCCCATGAAAAAGGCCCCCGGCCCGTGCGCAAGACGCGGGTCGGGGGCCTTTTGCCGTGTGTCAGAACAGGAAGTAACGCTGAGCCATCGGCAAGGTTTCCGCCGGTTCACACCACAGCAGCACACCGTCGGCCTTGACCTGATAGGTCTGTGGATCGACGTCGATGTTCGGCAGGTAATCGTTGTGGATCAGGTCGGTTTTCTGCACATCGCGGCAGCCTTTGACCACGGCGATTTTTTTCTTCAAACCCAACGCGTCGGGCAGTCCCGATTCCTGCGCCGCCTGGCTGATGAAGGTCAGGCTGGTGGCGTGCAGCGAGCCGCCGTAGCTGGCGAACATCGGGCGGTAGTGCACCGGCTGCGGGGTTGGGATCGACGCGTTGGCGTCGCCCATCAGACTGGCGGCAATGGCACCGCCCTTGAGGATCAGCGTCGGTTTTACGCCGAAGAACGCCGGGCGCCAGAGCACCAGGTCGGCCCATTTGCCGACCTCCACCGAGCCCACCTCATGGCTGATGCCGTGGGTGATCGCCGGGTTGATCGTGTATTTGGCGATGTAGCGCTTGGCGCGGAAGTTGTCGTTGCCTGCGCCGTCCTGGGGCAGCGGGCCGCGCTGCTTTTTCATCTTGTCGGCGGTCTGCCATGTACGCGTGATGACTTCGCCGACACGGCCCATGGCCTGGCTGTCGGAACTGATCATCGAGAACGCGCCGAGGTCGTGGAGGATGTCTTCGGCGGCAATCGTCTCGCGGCGGATGCGGCTTTCGGCGAACGCCACGTCTTCGGCGATGCTCGGGTCGAGGTGGTGGCAGACCATCAACATGTCGAGGTGTTCGTCGATGGTGTTGCGGGTGAACGGCCGGGTCGGGTTGGTCGAGCTCGGTAGCACGTTAGGGAAACCGCAGGCCTTGATGATGTCCGGTGCATGGCCGCCACCGGCACCTTCGGTGTGATAGGTGTGGATGGTGCGGCCCTTGAACGCGCCCAAGGTGGTTTCGACGAAACCGGACTCGTTGAGGGTGTCGGTGTGGATCGCCACTTGTACGTCGTACTGGTCGGCGACACTCAGGCAATTGTCGATGCTCGCCGGGGTGGTGCCCCAGTCTTCGTGCAGCTTGAGGCCGATGGCGCCGGCCTTGACCTGCTCGATCAGCGGCTCCGGCAGGCTGGCGTTGCCCTTGCCGGTGAGGCCGATGTTCATCGGGAACGCGTCGGCGGCCTGAAGCATGCGCGCCAGGTGCCACGGGCCGGAGGTGCAGGTGGTGGCGTTGGTACCGGTCGCCGGCCCCGTGCCGCCGCCGATCATGGTGGTGACGCCGCTCATCAGCGCTTCTTCGATCTGCTGAGGGCAGATGAAGTGGATGTGCGTGTCGATGCCGCCGGCAGTGAGGATCATGCCTTCACCGGCGATCACTTCGGTGCTGGCGCCGATGGCGATGGTCACGTTCGGTTGTACGTCCGGGTTACCGGCCTTGCCGATCGCGGCGATGCGCCCGTCCTTGAGACCGACGTCGGCTTTGACGATGCCCCAGTGGTCGATGATCAGCGCATTGGTGATCAACGTGTCGACCACTTCGGCGGCGAGCAACTGGCTCTGGCCCTGGCCATCGCGGATGACTTTGCCGCCGCCGAATTTCACCTCTTCGCCGTAAGTGGTGAAGTCTTTTTCGACTTCGATCCACAACTCGGTGTCTGCCAGGCGCACCTTGTCGCCGACGGTGGGGCCGAACATGTCGGCGTAGGCTTGCCGGGAAATCTTCATTTCAATTCCTTGCACAAATTTATTGTGGCGAGGGGATTTATCCCCGATCGGGTGCGTAGCACCCGCCATTCAGCAAAAGTGATTTTCGTGGTGGGCCGGTGGTGGTTGGCGACCGCTGCGCGGTCGATCGGGGATGAATCCCCTCACCACAGATAAATTCCCTCACCACAGATGAATCAGCGTCAGTCGAGATCACCCATGACCCGCCCGGCAAAGCCGAACACCCGCCGATGCCCGGCGTACTCCACCAGCTCGACCTCGCGGCTTTGCCCCGGCTCGAAGCGCACGGCGGTGCCGGCGGGGATGTTCAGGCGCATGCCACGGCTGGCGGCGCGGTCGAAGGTCAGCGCATCGTTGGTTTCGAAAAAGTGATAGTGCGAACCGACCTGAATCGGTCGGTCGCCGCTGTTGGCGACTTTCAGGCTGAGGGTGCGGCGGCCGACATTCAGTTCGATGTCGCCGGGCTGGATCTGGTACTGGCCGGGAATCATGGCCGGGCTCCTTGCAGAATCTTGTAGTAGAGGGCGGTCGGGCGGTACGTGCCGTGCGGGTCACAGGCGTAATCGGGAATTTCACCGGCACGGGTGTAACCTAGCGCCTTGTAGAACTCTTCGGCGGGCGAGCCGGCCTCGGTGTCGAGGTAGAGCATGCCGCGCTTGTGTTTGGCCGCTTCGAGCTCCAGCGCATTCATCAACTGCTGGCCGAGCCCACGGCGCCGGGCCTGTTCGCGCACCAGCAGTTTTTGCACTTCGGCGCGATTGAGGCCGTTGGCTTTCTGGCACAGACCCAACTGCACGCTGGCCTGCACCTCTTCATCCTTGACCACCACCCAGAGCAACACGCTGCCCTTGTTCACCTGTTGCTGCACTTCATCGAAATAGGCGCGGGCCTGCGCGGCATCGAGGTCGGCCATGAAACCGACGCTGGCGCCATAACCCACGGCGTCGAGCAGCAGATCAATCAGGCCCTGACGATAGTGCGCAAAACTTTCCGCATTGACGCGTCGCAGTTGGGCGGGGTTCATCGCGTGTCACTCCTTGTTGGCGACCGGCGGCTGCGCGCCAGGGTTGAGGATCAGTTGCATGAAGGTCAGGTCGAGCCAGCGGCCGAACTTGGTGCCGACTTGCGGCATCTGTCCGGTGATGCTGAAACCGGCGCGTTCATGCAGACGAATGGAAGCGGCATTGCCACTTTCGATGGCGGCGACCATCACATGCTTGTCGCAGGCTTTGGCCCGCTCGATCAGCACGCTCATCAATTGCGGGCCAAGGCCATTGCCGCGCTGGTCGCTACGGACGTAGACCGAGTGCTCGACGGTGTGACGGAAACCGTCGAACGGCCGCCAGTCGCCAAAGGAAGCGTAGCCGAGCACCACGTTGTCGGCGTCGACGATCACCAGAATCGGGTAGGCCTGGGCCTGGCGGGCGCTGAACCACGCCTGGCGGTTGCCGAGGTCGACCGCCGACTCGTTCCATATCGCCGTGGTGTTGAGCACCGCGTCGTTGTAGATGTCACGGATCGCCGGCAGGTCGGCGTGCAGGGCATCGCGAATGGTGTAGGTCATGGCGAGTCCTCAAACGATCGGTTGGTGGACGGTGACCAGTTTGGTGCCGTCGGGAAACGTCGCTTCGACCTGGATCTCCGGGATCATTTCCGGAATGCCTTCCATCACTTGCTCGCGGCTCAACAGGGTGGTGCCGTAGTGCATCAGCTCGGCGACGGTCTGGCCGTCACGGGCGCCTTCGAGCAGCGCGGCGGAGATGTAGGCCATCGCTTCCGGGTAGTTGAGCTTCACACCACGGGCCAGTCGGCGCTCGGCGACGAGGCCGGCGGTGAAGATCAGCAACTTGTCTTTTTCGCGTGGGGTCAGGTCCATTTGTTTTTCAAATCTCGGCAGAAGAAAGTTAAGTCGTACACCCTGTAGGAGCTGCCGAAGGCTGCGATCTTTTGACGTTGATTTTTTACAGCAAGATCAAAAGATTGCAGCCTGCGGCAGCTCCTACAGGGGAATGCATTTCAGGTGTTCCAGATTCTGGGTGGCTGGGCCTCGCGGCCTAGCAGAGCCGGGCGTAACAAGCGCCATAAATCGATGAGCCAGGCACTGGCGAGCAGTGCTTCTGACGCCAGACACCGAGCCACCAACAGGCCGGGCAACTGGGTCAAATCCCCGCGCACGGCATGCCCCAGCGAACGACAGCGCTCCAGCAGCTCGGCATCAATCTCACCAGTGACCAACAATGTGGCGAACACCGGACGGCCATCCAGGCCGATGGGCGAATCCAGCAAACCGTCACCGCCAGTAATCCTCTGACGCTCGTGCCAGAGCAATCGCCCGTCGCGGCGGATATCCAGATGCGCCTGAAAGTGTCCGAGGTCGAAGCGCTCGCCACTGGCCGGTCGGCCCAGTGCCACCACGTCCCAGTAGAACAGCCGCGCATCGCCTTCAAGCTCGATCGAGGTGGTGAGTTCAGCCTGAGCGGCGCTGTAGACGATGGTTTCCTGCGGCAGCCACTCCAGCGTCGCGCCGGCCGCGACTTGCAGCTCGAGCTGTTGATACGCCGGCCCCGCCGCGCGATACCACTTGGCGGCGCCGGGGCTGGTGATCTGCGCCCAGGCGTCCTGTTCGACGCGGGCGCTGATGTTCAGCCGGTCACCGCCGGCGATCCCGCCCGGCGGATGGACGATGATGTGTTGGCAGACCTCGGGGCCTTCGGCGTACAGGTGCTTCTGCACCCGCAGCGGCCCCAGATGCCGGCGCTTGACCGGGCGCGTGCAGTCACCGAAGCGGGCGTAGGCCAGTTCCAGCTCGGCGTGCCAGCTCGGGGTAAACAGGGCAGTGGAAAGCGGTAAGTTCATGGTTTGTGATTATCGTTAGGAAGCTACAGATTAAATTGTTACCAGACCTCGTACACCCTCGGCCTCCATATTTTCGCCGCGACCCTGTTGCACGATCTCGCCCCGGGACATCACCAGGTATTGATCGGCCAGCTCCGCAGCGAAATCGTAGAACTGCTCCACCAGCAAAATGGCCATGTCGCCCCGCGCCGCGAGCTTCTTGATCACGGCGCCGATCTCCTTGATCACCGAGGGCTGGATGCCTTCGGTGGGTTCGTCGAGGATCAGCAAACGCGGACGACTGGCCAGCGCGCGACCGATAGCGAGCTGCTGTTGCTGGCCGCCGGACAGGTCGCCGCCTCGGCGCTGCTTCATTTGTAGCAGCACCGGGAACAATTCGTAGATGAAACTTGGGACTTCCTTCGCTTCACTGCCGGGAAACCGCGACAAACCCATCAGCAGATTCTCTTCCACCGTGAGCCGGCCGAAGATTTCCCGGCCCTGTGGCACATAGGCGATCCCGGCGTGCACGCGCTGGTGCGGCTTGAGTGTGGTGATTGCCTTGCCCTCCCAGTTCACCACGCCTTCCTTGGCCGGCAACAGGCCCATCAGGCATTTGAGCAGGGTGGTCTTGCCCACGCCGTTGCGCCCGAGCAGGCAGGTGACTTCGCCGACGTTCACGTCGAATGAGAGGCCACGGAGGATGTGGCTACCGCCGTAGTATTGGTGCAGTTTGTCGACTTGCAGCATTCTCAAAATCTCCTCAAATCCCTGTGTAGGAGCTGCCGAAGGCTGCGATCTTTTGATCTTGTTTTTAAGATCAAGATCAAAAGATCGCAGCCTTCGGCAGCTCCTACAGGGGATGGATCATCAGCGGCCGAGGTAGACCTCGATCACCCGCTCGTTTTCCTGCACCTGCTCCAGCGACCCTTCCGCCAGCACGCTGCCCTGATGCAGCACCGTGACGTGGTCGGCAATCGAGCCGACGAAGCCCATGTCATGCTCCACCACCATCAGCGAATGCTTGCCGGCCAGCGACTTGAACAGCTCGGCGGTGAATTCGGTTTCGGCATCGGTCATGCCCGCCACCGGTTCGTCGAGCAGCAGCAGTTGCGGGTCTTGCATCAGCAGCATGCCGATCTCCAGAAACTGCTTCTGGCCGTGTGACAGCAGGCCCGCCGGGCGATTGATCGAGGTGGTCAGGCGAATGGTTTCCAGCACTTCGCTGATGCGCTCGCGCTGCTCGCCGCTCAGGCGTGCGCGCAAGCTGGCCCACACCGACTTGTCGGTTTTCTGCGCCAATTCCAGGTTCTCGAACACGCTCAGCGCTTCGAACACCGTCGGCTTCTGGAACTTGCGGCCAATCCCGGCCTGGGCGATCTGCACTTCGCTCATTTGCGTCAGATCCAGGGTTTCGCCGAACCAGGCCTTGCCGTGACTGGGGCGGGTCTTGCCGGTGATCACGTCCATCAGCGTGGTCTTGCCCGCGCCGTTGGGGCCGATGATGCAGCGCAACTCGCCGACGCCGATGTACAGGTTCAGATTGTTCAGGGCGCGAAAACCGTCGAAGCTGACGCTGATGTCTTCCAGGGTCAGGATCGTGCCGTGACGGGTGTCGAGGCCCGGGCCGACGCGTTGGCCGAGGCCGATCGAGTCACGGCTGGTGCCTTCGTCCTTGTTCGGTTCTACGGGGAAAAACGCCGGTTCGAGCATGAATTCAGCACTCGCTGTGACTCTCATTGTTCACCTCGTTTCTTCAGCAGGCCGATCACACCTTTGGGCAAATACAACGTCACGACGATGAACAGCGCGCCGAGGAAGAACAGCCAGTATTCGGGGAACGCCACGGTGAACCAGCTCTTCATGCCGTTGACCACACCGGCGCCGAGCAGCGGCCCGATCAGCGTGCCGCGACCGCCGAGGGCGACCCACACCGCCGCTTCGATCGAATTGGTCGGCGACATTTCGCTGGGGTTGATGATCCCTACTTGCGGTACGTACAACGCCCCGGCCAGACCGCACAGCACCGCGCTCAAGACCCAGACGAACAGCTTGAAACCGCGCGGGTCGTAGCCGCAGAACATCAGGCGGTTTTCCGCATCGCGCAGTGCGGTCAGCACCCGGCCGAACTTGCTCTGCGCCAGACGCCAGCCGATGAACAGACTTGCCACCAGCAACAGCACGGTGGTCAGAAACAGCACCGCGCGGGTACCCGGTTCAGTGATGCCGAAGCCGAGAATCGTGCGGAAATTGGTGAAGCCGTTGTTACCGCCGAAGCCGGTCTCGTTGCGGAAAAACAGGAGCATGCCGGCGAAGGTCAGGGCCTGGGTCATGATCGAGAAATACACGCCCTTGATCCGCGAGCGGAAGGCAAAGAAACCGAACACCAGCGCCAGCAGACCCGGCGCCAGCACCACCAGACACATCGACCAGATAAAACTGCTGGTGCCGCTCCAGTACCACGGCAGTTCGGTCCATGACAGAAAGGTCATGAACGCCGGCAAGCCGTCACCGGCGGCCTGGCGCATCAGGTACATGCCCATCGCATAACCGCCGAGGGCGAAGAACAGCCCGTGGCCCAGCGACAGCAGCCCGGCGTAACCCCAGACCAGATCCAGCGCCAGAGCAACGATGGCGTAGCAGAGGATTTTGCCGACCAGCGTCAGGGTGTAGGCCGAGACATGCAGCGCGCTGTCCGCCGGCAACAGCGAGAGCAACGGCAGGGCGATCAACAGCGCGAGGATCACCGCGCCGATGGCGAGGGTGAGTTTCGGGCCGGCCTTTTGCGTGGCCGTGACAAGTAGAGGCTGGTTCATCAGTCGATCACCCGTCCTTTCAGTGCGAAGAGGCCTTGCGGACGTTTCTGGATGAACAGAATGATCAGCGCGAGGATCAGGATTTTGCCGAGCACCGCACCGATCTGCGGTTCGAGAATCTTGTTGGCGATGCCCAGGCCGAACGCCGCCAGTACGCTGCCGGCGAGTTGGCCGACACCGCCCAGCACCACCACCAGGAACGAGTCGATGATGTAGCTCTGGCCCAGGTCCGGGCCGACGTTGCCGATCTGGCTCAGCGCCACGCCACCGAGGCCGGCGATGCCCGAACCGAGGCCGAAGGCGAGCATGTCGACGCGCCCGGTGGGCACGCCGCAGCAGGCGGCCATGTTGCGGTTCTGCGTGACCGCGCGGACATTGAGGCCGAGGCGGGTCTTGTTCAGCAGCAGCCAGGTCAGCACCACCACGAACAAGGCGAAGGCGATGATCACGATGCGGTTGTACGGCAGCACCAGATTCGGCAGCACCTGAATGCCGCCGGACAGCCACGCCGGATTCGCCACTTCAACGTTCTGCGCACCGAACAGCAGGCGCACCAGTTGAATCAGCATCAGGCTGATGCCCCAGGTGGCGAGCAGGGTTTCCAGTGGCCGGCCGTAGAGGTGACGAATCACTGTGCGCTCCAGCGCCATGCCGATTGCTGCGGTGACGAAGAACGCCACCGGCAACGCGATCAGCGGATAGAACTCGATCGCCTGCGGCGCGTAGCGCTGGAACAGCAACTGCACCACGTAGGTCGAGTAGGCGCCGAGCATCAGCATCTCGCCGTGGGCCATGTTGATCACCCCGAGCAGGCCGAAGGTGATCGCCAGACCGAGAGCCGCGAGCAGCAGAATCGAGCCGAGCGACATGCCGCTGAACGCTTGACCCAACACTTCACCGATCAGCAGTTTGCGCTTGACCTGCGCGAGGCTGGTTTCGGCGGCGGTACGTACACCGGCATCGCTTTCGACGCCGGGTTCGAGCAGTCCTTCCAAGCGGGTGCGGGCCAGCGGATCGCCGGTTTCGCCGAGCAGGCGTACGGCGGCCAGACGCACCGCCGGGTCACTGTCCACCAGTTGCAGGTTGGCCAGGGCCAGGCTCAGGGCGGCGTGGACATTCTCGTCTTTTTCGCCAGCCAGTTGCTGGTCGAGGAATTTCAGCTGCGCGGGTTTCGCGCTTTTCTGCAATTGCTGCGCGGCGGTCAGACGGGTTTTGGCGTCGGCGGCGAGCAATTGGTGGCTGGCCAGAGCGGTGTCGATCAGACCCCGCAGGCGGTTGTTCAGGCGCAGGGTTTTGGTTTGGCCGTCGAGGGTCAATTCGCCTTGCTGCAGGGCGTTGATCAGTTCGATGCGCGCCGGCTCGGGCTGCGCAGCCCAGGCTTCCAGCAGTTTGGCCTGTTGCACCGGGTTGGCGGCGACGAAGTCTTCGGCGTCGCCGGCAAAGGCCGTCATCGGCAACAGCAGTGCGATGGCGAGGATGAGGCGGTAAAGGGCGGTGGGCATGGTAAGTCGCCTTGACACGGACATTGTGGGAGCTGGCTTTGTGGCGAGGGGATTCATCCCCGATCGGCTGCGAAGCAGTCGCAAAAACAGTCGCCGCGATTCACCGGTACATCGCGCCTGTAGCATTTGGGGTCGCTTCGCGACCCATCGGGGATGAATCCCCTCACCACGAAATATTGTTCCCACAGGGGAATCGAGTCGGCCTCACGCCAGGCGCGAGGCCGACACCCAATGGCTCAGTTGCTCTTCACCGCATAATCCGGTTTCTTGTCGTTGCCATCGATAAACGGACTCCATGGCTGAGCGCGGATCGGGCCTTCGGTCTGCCACACGACGTTGAACTGACCATCGTTCTGGATCTCGCCGATCATCACTGGTTTGTGCAGGTGGTGATTGGTCTTGTCCATGGTCAGGGTGTAACCGGACGGCGCGGCGAAGGTCTGGCCGGCGAGTGCTTCGCGGACTTTGTCGACGTCGGTGGACTTGGCTTTCTCCGCCGCTTGCGCCCACATGTGGATGCCGACGTAGGTGGCTTCCATCGGGTCGTTGGTCACCGCTTTGTCCGCGCCCGGCAGGTTGTGTTTCTTCGCGTAAGCCTTCCAGTCAGCGACGAACTTCTTGTTCACCGGGTTCTCCACGGACTCGAAGTAGTTCCACGCCGCGAGGTTGCCCACCAGCGGTTTGGTGTCGATGCCGCGCAGTTCTTCTTCACCCACCGAGAACGCCACCACCGGTACGTCGGTCGCCTTCAGCCCCTGGTTGGCCAGCTCTTTGTAGAACGGCACGTTGGAGTCGCCGTTGACTGTGGAAATCACAGCGGTCTTGCCGCCGGCGGAGAACTTCTTGATGTTGGCGACGATGGTTTGATAGTCGCTGTGACCGAACGGGGTGTAGACCTCTTCGATGTCCTTGTCGGCCACGCCTTTGGAGTGCAGGAACGAGCGCAGGATCTTGTTGGTGGTGCGCGGGTAGACGTAGTCGGTGCCGAGCAGGAAGAAACGCTTGGCGCTGCCACCTTCTTCGCTCATCAGGTATTCAACGGCCGGGATCGCTTGCTGGTTCGGCGCAGCGCCGGTGTAAAACACGTTCGGCGACATCTCTTCGCCTTCGTATTGCACCGGGTAGAACAGCAGGCCGTTGAGTTCTTCGAACACCGGCAGCACCGATTTGCGCGACACCGAGGTCCAGCAGCCGAACACTACCGCGACCTTGTCCTGGGTCAGCAACTGTCGGCCTTTCTCGGCGAACAGCGGCCAGTTCGATGCCGGGTCGACCACCACCGGTTCGAGCATCTTGCCGTTCACCCCGCCCTTGGCGTTGATCTCGTCGATGGTCATCAGCGCCATGTCCTTGAGCGACGTTTCGGAAATCGCCATGGTCCCGGACAACGAATGCAGAATCCCCACCTTGATGGTCTCGGCGGCCTGGACAGTCCAGGTCATGCCCATCGCGGCAATGGATGCCGTGAGTGTGAAAGCCTTGATCAAACTGCGACGCTTCATTGTGCGATCTCCATGAACGTTAAAGTTTTTTATGGTTGGCAGATGCGGACGACTGAAGGGTGTTTTGCAAGGGCTGTGCCCGGTCGGGATCGGACAGGAAAATGTCGGTTTAGAGCGGTCGCGCGTGGGCAGTGCGCACCATGAAGGGACGAGTCACGTGTCACGGTGCACTCGTGTGCGCCAGATTAGGGCGCGCTCTGATCCTGTAGGAGCTGCCGAAGGCTGCGATCTTTTGACTTTGATTTTCAATGATCAAAAGCAAGATCAAGAGATCGCAGCCTGCGGCAGCTCCTACAGTTTTTGATCGATGTTGGATCAGCGGCGGCGCATCAGGCCGATGAAGAACAGGCCGCCGATGGCCGCGGTGGCAACGCCGATGGGCAGGTCTTCCGGCGCGATCAGGGTTCGTGCGGCCACATCGACCCACACCAGAAACAGGCTGCCGAGCAGCACACAGGCCGGCAGCAGACGGCGATGTTCGGCACCCACCAGACGGCGGGCAATGTGCGGCACCATCAGTCCGACAAAGCCGATCGAACCACTGATCGACACCAGCACCCCGGTCATCAACGAGGCGATCACAAACACCCGCAAACGCACCGCCCGAGCGTTCAGACCGAGGGTCACGGCGGTCTGCTCGCCAGCCATCAGTGCATTCAACGGGCGGGCCATGCCCAACAGCAAAACCAGGCCAAGCAGCACGCTCAGCGCGGGTATCGTCAGCAGCTCCCAGCGCGCCAGGCCGAGGCCGCCGAGCATCCAGAACATCACCGCCGAACTGGCGCGATGGTCGCCCATGAACAACAGCAGGTTGGCGATCGCCATCATCACGAACGACACCGCCACGCCGCACAGCAGCAAGCGGTCGCTGTCGAGTCGACCCTGCCGGTTGGCGATGCCCAGTACCAGAAACATGCTCAGCAATGCACCGATGAACGCGGCAATCGGCAAGGTCAGCAGTCCGACGATTTCACCGATATGCAGCACCACGATCACTGCGCCGAGGGTTGCGCCGGAGGTGACGCCGAGCAGGTGCGGATCGGCCAGAGGATTGCGCGTCACCGCTTGCAACACCGCGCCGATCAACGCCAGCCCGGCACCGACCAACGCCCCGAGCAACATGCGCGGCACGCGGATCAGCCAGACAATGTGTTCCTGCCCGGCGCTCCAGCTCACCTCGCCGAAACCGAAGGCCTTGTGCAGCAGAATCCGCCACACCACGTCCACCGGCACCCGCGCCGGACCAAAACCGAGCGAGACCACGCACGACACCAGCAACAGGGCACCGAGGGCGGTGAGCAACAGGGCGTAGCGCCGGTCGATCATTCGCCGTGGAATCCTTTGGCCAGGGTTTCCACCGCCAGCACGTTATCGATCCCCGGCGTGGCCTGCACGTAAGGGATGACGATGAAGCGCTGGTTCTTGATCGCGTCCACCGATTGCAGCGCCGGGTTGTTCAGCAGAAATTCGATCTTCTGCTCGGCAGTGATTTCGCTGTAGTCGACGATCACGATCACCTGCGGATTGCGCTCGACCACGGTCTCCCAGTTGACCCGGGTCCAGCTCGCTTCGACGTCATCGAGAATGTTGCGCCCACCCGCCGCGTCGATCAGCGCCTGCGGCATGCCGAGACGTCCGGAAGTCATGGCGCGGTCCTCGCCGCTGTCGTAGAGGAACACGCGCGGCTTGTCGGCGGGCAGGTCTTTGCGGATCTCGGCGACTTGATTCTGCATGTCGGCGATCAGTGCGTTGGCGCGATCCTGTACGTCGAAAATCTTTCCGAGATTGCGCAGGTCGTTGTAGGTGTCATCCAGCGTCGCCGCCGGGCGCTTCATCACGAAGGCGCAGGATTCGGTCAGCTCATACACGTTGATGCCCAGTGGTTGCAGGGTCTGCGGCGTCAGGTCGCCACCGACGCGCATGCCGTAATCCCAGCCGGCGAAGAAAAAATCGACGTTGGCGTTGAGCAGGGTTTCCACCGATGGATATTTCGCAGCCAGCTCCGGCAAACCGTCGAGCAACGACTGCATCTCGGGCGTCACCGACTTCCAGCCGCTGACGCCGCTGTAACCGGCCATGCGCGATTTGAGGCCGAGGGCGAGCATCATCTGGGTCATGTTGATGTCGTGGCTGACCGCGTGCTGCGGCGCTTCATTGAAGGTCACCTCGCGGTTGCAGCTCTGGATCGTCAGCGGGTACTTCGTGGCCTCGGCGAAGGCGTGGGTGGTGCCCAGCAGCAGAGCGAGGCAAAGCAGGGAGCGCAAAGTCATGGTCGGGTTATCCAGGTGATTCGCGGGTAGCCGTGGAGGGGGTGTGGATCAATCAATGCTTCGACGCCGAACACGTCACGCAGCAGTTCGACGGTCAGGACTTCTTGCGGGGTGCCGCTGGCGACGATGCGACCGTGGTTGATCAAATACAAACGGTCGCAGAACGCGGCGGCCAGGTTCAGGTCGTGGATGCTCGCCAACGTGCCGATCTGCAAACGCTTGACCAGTTGCAGCAGTTCCAACTGATAACGCGGGTCGAGGTGGTTGGTCGGTTCGTCGAGGATCAACAGTTGCGGTTGCTGGGTCAGGGCGCGGGCAAGGATCACCCGCTGCTTCTCACCGCCGGACAGCGTGGCGAACGCATGGTCTTCGAAGCCGTCGAGGCCGACGGATTTGAGCGCTTGCGTCGCCAGATTGCGATCTTCCAGTGTGTCGCCATCGAACAGGCCTTTGTGCGGCGTGCGGCCCATGGCGACCACTTCTTCGACGGTCAGGCCAAAGGCATCGGGGAATTCCTGCAGAACCACGGCGATGCGTTTCGCGCACCAGCGCGAGGATTGCTTCCACACGTTGTGGTGATCGAGTCTGACCTCGCCGCTTTCCGGCTGACTGAAGCGATAGGCGCAGCGCAGCAGGCTGGTCTTGCCGCTGCCGTTGGGGCCGATCAGCCCGACAAACTCACCGGCGGCCACCTGCAACGAGGCATCACGCAGCTGGAACTGGTGATGGCAGTGGCCGTGGCCCAGAGGTGTCCAGGCGAGGTTGGCGAGATTTAGCGAGGTCATCAAATTCCTGAATTCGTTAGATCATTTGTGGTGAGGGGATTTATCCCCGATGGACCGCGCAGCGGTCCCAAAACCTGTAATCACGATTTGTCAGAAGACTGTATTCATCGGATTGCGACGGCTGCCGCCGATCGGGGATAAATCCCCTCACCACAGGAATGTTTGAGCTTTTAGAAGGTGTAATCCGCCGTGACGAAGAACGATCTCGGTTCGCCGAGAATCCATTGCTGGCCGTCATTGTATTGGCTTTGTGCGTACCGGCGGTCAAACAGATTGTTCAGCTGCAGGCCCAGCGTGGTGTTGCGCAAGGCTTGCCACGACAGCGTCGCATCGACCACGGTGTAACTCGGCAGCTCGTTGCGGTTGGCCATGTCGGCGTAGCGCGCGTCGACATAACGCACGCCGGCGCCAGCCTTCAGATCATCGCTGAGGTTTTTATTCAGCCACAGATTGGCGGTTCGACGCGGTACATCCACCGGGCGATTGCCGTTGTACGACAGCGTCTGTCCGTTGACCACTTCGGAGAAGTCATCGTACTTGGCTTTGACGATGGCGGCGTTGGCCTGCAGTTGCCAGGCGTGCGGCAGTTGCAGGTCGAGGCTGGCTTCAAAACCGTTGGACGATTGCTGACCGACCTGCTGCTTGAGCGTCGGGTTGCCCGGATCGTCGGTCAGCAGCTTCTTCTTGACGATGCGATAGGCCGCCAGGGTGAACTCGCCGCGTTGATCCCAGAACAACTGCTTCAGGCCGACCTCGGTCTGGCGTGCAGTCGACAGGTCGTATTGCTGCTGACTCGGGCTCAGGGATATCAGGCCGCCAATGCCGTCGGTGCTGGTCGCGACCTGAGCGTAAAACGAAGTCTCGGGCGTCAGGGCAAACACCAGTCCAGCCTTCCAGTTATTGCCGGTCAGGGTCTTGTCGCTCTGGCTGTCGTCGACCAGGTTGTTGCGATCCACCTGCACATAGTCACGGCGCACGCCGGTCACCAGCGACCAGCGCTCGCTCAGTTGCGTGCGGTTTTCGCCGAACACTGACATCTGTTTGGTGGTGCTGTCGAACTGGTCGCGGTACGGATTGGCGCTTTCGAAATAGCCCGGCTGCGGGTGATACAGATCCAAAGCCTGACCGTTGGGCAACACGTCGTTGAACGGCGAGTTGCTGTTGAGCTGGAAGCGGATGCGGTTGTAATCGACGCCAGTCACGGTCTGGCTGTCGAGGCCAAACAGCGAGTGCTTGAAGGTGAAGGTCTGGCGGTCGCCGACCTGTTCCTGCTGGTGGCCGATGCCGAAGTAGCCGCTGCGGCTGAGCTGTTGCGTGGCGGTGTCGAAGTTGTAGTTCTCGGCGTTCTGCCAGCGGCGCCGGGCCTTGAGGTAGTACAGCTCGTTGCTGGCACTGACGGCGTTGTTGATCTGCCAATCGGTGGTCAGGCGCGTCCACTGATCGTTGTAGTGCTGCTGGTCGTCGCGCACGTTGTAGTTCTTGTAGCGCAGGCTGTCTTTCAATTGGCCGTTGATCAACGGCGTGCCGAAGTCGTTCTGCGGGCGCTGATCGCCGTAATCGTGGGCGAGGGTGAAGGCCAGGTCGTCGGTGGCCTGCCAGCGCAGCGCGGCACTGATGAAGTCGCCGGAGGAATCACCGCGATCGACCCAGCCGTTGCTGCGCAGACGATTGAGATTGAGCCGATAGCTCAGGGTGTCGCTCAGCGAGCCGCCGCTGTCGAACGCCTGCTGCTGACGGTCGTAGGAGCCGTAGCCGAGGCGCAAGTGGTTTTCGATGTCGCCCTCGAACGGTTTCTTCGGGATCACGTTGACCACCGCGCCGGTCGCGCCTTCGCCGTACAGCACCGAGGCCGGGCCGCGCAGCACGTCGACGCGCTGCACCGACCAGGTGTCGACCGGAAAGGTCACGGTGCCCATGCCGGTGTACATGCGGTTGCCGTCATACAGCTGCATCACCGAACTCTGCCCGGTAAAGCCGCGTGCCTGCAGCGAGGTGCCGCCATCGCCCGGAGTGCCGGTGCGGCTGATGCCGGTGCTGCGCGACACGGCGTCCTGCACGCTGCGATCGCCACGGGCGCGCACCTGCTCGCCGCTGAGGCTTTCGACGCTGGCCGGGGTCTCCATGGCCGTCAGGTTCAGGCGCGAACCGGCGGTGGTCGGCGTGGTCAGGCTGACGTTTTCGTCATCCATGGCCGGAGCGCTGATGGTGCCGGTGGGCAGCGTCAGCGGCTGGCTGTCGGCGTTGGCGTTGTTCAGGGCGAACAGGCAGAGGCTGGACAAGAGGTACTTGTTCATCGGGGCGGTGAATCACTTCTTCAAAAGAAAGCCCGCAACTTTTGATCGCGGGCAGAGCGGCACATTTGCGTTATACAGTAACACTAAAATCTGCCGGAGTTTAAACCCCGGCAGTTTAAAGATCTGTCTGAAACGCGCATCTCGCCTGCTTCACGTTGAAGTTGAGGCAGATTCAGCTTGGCGCCCCAGACGCGACAACAGCAGGCGATCCAGCAGCCAGACCAGCACCAGCGAAGCGCCCACCAGCGGAAAGGTCACGGCCAGAGCGAGCATGATCGCCACGCCGGTTTTCCATTTCGGCAGGTCATGGCGCAGCGGCGGCACGCCGAACTTGCCCTGCGGACGGCGCTTCCACCAGATCACCACACCGCTGACGGCGCTGAGCAGAATCATCAGGCAGATCAGCAGCACGACGATCTGGTTGAAAGTGCCGAACATCTTGCCCTCATGCAGCATCACACCGATTTCCGTGGCCCGTGCCACCGCGCCGTACTGCTCGAAACGCACATCGGCGAGGACCTTGCCGGTGTACTGATCGACATGCAGGGTCGCATCGTTACGCGGGTCGTCGGCGAACACGGCAATGGTGAATACCCCGGTCGCGGTGGTCGGCAGAGTGATGCTGTAGCCGGGTTCGACCTTGCGCTCAATGGCGATGTTCTGCACGTCTTGCAGGCTGATCGCGGGCGCTGCGGGACCGTGTTGCATGCCGCCGTGGGCCATGTGCTCGGCGTGGTCACCGGACATCGGCATCGGCGTGTTTTCCATCGCCCATGGCACGGTCTGGCGCGCGGCGTTGTTGAGGCTGCCGGCCTCGACGTCGGAGGTCGGCACGTTGTTCCACATCGCGGCCGGGAACACGTTCCAGACCTGGGCATATTGCTTGCCCCAGAAGCCGGTCCAGGTCATGCCGCTGAGCAGCATCACCAGCAACAGTGCGGCGCCCCAGAATCCGGTGACCGCGTGCAGGTCACGCCACAACACGCGCCCGCGACTGCTCAGACGTGGCCACAGAATCCCGGCGGCCTGCCCGCGCGGCCACCACAGGAACACTCCGGACACCACCAACACCACACCCCAACCGGCGGCGAGTTCGATCAAGCGGTCACCCACGGTGCCGATCATCAACTCGCCGTGAATGGCGCGGGCGATGGCTTGCAGATTTTTCTTCGCATCCTGTTCGCCGAGGATGTCGCCGTGGTACGGATCGATGAACACGTTGAGTTCATGACCCTCATTCTTGACGACAAACTGAGCGCTGCGTTCGGCGTTAGCCGGTGGCAGGTATTGGGTGATCTGACCTTGTGGATAAGCGCTCTTGACCCGTTGCAGCAGATCATCGGCCGGCACCGTGTGATGCCCGGCCGGAACCTTGAGCAGGCTGCTGTACATCAGTGAGTCGAGTTGCGGTTTGAACAGGTAGACGATGCCGGTCAGGGCCAGCATCACCATGAACGGCGCGACGAATAATCCGGCATAGAAATGCCAGCGCCAGGCCAGGTTGTAGAAATTCGGTTTGGGCTTTTGCATCACGTTTGCTCCGCTTGGCGAATCATTTTTTTAGATCAAAAGATCGCAGCCTTCGGCAGCTCCTACAGGATCTACGCGCTCCCCTGCAGGAGCCTGCGATCTTTTGATTTTTTCTTGTCAGAAACTCATGTCGACCTTGGTCCAGAGCGTGCGCCCCGGCTCGTTGATCGCTTGCGGGTCGTTGGCCGGGTAGCCGAAACCGGCGTTACCGGCCAGGTTCAGGTGCTCGGCGTAAGCCTTGCCGAACAGGTTGTCGACGCCGGTGCTGACCTTCCAGTTCTTGTTGATCCGGTAGGCGCCGTTGAGCGAGAACACGCCAAAGCCGCCGCTCTTGTCGTAGTCCTTGCCGACCACGTTGCCTTTGTTCTGGTCGATGCGGTTTTGCGCCGCGACCACGCGCCACAGCGCCCCGGCGCTCCAGTGGTCTTCGCTGTAGGTCAGGCCGAAGCGGGCATCCAGTGGCGGCATTTGCGGCAGGGCCTTGCCATCGCTGCTGTTCTTGCCCCAGGCGTAAGCCAGGGTCGCGTCGGCTTTCCAGTTATCGGTGAGTTTGTAGGCGGCGCCGAGTTCGCCACCCATGATCCGTGCGTCGATGTTTTCCGCGCGCGAAGTGCTCATGCCCATCATCGTTGGCGTGTAGTCGAACAGGATGTAGTCGCGCACCACACCGACGTAGCCCGAGGCCCAGGCTTCGAGTTCGGCGGTCTTGTAGTTCACGCCGAAGTCGAACTGGGTGGTCTTTTCCGGTTTGATCGAGTCGAACGCATTCAGTGAACCGGCCGGGCCGGACTTCGGTGAAAACAGCTCCCAGTAATCCGGAAAGCGCTGCGCGTGACCGAGGCCGGCGTACAGCGTGGCCGGTGTGTCGGCCAGGTCATGCTCGTAGCGCACGAAGCCGCTGGGCAAGGTGTCGGCGCGGGTCTCGTCGGCGGTCGGATTTGGCCGGCTCATCATTCCCGAACCAATGCGCTGCCGGTAATCCTTGGCCGAAGCACGGTCGACCCGGGCGCCGGTAATCAGCCGATCGCGGTCGGCGGCGTACCAGGTCATTTCGCTGAACACGCCGTAGTTATGGAAATCGGCGTCCTTGGTGTAGGGCTGATCCTTGTAGGTGTCGATGCCCATGCCGCTGCGCTGGCGGTGTTCGTTGGTCTGCGCATCGAGGCCGGTGATCAGCTGGATGTCGGCCCAGCGCCAGGTCGCCTTGATCCGCGCGCCGAGGGTCCGGCGGTCGACGTTGGAGGCCATGGGCCCGGCCATCATCCCGGTGCCGGACGGTGTGCGCAGGGTGTAGTTGTCCATCACGTGGTCGGCGTAGTTGTAGTAGACCTGGGCTTCGAGTTTCTCCAGTACGTCAGTGATGTTGGATTTTTCGAAGCGCAGGCCGAGGCTTTCGCGCAGGAACTGCGAACCGTCCATGCCGCGTCCGGCGTAACGTGCTTCGCCGTCGCCCTTGCCGGCGGTGAGTTCGATCAGGGTGTCGGCGTCCGGGGTCCAGCCGAGCGCGATATCACCGTTCCACTTGTCGTAGCGCGAGGCAACGATGTCGTTGTTGCCGTCGCGGTAGTCGTCGGAGTGCGCGGTGTTACCGATCACCCGCACGTAGCCCAATGGCCCGCCGGCAGCGGCGTCGACGACCTTGTCGAAGCGCCCGTTGGAGCCGGCCAGCACGCTTGCATTCACCCGTGTGCCGAGTTCGCCGAAGCTTTCCGGCTCACGGTCGAAGAGGATCGTGCCCGCCGATGCGCCCGGGCCCCAAAGTACGGTTTGCGGGCCTTTGATCACCGTGAGCTTGTCGTAGGTTTCCGGCGAGATGTACGAGGTCGGTGCGTCCATCCGCCCCGGGCAGGCGCCGAGCAGCATGCTGCCGTTGGTGAGAATGTTGAGCCGCGAACCGAACATGCCGCGCAGCACCGGGTCGCCATTGGTGCCGCCATTGCGCACCAGGGCGAAGCCGGGAATGGTCTTCAGGTAATCGCCGCCATCGCTGGCCGGCACCGGTTGGCGCGGGTCCTTGGGGTTGGTGACGATGGTCAGCGGTGAACTCGGGGCGATGGCGGTGATCACCGTCGGACTCAGTTCATCAACGTGACCGGCGTGGTCATCGGCCAGCACCAGCGGGGACAGCAGGACGCCGCAAAGGGCGGCGGTGGCGTGCAAGAAACGAATGCGTGATGCGTTCAGCGCGAAGGACGCCTGGGCAGAACCCGGGCGTGGAACAGCAGAAAACCTGGACATGACAATTTCCATCAAACAGTCGTAAACGACACGGCCGGCAGCCTGAAGCTGTCTTCTCGACCGTGTGCAATCAAAGGTGCGGTGTTTACGCGGCGACGGGCGGGGCGCGGGTGCGGGCGCCGGGGAAGAAAGTCCGCCGGGCATGCCCCAGACGCGGGGAGGATGGGACGAAGGTGTTGACGTGGGCGATGCTGAATGTGGCGAACGTGCCGCCACCGGTCAGCGCCGGGCAGTTGAACAGCAGGCTGCAATAACCACACTTTTCCCACAGGGCGTGGTGCGGGGATTGCGGCGGACAGTGTTCGGCAGCCGGTTGTGCGCCGTGCGCGGCGTGATCCATACCCGGCATGGCCATGTCCATGCTCATCGGCATGGAACTCGAGGCGTGCTGATCCATCGGCATCGACTGAGAAATCAGCGGGCCGATGAAGATCATCAACATGGCGAACAGGGCGATCCAGCTACCGCAGGTCAGAGCCTGTCTCTGGCGATGCTTGCTGGACGCCCCGGCGCGTTGCGGGCGCACGGGCGTGGTCAGCCGGATCGGTTACTGGGCGTGATCGTGTGCCTTGGTTTCCGGCGGTTTCTTCTGCACCGCGACTTCGACGGTAACGTTGCCGGCCTTCTCGAAATGCAGGGTCAGCGGGAAGCGTTTGCCGTCGCTGAGCAGGCTGCGGTCTTTCGGATTGAGCAGCATCACGTGATAGGCCATCGGCGCGAACGTCACTTTGCCGCCGGCCGGAATCACCACGTTGGGCACTTGCTGCATTTTCATCAGATCGCCCTGCATCACATGCTCGTGCAACTGAGCCTTGTCAGTGATCGGCGAGTCGACGCTGAGCAGGCGATCGTCGGCCTTGCCGGGATTGCTGATCACAAAGTAAGCGGCAACCGTCGGCGCGTTGGGCGGCAGCTCCTGCGACCACGGGTGCGCGATTTCCAGCTCGCCGGCCTTGTATTCGTGGGCATGGGCGAAGCACGCCGGCAGCAACAGCGCAGCGATGACGAAGAGTTTGTTCAACATGGCAGTTCTCCAGAACGATTTGATACGCAGGTCAATTGCGAGAACAAATCAAACCAGAGGCGAGGCGCGCGGATTAAGGCTCGGCCATTGCTGGCGCGGTGTCGGTGTTTGCAACGAGGGCGGGGCCACGCTGCGATTGCTTTCGTAACGGGCAAAATACAGCTGCGGCGCATGCCCCGGCAACGCCACCAGCGGCGCTGAACCCGAGCAGCACCAGCAATGCTGCATGTTGGAATGGCTGTCGTTGGACGGGGCTTTCTGCTCCGGGGTGCCGATGTTGATCGCCACCATTTTCGTCCCGCTGCCGGTGCAGAAACTGCTCCACAGCACCTGTTCGGCCGGTGAATTGGCCGCCTGCGCCAGCGCCCCGGTCATCGGCATGGCGAGCATGTTGAACAGCACTGCAAAGCAGGCGATCCAGGCAAATGCGAGCCGGTGTCGGTTCATGGGACAGATCCGTTGGGTGGGCGATCAGACGCGGGCTATTTAGCCTGATCAGGGCCGATAAGTAAAAAGGCGTCGTGCGGTTTGGTGTCGCAGATCAATGGAAATGAGTGTAGCGGTGGAAATGTGCAACGCCAGACTCATCCACCGATCCTGTAGGAGCTGACGAGTGGAACGAGGCTGCGATCTTTTGATCTGCTTTTTAACGTTCAAGATACGAGCTGTCAGGTCGCACGCCTTCGCGGGCAAGCCCGCTCCCACAGGATCCGTGTCATACACAAACTATGCAGTCGGCGCCGACCACTGTGGGAGCGGGCTTGCCCGCGAAGGCGTACTCGAGGTCTGCACTTGGTTAAAACCGGGTGAAGGCGGCAAGGGCAGCGAAGACTTCAGACGTCGTCAGAAACTCCCGATCAACCCCCAGCAACACCGGCCGCTTCAACACAATCACCGGCACCCCCAACTCCCGCGCCACTTCCAGCTTGGGTTCGGTCGCAGTGCTGCCGCTGTTCTTGCTGATCAGGACATCGATCTGCCGGCGCTCGAACAGTGCGCGTTCGTCCTCAAGCAGAAATGGCCCACGGGCGCCGATCACTTCGCAGCGTTCGTTGCCGGGGTAGACGTCGAGGGCGCGCAGGGTCCAGAACTGGCTGGCAGGGATTTCATCGAGGTGTTGCAGCGGTTCGCGGCCGAGGGTGAACAGCGGGCGGCGGAACGGTTTGAGGGCTGCGGTCAGTTCGGCCCAGTCGCTGACTTCGCGCCAGTCATCGCCCGGTTGCGGCTGCCATGCGGGGCGGCGCAAGGCCCAGCAAGGGATGCCGCTCAGTTGCGCGGCGCGGGCGGCGTTGTGGCTGATTTGCGCGGCGTAGGGGTGGGTCGCGTCGAGCAGCAGGTCGATGCCTTCGTCGCGCATGAACTGAGTCAGACCTTCGGCCCCGCCGTAGCCGCCGACGCGTACCTGGCAGGTCAGGTCGGTCGGCACCCGGCCCACGCCGGCCAGGCTGTAGATGTGTTCTGGCCCCAACGTACGGGCGATGGCCAGGGCTTCGGTGACGCCGCCCAGCAACAGAATGCGCTTCATGCAAAACCTCCGGCGTGGCCGACAATGCCGCCCTGGCGATCAATCGCAAACACTTCGACCTGAACCTGCGCCGGCACCACGCTGCGGGCGAAAGTCAGCGCGTGGCGACAGACTTCATCGCCAAGGGCCACGCCTGCCGCACTGGCCATCGCCAAGGCCTGCTGACTGGTGTTCGCTTCACGAATACTCTGTTGCAACGCCTGGTCGGCGCCAATCGCCGCCGCCCATTCGGCCAGTTGCGGCAGGTCGATGCTGGAATGGCGCGAGTGCAGATCCATGTGCCCGGCTGCCAGTTTGCTGATCTTGCCGAAGCCGCCGCACAGGCTGAGTTTATCCACAGGCACTTTGCGCAGATGCTTGAGCACCGCGCCGACAAAGTCACCCATTTCGATCAAGGCGATTTCCGGCAGGTTGTAGACCCGGCGCATGGTGTCTTCGCTGGCGTTGCCGGTGCACGCGGCGATGTGCAGGTAACCATTGGTTTTCGCCACATCGATGCCCTGATGGATCGAGGCGATGTACGCCGCGCAGGAAAACGGCCGGACTATACCGCTGGTGCCGAGAATCGACAGCCCGCCGAGAATGCCCAGCCGTGGATTCATGGTTTTCAGCGCCAGCGCTTCGCCGCCCTCGACATTGACGGTGACCTCAAAGCCGCCGGCATAACCGCGTTCGGCGGCGAGCAGGCTCAAGTGATCGCTGATCATCTTGCGCGGCACCGGGTTGATTGCCGGCTCACCGACGCCGAGTACCAGCCCCGGCCGGGTCACGGTGCCGACACCTGTGCCCGCGACGAAGCGAATCCCCGGCGCGGCCAGCAGCCGCACGTGCGAATAGAGCAGCGCACCGTGGGTCACGTCGGGGTCGTCGCCGGCGTCCTTGATCGTTCCGGCCTCGGCGCCGTCGGCGGTCAAGCGGCAAAACTCCAGACGCATCTGCACCTGCTTGCCCTTGGGCAGGACGATCTGCACTGCATCCGCCGAGGTGCCGCCGAGCAGCAGGCGCGCGGCGGCAAGGCTGGTGGCGGTGGCGCAGCTGCCGGTGGTCAGGCCGCTACGCAGCGGCGCGGGTTGTTCGGCGGTTTCGTCACGCATCGAGGGGTTTGACCAGATCGAGCAAGGTGATCGGCAGCGCCTGCCGCCACGTGTCGAACTCACCCAGTGGCTGCGCCTGGGCAACGTGGATTCGGGTCAGTTCGCCGCCATGGCGTTCGCGCCAGTTCATCAGGGTGACTTCGCTTTGCAGGGTCACGGCGTTGGCCACCAGTCGACCACCGGGTTTGAGTTGATCCCAGCAGGTTGCAAACACGCCCTCACGGGTCACGCCGCCGCCGATGAAGATCGCGTCGGGGCGCTCCAGCCCGGCGAGCGCCTGCGGTGCGCGGCCCCGCACCAATTGCAGACCGGGTACGCCCAACGCGTCGCGGTTGTGTTCGATCAAGGCCTGTCGGCCTTCGTCCGCCTCGATGGCAATGGCACGGCAGCTGGGGTGCGCGCGCATCCATTCGATGCCGATCGAGCCGCAACCGCCGCCGACATCCCACAGCAGTTCGCCGGGGATCGGCGCAAGGCGGGCGAGGGTGATGGCGCGGACATCGCGTTTGGTCAGTTGCCCGTCGTGCTGGAATGCCGAGTCGGGCAGTCCGGCCAGACGCGACAGGCGCGGTGCGTGCGCATCGGCCAGGCATTCGATGGCGATCACATTCAGATCGGCAATCGCCGGGTCGTTCCAGTCATCGGCAGTGCCGTCGATACGCCGCTCGGCGTCGCCGCCCAGGTGTTCCAGAACACTCAGGCGACTGCCGCCAAATCCGCGCTCACGCAGCAACGCCGCGACCGCCGCCGGACTTTGCCGGTCATTGCTCAGCAGCAACAGGCGTACGCCGCTGAACAGTTGCGCATTGAGTGCCGCCAAAGGTCGCGCGACCAGCGACAGTGTCACTACATCCTGCAACGGCCAGCCGAGTCGGGCGGCGGCCAGCGAACAGGAGGATGGCGCCGGCAGGATCAGCATCTCGGCACTCGGCACGTGCCGCGCGAGGCTGGCGCCGACGCCGTAGAACATCGGATCACCACTGGCCAACACACACACCGCTTCGCCGCGCTGCTCCAGCACCGGCGCGAGGGAAAACGGGCTTGGCCACAACGCGCGTTCACCGCGTATGCATACCGGCAGCAAGTCCAGTTGCCGCTGGCCGCCGATGATCCGCGAGGCGCCCATCAGGGCGCGCCGCGCATTTTTGCCCAGGCCCTTGAAGCCGTCTTCACCGATTCCCACAACCGTCAGCCAGGGTGTCATGCCGTTCCTTAAATCCAGGGTAGATCTTCAAGGGCGGCATGATAACGCGGCGGCCGGCATCTGACGCGGGTCTGTCGTCGCAGGGGGGCGAGAGCCGACCGGAAATGTGTTGTTGAGCAATATTGGTTTTTTCAACTGCTGTTTTTGTTAGTTTGCTTCAGGTCAGTTATTTAATAAGTCTGGCGCAATAGAACGATAAATAACCAATGCCAAGTTGGCAGGAGATGATATGGATATCAGTTCCAATACACGTTTAAGTCAGAATAACGCAGTGGCCGTTAACAATATGTTATTCACCGGCCTGGAAGGTCGGGCCGAGGCCGATAACAACTTTGTGAAGCACTGCATTTATCTCGCGCAGATCAAGGCGGACGGCGTTTATAACAGCAGTACTCAGCCTGCGCAGTGGTTCGATCATTTTGCCGGCATCCTCTGGTCGTTTGGCTGGAGTCTTGAGGAACAGCCAGTGGTGCTTGTGCAGACGGCGTTTTCCGGGAGTGTGCAGGAGGCATGGCGGCGATTGACCGCGCCGTTGCTCGCGCGTTCTCAACTGACCCAGGTTGAAGCGGGACTTGCAGCGCTGGAAAAAGATGCCGCATTGTTGAAGCAGTTTTCCGCGCTGAGTGGCAAAACCTTCAACTCGCATATTTTGCCGGTCAGTCAGAACACCCGTGACGAGCTGGTGGTGGTACTCAGCCATATCCGCTTTATCAAGTTGGTACTCAATACCAACTATCTGTTCTGGCAGGTTCATCAACCGATGTCACAACTGGACATTCGCGCCAGAAAGCTGCTGATCAAGCGCCGGGCCATGGATGCCAACCGGGCAAGCGTGGAGCAAGCCATTGGCGCGCATGCGTCCAGGTTTGAGGAATACCAACTCTGAAGCAACGCCAGGCGGCGGGAATTGTTGCCTGGGTGCAGTTTCCGACCGGCAGGCATTTTCATGCGCTCGGGCAAAGCAGGCATAATGGCGACCTTTCGCCCACTACAGCGCTGCCAGCCAGCCGGTCATCCCTTGAACGAACGCCCTCTGTCCACCGCTCTGCGCCCCTCGGCTTGTCCGGGGTTGCTGCGTATCGTCCAGGCGCTGGACGGCGGCATCTGCCGGATCAAGCTCAATGGCGGCTCGATCACTGCCGATCAGGCCGACGCGGTGGCCAATGCCGCCGAGGGTTTCGCCCGTGGGGAAATCGAGGCGACCAACCGCGCCAACCTGCAGATTCGCGGCATCGGTGAGCAGTCAGCGGTATTGATCGACCGTTTGCTGGCCGCCGGCCTGGGGCCGCAAACCGCAGCGGGTGACGATGTACGTAACCTGATGCTCAGCCCGAGTGCCGGTATCGATCGGCGATTGCTATTCGATACCCGGCCTCTGGCCGAACAGATTCTGCTGACATTGCAGACGCATCCGCGCTTTCCCGAGTTGAGCGCCAAGTTTGCCGTGCAACTGGACGGCGGTGAGGCGTTGGCGATGCTCGCACATCCGCATGATCTGTGGTTGTCGGCGTTTGAGCGTGACGGTGAGGTCATGTTGGCGTTCGGTCTGGCTGGCTGCCCGACCGATCGGGCGGCCGGTGCCGTGACCCTGGAAAATGGCCATGCGCTGGTGGTCGCAGTGCTGGAGTTGTTCCTCGAGCGGGCTCGGCCAGAGCAGACGCGCATGCGCCATTTGCTTGATGAATGGCCGATGCCGGCCTTCCTCGAACAGTTGCGCGAGCGCGTGGCGATCAAAGCCGTCGTTGCCCGACAGCGCACGCCGCTGGCGGAGGCTCTGCACATCGGTGTTCACCCGCAAAACGCTGCCGACCGGGTGTATGTCGGCGCGGTGCCGGCGCTCGGCCGTCTCGACCCGGTCATGCTGCGTGGCGCCGCCCGGCTGGCCCGCGAGTACGGTGATGGCAGCCTGCGTTTCACCCCGTGGCAAAGTCTGTTGCTGCCGAACGTGAAGCCCTCCGACGCGGCGCACGTCTTGCAAACACTGACGCAATTGCACTGGCTGACCGATGCCCGTGAGCCGCTGTCCAGGCTGATTGCCTGCACCGGCTCCAGCGGATGCGGCAAAGGCCTGGCCGATACCAAACACGACGCCCGATGGCTGGCGACGCTGTTGCCACAGGCGCAGAACGTGCACCTGTCCGGCTGCCCGCGCTCTTGCGCGGCGGCCCATTGCGCACCCGCCACCTTGCTGGCGATCAGCCCCGGTCATTACGACCTCTATTTTCGCGATGCAGCGCTGCCGGGTTTCGGCACGCTGCACGCACGCAACCTTACTATTGAAGCGGCCGCGATCCTGCTCGACGCCCGCTCACGGAGCCCCCTTGATGCTTGATTACATCCGCGACGGTCAGGAGATCTATCGCAACTCCTTCGCGATCATTCGCAGCGAGGCCAATCTGGCACGCATCCCGGCCGATCTGGAAAAACTCGCGGTGCGGGTGATCCACGCCTGCGGCATGGTCGAGGCAGTCGACGGTCTGCAATTCTCCGAAGGTGCCGGCAAGGCCGGGCGCGATGCGCTGGCGGCCGGTGCGCCGATCCTGTGCGATGCGCGGATGGTTTCCGAAGGCGTGACCCGTGCGCGTTTGCCGGCGAACAACCAGGTGATCTGCACCCTGCGCGACGACAGCGTGCCCGACCTGGCCCGTGAGCTGGGCAACACCCGCTCGGCGGCGGCGCTGGAGCTGTGGCGTCCGCACCTGGAGGGCAGCGTGGTGGTGATCGGCAACGCGCCGACCGCACTGTTCTATCTGCTGGAAATGCTGGATGCCGGCGCACCGAAACCGGCGCTGATTCTTGGCTTCCCGGTGGGCTTCGTCGGCGCCGCCGAATCGAAAGCGGCGTTGGCGGCTGACAGTCGCGGCGTACCGTTCGTGATCATGCAAGGCCGGCTCGGCGGTAGCGCCATGGCCGCCGCCGCCGTGAACGCCCTCGCCACGGAGATCGAATGATGCAAGTAAAAGGACGACTGATCGGCCTCGGCGTGGGCCCCGGTGATCCGGAGCTGATTACCGTCAAAGCCCTGCGTCTGCTGCGCGAATCGCCGGTGGTGGCGTACTTCGTTGCCAAAGGTAAAAAAGGCAATGCGTTCGGCATCATCGAAGCGCACCTGCAGGACGCGCAGAACCTGCTGCCGCTGGTGTACCCGGTGACCACCGAAGTGCTGCCGGCGCCGCTGTCCTACGAGCAGGTGATCAGTGATTTCTACGACGCTGCCGCCGAAGAGGTCGCGGCGCATCTGGACGCCGGCCGCGACGTTGCAGTGATCTGCGAAGGCGATCCGTTCTTCTACGGTTCCTACATGTATCTGCATGACCGGTTGTCCACCCGCTATGAAGCCGAAGTGGTGCCGGGCGTGTGCTCAATGCTTGGCGGCGCCTCGGTGCTCGGCGCGCCGCTGGTGTATCGCAACCAGAGCCTGTCGGTGCTCTCCGGCGTATTGCCGCACGAGGATCTGAAGCGGCGTCTGGCCGACGCCGATGCGGCGGTGATCATGAAACTGGGGCGCAACTTTCCCAAAGTCCGTGCGGTACTCGAAGAGCTCGGGCTGGCCGAGCGGGCGCTGTACGTCGAACGCGCGACCATGGCCAATCAGAAGATCGTGCCGCTGGATCAGGTCGAGCCGATGTCCTCGCCGTACTTCTCGCTGATCATCGTCCCGGGCGAACGGTGGCAAGGTTGATGACGCCATCCACACCGGCCATTGTCATCCTCGGACAGAGCGCGCTGGCCACCGCGCGACGTATCCAGCAGGTGTATCCGACGGCGCAGATCCACGGCCTCGCCGGACGCGTCGAAGGCGCCGACCGCAGCTATCAGGAATTTGGCGCGACCCTGCGTGAGTTGTACCAGCAAGACACGCCGATCATTGCCCTGTGCGCGGCCGGTATTGTCATTCGCACCCTGGCACCGTTACTGATCGAGAAGGGCGCGGAACCGGCGGTACTCGCCGTTGCCGAAGACGGCAGCGCCGTGGTGCCGCTGCTCGGTGGCCTCGGCGGGGTGAATGTCATGGCCCGGGAAATCGCTGGCGCATTGCAGGTCGCAGCGGCGATCACCACCAGTGGCGAATTGCGCTTTGGCACTTGCCTGCTCAACCCACCCAGCGGCTATGCGCTGGCGGATCTGGAACTGGGCAAGCGTTTCGTTTCCGACCTGCTGGCCGGGCACAGCGTGCGCATCGAAGGTGCGGCGCCGTGGCTGGATCAGGCGCAGTTGCCGCAAGACCCGCAGGCGCAGCGCTCGATTCATGTCGGCAGTGCCGAACGTATCGCGAGCGCCTACGAGCTACTGATTTATCCGCGCAGCGTCGCGGTGGCGGTGAGTGCGCAGCTGGACGATCTGCCGAACGCTGTCCGCGCCGCGTTGCAGCAGGCCGGGGTTGCGCAGCAGGCGCTGGCTTGTCTGCTGGCGGCTGACACGGAAATGGCGGCGGCCAAACTGCGTGAAGCCGCCATCGAGTTGGGTGTGCCGCTGCGCTTTGTCGCGGCGCACAACGACCTCGACGCGTTGGCGCGTCACGCACTGCCGCAGGCCACGATCAGCCGTGCCAACGGCTTGGCGATTGCGCGCGCCGAACAGCCGCTGGACGTCGCGCAGATCGGTCGTCAGCGTGGACGCCTGGCGGTGATCGGCCTCGGCCCCGGCGCTGCCGAACTGATGGTGCCAGCGGTCAAGGCGGAATTGGCGCGGGCCACCGATGTGCTCGGTTATGAAACCTATGTGCGCATGGCCGGCCCGTTTCGCGCTGATCAGGTGCAGCACTGCACCGACAATCGCGAAGAAATGCAGCGCGCCCGCCACGCCTTCCGGCTGGCGGCCGAGGGCCGTTCGGTGATCGTCGTTTCGTCCGGCGACCCCGGCGTGTTCGCCATGGCCGCAGCGGTGCTCGAAGCATTGCACGAGTCGACCGATCCGGCCTGGCACAGCGTCGAGCTGGAAATCCTGCCGGGAGTGTCCGCTTCGCTCGCCACGGCTGCGCAAGCGGGTGCGCCGCTGGGTCATGATTTCTGCGTGATGTCGCTGTCGGACAACCTCAAGCCGTGGTCGATCATCGAGAAGCGTCTGGATCTGGCGGCCGCCGCCGACCTGGCCCTGGCCTTCTACAACCCGATCTCCCGGGCGCGTCCGTGGCAACTGGGCCGTGCGCTGGAAATCGTCGCGCAGCATCGCACGGAGGCGACGCCAGTGGTCTTGGGGCGCGACATCGGTCGGCCGGGGCAGTCCCTGCGGGTCACCACACTGGGGCAACTGACTCCGGATCAGGTGGACATGCGCACGATGGTGCTGATTGGTTCTTCGACCACGTGCACCTTCCCCAAGGCCGAAGGTGGCGTGTGGGTCTACACACCGCGCTGGTACGGCGAAAAGCCGCAGGCATGAGCGCAGGCGAGGGGGCTTGCTCCCTCGCCATGCCGGCCAGGACGGGGAGATTGTTTCCGGATTTGCCGATGTCATATCTTTCAGCGGTGCGTGTGAGATTTGCTCCACTACCGCGTGGGATCTTTCTTATGACTTACATTTTGTCGGACTTATCCTGAATCTTGATTGGCCGCAGTAAAAAGTCGATGCGCAGTTGTGCCGCCGACTTTCGCAGTTATATTGATTTTTTGATCAGGGTTGTCGCAATAACTTGTTGCGGTTACATGCGTTATCAGTTGTTTTTTAATTGTCTGTTTTGACATGTATTGAAAGTTCTGAAGTTTGAGTGCGAAGTCCCCATTCGTTAACTTTGCTGCCATTCAAGTGCCTGTGTGCGCTCATGATGTCGGTCAGAATAACGGAGGAACTTTCATGCACGATCAAAGATTTAAAGATGCCAGTGGTTATGTCAGTTTTATCAATCTGTTCAAACAGGCTGATCTCGAACAAGCCCTGTTGGTACACCGGGACAGTGACGTTTATCCGTCAGTGTGGCGCTATTACTTTGCATGTATCGGTTTGCTCAATTCCCCGCGAATAATTGAACCCCTGACATTACTCAAGCATTCCCTGGAACAGTTGATCGGCGTGCCGCGTGTGCGCCGTGACACGCCGGGCCAGTCTGAACCGCCGAAAAGCGCTTTATCGGGCATTTACAACGCTATTCAGGCGTTCGAGACCCGTCTGCGAAACAGCGAGATTTACGCGAACACTGCCGCCACTCCGGTTGTAAAAAATCTGCATTTCGTCTGGCTGGGCGGTGGCCTTGGCGAGATTCAGCGTGACTATCTCAACCTCTGGAAGCAGGTATTGAGCGGGCAGGGGTACAGCCTCAATCTCTGGTATGACAATGACGCGCTACTGGCCTGGCAAACCAATAAGTTGATCGTCGAGGCCGCCAAGGCTGACGCCATGCAACATGGCGGTAGCGAGCGTATTACCGACACCAGGCTTGGGACGTTGTACGAAGAGCGGGTCATCGTTCTCAAGCAGCAGATGTTCATGCACATCAATGAGGCGCTGGAACGAGGGCAATCGGCGGATGAAGCGCGGATCGACTTGTTGTCCCGCGCCTACGGCCAGGACGCGGAGCAACTGGAAGCCTTGATCGAGCAGAACCGGCGCAGTCTGCTCGATCTGGCAGGCGATGATTTGCAGTTGCGTGACTTGCGTGACCTCGACGCACCGCTGCGACTGCAAGCCATCTACGATCGCGAGACCCGCTTGCGCGGAAATCTGGCCGCCGCCTCTGACGTGGTGCGGGCCGAGGTCTTGTACGAGGAGGCTGGCCGCTACGTGGATGTCGATAACTTGCCGCCTCTGGTCAAAACCCTGGGCGGGGTCGACATCAGTGCGTTCGGCGGCGACGCGCGCCTTGGCGTTCTGCAACTGCTGCTTGATCACAATCCGCACTGGATGCCGGGACGCCAGGCATTGCGCGACCGATACACCGATTATCGGGGCCGGATTCCCGACGAACACCGCGCCGCGCTGGAGGCTTTCGCCCGGCAGCAACCGGCACTGCACGAGGTGTTCCAGGCGCCGGCCGAACTGCTGGTGCGCCCGCAGGACTTGCGCGCGGTTGCCGTGCAGGAAACGTTGAGCAACTCGTTCCTGATGGCTCATGCGCAATCGCCAATGCTTAACAGCGTGATCGAGCGGTTCCGGTTCAACTATGAGGCCATCGACCAGACAAACCGCCTCGCCGCCGAACGAGGCGTCGCATTGACCGATTTCGAGGGCATGACAGAGCTGGCGCGAGAAGTTCTCGAACAGGCATTTGGCCCTCTGGCCGAGCTGTCGATGACCGAGGACATGGCGGCCAGCTTTTTGATGTTGGCCATCGCGGGCTACTTCAGTGACGGCATTCGCCCGCAGAGCGAGGGGACGATTTATCTGACCGGACCTGGGGCGATGCGCGATGGCATGGCCGACTACGAACGGCGCAACTTCGTTCCGCGCGAGGTGGAAACCTTGCGTGTGGAGGCGGCGATCGAGCCGCTGTGGATGGTCAACGACAAGACCGAGGAAGAGCTGGACCACTCTTGGAAAAACAACGCCGTTGATGTCGAGCGGTGGGTGCTCGACGAGCAGCGGCGCTGGCAGGAAGGACATTACAGCGCGCGCTACAGCGGTGATGTAAAGGCATTGCTGATCCAGCAGAGCATAGCGTTCGAGGAGGGCTGGCCGGTTATCGAGGGCCGGCCAGTGCTGTTGACGGATGTGCTGCAACGGATGATCGACAGACTCGGTGAACCGTTCGTGGCCGCGATGCGTGACGGACATAACGGCTCATTATGGTTTCCCGACGGGGCGGGGCTCGGCTTCGATGATCGCCAGGCCATCAAGGCCCAGCCCGTCACTTTGCAGGCTCCGGCGTCGCTCAGCGATGCGCGGATTCAGGGGCTGGCGCTGGATGAGTTGCTAAGCGGCATTGCCGAGGGTTCGCTGTCGTTCTTCCAGATCAGTCCGTTGCAACGGGTGGTGTTGGGACAGATGCTCGGTGCACACTCACTGGATAACTCAAGTCTCAGTCAACTTGCCACCGAGCTCGACAATCTGGCCAACAGCGTTGCCGAGGTAGGGGCGTCGGTACGTTATGCGGCCATTGAACGCCATCTGTATCAGCAGCGGGCCCCGCAGTTCATGGCCGGTCTTGCCAGTCATGTCGATCAGCCGATGGTGGCGTCGGACAGCGCGTTGACGCTGAAGCGGGCCGCGCTGTCGCAGGCGTACACGCTGTTTCAATGGGGGCGTCATGTTGCCCATATTCAGACCGTTGCCACCCGCGAGCATCGCGAGCAGGTGATCCTGCGGCTGGGTCAGGTGCTGGGACAAATCGAAGCCAGTGACGTCAAACTGGTGCCGCAGGATCTGTTGCTCGAAGGGCCGGGCGATCCCGGTGGCCGCTGTTACCCGCTGGCGCTGATCATGAGTGCTGCTCTGGAGCAGGGCGTGGCGGCGTCGCGACGATTGCGCGAACGGTTCTTCCTGGCCTCTGCCGAGCCGCAGCAGCACGATTCAATGGTGTTTCTGGAGGCGCTCGAAGAGTTGCACGACGTGCAATTGCACGACATCGGCAAGCCGTTGGGGCGAGTCGATCTGCAACGCCTCGGCACCACGCTGGAGGCGTTCGCCAGCACGCGCACGCTGATGCTCAACTCGGACAATCACGCCATGCTGGTGGCGAAAACCTTCAAGGGTGGGCACGCCACCTATCACTTTTATGATCCCAATTTCGGCGTGTTCGAGTTCAGTCAGCCGGATCAGTTGCAACTGGCACTGACTGACCTTTTTCACAAGCAGGGCATGGCGAAATACTATGCGGCCTATGGCGACGACGCGCGTCCGACGTTTGATCTGATCGAGCTGCAGGGGCAAAAGATATCGGCCTTGAATCTGTCCGGCGGATTTAGCGTCGGACAATTGCTGGAGTCCGACAATGTGCTGCCGGAGCAGGCACAGCGGCCCATCCGTCGGCGCCTGAACAGTGCCCGCGGCCATTCGCTGGTGAGCAATCCGCACCTGGGGCGCAGCCTGCGCGATCTGGACAGTCACTGGTGGGGACAGCAGATTGCCCAGGCGACCGACGCTTTACAGGACTTGCATGCTTCAGCAAAGCCGTTGGTGCCGTTGTTCGAAACCCTGGAGATAACGCCCGCCGGCGAGTACCGGATCAACCTGATCGATCCCGCGCAATCCGAGCATGTGGTGCAGGTGGTCAGCAGCGATCATCGCCTGCTGCGCATCAGAAATTATCTGTCCGAGCAGTTTTCGGTACTGGGCACCCGAGCCACGCCGCAGATGGTTGAGGCTGGTGCCGTTCACACCCTCAATACCGGCTTCACGATCCAGGCGCTGATGAATGTCTTGCGTGGACGAGAGGGCGATGACCGCACCTTGACCACCGCCGTCAGGTTGCATGCCTACGTCAATTACGCGCAATTGCTGCACGGCAATGTCACCGACGTCGCCGGTCTGCTCAGTCTGATCAAGACCGCACTCAATGAAGAGAAAGTCATTGCCCGTACCTGTGCGCCAGTGGTGGGCGAGGCGCTGGGACATGTCGCCAACGAAGGCGTCGGCGCGGTGCTGGGGCTGGCCAATGTCGGTTTCGACATCTATCAATTGGCGACGGCAGACAACGAGATCGAGCGCGCGCAGTTCGGCACTCAGTTGGCCTTCGATGCCACCAGTCTGGCGTTGACTGCCGGTGGTCTGGGAGCCGCCACGGCGGGCGCGGCGACTGCGGCAGCCGTGCTCGGCGGCGCCGGGGTGGTTCTGGGCGGATTGGCTGTGGGTGTGGCGGCACTGGCTCAGGGGTTCGCCAGGATCGCCGGGCAGGCGCAGGAGGTCGGGTTGTTTTTCGACGCTCTGGAGCGGGCCTGTCGCGGTGTCGGTTATCGTTATGACGACGGGCTTGGGGCGTGGGTCGCTCATCCTTCGCTGGTCGTTCGGAGCCTGGACTTCAATCGCGCGATGTTGGTCCTTGACAGTCCGAAGGTGTATCGGCTGCGCGACCATTTCGGGGTGCCGGGTATCAATCCGGATGATCAACAAGCGCTCGATCTGCGGCGTGAACTGGGGCTACCAGGTTACATCCGCTTCGATCCGCCGAGCACGCAATTGGTTGTCCTGCCCTGCACGCCGACCACCTACTACGGGTACGAATACAAGGCGCTGCCGTTCTCGACGTTGCGTCACGACACCGGTTTCGATACGGCCCGCAAGCTGGAGAAAAAGGATGCGGCAGGCCAGTGGCAGTTCCTGTTTTCGTTCTACTCTTTTCCCGCGCACTACATCATCAACCGTCTGATACCGTCGTATCGCTCAACCGTGATCGAGGTGCGGCTGGATGCCCGTGAGCGTGCGCTGGCAGTACCCATGACGCCGCCGGTCTGGCAAGACAAATTGTCATACCGCATCGAAGGAGCGGGTGGTGTCTGTTCGCTGATTCTCAATCGTGGGGCCAATCTCCAGTTGCAGTCTCCCAGCCTGCAGCTGTGTCACTGGAAGTTGTCCGCCGCCTGGGCCACCGAGAGCGATGTGCATATCGAAGCCGGCGGGGTGCTTTCGGTGGGGGGCGTGAAGGTGACCTTCACCGGCAGAGGACGGCATGACGTCACGTTGCAACTGACCGGGCGACAAACGTTCAAGGTCAACCGCGGTGACGGACGACTCGACGTTCTCGAGCAGGACGCGCCCGCCGGGGAGCATGAGCAATCGCTGCTCACGCACTACCAGACGCTGGCCCGGGAGCATCGGCTGGTGATGCCTTACACGCCGGTTCATCACTTTCCGATTCCTTTCGAGCCCGAGGAGCGACCGCGCTACACCACGGCCTGGTACGACGCTGCCAGGGATCGCTTTCTGTACATTCGCAATGAAGAGGTACTCGCGGCCGATGAAATGCTGCTGGGCGCCGTGGTCGACGATTCTGCGTTTTTCTACGAGACGCACAACTACGATATCTGGCAGGTCGATGCCGTCAGCGGTTTACTCGAATGCCGCTACCGACTGCTGGTGATGAAGGGGCAGTGCAGCGTGCGGCGTATCGATGTCGATGCCCAAGGGGTGATTCACATCGAGCAACAATGTCTGGGCGCCGATCAGCAAGTCACGCAGTTCAATTACCTGATCCGTGAGGGCCAGCTGCAGCTGGTTGCGGTGACCCGAGAGATGGACCGAGACTTGGGCCAGCGAGTGTTCGCCAATCCGACCCTGACACATTGGTCGGTGGTGTTGGGTCACTATTTCCCGTTATCGCCGGTGCCCGAACGCGCAGGCGTCACCACCGTCGACTGGCAACCGGCCGCTTACGTGTCGGTGTGCTGGAAGTTCAATCCGGACAAGCGCGATCTGGTCTGGATTCGCAGCCGTGACCTGTTGTGCATTCATCCGTTTGCCTCTGGGCGTCACCGCGGCTGGGCCGATTCGATCAAGCATCTTGATGAGCTGTTGCTGCTGCCGGTCAACGATGAGCACACGCTGTTTTTCATCTACGACCGGCTGGCGCAAAAACTGTGCAGGGTGCAACGCCGTGTATCCGCAGGCAGCGAGCGCTGGCCGGCGCAATGGACGCATCAATGGCTTCAGCCTGATGGACTGAATGACGTGGTGCCGGTACAGGACGGGTATCTGGCCCTGACCGATGACGGCTTGTTCTTCAATCTGACCGCCGAGGGTGAAGTGCAGCTGGGTGGCTTGAGTGAGCGCTGGCTCAAGGGGCGGGCCCAGTGGTGGCAAGCATTGGAAGCGCTGGCGGCGAAATACCCGGTCGACAGTTTCGCCATTCTGGGGCTGCGCAACGCCAGCGGTGATCGCAACCTGTGTGCCTGGTACGTGGATAACCGCGTGCTGTTGTGCGACCCGGGGCACGACCGGGAAATGCGCCTGCTCGGCGTGACCCCGGACAATCAGGCGGTCTGGCTGTTCGACGTCGGCAGCGGTCAGGTCTGGCGTCAGCTGTTCTTCGACAGCCGGCAACTCGCAGCAGCATTCGGCGATGGCGCACAGCTACTGGCGAGCGCGCTGCTGCCCGTACCGCAACCCGAGTGGGACAACTGGCGGTTCAACACCGTGAGCAGTGACGGTTCCGGTCTGCGCGGGACGTCCGTCAACGGCGTGTCACTCAAGCTGCCTTATCAGGAAGCTGAACGAATCATGGGCGTCAATCAGCGCTGGGCAAGCGAACACGCGCAGCATTTGGCAGATTCTCTGCAGGCATTGCTGGAGACTGCCGAGCATGCTCCCTACATCGCCGTGGAGTCCGGCGCGGGCAAACTGCAGTGGTTCGACGCGGCGAATGCACAACTGATCCGGATCGCGGGCCAGGACCTGCCGCACGATTGCGAATTGCTTGGTACGCGCCATCAGCATGTGCTGTTGCACGAGCGCCCTGCACACCGCGTCTTCGTCTACCCCGGTCACGAGAGCATTGGCCCTTTCGAATATATGCGGCGCGACGCCCAGGTCTTGGTGGTCGAGGGTCAGAAAAAAGTCGAAGACCTCTTGCCACTGATCGCTGATGACGTGAGTTGTCTGGTGTTGCGCGTGGGGCAGGGCGGTGTGACGTATCACCTGTCCAAGGCCTGTTGGTTGCGGCTGGAATCGGTCATCGTCGATTGTCGTCCGCCACTGGGCGAGGTGCCGATGATTCCCGGCAAGCTGGTCTGGGCGCTGGACGCTCCGCAAAAACTGCAACTGTCGTTTGTCGACGAGCACTTGCTGATCGTCGACCCGGATCGCCAGCACAGCCTCATCCTGAGGGATGTGTGCTCGACGGATCCGGCGATGCGCGGCGACGTCTTCCTCGGCTTCGAGGGCAAGCGCTCCCATGCGGTATCGAGTCTGGTGCAAAGGCTGCGTGAAGTCGTCGAGGTCGAAGATGCCGACGGCAGTGCAACGCTTGCGCAGTTGCTGGGAGCCGTGCCGGCCTGACGCAAAGTCCTGGTTGGTTTTTCAAGTTTGTTTTCTCTCTGTGTCGCGACGGCTGATGTCGTCGTGATGCGTTCGCTTGGCTGAAAAAAGGAAATTGCATTGAATACTACGGATGAAATCTATATGGGCACGGTGTTCGCCGATCATGTCGCGCGCGCTGAACTTGAGTCGGTGAGTGGCAGCCTTGGCGAGGCTCCCTTGCGCTACTACGACGCCGCTGCGGCGGCTCCCAGTCTTTCAGAGCAACTGATAGCGGTCAGGTTGCTCAAGGGCGCGATGGAATCAACACAGCTGGATTCTTCGGATGCCCAGGTCAAGACGCTGCGCCTGAAACTGAGCGACTACCATCGCCGTCTGACCGCCACCTTGGAAATGCTGTCCGCTGGCAAACCGATACCGCGCATCATGCATTTTGTCTGGGTCGGTGGCAGTGAGGTCGGACCGAACCAGCGTGACTACATGAACATCTGGCGCAAAGTGCTGGCGGCGCAGGGCTATGCATTCAATCTCTGGTATGACAGTGATGCACTGCTGGCCTTTGAAATGAACCGGGTGATTCTCGACAGCGCTCGTGTGCACACGATGGAGTCGCCAGAGGCTGCAACGGCATCTCCGAGCAAGTTGTCGAGCATGATCGAAGACCGCGCCAGAGTGCTCAAGCAGCAGATGTTCGATTACCTGAATCAGCCGCGCTGGGCCGGGCGTGCGGACGAGGCGCGGATCGATCTGATGGTGCGCGGTTATGGCAAGGACCGTGTGACGCTCGAAGCCTTCCGCCAGAAATGTCTGGACTCGCATCAGGCCATGGTCGGTGAGGATCTGCGCCTGCGCGATGTTCGGCAGGAGTTTGCCAGTCACTTTCTGGCAGACGTCTACCAGCGCGAAGTCGCCATGCGCGGCAATTTTGCAGCAGCCAGTGATGTGGTGCGGCTGCAGGCCGAGTTTTTCGAAGGTGGGCGGTACAGCGATATGGATTATTTGCCACCCCTGATCGAAAGGCCGGGCGGCGTGGACATCAGTGGCTTCAGTGACCGCGCCAGGATCGGTGTCCTGCAGCTGCTCCTCAACCATGATGAAGCTTTGATGCCGGGGCGCGACCGGCAGCGCTATGCCGACAGAACCGGACATATTCCCGCCGAACATCTTGAGGCACTGAGCGCCTTCGCCCGAAGCAAACCGGGTGTGGAGAAGATCTTCGCTTCGCCATTGCCGGTGTCTTTGCCCAAGGATGCCATGCGGCGCGGCACCGCCTTTGGCAGTCCGACGGCCAATGAAATGAATGCCTATATTCTGGCTCACTCTGGCAGCGGCATGGTCAATGCGAGCATGCAATTGATCCGGGCAAATTATGACTGCCTGTATGAGGTTGAGCGCCGCATGAGCCTTGCGGGCGTGACACGATCAGATGAGTCCTCGGTCCGGAATATAACGTCCGAGGTTGTACTTGAAGCCCAGGCTGACGGGCGCTTGCCGTCGACCGCCAACTTACCCTACAAACTCACCGCTGCCATCCTCGGTTATTACCAGGACGGGATTCGTCTCGACGCCTTGGGCACCATCGACATGACCGGACCCGGCGCGCTTCAAGGTGGCGTAATCGGCTATTTCGAAAGAGACCTGCAACGTGAACACCTGCCGGCGATTCGTAAATATCTGAAGCAGGTCGAGGGCTTCAACGTCTTCACCGAAGAGGAAATGATCTCCGGTTGGGCAGTAAAAGGTACCCCCGAAGACTGGCTGGCAAAAGAACATGAGAAGTGGAGCTCGGGCAAGCTCAAGTCGCGCTACGCCGGCAATCTGTCCGATTTGCTGAAAGAGCGGACGCTTACGTTCAAACTTGGCTGGCCGGTCATCGAAGGCAAACCGGTGTTGCTGACGTCGGTCCTGCAGCAACTGCTGGATGATCTGGGTGAGCCGTTTGTGCGGGCGATGAATGACCGATTGACCGGTGATGTTACGTTCAACGCCCCCATCCGCCTTGGTTTTGATGCCCGACAGCAGGTGCTGAACCAGTCGACCGACGCTGTTCCGACGTCCATCGGGGCGGAGTCCCTGGGCAACCTCAATGAGGCCTTGGCGCGCATCGCTGCGGGCAAGTTGCCACTGGAACAGTTGAGTCCGTTGCACCGGGTGATGTTCGGGGGCCTGTTCGGCGCCGCGACGCTGGACCAGACCGGGTTCGCTGAGGCATGGGCAACCACGGTCGCCTTTGCCGAAGATACGCGGGACCGCGGCTTGGTCGCGCGCTATGAAGTGATCGAGCAGACCCTGCTCAGTCGCGATCCTGCAGCGGTCCAGACGCGAGTCAATGCATCGGAGCGCGAATTGCTCGGCCAGAACTCCAGAGCGCTGAAGGCCCAGGCATTTGCCGAGCCGATCAGCGTACGGCAATGGCGTGAGTACGTGAGTCGGATCGAAGTCGCTGCCATGCAGGAGCGCCGGGCTTTGATCCTGTCGCGGGGGGCGGCAGTGCGTGAGGCGTTTTTTCAAGCGGGTGCGCACACGGCCAGACAGTTGCCACAAGACTTGTTGGTGCGCGGTGCGGGCGATCCGGGTCGACGCTGCTATCCGCTGGCGCTGATCATGGCCGCCGCGCTGGAAAAGGGCGCTTCGGCGGAGCGTGCGCTGATCGGTAAACTGGCGCTGGCCAATCTCACACCCGACGCGCCACAAGTCCATGCACTGCTCAAGGTGCTGGACGAGTTGCGTGGCGTACCCATGGCGCGGTTCGGCGAAAAAAGACCGGCGGCGAACCTGGCCGCTGTGATGCAGGCGCTGGAAGCGAAAAGCACGGCCGGCAGCCTGTTGCTCAACACCGACAATCACTCGATGCTGGTGAGCAAGGTCGTGACGCAGGGCGAGACATCCTATCGCTTCTACGATCCGAACTTCGGGCTGTATGCGTTCGCCCGGATCGAGGCGCTGCAGCAAGGGGTTCAGCGCTTCGTGCAGGAGGAGTCGATTGCCAGGCTTTATGGTCTGGAACAGGCGGCTGCGAGCATTTTCGAGGTCATCGAGCTCGACGGCGCAAATATTGCCGGTCATTCGTTGCCTTCGGATATCCGCGTTGAACATTTGCTCAGTGGTGACCCGCTGGGCGGTGGGCGTGCCGTCGAGCCGTGGAGTCAGCATGCCGCGTTGCGTGCGCGTTCCCTGTCAGAGAACGCGCGTCTGGGGCAGGCGTTGAGCAGTGTGGACAGCCACAAGTGGGTACGGACAATCGAAAGCGCGACCCTGCGGTTGCAGGACCAGCATCAGCTGTCCCGTGACTTCGTGCCGGTGTTCGAGTCCCTGAAGAGCGCTGCACAAGGGCGCAGCGAAATCACCTTGGTCAGTGCCAGTGATCCACAGCGCACACGCACGGTGCAGACCGATGACCCGCGCCTGTCCGGAATCAAGTCTTACCTCAGCGATACATTTGAAGCGTTGTCCGGCAGACGCGCCGGGTCAGCCGTGATCGATCCGACGGACGCCGGTGCGGTACACACGCTCAATGCCGGATTTGCCATTCAAGCCTTGCTGCTCGGGTTGCAAAGTGCCGAGTCCGGGATGGGGGCGACGGCGCTGACATCGGCAGTGCGTATCCACGGTTATCTCGCCTACGCGCAGATGGCACATGGGCTTGTGGTTGACGCCGCACAACTGCTGAATCTGGTGCGGCATGCTTTTAGCGATGGTCTGCGGGTAGCCAAAACCACCTCGTCGATCGTCAGTAATGCACTGGGTAACGTATTGAACGACGGCGTCGGAAGCGTCTTGCAACTGGCCAGCATCGGCTTCGACATTTATCTGTTGGTCAATGCACAGGACGATATCCAGCGCGCGGTCTATGCCACTCAGTTGGCATTCGATGCCGGCGGGCTGGCGCTGGGTGTCGGCGCTTTGGGCGCGGGTATCGTGGGCGCGGGGACGGCGGCGGCCTTTCTCGGCGGCGCCGGGGTGATTCTGGGGGGGCTGGCGGTGGGCATCGGCGCGCTGGTCGAGGGCTTCAGTGCCAGGACCGAACGTGGGAAGCGGATCGGCCGGTATCTCAATGATGTGCATGCGGCCTATCGACCGGAAAGCCATTCGGTACAGGGCGATAGCTACATTGCCAATCCGTGTGCGGTCTACACCGGCCTTGATTTGCGCAACGGACTCATTACCTTCGGCGGCCACAAAATTTTCGCCGCGGAAGACTACCACGCTCTGCAAAAGCCCAGGATCATCGGGGATCGCAGCAAGGCCTTCAGCATTCGAGAGGCTCTCGACCTTCGCGACTCGATTTCCTTCGATACGGCGCCGGGTATTGAAAGCGTCGTGCTGCCGAGTGTGCCGGAGTGCTTCCTGGGCTTCGTCCATGAAGGTCTGCCTTTTGCGACAACGCTCAGAGAAGACATGGAAACGGCGTTGGCTCTGGAAAAATACAAGCGGGCAGGCAAGCAGCAATTCTGGTTCAGCTTTTACCAGGCACCGACCGAATACATCATGGAAAAAATGGTGCCCAACTACGTGGAAACCAATGTCAGCGTGGCGATTGGCCCCGATCAGCGTTTTCTGCACATCCCCCCATTGCCGCAGGAGGTGCACGGTTACCTTAGCTATGACATCGATGCCTCCGGCGGACACTGCTCGATCACCCTGGCCGAGGGCGTCAAGTCATTGCGCCTGCAGGTTGCATCCGACCATGCGATGACATGGTCGCTGCGTGCCCCGTGGGTGAGTGCGGCGGCGGTGAAACTGGAGCAGGACACGTTTCACCTGGGCTCGATACGGGTGCAGGTGCCTGCCAGGCATGTTGTGTATCTGCAACTCAAGGACGGTATCTATCAGATTGGCTGGGCGACGGGAACCTTGCTCTTCACTGAACTCGACGCGGTCAACGACGCCGACGCTCAGGCCACACGCGAGCACCTGCGCGAACTCGCGCGCAACCAGCGTCTGGCCGACAGCCCGACGGTCATCCGCAATTACCACGATGCCCTGACTGGCGTTCGTACCACTGCCTGGTACGACCACACCGAAGATGCCTTGCACCTGGTGCGGGGGCTGGATCTGAAGTACGCGGCGGATATCTGCATGGGACCGAAGGTCGGCGAGGAGATGTTTTACTACTGCCCGGTGCAGGGATTTATCTGGCGCACGGATCTGGTGACCGGGCAGATCAGGCGCATTTACCGGTTGATGAATATCGATTCGAAAAACAACCCCTGCATTGTTTCCATTCAGCCTACGCCAGAGGGGCTGCTGCAGGTGGTCCAGCGTTTTGAAGACGCGATTAAAAATGTCTACAAGATGACTTACCTGCTCGGTGAAAATGTCCTGTCCCTCATTGCTATTTCCGATATGAATCCAGGCCACCCGTCGCTGATTCTCGATGGGCGCAGCAATGTGGCGGAGTTTCTCCAACGGCACAGCTACCTGTTCCATGAAGCGCTGGATGAGCAGCGGGTGGAGTTCACGCTGGGCGCAATGATTAAGATCCACGCCTTGGACGAGAACTTGCGCAAGGCCACCCGAACGTGGGTGCGCAGCGACGATGAGCGCTTGATTCGACCCCTGTTGCGTAACGTTGAAGGCTCAGCGGATTTTCATGATTGGGAGCTGCTTGATCCGCTTCAAGTGGCTGGCGATGGCGATACCGTGTTGTTTCATCATCTGGGTGATCGTCTGGTTTATCGCCAGCGCATCGCCACGGCGGATCAGGCACCCGAGACGTTTGCGCAAAGTGTCTTGCCGCTCAAGGTGCAGCGGGTGCACCGCCAGCATGGGCAATACCTCTTGCTCACAGATGACGGCATGTTGTTCCAGATGAGCAACGACGGCAAAACGCGTCTGGTGGGCCTCAATCAGGCATGGCTGTCGGCGGAGCAGCTGCGTAGTGTCGGCGGATTCAGGTGGTGGTACACGGTCGCGACCGGCATTCAGAAATGGTCAGCCGAGGGTGTGGAGGTCGGAGGCATCAGTGACGCAACGGGCAAGACACCGCTGTATGTCGTGTATCTGGATCAGCAGTTCCTGATTGCCGACACAGCGGGCAAGGCCCTGCGCGTGTTAAGGCTGACGCCTGACAAAAAAGCGGCGTGGATGATGGACCGGGCAACCGGGCGAATCTATCGTCAGCCGGTCATGGAACCGGAGAACCTGGCGGCGGCATTCGGTTCGGGGACACGTCTGCTGCAGGCGGACTTGCTGCCACCGATGCAGCGCGTCATGCCGCGGCACACGGTTGCCTGGGCCGTGCCGCATGGATCAGGTCTGCGCGCCCGCCGGCATGACCATGTACTGGTCGATCTGATCGACGGAGAGCCGCCGCGTATCGTCGGCGTGGAGGTCGAATTCTTCAACGGCGCCGATTCACTTCAGGCACGGGAAGAAAAGCTGGCACGATTGCTCGCAGGTCAGCACAGCGCTTCTTACCTGACGGCGGGCAGGCGTGGTGATCTGTGCAGCTGGTATGACGTCCCTGCCGGTCGCCTGCTCAGCGCCACGGCATCAGGCCAGGAATGGCCGCACTATCTGGGCCTGGAGAACGGTCAGATTCCGGTGTTGCATGACCCGGTGACGGGCCGGTTGTTCAGCAACACCAGAAACGACGACACTCGCATGGATGACGGGATGACCGTGCAAGAGGTCAGTCGAGTGGCCAGTACGCTGGTCATTGATGGTATTGGCTCATCGGGCAGGATGGCGCCGATTCCGGATGGCGTCGATACGCTGCTACTCAAGTTCGCACAATCCGCCGGTTACATTTCGCTGGACCGACAGACGTGGGATCGGCTTGATTGCCTGATCGTCGACTCCGCAGAAGCAGGCATTCATCTGCTGCTGAGGCTGGAGCCGATGCATCGGTGGCTGGTCTCGGCCTCCGGCGGTCACTTGCTGCTGACGGATCCCGACTCGGGGAGCAGTATTGTTTTGCGTGACGCCTCGAGCGCTGATGCGGCACGGCAACAGCAGGTGATATTCGATATTCCTTTACCTGACGCGCTCTCGGTGACCGTCAGCCTGGAGGAGCTGATGAGTGCGATGTCCACCGAAACCTTGCTGGAGCTTGGTGCGCTGCTCGGCCTGTCCAGCGATCAATAAGTCATTCTGCATGGACTGATCAGATCGGGCTGCGGGTATTCTTCTTCCGCAGCCCGTTTTCGTTCAGGATCCCAGGTAGCCCTTGATCCCGGTAAAGATGATTTGCGCCGCCAAGGCACAGACGAAAAGGCCCATCAGCCGACTGACGATCTGCAGGCCCTGATCACCGAGAACCCGTTCAATGTGATTGGACAGGTACAGCACCACGCCGACGGTGAAACTGGCCAGCGTGATACTCATGATCGCGGTCAGTTTATCGTCCCAGTGCGGCTGGCTGACGCCCATCACCAGCAGGGCGCCGATGGTGCCCGGGCCGACGGTCAGCGGGATGGTCAGCGGAACGATCGTCACGTCCTGCTGCACGTTGTCACTCTGCACCACCGGCTTGCCCTGGGCCATGCCCAGCGCCGAGATGAACAACACGCTGCCGGCACCGATGCGGAATGCGTCCGCCGTGATCCCGAACACATCGAAAATCACCCGCCCGAACAGGTACAGCAAAACGCTGGACACCAGCGTGGCAATCGCCACTTTCCAGGCCAGGCGCCGCTGCTCCTTGCGCGAGTAGCCACGGGTCAGGCTGATGAAGCAGGACAACACGAAGAAGGGGCTGTAGAGCACCAGCATCTTCAGGTAAACGCTGAATAACACGTGGAGCATGGTGTTGGCTCGCGGCGGCAGATGGACAGGGCGGAGTCTATCAGCCGGTTTAATTTTTGGGGGGATGGCGAAAACAAATATCCTCGGAGTAACTGAACAAGTTGTAGTTTGAAGTGGGTGTTTTCGGTTCTTGTTATTAGCAAGTTACATGTTCTGGTTTGTGGTTTTTTATTGTTCTGTTTATTGTTCTTTCGCGGGTTCAAGAGGAGCTCGTTTTTAATTAATAAGGATTTGATAATGAATATTCATGATGTTGAAGATTGCGCCGTTGCTGAGTGTGTCCACCGCTTGCAGAGTTATGAACTGGACGGCGCGGCTATTCGTCCTCGTGGTCTTTCGCTGCCGGCAATCGAAGAGCCGGGCAAGGGTTCCATCGTCGGTGAAGGCATTCTGTCCTTTACCGGAAACTTGAGTGAACAGAATCGCGAAGATGTGCAACACGCGTTCCTGTTCGCCACGCTGGTCGCCAACAAGAAATATCCGTACGAATATCAGGGCAAGGAATGGTACTACCTGTTTCTGCAAGTGATGACCGATGCCGGCTGGCTGCCAACGAGCAAGTATTACAACGACATGAACATCGGCGGTAACACCGTCCGGATGGATCAACTGGTGCTGGAGATCCTCGGCAGCGTCGTGGCCGGGCTTGCTGTGCCGGGCTCGGCTTCGGTGTTGATGCTGAAAGTCGCAGGTGACGCGATCACTGCCCTGAAAAAGCGTGAAACCGCGCTGACGCTGTACGAGCGCAACATGCTTGAACATGGTGTCGGCGGTATGGCGGCAGGCACCTGTACCGAAATCAATGGCGAAGTCACCATGGCCCTGGGGACTGTTCGATTCATCCGCAAAAACACGGCCAAACAAGTGTTGTTCATGGATTGGGATTCGCGCGAAGTGAAACTCTATCGGGGTGATTCGGTATTCCGCAAAGTGCCTTCGATCGTCGAGCAAACCCGCGATACCATCCGCGTCAAACTGGGTTTGAACGCAAAAACCAAGATCGAGGATTACGAGATCTGATTGAGTGTTATTGATAGGGCGGCCGTTATCGGTCCGCCCTTTTTTCATTGAGGGTTGATAATGACTCGGTTGTATAAGTTGTTGGCAGTGGGGCATGCTGTTTTGGCGTTGCCGGAATCCGGGCACAGCTCGGATTATGATGATCTCGTCCAATCAAGTCTGTTGGCGCAACTGGTCGCCAATAAAAAAATAGAAGACGCGAAAGTTGAAAGTTGGTACGACGCTTACATCGCCGTGCTGGATGACTTCTGGGTGCGAAGCCTGAAGTCGCGCGAGGATTTTTCTGTCGCTCAGGCAGGAACAGGGTCGGCGCTGGAGTGGGCCTCGACAGTGTTGGCCAATAACGCTGGCAACGATCCGGCACTTGGCGGGCTGATGGCATATGCGGCGCGAATCACTGACGGTGTTTCGGCGGTGCAGACGTTGCCCGAGCCGCCTGGCGAAGCGCTCATGCAAACGCCGAGGCCTGCGCTTCAGGTGGTGCGCCTGCTGGCCGTTGCAGCGCAAAGTCCGACATCGATCAGCAGCCTTTATCTTGAGTTCAAGACGCGACAGACGCTGGCTGCCAATCCGTGGTCGCAGCGTTTCGCGAGCGCTGAAGTCGAAGGTCCGGTGTGCGTGCGTTATGCGCGAGCGACGCTGTCGCAAACGCTCTACGCACTATCGCGTCAGGCCGTGGCGCGAAAGCTTGGAGATCGACTGGCGCAGAACGTGGCGCCATTGGCTGAGGCGATCGAGCTCGGTGTCTGAGGCGGATTGCCTGGGTGCTGCAAGCGCTTTCGGGCGATGAACGGAATCGTCAGAATGTCGAGGCCGTGCGGTTCTGCTGATCACGCTGGGCCACCCAGTGCTCGATCAGCTCACGCAGTTGCGACAACTCCACCGGTTTGGCCATGTGCCCGTCCATCCCGGCCTGGCGCGCGCGTTCCTTGTGCTCGGCGAGGATGTGCGCGGTCAGCGCGACGATCGGTGTGCGGGTGCGCTGATTGCTGACTTCCCATGCGCGCAATTGCTGGGTCGCCGAGAAACCGTCGAGGATCGGCATTTCGCAGTCCATCAGCACCAGGTCGTAACGCTGAGCCTTCATCGCCTGCAGGGCTTCTTCGCCATTGCTGGCGGTGTCCGGTTGCAGGTTGAGTTTGCCGAGCATGCCGCGAATCACTTTGGTCGAAATCGTGTTGTCTTCGGCGACGAGAATGCGGAAATCGCTCGGCACCTTGGCGGCGGTGGCGGGCGTGACCACTTGCGGCTGGAACACCACCTGGCCCTTGTTGCGCTGGTTCAACTCGTCGGCCAGCGTGGTCTTGAGCGTGTAGCCGGCCACCGGTTTGGCGAGGATGCGTTTGATCCCGGAGTTGCGCGCGATGATCTTGCTCGGCGCGTTGCTGATACCGGTGAGCATGATCAGCAGGATATCGTGGTTCAGGCTGGGGTCTTCCTTGATCTTGGCCGCCAGTTGCATGCCGGTCATGCCGGGCATGTTCTGGTCCAGCAGCACCACATCAAAGTAGTCACGCAGATGCGCCTTGGTGCGCAGCAGCGCCAACGCTTCCTTGCCCGAGGGCACCGCGCTGACGTTCAAGCCCCAGGCGCTGCATTGCTGCACCAGCACCTTGCGGCACGTGTCGTTGTCGTCCACCACCAGCACGCGCGCACCTTGCAGCGGGCCGTCGAGGTCGGAGGTCGGGTGTTCGAGACGGTCAGGGTCCAGTGGCAGGGTCAGCCACAAGGTGCTGCCCTGATTGGCGCCGCTCTTGATCCCGAACTCACCGTGCATCAGGCGGATCAGTTGCCGGGCGATCACCAGCCCAAGGTTGCCACCCAAACGGTTGGCCGAGAGGAAGTGCTTGCTGTGCAGCTCGGCGTGCAGCAGCGCCTCACGCTCATCTGCCTCCATCGGCTGGCCACTGTCCTGCACGGCGATGCGCAGGCGCGGCTTGACGCTGCGCTCGTCGAGGGCGACGACGATCAGCACTTCGCCTTCGTCGGTTTTTTTCAGGGCGTTTTCCAGCAGGCTCAGCAGGGTCTGGCGCAAGCGGGTCGGGTCGCCGCTGATCACGCGCGGCACCTGTGGCTGGATGAAACTGATCAGCTCGACGTTCTGCTGTTCGGCCTTGGCCCGGTAGATGCTCAAACAGTCGTCGATCAATGCATTGAGGTCGAACTGCACATCATCCAGTTCGATCTGCCCGGATTCGAGCTTGGAGATGTCGAGGATCTCGTTGATCAACGTCAGCAGTTCGTTGCCGGCACTGTGGATGGTTTGCACGTAATCACGTTGCTTGACCGACAGCGGTGTGCCCAGCAGCAGCTCGGTCATGCCCAGCACGCCGTTCATCGGGGTGCGGATTTCGTGGCTGATCTTGGCGAGAAATTCGGCCTTGGCGTTGATCTCGGCGTTGCTGGCGGCGAGGTCGCGGCTGATGCTGAAACGGCTTTCGGTGATGCTGCGCTGGCGTTCACCCAAGGCGATGCTCATCAGCAGGCCACTGATGCAGATGAAGCCCATCAGGGTCATGATCAGGCCTTGCGGCGCCACCAGGGTCAGCCCCAGCAGGGCCGGCAAAATAATCAGCGTGCCGATGTTGAACACCACCATCCCGGCCACGAACAGCCGCGCCGGACGGTAACCCTTCTGCCAGTGATAGAAGCCGACCAGCAACATGCTCAGGCCGGCCAGCGCCACCAGCGCGTAGGTGATGATGTTCAGCGGCAGGGTGTTGACGAACAACAGCAGCAGGCTGCAGATCACGATGAACAGAATGTCGCCCAGCAACAGTTTGTTCAGCGGGTGCGGGCCCAGCGGGGCGAAGAAGCGCAGGGCGAACATCAACCCGGCGGGGGCGGTCAGCAGCAGCGCCAGATAAGCACCCGGCGTCTGGATCGCGTGCCAGTTCGGCAGCCACGGGCCGGCGAGGTTGAGCAGCAGCAACAGACTCAGGCCCAGCAGGCCTTCGCAGACCGCCAGCCACAGGCTGCTGCGCGAGCGCGAGTAGGCATAGCGCACAAGGTTGTGCAGCAGCAACATGCCGAGGCAACCGAACAGCAGGCCGAAAATCAGCGTCTGGTTCTGATTGGCGGCACTCATCACCGCCGATTGCAGGGTGATGTGCGGGCGCAGCTGATGGTCGGAGACCATGCGCAGATAGATGTCGAGTGGCTTGTCGCTTTGCGGCAGCGGTAGCAGGAAATCGCTGCTGGGCAGTGGTCGCTCTGCCTGCGGCTGGTGGGTGCCGGAGAGGCGTTGCTCGATCAGCTTGTCGCCGTCCAGCACGTACAGGCTGAGGCTGGACAGGTCGGGCGCAAAGATACGCAGCACTTGCTCGTGCTTGCCCGGCGCCAGTTTGAAACGCAGCCAGAGTGCGCCATCGGGCTCGGCCGCCGTGAGGCGATCCAGTTCGATAGGGCTGAATTGATTGGTGTAGCGAGTCGAGCGGATGTCGCTCAGTTGCAGATTGCCCTGATCGTCAAGCAATACCGACCAGCCACTGCCTTGCGCGGCCAGCGCCGGAAGCATGCAGAGCAAGGTCAGCAGCGTGACGGTGAAGCTTATGGCAATCCTGAGCCAGCGCACGGCGAAATCCCTTCGTAGGTTGATGCCAGAATATAACGATGCGCAGCGGCGGAACAGCCCGGCGAGGGACTGCATCCCGCGCCGGACCTGAAGGACAACTTATTCCTGGGTTTCGCCACGTTCACGGGCAATGGCGCGGTAGCCAATGTCCTTGCGGTAGAAGCAACCTTCCCAGTCGATAGCGGCGGCCAGCTTGTAGGCTTGCTGCTGGGCTTCGCTGACGCTGGCGCCCATGGCAGTGGCGCAGAGTACGCGACCACCGGCCGTCACCACGTTGCCATCCTTGAGCGCCGTACCAGCGTGGAAGACTTTGCCTTCCAGGCTTGCGGCTGCGTCCAGACCGTTGATCGCTGCACCCTTGGCGTAGTCGCCCGGGTAGCCACCGGCGGCCAATACGATGCCGACGCTCGGACGTGGATCCCACTGGGCTTCAACCTTGTCCAGCGCTTGCGCCAGAGCGGCTTCGACCAGCAACACCAGGCTCGACTGCAGACGCAGCATCACCGGTTGGGTCTCCGGGTCGCCGAAGCGGCAGTTGAACTCGATGACTTTCGGGTTGCCGGCCTTGTCGATCATCAGACCGGCGTACAGGAAACCAGTGTAGACGTTGCCTTCTTCGGCCATGCCGCGCACGGTCGGCCAGATCACCTGGTCCATCACGCGCTGGTGCACATCGGCGGTGACCACCGGGGCAGGGGAATAGGCACCCATGCCGCCAGTATTCGGGCCGCTGTCGCCGTCGCCAACACGTTTGTGATCCTGGCTGGTGGCCATCGGCAGGACATTCTTGCCGTCGACCATGACGATGAACGAGGCTTCTTCGCCGTCGAGGAACTCTTCGATCACCACGCGCGAACCGGCGTCGCCGAACGCATTGCCGGCGAGCATGTCGCGCACGGCGTCTTCGGCTTCGGCCAGGGTCATGGCCACGATCACGCCTTTACCGGCGGCCAGGCCATCGGCCTTGATCACGATCGGTGCGCCTTTTTCCCGCAGATAAGCCAGAGCCGGCTCGATCTCGGTGAAATTCTGGTAGTCGGCGGTCGGGATCTTGTGGCGGGCCAGGAAATCCTTGGTGAAGGCTTTCGAGCCTTCCAGCTGCGCAGCGCCGGCGGTCGGACCGAAGCAGTCCAGGCCACGGGAGCGGAACAGATCGACCACGCCTGCCACCAGCGGCACTTCCGGGCCGACGATGGTCAGGGAAACGTTTTTCTCGGCGAAGTCGGCCAGTTGCTCAAGGGCCAGCACGTCGATGGCGACGTTCTCGCACTTGGCTTCAATTGCGGTACCGGCATTGCCCGGCGCGACGAAAACCTTCTGCACACGCGGATCCTGAGCCACTTTCCAGGCCAGGGCGTGTTCACGGCCACCGCTGCCAATGATCAAAACATTCATTTCAAAAACCTCGGATGACGCTAATTCTGTTTTTAGAGCCTAAAGCGCTTCACGCTGTAGGAGGTCGCAATGAAGTCGGTAGATGCAAGGCGGAGTTGACCTCGATGAGCGGAGTTGCCTTTTGGCAATGAGCATCATCGAGGTCGGCTCCAACGCAGCAGATGCCGGCTTCAGTGCGGCCGTCGACTGGTTAGTGACGGAAGTGGCGCATGCCGGTGAACACCATCGCGATGCCTGCTTCGTCAGCAGCAGCAATCACTTCAGCATCACGCATCGAGCCGCCCGGCTGGATCACTGCCGTGATGCCCACCTTGGCCGCATTGTCCAGGCCGTCGCGGAACGGGAAGAACGCGTCCGATGCCATCACCGAACCGGCCACTTGCAGACCGGCATGCTCAGCCTTGATCGCAGCAATACGCGCGGAGTTTACGCGGCTCATCTGGCCAGCGCCGACACCGATGGTCTGACGGTTCTTGGCGTAGACGATGGCGTTGGACTTGACGTACTTGGCGACTTTCCAGGCGAAGATCAGGTCGTGGATTTCCTGTTCGGTCGGTGCACGCTTGGTCACCACTTTCAGGTCGTCGGCGCCGATCATGCCGATGTCGCGGCTCTGCACCAGCAGGCCACCGTTGACGCGCTTGTAGTCCCAGGCCGGAACGCGGTCCGCCGACCACTCGCCACAGGCCAGCAGGCGCACGTTGGCTTTGGCGGCGACGATGGCGCGAGCCTCTTCGCTGACGCTTGGGGCAATGATCACTTCCACGAACTGACGCTCGACGATCGCCTTGGCGGTCTCGGCATCCAGCTCACGGTTGAAGGCGATGATGCCGCCGAAGGCCGACTCGGTGTCGGTGGCGTAGGCCAGTTCGTAGGCCTGACGGATACCGCCCTCGGCGTCCGGGCTCACGGCTACGCCGCACGGGTTGGCGTGCTTGACGATCACGCAGGCCGGCTTGACGAAGCTCTTCACGCATTCCAGCGCGGCGTCGGTGTCAGCCACGTTGTTGTACGACAGCTCTTTGCCTTGCAGTTGAGTCGCGGTGGCGATACCGACTTCGGCAGGCTTGGCTTCCACGTAGAACGCCGCGCTCTGGTGCGGGTTCTCGCCGTAGCGCATTTCCTGAGCCTTGATGAACTGGCTGTTGAAGGTGCGCGGAAACTCGCTGCGGCCTTCGGTGCTCAGGGTTTCGGCAGCCTGATTCACGGTGCCCATGTAGTTGGCGATCATGCCGTCGTAGGCGGCGGTGTGTTCAAAGGCCTTGAGCATCAGGTCGAAACGCTGAGCGTAGGTCAGGCCGCCGGCCTTGAGGTTTTGCAGAACGTTGGCGTAATCGCTGGCATTCACCACGATCGCCACGTCCTTATGGTTTTTCGCCGCCGAACGGACCATGGTCGGGCCGCCGATGTCGATGTTCTCGATGGCGGTCGGCAGGTCGCAGCCTGGCTCGTTGATGGTGGCTTCGAACGGGTACAGGTTGACCGCAACCAGATCGATCGGCTTGATGCCGTGCTCACTCATGATCGCGTCGTCGATACCGCGACGACCGAGGATCCCGCCGTGGATTTTCGGGTGCAGGGTTTTCACCCGACCGTCCATCATTTCCGCGAAACCGGTGTAATCCGCGACTTCCACTGCAGCAACACCGTTGTCGCGCAGCAGCTTGAACGTCCCGCCGGTGGAGAGGATCTCGACGCCGAGGGCTTCAAGCTCTTTGGCGAATTCGAGGATCCCGGTCTTGTCGGAAACGCTGATCAAGGCGCGGCGGATCGGCAGGCGGGTAGTCTGGTCGGTCATCTCAATTTCCATCAAAAGCAAAGGAAGTCAGCAAAAAAGGCGACCGGTTTTACGCGGGCGCCTTTCTGGTTTGATTGAATGCTTACAGCAGATCGTACTGCTTGAGTTTCTTGCGCAGTGTGCCGCGGTTGAGTCCCAGCAGCTCACTGGCCTTGGTCTGGTTGCCCTTGACGTAGTTCATCACGCTTTCGAGCAGGGGAGCCTCGACTTCGGAGAGCACCAGGTTGTACACATCCGTGACGGACGCGCCCTCAAGGTGGGCGAAATAATTGTGCAGCGCCTTCTCGACACTCCCGCGAAGGGTCTGACCTTCTTCGCTTGGGGTATTGAGGTGCTGTTTCAAATTCACGTTGTCGCTCACGGGTGCTGTTCCACTCACTAAAGTCTCGGTCATCATCGTCATGCGGCCACCCCTTCTTCGTCCCCTGTCAGGCTCTTGTAACGCTCGGCGAAGAACTCCCGAACGTTGGCGCATTGTGTTTCCGTACCATCCAAACGATTGAAGTGGGCGCGAAACTCCCTGGCGCCCGGCAAGGTTGCGAGATACCAGCCCACATGCTTGCGGGCAATGCGCACGCCCATCACATCCCCATAGAAGGCGTGAAGGGCGGCCAGATGCTCCAGCAGGATGCGTTCCACTTCGTTCAGCTCCGGCGCCGGCAATTTCTCGCCGGTACGCAGGAAGTGTTCGATCTCGCGAAAAATCCATGGCCGCCCCTGGGCAGCCCGGCCTATCAGCAGGCCATCGGCACCGGTCGCGTCAAGCACGTAGCGGGCCTTTTCCGGCGAATCGATATCGCCATTGGCAAACACCGGGATCGACACCGCCTGCTTGATCGCGGCAATCGTGTCGTACTCGGCTTCGCCGGTGTACAGATCGGCGCGCGTGCGGCCATGCACGGCCAGCGCGGTGATCCCGGCCTGCTCGGCGATCTTCGCCACGGTCAGGCCGTTCTTGTTGTCGCGATCCCATCCGGTGCGGATCTTCAGGGTCACCGGCACATCCACTGCAGCGACGACGGCCTGCAGGATCTCGGTGACCAGTGCTTCGTCCTTCAATAACGCGGAGCCGGCGGCCTTGTTGCAGACCTTCTTTGCCGGGCAACCCATGTTGATATCAATAATCTGTGCGCCCAGCTCGACGTTGGCCCTGGCCGCATCCGCGAGCATCTGCGCGTCGCCACCGGCAATCTGTACCGAGCGTGGCTCGGGATCGCCTTCGTGGATCATGCGCATGCGCGACTTGCGGGTGTTCCACAGGCTCATGTCACTGGTGACCATTTCCGAGACTACAAGCCCTGCGCCCAAACGCTTGCACAGCTGACGAAAGGGCTGGTCGGTGACGCCCGCCATCGGGGCGAGAATCAAACCGTTCTGCAATGTATATGGGCCGATGCGTACCGCCGACATAGGACTTCCCTGAAGTGGGGCCGGATCATGAGAGTTCGAAAAAGGGTTGGCATGATACCCGCTCTCGATGACTGGATAAAGGCTGAATTGAACAAAATCTGAACAGTTATTCTGTTATTGCCAGCGGTTTGGTTGCCGTGGGCGAAGTCAGAAAACTGCCGTCAAACCTGAAGCGATGAAGCGATTCACTCGGGGGAGTGGAAACTCAGGCTGTAATTCACCGCTTTGGGGCCTGGATCGAGGATGTCCAGTGCGATGTGGATCGGCGTCTGTGGCGGCATTTCCGCCATGCCCTCAAGGTCGCCGTTGAGGTATTCGCCGGGTTTGAAGCGACGACTGGCAATCAGGTGACCGTTGAGATCGGCGAAGCGCAACTCCAGCAGCGGGAACGGCTGGGAGAATGTTGCGCGGTTATAAATGATCGCGTCGACCACCAGCGCTCCACTGAATTCCGGATGGCTGCGCACCACCAGGTTGCTGCTTTTGATTTTGCCGATGTCGACCTTGGACGGCACCGTGCAGCCAATCTGCGGGCAGAACTGCTGGAACCACGGGCGGTACTGATCCTGGCGCGCCAGTTCGTCGAAATGATAGGCGATGTACTGACCGGCCAGACCAGCGGCAGCCAATAGAACCAGCAAACTCCAGAGCAGGCGCCGGCCCCAGGGCGAACGGCGCTTCTGCCAGTCCAGTTGCAGTGGATCGTCAGTCAGATCCTGCAGCACTTCGGCGCGTACGCCGGGTTCGGCACGTTCACGTTTTTTACGCAGCGGTTCGACCGATGGCAACTCGTCATCGTCCGGTTCGACGCTGGCCGACAGGCGTTCGCGGCGGGCATTCGGATCGATCGGGTCATGCAGGCGCAGTTGCGGGATCGGCGGCTCGTCGTCCAGATCCACCGGCTCCAGCGACAACGAAGGCTCGGTGCGCGCGGTTTTCAGCGGTTCGGCTTCGACGATCTCGGGCTCGATTTCATCTTCGGGCTCGGGCAGGCGTTCATCGTCGCGTGCGCTGAACAGGCTGTCGCGCCACACCGTTTCATCGGCTTCAGGGCTGTCGCGGCGGGCGCTCAGGGACTCTTCGCGCTGGCGACCGAATTCGGTGGTCGGCTGGATTTCCCGTTGTTCGAGGCGGGCCAGTTCTTCGTCCAGATCGAGGCTGTCCAGGTCCAGCTCGCTGGCGCTCCATTGCTTTTGGCTGATGGCGCGCGGCGCGGGCGGTTCGTCATCGACAGGCGCTTCGACCACTGGCGGCGGTTCGCTGACCACAGGTTGAGGCGGTGCTGGCTGGACAATGGCCGGCGCCACCGGCGTAACCGCTTCCTTGCCGGCGTGTTGTTCCAGCAGCTGTTTGGCGGCATTGAACACTTGCAGGCAGGAGCCACAGCGAACCACCCCGCGGGCCACGCTCAACTGAGCATGGCTGACGCGGAAGCTGGTTTGGCAATGCGGGCACTGGGTGACGAAGCTGTCGGTCATGCGGCGATCCGGTTTATGCAGGCGGCCATTCTAGCGCCGACGGCCGGTGATGCGCACCCAGCCATCACGATTGGCGATCGGGTCCAGATCGAAGTCCTGCGCATAGGCTGCAGCGACCTCTTCGCCTTGTTCGGCGAGGATCCCGGACAACGCCAGACGCCCGCCGGACTTGACCAGGCCGGACAGCTGCGGCGCCAGGGAAACCAGCGGGCCGGCCAGAATGTTGGCCACCAGCACGTCGGCTTTGACCTGCGGCAGATCTTCCGGTAGGTACAGCGGGAACAGCTCGTCGGCAATATTGTTGCGCCCGGCGTTATCGCGCGAGGCTTCCAGCGCCTGCACGTCGATGTCGGTGCCGACCGCTTCTTTGGCGCCGAGCAGCAGGGCGGCGATCGCCAGAATCCCCGAGCCGCAGCCGAAGTCCAGCACGTTGCAGTCTTTCAGGTCCTGACCGTCGAGCCATTCCAGGCACAGGGCGGTAGTCGGGTGAGTGCCGGTGCCGAATGCCAGGCCCGGGTCCAGCAGCAGGTTGACCGCATCAGGCTCGGGCGCGGCATGCCAGCTCGGCACGATCCACAGGCGCTGACCGAAACGCATTGGCTGGAAACCGTCCATCCAGCTACGTTCCCAATCCTGGTCTTCGATGACTTCGCTGTGATGCTCGGGCAGCGGGCTGCCGGTCAGCAGTTCCAGATGCGCCAGCACCGGCGCAGGCTCGGTGCCGCCCTCGAACAGGGCCAGCAGGTGCGTGTGCGCCCACAGCGGGGTGGTGTTGAGTTCCGGCTCGAAGATCGGCTGATCTTCGGCGTCCATGAAGGTCACCGAAACGGCGCCGACTTCAAGGAAAGCGTCTTCGTAGGTTTCGGCTTGTTCCGGGCTGATGGCGAGACGTACTTGCAGCCAAGGCATGGCGGGCACCTTTGAAAAAATATGATTGCAGCCTAGCGGCCAGCGAGAAGCGCGCAAGTTTACGCGAGCGCAAAGCTTTTGTGGGAGCGAGCTTGCTCGCGAAAGCGGATTGCCAGTCACTTTGATGCTGACTGATGTGCCGCCTTCGCGAGCAAGCTCGCTCCCACAGGTTTTTTGCAATCTCAGAAACAACAAAGCCGCCCGAAGGCGGCCTTGTCTGGTGCGGGCTGAAGCTTAGTGCTTGTCGCCAGCCAGCTTGTGCTCGAGGTAGTGAATGTTCACGCCCCCTTTGCAGAAGCCTTCGTCGCGGGTCAGATCACGGTGCAGCGGGATGTTGGTCTTGATCCCGTCCACCACGATTTCGTCCAGGGCATTGCGCATGCGCGCCATGGCTTCGTCGCGGGTCGCGCCGTAAGTGATCAGCTTGCCGATCAGCGAGTCGTAGTTCGGTGGAACCGCATAACCGCTGTACAGGTGCGAATCGACGCGCACGCCGTTGCCGCCTGGAGCGTGGAAATGCTTGACCGTGCCCGGGCTCGGCATGAAGGTTTTCGGGTCTTCAGCGTTGATCCGGCACTCCAGCGAGTGACCGCGGATCACCACGTCATCCTGGGTGAACGACAGCTTGTTGCCAGCGGCGATGCTGAGCATCTCCTTGACGATGTCGATACCGGTGACCATTTCCGAAACCGGGTGCTCCACCTGAACGCGGGTGTTCATTTCGATGAAGTAGAAACGACCGTTCTCGTACAGGAACTCGAACGTGCCGGCGCCACGGTAGCCGATGTCGATGCACGCCTTGACGCAGCGTGCCAGCACTTCCTGACGCGCCTGCTCGTCGATGCCCGGTGCCGGCGCTTCTTCGAGAACTTTCTGGTGACGACGTTGCAGCGAGCAATCGCGATCGCCCAGATGGATGGCGTGACCCTGGCCGTCGGACAGTACCTGAACTTCGACGTGACGCGGGTTGGTCAGGAATTTTTCCAGATAGACCATCGGGTTGCCGAACGCCGCGCCAGCTTCGGAGCGGGTCAGCTTGGCCGAGGCGATCAGGTCTTCTTCCTTGTGCACCACACGCATGCCGCGACCACCACCACCGCCAGCGGCCTTGATGATCACCGGGTAGCCGACTTCACGACCGATGCGCAGCGCCGTTTCTTCGTCTTCCGGCAGCGGGCCGTCGGAACCTGGAACGGTCGGCACGCCAGCTTCGATCATCGCGTGCTTGGCCGACACCTTGTCGCCCATCAGACGAATGGTTTCGGCTTTCGGGCCGATGAAGGCGAAGCCGGAGTTCTCGACCTGTTCGGCGAAATCGGCGTTTTCCGCGAGGAAACCGTAGCCTGGGTGAATGGCGGTGGCGCCAGTCACTTCAGCGGCAGCGATGATGGCCGGGATGTGCAGGTAGGACTGAGCGGCAGAAGCCGGGCCGATGCAGACGGATTCGTCTGCCAGACCCAGGTGCATCAGCTCTTTGTCGGCCTTGGAGTAAACGGCGACGGTCTTGATGCCCATCTCTTTGCAGGCACGCAGAATCCGCAGGGCGATCTCACCGCGGTTAGCGATCAGAACTTTTTCCAACTTCGCAGTCATCAAAGGCTCTCCGCAGTTCAAACGATGGTGAACAGCGGTTGGTCGTACTCAACCGGCTGGCCGTCTTCGACGAGGATGGATTCGATCACACCGCTGGTTTCAGCTTCGATGTGGTTCATCATCTTCATGGCTTCGACGATGCACAGGGTGTCGCCTTTCTTCACGGTCTGGCCGACTTCAACGAAGGCTGGCGAGGTTGGCGAAGATTTGCGGTAGAAGGTGCCTACCATTGGCGAGCGGGCCACGGTGCCGTTCAGTGCAGGAGCAGCAGCGGCAGCCGGAGCGGCAGCAGCCACTGGAGCAGCAGCGGCGGCAGGTGCAGCGGCCGGAGCCTGCATCGGCGCCGGAGCGTAGTATTGCTGAGCCGGGGTCTTGCTGTGACGGCTGATGCGTACGGACTCTTCGCCTTCCTTGATCTCGAGCTCGTCGATGCCGGACTCTTCCAGCAATTCGATCAGTTTCTTAACTTTACGGATATCCATGAATCATCAACTCCCAAGGGTCGGTCAGGGGCGTTTAACGCTTGTGGTTCAAGTCGTTGCCTGTGTTTCAAGCTGCTCTAGTGCGGCCTCCAGGGCCAGTCGGTAACCGCTGGCGCCAAGGCCGCAGATCACTCCCACCGCTACATCGGAGAAGTAAGAGTGATGGCGGAAAGGTTCGCGCTTGTGCACGTTGGACAAATGCACTTCGATGAATGGGATGCTCACTCCCAGCAGCGCGTCACGTAATGCGACACTTGTGTGCGTAAAAGCTGCTGGATTGATCAGAATGAAATCCACACCTTCACCGCGAGCGGCGTGGATGCGATCGATCAATTCGTACTCGGCGTTGCTTTGCAGATACAGCAGATGATGGCCGGCTTCACGGGCGCGGCGCTCCAGATCCTGATTGATCTGCGCCAGGGTCGTTGAACCGTAAGTGCCGGGTTCGCGGGTGCCGAGCAGGTTCAGGTTGGGGCCGTGCAGCACCAGTAGCGTTGCCATCTGCATGTTCCTTGTTATGAATGAGCAGTCGTCAGAACCCGGCGACTATGCCGCAAAGGCTTTGTGACTGTCCAGTTCTCTGCAATAGCCAGCACGATGACCGATGTTTGCGCGAAATTTGTGACTGAGTGATTTGATCTGGTCATTCCTCTCGTCCTGTAGGCGCTGTCGAAGGCTGCGATCTTTTTATTTTTAGAAGCAAGGTCAAACGATCGCAGCCTTCGGCAGCTCCTACAGAGGTTGGTGTCAGACGCGGAAGGCCTGCACGGCGGTATGTAGTTGCCCACCCAGTACCAGCAAGTTCTCCCCCTGTTCGCGACCCTCGCCGATGCGCAGCAGGTTATCGCCGCCCAATTGATGGATCCGCTCGCTGTGATCACGGATTTCGCTGACCGCGCCGCTCTGCTGCGCGGTGATCTCGGCGATGCGGATCGCTGTGTCGGAAATGGTCTGGATCGCGCCGACGATTTTATCCAGCGCGCCGTCCGCCGCTTGTGCCTGATTGGCTGTGGCTTCGGCGTGTTCGACCTGCGCGCGCATGCCTTCGACCGATTGTCGGGCGGCGGCTTGCAGGCCGGCGATCAGCGTCTGGATTTCCGCTGTCGCGCCGGCCGTGCGTTGTGCCAGTGAGCGCACTTCCTCGGCCACCACTGCAAAGCCACGGCCCATTTCCCCGGCCCGCGCCGCTTCGATTGCCGCGTTCAGGGCCAGCAGGTTGGTCTGGTCGGCGATCGAACGGATCACCGTCAGCACGCCACCAATGGTCGCCGACTCTTCGGCCAGGTGCTCGATCATCTGTGCATTGCCCTGCACCTCGCCGACCAGCGCGTGCAGGCCTGTGAGGCTTTGGCCGATCACGGTTTGCCCGTGCTCCACGGCCAGCCCGGCATGGCGGCTGGCATCGGCAGCCTGCCGTGCATCGCCGGCGACCTGCTGAATCGTCGCTTCCAGCTCACCCAGTGAATCGCGGATCAGCGCAGTGTCGCCGGCCTGATGCTCGGCACCGGAGTGCAGGTTGTTGCTCAGTTCGGCCAGGGTACGGCTGCTGTCGGCGACCTGTTCGGCGTTACCGCGAATCGTCCCGACCAGATCTACCAGATACGCGCGCAAGCGGTTGAGCGAAGCCTCAATGTCATGCAGTTCGCGGTTGGTTTTGCCCAAATGAATGTCGCGACTGAAATCGCCTTCGGCCCAGGTCGACAGCGCCGGAGCAAGGTTGGTCAGGGTGCGCGCCAGGCGCCGCTGCAAGGTGTCGATCAGCAGCGCGATCAGCAGAATCAGGCCGATCATCACGCCCTGCATCAGGCGTACTTCGCCCTGAATCTGTCCGTGCTGGGCGCGCACCACCGGTTCGAGTCCAGCGATCGCCTGTTGCACGGCGGCGATTTTCAGGTGGGTCGCGGTGCTCAGTTCGGTGCGTTTCTGGATCTGCTCGCGGGTGCGTGCCAGCTCCGCCGGGTAGCGGCCGAGCAGGCTGTTAAGTTCACGCTTGAGGCCGATGCCGGCGTCTTCGGCAGCGGCTTTTTCGGTGCTTTCGATGCCCATCATCGCGGCGAAATCATCGCTGCCGGATTCATTCTTGGCGACCACGCCGAGCAGGGGCAGGGCATCGATGGCCTGAGCCTGGGTGCGGATATTGTCGACTTCACGCTCGACATCTGCCGCCAGTTCACTGCGGCCGCTGCTGACCAGTTTGTCGCGGGCCAGCGACAATTTGCCCAAGTGCTGCGAAGCGACGAGCAGCGGCGTCAGGTACGTCGCGTTGCCATTGGCGTAGGTACTGAGTTGATCGAGGCTGGCGCTCAGTTCGCGTTCGGCTTGCAGCAGCAGTGCCTGCGGATCACCGGCCAGTTTGCCGGCGGCGAGCAGGTCGGTTTTGCTGAATGCTTCCAGGCTCGACAGGCTCGGGCGCAGGGTCTCGGCCAGCGCCGGTGGCAGTTCACCGAGTTCCCTCTGCAAGCCGTCGATGGCCTGGCTGGCACTGCTCAGGCGCAGGGCATCGCCGCTGGCGAGGTAGTCCTCGACATTGCGCGCCACGTCATTCTGAAATTGCTGCGACAGGCCCAGGTAGCGCTCCATCAACAGATACGGACGCTCCAGGGCTTTTTGCGACCACCACAGCGTCGCGCCGAGGGCCACGCAGACGGCGACCAGCAGCAGGGTGTTGAGATTGGTGAGCAACTTCAGGCGCATGATGGCTACCAACGGCAGAAATGGTAAGCGCCTGAATTTATTGCGGTTCTGTTACAGGGTTATGACCGAATCAGTGGATTCCGATGAAAAGGTGGCACTTTGCTTTGAGTCGCGCGCGGTCTGCACCCGATTGCGTCCGGCACCCTTGGCGCGGTACAGCGCTTCGTCAGCCTGGCTGGCCATCATCAGGCTGTCGGAGTCTTCGTGCATTTCCACCACGCCGGCGCTGAAGGTGCACCACAAATCCTGCGGCTGCGCCGGATAGTGGATTTCGGCAAAGCGCTGGCGGATCTCGTCGAGCACTTTGTGCGCGGCTTCTATATCAGTGTCGGGCATGACAATGGCGAACTCTTCGCCGCCGTAACGACCGATGAAGTCGGTCTTGCGCAAGCGTTGCTTGAGGAACAGCGCCAGGCTCTTGATCACTCGGTCGCCCATCGGGTGGCCGTGGCTGTCGTTGACCCGTTTGAAGTGGTCGATGTCGAGCATGGCAAAGCTCAGCGGTTTGTTCTCGCGCCGGGCGCGGAACGAGCAGTCTTCGAGCAATTGCAGGATGTGCGTGTGATTGTACAGGCCGGTGAGGCTGTCGCGGACCATCCGCGCCTTGAGGTTGCGCGCACGGGCGGCGCGGTTGCGCACGGTGGTGATCAGATGTCGCGGCTTGATCGGCTTGGTCAGGAAGTCGTCGCCGCCCTCGCTCATCGCGTCGAGCTGCTTGTCCAGATCGTCCTCGGCGGACAAGTAGATGATCGGCACGCTGACGTAACGGTCGTTATGGCGAATGACCTTGGCCAGTTCGGTGCCGGTGCAGGCCGGCATGTACATGTCGAGGATGATCAGGTCCGGCTGGAAGTCCGCCAGTTCGGCCATCGCCTGGATCGGTTCGATCAGGGTACGCGTGACGATTCCGGCGCTGTTGAGCAGGCGTTCGGTGTGCAGGGCCTGGGCGCGGGAGTCGTCGATGATCAGCACTTTATAAGGTTCGTACTGGGCGACGCAGGTCAGGACTTCGATCTTCTCCAGCAGGCTCGACGCTTCAAGGGTGCCGGTGAGGAATTCCTGGCCGCCAGCGCGCACGGCGGCGAGGCGGGTCGGGGTGTCGGTTTCGTGCAGGCTGAAGAACAGCAGCGGCAGCGGTTCTTCCAGACCGACCTGGGCTTCGGCGGCCAGTTGCAGGCCGACACCGGCGCCGCTGAAGTCCACGTCCATGACGATTGCGGCCGGCAAGCGCTCGACCATCGAGGAGCGAAATGCGGCGACGCTGTCCAGCGCCTGTGCGGTCAGCCCGAAGAATTCCAGCTGCTTGGCCAGGCGTTCGGCGCGGTCGTGATCCTGCAGCATCACGTAGATTGGTTTGCGCAGCGGCGGCAGGAAGGTCTGGTCGAGTTGATCGCCATGGCGCAGACCGGTGCGGGACAGGCGCTGCATCAAGCGATTGAGGTCGGTGATCAGGCCGCTGCTCAGACGCCCGCGATTGGCGTCCACCGCTTCCAGCGACTGGCTGATGTGATGAGCCAGTTGCGTGTGCTCGGGCTGCTCGAAGCGCTCGGCAAAACGCAGCAGGCGCAAGTTCGCTTCGCTCAGTTCGGCGAGGTCGGCAGTGGACCACTCACTGCGTTGCAGGCGCTGCCATATCTCAAGAATCTGACGTGCCTGATGAATTACCCGCTGGGCAAAGTGGTGCTTGAGGCGCTCACGGCTGGGGTCTTCTGGCTCGGTCATATCCTGACTACTAGTTAGGGCGCATGCTGAGATCGACTGGTGGCTCTATGCTAGCACCTCTTTTCCCTTATATGAGTGTCGTGCGTCAATAATCTGCGGTGCTGCACAATTCAGTTTCTGACCAGTTGGTGCTGGATTCGACCCGTTCGTCGATGAAGTCCCCTGAAACCGGGCGCGTCGGGCGGCTTGGTCAGCGAAAAAAACTTTGGCAACACCGCTATGGTGCAGGTTTGGATTGATCCTTGACGACGGCGTGCCGACTTTTAGCGTGGACGATGCATCAGGGAAACCCTTAGAAAGTTCGCAGCTTGAAGTCGCGCTCTCCGTGGATTTTCTGCTTCTCTTCGATGGCGGGTGCCCGGCCTTGGCACGTTGTTGTATGGTTGTGGTCGAACCGTTGAACCCAAGTGATTGAAAGGATATCGCCATGCTGGACTGGAAGAACCGCGCGGGCAGCGCGCCTGAACGTGCCGCTGAACCGAAGTCGGCCACCCGCAGCTACGTGGGCGGGCTGCTGTTCAGCCGCGCGCTGGCCACGCTGATCGGCATTTATCTGCTGGTGACCATTGGCCTGGGCTGGTACTGGAGCCAGGAGCCCGCGCTGTTCCCGGTGGCACAAAATGCCCAGGCGGCTGCCGAGAAAGAAGGCAAGCAAATGGTGGTCGGCTACACCACGGTCGAAACCCTCAAGACTGTTGCCGGCACGCTGCTGAACAAGCCGGGTGGCTACATTTCCAACGACCGCTTCCCGCCAGGCCTGTGGATGGACAACACGCCGAGCTGGGAATACGGCGTGCTGGTGCAAGTGCGTGACCTGACCCGGGCGCTGCGCAAAGACTTCGCCCGTTCGCAGTCGCAGTCGGCTGAAGACGCCGATCTGGCCAAGGCCGAACCGCGTTTCAACTTCGACAACAAGAGCTGGATCCTGCCGTCGAGCGAATCGGAGTATCAGGAAGGCATCAACTCCCTGAGCCGTTATCAGGCGCGTCTGTCTGATCCAACGCAGAAAAACGCCTTGTTCTACGCCCGCGCCGACAACCTGAACAACTGGCTGGGCGATGTCGGCACTCGCCTGGGTTCGCTGTCGCAACGTCTGTCCGCCAGTGTTGGCCGGGTCAAGCTCAACACCGCACTGAAAACCGAAGTGCCGGCGGTGGGCGAAGTGCCGCAGGTTGACGAAGAAGTGGTCGAGACTCCGTGGATGCAGATCGACAACGTGTTCTATGAAGCACGCGGTCAGGCCTGGGCGCTGTCGCACCTGCTGCGCGCCATCGAAGTCGATTTCGCCGATGTGCTGGCGAAGAAGAACGCCACGGTCAGCGTGCGCCAGATCATTCGTGAGCTGGAAGCCTCGCAGGAGCCGGTCTGGAGCCCGATGATTCTCAACGGCAGCGGCTTCGGCGTGTTGGCCAACCACTCGCTGGTCATGGCCAACTACATCTCCCGGGCCAACGCCGCCGTGATCGATCTGCGTCAACTGCTCAATCAGGGCTGAGTCATGGACGAGAGCGCCAAAGAGGCGGCCCATCGCGCCGCCTCCGATGCTGAACAGATCGCCTGGGTCGACGAGCAGGACAACCTGCTCGGCGCCCTGGTGCGGGCCGATCTGCGTGAGCGTGGGCTGATCGGTCGCGGCACTTACATCATGCTGTTCAACAGTGCCGGTGAGCTCTGCGTGCATCGGCGCACCTTGAGCAAGGCGATCTATCCCGGTTACTGGGACGTGGCGGCCGGCGGCATGGTCCAGGCCGATGAGACCTACGCCGAATCGGCGGCCCGCGAGCTGGAAGAGGAGTTGGGGGTGAGTGGGGTGGAACTGACTGCCCACGATCATTTCTTCTTCGAGGACACCGGCAATCGCCTGTGGTGCTCGGCGTTTTCCGCGGTGTGGGACGGCCCGCTGAAACTGCAGCCGGAAGAAGTGCTGGAAGCACGCTTCATTCCGGTCGAACAGGTGCTGCTGGAAATCGAGCAAAAGCCTTACTGCCCGGACTCTCTGGCCGCGTTGAAGCGCTATCTGAAGGCGCAGCAAAGCGACGTCGCAAAGAACACATAAATTGGCGCCGATTGGCTCTTAGCAATTGCGCTTTTTGCCGTTACACTGCGCGACCTTTTCAAGCTGCACCGAATGGTTTGATGTGGGCCTGAACGATGACAGGCCTGTAGGAGCTGCCGAAGGCTGCGATCTTTTGATTTTTGAAGACCAGGATCAAAAGATCGCAGCCTCGTTGCACTCGACAGCTCCTGCAGGTCGAAGTCGAGCGGTTCAATTGTTTCGGTGCAGTAGCGCTGCCCCTGCCTGAGTGGGGCTTCGCGGTCGATGACCTTGCCCAAGGTCGCGATCAGTCTTTGTCCTCCCAAGAGGATTGCCGGTGGCCAAAAAAGCCGCATCCTTCGCCGCCCTGGGCGGCCTGGTATTTTCCACCGACGCAGGTCGTCATTGCCCGGAATGCAGCAAACCGGTGGACGCCTGTATCTGCAAACAAACCGTGATCCCGGCCGGGGACGGCATTGCCCGCGTGCGTCGCGAGAGCAAGGGCCGTGGCGGCAAAACGGTGACCACCATCACCGGCGTGCCGCTGGCCGAAGACGCCCTGAAGGAACTGGCGACAACGTTGAAGAAACGTTGCGGCACCGGTGGGGCGTTGAAGGACGGGGTCATCGAAATCCAGGGCGATCATGTCGAGCTACTCTTGGCAGAGCTGATCAAACACGGTTTCAAAGCGAAGAAGTCCGGCGGCTAGCAGCCTCTGTGAAATCCATCTGCGGCTTGATCCGGCACTGAAGCAGTTCAGATCCGGCGTCGTCTCCATGGTTTTCACAGAGCCTGTTCATGACCGGTTTCTAAACTACACGCGGTCAGCGCGGTCTACCGCCGCGCTGACGAACCGTCATTTTCATTCTTTAGACTGCGCCGGCCTGCGATCAGGCGACGCACTATGACTTCTTTATAGGGGACTTCGATGTCCGTACGACGCACACGCAAAGACGATGGCAGCCAATGGACAGTTGCGGACAGCCGCAGTGTTTACGGGATTCGCCATTGGGGGGCCGGGTATTTCGCGATCAATGACGCCGGTCGCGTCGAAGTTCGTCCGAACGGCCCGAGCAGTTCGCCTATCGACCTGTTCGAACAAGTCGACCAACTGCGCAAGAGCGGCTTGTCCCTGCCGTTGCTGGTACGTTTCCCCGACATCCTGCAAGACCGCGTCCGTCAGCTGACCGGTGCTTTCGACTCGAACATCGAGCGCCTGGAATACCAGAGCAAGTACACCGCGCTGTACCCGATCAAGGTCAACCAGCAGGAAGCGGTGATCGAGAACATCATCGCCACCCAGAACGTTTCCATCGGTCTGGAAGCCGGCTCCAAGCCTGAGCTGCTGGCGGTGCTGGCGCTGGCGCCGAAGGGCGGCACCATCGTCTGCAACGGTTACAAGGACCGCGAGTTCATCCGTCTGGCGCTGATGGGCCAGAAGCTCGGCCACAACGTGTTCATCGTCATCGAGAAAGAATCCGAAGTCGGCCTGGTGATCGAAGAAGCGGCCTCGCTCAAGGTCAAGCCACAGGTCGGCCTGCGCGTGCGCCTGTCGTCGCTGGCGTCGTCGAAGTGGGCGGACACCGGTGGCGAGAAATCCAAGTTCGGTCTGTCGGCGGCGCAACTGCTGTCGGTGGTCGAGCGTTTCCGCGCCGCGGGCCTGGATCAGGGCATTCGCCTGCTGCACTTCCACATGGGTTCGCAGATTGCCAACCTGGCTGACTACCAGCACGGTTTCAAGGAAGCGATCCGTTACTACGGCGAGCTGCGCAACCTTGGCCTGCCGGTCGATCACATCGACGTCGGCGGCGGTCTGGGTGTCGACTATGACGGTACCCACTCGCGCAATGCCAGTTCGATCAACTACGACATGGACGATTACGCCGGTGTCGTGGTCGGTATGCTCAAGGAGTTCTGCGACGCGCAGAGCCTGCCGCATCCGCACATCTTCTCCGAAAGCGGCCGTTCGCTGACCGCACACCACGCGATGCTGGTGGTGCAAGTGACTGACGTCGAGAAGCACAACGACGACGTGCCCCAGATCGAAAACAAGGAAGCACTGCCGGAAACCGTGCAGTGGCTGGTTGACCTGCTCGGCCCGACCGACATCGAAATGGTCACCGAGACCTACTGGCGCGCTACGCACTACATGAGCGACGTGGCTTCGCAGTACGCCGACGGCAAACTGACCCTGGCTGAAAAAGCCCTGGCCGAGCAGTGCTACTTCGCGGTGTGCCGTCGCCTGCATAACTCGTTGAAAGCCCGTCAGCGTTCGCACCGTCAGGTGCTCGACGAACTCAACGACAAGCTGGCCGACAAGTACATCTGCAACTTCTCGGTGTTCCAGAGCCTGCCGGACACCTGGGCGATTGATCAGGTGCTGCCGATCATTCCGCTGCATCGTCTGGACGAAGAGCCGCTGCGTCGTGCCGTGCTGCAAGACCTGACGTGCGACTCCGACGGCAAGATCAACCAGTACGTCGACGAGCAGAGCATCGAGACCAGCCTGCCCGTGCACGGTCTGAACGAAGGTGAAGACTATCTGCTGGGGGTGTTCCTGGTCGGCGCCTATCAGGAAATTCTCGGCGACATGCACAACCTGTTCGGTGACACCGACTCGGTGAACATCTATCAGAACGCCGATGGCAGCGTTTACCACGCCGGTATCGAGACCCACGACACCATCGAAGACATGCTGCGCTACGTGCACTTGTCGCCGGAAGAACTGATGACCCACTACCGTGACAAGTGCGCCAGTGCCCGCATCAGTGCCAGCGAACGCACGCAGTTCCTCGATGCCTTGCGTCTGGGGCTGACCCGCTCCTCCTACCTGTCTTCCTGAGACAGATGCTGTTGCACCGGGTTGTCTGAAATTTCCGCGAAAGCGGTGGAAAATTCACATGACCCGGTGGGACATCTCCCAAATTTCCCGCGAAATAACTGCCTGCCACAGCCGGTGAAGTGATCCCGTCTGCTTTTCGCGTAGGTCATTTCCTAAGTTGTACTTCAGCTCTCTACTCGGCCATGTCTCTCGGCGAGAATCCCCGGCCGCCCCTCCTGTAGAGATCCGCCCATGTTCGAATCAGTCAACGAGCCGTCGTTTCGTCTCGATGTAACGGGGCTGCCCGACCCCTTCGAGGTGCTGGCCTTTACCGGCAGTGAGGGCATCAGCGAACCTTTTGCGTTTGACATCGACCTGTTGATCGATGACCCGCAACTGGACCTGGCCGGTCTGCTGTACCGCTCGGCATTCCTGCATTTCGGCCCCAGGCACAATGGCCTGAGCGGGCAATTGCAGAGCGTCGTGCAGCATGAGCACGAGGCGGGGGTGCGGTTGTGCCGAGTGACGCTGGGACCGAAGTTGAGTTGTCTGGCGCTGCGTTTCAGTCAGCGCATTTTCAGCAGCCAGTGTGTGCCGCAGATCCTCGCACAGGTCCTCAAGGAGCACGGTATCGCTGGCGCGCAACGGCGTTTTGATTTGCACGGCGAATACCCGGTACGCACGTTTTGCACCCAATACCGCGAGTCGGACCTGCAGTTCGTGCAGCGGCTGTGCGCGCAGGCGCGAATTGACTACTACTTCGAGCATCGGCCTGACGGGCACTGCCTGGTCTTCGTTGATGATCCCGCAAGGTTTCCGCTGGCTGGCGGGGCATCTGTGGATGATGACGCGAACTCGCCGAGCGTCCGGCGCTGGCAGATGCAAGTGGATGCCAGCGATGTGCAGGAGCGTTTGGTTCGGCCCGGCAAAGCCCACGGCCACAGCGATCTGCCAACCTTGCGCAGTGCGCGGTGGCTGGCACTGAGCGAACATCCGTTTGCCGAGTGCAACCGCCGCTGGCTGCTGAACCGGATCGAGCATCGTGCTGATCCGGCCAGCGAACCGCCGTACAGCAACCGGATTCTTGCCTCGGCCCAGGCGCCTCTTGCCCCGCCGACGAGCCCTGCCACACCACCGCGCATGCACAGTCTGCAACGGGCCTGGGTGGTGAGCGTCGCAGAGCCCCAACCTGACGAATGGCGGTCGGTAGCGGTGCAGTTTGACTGGCTCTATCAGGGGGAAGGCGCTGCTGCCAGCCACTGCTGGCTGCCCCTTTCTGCGGCGTTGAGCGAGACGTCGCCGGCAGCGTTGGACGAGGGCGTCGAGGTGGTGGTGAGTTTTCTTGAGGGCGATCCGGACCAGCCGGTGATCAGTGGTGTGTTGCAGGAACCGGCTCTGATCGAAGACTATCAGGAGCCTCCGGTGCTGCCGGACGTTCTGCCGAGCGCAGGTCTGGCGCGGTGGTTGATGTCCGCCGAACCGCTGTTGCTGTTGTGTCTGGTGCCCGGCGGTGGCAGTTATAACCACTGCACGGCGGCAATCTGCAGTTGCCGGCTGGTCGCGTCGCTGGGACAGGGCGGCGCCACTTGAGCGGCGCGCCATTCACCCCGCAGACACAGTGGCTGCTGCTCGATGGCGCCGATGCGCAGCAGGCGCTGACGACGTTGCGTCAGGGGTTCGCCGCCGTCCATTGCACGCGGCTGTTCGAGGGCACCGAATTTCAGGCGGTAAGCGAACTCGGGCCGCTGCTGGTCGACCTGCACGAGTGCCCGGCACTGGCGGCGCTGTGTCACCGTGATCCGCAGACCTGGCGTGGTCTGCTGATCGCGAGCGATGCCTCGTGGCAGATTCTTCTGAGTCATTTGCGACGGATGCTGACCGTCTCGTTCGGGCTCAATCATCGCGCCTTGCTCGGTTACTACAACCGGCAGACAGCCAGTTACTTCTTCGATGCCTGTGATGCCGCCGACCTGAGCCGCTGGCTCGGGCCGATCCAACTGCTGCGCTGGTTCGGTGGTACCTGGGCTGACCTCGCCATTGGCAGTGAAGGCTGGCAGCAACTGCGCAATCCGCAATGGGCGGTCGAGCCGCTGAGCGTCGACGAAAGCCTGACCCGGCGCCAGCGCGAACGCTTGCAAAACTGTCTGCTGGAACAACACATCTGGCGCTGGTGCCAATCCATGGGAACCGACTATGCGCGGATGGCCTCCCATGTGCAGGAGGGCCTGAGCCTGGGTTTCAGCGACCGCGCGGTGCTGGATGGCTGGTTATGGCTACGCTTGCAGCATCCCCGGACGCAACTGCCGGACGTGCCGGGCGGGCTGAGCCAGCAGGCACGGCTCGACCATGTGCGGCGGCACTGGCAGAACGATCAATCTTGAGGTGTGGCACCCATGACAAACCCGCTGTGGCAACGGTTTGGTTCAATCCTCGGCGGGTGCCTGCTGCTGGTGCTGTCGGGGTGTTCGCCGGTCAAGGTGCTCAATGCGCTGACACCCGATGACACGTTCCAGCGAACGGCGGGCATTGCCTATGGCGACGATCCACGGCAGAAGCTCGACGTCTACGTGCCACGCCGGCCACTGGAGGGCGCGCCGGTGGTGGTGTTTTTCTACGGTGGCAGCTGGAACAGCGGTGATCGTGGCGATTACGCCTTTGTCGGCGAGGCGCTGGCGTCGCGGGGGATCGTCGCGGTGCTGGCGGATTATCGGCTGTACCCGCAAGTGCGCTATCCGTTGTTTCTTGAAGACTCGGCGCGGGCGGTGGCCTGGACCCGGGCGCATATCCGCGGGTTCTCCGGCAACCCGCAACGCCTGTTCCTGATGGGCCACAGTTCCGGGGCCTACAATGCGGCGATGCTGGCGCTCGACCCTGCGCTGCTCGGTGCGGTGGGCATGTCGTCGAAAGACCTCAGCGGCTGGATCGGCCTGGCCGGGCCGTACGATTTTCTGCCGATCAAGAATGCCGATGTGCGCCCGGTATTCTTCTGGCCTGACTCACCGCCGCAATCGCAGCCGATCAACCATGTCCGGCAGGGCGAGCCTCCGGCGCTGCTGATCGCTGCGACCAAAGATAATCTGGTCAACCCGACGCGCAACACCGCCGGCCTCGCGCGCAAACTGCGCGAGGCCGGTGTGCCGGTGCAGGATCTGTACTACTCGCGCCCCAGTCATGTGACGCTGGTGGCGAGCCTGTCGCGGCCGCTTCGGCACCTGGCGCCGGTGCTTGAGCAGGTCGTCGCGTTCGTCAAACACACGCCGGCTCAGTGAGCGGCGCCGCTGAACCAGCCGTCGTCGCGGCGCAGCCACAGGGCCAATACGCCGAGCGTCAGGCTGCGCAAGATCATGAACAGCAGGAACGTTATCCACAGCCCGTGATTGCCCAACCCTTGCAGCGCCCAGGCAAACGGCAGCAGCAGAGCGACGGTCAGCAGCATGCCATTGCGCATCTCCCGGGCGCGGGTGGCGCCGATGAACAGGCCGTCGAGCAAATAACTCCAGACCGCAATCAGCGGCAACACCGCCAGATACGGCAGGTAGATGAACGCGGTGTCGCGCACGCTCTGGATGTCGGTCTGCATTTCGATGAACAAATGCCCGGCCAGCAGAAACAACGCGGCAAATCCGAGGCTTGCCAGCAACGACCAGCCGCCGGCCACCACCAATGAGCGGCGCAGGGCGAGGCGATCGCGGGCGCCGATCGCGTGTCCGCACAACGCTTCGACCGCATGCGCCAGACCGTCCAGCGCATGGGCGGTCAGCAGCAGGCCGTTGAGCAGCAGGGCATTGGCCGCCACCGTGGCATCGCCCAAACGCGCGCCTTGCACGGTGATCAGGAAGAACACCGATTGCAGCGCCAGGCTGCGGATGAAAATGTCGCGGTTGACCGCCAGCAACGGGCGCCAGTTCTGCCACAACTTCAAGGCCGCCCAGGCGATGTGCCCGGGATAGGCGCGCAAGGCGCCACGGGTCAGCCACAGGCCAAGCAGGGCACCGCTCCACTCGGCGATCACCGAGGCCCGGGCCGAGCCGACCACGCCCCATTCCAGGCCAATCACGAACCACAGGTTCAAAGCGATGTTGATCAGGTTGGTGCTCAGCAGAATCGCCAGCGGCGCCCGGGCGTTCTGAGTGCCGAGGAACCAGCCGACCAGGGCGTAACTGGCCAGCGCTGCCGGCAGCCCGAATAACCGGGTGTGGAAGAATTCGCGGGTCAGTTGATCAAGTTCCGCCGACGGCTGCATGACGTGCAGGGCCACGCCGCTCAACGGCACGCCGAGCGTGCCGAGCACGATTGCCAGTCCCAGCGCCAGCAGCAAACCCTGCAACAGAATCTGCCGCAACGCCGCGCCATCGCTGCGCCCGGCGGCCTGGGCGGCAAACCCGGTGGTGCCCATGCGCAGAAAGCCCATGGCCCAGGCGAGAAAGGTGTAGAGGCTGGCGCCGACCGCCACTGCGCCCAATTGATGGGCGTGGGGCAGGTGGCCGATGACGGTGCTGTCGACCAGCGCCACCAGCGGTACGGAAATATTCGAAAGAATCATCGGCGCGGCGAGCGCCCAGACCTTGCGGTGAGTCGGACGGTCGCGCCAGTCGGCAATCAGGTTGGACATGCGGGCTCCTTGGGGGAGCGGGGATTGTAGCGATTCATGCGGCCTGCGATACAAACCAATGTGGGAGCGAGCCTGCTTGCGAAAGCGGTGTGTCATCCAGAGCCGTTTTGGCTGATCTGACGCCTTCGCGAGCAGGCTCGCTCCCACAAGGGCTAATGGATGATCCAGCTCAACAACCACAACCCCAACAGCAGCCAGATGATCCCGGCAATGATCGACGCATTCATGAACGCGCGAATCGCCGACCACAGCAGCATCAGGCCGACAATCAGCGCGAGGATGCTGATGATCGAGGTGTCCATGCCCAGCGTCTTCGCCAGGCCATCGACAAAATTGCCGCCAGCGTTGCTCAGTATGTTGAACAGGCCGCTGAGGCCATCGACGATGAAGCGGATGATCGAACCGAGTGCCTGGCCGAGCCATTCGAAAAAGCTTTCTACCTGCATGTGTGCATCCTGATGAAAGAGCTGAGCCTTGGGCCACAACGCGGGTGGCCGAGTTCCCTGACAGGAGTATGGCCCAATGCTGCGCCGAACGGAAAATCTGTAGGAGCTGCCGCAGGCTGCGATCTTTGGCTGTTGATTTTCAGGGGCAAGATCAAAAGATCGCAGCCTGCGGCAGCTCCTACGTGGGCCTTGCCTTCAACGCGTATCCCCCCGAAGCTATACGCCTTCAGGAGAGCCCGATGAACCTTGTTGAACTGACCGAACGCCTGCACGCCATCCGCGACCGTAATGACTGGCGACAATTTCACAGCCCGAAAAACCTCGCCATGGCCGCCAGCGTGGAAATGTCCGAGCTGGTGGAGATTTTCCAGTGGCTGACCGAAGACCAGTCGCGCCAGTTGCCGGCGGACAAACTGGCGCATGCCGGGCAGGAAGTCGGTGACATCGTCCTGTATCTGTTGCTGCTGTGCAGCGAGTTGGGGCTGGACATGAATGAAGTGGTGCGCAGCAAACTCGCCGACAGCGAACGGCGGTTCAGCTGATGAGCGACCGGCATTTCGATCAGTTGGCGACCCGTTTCGCCGAAAAAATCTACGGTGGTGCCAAAGGCGCGATTCGCCTGGCGGTGTTGCAGGCCGACCTGGCCGAAGCGTTGCCGGACCGGCCATTGCGCGTGCTGGACATCGGTGGCGGCCTGGGCCACATGTCGCTGTGGCTGGCCGAGCGTGGCCATCAAGTGACCTTCACCGAACCGGCCGAACCGATGCTCGAAGGGGCTCGTCAACGCTTCGCCGAAGCCGGGCAGAGCGCGACGTTCATCCAGGCGCCGTGGCAGGAGCTGCTCGGTCAGCTCACCGAACCCTACGATCTGGTGATCTGCCACGCCGTACTCGAATGGCTGGCCGAACCCCATGCGATCCTGCCAGTGCTGCATCAGCTGACCAGCCCCGGCGGCTGGCTGTCGCTGGCGTTCTACAACCGGGATGCGCTGATTTATCGCAACCTGCTCAAAGGCCATTTCAAGAAAATGCGCAAAAACACCATGGCCGGTGAAAAGCAAAGCCTGACCCCGCAGCAGCCGCTTGATCCGCGGGAGCTGGCAACGCAAATCGAAGGGTTGTGGCAGGTCGAAACCCAGAGCGGGATCCGGGTTTTTCACGACTACATGCCCGTGGAATTCCAGGCTCGCGCCGAACTCGTGGATTTGCTGGAGATGGAGCTCGCTCACCGTCGCCACCCAAGCTTCGCCGGGCTTGGGCGTTACTTGCACTGGATCTGCCGGCCGATCTGATCGGAGCATCGCATGAAAGCTCAATCCGGTTTATTGCTGATCTGCCTGGGGCTGGCCGCCTGCCAGGGCAGCAACCCGTACGTCGCGCAGTCACGGCCGTTGCCGCCGGCACCGCCGCAAGCGGCCAACACCTTTGATCGCAGTGCTTATCCGGCACCGCCACGCGATTACGGGCGCTATCGCAGTTGGGCCTGGCTCAACGGCCAGTTGCCGCCGGGCACGGCGTGGGCCGACTCGGCGCAAGTGGCCGAAGCGGTGAGCAATGCGCTGGATCAGCGCGGATTGCGGCCGTTGCACGACAACCGACCGGCCGACCTGTTGGTCAGCGCCAACCTGCGTCTGGAAACCCGCTTGCGTCAGGTGCAGGACGACTACGGCTACTACGGCGGATACGGTGGCTATGATCGCTACGGACACGGTTACGGCATGTATAACACTGTGCCGATTGTTCGCACCTATCAGGAGCAGGTCGTGGTGGTGCAGGTCAATCTGTTCGACGCCGGCACCGGGCAACCGGTGTGGAGCGCCAGCGCCGAAACCGCCAACCAGGGCAGCCAACTGGTGCGCACCGATGCCATTCGCGAGGCTCTGGAAAAAGCCCTGTCGGCCTATCCGCCGAGCTAGACTTCAGGTGAGAACGCTTCGCAGGTTCAGGCCTTCAACCGGAGAACAACCATGTTCCGTCGTCTCGCTTTACTGGCCATGGCCGCGCTGCTCAGTGCCTGCGCTGCCAACCAGGTCAATCACGACTTTGACGCCAGCCGCGATTTCGCCGCCTATCGCAGCTGGAGCTGGAAAGAACCCGCGCTGCAATATCGCCCGGATGATCCACGGATCAAGAGCGACCTGACCGAGCAACGCATCCGCCAGGCCGTCAGTGATCAGCTCGACCAGCGCGGTTTGCGTCCCGCCGCAGCGGGGGCCAAGGGTGACCTGAGTGTGCAGACCTACCTGATCGTCGAAGATCGCCAGCAGCAAGTGACCACCAACTACGGCGGCGGTTGGGGCGGCCCGTGGAACGGTTACTGGGGCGCGCCGATGTACAACGAAACCCGCAACATCATATACAAGGTGGCAACGATCCAGATCGACCTGCTCGACGGCAAGGACGGCAAACTGGTGTGGCGCGGCAGCGACGAGCAAATGCTCAGCAGCACGCCCAATCCGCAGGATCGCAGCAACGCGGTGCGCGAAACCGTCAGCCGGATATTGGCCAACTATCCACCGCACTAGTGCGCCGTAAAAAAACGGGAGCCCAAGAGGCTCCCGTTTTTTTGCCCCGTCACAAATCCCCTGTGGGAGCGAGCTTGCTCGCGAAGACGGCGTGTCAGCCACCTCCATGTTGAATGACACAGCGCATTCGCGAGCAGGCGAGGTCTGCAGGGTTTTGTGCAGCACCAAATGGCGCGTTGCCACTAGCGCCGTCTACACTCAAATCCACCATCGGAGGTAGCGCTCGGCAACGCGCCGGCAAAGGAGTGCGCCATGTCGCCTCGTACGCAGTTCAACGGCCCGGCCCGGCAACGCGGGGCGATCGGCTTGATGGCGGCTGCGACCCTCAGTCTGGCGCTGGTGTTGATGCTGTTGGTGGTCGACACCGGTCGGCTGTACATGGAGCAGCGCAAGTTGCAGCGGGTGGTCGACAGTGCGGCGCTGGAGGCGGTCAGTCGCGGCGGCAACTGCCAGTCAGGCCTCAGCGCCGCGACTTACGCCGGGCAAAGCGCCGTGCGCAATGGCTACACCGTCGATGGCAACAACACGCTGGTGACCACTTGCGGCAGCGTGCAGACCGCCGCTACCGGACTGCGCGCGTTCACTGCCGATGCGACGCAGTCGACGGCGGTGAAAGTCGCTGCCAGCCGCACAGTGACCACCAGTTTTGCCGGTGGGGTACAAGCGCTGTTCACGGGCTCGGCGGTCAGTCTGAACACCACGCTGAATGCTTCGGCTGTCGCCGCCCAGCCGACGCCGACGGTCGCGCAACTGAACATTCGCAGCAACCTTGCGAGCATCAACACCGCACAATCGAACATCCTCAATCCGCTGTTCTCCGGGCTGCTCGGCGGCAACGTCAACCTCACGGCACTGGGCTGGGATGGCCTGCTCAATACCGACATCAACCTGCTCAGCTACCTCAACCAACTGGCAATCAACCTCAACGTCGCTGCCGGTAACTACACGCAACTGCTCAACACCCAGGCCACGGTCACCCAACTGATTCAGGCGGCCGCGACGGTGGTGCAGCTCAACGGCGCGACCGCCACGGTGATCACTGCGCTGGGGCAATTGCAGGTGGCGGCGATCAATGCGGCGCCGGTCAAGCTCGGCGACATCCTGCAGTTGCAAACCGGCACGACAGCGGCCGGGCTGGATGCCAACCTGCAACTGCTGCAATTGATTCAGGGCGTGGTGCAACTGGCCAACAGCAAGAGCGCGGTGGCTGCGACCTTGCCGATCAGCGTGCTGGGGCTGGCGAATGTCACGGTGCGGGTCAAGGTGATCGAGCCGCCGCAGTTCTCGGCCATTGGCGATCCGGCGCGGGCCAAGGCCAATCCGTTGGGGCCGGACCGGATTTATGTGCGCACGGCGCAGATTCGTACCTTCATCTCGGTGAATCTGCCGGTATTGAGTGGGGTGGCTGGGTTGACCAATGCCGTGCTCGGATTAGTGGGTGCCTTGACCCCGACTTTGAATGCGCTGCTGCACCTGGATCTGGCGGCCACATTGAATTCGGTTCTCTGCCTGCTTGGAACCGGTTGCGAGCAACTGGCCCCGAGACTTCTACCCTCTCCAGAAATCGATATCAGTCTGGATGCGGGCGGTGCTCAGAGCTATGTCACAGATTACAGTTGTCCGACAGGTACGACTGGAGTAAAGAGCCTGACTGCCCATACCGTCACTTCCATTGCTGATCTCAAACTCGGCAAGATCGATCCGACCAACGCCTTTTCCTCGTCCGCCGAACCGACGGTCACACCGTTGCCGCTGATTGATCTGGGCATCGAGACTTGCTACGGGCTATTCGGCTGCGACGCGAGCAGCCACATTCAGTTCGGGGCCGGAGGTATCGGCATCATGCTAGACACCAGCGTCGCGAAAAACACTCAAGACCTGCTGTTTTCGAGCGTGAACGCCAGCGTTCCACCGTTCAATACACCGGCCAACCTCAAACTCCCACCTAGTGTGCAGTCAGCAGCCCCAACCACTGACATCGTTGGCAGCCTCGCCGGGACTCTGGCCGGCATCAACTTGACTGTCTACAAACCACAGGGCAGTAATCCTTTGGGCTCTATCGTCACCGGGGTCGCTTCTTTGATCAGCGATGTCACCAACAAATTACTGCCGGTGGTCACTAACTTGCTGGCACCTTTGCTCGACCCCTTGCTCAACAACCTGCTGAAAAGCCTGGGCATCAACCTGATGGACGTCGACGTCGGCGCCAACATGACCTGCGGTCAGACCGGCAAGGCTTATCTGGTGATCTAAACGTCCGGCGCTATCGGCAACTCGATGCAGAAACGTGCGCCCTCCAGCGAGTTGCGCACGCTCAAATGGCCGCCCATGTTTTCAATGATGCCGTAGCTCACCGACAGCCCCAGACCGGTGCCGACGCCCACCGGTTTGGTGGTGAAGAACGGTTCGAAAATCCGCTCCAGCAAACGTGGGTCGATGCCGCCACCGTTGTCCTCAACCCACAGCCGCACCTTGCTTTCATCGCGCTCGGCGTAAATCGAAATCCAGGGTTTGAATGACGCGTCCTTCTCGCGTTTGCCGAGCAGCGCATCGCGGGCATTGACCATCAGGTTGATCAGCACCTGTTCCAGTTGATCGACATAGCCGCGCACCTGCACGCTAAAACCGGTTTCGCTGATCCGCAGGTCGACACCTTTGCCGCGCATGCCTTCGGCGAGCAACGACAGCGTCCCTTCGATGGCCGAAGCCGGATTGAACAGTTGCTGCTCGACCTCCGAGCGGCGACCGAACACGCGCATGTGATCGACCACTTTCGCCGCGCGCTGCACCTGGGCGTCGATGCGATTGAGTTTGTCGGTCAGGTAGTCGATCTGCACATCACCATTGCCCAGACGCTTGAGCACGTTGACGATGGCCATGCGCATCACGTTCAGCGGCTGGTTGATTTCGTGGGCCAGGCCGGTGGCCATTTCGCCGAGGGTGGCCATTTTCGCGCTTTGTGTGAGTTGCTGTTGCGAGCGGCGTACCTCGGTGTTGTCGCGGCCCACGGCCTGCACTTCGAGCAGGCGCCCGTGTTCATCGAACACCCCGCGATCGGACCATACCCACCAGGCATGTTCGCGCCCAGGTAATTGCAGGCTGATTTCGGCGGTGCTCACCGGCAGCTCTGGAGTCAGCAGCGCCAGGCGTTGCACGAAGGCGGCGCGTTGTTCGTCGGACATCCAGCTGCCCAGATCGACCCCCGGCAATTGCTCCGGCGAGCATTCCAGATAAGTCGCCAGTGGCCGGTTGCCGAAGGTCAGGGTCAGGTCCGGACGATAACGGCAAATCATCGCCGGCGAGTCTTCCACCAGAATCCGGTAGCGCTCTTCGCTCTGTTTGACCTGTTCGGCGGCGAGTGTCGCTTCGGTGACGTCCAGCCACAGGCCGACGGCTTCGACTGGCAGGCCCAGGTCATTGCGCAGCAGCTTGGCTTCATCGAGTAGCCAGTGGTATTCGCCGCGCGCGTCGCGTAAACGAAAGCGCGCGCGCACCGAGCCTTCACGCAGCAGTTGGCGGGTGCGGGCGAAATACAGATCGCGGTCTTCAGGATGAATCAATTGCACCCAGTCAGTGCCAATGCCCTCGTCCGGCGTCCAGCCCAGCAGCGGCTGCAAACTGGCGCTGAAGAAATCGGGACGTAGCGCGCCCTCGACGTAACGCTGCACATAAATCACTGCTGGCGAACTGGCGATCAGGTTGTCCAGTCGCGCGTGCGCAGCTTCGGCTCGCTGCTGCTGGTTCCGGATGTCGCTGATGTCGAGCATGAACCCCACCAGGCGCCGCTGTTCACCGCTGCCGGCGACCTGACCTTGCACGCGATACCACAGCGGTGGTTGTCCTGGTTCGCTGCGGTGCAGACGAACGCTCAGGCTCAGGGCCTCGCCGTGCAGTTGCAGGGCGTGCACACGGCTGCGCAGTTCTTCGCGGTCGGCCGGATGAATCAGCGCCAGCCAGGCTTGCAGCGAGATTCGCGCGCTGTCCGCCGGCAGCGCAGCGAGCAGCGACGGCGCCAGCAACACGTCGTCCCCGAGCATTTCCCACCAGCCGGTACCCAGCAGGGTTTGCAGCGACTCGAGGCGCTCGGTGTAGTGATGATGTTGCTGATCCCGCAGACGGCTGAGCAGCGGGCCGGCGAGCGCGCCGGTCAGTGACATCCAGTCGCGGTCGCTCAGGTGTGGCGCGACAACGTCCACGGTGTAGAAACCACAGAGCAGCCATGCCGCCACCCCGCGATCATCGCTGTAGGGCACGGCGAAACCATCGGCGTTGCCGAAGATCGCTGCAACGCGCGAGTGTTCGAACAAACCGTGATGCGCGCCGAGACGCTGCGGTGCGCTGCCGTTGAGGCTGTCGAGCGGCGTGCCCAGACGCTGGCCGTCCTGCCACAGCATGGGGGCATCGTGGGCGCGATAGTGTTGAAAAATCTGCCAGCCCTGTGCCTGTTCGTCGAGCAGGGCGATGGCCAGGCACGGGATTCGCCAGCGCTGGGCGATGGCCTGCAACTGCTCGCTGAGTACCACCGGCAGGCGCATCAGGCTGCAGGTGCGCAGGTGGTCGCTGATCTGCCCGGCAAGGGCCTGACAGGATTCGCGGTGGCGCGATTGCTGGCGCTCCAGCAGCAGGTCGCCGATGTCCATCAGTTGCAATACCCAGCCCGCCGCCGAAGGCTGCACCCAGCCGCGCAAATGCAGGGTCTGGTCACTGAGTCCGGGGAAATCCAGGTCGAGCATTTGCCCCTGCCAATCCTGCGGCCGGCCTTCGATCGCCAGCGTACTGTGGGCGAGTAAATAGGCCGCCAACGGCAGCGGCGAATCGTGTGGCGGCTGTTGCGCCAACAGATGACGCAACGGCCCGGCCATCTGCAGTACGCCGCCGTCGTGATCCAGGTGCAGGTGCAAACCCTGCGGCGGTGAGCCGAGGTGGTCGGGCAGTTCGCTGGCGGGCGCGGGCGCACGTTTGAGCAGGCGTCCGAGCAGATGGTCGCCGGAGGTCAAAATTTCAGGCTCGACGCGGCGGAGAGGGTGGCGGGCAGGCTCGGCACGGCACCCACGCTCGGTAGCACCAGAAACGGAATGACCTGATTGAGCTTGCTGGTGGGGTAATCGACTCTGACCGTCAGCGTACCTTGAGTGGCGTCATACACCGCTGAGGTGTCGACGCCGACCACCAGGTTCAGCGCGGGTGGCACCCACTGCAACTGCTGGGTCAACGCGGTGTTGGCAGTGCTCACCACCACGGAGGCATAACCGGGCGTGTTGGGGTCGACTGCGACGCTGCGGCGCACCGCTTCGGATGTCGCCTCATTGAAGGTCTGCATCAATACAAACGGCAGGCTGTAACTGACCAGCGCGTAGAACACGGCAAAAAAAATCACGAATACCAGGGCGAATTCGATCGCCACTGCGCCTGCCTGTGATTTTGCGAAGCCGGTTTTCATGACTGCGTCTACCCTGACGTTCACTGCGTAGTATCAGCATAGAATCAATCAGCAAAATCGGACGGGATTTAACCGGATGCAGAGTTTCGTTCTCCTGATCTGGCTGGCCGTGTGCGCCGTCCAGGATGCCCGAAAACGGCGTATCGCCAATGCACTGACATTCGGCGCGGGAGCACTGGCGCTGATCTATCTGCTGGTGACTGGCACGACCTGGCTCGGTGCCGAAGCGCAGCAGGGACTGTGGGCGGGCGTGATCGCTCTGGTGTTGACCCTGCCGGGGTACTTCATGGGGCGCATGGGGGCCGGCGATGTGAAACTAATGACAACTTGCTGTTGCCCAGCGCTCGCAGCCAGTTGCCGAAACGGCTCTCACGCACCAGATGCCCCTGCAACCGCTGGTTGACCTGGCGCACCCGACGCCGCTCCGTCAGCAAGTGATTGACCACCAGCAACAGTGCGCCGAGCAGCAGCATCAGAGCGGCGAGATAGACCATGTCAAACACTCCGCAACATGCGCCACAGCGCCAGGCAGCCGGTCACTTGCAACACCACGGCGATGATCAACATGGTCCGCCCACCGCCGTCGTGCCACATGCCAAGCATGTAGCCGGGGTTGGTCAGCATGAAGTAGCCCACCAGGATCACCGGCAGCGAACCCAGCACCCAGGCCGTCATACGCGTTTCGCCGGTGAGCGCGCGCAGTTGCCGGGCACCTTGGTCACGCTCGCGGATCAGCTTGATCAGGTTCTCCAGCAACTCGCTGGCATTGCCGCCATAGCGATGATTGACCTTCAGGCCGAGGGCGAACATGCGCAATTCGTCCTGTTCATAAAGCTCGGCAAAGTCACTGACCGCATCCGGCAGATTGACGCCCAGTTGCACGTTGCGTTGCACCCGGCCCATGGCTTCTTTCAGCGGATCGTCACTCGACTCGATGCCGCCCATGACCGCGTCACTCAGGGTGCGGCCGGACTTGAGACTGCGCACGGTGTAGTCGAGCAACTGCGGTAACTGCTCGATCATGCGTTTGATCCGTCGGTGGTACCGCCAGGACATGTACAGACGCAGAATCAGCGGCGGTGCCAACAGCATCGTCAGCAGACCGATCCAGCTCGCCAGCAGATACCCGAGGACAATGGCCACGCCCCACAAGGTCAGCCACAGGCCGAAACGTTCGTTGGGACGGCCCAGCCCCGCACGCAGGAACATGCGTTCGAACCCGACCCACGCCGGTTTCTGGGCAACGAGTTGTGGCTGCCCCGCCGCGAGGCGATTGAGCACCCGTTCGTTGCCGCTCTTGTGGATGCCGTGCACGAACAGCCAGATCGACAGTCCGAGCAGAATCAGACAAAGCAGGATGAGAATGACCGGTCCGATCATGATGTGCGTCCCATGCTCTCAGCTCAGGTTCATCTCGTGGCGCAACTTGTCGCCGGCCGGATTGACCGCTTCGCGCAGGAAGCCGAAACCGGTACGCCGATCAAGGCGAAACAAGGTGTTGGTGACATAGATGTCTTCGCGGATGCCGACCACTTCCACCACCTCGCTGACACAACGGCGGCCGTCCGGCATGCGGGTCAGCTGGATGATCACGTCGAGGGCGGCGCAGATCATCTGGCGCAGGGTACGCTCGGCGATCGAGCGTCCGGTCAGCCCCACCAGCGTCTCCAGGCGCAGCAGCGCATCCTGCGCATTGTTGGCGTGCACGGTACTCATCGAGCCGTCGTGGCCGGTGTTCATCGCGGTCAGTACATCGACCACTTCGACCCCACGAATCTCGCCGAGGATGATCCGGTCGGGACGCATGCGCAGGGCGTTGCGAATCAGGTCGCTGGCCTTGACTTCACCGTGACCCTCGGCATTTGGCGGGCGGGTTTCCAGGCGCACGACATGCGGGTGGCCAAGCTGCAATTCGGCCACGTCTTCGATGGTCACCAGACGTTCGTGGGGGTTGATCAATTGGCTGAGGATGTTCAGCAGCGTGGTCTTGCCGGTGCCGGTACCGCCGCTGATGAGCACGTTGCAACGCTTGCCCACCGCCTCTTGAAGAAACTCGAAAATCGCCAGATCGATGGTCTGCATCGCCATCAGGTCACTGCTCTTGAGCATGTCCTTGCGAAACTTGCGAATCGACAGGCACGGGCCATCGAGAGCGATCGGCGGGATGATCGCGTTGACCCGACTGCCATCCGGCAGGCGGGCATCGACCATCGGCGAAGACTCGTCGAGGCGTCGCCCGAGTGGCGCGAGAATCCGCTGCATGACCCGCTCGACGTGATGCGCATCGATAAAGCGCAGGTCACTTTGATGCAGCACACCGTCGCGCTCGATGAACACCCGGTGCGGGCCGTTGACCAGAATCTCGGTCACCGACGGATCGCGCAGCAGCACTTCCAGCGGGCCGAAACCGGTGAGTTCATCGACGATTTCTTCGGCCAGGCGCTCCATCTCGTAGCGGGAAATCGCCAGGTGCAGACGGGCGATGTATTCGGCGACCTTGTCGGTGACAAATTGCGCCAGCAACTGGCGCGAGCCTTCCAGCAGGTTCTTCCCCGACTCTTCGATGGCGTCAATGATGTAGCGATGCAGGACCAGCTTCAGGCCTTCGTGATCGGTGTTGCCGGTCGCGCCGTGCTGCACCGCGCCGAACAGTTTTTCCGCGCTCATGAGGTGCCTCGCAAGCGGTCGAACCAGGTGACCTTGGGTTTGGCCAGGCCTTCGGAGCGCTTGGCCAGACGTTCGCCGAGGGTGCGCAGGCTCTGTGTGAGTTTTTCCCGCGGGGCCAGTTCGAACAGGCTGACGCACGGCCTTGAGTTTCGGCCCGTGTCCGGGAATCCACGCGGTGGCCAGCGACGGTTCTGTGCCGTAGCTGTAGATCGCATCGGTCAGGCGGTTGGCGAATGCAATGACCCGCTCGGCCAGCGGCCCGCCGCCGATCAGCAGCGCACCGTCTACCGGCCGCAGGCGCCCGGCCTGCCAGCGTTCCAGCCGCACCGGCGACGGCAGGCCCAACGCCCCGACCAGACGATGGCCGATGGATGAGTTGGCGAAGTCGATATAGCGGTCAGACATGGAACGCTCTCCAAAAGTTGGGGTTCAAAGTGTGGACTACCAACGGCAATCAATCGTTCGATCCACGCAATAAGGCCTACGCTAGAACAGCAGAGTAGACCACCGTCCCTGTGGGAGCTGGCTTGCCAGCGATGGCGCAGTGTCAGCCACTGGAAATGCTGGATGTGCCGGCCCTATCGCTGGCAAGCCAGCTCCCACAGGGATTTCCCTGAATTCGGATCAACAAGGAGCTTTTCATGAGTCAGCTGCGCCGCGTCGCCATCATCGGTGGTAACCGTATTCCTTTCGCCCGCTCCAACGGGCCGTACGCCACCGCCAGCAATCAGGTGATGCTCACCGCCGCCCTCGAAGGTCTGATCGAACGCTACAACCTGCACGGCCAGCGAATCGGTGAAGTGGTGGCCGGTGCGGTGCTTAAATTGTCACGGGATATGAATCTGACTCGCGAATGTGTGCTCGGCTCGCGGCTGTCACCGGCCACCCCGGCCTATGACATCCAGCAAGCCTGCGGCACCGGGCTGGAGGCGGCGCTGCTGGTGGCGAACAAAATCGCCCTCGGCCAGATCGATTGCGGCATCGCTGGCGGCGTCGACACCACCTCGGACGCGCCGATCAGCGTCAGCGAAGGCTTGCGCAAAATCCTCCTGCAGGCCAACCGCGCCAAGACCACCGGCGACAAGCTGAAAACCTTTCTGCAACTGCGCCCACGGCACTTGATTCCGGAATTTCCGCGTAATGGCGAGCCACGCACCGGCCTGTCGATGGGCCAGCACTGCGAACTGATGGCGCAGACCTGGAACATTCCTCGTGAAGAGCAGGATCAACTGGCCCTCGACAGCCATCACAAACTCGCCGCCTCCTACAGCGAAGGCTGGCACAACGACCTGATGACGCCGTTTCTCGGTCTGACCCGCGACAACAACCTGCGCCCGGACCTGACCCTGGAAAAACTCGCCACGCTCAAACCGGCCTTCGAAAAAAGCGCGAAGGGGACGCTGACGGCGGGCAACTCCACGCCGCTCACCGACGGTGCCTCGGTGGTGCTGCTGGGCAGTGAAGAATGGGCGAAAGAGCGTGGTTTGCCGATCCTTGCCTATCTGCGTGACGGCGAAGCGGCGGCTGTGGATTTCGTCAACGGCGCCGAAGGGCTGTTGATGGCACCGGTGTATGCGGTGCCGCGTCTGCTGGCGCGCAATGGTCTGACCTTGCAGGACTTCGACTACTACGAGATTCACGAAGCATTCGCCGCGCAGGTGCTGTGCACGCTCAAGGCCTGGGAAGACCCCGAATACTGCAAGACCCGTCTTGGACTGGATGCGCCGCTCGGTTCAATCGATCGCAGCCGCTTGAATGTCAAAGGCAGCTCGCTGGCGGCGGGGCATCCGTTTGCCGCGACGGGCGGGCGGATTGTCGCCAATCTGGCGAAACTGCTGGATGCGGCGGGCAAGGGCAGGGGGCTGATCTCGATTTGCGCTGCCGGCGGCCAGGGTGTCACCGCAATCATCGAACGCTGAGCGCAATTCCCCGGGGGAAATGCATGCGATGTCAGATTCTGTCGCAAATGCCCTTGACGACCGATCACTACAAGCCCGGTGGGCTCGGCTATGATCGGCAACGGTTGGTCGATTATTTCGGCACAGTGTGTGCATCCACAGGGTTCACAGGTCGGCAACCCCTCCCCGTAGCGCGAGGATTGCCGTATAACGAGTGACATTCGCGTGTTTGGTAATAAAGGACCCACAATAAAAGCTGATGAAGACTCCAAAACGCATTGAACCCCTGATCGAAGACGGTCTGGTCGACGAAGTGCTGCGCCCACTCATGAGTGGTAAAGAAGCAGCTGTTTATGTGGTGCGCTGCGGTAACCAGTTACGTTGCGCGAAGGTCTACAAGGAGGCGAACAAACGCAGTTTCCGCCAGGCAGCCGAGTATCAGGAAGGGCGCAAGGTGCGTAACAGCCGGCAGGCGCGGGCGATGGCCAAGGGTTCGAAATTCGGTCGCAAGGAGACCGAAGACGCCTGGCAGAATGCCGAAGTCGCGGCGCTGTTCCGCTTGGCCGGTGCCGGCGTGCGAGTGCCCAAGCCGTATGATTTTCTCGATGGCGTGCTGCTGATGGAACTGGTGGCCGACGAATACGGCGATGCCGCGCCGCGTCTGAACGACGTGGTGCTGGAGCCGGATCAGGCCCGCGAATATCACGCGTTCCTGATCTCGCAGATCGTGCTTATGTTGTGTACCGGTCTGGTGCACGGTGACCTCTCGGAGTTCAACGTGCTGCTGACCCCGACAGGTCCTGTGATCATCGACCTGCCGCAGGCGGTGGATGCCGCCGGTAACAACCACGCGTTCAGCATGCTGGAGCGGGATGTGGGCAACATGGCTTCATACTTCGGGCGCTTTGCCCCGGAGCTGAAGAAAACCCGTTATGCAAAAGAAATGTGGGCGCTGTACGAAGCCGGCACCTTGCACCCGAACAGTGTGCTGACCGGCGAGTTCGACGACCCTGAAGACCTGGCCGACGTTGGCGGAGTGTTGCGCGAGATCGAAGCGGCGCGTCTGGATGAAGAACGCAAGCAGGCGATCCGTGCTGCCGACGATGCGCCCAAAGGCAAGTCCGACGAACCACCGCCGCCACCGTGGATGCAGTAAGCGCTTGAACAGAAACCCGGCTTCGGCCGGGTTTTTTGTGCCCGCATGTTCCTTCACAACACCTCACTGTGGGAGCTGGCTTGCCAGCGATAGTGGAGGTTCAGCTGAAAAATTTTATCGGATGTACCGGCCTCTTCGCTGGCAAGCCAGCTCCCACAGGGGCCGGTGGTGTCTATGGACTTTATGTGGGAATCTTGTCAGCCCTCGCACACTCAAGGATTGAATGTGAACGCCCGCCTCATCATCAGCGCCCGGCTGATCTCCGACTTCGGCGCTTTCCTCAACATGGTCGCGCTGGCGACGTACGTTTACCTGCTGAGCAACAGCGCCATGAGCGTCGGGGTGTTTCTCGCCAGTCGTGTCGGCGGGGGGATTTTTGCCAGCCTGATTGGCACTCGCTTTTACCGGCGCTGGAACGGCCGGGGGCCGTTGATTGCCTTCGATCTGCTGCGCGCGGTGTTGCTGGGCCTGCTGTTGATCCTGCCGGTGAGCCAGCAGGCGTTGCTGTTGCCGGTGATCGCTTTCGGCCTGGGTTTTGGCAACTCGATGTTCGCTATCGGCCTCAACAGTCAATTGCCGAGGCTGATCGAAGCCGCGCAGCTACTGAAAACCAATGCCTGGCTCACCTCGGCTTCATCGGCGGCAATGGTTGGTGGCAGCCTGGTGTCCGGTTTGCTGGTGGCGGCGTTCGGTTTTGAAACGGTATTCGCGCTCAACGCACTGACCTACTTGCTGGCGGCGTTGTTGATTGCGCCGTTGCGCTTCGCCGCTGCAGACGTCAGCGAACAATCGACCAACGAACGCAGCGAATGGTCAGCCTTGAAACAAGGCCTGCGCAGTGCTCCGGTGATTGCGGCGATGCTCGCCGTGACCATGGCTGACACCTTGGGCAGTGCCGCGCACAACGTCGGCTTCCCGATCATCTCCAAACTGCTGACACCCGACTCGGCCAGCACCACGCTCGGCCTGATGCTGGCGGTGTGGGCCAGCGGCAAACTGCTGGGTGCGCGGATTGCCAGTGGCCTCAAAGGTTCTGATAACCGTGATCTGGAGCGACGGTATTTCTTCGGCGTGGCGTTAATGTCCTGCGGTTTTATCCTGATGTTCCAGCAGCACAGCCTGCTCGGTCTGCTGCTGTTTTCCCTGCCGGCGGGGTTGGGTGACGGCATTTCCGAGGTCGGCCTGATGTCGCGCCTGCAACGCGAACCGGAGCATTTGCGCCTGCCGGTCTTCAGCTTCCTGACCTTGCTGCAAATGACCGGGTTCGGTGTCGGCATGTTGATCGCCGCGCCGTTCTACGGCTGGTGGACGCCGGGTGCCGTGGTGCTGCTGTTCCACGGCATCCCGCTTGGTACGTTGTTGACCGTTAAGCTGTTGGCGCTCAGGCGCGGGCGGGTAGCGCGCAGCAGCCCGACGCCAGTTCCTTGAGGATCGGGCAGTCGGGGCGATGGTCGCCATTACAGTGCTCGACCAGGTCCTGCAGGGTGTCACGCAACTCGCCGAGTTCGCGGATCTTCTGGTTCAGCTCGTCGATGTGCTGTCGCGCCAGGGCCTTCACATCGGCGCTGGCGCGCTGGCGATCCTGCCACAGGGTCAATAGCTTGCCGACTTCCTCCAGAGAAAATCCCAGGTCCCGCGAGCGCTTGATGAACGCCAGTGTGTGCAGGTCTTCATCGCTGTAGACCCGGTAGCCGCTGTCGGTACGATGGGCGGCCTTGAGCAGGCCGATCGACTCGTAATAGCGGATCATCTTCGCGCTCAGGCCACTGTGCCGGGCCGCTTGGCCGATGTTCATCGGTGCTCCTCCAGATCCTTCGGTTTCCAGGTTTTCAACAGTAGCGCATTGCTCACCACGCTGACGCTCGACAATGCCATTGCCGCGCCGGCCAGCACCGGGTTGAGAAAACCGAACGCCGCCAGCGGAATGCCGATCAGGTTGTAAACGAAGGCCCAGAACAGATTCTGGCGGATCTTCGCGTAGGTCTTGCGGCTGATCTCCAGCGCGGCGGGCACCAGCCGTGGATCACCGCGCATCAAGGTGATGCCGGCCGCGTGCATGGCCACGTCGGTGCCGCCGCCCATGGCGATACCGATGTCCGCTGCGGCCAGTGCCGGGGCGTCGTTGATGCCATCACCGACCATCGCCACCACCCCGGTTTTTTTCAGTTCGGCGACGGTGGCGGCTTTGTCGGCGGGCAGCACTTCGGCGTGCACGTTCTCGATGCCCAAAGCCTCGGCGACGACTTTCGCGCTGCCGCGGTTGTCGCCGGTCAGCAGATGGCTGTGGATACCCCGGGCGGCCAGTTGTTGCACCGCTTGCAGTGCGCCGGGCTTGAGCGTGTCGCCGAAGGCGAACAAACCGAGCACTTGTGGTTCCGGGCTTTGCTCGATCAGCCACGACAGGGTCCGGCCTTCCGCTTCCCAGGCCTGGGCGGCGTCGGCGAGATCACCCGCGTTGAGGCCGCTTTCCTCCAGCATACGCCGGTTGCCCAGCGCCAGGCGCCGACCGTCAAGATGGCCGGCAATGCCGCGCCCGGTCAGGGACTGGCTGTCGCTGACATCGGGCACGTTCAGCCCGCGCTCGGCGGCCGCGTCCAGCACGGCTTTGGCCAGTGGATGCTCGCTGCCGCGCTGCAGGGCACCGGCCAGCGTCAGCAGGGTATTTTCATCGCCATCCAGCGCACTGAAATGGGCGATGCGCGGCGTACCGGACGTCAGCGTGCCGGTCTTGTCGAAGACCACGTTGTCGACCTCATGGGCTCGCTCCAGTGCTTCGGCGTCCTTGATCAGAATGCCGTGACGCGCGGCCACACCAGTGCCGGCCATGATCGCCGTCGGCGTGGCGAGGCCGAGGGCACACGGACAAGCGATCACCAGCACGGCGACGGCGTTGATCAACGCGGTTTCCATAGGCGCGCCGTACAGCCACCAGCCAATCAACGTGACGAGGGCAATCAGCAACACAGTGGGCACGAACACCTGGCTGACTTTATCCACCAGTTTCTGAATCGGCGCTTTCGCTGCCTGGGCGTCTTCCACCAGCCGAATGATCCGCGCCAGCACGCTTTCCGCGCCGAGGGCGGTGGTGCGCACCAGCAAGCGGCCTTCGCCGTTGATCGCACCGCCGGTGACCTGGTCGCCCGGCTGTTTTGGCACTGGCAGGCTCTCGCCGCTGATCAGCGCTTCGTCAGCGTGGCTCTGGCCTTCCAGCACTTCACCGTCCACCGGGAAGCGTTCGCCGGGTTTGACCAGAACAAGATCGTTGAGGCGCAGGGCGCTGATCGCCACGTCTTGCTCGCGACCATCGATGACTTGAATCGCCCGTTCCGGGCGCAAGGCTTCGAGGGCGCGGATGGCGCTGGCGGTCTGGCGCTTGGCGCGGCTTTCCAGATATTTGCCAAGCAGCACCAGCGCAATCACCACCGCTGACGCTTCGAAATACAGATGCGGCATGCGCCCGGCGGCGGTGGCCCATTCGTACACGCTCAGGCCATATCCGGCGCTGGTGCCGAGGGCGACCAGCAAATCCATGTTGCCGGCGCCGGCACGCACGGCTTTCCACGCGGCCACATAAAATCGTGCGCCGAAAATGAATTGCACCGGCGTGGCAAGGGCAAATTGCACCCAGGCCGGAAGCATCCAGTGAATGCCGAATGGTTGCAGCAGCATCGGCAGCACCAGCGGCAAGGCCAGAGCGATGGCGCAGATCAGCGCCCAGCGTTCATGTTGCAGGCGCTGTTGCTGGTTATCCGCTGCGGGATGTTCGGCTTGCCAGACGCTGGCCGAGTAACCGGCCTTGCTCACGGCGTCGAGCAGCAATTGAGGATCGATCTGACCGAGCAATTCGAGGTGGGCGCGTTCGTTGGCGAGGTTGACGCTGACGCTCCTCACCCCGGGGACTTTGTTCAGGGCGCGCTCGACGCGACCGACGCACGAGGCGCAGGTCATGCCGTCGATGCTCAGCTCCACGGTTTGTTGGGGGACGCTGTAACCGGCGCGTTCAACCGCCTCCATCAACGCCGGCAAGCTGTCACCGGGTGCCTGGACGCGGGCCTGTTCGGTGGCGAGATTGACGCTGACGCCACTGGCGCCGCTGACGTTGCGCAACGCCCGCTCGACACGCCCGGCGCAACTGGCGCAGGTCATGCCGGCAATCGGCAGATCGAAAGTGATGGAATCGGACATCGGTCTTACTCCCTGTAGAAGATGTCTACAAGGATCAACCTTGCCATGCGGGCAAGGTCAAGCGCCAATCTGAAAAGCAAAAGATCGCAGCCTTCGGCAGATCCTACAGGTGGATTGCATTCCAATGCAGGAGCTGCCGAAGGCTGCGATCTTTTTCGTTGACTCAATATTCGAGGGCGGCAGGTCGCAGGTACAAGCCTTTGGCGTTGGCCGCGATCCGGTACTTGAGCACATCGCCGGCCTTGAGCGAGATCTGCTGCGCGGGCGGCGCGAGCATGCCTGCCTGGCACCCCGGCATCTGGCCAGGCAATTGTTTCAGACGAATGGAAATCGTGCCGTGCGGCAGATTGAACGAAGTGGTCTGCTCCTGAAGCAGGCGCGCCGCCAGTTCGTCATTGAGATATACGCCAATCTCACAGGAAGTCGGCACTTCCAGGCGCTCGCGCGAGATGATCAGAACCGCATAGTCCTCACCGGTCGCATTGGCCTGAGGCAGGGCGGCAAAGAGGCTGAGCAAGCCAAACAGGCTGAAAGCTGACCAGCGCATGGCTGAATCTCCTGAATTTGAGTCATTGATGCACGCAGCTTGGCTGAGCGCAGCGCCGATTGCCAGCCCGGCAGTTTTACGCAGAACTTGACCTTGCCATGGTGGCAAGCTCGACACTGCCGGCAACCTCACTCAAAGGAGTCCCTCCATGCAAGTGTTCAGCGTTCAAGGCATGTCCTGCGGCCACTGTGTCAAAGCCATCACCAACGCCGTGCAGGCGAAAGATCCGGCAGCCAGCGTGCGGGTCGATCTGGCAGCCAAAGAAGTCGGCGTCGAGAGTTCGCTCAGCCCCGAGCAGGTGATTGAGGTCATCAGCGAAGAGGGCTACCCGGTAAAACTCGCCGGATGATCAAAAGCCAAAAGATCGCAGCCTTCGGCAGCTCCTACAGGAAACGCATTCCAATGTAGGAGCTGCCGAAGGCTGCGATCTTTTGATCTTTGCAGGCAAACTCCACAGTGCAGTTCGTCTGACTTTTTAATAGTTAGCGAGCTATCGGAATGTTCAAGGTGTCTTTGCGCGGCTAGACTGTCGGGCTGCCGACTCCAATCCAACCTGGATGCCTGATGAACTTCCGTACCATTCTGATTCTCGGTGCCTTGAGCGCCTTCGGTCCTCTGGCGATCGACTTCTATCTGCCGGCGTTCCCGTCAATGGCACTGGCCTTTGGCACCGATGAAAAGCACGTCCAACTGACACTGGCAGCGTATTTCGCCGGTCTGTCGATCGGGCAGTTGTTGTATGGCCCGGTGGCCGACCGGTTTGGTCGGCGCCTGCCGCTGCTGGTCGGTGTCGGCCTGTTCACGCTGGCCTCATTGGCCTGCGCCTATGCACCCAATCTGCAATGGCTGATCGGGGCCCGCTTCGTCCAGGCCTTGGGCGGCTGCGCGGGGATGGTGATTTCCCGGGCGGTGGTCAGCGACAAATGCGATGCCGTCGGTTCGGCGAAAGTCTTCTCGCAGTTGATGCTGGTGATGGGTTTGGCGCCGATCCTTGCACCACTGCTCGGCGGTCTGCTGGTCAACACCACGGGCTGGCAGTCGATCTTCCTCGTGCTGACCGGCTTTAGTGCACTGGCCGGCCTCGCTGTGGCGCTGGGGTTGCCGGAAAGCCTGCCGGCCTCCGTGCCGCGCCAGCCGCTGTCCGGTGCGTTGCGTCAATACGGCCGGTTGTTCGGCGACCGGGTGTTTCTCGGCCACGCACTGACTGGCGGTATCGCGGTCGCCGGAATGTTTTCCTACATCGCCGGCTCACCATTTGTCTTCATCAAACTGTACGGCGTACCCGCCGAGCACTTCGGCTGGCTGTTCGGTACCAATGCAGCGGGTTTCATTCTGGTGGCTCAGGTCAACGCGCGGCTGTTGGCCAAGCGCGGTCCGTCCTTCCTGCTGGCGCGAGCGGTGTGGGTATACCTGTTGGCCGGCGTTTCGCTGCTCGCGGTCAGCGCGATGCACACCGAAGCATTGTGGCCGCTGTTGATTCCGTTGTTCGTGTGCATTGCCAGCCTCGGCTGCATCCTGCCCAATGCTGCGGCATGTGCGATGAACGGCCAGGGTGCGCGCGCCGGGAGTGCCTCGGCGCTGATGGGCTGCCTGCAATTCAGCGTGGCCTCCGGCGCGGCCTCGCTGGTGGGGGTCCTGCACGACGGCAGCGCCATGCCGATGGCCATGGTCATCAGCCTGTGCGGACTGCTGGTGGTGAGCATTGCGATGTACACCCGGCGTTTGCAGAATGCCCGGACACTGGCGCAAGCACAGGCCGAAGCCTGAACGTCAGCCGACGGCGCGTTGTTGTCCGGGCTGGGGAATCTGATGGGGCGCGTGCAGGCGCGCTTCGAGGGTACGGGTGAAGGCGAGGGCTTCGGCTTCACTGCGAAAGGTCACGGCGTGCTGGTCCAGACGAACCTGCCATTGAGACTTTGCCACTTCTTTTATCAGGATCTTCATTGCTGACCTCCCTTGTGTAAAAGATGCATCGCAGAGGGTTCGAGTGTAGACCTGAATACGATCGCATTTGTGACAACGATCAAGCATCTGACTGACGGCAAAAAACAGCGCCGGCCCTTAAAGGACTGGCGCTGATGACGACGTTCGGGTTTTCAGAAACTTTCTAAAACAATTTTGCCCTTGGCTTTGCCGCTTTCCAGTAACTCGTGCGCGCGTCGCAGGTTCGCCGCATTGATCGTGCCGAAATGCTCACCCACCGTAGTCTTCAAGGTCCCCGCATCAATCAGCTCGGCCACGCGGTTGAGCAGTTTGTGCTGCTCGATCATGTCCGGGGTTTCGAACAGCGAGCGGGTGTACATGAATTCCCAGTGCAGCGACAGGCTCTTGCGCTTGAGCTTGCTCACATCCAGTGACTTGGGATCGTCGATCAGTGCCAGTTTGCCTTGCGGCGCCAAGGCCTCGACCAGTTGATCGAGGTGCAGATCGGTCTGGGTCAGGCTGGCGACGTGGGTCACGTGGTCGATGCCGGCGCGCTTAAGCTCTTCGCTCAACGGCTGGCTGTGGTCGATCACCAGATCGGCGCCCAGCTCAGTCACCCAGTCGCGAGTCTGTGCACGGGACGCGGTGCCGATCACCTTCAGGCCGGTCAACTGGCGGGCCAGTTGGGTGAGGATCGAACCGACGCCGCCAGCGGCGCCGACGATCAGCAGGCTTTGACCTTCATCGGTCTTGCCCTCACGGATCTGCAGGCGTTCGAACAGCAATTCCCACGCGGTGATCGCGGTCAGCGGCAGGGCAGCGGCTTCGGCGAAACCCAGGGACTTGGGCATGTGGCCGACAATCCGCTCATCCACCACGTGCAGTTCGCTGTTGCCACCGGCACGGGCGATGGAGCCGGCGTAGAACACCTTGTCACCGGCCTTGAACAGCGTCACTTCGCTACCGACGGCTTTGACCACGCCGGCGACGTCCCAGCCCAGCACTTTTGCCGCGCCGTTTTCCGGCGCCACGTTCTGCCGCACCTTGGTGTCGACCGGGTTGACCGAGATGGCTTTGACTTCCACCAACAGGTCGCGCGGGCCGGCGACCGGCTCCGGCAGTTCGATGTCTTGCAGGGATTTTTCGTCGCTGATCGGCAGGGAAGCGTAATAGGCGATGGCTTTCATGACTTGCTCCGTAGCGGTAATAGAAGAAGGGCTCAGGCGATGCTGCCCAGGCGTTTCAATTGGAAGTGTTCGATACAGTGGCCGGCTGTGGCCTGGAAATTCTGGAAGTGCGCGCTGGCGTTGTGCGCCTGGAGGATTTCTTCGCTGGCCCAGTGTTCGATCACATAGAAAGTCAGCGGGTCGGCGAGGTCGCGGTGCAGGTCGTACTGGCCGCAGCCTTCCTCGGCGCGGCTCGGCGCAACCAGTGCGCACAGAGCGTTTTCGAGGGTGTCCTGCTGACCGGGTTTAGCGATCAGGGTGGCGATGGCGGTGAATGCTTGGGACATGTTTGGCTCCAGTCGCGGGATAAATGGGCTTGGGCCAATCATTGGCTATTTCTCGGCGCGATAAAACCGGCTAAAAGAGCAGTCTCTTTCAATTTTATTTTGATAATCGAGGCTGAGAATGCTGCGTTTCGACGATTTACAGTTGTTCGTTCGCGCTGCAGACCTGGGCAGTCTGTCGGCAGCCGCGCGGGTGATGGACATGTCTGCCGCGGTGGCCAGCGCCGCGCTCAAGCGTATCGAACAGCAACTGGGCGTGCGCTTGCTGGCGCGTTCGACCCGCAGCCTGCGCCTGACCGCCGAGGGCGAAGGCTTTCTCGAATATGCCCGGGCCGCGCTCGGTTCGCTGGACGAGGGCCGGCGCTTTCTCTCCAGCGCTCAGGATCAGGTCAGCGGCATCCTGCAGTTATCGGCGCCTTCGGATTTCGGGCGTAACCTGCTGTTGCCGTGGCTCGACGAGTTTCAGCGCGAGCACCCGAAGCTGACCGTGCGGCTGTTGCTCGGTGACCGTATCGCCGACCTGTTCCGCCAGCCAGTGGACATCGCCCTGCGCTACGGCGAACCGGAAGATTCGAGTCTGGTGGCCCTGCCCATCGCCCCGGACAATCGCCGCGTGCTCTGCGCCTCGCCGGCCTACCTGGCGCGCCACGGCGAGCCGCGTCAGCTCGAACAATTGGCGCAGCACAATTGCCTGCTGTACATGCTCGGCAGCCGCGTGCATGACCATTGGAGTTTTCATGACGGCAAGCGCGAAGTCGGCCTGACGGTCAGTGGCGATCGCTTCAGTGATGACGCCGACGTCGTACGGTTGTGGGCGGTGGCGGGGGCGGGTATTGCCTATAAATCGTGGCTCGATGTCGGCACCGATGTCCTTGCCGGACGCCTCAAAGTGTTGCTGCCGGAGCTTCTCTGCGAGCGTGCTCCGCTGAATCTGTTGTGCGCCCATCGCGCGCAATTGAGTAAGCCGGTAAACCTTTTAAGGGAAATGCTCGCCAGCCGATGCGTCGAATTGAGTAGTCAATTTCCCCATTTCCCGAAAGTTGATCATTAGTCGCAGGCAATTAGCGAAATTTCACTCAGGAACTATCACCATTCGTGTCAGGCACGGCGCAGGAAGCAGCGTGCATCCCGCTTATACTAGCGACCGCCTCAAACCTGCACCGACAACCGGCCAGGGCAGAATCAGGCGATTTTTCCAGGACCGTGCCTGCGCCATACAAACGCTGTGAACACACCATCGACGGGTGTGGCAGTGCTGACCTGGCTTGCACCGGCTCATGGCGTTTTACCCGTCTTGGCCGACGACACATTACTGGTCAAGATGTCTTCGAGCAGTAGACGATACGATTCAACAGGGAGTGAATACATGGAACATGCACCTTGCATCAGCCAGATCGCCACGCTGCTGGCCGACCCCAAGCGCAGCGCGATGATGTGGGCGTTGATGGATGGCTCGGCCCGCCAGACCGAGGAGCTGGCGCTGCTGGCAGGGCTGTCGCCGTCGTCGGCCAGTGCGCATCTGGGGCGTTTGTCCGCGGGTGGCCTGTTGAAAGTCGAGGTCCGTGGACGCAAGCGCTTCTTCCGCCTGGCGGCTCCGGAAATCGCAGCCGCCATTGAAGCTCTGGCCAGTGCCACGATCGCCAGTGCGCCGCGGGACGTTCCTCACGTATTCAAACGCTCGACGCCGATCAACAATCCACGAACCGCGCCGTCCTCGCTGCTGCGTGCGCGCTTTTGCGACGATCATTTGGGCGGCACGCTGGCCGCCGATCTGTACCAGCGTTTGCTCGATGCCGGTTGGATCGAACAGATCGAGCAGCGGGTCGTGGTGACGCTCAAAGGCTCGACGCAGCTGGCAAATCGCGGGGTGTTCATTCAGGCCCTGGCTCATCGCAAGGCCCAGGTGGCGTGTGCCTGTCCGGACTGGAGCGAACGCCGTCCGCATCTGGGCGGTTCACTGGGCGCCGCGTTGCTGCAATTGTTCATGCAGTCCGGCTGGCTGGTGCTGCCCAAGGATTCTCGCGCATTGCAAGTCACGCCGGCCGGACAGCGGGAAATCCACTGTTTCGCCAAGGAAGTCGAGCTGGAACTGGCGTAATAGAGCATTCGCCGGTCAATACTTCGGGGCTTGCGTCGTCTGTGACTGCGAACAGGTCGTATCCAGAAAAAGCGTTGAGGCGTTATCGCGCACACTCGGTCCGCACACTTCGTGGATGGGGGATGAGGTATGGATACGCGAAACTTCAGCGCGGCAGAACGCCTGGAACGGCTGCCGCTCAGCGGTTATCACCGGGGCATTTTCATCATCATCGCCTTGGCGTTCTTTTTCGACTCCATGGACCTGGCCATGATGACGTTCCTGCTCGGCTCGATCAAAAGCGAGTTTGGCCTGAGCAGTGCACAAGCCGGCCTGCTCGCCAGTTCGAGTTTTTTCGGGATGGTGCTGGGGGCATCGCTGTCGGGCATGCTCGCCGACCGCTTCGGGCGCAAACCGGTGTTTCAGTGGAGCATCGTGCTGTGGGGCGTGGCCAGTTATCTGTGTTCGACCGCGCAAACGGTCGAGAGCCTGACGCTGTTCCGCATCCTGCTGGGGATCGGCATGGGCATGGAGTTTCCCATTGCGCAGTCGATGCTCTCGGAGCTGATCCCGGCGCAACGGCGCGGGCGCTACATCGCATTGATGGACGGTTTCTGGCCATTGGGTTTTGTCGCTGCCGGCGTACTGTCTTACTTCCTGCTGCCGTTGATTGGCTGGCGCGACATCTTCCTGGTATTGGCGGTACCGGCGGTGTTTGTGCTGGCGATCCGTTTTTTCATTCCCGAATCACCGCGCTGGCTGGAGCAGGCCGGACGTCACGCAGCGGCGGACAAGGTCCTCGGCGCCATCGAGGCACGGGTGCGCACGTCTCTTGGCGTTGCGACATTACCTGAGCCGGTGCGCCTGCCAAGGACAGTGACGCCCCCGGGCAACTTCTTCTCGGCCCTGCAGCAGATCTGGTCGCCGCAATACCGCCAGCGCACGACGATGATCTGGAGCCTGTGGTTTTTCGCCTTGCTCGGTTTTTACGGACTGACGTCGTGGCTCAGTGCCTTGTTGCAGCAGTCGGGTTTCGCCGTGACCCAGTCGGTGTATTACACCGTGCTGATTTCACTGGGCGGGATTCCCGGGTTTCTGATGGCGGCGTGGCTGGTGGAGCGATGGGGGCGTAAACCGGTGTGCATCGTCACTCTGCTGGGCGGCGGGGTGATGGCGTTCATCTATGGCCAAAGTGCGGTGTTTGGGGGCAATGTCGCGCTGTTGATCGGCTCCGGATTGTTGATGCAGTTTTTCCTGTTCGGCATGTGGGCGGTGCTCTACACCTACACACCGGAGTTGTACCCGACTTCGGCGCGCGCCACGGGCTCGGGCTTTGCCTCAGCGATTGGGCGTGTCGGTTCCCTGCTCGGGCCGCTGGTGACCGGATTGGTGTTCCCGATTACCGGGCAGGGCGGGGTGTTTGCGCTGGGGGCGCTGTGCTTTGCGATTGCGGCGGGGGTGGTGTGGCTGTTCGGGATGGAGACGCGGGGCAAGACGCTGGAAGAGCTTACAGAGTCGACACCGGTGTAAGTGTGGGAGCGAGCCTGCTCGCGAAAGCCGAGTGTCAGACAACTCAAACTGTGACTGACAAGAAGCCTTCGCGAGCAGGCTCGCTCCCACATCGGTTATGCGGTGTTGCTTACGGTTTTACCAGGCGCGCATCCAGGCTGTTCTGCGCCAGGCGCTTGGCCTGATCCTGAGTCATGCCCAGGTGTTCGTGCAGCGCGTGGAAGTTCTCGGTGACGTAACCGCCGAAGTACGCCGGGTCATCCGAGTTGACGGTGACCTTCACTCCACGCTCGAGCATGTCGAGGATGTTGTGCTTCGACATGTGATCGAACACGCAGAGTTTGGTGTTCGACAGCGGGCACACGGTCAGCGGGATCTGCTCGTCGATGATCCGCTGCATCAGGCGTTCGTCTTCGATGGCGCGTACGCCATGGTCGATACGCTGGATTTTCAGCAGGTCGATGGCTTCCCAGATGTACTCGGGCGGGCCTTCTTCACCGGCGTGGGCGACGGTCAGGAAACCCTCGTGGCGGGCGCGGTCGAACACACGCTGGAACTTGCTTGGCGGGTGACCCATCTCCGAGCTGTCGAGGCCGACGGCGACGAACGCATCACGGAACGGCAGCGCCTGATCGAGGGTTTTCTGTGCTTCGTCTTCGCTCAGGTGGCGCAGGAAGCTCAGGATCAAACCGCTGGTGATGCCCAGTTGCTGCTCGCCATCCTTGAGTGCCGCTGCGATGCCGTTGAGCACGACTTCAAACGGGATGCCGCGGTCGGTGTGGGTCTGCGGGTCGAAGAACGGTTCGGTGTGAATCACGTTCTGCGCTTTGCAGCGCAGCAGGTAGGCCCAGGTCAGGTCGTAGAAGTCCTGCGAGGTGCGCAGCACGTCGGCGCCCTGGTAATACAGGTCGAGGAATTCCTGCAGGTTGTTGAAGGCGTAGGCCTTGCGCAGGGTTTCGACATCGCTCCACGGCAGGGCGATCTTGTTGCGTTCGGCCAGGGCGAACAGCAACTCAGGCTCCAGCGAGCCTTCCAGATGCAGGTGCAGTTCGGCCTTGGGCAGGGCGTTGAGCCAGTCGTACATATGCTTTTCTCATCAGGTGCAGATGGCGGCCATTCTACAGATGCTCGCCGAAACAATTGGCAAAACCTGACCAAGCGATCCATCAGACCGCTTGCGGCTCGCGACGATAGGCGTAGGTATCGGCGAAGCGTGACAGCAGGAATTCGGCACAGGTGGTGGTCGGATATTTCGCCGGATGCTGTGCGTCCTGACAACCGGGCAGGCATTCGATGCGGGTGTCCGGGTGCGGCTCGGCGAAGAACGGCATCGAATAGCGATCCACCCCCAGCGGGCTGATCACCCGGTGCGGGGTCGAGCGATAACGGTCATTGCTCCAGCGCGCCATCATGTCGCCGAGGTTGACCACGAAGGTACCGTCAATGGGCGGCGCGTCGATCCATTCACCGTTGATGTTCTTTACTTGCAGGCCGCCGGCGCTGTCCTGGTAGAGCAGGGTGATGCAGCCGTAATCGGTGTGCGCTTCGGCGCCTTGCTGTTCGGCGCTGCTGGCGGTGTGGCGTGGTGGGTAGTGGATCATCCGCAGCACGCTGACCGGCTCAACGAAGCGCGAATCGAAGAAGTCGCGTTCGATCCCCAGCGCAAGCGTCATCGCCCGCAGCAGGGTTTGCGCGAGGGCCTGCATGTCGAGGTAGTGCTGCTCCATCAGCGCTTCCCAGCCCGCTTGCGCCGGATGGCGATTCGGCCCGCGCAGCGGTTTTTCCGCGAGCACGTCGGGATGATCCGCCGGCAAGTGCAGGCCCATGTCGAAGGTTTCCTTGAGGTCGCTGGGTTTGTCCGGGTCGAGCTGTTCGGTGGCGATGGCGCCGTAGCCGCGATGGTGGCGGGTCCGGGTGATGTCGATCCGCAGTTTTTCTTCTGCCGGTTGCGCAAAAAAACGCTGGGCGTGGTCGAGCAGCGAGTCGATGCGCTGCGCGGAAATCGGGTGGCCCTTGATGTAGAAAAAGCCCCATTCGCGGCAGGCCTGGTCGATCTGCGCGGCGACGGCGGGCCAGGCGTTTTGGTCGGTGGAATAGAGCGGGCTGATGTCGATGACCGGAAGCTGATCCATACACAATCCTTGAGAACGCTGAAGATCAAATGTGGGAGCTGGCTTGCCAGCGATAGCGGTCTGACAGGCAACAATGATGTTGAATGTGAGGACCCCATCGCTGGCAAGCCAGCTCCCACGGGGACGATGCAAGTTTGAAGAGATTACTTCGGCATCTCGGCCTTCATGCCTTCAACGTAGTAGTTCATCGACGCCAGTTCGGCATTGGTTGCGCTCACCCCGGCAGGGATTTTCTCCACGCCGGCCTGATCCTTGATCGGCCCGGTGAACGGTTGCAGCGCACCGCTCTTGATGTCAGCGATGATCTGTTCGGCCTCGGCTTTCACAGGTGCCGGCACCAGCTCGCTGATCGGCAGTTCAACCGTGCCTTCTTTCAGCCCGCCCCAGTAATCCTGGGATTTCCAGCTGTGGTCGATCACACTTTGGGTCGCTTGAATGTAATGCGGCGCCCAGTCGTTGACGATCGAAGTCAGCACCGCTTTCGGGCCGAAGTGCGCCATGTCCGAGGCGTAACCCACAGCGTACACGCCACGCCGTTCAGCGGCCTGGATCGGCGCCGGGCTGTCGGTGTGCTGGAACACCACGTCCACGCCCTGATCGATCAGCGCGTTGGCGGCATCGGCTTCCTTGCCCGGGTCAAACCACGAGTTGACCCACACCACTTTGATCTCGGTGCCGGGGTTGTACTTGTTCAGGGCCAGTTGGATCGCGTTGATGTCGCGGATCACTTCCGGAATCGGGAACGAGGCGACGTAGCCGATTTTCTTGGTCTTGGTCATTTTCGCCGCGAGGAAACCGCCGACATAACGCCCCTCGTAGGTGCGCGCCAGATAGGTGCCGAGGTTCTTGTCCTGCTTGTAGCCGGTGGCGTGTTCGAAGGTCACCTTGGGAAACTGTTTAGCGACTTTCAACGTCGGGTTCATGTAGCCGAAGGAGGTGGTGAAGATCAGGTCGTAATTGTCCTTGGCCATGTTGCGGATCACCCGCTCGGCGTCGGCGCCCTCGGCCACATTCTCAACGTAATTGGTGCTGATCTGCGCGCCGAATTTCTCCGCTAGCGCCTTGCGTCCCTGTTCATGCTGATACGTCCAGCCGTGGTCGCCGATCGGGCCGATGTAGACGAAACCGACCTTCAGCGGATCGGCAGCGCTGGCGCTCAGGCTGATCCCCAGACCGATGGCGGCGCACAGCAGTTTGTGCAGCGGACGTATTTGCATGAATTCGAACTCCATTTTGTTGTGTGTGGTCAGGGGCAATGCAAATTGCTGACCAACAGGACAACAAAGCAAAAGATCGCAGCCTGCGGCAGCTCCCACAGGGGAATGGGAAACCTGTAGGAGCTGACGCAGGCTGCGATCTTTTCAGCGCCGGAACCAACGCAGTGCAAGTCAGCGGATTCACGCTATCGGCTGGTGCGCTAAGGTGTAACGAAACGTTAGCGCCGCGCCGCAGTCAGTAGCTCATTCGAACCTCTCGGCAAAAAGGCCCGCCATGCTCACGATTTTCAAGCAAGAAAGCTTTCTGCTGCTGGCGGTGATTGCCGCGTGCATCGCTTATCCGCTGGAACACTGGATGCTGCACAGCGGCCAGATTGTCGCGTTGATTTCTGGCCTGGTATTGATCGCGTTCATCGTCGCTGCCTCGATGCGCGTTGCCCATCATGCCGAACTGCTCGCCGAAAAGGTCGGCGACCCCTACGGCACGATGATCCTGACCCTCGCTGCAGTGCTGGTGGAGGTGGTGATCCTGGCGATCATGATGAGCAACGAGGCGTCTGCCACACTGGTGCGTGACACGATCTATTCGGCGGTGATGCTCGACATCAACGGCATCCTTGGCCTCGCCGCGCTGATGGGTGGACTCAAGCACGGCGAGCAGTCGTACAACGATGATTCGGCACGCAGCTACAGCGTGATGATCCTCACCGCCATGGGCGTGTCGATGGTGGTGCCGGAGTTTATTCCGGCGGCCAACTGGAAGGTTTATTCAGCGTTCACCATCGGTGCGATGGTGGTGCTTTACGCGTTGTTCCTGCGCATGCAGGTCGGCCCGCACAGTTACTTTTTCAGCTACAGCTACCCGGATAAACGCCGCAAGAAAGAGCCGGTGGAAAATGAACCGAAGCCGCTGAGCCTGGCGTGGTCGATCGGCATTCTGGTGTTGGGGGTGGTGGTGATCGGCGCACTGGCCGAAGTGATGTCCAAGACCCTCGATCTGGGCCTGAAAGGCACGGGTGCACCGCCGGTGATCACGGCGATTCTGGTGGCGGCGATTTCCGCCGCGCCGGAGATTCTGACGGCGTTGCGTGCCGCGTTGGCCAATCGCATGCAGTCGGTGGTGAACATTGCGATGGGCGCGTCACTGTCGACGGTGATTTTGACCGTGCCGGTGATGGAGGCGATGGCGCTGTACACCGGCCAGCCGTTTCAAATGGCGATGACTCCGGTGCAGACGGTGATGATCTTCATCACGCTGATCGTCAGTGCGATCAACCTGAATGACGGCGAAACCAATGCCATCGAGGGCATGACCCACTTTGTGCTGTTTGCGACGTTTATCATGCTGTCGCTGTTGGGTCTCTAAGCCCACCACAAATCCGGTGTAGGAGCTGCCGCAGGCTGCGATCTTTTGAACTTGTTTTCAAAATCAAAAGATCGCAGCCTGCGGCGGCTCCTACAGGGTTCTTTATTGGATCAGGTACCGGCGATCAACTGCCGAGCCGCCTGGCTGTGATCGGCGATCAGGCCTTTCAGATCCAGCCCTTCAACCTGGCCATCAATCACCCGCCACTGGCCACCAATCATCACCCGATCGGCACGATCGGCACCGCACAGCAACAGCGCCGAAATCGGATCATGGCTCCCCGAGAAACGCAGCTCATCGAGCTTGAACAACGCAAGGTCCGCCTGTTTGCCCACCGCCAGTTCACCAATGTCGGTACGCCCCAACAGGCTCGCCGAGCCTTTGGTTGCCCAGCCGAGCACGCGTTCCGGGGTGATCTTCTCGGCGCCGTAACGCAGACGCTGGATGTACAACGCCTGCCGCGCTTCGAGGATCATGTTCGACGCATCGTTGGAGGCTGAACCGTCCACACCCAGACCGAACAGCGCACCGGCATCGGTCAGATCGATGCTCGGGCAGATGCCGGAGGCCAGGCGCATGTTCGAACTCGGGCAATGGCAGATACCGGTGCCGGCCTGGCCGAGGCGGGCGATTTCGTCCGGGTTGAAGTGAATGCCATGGGCCAGCCAGGTGCGCGGGCCGAGCCAGCCGACGCTGTCCAGATAATCCACGGTGCGCAGGCCGAAACGCTGCAGGCAGAAATCCTCTTCGTCGAGGGTTTCGGCCAGATGGGTGTGCAGGCGCACATCGAGTTTGTCCGCCAGTTCGGCGCTGGCCGACATGATTTCCGGGGTCACCGAAAACGGCGAGCAAGGCGCCAGAGCGATCTGGATTTGCGCACCGTCGCCGCGCTCGTGGTACTCGTGAATCAGGCGCTGACTGTCGTCGAGAATCACCTGACCTTCCTGCACGGTCTGCTGCGGTGGCAGGCCACCGTCCTTCTCGCCGAGGCTCATCGAACCGCGCGTGAGCATGGCGCGCATGCCCAGTTCACGCACGGTGTCGACTTGCACGTCGATGGCGTTTTCCAGGCCGTTCGGGAACAGGTAATGATGGTCGGCGGCGGTGGTGCAACCCGACAGCAGCAATTCAGCCAAAGCCACTTTCGTCGCGAGGGCGAGTTTTTCCGGGGTCAGCCGCGCCCACACCGGATACAGGGTTTTCAACCACGGGAACAATGGCTGATTGACCACCGGCGCCCAGGCGCGAGTCAGGGTTTGATAGAAGTGGTGATGGGTGTTGATCAGGCCCGGCAGGATCACATGCTCGCGGGCATCGAACACTTCAGTGCACGGCGCGGACGGTTGCTGACCGGCTGCCAGCACTTCGACGATCACGCCGTCTTGCAGCACCAGACCGCCACGGGCATCGAGCGCGTTGGCTGTGAATATGGCGAGGGGATTTTTTAACCAGGTACGGGTCGCAGGCATTGTGGCCGGCTCCTCTGAAAGTGGGGTTCAGGGTTGCCAGCTCAGTGTTGCCCTGTCTGCTGATCCAGGGTCGCCGCGATGGACGAGCTGCGCAGTTTCAAACAAATCGCGACAGCGGGCAAGCCCAACCCGACAAGCCAACACATCACCCTCTGTAGGAGCTGCCGAAGGCTGCGATCTTTTGATCTTGTTTTTTACAATCAAAAGATCGCAGCCTGCGGCAGCTCCTACAGGTGGTTTTCAGTGCTTACCAGGGAATGGTTTCACCCTTGTAGTTGATGAAGTAATGCCCACCCTTGCCGGTATACGCATTCACCTGATCAATCAGCCCACGGGTGCTGGTCTCGACATCCAGGTCAGCACCTTCACCGCCCATGTCCGTCTTTACCCAGCCCGGATGCAGCGACAGCACGGTGAGTTTCTGCTCGCCCAACTGGGTGACAAAACTGTTGGTCATGGAGTTCAGCGCAGCCTTGCTGGCCTTGTACAACGCCAGCTCCGGCGCGTCCGGTACGGTCACGCTGCCCAGACCGGAACTCATGAACGCCAGCACGCCGCTGCCATCGCGGATTTGCCCGACGAAGCGTTGCGCGAGGTTGATCGGCGCCACGGCGTTGGTGAAGAACAACTGGCCGACTTCACCCAGGGTCGCGCCGCCCGGGGTTTGCACTTCCGGGCCTTTGACCCCGGCGTTGACGAACAGCAGGTCGAAAGTCTCGCCCTTGAGCTGTTGGCTCAGGGCGATCACCGCTTGTTGATCGTCCATGTCGAGTTTCTCGATCCGCACCTTGCCCAGCGCTTGCAGCGCCTCGGCCTTTTGCGGATTGCGCACGGTGGCGGTCACTTGCCAGCCGTCGGCCAGCAGGGTTTTCACCAGCCCGAGGCCCAAGCCGCGGGAGGCGCCGATGATCAGTGCGTGTTTTGCCTGGGACATGACGGAATTCCTTGAAAGTTACGGTTCACGGATTCAATGGACACGCCTGACCGAGTCGTTGTTGCAACGCTCGTCGCAGCACATCGAACCGGCTCTCAAAAGAGCTGTTGACCCCGGAGCATACTCCAGGCTTTAGCATGCTTGCTTCTCAAATTCGCAGGCCGCTCAGCGGTGCTCGCACATCATGTAGACAACACCGCCACTGTGGGAGCTGGCTTGCCAGCGATGAGGCCAGTGACATCATCACCCTAATGCCCGGCCTGCCACGGTTGCCCCAACGACACCGGCGCATACAACCGAGTCCGCACCGCATCCCGCGACAGCAGCACCAACACCACAATCGTCGCCACATACGGCAGCATCGCCAGCAGACTCGACGGAATCGCCAGCCCCAAGCCCTGCGCCACCAGGTGCAGGATGCTGGCGAGTCCGAACAGGTAAGCCCCGAGCAACAGCCGCCACACGCGCCAACTGGCAAACACCACCAGCGCCAGGGCAATCCAGCCGCGTCCGGCGGTCATGTTCTCGGCCCACATCGGCGTATAAGCCAGGGACAGATAGGCTCCGGCCAGACCGGCCATCGCCCCGCCAAACAGCACCGCCAGCGTGCGCACGGTCAGTACCGGCAGGCCCATCGCACTGGCCGCGTCCGGGTTCTCGCCGACTGCCTGAATGATCAAGCCGACACGGCTTTTGATGATCACCCACGCCACCAGCGCAAACAGCGCGAACGACAGATACACCAGCAGATCCTGGGCAAACAGCATGCGGCCGATCAGCGGAATCTCACTCAAGTACGGAATCGCCAACGGTTCGAATCCAGCCAGTGGCTTGCCGACCCATGCTGCGCCAACGAAGGTCGACAGGCCCACGCCGAAGATCGTCAGCGCCAGCCCGGTCGCCACCTGATTGGCATTGAACACCAGCGCCACCAAGGCAAACAGCGACGACAGCAGCACCCCGGCAAGCATCGCCAACAACACGCCGAGCCACAGGTTGCCGCTGTTGAGGGCGACGATAAAACCGATCACCGCGCCAAACAGCATCATCCCTTCCTGGCCGAGGTTGAGCACGCCGCTCTTCTCGCAGATCAGCTCACCCAGCGCCACCAACAACAGTGGCGTGCCGCAGCGCACCATGGCGTAGAAAATATTGCTCAGCAGATCGATATCCATCACAGCGCTCCGGCGGTTACGGCGGTGGTCGAGGTGCGCCGTGCCCAGCGCAGTTTCAGGCGTGGCCGATAGAGAATCAGCACGTCGCAGGCCAGCAGGAAAAACAGCATCATTCCCTGAAACAATTGGGTGATGGCTTGCGGCAGGTTGAGGGTCATTTGCGCGCTTTCGCCGCCGATGTACAGCAGCGCCATCAGCAGGCTTGAGAACAGAATCCCGATCGGGTTCAGCCGGCCGAGAAACGCCACGGTGATTGCTGCATAGCCATAGCCCGGCGAGACTTGCGGCACCAATTGCCCAATCGGCCCGGTCACTTCGCAGACCCCGGCCAGCCCGGCCAAACCGCCGCTGATCAACAGCGCGAGCCAGATCAGGCGTTTCTCGCGAAAGCCGACAAACCCCGCCGCACGTTTATCCAGACCGAGCACTTTGATCTGAAAACCGACGAAGCTTTTCTGCAACAACACCCACACCGCGACCAGCGCAAGCAAAGCGAAATACACCCCGGCATGAACCCGACCATCCTCCATCAGAAGCGGCAGGCGACTGGCGTCGCCGAACATCGCCGACTCGGGAAAGTTGTAGCCGGCCGGATCCTTCAGCGGCCCGTGCACGCAGAACAGCAACAGGTTCAGTGCGATGTAGTTGAGCATGATGCTGGTGAGGATTTCGTTGGCGTTGAAACGCGTGCGCAACCACGCCGTCAGCCCGGCCCAGGCGGCACCGGCGAAAGTGCCGGTGAGCAGGATCAGCACCAGTGCCCAATGGCTTTGCATATCGATGATGTTCACCGCCAACGCACTGCCGGCGAGCGCGCCGAACAGCAACTGACCTTCAGCGCCGATGTTCCAGATCCGTGCTTGATACGCCACGGCCAGACCGAGTGCGCAAAGCAGGATCGGCAGCGCCTTGACCAACAGTTCGGAGACGCCATACAGGTCGCTGATCGGCGCGATCAACAGCGTGTGCAGGGTTTGCAGCGGGTCATGGCCGAGGGCAATGAACAGCAGCGAGCCGCAACCCAATGTCAGCAGCGCCGCCAGCAACGGCGAGCACCACAGCATCAGGCGCGATTGCTGGCCACGGGGTTCGAGGGAAAGCAACATAGGGGGAAACTCCGTCAAAGCGTGGCCGATGAAGGCGCGTCGTTGAATTGCCCGGCCATCCAGCCGCCGACGTCACTCAGCAGGCTGTCGGTGGTGTTTCGCAGCGGTGACAGACGCCCCGCGCACAGGGCGCCGAGGCGGTCGCTGATCTGGAACAGTTCGTCGAGGTCTTCGGAAATCACCAGAATCGCCGCGCCGGCATCGCGCAGGGCAATCAGCGCGCGGTGAATGGTCGCGGCGGCGCCCACGTCCACGCCCCAGGTCGGGTGCGCGGCGATCAGCAGTTTCGGTTGCTGGAGGATTTCCCGGCCAAGAATGAATTTCTGCAGATTGCCGCCGGAGAGACTGCGCGCGGCGCTCTGGCTATCGGGCGTTTTCACCCCGAAGCGCTGAATGATCTGTTGGGCGAGGGTTTCGACTTTGCCGCGCTTGATCAAACCGTTGCTGACCAGCCCTTGTTGAAAAGCCGTGAGCAAGGCGTTGTCGGCCAGGCTCAATTCCGGCACCGCGCCATGGCCCAGGCGTTCTGCCGGGACGAACGCCAGTCCGAGTTGGCGCCGCGCATCCGGGCGCAAAGTGGCGACCGCTTGCCCGGCAAAACAAATCGATGTCGCGCTGTCGCGGGGCAGGGTTTGCTCGCCGCTGAGCAGCGCCAGCAATTCATCCTGGCCATTGCCCGCGACCCCGGCGATACCGACGATTTCGCCGCTGCGTACTTGCAGGCTGATGTCGCTCAACGAGCAGCCGAACGGATCGGGGTTGTGCCAGCTCAAGCCGTTGACCTGCAAGTACGCCGCGCCACCGCTGACCTTCGGATATTCGCCGATCAGTGCCGCCGCTTCGCCGACCATCATCTGCGCCAACTGCTGATCCGAGCATTCGGCCGGCACGCAATGCCCGGCGACCCGCCCGCCACGCAAAACCGTGGCGCTATGACACAGCGCGCGCACTTCCGCGAGTTTGTGACTGATAAACAGGATGCTGCAGCCCTCGGCGGCGAGACGGCGCAGGGTGATGAACAATTCGTCGGCCTCTTGCGGTGTCAGCACCGACGTCGGCTCGTCGAGAATCAGCAAGCGAATGTCCTGCATCAGGCAACGAATGATCTCCACCCGTTGCCGCTCGCCGATAGACAGGCTGTGGACAAGTCGCTCCGGCTCCAGCGCCATGCCGTAGCGGCGCGATACGTCGGCAATTGTCGGCTCCAGTTGTTTCGGCGTGCCGGCCGTGGCGCCCATTGCCAAGGCAATGTTCTGCGCGACGCTGAGGGTTTCGAACAGCGAGAAATGCTGGAACACCATGCCGATCCCCAACTGCCGGGCCTGCGCCGGATTGCGAATATTCACCCGCTGACCTTGCCAGAGCATTTCGCCGGCATCGGCCTGGGTCACGCCGTAGATGATCTTCATCAGCGTGCTTTTGCCCGCGCCGTTCTCACCGAGCAGGGCGTGGATTTCTCCGGGCGCGATGCTCAGGTCGATGGCGTCATTGGCCAGACAACCGGGGTAGCGTTTGCTGATCTGGCGCAGTTGCAGGCGCGGCGTTGAATCTGGGCTTGGCATGACAGGCTCGACTGGCTTGGAGTTGTGCCTGTGGATAAAGCAATTTCCTGGCCATTGAGTCAGGAACCTTGGCGGCCCTCGTACGGCAACGGTTGCTGTAGAGCGTCGAAGGGCAAATGTTCGGGAGGTACGGCACCAATTGAGAGCAAAGCCGTTGATCAGGCTCCAGTTTTGCCCGTAGGCAACTGATCAAAAAACGAGCAAATGCGTGGGACCTATGCAGACCCTGCGACTGCGCCAGCCATGAACGGGTTATCCACAGGTTGCTCCACAGTATTTGTGTGCAATTGGGAATCCTTGGCATAAGCGCGGCGGTGCTATCTTCCATTGGTGATAAACAGCGCTAACTATTTGTTTTTACGCGGGATTAGTCTTTTTTCAGGTGGAGTGGACGAAAAATGAGCAAATCGCGCAAAGCCACGTGACAGAAGGGTTACAGCGGAATGTACTCAGGTTATCCACAGTCGGGTGCACAGCGGATGTGGGCAACTCCGTGGAATAAGCAGATTGTGGGCTGCCCTAAAAGATCGCAGCCTTCGGCAGCTGCTACAGGGAAGCGCTAAATCCTGTGTAGGAGCTGCCGAAGGCTGCGATCTTTTGCTCATCTAACGTTGCAGCACAATCCGCCCACGACTCAAATCCGCCAACTGCGTTTGCAGCAACTCGATCTGCGCCTCACCCACCGCCAACTGCAACTCAACACCATTGGCAGTGAAGTTTTCTTCCACGACCAAACCACCCAGATCCGCCACCCGCAGCTTCACCAGCGCCAGCTCGGCAAAGCCGCAGGTACAACTGAGCGGCACACGGCTGATCAACTCGACTTTCGCCGCCGCTTGCAGGCACTTGTTCGCGCCGCCGCCATAGGCCCGGGCCAAACCGCCAGTGCCCAGTTGAATGCCGCCATACCAGCGGATCACCAGCACCGCGACCTGATCGCAATCCTGCGCCTCAATGGCTGCCAGAATCGGCCGTCCGGCAGTGCCGCCGGGTTCGCCATCGTCGTTGCTGCGGTATTGCGCACCGAGTTTCCACGCCCAGCAGTTATGCGAGGCATTCAGGTCGCTGTGTTGTTCGAAGAACGCCTGCGCGTCAGCGGGGCTGGCGATCGGCGCGGCGAAGGTGATGAAGCGGCTCTTGCGAATCTCTTCGCGGTACTCGCAAAAACCGCTGAGGGTGAAAGGCATAAACGTCTTAAACAGTCGGGGTGAGGCCGCAGCCTTTGAGAATGATGCGGATCAGGTTGTTGCCGGCGTCTTCCATGTCCTGCTTGGTCAACTTGCTGCGACCGCTGACGCGACAGATCTGCGTGGCGAAGTCGGCGTAATGCTGGGTGCTGCCCCACAGCAGGAAAATCAGGTGCACCGGATCGACCGGGTCCATTTTGCCCGCATCGATCCACGCTTGAAACACGGCCGCGCGCCCCTGAAACCAGGCGCGGTAATCCTGGTTGAAATACTCGGTCAGGCACTCGCCGCCGCTGATCACTTCCATCGCAAAGATGCGCGAGGCCTGCGGCTGACGGCGGGAGAATTCCATCTTGGCGCGAATGTAGCGGGTCAGCGCTTCGGCTGGATCGTCCTCGGCGGTCAGGGTATTGAAGGTGCTGTCCCACAGTTCGATGATGTTGCTCAGCACCGCCACGTACAACCCAAGCTTGTTGGTGAAGTAGTAATGCAGGTTTGCCTTGGGCAGCCCGGCATTCTGCGCAATGGTGTTCATGCTGGTGCCTTTGTACCCGTGACGGGCGAACTCGTCTTCGGCGGCTTTGAGGATGGTCTCTTCGTTCTTCTGACGAATGCGGCTGGCGGGTTTGCCGCCATGGGCTGGGACTTCAAAGGTCATAGGCACTTCCGGTTTGTCTGTGGGTGCAACCAGTTGCGTTGATAACGCACCCACAGGCATCCGACAAGTCCTGATGCAATAAAACCGTTACGCCTGTTCGATCTTGTTCAACGATGCGCCGGATTCGACGGTCGAGGTTTTCGCCTCCGGCAGCAACAGGCAGAGGATGATCGCGGTCAGGCCACCGCTGGTAATTGCCGAGTCGAACAGGTTCTGCACCAGTTTCGGCAACAGGTGCAGCAGGTTTGGTTGCGCGGCAATGCCCAGGCCGACGCCGAGCGAGGTGGCGATGATCAGCATGCTGCGGCGGTCCAGCGGCGATTGCGCGAGGATCCGCACCCCGGCCGCCGCCACGCTGCCGAACATCACCAGGGTGGCGCCACCAAGCACCGGTTTCGGGATCTGCTGCAGCACCGCGCCGATCATGGGGAACAGGCCGAGACAAAACAGAATCGCGCCGATGTACAGGCCGACATAGCGGCTGGCCACGCCGGTCAACTGAATCACGCCGTTGTTCTGCGCGAACGTGGTGTTGGGGAAGGCGCTGAAGGTGGCGGCGATCATGCAGCTCACGCCGTCGCCGAGTACGCCGCCGCGCAAACGGCTTATATAAGAAGGGCCGCTGATCGGCTGACGGGCGAGCATGCAATTGGCCGTGAGGTCACCGACGGTTTCGATGGTGCTGATCAGATAAATCAGCGCGACCGGCAGGAACGCCGTCCAGTCGAAGCTGAATCCGAACTTGAACGGTGCGGGAAGACTCACCAGCGGCAAGTCAGGCAATGCCTGCGGAACCAGTTTCCCGCTGAACCACGCGGCCAGACTGCCCAGCAGCAGTCCGATGATGATTGCCGACAGCCGCACCCACGGTGTGTTCGAGCGGTTGAGCAGAATGATCGTCAGCAACACAAACACGCCCAGTGCCAGATTGCCCGGTGCACCGAAGTCCGGTGCATTGAAACCACCGCCCAGATCGGTGATGCCGACCTTGATCAGGCTGATGCCGATCAGAGTAATGACGATCCCGGTCACCAGGGGCGTGACGACCCGGCGCAACTGACCGATGAAACGGCTGAGGACGATCTGCACCACGGCGCCGAAAAAGCACACGCCGAAAATCATCGCCAGAATGTCTTCCGGGCTGCCGCCGCGCTGCTTGACCAGAAATCCGGCCGACAGCACTGCGCCGAGGAAGGCGAAGCTGGTGCCCTGCAAACAGATCATCCCGGCGCCGATGCCGAGCGGTCGCCGCGCCTGAATAAAGGTACCGACCCCGGAAACCATCAGCGCCATGCTGATCAGGTACGGCAAGTGCGCGGTCAGCCCGAGAGCCGAGCCGATCACCAGCGGCGGGGTGATGATGCCGACGAAACTGGCGAGCACGTGTTGCAGGGCGGCGAGGATAGCTGCCGGTGGTTTTGGGCGGTCATCGAGGCCGTAGATCAGGTCGCTGGACGATTCGGTATCTGGCTGCATGGATTTGGCTTCTTGTTCAGGGATCGAGTTCACCCTTCACTGCAAAAACCTGTCCACTTGCTCAGCTTTCTGCGTGTACACCTTCCAATGTAGGAGCTGCCGAAGGCTGCGATCCTTTGATCTTGCTGTTCCAGGCCGGAGCGGTAGATTCTGGGTTTATATTTTCAACGCGTCGCCGCCAGGCTTTCGAGAAAGCTTTCCAGCACCAAATGAGGGCGCCGCCCCTTGCGCGTGACCGATGCGAGGCTCAAGTCATAAAAACGCGTCTTCGATTTCAGCGCACGCAAGCGCCCTTGCTGCACCCACAGACTGGCGTAGTGATCCGGCAGATAACCGATATAACGCCCGGTCAGAATCAGAAACGCCATGCCCTCACGGTCGGAAGCGCTGGCGGTGCAATTGAGCGCCTGGTAATGCGCCTGAATCTCCGCCGGCAAACGGAACGTTGGCGCAATCGCGTCCTGACTGTTCAGGCGTTCGTCATCCAGTTGCTTGTCATCGACATAAAACAGCGGATGACCCACCGCGCAGTAAAGCAGCGAGCGCTCGCTGTACAACGGTTGATACTCCAGCCCCGACAGCGCACTGGCCTGCGGCACCACGCCGACATGCAGGCGGCCGTCGAGCACGCCTTGTTCGACTTCGTTGGGGGCGATCATGCGGATCTGGATCTGCACGTCCGGCCCGCGCTCCTTCAATTGAGCGAGGGCATGGGTGATGCGCATGTGGGGCAGGGTGACGAGGTTGTCGGTCAGGCCGATGATCAGTTCGCCGCGCAGGTGCTGGTGCAATCCATTGACCTCGGTGCGGAAACTTTCCAGCGCACTTAATAGTTGCAGCGCCGATTGATAAACCTCGCGGCCCTCTTCGGTCAACGAGAATCCGGCGCGGCCACGTTGGCACAGACGCAGGCCGAGACGCTGTTCCAGATCGCTCATTTGCTGGCTGATCGCCGAGCGCCCGATGCCGAGCACGGTTTCCGCTGCCGAGAAGCCGCCGCACTCCACTACGCTGCGGAAAATCCGCAGCAGGCGAATATCAAAATCACTGACCTGGGCCAGCGGATCGGGGCGACGACTGCTCATGCTGTTGTTCTCATTGTTTAGCAGGTTTCTAACTGAAGGTTAGAAAAGTTGAATTTCACCGACTTTATCCGCGTGGCAACTTAGCTGCAACAACGCTTTTTTATCTCCCTGATGCTTATGCCCTGCGAGGTTTTGCCCGATGAACATGCCTGAAAATGCGCCGTCGCCACTGGCCAGCCAACTGAAGCTGGACGCGCACTGGATGCCGTACACCGCCAACCGCAACTTCCAGCGCGATCCGCGTCTGATCGTGGGTGCCGAAGGCAGCTGGCTGTTCGATGACAAGGGCCGCAAGATCTACGATTCGCTGTCCGGTCTGTGGACCTGCGGCGCCGGGCATACCCGCAAGGAAATCCAGGAAGCGGTCGCCAAGCAACTGGGCACCCTCGATTACTCGCCGGGCTTCCAGTACGGCCATCCGCTGTCATTCCAACTGGCGGAAAAAATCACTGATCTGACCCCGGGCAACCTGAACCACGTGTTCTTCACCGACTCCGGTTCCGAGTGTGCCGACACCGCGGTGAAAATGGTCCGTGCCTACTGGCGTCTGAAAGGTCAGTCGACCAAGACCAAAATGATCGGCCGTGCCCGCGGTTATCACGGCGTGAACATCGCCGGCACCAGCCTCGGCGGCGTCAACGGCAACCGCAAACTGTTCGGTCAGGCGATGATGGATGTCGATCACCTGCCGCACACGCTGCTGGCCAGCAACGCATTTTCCCGTGGCATGCCGGAGCAGGGCGGTATCGCTCTGGCCGATGAGCTGCTGAAGTTGATCGAACTGCACGACGCTTCGAACATCGCGGCGGTCTTCGTTGAGCCAATGGCCGGTTCCGCTGGCGTACTGGTTCCACCGCAGGGTTACCTGAAGCGTCTGCGCGAGATCTGCGATCAGCACAACATCCTGCTGGTCTTCGACGAAGTGATCACCGGTTTCGGCCGTACCGGTTCGATGTTCGGTGCCGAGAGCTTTGGCGTGACCCCGGACCTGATGTGTATCGCCAAGCAAGTCACCAACGGCGCGATCCCGATGGGCGCGGTGATTGCCAGCTCCGAGATCTACCAGACCTTCATGAATCAGCCGACTCCGGAATACGCGGTGGAATTCCCCCACGGCTACACCTACTCGGCCCACCCGGTGGCGTGCGCCGCTGGCCTGGCGGCACTCGACCTGCTGCAAAAGGAAAACCTCGTGCAGAGCGTGGCCGAAGTCGCGCCACATTTCGAAAATGCCCTGCACGGCCTGAAAGGTTCGAAGAACGTCATCGATATCCGTAACTACGGCCTGGCCGGTGCGATCCAGATCGCGGCTCGTGACGGCGACGCCATCGTGCGTCCGTTCGAAGCCGGTATGGCCCTGTGGAAAGCCGGGTTCTACGTACGCTTCGGCGGCGACACCCTGCAGTTCGGCCCAACCTTCAACAGCAAGCCGCAAGACCTTGATCGTCTGTTCGACGCGGTTGGCGAAGTGCTGAACAAGCTCGACTGATTTTCCCTCTATATATACCTGCGAATAACAGGCGCCCCATGCGGGCGTCTGTACACAAGAATTCAGGAGTTTTCGATGAGCGTTATCCCGCATTTGATCAATGGCGAACTGGTGACCGAGAACGGTCGCGCGGTTGATGTGTTCAACCCATCCACCGGTCAGGCGATCCACAAGCTGCCATTGGCCACCCGCGAAACCATTCAACACGCGATCGACGCCGCCAAGGCTGCGTTCCCGGCATGGCGCAACACCCCGCCGGCCAAACGTGCCCAGGTGATGTTCCGCTTCAAGCAACTGCTGGAGCAGAACGAAGCGCGTATCTCGCAATTGATCAGCGAAGAACACGGCAAGACCCTCGAAGACGCTGCTGGTGAACTCAAGCGCGGTATCGAGAACGTCGAGTTCGCCTGCGCCGCCCCGGAAATCCTCAAGGGCGAGTACAGCCGCAACGTCGGCCCGAACATTGACGCCTGGTCGGACTTCCAGCCGCTGGGTGTGGTTGCCGGTATCACGCCGTTCAACTTCCCGGCGATGGTGCCGCTGTGGATGTACCCGCTGGCGATCGTCTGCGGCAACTGCTTTATCCTCAAACCGTCCGAGCGTGACCCGAGCTCGACGCTGCTGATCGCCCAACTGCTGCTGGAAGCCGGTTTGCCGAAAGGCGTGCTGAGTGTGGTGCATGGCGACAAGACTGCGGTGGACGCGCTGATCGAAGCACCGGAAGTCAAAGCGCTGAGCTTTGTCGGCTCGACGCCGATTGCCGAATACATCTACGCCGAAGGTACCAAGCGCGGCAAGCGTGTTCAGGCGTTGGGTGGGGCGAAGAACCATGCGGTGTTGATGCCGGATGCGGACCTGGACAACGCAGTCAGCGCATTGATGGGCGCGGCTTACGGTTCGTGCGGTGAGCGCTGCATGGCGATTTCGGTCGCGGTGTGTGTCGGCGATCAGGTGGCGGATGCGCTGGTGGCGAAACTGGTTCCACAGATCAAGGCGCTGAAAATCGGTGCCGGCACTTCGTGTGGGCTGGACATGGGGCCACTGGTGACCGGTCAGGCGCGGGACAAGGTCAGCGGCTATGTCGATGACGGCGTGGCAGCGGGCGCGACCCTGGTGGTCGACGGTCGCGGCTTGAGCATTCCAGGTAACGAAGAGGGCTTCTTCCTCGGCGGCTGCCTGTTCGACAACGTCACCCCTGAAATGCGCATCTATAAGGAAGAGATCTTCGGACCCGTGTTGTGCGTGGTTCGCGTGAACAGCCTGGAAGAGGCGATGAAGCTGATCAACGATCACGAATACGGTAATGGCACCTGCATCTTCACCCGTGACGGTGAAGCGGCGCGTCTGTTCTGTGACGAGATTGAAGTCGGCATGGTCGGCGTCAACGTACCACTGCCGGTACCGGTGGCTTACCACAGCTTCGGTGGCTGGAAGCGTTCGCTGTTCGGCGACCTTCATGCTTATGGCCCGGACGGTGTGCGCTTCTATACCCGTCGCAAGGCCATCACTCAGCGCTGGCCGCAGCGTGCGAGCCATGAAGCTTCGCAATTCGCTTTCCCTAGCCTGTAAGTAGAAGGGAATGACGAAGGCCGACCCTTGAGGTCGGCCTTCGTGTTTTCGGGTGTTTTTGACCGATATGACAGAAATATGAAAAAAGCGGTTGACGGCAGATTCTGGAGGTCTATAATTCGCCCCACTTCCGGCGCAGTCGAAACGGAAAACTCCTTGAGATTCAACGAGTTACGCAGTTTTCGACGGCAGATCGCTTCAGTTCATCGAAGCCT